>Ga0185299_10000029_pt1 | contig 453190 bp, 421 predicted proteins | sample PaiPotPPA55metaG_FD_128002 | JGI IMG/M metagenome (GOLD analysis project Ga0185299, IMG submission 128002) | Iron sulfur acid spring bacterial and archeal communities from Banff, Canada, to study Microbial Dark Matter (Phase II) - Paint Pots PPA... ...
CCGCGGAATCACCCGAGCCACAGCAGAATTCGCCTTCCACGCCCTCGTGCACAACCTGTTCAAAGCTATCGGCACCGGACACCTGACTCCCACCACCTGCTGATCGGGGGCCACCCGGCCCCGGCCACCCGGCCCCGGCCACCCGGCCCCGGCCATCCGGCCACCGGACCCGGTGGTGCCGGCCGCTCCGCGGCCGACACCACCGAAAACCATTTTGCAACAGCCCGATTTTGCGTGTGACAGGCGGAGAGTGCACGAATAGGCCGGGCTGCTCCAAGGCGGGATCCCTTGTGCCCCAGCCAGCGTTGCTGGCAGCCGGTGTCGCTCGCCTCCACTTCAACACACGCTCTAGGCCTCCCGGCCGCGCGTCAGCTCGAGATGCGGGCTTCGATGCCGTCGAGGAGGAAGTCGAGACCAGTCCAGAAGGTCTGATCGGCATCCAGGTGGGGGCCATCGTGGACAACCACGGCCAGCGCGGGGAATCGGCCGGTGGCGAAGGTTCGCTGCAGGTAAGGCCCGAAGGTGGTCTGCCACTGCTGCTGGTCCATCCCGGAGACCCGCTCGGCGCGACGCTCGGTGATCTCCCGGCGTACCGCGCCGATCACGTACGCATTGACCGCGGCGACCGCAGGCACGACAGTGTCCAGGTCGACTCCGTCCATCGCGGCCAGCACGGCCTCCCCGCTGGCCAGCGTGTTCGGCCCGAGCTGGGGCCGCCCGCCGAGCAGGTCGGCGAGCCATTCGTGCTGGTGGGCCGCCAGTCGAATGGTCTCGGCAAAGGAACGCAGGGCCTCTCGCCATCCGTCTCCGGCCGGCCTGATCTCCGCGTGGACCGCATCGACCATCAGGTCGAGCAGCTCCTCCTTGGTGGCGATGTAGCCGTACAGCCGCATCGGTCCGACGTCCAGCGCCGCGGCGACCTTGCGCAGCGATACCGCGTCCAGGCCGTCCGCGTCGGCGAGTTGGACCGCCGTTCGGACGATCCGCTCCCGGCTCAGCGGGGCCGGCATCGGCCGATCCGGCGGCTCCGGCCGCTCCCACACCAACATGCCGATGACAATACAGCGTCGGGAGCGATACAGTGTATTGACTAATACGGTGAATCGAGGGGAACTATGACCATCGCCATTGTCGGAGCCGGCCTGGGCGGCTTGGCCCTTGCCCGGGTGCTGCACGTGAACGGCATCGACGCCGTGGTGTACGAACGTGAATCGTCGCGTGATGCGCGCGGTCAGGGCGGCATGCTCGACATCCACTCCGGGCAGCGGGCGCTGCGCGAGGCCGGTCTGATCGAGCAGTTCTACGCGATTGCCCGCGGTGAGGGCCAGGACATGCGGCTGCTGGAGCCGGACGGCACCCTGCTGCTGCAGGAGGACACGCCCGAGGGCGCACCGCTCGAGCGGCCCGAGGTGGACCGCGTCGATCTGCGCAACCTGCTGCTGGACTCGCTTCCTGAACACGCGGTGCGCTGGGGGCACGCGTTCACATTCGCGGAGCTTGCGGAGCGAACATCAGACACAGTCGCCGACAACGGCGTGCTGCACTTCGCCGACGGCGGCAGTGCGACGTATGACCTGCTGGTCGGCGCCGACGGCGCGGGCTCCCGGGTCCGTGCACTGCTCACCGACGCTCGACCGGTGCACATCGGCCAGAACGTCGTCGAGCTCGGTATTCCCGACATCGACCGCACCCACCCCGACCTCGCGGCGATGCTCGGGCGCGGCAACTACTGGGTGCTCGGCAAGGGACAATCCCTTGCGGCACAGCGCAACGGCGACGGCCGCGTTCGCATCGGCCTCAGCTTCTCGAACACCGCGCAGGACTGGTTCGCCACCAGCGGGATCCCGTTCGACGACCCGGCCGCCGCCCGGGCCCGGCTGATCGAGCTGTTCGCCGGCTGGGACGCACGATTCACCGCATTGATCGCGGCCTGCGACGACACGGTCCTGCCGCGGTCGATCACCACCCTCCCGATCGGCCTGACCTGGCCATCGACACCCAGCGTCACGCTGCTCGGCGATGCCGCGCACCTGATGCCGCCGGTGGGGGAAGGCGCCAACATGGCGCTGCTCGACGGCGCCCTGCTCGGCCTCGCACTGGCCGCGCACCCGGACGACTATCCCGCCGCCGTCAAAGAATACGAACGCGAGATGTTCGAACGCACCAGCGCTGCCGCCCGGATGTCCGCGAAGATGCAGGAATTGCTGATGTCGCCGGACGCCAGCCGGCGAATGCTCGAGTTCTTCCAACCGGGCTGAATACGACAGGGCCCGATACTAACCAGCCGCGGTCACGAGGCATCGGCGAAGCACCCATCGACCAAGACCGGCACGGCCCGACTGGACTCGAGCTCGATCGCGACGGCGACGTCATCGCCGAACCCGAGAGCAGCCAGCTCCCGCCCAGATGCGCAGTCGCAGACCAACGCTCGAACATCACCGACAGCACGGTAACCAGCCATCGCGACCGATGCCTCCGGCGACAGCACCCCCACCCCGCGCTCGGCGAGCGCGGCAATGACCGCGCCGGCACCCAGCCAGTCCTCGACCGCGGGACGCAGCACATCTCGACCCGGCCAATGCTCGCCGGCGGCGACCACCGCAACAGGCTGCCGCGCAGTTCCCCAGCCCTGTCCGGCAATCCAGTCGGCGACCGCCGAGGCATTGCGTAGGCAGGCGGCAATCACCGGAATACCCGTGACGGCAGCGGAAATAGCGGATCCGTTCGGTGACGGCAACACCAGCCGCGGCGGAGCCGGCGCATGGCGCAGAGCGGCAGGAGACAACGACCACGGCTGCTGCTCCGAGACCGCACTGCGGCCGACAGCCAGCTTCGCATCATGCGCCACAGCGAATTCCGCCGCACCTCCGTCACGCCATGGATACGGCAGCACTCGTGTTCCGCCCTCGACCGCCACCGAAACAGTCGTAGTGAACGACAGGACATCGACCACCACGACAGCCGCGCACTGCGGACCGAGCGCCCGCGCGCCGGTCAATCCCCACTCGAATCGGACACCCGCCGTCGACTGTGCCGACCATTCCGGAAACTCCGACATCCAGCACCCCTCCCCCGCGCCCTACCGCAGAGCCCAAAACATCTTCGCCCGTTCGGCGAGAACCCGCCACCCCTCGCGCGAACTACCAATGCGCCTGGCACTCAGAATATTTGCACGGGTATTCCGTGGGACGCCGGGTAGTACTTCGTTAGTTGGGAAGGTGTGGTGGCACAGTGGGCAGGTGCCGATCCAAATGGCAAGTGCGCGTTGGATTTCGCGCAGGATGCCGTAGAGGGTCAGTCCTGCCCAGCGGCTTTGGGTCGTTCAGCCGTCGTTCCCGCGCGATCTCAACGCGCCCCGGCGCACTGGCCCTGGATTTTGGTTAGATTGCGGTCCTGGCGGCCTCTTCGGAGCGCGCCGAGACGGCGGCGGCCGCGCGGCGGTCGCGGCCGGTGAGCTTCCAGGCGGCCAGTCGCGCGGCCATGGCGGGGGTTGGCGGGAGGACGCCGAGCTGGCTGAGCATGGTCATGTCGTCGCGGACGGCCTCGTGCTCGACCACCTTCCCGTCGCGGAGGGTCAGTACGTGGATCTGCTCGTAGTCGATCTCGCGGCCGGTCGGCGGCACGATCTTGTCCAGCTTCCCGTCGCGGAAGAGCACAAACGGCCCGGTGTGCCGTCCCTGCATGTGCACCCGGACGAACACCTGGCCGCGCTCCTCGTCGACGCCTATGCCGAGGACGGGGAAGCGCAGGTCGGTGAACGCCGAGCGCATCCAGGCGCTGGAGGCGAGCAGCCCGGCCGGCCCGGGGATCGCGCAGGCGGCGGGCGAGTTGAATGCCTCCCGATTGCGGAAGTCGCTGCCGACGACGTCGGCGGCGAGGGCCGGGTCGCCAGTCTCTGTGACCTTGAAGAGGGAATGTGCGCTGTCGATGGCGTTGCTGCCCACGGGAACTCCGAGAATGTAGGTAAAGGATGGGTACCTCGTCGGAATTGACGTTACATGATGTCTATTGAATCTGCGCCTCATACATCCAAAGTGTCGAGGCTGGTAAATTGCCCGTCATGTCGACCAGGCGCGCCTACGCGTCCCCGCTACGGGAGAATGCGGCGGCGCAGACGCGCGAGGTGATTCTGCGGGCCGCGACGGAGCTGTTCGGGCGGCGCGGCTACGGCCTGGTGACGGTCGCGGATATCGCCGCCGCGGCGGGTGTCTCACCGAAGACCGTGTATGCGAGCATCGGCAGCAAGCGCGAGATCATGGATCGCATCGTCGAGGCCGGAGTAGCCGGGTCTCGTTCCCGGGAGGCGATGCGGCAGGTGCTGGCGCTGAGCACGCCGCGGGAGGTTCTCGCCGCGTTGGCAGCAGGCACCCGTTTCGGCAACGAGTCGCAGTTCACGGTGCACGAGGCGATCCGTCTGGCGCTGCCGGTGTACGAGGACGGCGCGGCGCTGTGGGAGCGGGCCACCCACAACTCCCGTGCGGCGCTGAGCGAGGCGGCCGACCACTTGCACACGCTCACGCCGCGCCCGCGCTACGTGGCGGAGGAGACCGCTGATCTGCTCTGGCTCTGGTTCGGCCCGCACGGCTGGCGCACGCTCGTCGCGGAGGCCGGGTGGTCCTGGGATCGCGCCGAGACCGCGATCCGGGAGACGGCAGTCGCAGCCCTCTACGACGAGAACTGAACCTCGAGCCGGTCGAGCGCGGCCAGGTTGACCACGTTGCCGCAGAAGGGCTTCCGCCCCACAAGACCCTGTACTACTATCGACTGTAGTAGTTCAACATCAGGGAGGCACCGATGATGGCCAGTACGGACTGGTCCGACAACACCAGCGAGCTGGGAGCAGGAGTGCGGCCACGCCCGTCGCTGTTCACCAGACTGGCGACGTCGAGTTCGCAATTCGCCAACAAACACGGGGTCTACCTGGGGAAACGTTCAACGAAGCTGCATGTGGCCGGCTATCGCCGGTCCAACGGGAGATTCGGCGGCCACCTCCCGGGCTGGCCCTCGGCCCGCATCCTGCTCCTCGACCACACCGGAGCCAAGAGCGGAACCGTACGGACATCCCCACTGATGTACCACGACGCCGGCAAATTCGTTGCCGTGGTGGCGTCGAAGGGTGGGCAGCCGACCCATCCGGCCTGGTTCCACAACCTGAAGGCGCACCCGGACACCACCATTCAGATCGGCTCGGAGGTGCGCCGGGTCCGGGCGCGAGTCGCGACAGATGCGGAGCGAGACAGCTTGTGGCACAAGTGTGTTGCGTTCTATCCCGGTTACGAATTCTTCCAAAGCAATGCGCGAGACCGCAAGATTCCGATCGTGATCCTCGAGCCGCGCGAGTAGCAACTCCTATGCAATGACGTGACCGTAGCCGGGCTGGAACGGGAATCGCTGCTCGATCTCGGGCGTCAATCTGATTCCGAGCCCGGGCGTCGAAGGCACGGTGAGGTAGCCGTCCGCGAACCGCGGCGTCTCGAGGAGCAGTGCTTCTCGCAGCGGATTCGGTAGCGTGCAGTACTCGAATAGTGTTACGTGGGAGTGGCTTACACACGTGTGCAGGTTCGCCGTCAACGTCACGCCGCTGCCCCACACGTGCGGCACGACCGCGACCTCGTGCTCGGCGGCCAGGTCCGCGACACGATGGAAGGCCGCCGGGCCGCCGACGAAGGACACGTCGGGCTGCGCAATGTCGACACCGCCTGCTTCGATCAGGACGCGGAAATCCTCTACGGTGCCGTGCGATTCGACTCCGGAGACCGGAACGTCGAGCGCGTGGCGCACCGCGGCGTAGCCGGCGACGTTCTCGCCGCGGCACGGCTCCTCGAACCACCTCGCCCCGAGCTCGCCGCAAACCTTGCCCACCCGGATCGCATCCTCCACCGACCACGGCACCGAGGCACAGCCCTGTACCGCGTCCACGATGAATTGGGCCCCCGCCGGGAGCTGCGGGACGACCTGGCGGATCAGGCGGATGGTGGTGTCGGGGTCTCGCATCGCCCGGAACTTGACGGTGCGGTGACCGGCAGCGATCTGCGCCAGCGCCCACTCGGTGACCTGTTCGAAGGTGCTCCCGAGGCCACCGCTGGCGTATGCCTCGATCGAAGCCCGCTGCGCTCCGCCGAGCAGTTCGTATACCGGTACTCCCAGCCGCTTTCCGACCGCATCCAGGCACGCGACCTCGATGGCGCCGATGGTGCCCGCGGCGATGCCCCCGCGCGACCAGAATGCGGTGCGATCGCGCAGCCAATCACCCACCAGGAGCGGATCTTCGAACGTCTGCTCCACGAGGTAGGGGCGCAGGGCCTCGACGATTCCGGGGACAGCGGTCGCGGCCATGATGCCGGCGCCCACCTCGCCCAGCCCGGTGGTGCCATCGCTCAATGTCACCTCGACGAGCGCGGCATCCCAGGAACGGATCTGTCCCCCTACCCAGGACAACTCCTCGCCCGGCGGATAGACGGCCGAGAGCAGGACCGGTCGAATGGCGGTCGGCCGCAGCGACCGATCGTGCGCAGTCGCGGAAACAAGGGACGGGGGCATAATTCCTCCGAGGTTCGGTGTTATCGAGCGAAGAGTGTCGTTCACGATGCGGCGGCGTCCGCTGCCTGTCCGGAATCCAATGATCGAAGCCATGATTCGGCGCCGGCGACATGGGCGGCGGCGGCGATCGATGCCAGGCTCGCGTCTGCTCGTTCGAGCCCGTCGAGGATCAGCTGATGCTCGCTGTGCATCCGTTCGGCGGCCGTGCTGTCGGTGGCGCCGCGCCACGTGCGAGCGGCACGGGTGTCGCCGGAGACCGAATCGACCAGTGCGGCAAGCACGCTGTTCCTGCTGGCCCTGGCGATCACTCGGTGAAACTCGAAGTCGGCGGCGATGCGTTCGTCGAGATGCTGATCCGAGTCCATCACGGCGATCAACTGCCGCAGCTGCGCGAGCTCCTCGGCGGTGATCCGGCTGGCCGCCCGCGCGGCGGCAAGCGAATCGAGGGAACGGCGGACCTCGAGCAACTCCAGCACGTGGCCGCTGCGCATCAGGTCGACGGCGAAGGCCGTGCCGTCGAAGAGCACATCCGGGCGCAGCGCAGTCACGAATGTGCCGGACCCGACCCGGGATTCGAGTACGTTCATCGTCGTCAAGGCGCGTACCGCCTCACGAATAGTGCTGCGGGACATGCCGAATCGCGCCGCCAGCTCGCGCTCGGTGGGTAGGCGATCGCCCGGTCGCACCTCACCGGTGACGATCATCGACTTCAGTGTCTCGACTGCTTCATCAGCGCCCGACATGGTCAGCCCCGTTTCTTTGTAGTTGTCACCAGTGCAGCATTCGGAAGATCGGGCGGCTCCTGCCCCTCGATCGAGGCCTCGACCTGTCGCAGGTCGACGTCGCGGGTCTCCGGTCCCACGAGGATCGCCGCGAACGAGATGAGCGCGAGCACAAGTACCAGTAGCGCGATCGGCCAGGAAGCGTCGAAGTATTGCAGGAGCGCGGCCGCGACAAACGGGGCCGGTCCGGCGATGAGCGCGGCGGTCGACTCGCGGGCGAGAACCACGCCGCTGAAACGATATTGGGTCTCGAAGAGCTCGGCATACATCGCGGCCTGCGCCGCATACATCGACGCGATTCCGACGGCGAGGCCCAACACGACGGCGAGCACGATGAACACCGAGACACGGGTGTTCATCAACGCGAACATCGGGAAGGCGAACAGCACCAGGAATCCGGCTCCCCCGAGCCACACCGGGCGGCGGCCGATTCGGTCGGTCAGCGCCCCGAAGAGCGGCACCGCGGCGATCGCCAGGCCGGAGGCAATCAGGTTGGCGGCCAGGCCGATTCCCTTCGGAACACCCAACGTCTTGGTCGCATACGACAGCAAGAAAACCTGAATGATGTAGGAGATTGCCACGAAGGGCCCGTTGGACGCGATGGCGATGATCAGATTGCGCGGCTGGCGGCGGATGACCTCCAGTACCGGAATCTGCTGGGTCTTGCCCGCCGTTTTCGCGGCGCCGAACAGGGGCGTCTCCCGGACCCGGGCCCGCATAAACAGGCCGACAACGACCGCCACCAGGCTGCAGAAGAAGGGCAGCCGCCAACCCCACGAGTTGAATTGCGCCTCCGGGAGCGCAGAAACGGCGGCGAACACCGCGGTGGCCAGCAGGATGCCGCCGAAGACCCCGACCCCCGGCATGCTCGCGCGCAGGCCGCGGCGGGGGGTCTCACCGGTTTCGCTCACCATCACGATCGCGCCGGCATACTCGGCGCCGGCGCCCAGCCCCTGCAGCATCCGCAGGACGACCAGCAGGATCGGGGCGAGCGCTCCCACGGAGGCATAGGTCGGCAAGACGCCGATCAGGAACGTGGAGATCCCCATCAGGAGCAGCGTCGCGACCATGACGGGCTTGCGCCCCACGCGGTCCCCGAAGTGGCCGATCACCAGCCCACCCACCGGCCGCGCCAGAAATCCGACCGCGAAGGTGGCGAAGGCCTCCAGGGTCCCGGCGCCCGCCGTGCCCGCGGGGAAGAACTGTTTCCCGAAGATCAGCGCAGCGGCCAATCCGAACAGCGTGAAGTCGTAGTACTCCACGACGCTGCCGATGAGGCTCGCCCAGACGACACGCTTGCTCTCCGTCCTGTCAGTGGTTTGCTCTGCCATGGAATCTCCCGCTAATCAACGCAATTGGCACTACCAATCGGCTGTGACCTTCGTCACCGGCTCCCATTATCAGCACAAAAGTCGCCCGTTGTCTACAAGTTGTCAGACCAATTGGTCCAACCAATCACCTAGACAAGCCCGGTCCTGTTCCGCATACTGGCCACAGACGACGGCAGGTCAAGCAAAAGGCCGGACCAATTTCAGCGGGTCCGGGTGCAGGAGGAGACAGATGAGCAGCAGGCACGCACCGGGAAAGTTCGTCCCCGCCCCCGGGGACGAGAATCTGACATCGCCGATCGTCTCCGATGCCATGGACGCGCTCGGCCGCCGCGGCCAGGTCCTGGAGGCGGGCATCCGACCGCTGGTGGCCGGCACCCGCGCCTTCGGCCGGGCCGCCACCCTGCAGTTCGCGCCGAACACCCTCGATGACGCGGACCCCTACCGCGATTCCATCGACTTCATCGACGGGCTGGGACCGGGCGACGTTGCGGTCCTCGCCACCGGCGCCACCACCCGGGCGGCATCCTGGGGTGAACTGTTCAGCGCGGCCGCCATCGGCCACGGCGCCGTCGGCGTCATCACCGACGGGTGCTTGCGCGACACCCCAAAGATCGCAGGCCTCGGCTTCCCCGCGTTCTCGCGGGGCCACCTCCCCCTCGACTACCGCGCCCGAATGCGCGTGGTCGCCACCGCCCAACCGGTCGTGCTGGCGGGCGTCACCATTCACCCCGGCGACATAGTGCTCGCCGACGACGACGGAATCGCAGTCATCCCACAGGATGTGGAACAAGAAATCCTCGACCGGGCCCGGGCGCGCGCCGCCGCCGAGAGCACCGTGCTCAACGAACTCCTGCACGGGGACGGACTTCGCGCCGTCTGGGAGCGGCACGGAATCCTGTAATCGTCTGAGTCCGTCACGCAGCCCGATGCGGCGGTGCCAGGGGTTGGACTGACACGCCACCGTGACCGGTAGTTACGAGATCGTTCGAAGTATTCGGGGTTATATGAGCCACCGTCACTTCGGCTGGAGGGATCTCCATGATTGCCCGCGGGTGCCAGACCATCACTGCCGCGATTGTTGCCGCCGTGCTTGCTCCGGCAGTGGTCGCCTTTCCCGTCCACGCTGCACCATCGGCGGATAACCAACCCCGCGCGGCGCTGGAAAAGGTCAGCCCGGCCGACGCGGTCACGGTTCGTGACGACCATGACTGTTTCACACTCGAGTTCAAGGGCCACGGTTTCCCGCCCGTGGTGATCGAAGACGGCCAGGATGCTGTCCGCGTTCCCGTTCAACTGCGGGTAGGCACCGACCGGGCTATGGGCGCTCTCCGCGGCGAGTCGACGACCGTCTTACCGGACGAGGCGGGCGACTTCGACCCGGTCACCATGAATCCCTGCGGCATAACGACCCATGGGTCCAATGAACAAGACTATGTGTGCAAGGCAGAGGACCTCCAGAAGAACAGCCGTTGGTACGACAAGTGCCGTGAAATCGGCAAGGGTGGAAGGGTGCAAGGGGGCGGAGAATGGAAGAGCAGCAAGGTCATCGTCATTGCTACACAGGCGATAACCCCAGGCTTTCTGAATCAGCAGAAGGACAAGGAGTACGACAAGCTGTGGGCCGAGCTCCCGCATCAAAATCCTTCCGAAGAAGCGCTGAAGGCTTGGAAGAAAACGAAACAAGATCTAAATACGAAGTATGAGAGTCTGAAGAAGAAGTACGAGGTCGAATATTCGCGGAAAAAAGACTACCCCAAAGCCGCGGTGAGCTGGCCACTGACCGTAACCTCGTTGAATTAGCCGTACTGCGACCCACGAACAGCGATGGCCGGCCCGATCCCGCGATTCCTACCCACCTTCGCACGATAATCGCAAGCGGCCGAACGACTCTCGACAGCCCGCCAACCGGCAATACCGCGCCGGCATAGGTCCGTATCGGTGACTCACTGGTCATGGTGTCGGAATCCGGCGAACGTGAGCCTCGATAGGCTGGCCGTCATGAAACGGCCAGACCTGAGTTCGCCGCCGACCTACGAGGAGGCGCTGCGACTCGCGCGCGATCAGGCACGGGATCCCGGCACTCTCATCCCCTACCCGCATCCGGGCCTCGAAAATGCCTGCTACGGGCGCGGTTTCGCATTCCTGGAGACGCTCCGAACCGACAGCGGCGATACCGACGCCTACGTCCTGGTGTCTGCGGCCGGCTACGGCAGCGGGCTCCTGTCGGAGGCCGGGCACACCATCGACACGGTGATCGCCGAACACCTGGCCCAGGCCGAACATGCCAACAGAGACATCCCCGACAGCGAACTCGCGATGGCGCAGCGCGTGGCGCTCAGGGCCTACGATGCCGGCCTCACACGCATAGGCGACATGCCCGGGCGCAAAGTGATCGATGCCGAGACTGCCGACTACGCCGAGTACATTCTTCTCATCCTGCGGCGCAACCGCGACCAGGGAGACACTGGACGTAATATCCTCGCCCACAACGATTCCCTGCTGAAAGATCCAACCCCTGGGCGCCGATACACCCAACCCTGCCCGCGCTGTGAACGGCCGGCGACCTACTCCGAACGCTACCCCCGCGCGGTCTGCGATCACTGCGGGAGCCGAACCACCGACCAGGCCGGGCGCCGGGTCACCGGCTACAACGTCGATATGAGTGGCGGAATGATCGCCTACTACGCCGACGCGATCGGGCCCTCGGACGGCCCCGACTCCCGGTATGAAGAATGCGTCGAGGTCACCCGAACCGGTGAGTGTTTTATCGACGGACACCCCGCGACCATGCAGGAGGCACGGTTCGGCGGGATCGTCGTCGAGATGGCGGCGCAGGTGCCGGACACCGTATCTCGCGAGGCACTCTGGGCCATGACTCACGCCGAACGTGCCGCTCTGGCAGAGGATCTCGCCGAGCTGGACGACAGCCGGTGGGCGCAGCAATCGCTGTGCGGCCGGTGGACGGTGCAGGAGGTCGTCGCCCACCTGACCGCGGCCGCAAGTACCGGCCGGTTGCGCTGGCTGGTCAGTGTCCTGGGCGCCCGCTTCGATTTCGACAAGCACAACGACCGGCGGCTCGCCGAGCACCGTGGCACATCCACGGCCGAGACCTTGGAGCGATTCCGAGCAGTCCGCACCAGCACCACCGCGCCGACCGGGCATACCGCGGCGTGGCTCGGGGAGGTGCTCGTCCACGCCCAAGACATCCGGCAACCGCTGGGGATACCGCGCGAACCGTCGATCGCGGCCGCCACCGAGGTCGCCCGCTTCTTCGCCGGCCGCAACTTCACGGTTCCCAGCCGGAGCATGATCAAGGGAATCCGCCTCGAGGCGACCGATGGCCCCTTCTCAGCCGGAACCGGCCCCGTGGTCAGCGGAACGACGATCGCCCTGATCATGGCAATGGCCGGCCGCACTGCCTATCTCGATGATCTGACCGGGCCCGGCGTACCCACCCTGCGCGCACTGCAGAGGGCATGAGTACCACAGCTCGACGCTGCACCCGTCCTACAGAGCGGTGCCGCCGCTGGCATCGAGGGTTTGGCCGGTGATCCAGCGAGCATCGTCGCTGGCGAGGTAGGCGACGATGTCGGCGATATCGTCGGGGCGGCCGATGCGGCCGAGAGCGACGTTGGACGAGGCCTCGCGCTGGCCGTCGGGGTTATCGATGAGCCAGGCGTTCATGTCGGTGAGCACGTAGCCGGGGGCTACCGCGTTGACGGTGATTCCGCGCGGGCCGAGAGCTTGGGCGAGTACGCGGGTGAAAGTATCAATGGTGCCTTTCGTCATGGCGTAGGCCAGGATGTCGGGAATCGCTATCCGGGTGACGGCCGAGGACAGGTTCACGATGCGGCCGCCGTCTCGCAGCCGGTCGAGGACGCCTTGAACCAGAAAGAACGGGGCGCGGACATTGGTGGCAAAGAGCGTGTCGAATTCAGTGGGCGTCATAGTGTCGACGCCTTTCATGATGGTCATGCCTGCGTTGTTGACCAGGATGTCCAAGCCTGTGGGAGCGCCGAGGGCGGCGAAGCCCGCGTCCACATCGTCCAGCAGAGCGGCAAAGTCGGCGGAACCGAGGTCACCGCGAACGGCGAACGCCTGGCCGCCGGCGGCTTCGATACCCGCGACAACCTGCTTTGCCGCGGCATCGTTACTGCCGAAATGTACTGCTACCAGCGCCCCTTCGCGGGCCAATCGTTCGGCGGTGGCACGACCGATGCCCCGGCTCGCGCCGGTCACCAGGGCCGTTTTTGTTGTCAGGGTTTTCGCTTCGCTCATGAAAGCTATTCAACGGACAGGCACATCCGATGTCTGGCGAGATCCGGCCGCGGCGTTCAGGAGCGGCCACTGGCTCCATGGAATCGGCTGGGAACGAGGCGGCGAGGGCGGGATTCGCTTGCGTCACGCAGATTACGCCCGAAGAAGTTCCGTCGAGACTGTCCAGAGGCGCTCCGCAGCAGCGGGATCGAGCGCCCACTCCTTGACGCCGTGCGGATGCTGGGCGAGCTCGGAATCGTTCGACACGGTGTACGCCTCCTGCGCGTCGTCGAGATAGTGCCCACCGGTATGGGCGAATTCCGGGGCGACGGCCGCGACGATGCTGGTTGCGGCACCCTGCCCGATCGTCTTGTACGTGAAGACCCCGGCGGCCTCGGCCGCGTCGAGCGACTCCTTCTGTTGCGTCGTGAAATTCCGTTGCAGCCCGGTCGCGACGCCACCCGGGTTGACCGCGTTGGCGACGATGCCGTCGGATGCCCACAGCCGGGTCGCTTCGACGGCGAATAGGGAGTTCGCGGTCTTCGATTGGGCGTAGGCGATTTGGGGGTCGTAGCTTCGGCGTTCGAACTGGAGGTCGTCGAAATCGATCCCGGAACGCATGTGCGCTGTCGAGCTGAGCGAGACGATCCGCGCTCCGTCACGTTCCGCGGCCCCCTGCGCCAATGCGTCGTGCAGCCCCACCGCGAGGCCGAAGTGGCCGAGATGGTTCGTCGCGAACTGCAGCTCCCATCCCTCGGCGGTGCGCTCGAGGCCGCCCGTTACGAGCCCGGCATTGTTGATCAGGAGATGCAGCGGGCCGCTCCAGGCATTGGCGAAGCCGGTCACTGTGTCTCGGTTCGCAAGATCGAGTCGAACAACACGCGGCCGAATCGCTCCGGTCGACCGCTCGATCTCGTCCGCGACGGTGTTACCTGCGTCGCGATTGCGGACCGCAAGCGTCACCTCGGCGCCGGCGGCTGCCAGCACGCGGGCAGTCTCGATGCCGAGTCCGGAGGAGCCGCCCGTGACGACCGCGCGCACTCCTGCCAGGTCTATGCCGTAAAGCACCTCTTCGGCGGTCGTGGCGGCGCTGAATGAGGTGGCGATAAGAGCGGGAGAGGCCATATCGGTAATGAGACCACGGCGCCCGTCGGCGTGGATCGCCGCGTGGCAGTGCATCAGCGACCTGGTATGTCCCGCCGCCAGCGCGACGGCGGCGTGCTGTAGCGGTTCTTGAAGGCGCGGCTGAATGCCGCCTCCGAGGTGTAGCCGACTCTTTCCGCGATGAGCGCGACCGGCAGGGAGGTGCCGCGGAGCAGGCCGATGGCGGCGTCCAGGCGTACGTGCGCGAGATAGGTGGCCGGCGGCTTTCCGACGCGGGCGGCGAAGCGCGCGGCGAATGCCGACCGGGAGAGGTTGCAGGCTCGGGCCAGCTCCTCGACGGTCCAGTCGTGGCCGGGGTCTCGGTGGATGGCGCTCAGGGACAGGCCGATCTGCGGGTCGAATGCACCGGCCAGCCAGTTCGGTTCGGCGTCCTTGCCGGCGGCCCAGGCGCGCAGAATCTGGATGAAGATCAGATCGAGGATGCGGGAGATCATGACCGCCGATCCTTGTGAGGGAGAATGCATCTCGATCCCGAGCATCCTGCGGGCGACCTCGAGCCCTTCGGGTGCCGGGGTGCGGGCGCCGCCCAGGATGATCACGGCCGGCAGGCTCCCGAGCAGGTGGCTCGCCTGCGGGTCGCCGATGGTGAATGTTCCGCAGAGCCAGCGCACCGACTCGGGTGCTTCGGCGTCGGCAAGCACGATGCGCTCGCTCAGGTGGTGGGGGTCGCCGCGCGGGAGCAGCACGACATCGCCGCGGCTTACGTACTCGACGTGTGGATCTCCGTCGATCCGAAGCTCGAGTTCGCCCTCTTCGATGATGTGCAGACTGCCGATATCGGCGAAGCCGATCGAGAAGGTCCGCGGCGGACAGTATGCGGCGACCCGTTCTCCGCTCAGACGGACGCTCCGGAGCAGCTCCGAGAGCAAGTCATCCGACTGACTCTCCGCGTCGAGGCCGAGCGCGGCGTCCCCGGGCGCCGACGGCGAATCATCGTGCATCGCTGGACGATCGGCAAGATTTCCCGGCGGACCGGTCATGGTCGCTACCCATTTCTCTCATTAGTGTCGATAACCGTGAGCGGGTGCGCTCGCTGGTATCACACCGGAGATTAACCGAGAGGTCATCCATGCCGAAGCAAAGCAATCCCACCAAAATCAGCTTTGTCTATTCCAACCCCACCGACCCCGACGCCTTCGAGGCGGCGTACCCCGAGCAGCTCGCGTTGGCGCGCAAGCTCCCCGGCCTGATTCGGCTGCAGTCGTCGAAGGTCTGGCCCAAGGAGGACGGCAGCCCGACCCCGGCTTACCGACTGCTGGACCTGTACTTCGCCGACTACGAGGCGGCCAGCGCCGCCGCCGCAGAGGCGGGTCCCCTGGTCGGCACCACCCTCGAGCATGCCACCGGAGGCGTAGCGATCGCATTCGCAGAAGTCCTCGAGGACGCCTGATCACGGCAGTTGCGGCTGACCTACATCAACGTCGTCAGGCGGAGAACAAACCCCAGCTGGTTGCCCAGGTGACCCAGAGGCATCCGGAGAGCAGCAGGATGCCGAGCGCGATCCGGTTCCGGAGGAGCAGCCCAGCACGGGCGCGGACCGTAGCGATTACGGTGCCGACCAGCAACGCGGCGGTGAGCAGGGCCAGCAACTGCAGGACCAGCCACGCCAGCGGCCGGGACGCGACGATCGGGCCGACGGTCTGCGCGTCGAGGGCAAGGATCGACACCGCGTACAGGACCGTTGCGAGCACCGACACGAAACCGGTGCAGGCCGGCAGTCGCGCGAGCCGGCTCGTGCGAAGACGGCGGTCGGTGAATGACCACAGCAGATAGCCGGCGAAGACGAGCAGGAGGACAGCCAGCACAGTCAGCTGTGTCCGCGCCGAGGTCCACCAGCCGTGCCCGGGATCGGCGCTGGTCACCGCCTGTCGGGGCGGGGCGTCGGCGGACGAGATCGGTGGTTTGCCACTCGCTATCTCATGCACCCAGTCGGTCATGGTCTCGAAATAGCCGGGTGCGAAGGCGCCGCGCGGCGCGCCCGGACCGGGCGGAGCGCCGAGACGGTCGAATCCGTCGCTGGTCGAGCGGCCGTTGTGCGCGGCACCGCGCAGGAAGCGGATGGTGACCGAGGGCGCGGGCCTCGTACTGGTATTCCGTGCGCGGCCCAGGGCCGGAGCCTCCTACCAGAACGATCCCGGGCGTCCCGGAATGCGGTGTGGTCGGGCCGATCACGGTGCCATGCAGGACGAGCCCACCACCGCCGGTGAAGCTGACGTCGGTACAGGTGAAGCCGGTGCAGTCGAAAGCGGTTGCGGCAGTGGCGCGGCCACTCGGCAAGATCGTCAGGGCCAGCAGGAGTAGGCATGCGACGGCGAACGGACCGCATGCTCGCGGGCGGGTGTGGTCCATGGGGCGCGCTCTCGGCTCGGGATTCAGGTCTCGGGGAAGCCGAACAGGCGCATCAGCACGACTTTCCGGTCACCATCGGCATCGTCGTCGGTCACGCCGTAGCGCTGAACGAGCTGGATGTACTCCTCGAAGAACTCCCGCATCCGCGTCAGATCGACGCGAATGGTGGCGCGGGAGAACAGGAATGCATCCGCCCACGGGCCGAGGCCGGGAGCCTCCCGCTCGTAGTTCTCGTAGAGTTCGACCAGCTCGGCGAGGTTGTGCCGGGTCATTTCCGCAGTGGCCGCCCGCATCTCGTCGGTCTGCTCGGTATAGGCCGGATAGCGGTGGTCGGCAGGGACGGCACGCCACCATCGCTGCTTGCCGTTGGCCAATTCCGGAACCTCCTCGAGGAAGCCGTACTTGGCCATCTGGCGCAGGTGGTAGCTGGTGAGCCCGGTGCTCTCGCCCAGCGCCTGCGCCAGGGACGTCGCGTTCACCGGCCCACGGCGCAACTGTTCCTCGATCCGGCGGCGCAGCGGATGCGCGAGCAGACGCAAAACAGCGACGTCGGTGATCGTCTGAGGAGGAGGCTGATCGGCCATGACTCAGAGCGTAATACGTGCAAGGCCTCTTTGCAAAGACTCTTTGCACATCCGGGATCAGCGCCGCAGATGATCGAGCGCGGCAGCAGCCGCATTGGCGCCGCACATGCCGTGCGCGCCGGGCCCGGGCGGGGTGGCGGCCGAGCAGATGTACATGCCGGGAACCCCGATGTTGTATGGGGACAGGGTGATCCGCGGGCCGAATACCAGCTGACGGATGTCCTTGGCTCCGGTCATGATGTCCCCGCCCACGTAGTTGGGGTTGTACGCGGCCAGCTGCGTCGTGCTGCGGACGGTGTAATCGATGACCCGCTCGCGGAAGCCGGGCGCGAAACGTTCGATCTGCGCGATGATCGCGGCCGTGGCATCACCGGTGAAACCGTTGGGCACGTGTGCATAGGTCCACAGCGGATGCACGTTGGCGACCGAGCGCTGCGGGTCGGCCAGATATTGCTGTCCGACCAGGACGAACGGCCGTTCCGGCATGCGCCCGGCGTAAATATCGCGTTCGGTCGCGGCGAGTTCGGCGTAGTCGCCCACGACGTGCACCGTCCCGGCCCGGCGTGCCTGCGGACTGCTCCACGGCACGCCGTCCGCGATGGCGAAGTCGACCTTGAAGGCACCCGGCCCCTGCCGGAATTTACGGTAGGCGTTGGCGATTCGCGGCGGCAGCCGGTCACCCAGGATGCCCGCCACCGCATCGGGTGCCAGGTCGAATATCGTCACATCGCCGGCGGGAAGCTGGGCGGCGGCCTCGATCCGGACGCCGGTCTCGATCTTGCCGCCCAGATCGGTGAGCAGCGCGGCGAGCGCATCGATGATCGAGCGGGATCCGCCCGCCGCGACCGGCCAGCCGTGCCGATGCCCGGCGGTGATGATGCCGAGCCCGATGGCCGAGGTCATCGGATAGTGCAGTGGCCGGAAGGCGTGCGCCGCAATGCCTCCGAACAGCGCCCGGGCCTCCCCGGTCCGGAAGATCCGGGCCAGGGTGGATGCGGGCAGGACGGTCGGCGCGCCGAATCGGGCCAGCGTCAACGGATGTCGAGGCATGCGCAGCAGTGGCCGCATGATGTCCTCGGACAGTGCGTCGTAGCGGGCCGCGGGGCGCTCGAACAGCGCCCGCCATCGCGAGCCGTCGGTGCCGAGCCCGGCGGCGGTGTCGGCCACGGAGCGCTGCAGCACCGCGGCCCGGCCGCCGTCCAGGGGGTGCACGCAGTCGATTTCCGGTGTGCACCAGGACAATCCGTAACGATCGAGCCCTAGTTCGGTGAGAAAGCGCGAGCCGACGGCCATCGGATGCACCGCCGAGCACTGATCGTGCAGCAGGCCGGGCAGCAGCGCCTCGTGGGTGCGGGCGCCGCCGCCGATCTCGCCGGCGGCCTCCAGGACCGTCACCTGCACGCCCTCCGCGGCCAGGGCCACCGCGGCGGCGAGCCCATTGGGCCCGCCGCCCACCACCGTCGCGGTCGTCATGTCAGTGCTCCTGCCGTGCTGCGCCGACCTGGGTGACCTGCAGCGGGATCGGCCCATTGGGCAGCCACGGCTGCTCGGCGACCGCGTCGGCCACCCTCCAGGTGCCCCGCTCGATCACGCCCAGCGCCGCGTCGATGACCTGATAGTGCTGCACCTTACTGCCCCAGGCCTGCGATTCGGCCCACACCACCACGGCCTCCCCCGGCTCGAATTCGGCCTGCCGCTGCACCGCGGCCACGAAATCGGCGTTGTGCAGATGGCCGTCGCCGAAGTTGAAGCCGATCAGCGAGTTACACAAGAACTCACCCTCGCGCACCGTCCTGGTGTCGATATCGGGCAGGTTCTTCAGCAGCACCGAGAACAGGCCGCGCCCCTGGCTGTGCATGGTGCGCCAGGCGGCGACCTGCTGCATGGTCACCTCGGCCCAGGCCGGCTCGTACCCGAATTCGACGAATTGGTCGACCTGGTTCTTGGCGGTGCGGGTCACCCTGTTCAGTTTGGCCTCCGCCCCGGGTGTGAAGGCCCAGACCGCCGCGGCCCAGTTGCCCGCGTACTGCCGCATGGACGGCAGGAAGGACACCTTGTCGGGCCGGAAGTTGCCCAGGATCGGGAAGAACAGCAGCCCGGCGATGAGCAGCACGGCCAGCCAGGGTGCGGAGATATCGGTGATCGCGTAGCCGTGCCAGTTCGGGAAGCCCAGGAACAGGAAGACCGTCGCGTAGGCGAACAGCACATTCCATTCCAGCGGCACCGCCAGCGGGAACGTGGACACGATGAACAGGTGGAAGATCACCATCACCAGCGCCGCGGCAACCGTCAGCCAGAGCGTGGGCGAGAAGAACAGCACGAGCGGCACGACCACCTCGACGGTGGTGCCGCCGACGTGGGCCATCACATCGGCGACCCGCGAGGGTCGCAGGTCGCGGGGGAAGTCGCGGTAGTGTGCGCGTTTGAGCCAGGCGAACGGCACCGACGGGCTGTTGCTCACCATGGGCGGCACCACGAGCGAGAAGTGCTTGCCGAACTTGGACACCCCCGCGCCGACCCACACCACCAGGATCAGCAGCTTGAGCGCGATGATCATGTCAACGAACGGCAGCACGGCGAAAAAGAACAGCGCGGGCAGATACTGCTCGCCGCGGGCGCCCAGGAAGACGGTCTTATCGCGCAGGCCGTTCAGAACCAGCAGCACGAGCGGCGCGACGAGCAGGGCGGGCCGCACCAGGCCGGAGGCATTGCCCGGCACCACCGCGGACAGCGAATCACTGTGTGCACCAGGGGTGAACAGCGCGACGGCGAGACTGATCAGTAACACCACGTACAACACGACATCGAGCGGAGTACGCCGGTCGCCCGCGGTGAGCGGCACCCACTTGAACGGCCGCAACCGAATGGTCCCGGGCCGCGCCCAGAACAGGATGCCGCCGGTCATCGGCTTGACCTTGCCGGCCAGCGGTCCCCAGGAGCCCGCGATGCCGATGGTCTCCAGCAGCACGGTCCACAACACGATCTTCTCGTAGACGATCGGCTGATTCCACCACTGCGAAACATGCCAGAAGGCAGGCAGATTCGAAGTCGCGGTGGCAATAATGACGCCGCCGAGCACATACAGCAGCACGAGCTTCACGATGTAGATGGTGTGCACCATGCGTGGTGAGCCGAAGCCGTGCTCCACCCAGTGCAGGGCCAGCACCCGCATCCGTTCCATCAGCGGTCCCTGCAGGAATGTCTCCGGATCTACCTGCGGCAGATCGGGTGTGGTGAATCCCATGGTCTTACTCCTTGTCGATGCGGGGGAATCAGGCGGACAGTCGCCGCAACAGCGGTTTGTCGATCTTGCCGACGGCGTTCTTGGGCATTTCGGCGAGAAATGTGATGTCCACGGGCAGCTTGTATTTCGACAGCGCGCCGCTGACGTGCCCGCGGATCTTCTCCGCGTCCAGGTCGGCCCCGGCGTTGAGCGAGACGTAGAGCACCGGCTCCTCGCCGTACACCGGATGCGCCCGCCCGACCACGGCCGCCTCGGCGATCTCGGGCAGCTGGTAGACGACGGTCTCGATCTCCTTGGGGTAGATGTTCTCCCCGCCGCGGATGATCATGTCCTTGGCGCGGTCCACCAGCACCAGATAGCCGTCGTCGATGCGGCCGATATCGCCGGTGTGCAACCAGCCGTCCACGATGGTGCGCTCGGTCTCGTCGGGACGATTGAAGTAGCCGCGCATGACATTCGGGCCGGACACCAGCACCTCACCGGAGGCGCCGTCGGGCACCGGAGCACCGTCGGGGTCGGCAATCCGAATCCGCTGTCCGGGCAACGGAATTCCGACGGTGCCCGCCCTGCGCGGGCCGTGCAGCGGGTTGATCGCGCTCGCACACGAGCCCTCGGACAGCCCGTAGCCCTCGATGACCGGTATGCCGTAGCGGCTTTCGAACCTGGTCAACAGCTCGACGCTGGCCGGTGCGGCGCCGCAGACGGCGAAGCGGACGCTGGATGTGTCGGGCCGCACCTCGTCCGGCAGGTCCGACAGCATGGTGAAGATGGTCGGGACCGCCGAGAAGTAGGTGGCGCGGCTGCGTTCGATCCGATCGAAGAAGGTCCGCACGCTGAACCGCCCGGCCACCGTGGCCCGCCCACCCGCCAGCAGCGGCGAAAGGGCTCCCGCCACAATGCCGTTGACGTGGAACAGCGGCAGGATCAGCAGGCTGTTATCGGCGGCGGTGAGCTCGAATGCCTCGATCACCATGGTGCACATGGCATTCAGGTTGGCGTGGTCGAGCATGACGCCCTTGGGGCGACCGGTGGTGCCGCTGGTGTAGATGAGCAGCGCCAGTGTGTCATCACCGATATCGGCCGGTTCCGGTGCGCCCGGTCCGGCGGTGACGAGCTCGTCAACCGGAATGACGGTCTCGACCGGCGCGGCGAAGTCCGGAAGCCGCTCGGCGATCAGCACTTTCGCGCCCGCGTCGGTGATCTGGTAACCCGCCTCGACCGGGGTCAGCGACGGGTTGATGGGCGTGGCCGCGGCACCCAGTCGCCATGCGGCGAACAGGGATACGACGAAGCCCGTGGTATTGGGGAGCATGATCGCGACCACGTCCCCGGCACCGATGCCGGCGGCGCTCAGCGCCCCGGCGGCCCGGCGCACGCGGTCGAGGAGTTCGGTGTTGTCGAGCGTCACGGCGTCGTCGGCGAGGGCGGGCGCGGTGGGTATCGCGTCGGCTCGGCGATCGGGAAGAGTTGTCAGATTCATGGGATGTCCTGGGGAAATGCGGGCGAGCGGAATGTCGATAACGGTAGAAATCCGGGCCGCCCGTGACTCCGTCGCGCGCCGACGAACTTCACCGTCGCGGTTGTCCCCGGAGAACAAGGGCCGAGAACCAGCGATTTGCCACCGCATCGGCCGCGCAGCGCCTACCGTGGAGGGGTGACGAGCCTTCGTCGCGACGCAGAGGTCGATGTACGCCCGTATGTAGCGGGGATCGCCGCCCGCCTGAACGAGCGGGTGACGCAGATCAGCGCGAGCCTGCGGCACGGCCTCGAGGACGACATCCCCGAACTCCGGGGCGAATCGCGCACCGCCGAACTGCTCGGCGCCAGCGTCGAGGGCAATGTGGACACCCTGCTGCACGCCCTGCGCCACGACATCCCGGTGGACCGCATCCAGCCGCCGGCCGCGGCCATCGAGTATGCCAAACGACTTGCCCAGCATGGTGTTCCGGTCACCGCACTGATTCGCGCCTACCGCCTCGGGCAGCGGCGGATGACCGATTTCGTCTTCGCCGAACTGCGTGCGGTGGGCGTCCCGCCCGAGGATTACCTCGTCGTGGTGGAGACCATCACCACCACCCTGTTCGAGTACATCGACTCGATCACCCAGCAGGTCGTCGCCATCTACGAGAGCGAACGCGAGCAGTGGCTGGAGAGCCAGAACAGCAACCGGGCGCTGCGGGTACGCGAGGTGCTGGCCGGCCGCAAGCCGGTCGATGCCGATGCCGCCACCGAATCGATCCGCTACCCGCTGCGCTGGCAGCATGTCGCGCTGGTGCTGTGGTACCCCGATGCCGGGGACGACGAGCGCGATCAGCTGCTCGGGCGGCTGCAACGCTTCCTGCGGGAACTCGCCGAGGCGGTCGGCACCGGCGCGAATCCGCTGTTCGTGGCGGCCGACCGGGGCAGCGGCTGGGCCTGGCTGCCGTATCGGTCCGCGCACCCGGAGGCAATCGCCGCGATCCGGGCGTTCGCCGCGACCCGCCCCGGCGCGCCGTGGCTGGCGATCGGCGAACCGGCCGCGGGCCTGGCCGGGTTCCGCCGCTCGCACCGGCAGGCGCAGGCCGCCCGGTCGGTCGCGGTCACGAGTGGCCTTGCGGCGCAACGGATCATCGCCGCCGGTGATCCCGGAGTGGCGGCCGCGGCCCTGATCGGCGGCGATATCGCGGCGGCCCGCGAGTGGGTGGGCGAGGTGCTCGGCGACCTGGCGGCCGATAACGACAACGACCAGCGGCTGCGCGACACCCTGCGGGTCTTCCTGCGCGCGGGATCCAGCTACAAGGCCGCGGCGACGGACCTGGACCTGCACTTCAATTCGGTGAAATATCGTGTCGGGCGGGCGATCTCGCGCCGGGGACGCCCGATCGCCGAGGATCGGCTGGACGTCGAGCTGGCACTGCTGCTGTGCCACCGCTACGGATCGGCGGTGCTGCGACCGCAATCACCCTGACCGCCCGCCGGGACAAAGATCGGAACGGACTTCGTCCTCTGGACACAATGGCAGGCCGCCGATCCGGACCTACCGTTCTCCTCATCGAATTCCGGCACCTTCGAGGAGAACCACCATGACCATCAGCATCGACGATGCCGAAGAACTCGCGGCGCCGCTGGACCTGCTGCTGACCGGTTCGGCCATCGGCATCGGCCGCCGCATGCTCCCCAATACCTCCTGGACCAGGCTGGGCCTGGCGCTGGCCCGGAAACCACGCACCGTGGCCGGGCGCGCGGGCAGTCTCGGCCGGGAGCTCGCGACCATTGCCCGCGGCGACTCCGATCGCGCACCCGGCAGGGGCGACCGGCGCTTCGACGATCCCGCCTGGCGGGACAATCCGCTGTTCAGGCGCTCGATGCAGGCCTACCTCGCGACCAACGACACCGCCGACGCCCTGTTCTCCGATGCCGAGCTGGATTGGCGCGACGCCGAATGGATGCGGTTCGTGCTCGACAATGTGATGCAGGGCCTGTCACCGAGCAATAATCCGCTGCTGAGCCCGGTGGCATGGAAAGCCCTGGTGGACACCGGTGGTCGCAGCGTGGTCCGCGGGCTGCGGCACTTCCTGTCCGACATGTCCGCGTCGCCGCGGGTGCCGTCCATGGTGGCGGCGGACGCCTTCGCCGTCGGCGACACCGTCGCCGCCACACCGGGTTCGGTGGTGCTGCGCACCGAGGCGTTCGAGCTGATCCAGTACGCGCCGCAGACCGAGACGGTGCGGACGGTGCCGCTACTCATGGTGCCGCCGGTGATCAACAAGTTCTACATCATGGATATCGCGCCCGACCGCAGCATGGTCGAATATTTCCTCCGGCAGGGCCAGCAGGTCTTCGCCATCTCCTGGCGTAATCCCGGTGCCGCGCAGCGGGATTGGGGTTTCGACACCTACGGCCAAGCCATCCTCGACGCGCTCGACGCCGTCGAGACCATCAGCGGATCGCGGCGCACCCACCTGCAGGCCTCCTGCTCGGGCGGCATCCTCGCGGCCATGACCGCGGCGCACCTGACCGCCATCGGCCAGGGCGAGCGACTGGCCGGGCTCACCCTCATGGTGACCGTGCTGGATCAGAGCCATGCCGGGTTCGCGGCCGCCGCCATCGACGAGGAGACCGCCGAGATCGCGATCGCCCTCTCGGCCCGCAAGGGCTATCTGGACGGGCGCTCACTCGCCGAGGTGTTCGCCTGGCTGCGCCCGACCGATCTGGTGTGGCGGTACTGGGTCAACAATTATCTGCAGGGCCGTGATCCGGCGCCGTTCGACGTGCTGTTCTGGAATGCCGACACCACGCGGATGGCGGCCGCGCTGCATCGCGACATGGTGCTGCTCGGCGTGCACAACTCGCTGGTCACGCCCGGGCGGGCGCAGATGCTCGGCACGCCGGTCGACCTCTCGCAACTGACGGTGGACACCTACGTGGTGGCCGGGATCGCCGATCACATCTCGCCGTGGCAGTCCTGCTACCGCAGCGCCCGGCTGCTCGGCTCGAAGGACCTGCGGTTCGCGCTGTCCACCAGCGGGCATATCGCCGCGCTGGTGAACCCGCCGGGAAATCCCAAGGCGTCCTACCGGATCGGCGCACCCGACGCCGCCGATCCCGCCGCCTGGCTGCAGGGCGAGGCCAAGCAGCAGGGCTCGTGGTGGCCGAACTTCACCGATTGGCTCGGCGAGCGCAGCGGCGCGGATAGGGCCGCGCCGGGCAAATTGGGCAGCGCCGCGCTGCCGCCGCTGGACGCCGCACCGGGCAGCTATGTGCTCGAACACTGAAAGCGACGCCATGCCAGCCACTTCCGAACCGTCTCGACCGATCACCGAGGAACACTTGATCCCGGTGCTCGGCCAGCAGATCAGGGTGCGGGTGCGGTGGGGGCACGGGGTGCCGCTCGTGCTGTGCAATGGCATCGGCGCCAGCCTCGAGGTGTTCGACCCGCTGATCGCACAGTTGGATTCGGCGACCACCGTGGTCCGCTTCGACGTGCCGGGGACGGGTGGTTCACCGAATTCGCCGCTGCCCTATGGGTTCCCGTATCTCGCCGCGACACTGCGGCTGGTGCTGCGCAAGCTCGGCATCCGCGGGCCGGTCGATATTCTCGGCCTGTCCTGGGGTGGGGCGCTCGCCCAGCAGTATGCATTTCAGCACCCGCGCGGGTGCCGCGCCCTGATTCTGGTATCGACCGGCACGGGCGTGCTGATGGTGCCCGCACGACCGACCCTGCTGCTGAAAATGCTGACACCACGCCGGTTCTCGGATCACGGCTACGCCGCGCACATCGCCGCCGAACTCTACGGTGGCAGCGTACGCACCCGGCCCGAGGTGATCGAACGCCTGCTGGATCGGCAGCTGATGGCAGGGTCCCGGATCGGCTATCTGCATCAACTGCTGGCCGGCTCGGTGTGGACCAGCCTGTTCGCCCTGCCGCTGATCCGGCAGCCGACGCTCATCGTGGCGGGCACCGACGACCCCATCATTCCGGTCGTCAATGCCCGCATCATGCATCGGCTGCTGCCGCATTCGACCCTGCACCTGCACGGCGGCGGGCACGTCGATCTGATCGCCAATGCCGCCGAATTAGCGCCCGTCATCGAGACATTCCGGAAAGGACAGCCATGAGCACCGACGCCGTCGACACCGCCGACTTCTACGCCCTCGAGGACCTGCTGGACGCGGACGAACAGGACTTCCTGCACCACGTGCGCAAGTTCATGACCACCGAGGTGGATCCGATCATCAACCGGCACTGGCAGCGCGGCAGCTTCCCCTTCGAGATCGTGCCCGGGCTACGGGATCTCGGCCTGGCCGGGCTGCCATATCACGGATATGGCTGTCCCGGACGCTCTTTCCTGCTCGATGGCATGGTCGCCATGGAGCTGGCCCGTTCCGACCCCTCCATCGCCACCTTCGCGGGCGTGCACGGCGGGCTGGCGATGGGCTCGATCTACCTGTGCGGCAGCGAGGAACAGAAGCAGCGCTTCCTGCCGGCGATGGCGCGGATGGAGCAGATCGGCGCCTTCGGCCTGACCGAACCTGAGGTCGGCTCCGGCGCCTCCGGCGGGCTGCGCACCACCGCCCGCCGCGACGGCGATGCCTGGATCCTCAACGGGCGCAAGAAATGGATCGGCAACGCCACCTTCGGCGACCTGACCGTCGTCTGGGCCAAGGATCTCGACGACGGCCAGGTCAAGGGGTTCGTCGTCGCCAATGCCACACCGGGATTCCGCACCGAGAAGCTCGAGGACAAGATCGCCCTGCGGGTGGTGCAGAACGCGCTCATCACGCTCGAGGACGTGCGCGTCCCCGAGACCGACCGTCTGCAACAGGCGAATTCGTTCCGCGACACCGCCAAGGTGCTGCGCATGACGCGGGCCGGCGTGGCCTGGATGGCCGTGGGCTGCGCGCGCGGCGCCTACGAGAACGCGCTGCGCTACGCGCTCACCCGGGAGCAGTTCGGCCGCCCGATTGCCGGTTTCCAACTGGTGCAAGACCTTTTGGTGCGCATGCTCGGCAATATCACGTCGTCCTGGGCGCTGTGCGCCCGCCTGTCCCAGCTGCAGGACCAGGGCCGCGCGCAGGATCGTCACTCCTCACTGGCCAAGGCGTGGTGCACGGTGCGCATGCGTGAGACCGTGGGCTACGCCCGCGAACTCCTCGGCGGCAACGGCATCCTGCTCGAGCACAACGTCGGCCGTTTCGTCGCCGATGCCGAGGCCATCTACTCCTACGAGGGCACCCGGGAGATGAACACCCTCATCGTGGGCCGCGCCATAACAGGGCTGAGCGCCTTCGTCTGAGAGTTCGGCGGGTTTCCACTGGTCGGCGTTCTCACAGACTGCTACCATTCTCATTATTAGAGAACGTTCGCAGTCGATGAGAAGGATCGAAGATCGTGGAGATGACATCGACCGATCCGGCGGCCGCCGCGGCGGATGTGCTGGCGATGCTGCGCGCCGGGCAGTTCGACGAGCTGGCGAAGCTGTTCGCACCCGGGCTGGCCGCGGTGACCTCCGCCGATGCGCTGCGACTCGCCTGGACCGTCGAGATCGCCAAGATCGGCGGGATCTCCGCCGTCGCCGCGGCGGTCACCGAACGGCTGGACGACGAGCTGGTACGGGTGCGAGTGCCGGTGACCGGCGCGCAGGGCGGGCTCGAAGTCCGGATGTCGGTCGACGCGGCGGGCCTGCTGCACGGATTCCGGCTCGCGCCGCCGGCCGACTCGGCCTGGACGCCGCCCCGCTATGCCTCGCCGCGCAAGTTCACCGAGCGCGAGGTCACCCTCGGGGCCGGACCGCACGCCGTGCCCGGCACTCTCACCATGCCCAAGGGGCGCGGCCCGCGCGCGGCGATCGTGCTGGTCTCCTCCGGCCCGATGGACCGCGACGCCACCACCGGACCGAACAAGCCGTTCCAGGATCTCGCGTGGGGCCTGGCCAGCCGCGGCATCGCGGTAGTGCGGTTCGACAAGGTCAACTTCGTGCACACCGAACTGAACGGCCAGGACGGCTTCACGATGGTCGAGGAGTATCTGCCGTCGGCGATCGCGGCGGTGCGGCTGCTGCGCGACGAGCCGGGCATCGACCCCGCCCGGGTGTACGTCGCGGGTCACAGCGGGGGCGGTAAGGCCGCCCCGCGGATCGCGGCCGCCGAGCCCTCGATCGCCGGGGTGGTGATCCTCGCCGGCGACACCGTGCCGATGCCCCGAGCCGCCCTGCGCGTGTATGAATACCTCGCGGGCCTGGACCCCGACCAGGACGTTTCCGCGCTCCTCGCCGCCGCCACCCGCGCCGCCGCGGCGGCGCAGAGCCCCGACCTGTCCCCGGCGACCCCCGCCGCGGACCTGCTGTTCGGTTTGCCCGCCTCCTACTGGCTGGACCTGCGCGAATACGACCAGGTCGCCACCGCGGCGGCGCTGGGCAAGCCGATCCTGATCCTGCAGGGCGGCCGCGACTATCAGGTCACCGCCGCCGACGACCTCCCCGCGTGGCGAGCCGGGCTGGCCGAACACCCCGACGTCACGATCCACGTCCACGACGCCGACAATCACATGTTCTACCCCGGCAGCGGCCCGTCCACCCCCGCCGACTACGAAGAACCGAACCACGTCGACGCAGCCGTGATAGCCGACATCGCCCACTGGCTCGCCCCGGCCCGCAAGCCCGGCCCGATCTCGCGATTCCTACCCGGCTTCGCTCGGTGATCGCAGGCGGCCGAACGGCTTTCGACAGCTGGAGCCCAAGCGCAGACCGATAGAGGCGGCTCCTGAGGTTTGGAACTCGGCAACTATGGCGTCCGTTTTCCGCCGGATGCGGCGGGTCGTCGTCCTTACCGTTGGCCCCATGGACCTCGATCTGATTCCGGATACCCGTACCGCCGTGCTGCGGACACCCGTGGTGTGGTTCATGGCGCTCGCGGCGGCGCTCGGCACCGCCGGCATCTATCCGCTGCAACCCGCTATCGCCGAGGTGGCCGGGGCGATGCACGCGTCGGTCGCGGTCATCGGTGCGGCTCTGGCGTGCGGGCCGATCGGCTATCTGGTGGGGCTGGCGCTACTGGTGCCGCTCGTGGACCGGGTCGCGCCGCGGCGGGTGCTCTCGGTCCAATTCGGTGCGCTGGCAGTCGCTTTGGCCGCGTGCGCTGCGGCCGGTTCGCCGTTGCTGCTTGGCCCGGCCGTCGGCCTGATCGGGGCCGGCTCCTCGGTCGGTGCGCAATTGAGTTCGGTCGCAGGGCGTTTCGCGGCGCCGTCGCGGCGGGCCACTGTACTGGGGATCGTGACCTCCGGCATTTCGGCCGGGATTCTCGCGGGGCGAATCGTGGGCGGATGGCTGGTGAACGTGATGGGCTGGCGGGACATGCTTCTCGTCTTCGCGGTGGCATGTGGCGTCGTCGCGGTCGCCGCGCGCTTCGTGCTGCCCACCGCGGCCGGGACGACCACCGGGAGCTATCTGGCGACCCTGCGCGGCATACCCGGGCTGTACGTCCGGCATCGGGTACTCCGGGTGGCTGCGGGCCGGGGCACCCTCTGGTTCTTCGCCTTCTGCACGATCTGGGCCGCCATCGCGGTCGCACTGTCCCAGCCGCCGTTCTCCTATTCGCCCGAACGGATCGGCCTGTATGGCTTCGCCGGACTCCTTGGCATCGCCGCGACCCGGATTTCCGGGGCATGGACCGATCGCATCGGGGCTCCGCGGGTGATCCTGATCGGCCTGGCGCTGGCCGCCGCAAGCGCGGCAACCCTCGCCACTTTCCTGTCGAATACCGTGGTGACCCTCGTCTGTCTCGGCCTTTTCGACGCCGGACTGTTCGCAGCCCAGGTGGCCAACCAGAGCACCGTCCTGGCCATCGACCCGGCCGCACCGGCCCATTTCAACAGCGCCTACATGATCGTCTACTTCATCGGCGGCAGTCTGGGCACCGCGTGCGGCGCCGCCGCGGTCGGCTGGTTCGGCTGGGCCGGTACCGCGACCCTCGCCGCCGTATCAATCACCCTCGCCGGGGCCGTCACCCTGGCCACGGGTTCGCGCAGGCCGTCGCCGGTGTAGTCGCGAGTACTCAGTGCGGTTACCTGCGCGTAGGCTCATTAGGTGAAGCAACTAACCGTCGGTGTCGTCAGGACCTCCCGCAAGGATGACGAGCGGCGGTTGGCGATTCATCCGGCGCATTTCGACCGGATAGATCCGGGGCTTCGCAACCGCATCTTTGTCGAGCAGGGCTACGGCGAACGGTTCGGCTACTCCGACGAACGCCTCGAGCCGCTGGTCGCCGGCCATCGCACCCGCGCGGAGCTGTTCTCCGAGTGCGACGTGCTGCTGTTACCGAAGCCGGAGGCCGAGGATCTGGAGAATCTGCGCCCCGGGCAGGTCGTCTGGGGGTGGCCGCACTGCGTGCAGGACCAGCGGATGACCCAGCTCGCCGTCGACCGGGGTCTGACGCTGATCGCCTGGGAGGCAATGAATCACTGGACGAAGGAGGGCAACTTCAGCGTCCACGTCTTCCACAAGAACAACGAGCTGGCCGGGTATTGCTCGGTGCTGCACGCCCTGCAACTGCGGGGCTCCTGCGGGGACTACGGGCGCCGGCTGCGCGCGGCCGTGATCAGCTTCGGCGCCACCGCCCGCGGCGCGGTCCGTGCCCTCTCGGCCCTCGGCATCAGCGACGTCACGGTGCTGACCCAACGCAGCGTCTCGGCGGTTGCCGCGCCGTTCGCCTCGGTGCGGATGCAGCATTTCGCGCGAGACCCGGCCAACCCCAGCCGGACCCTGGCCCTGAAGGCGCCGGAACCGGGACCGCTGGCGGAGATGCTGGCCCAGTACGACATCGTCGTCAACTGCATCCTGCAGGACACCGACGAGCCGCTGATGTTCGTGCTGAACGAGGACCTGCATTACTTCGCGCCCGGCACGCTGTTCATCGACGTCTCCTGCGACGAGGGCATGGGCTTCGAATGGGCCCGGCCGACCTCGTTCGCCGACCCGATGTTCACCGTCGGTGAGGATCTGCACTATTACGGCGTCGACCACACCCCCTCGTACCTGTGGAACTCCGCCACCTGGGAGAACTCCGAGGCCCTGCTGGAGTATCTGCCGATCGTCATGTCGGGCCCCGACGCCTGGGACGGGAACGAGACGATCCGGCGCGCCATCGAGATTCGCGAGGGCCGGGTGCAGAACCTGCGGATCCTCTCGTTCCAGGGCCGCGCCGCGGCCTACCCGTACGCGATCATCGAACCGCCCGCGGCGTAGCTCGCACGGTGATCTCCCGGGGCGTGAGCACGCGAGTGCTCCGCCTCCGAGGCCGCGACCGCGATCATGGCGCGACCGATCTCCCGACTGTCGTTGACCGCGTTCGGCGCCGACGCCGGGCCACTGACGCACATCACCGTCCATATACGCCGCCCATCCCCGCGCCGACGCCCTGAAGTCGTTGTGGGAGTGGTTGAGCGGCGTGCTGACGTGTGCGGGGTGCCCGACTCCCACACCGCGCGGCGAAATGCCCGATTCGTTTGAAACATCTACTATCCGCTATCTTGTAGCTATCATCTTCCGTGAGTGACCTGACATAGGAATCTTCTTTTCTTGCTTGATGATTCCCCAGAAGTCAGCGTTGCCATCTCGGCCTTCGCATGTGTTCAGCACATTTCCAACAAATCTCTGGGAAGGATCCATGGACGTGTCGGTATCGGGCGGATCTGGCTTGCCCCAAGACGGGTGTGCGAGCGGGCGTCGCAATCACGAGGTCTCGTGGCACGTTTCGGCGGTGCGAGTGCCGCGGGACGGGGCCGGTCATAGCGATCTGGTGCACCGATTGCGGGAGCTGCGAGCCCGCATCCTGTACGACAACGGTCGTAGGCCGGATTTCCGCGCGGCCGACGGCTCACATGTCGATGATCAGGATTTAGATTACGGCGCATGGCATTTCGTCGCTCGCCGCGAACCCGACGGGCCCGCGCTCGGCTACATTCGGCTGTCGACACCGGCGACCGGCGACCTGTTCCAATCCCGCGCGTACCTGGGCGAGGTGCAGTACGAACGACTACTGGCGGCCGAGCGCGTCACGACCGGCCAGACCTTCGAGCACAGCCGCCTGGTCGTGGAGCACCGTGCCCGCAAACTCGGTTTGGGTGTGTACCTGAACGCGGTAGCGATCGGGGCCGCACACCATCTCGGTGCCACGATCATGGTCGGCACCTCGGCAACCAGGGACGGACTGGACCTGTTCCACGGGCGCTTCGGCTTTCACCCAGTCCCCGGCACCCGTCGATACGTCGAGCACTACACCGAGGACGTGGTCCTGCTGGTGCACCGGACCGCGGCGGGAGCCGGCGAGTACACCGACCTGGTGGCCCGGATGCGTTCCCAATTCCCGGCATTCGTGACCCAGACCCTCACTCTCCCCGCGCCCACCGGGATCGATCACGGCGCCGCACCGGCGGGCCTGCTCTCGGCCGAACGCCCCGACCGCGACGCATGGCGGCCGGTGGTGTTCGAACCGGTGCACGCCGCCGACCACGCGGCGCTGGCCGCGCTGCTCGAATCCGATGCCGTACGGGATGTCCACGACACCATCGACACTCAGCTGCACGAGCTGATCCGCTGCCGCGAGCCGGGCCGCCGGTTCGACCGCGCGGAATTGGCGGCGAGGGTGGACGAGCAGTTGGCCGGTGTCGAAAGCTGGGCATACGGCAGCTGGGTCTGGTATCCGTGGTCGGGCCGGTTGGTGCACCTGCTGCCCCGCGAGGAGTTCCGCCTGGTGCGCACCGACCGCAACCGGGAGAAGATCGAGCGGCCGCAGCAACGCCGACTACTCGACGCCAGAATCGGGATCGTCGGTCTCTCGGTGGGCAATTCCGCCGCGATCACCCTGGCGCTCGAAGGCATCGGCGGCGCGTTCCGGCTCGCCGACTTCGACGAGTTGAGTCTGTCGAACATGAACCGGCTGCGGGCCGGAGTGCACCACCTGCAGGTCGGCAAGGCAGTCATCTGCGCGCGCCAGCTGTCCGAGATCGACCCGTATCTGGATATCGAGATCATGCCGTCCGGGCTCACCGACGCCACCATGGCCGAGTTCTTCCACGGCGCCGGGACACCGATCGATCTGCTGGTCGAGGAGTGCGACACCGTGCGGGTCAAGATCGCCGCCCGCGAACATGCTCGCGCCCTTGGCCTTCCGGTGATCATGGACTGCAACGATCGCGGCATGCTCGATATCGAGCGATTCGATCTCGAACCGGATCGGCCGCTGTTGCACGGCCGCATCGGCGACCTCCGCGCGGCAGACCTGCCGACGCTCACCGACCAGGCCAAGGCAGACCTCATGCTGCGAATGGTCGACGCCGAGCGGATCAGCCCCGCGCTCGCCGCCTCGTTCGGAGAAATCGGCCGAACCCTGTGCAGCTGGCCGCAACTGGCCTCGGACGTGGCGCTCGGCGGAGCCCTCGTCACCGAGGCCGCGCGCCGCATCCTGCTCGGGGTGCCGTGCGAATCCGGGCGGTTCTACATCGATCTCGAGGCGCTCATCGCACCCGAACACAACACCGCCGCCCTGCCCGCGGGTGTGTCGGCATGAGCGAGCGAACAATGACCGCACTGTCGGCGGCGCAGCGCCCGCCACAGACCGCGCCCGCGCGGACAATACTGCCGATCGCGGTGTCGGGCACCGGCATTCACCTGCCCGACACCGTCGTCACCAACGAACAGCTGGCCCGGACCCTCGACACCTCCGACGAGTGGATCGTCACCCGCACCGGCATCCGCGAACGCCGGCGGCTCGCGTCCGAGCTGGCCGTCTCGGACATGTGCACCGCCGCCGCGCGGTCCGCACTCTCCGACGCGGCGGTCGAGGCGGCCGACCTCGACGCCGTCATCATCGCGACCTACACCTATGACCAGCCGCTACCGTCGACGGCGCTGATCGTGAAGGAACAACTCGGCGCACACCGGGCACTGCCGCTCGACATCACCCAGGCCGCCTGCGCCAACGGCCTGCAGGCGATCCTGATCGCCGCCCACCTGCTGCAGGGCCGCGCGCGCACGATCCTGGTCGTCGCGGCCGACTGCGCATCCCGGATCACCGATCCCCACGACCGCACCACCGGAGTCTTCTTCGGCGACGCCGCCGGCGCCATCGTGGTGACCCGCGGCCGGACCCCCGGCGCCGGGCTGCTGTCCTGGGACTTCGGCTCACAACTGTCGTACGACGTGGAGATCCGCGCCGGTGGCTCCCGCCTGCCGACCAGCGACCGCACCGTGGCCGACCGTGACCACTACCTCCGGATGGACGGCCGCGCCGTGTGGTCGACCGCCACTACCCGCCTGCCGCACAGTATCCGCACCGCCGCCGATCGCGCCGGGCTAGCCCTGACCGATATCGACCATTACTTCCTGCACCAGGCCAACCTCAACATCCTCACCGCCGCCATGGCCGACCTCGGCATACCGATGCACCGCGCCCCCATCACCCTCGACACACTCGGCAACACCGGCTCCGCCGGCGTCTTCACCGCCCTGCACCAAGCCCATTCCCATCATCGCATAGCCCCCGGCGACACCTATCTACTGTCCGCAATCGGTGCCGGATTCCAATGGGGCACACTCTGTTTCCGCCACGACTGAACGGCACCGTCATCCCGGCACGCTGTTGGCCGGGATCCAGCTGCGCCGAAGTATGCGGATTCCGGCCAAATACATGCCGGAAAGACGGGCGTGAACATGCCGGAATCGCGGGAGTGCCGGTGCAGTAATGGATCGAGCCGGAACCGATCAGCGACCCGTCCGACATCGCGTGGCCGGGTCGCTGTCGGCTCGACAGCGCGGCGAACGGCGTGCGTCGGGGTGTCATCCGGCCACGATCCACAGCATGATGGTGAGATGGCCGAGCAGGTGAGCGCATGCGCGCATTGTTGACATTGATCGTTGTGCTGGCGATCGCGCTGATCGTCGGCGACCGGGTCGCGGTCGTGTTGGCGCAGAACGAGATCGGCCGCAAGGTCGCCGCCGAATACAGCCTTCCGCACCAGCCGGGCGTCCACATCGGCGGGATCCCGTTCCTGACCCAGGCCGTCGACGGCACCTATCACGACATCGACATCCGTGTCGGCGACTGGAGCGGGCAGCACATCACCGTCCACAACCTGGATGTCACGCTGACCGACGTCTCCGCGCCGCTGAGCGACGTGCTGCACGACCGCACCTCGAACCTGGTCGCGGCCACTGCGACGGCCACTGCCCTGATTCCCTACGACACCGTGCAGGGCTTCGCACCGGCGGGAGTGAAAACGATCTCCAACGGCCCGGACGGGCTGCACGTCACCGGGACATTCTCGGTGGAGGGCATTGCGGTGCCCGCGACGGTCGTCGTCACCGTCGCGCCCACCGGCAACGGCATCGAGGTCACTCCGGTCTCGGTGCAGGCCGCGGCCGGCGGCCCGGCGCTCCCCCTGGCGCCGCTGCGCCGCACCCTCACCTTCACCGTGCCGCTGCAACGACTGCCGCTCGGTGCGCAGCTGACGGCCATCACACCGGGCGCCGACGGGCTCCAGGTGACCGCCGTGGCCCACGACGTGCACTTCTCCAACCTGCCGTAAGCCATATCCTGATCGATTGTCCGGCAAGGAATTCAGATGGTCGTGCTTCAGATCCCGTACGCGTCGTAGCGGAGCAGGAGCTGCCAGTACTCGGTCCGTATCGCATCCCACAGATCCGCGAAGTTGCCGAATCGCTCACGCGCCCAGCACAAGTCGTGAGAGATGTGGTTGTCGAAAGCCACGGTGCCGGACGGCCGCGCGCCACCGGTCACGGTGAGCGCGAGGATCTCGATCCTGCTACCGATCATTTGCCACGCGGCCTGCTTCCCATTGATGCTGGTGTAGCGGGTCCGATGTGTGCGATGTGGGGCTGCTGGCATGTATGGCATCCAAGGTGGGGGACAAAGTCGCTCTCAACTGTCCCCCACCAGCGCCGATGCGGGCAATGGGGAGCCGTCCAACCGGGCGCCCAGTATCGCGGCCCCGTCTTGGAGGTTCCTACGGGCGGCTCGAACGACCGCGCCCCGCTATGGGCGAGACGGTCCCACCGTGGCGCTAACCGGCGTTGTTCGCGGCGAAACTCCGCCTCGGCAGCATCCGGTCGGCAGGCCCAGATTGCCCGGTGGCCGCGCGGATGTTGTCGACCGCGCTGACGACCGAGTCCGCGATGACGGTGCCGGCCGCGGTCTGCACCCCGGTCACGGTGTGGACGCCCGCGGCGACCGCTCGTGCGGGGTCGCCGGTCGCTGCCAGTTCCCGCGCTGCGGCGTCAGGGGTTTGGAACGCGCCGGACAGGACGTCGTTGAAGGCCGGGAAGGCGACCGCCGCGCCCACATTGATCGCCCCGACCACCGCGACCTGCACGACACCCTGCGGCCTGACCGTCGGCGTGGGATTGGGCACGATCGGCAGGTTTTGCGCGGTGAAGGTGTCCTGGCGGGCGGTCTGGACAGCCGTGGCAATCGCGGGCAGCCCGCCCGCGGCAGCAGGGACGACATTGAGCAGGCCGACCACACCGACCTCGAACGCGTTCAGTGCCCTCGGCGCCACTTCCGTGCCGTCGGCGAGGATGGTCTCCTCCGCCGCGGCGTCCGTGGGCCCGGTGATCGACGCGGCGGCGACGCCGATCGCCCGCACCGGGTCCTCCGACTGCAGTGCGGTGCGGAACGTGCCCGGTGCCTGCCCCGTCGCGGCGAAGGCCGTGACGCCGGTCCGGACGGCGAGCGGGCAGATGATCGAGCAGTAGATGACCTGATTGCGCACGAAGCTGGTGACCAGACCGCCCGGCGGAACCGGCACGGGCCGGACCTCCTGCGCCACGGTCGGCGGTGACTGGGACTGAGTCACCGGAGCCGCGGAGGCGGTGGCCATGGCGGCGATGCCCGCGACGGCGATCCCGGTGGCGGCGATGCCGGCGTGCAGGCAGGTCGGTATCTGCATGGTGCCCCTTGTATCGGCGGTTGATACAGAGAGCAACGATGTGCGGGCCCAATAGGTTCAGCCCAGGATGATCGAGGCGGCGTGCTCGCCGATCATCATGGTGGACGCATTGGTGTTGCCGCCGACGATGTTCGGCATGATCGACGCGTCGGCGACCCGCAACCCGTCCACCCCGCGCACCCGCAGCGCGGGGTCCACCACCGCACGGTCGTCGACGCCCATGCGGCAGGTGCCGACCGGATGGTAGACGGTGGTCGCCCGGTTGGGGACCTCCTTGGCCAGGTCCGTGCGGCCGGGATACTGTGTGCCGGGGGAAATTTCGGCGTCTACCAGGCCGCTGATCGACTTCGCCGCCATCACCTCGCGGGTCAGTTCCATCCCGTGCACCAGCGTGTCCAGGTCGTGCTGCTCGGCGAGATAGTTGGGGTCGATCGCGGGCGCGGCGGCGGGATCGGCGGAGGCCAGCCGCAGCGTGCCCCGGCTGTGCGGGTAGATCATCGTCACCAGCACGGTCAGCGCCACGCGCGGATCGGGCACGTGGCGGATCGGGGCATCCTGATTCGGGCCCGGGTAGCCCCAGGGCAGCACGTGTAGCTGCAGGTCGGGCGCCCCCGCCGCGTACGGGGTGCGCAGGAACGCGACGACCTCGAATACCGTGCGCGCCAGCCAGGTACTGTTGTTGCGCAACGATTCCCGCAGGAATGCGCGGGCGAAGTACCCCGCCGACGAGCGGTTGCGGGCGGTCGGCATGGCGAAGCTCATCGGCACGAACAGGTGGTCGTGCAGGTTATCGCCCACCGGGAGATCGGCGACCACGTCGATGTCGAAGGCGCGCAGATGGTCGGCCGGGCCGATACCCGAGAGCATGAGCAGGTGCGGAGAGCCGAAAGTGCCCGCACTGAGCACAATCTCGCGATCGGCGCGCAGCACCTCGGTGCCGTGCTCGGTCTGGATCTCCACACCGGTGGCCCGGCCGTTATCGATCAGAATGCGCAGAACCTGCGTATTCGGCAGCACGGTAAGGTTTTTCGGGCGATCCTCGAGGTATCCGACCGAGGTGCTGAAGCGTAACCCGTTGCTGGTGCTCTGCTGGAACAGCGAGACGCCTTCCTGTTCCGCGGCGTTGTAGTCGGGATTGCGCGCGACGCCTGCAGTTTCGGTCAGCGCCTGCATGAACGACTCGGACGCGGGCGCCAGATCGCGCGCGCGGATCACCTTGATCGGGCCGGTGTCGCCGCGGAACTCGCTCGCCCCGTCCTCGAACGACTCGAATTTCCTGAAGCTGGGCAGCACATCCCGATACGACCAGCCGGTGTTGCCCGCGGCGGCCCAATCATCGAAATTCCTGCGGTTGCCGCGCACGAACACCATGCCGTTGACGGAGCTGGAGCCGCCGACCACCTTGCCGTGCGTCTGCGGAATGGCGCGGCCCAGCGCATGCTTCTGCTCGACGGTGTAGTGCCCCCAGTCGACCTTCTTCTTCAGCTGCGGCACGCTGTGCAGCGGACCGATCATGCCGGGCTTGCGAACCAGCACGGTGTTATCGCGCCGGCCCGCCTCGATCAGGGTCACGCCGGCGCCGGAGTCGGCCAGTCTGCGGGCGATGATGGCCCCGGCGCTGCCGGAACCGATGACGATGTAGTCCGTGGACGTCATGACCAGCCTTCTCACCACACGAGCGTCGCCGCGGAAACTGCGAACGCAGTGCAAAACTACTCGAAACCGGTCGCACAGGACCCGGATTCGCACTAGATCAGCTCTGAACCACCGTCCGGGGTGCCGACCCGTTATCGTTACCGTTCGTGAGCGAGGGGTATCGGCCAGAGCATCGACCCGACTGGCCGACGGCGGGTGGTTGGTATCCACAACCTGCCCATCGGATTGCGCCCGGACCCGCCCCTACGGAGCAGGTTCCCGCAGGGCCCAGGCATGTCACACTCGGCCCCTTCCTGCGCGCGCAGCACCTTCGGCCGGTATCCCCGTCGCCGAATCGGTTGCCGATCATGGTCGGCCTGGTGGCATTGCTGGTCATCGCACTGGTCACGATCTCGGGTGTGCTTGTGCTGCACCAAGACTCGAAGCGGCACCGCACGGTTGAGCGCGCGGCCGCGGCCGCCGGTCCGGCGAGCAGCACACCCGACACCGTGCAGGCGATTACCGTGCCGGCGGTGACGCCCGGTTGGCAGGGCGTCCTGTCCCGCGAGCAAGCGGTCGCCTACGACGTGCCGCCCGGCTGGACCGTGCAGACCCCGGGCACGTTCTCCGGATACCAGGACACCAACGGCAAACTCACCACAACCATGCACGGGGTAACGATCTACAAGCAGCACGCCTGCCCGCAGAGCCGGGACGTGAATCGCGGCATGGTCGGATTCATGCCGATCGGCCCCTCCGATCCGCGGCAGGCAGCTGTCGACGACGGCAAGCTGTGGGCTCAGAACGCCGCGGTCGACAGCTCCGATCCGGCCAGCGGACCGGCAGCGTCGGTGCGTGTCAATGCCCAACCAGCACAACCGGTTTCGGTCGATCACGGCAAGATCATGGCATGGCAGGCGGCGACTTCCGCACCGGTCCATCCGGGCACCTGCCTGCCGCCGCGAGTCCAGGTGACGACTGTCGCCTTCCCCAACCACGGCAATACCGTCCTGTTCGTCGCGGTGATGGATCAGGGTGTCGCCGACGCCGCCCGCGCCGGCGACATCACCAAAATCATTGCCAGTCTTCGCATCGAGTGATCGGAGCGGATTCGTCGCATCCCTGGTCTGCCCGGTTGTGCCCCGGGTGCTTCAAGTCCTATTGCGAGCCCCCCTGCGATCCGCTGGGTATATAGGGAACCTGGACGTGGTCGTCGGGAGTTCCACCGCCATTCGTACCGAAACCACCGGGGGTGGCGTACCTGCTCTGTCCGGGCGGGGAGGCCAGGGTGGACAGGTAGTTCCATGCGCCGTATGCGCCGGCCGCGAGTCCGAGACCGATGGTGCCGAGCACCGCGCCGACCCCCGCCCCCAACGGGAGCAGCGGCAAGCATGCGACCGTGAGCACCAGGCACGACGCACCGGCGACCGCCAGCCCGACAATGGCGCCGCCCACCGCGCCGATCGTGAGCGCGGACCCCAGGGCGCCCGTGCTGTCGTTGGCGGCGAGCTGGTCCTCCAGCGGTGAGGCCACCGGGCGCAGCGGGGATACGGCGGGGATGAGCCGCAGGGTGTGCCCGCCGCCGGCGATCTGCTGGGCGATGGCGTGCGGCTGCCCGTCGAGGGTGTAGTCGAGCGGCAATGCGGTTGTCACCGTTGCGGTGTCGTCGCGGACCTGGATTGCGTGCCGATCGGCGGCGAGGGCGAACCGGCCATGGTCGATTGTCGCGACGACGACGCCGTGGTCGAGCCGGAATTGCACTGTCGGTGGCACATCGGGGGCCGCGGTCGCGGTGGTCGCCGCCGCGGTGAGCAGGGTGCCGGCGAGCAACGTGGCGGCGAGTGCGGTGCTGGATGTTCTCATGGCCGGGCCAGAGCAGGGATTTGGCTGGCGTACTTACTCTGTCCCGGCGGTGCCAGCATGGTTTGGAGATAGTTCGCCGCTCCGACGAGGACTCCGGGCGCACCGCCGACCGCGAACCCGATCACCCCGCCCGCGCCGCCGACCAGGGCGACGATCGGCAGCACGGTGAGCACGCAGGCGATGGAGATCACCGCGCATGCCGCGCCCGCCATGAGCACGCCGACACCGGTGCCGATCAACGCCCCGATCGCGGTGCCAGCGATCGCGCCCGCCGACATGCCGAAGTTCACCGAGTTGATGAGGTCGTTCATGGCGAGCTGGTTTTCCAGCGGCGAGGCAACGGGTTTCAGCGCGGTGGCGGCCGGGATGATTCGCAGCGAGCGGCCGTCATTGGAAATCTGCTGGCCCAGAGCATGAACGACGCCGCCGATATCGAGATCCACTGGGAAGGTGGCTATGTCGTTCCCGGCATTGTCGCGGACAACGAGGTTGCGGCCGACGAGCATGAAGCGGCCGTTATCGATGTTGCCGGTCAGAGTGTGCGCGTCGCGGTCGATGACATAGTGCAGGACCGGCGACGCGGGCTCGGGTGCGGCGTAGGCGGTGGTGGCCGCCGCGGTGGACACGCAGGCGGCCAGGGCACAGGTAAGCGCGGCTGTTCTCATAGACATGAAAGCCCTCATCTTTCATCGTGATTGACGAGCGCGCGCTAGCAAGAATCGTACAAGTCCCAACATGGACACATGACCAATATCCGCATATAGCCCACTCAGCGGGAACACCGATTGCGCCGCACAGGCGGCGCGGCAACCGACCTCAACCCGGCACCGGTCATGCGGCGCCCAGGCGCTGGGCCCAATAGCCGGTCGCCACGACCGCCAGCAGCAGATATACGCCCGGGAAGGCAATGTTGTAGAACACCCGGACACGGAAATGGGCGACGAGTGCGCCCGCGTAGAAAAGGATCAAACCGGTGCCCGGCCGCATCGCCAGGTACGGGACAACCACATCGTCCAGATCACCATCACCCGCGCCACGCCGGACCAAAACCTCACCGCGGCAACGCCACCCGCCGCCGTTGACCCTCGACCGTGATGGCCCACTTCCTAGCGCGATCCATCGCAGCACAAAAAGGGCGCCCGCTCCGGAAGGAGCGGGCGCCCTTTGATGCGTGAAACTATCGCCGACGCTTGGACTTCGGCGCCCGATCGCTCCGCCCCTCGCCGCGGGCGGCCTCGCGGCGCTCGCGGCGGGTCATGCCGGAATCGTCGTCCTCGCCGTACTCCTGGGCATCGCTGCGACGGGCCGCGTGGCCGCCCTCGTCGGGGCCCGAGTAGCTCAGGCCGCGGGGGCCGGAGCTGTCGATTCCCTTGGCGCGCAACGCCGCCGGGGCGGCACTGCCGTTGGGCTGCGGCTGTGCGCCGGGGACGGGGGCGTCGACGAGCTGGCCGACCGGGGAACGCAGGCCCTGATCGATGGCCACCCCGGCGGGCTGGGGGGCCTGGACCTCGACCTGCAGGTTGAACAGGAAGCCGACCGACTCCTCCTTCAGGCCCTCGAGCATCGCGGAGAACATGTCGAAACCCTCGCGCTGGTACTCCACGAGCGGGTCGCGCTGGGCCATCGCGCGCAGGCCGATGCCCTCCTTCAGGTAGTCCATCTCGTAAAGGTGTTCGCGCCACTTGCGGTCCAGCACGCTCAGCAGCACCTGACGCTCCAGGTTCCGCATGCTGCCCTCGCCCGCGAGGTCGTCGATCTCCTTCTCACGCCGCGCGTAGGCGTCGTGGGCGTCGTCGAGCAGGGCCTCGAGCAGTTCCTCGCGGCTCAGCTCGCCGATCTCGTCGTGCTCGCCCTCACCGGTCAGATCCTTGTAGTCGATGCCGACCTGGTAGAGCGTCTTGAGCGCCGTCCACAGCTTCTCCAGATCCCAGTCCTCGACGTAGCCGTCGGAGGTGGCGCCGTTGACGTAGGCGGTGATCACATCGGTGATCATCTCCTGGACCTGGCCCTCCATGTCCTCACCGGACAGGATGCGCTGGCGCTCGGCGTAGATGATGGTGCGCTGCTGGTTCATCACCTCGTCGTACTTCAGCACGTTCTTGCGGATCTCGTAGTTCTGCTGCTCGACCTGGGTCTGCGCGCTCTTGATCGCCCGCGAGACCATCTTCGCCTCGATCGGCACGTCGTCGGGCAGGTTGAGCCGGGTCATGATCGACTCCAGCGCCGCGCCGTTGAACCGGCGCATCAGCTCATCGCCCAGCGACAGGTAGAACCGCGACTCACCCGGATCGCCCTGGCGGCCGGAGCGACCGCGCAGCTGGTTGTCGATGCGGCGCGACTCGTGCCGCTCGGTGCCGAGCACGTACAGCCCGCCCGCGTCGCGCACCACCTCGGCGTCCTCGTCGCATTCCTGCTTGATCTGCTCGAGCGCCGCATGCCAGTTCGCCTCGTACTGCTCGGCCGTCTCCACCGGATCCAGGCCCTGCCGGCGCAGCACCAGGTCGGCAAGGATGTCCGGGTTGCCGCCGAGCACGATGTCGGTACCACGACCGGCCATATTCGTCGCGACGGTGACCGCGCCGGGGCGGCCCGCCTCGGCGATGATCTGGGCCTCCTGCTCGTGGAATTTGGCGTTGAGCACGTTGTGTGGAATACCGCGCTTGGTCAGCAGCTTGGCCAGGTACTCCGAGCGCTCGACCGAGGTGGTACCGATCAGCACCGGCTGATCCTGCTCGTGCCGCTCGGTGATGTCGTCGGCGACCGCGGAGAACTTGGCCTCCTCGGTCTTGTAGATCAGATCCGCCTGATCCATGCGGATCATCGGCTTATTGGTCGGGATCGGCACCACGCCCAGGGCGTAGGTCTGGTGCAGCTCGGCCGCCTCGGTCTCGGCGGTACCGGTCATGCCGCCGAGCTTGTCGTACAGGCGGAAGTAGTTCTGCAGCGTGATCGTGGCCAGCGTCTGGTTCTCGGGCTGGATCTCCACGCCCTCCTTGGCCTCGATCGCCTGGTGCATGCCCTCGTTGTAGCGACGGCCCACCAGGATGCGGCCGGTGAACTCGTCGACGATGATCACTTCGCCGTCGCGGACGATGTAGTCCTTGTCGCGGTCGTAGAGTTCCTTGGCCTTAATCGAGTTGTTGAGGTAGCTGACCAGCGACGAGTTGGCGGACTCGTACAGGTTGTCGATGCCGAGCTGGTCCTCGATGAATTCGACGCCCGCCTCGTGCACGCCGACGGTGCGCTTCTTGATGTCGACCTCGTAGTGCAGGTCCTTCTTCAGCAGCGGCGCCATGCGCGCGAATTCGGCGTACCACTTCGAGGAGGCGTCGGCCGGGCCCGAGATGATCAGCGGGGTGCGGGCCTCGTCGATCAGGATCGAGTCGACCTCGTCGACGATGGCGTAGTTGTGCCCGCGCTGGACCAGATCGTCCAGCGAGTGGGTCATGTTGTCGCGCAGATAGTCGAAGCCGAACTCGTTGTTGGTGCCGTAGGTGATATCGGCGCCGTATGCGACGCGGCGCTCGGCCGGCGTCATACCGGACAGGATGGCGCCGACCTCGAGGCCGAGGAAGCGGTGCACGCGGCCCATCCATTCGGAGTCGCGCTTGGCCAGATAATCGTTGGTGGTGACGATGTGCACGCCGTCACCACCGAGCGCATTGAGGTAGGCCGCCAGCACCGAGGTCAGGGTTTTACCCTCACCGGTCTTCATCTCCGAGACGTTGCCGATGTGCAGCGCGGCGGCGCCCATCACCTGCACCTTGTAGGGCTTCTGGTTCAGCACCCGCCAGGACGCCTCGCGCGCCACCGCGAAGCCCTCGAGCAGCAGTTCGTCGAGCGATTCGCCCTCGGCGTAGCGCTCCCTGAACTCCTCGGTCTTGGCCTGCAGATCCGCGTCCGACAGCTCCGCGAAGTCGTCCTCCAGAGCCAGGACCTCGTCTGCCAGCTTCGCGAGCCGCTTGACGGTGCGGCCCTCACCAAAACGTAGCAACCTCGTCAGTGTCAGCGCAGGCACGAGTCTCGTCAGTCCTCTGGTCGTGGTGGCGTCTTGCGGTGCTTTACCTCAGCAATGTTCATGGTAATGCGGTCACCATGCTAAAGGGCACGCGCGTTGCTGCTGCGGGGTGCAAGGGTTCACCGCAGATGTAAGGCTGTCAACCTCCATTCCCCGCGCCGCGCGGCAATCCGTCCCGCGACCGCGAACCGCCGCCGCCCCCGTTCGTATCCCCCGAACACCTCCGCCGCCCCGGGTCCGGTCGGCACGACGTTCACCGCGACCAGCACCGCCGCACCCGACCGGCGCCCGGCCTCGCCGGTGCGGGCCAGGGTCTCCACCGCCGCAACCACCGCCGGATCGGCCAGCGGGCGCAGCTGGGCGGCACCGCGCCGGCCGTCCAGCACCTCCAGCACCAGCCGCAGCGATCGTTCGGCGAATCGTTTTGCCGCCGAATCGGTTTCGTCGGAGGCGTACGATGTAGAGCGTCCGTCGTGCGGTGAGCGACGACGTGCGGTGTGCCGCCGACCCTCCTGTCCCGCGCCATCGATCGCATCGGCGCACCCGGACGGATGACGGTGAGGCCACGGCAGCGCGGCCGGGCTCGCCGAGGGTGGCGTGGCCCGGGGCACCGGACCGCCCGGCCACACCCGATCGCCCGGGGCGCCCGCGAGCGGCGGTTCGAAGTTCGGCGCCTGCGACAGCGCCCGACGAGATCCGAGCATCCACGTCCCCCTTGATCGGTTGAACCGGCATCCCCATCGACGGCTCGGCCAGCATGCCACGCGGCCCGCTGCCGAGCAGCGTTTCCCCCGGTATCGCGATATGCCCCACATCCTGCGCCGAACGGTTGTGGACACATCACAATGGAGCGCGAGTATCGAAAGGGGTATCGGGAAGCGTGATCACGAGGCTGACGCCGCAGGATGCGTCGTTCTACCGGCTCGAGTCGAGCAGCAATCCCATGCATATCGGCTCGCTCGCGATCGTGCGCGATTCGGCGGCGGCCCCGCTGAATTACGAACGCCTGGTGGATCTGGTGCACAGTCGCCTTCCGCTGGTGCCGCGGTATCGCCGCAAGGTGCGCGAGGTCCCGTTCGAGCTGGGCCGGCCGGTGTGGCTCCAGGACAGCCACTTCGACCTCACCTATCACGTGCGCCGCTCGGCGCTGCCCGCTCCCGGCTCGGACGAGCAGCTGTTCGACCTGGTGGCGCGGCTGGCCTCGCGGCCGCTGGATCAGACCCGGCCGCTATGGGAGATGTATCTGATCGAGGGCCTGTCCGATGGCCGCCGCGCACTCTTCACCAAGACCCATTCGGCGCTGGTCGATGGTGGCGCCGCCCTGGAGATCGGGCATGTGATCCTGGACACCAGCCCGGCACCGCGGGAGATCGCCTCCGACGCCTGGGTGCCGCAGCGCGAACCCGGCGATACGGAACTGCTGGCCATGGCGGTGATCGAGCTGGCAACGCAGCCCGCCGAGGCGCTCGAGGTGCTGCGCCATGCCGGCGCCCAGATGTTTTCCATGGCCGATGCCGCGGGCAGGATGGCCGGGCGGGTGCTCACCGCGGTGCGCACCGCCGCCAGCGGCACGCCCGACAGCCTGTTCAACGCCCCCACCTCCCGCAGCCGCCGCTTCGATGTGGTGTCCACCGATCTCGAGGACTACCGCAAGATCCGCAAGCGGTTCGACTGCTCCATCAACGACGTCATCCTGGCGGTCGTGACCGGCGCGCTGCGCATCTTCATCCAGTCGCGCGGCGAGGTTCTGACCGAGTCCGCGGTGCTGCGCGCGGTGGTGCCGATGTCGGTCTATCCCGAGGGCCCGCACCGCGAGCTGAATCCCGTGAGCGCGGCGGCGGTGTCGTCTGTCCTGATCGATCTGCCGGTGGGCGAGCGGAATCCGGTGATGCGGCTGTCGCATATCGCGCACGCCACCGAGGCCAATTCCCGGCACCGCCGCGGTGTGCGGGCGCGCACGCTGGTGCATATGGCGGGCTTCGCTCCGGCGAGTCTGCATGCGATGAGCGTGCGTGCGGCGAGTACGTTCGCAGAGCACACGTTCAATCTGGTGATCACCAACGCGCCGGGTCCGCAGCAGCCGATGTATATCGGCGGTGCGCGGATGCTGGAGATGTATCCGGTGTCGCCGCTGCTGCGCAACCAGGCATCGAGTATCGGTATCACGTCGTACGACGGCCGAGTGTTCTACGGTCTCAATGCCGATCGTGATGCGATGGCCGATATCGGGGTGCTCGGGGCCGCCGTGCACGAGTCCATGGAGGAGATGCTCAGTGAGTGCGTCCAGTGAAGTTGCTGGAAAGGGCAAGCTACGGGTCTACATCCCGGCCACCATCCCGATGCTGCGCGCGCTGGTGGCCGACCGCGAGATCCGGGCGATCAACGACACCGCGTTCGCGGTCACCCCGGCCCTGCGCGAGGCCTATGCCTCCGGCGACGACGACGAGCTGGCCGAGGTCGCGATGATCGAGGCGGGGCGGGCGGCGCTGCGCCTGCTGGCCCACGAGCGGGAGGCCGCGCTGCTCTCGAGCGATACGCCCGGGGACACCGATGCGGACGCCCCCGATGCCTACGCCGCCCCGGTCTACCGCCGCGCGGTGATCGCCGCCGACGTCACCGGCACGACCCTGCGCTCCGACCTCGACGACGCCGTGGTCCGCCTCTCGGCACCGGTCACCTACAACCAGATCGCCTCGGTGCACGTCGACCTGGCCGAGGCCGAACCGGCGATCGCCAAGGCCGTCGATGTGATCGATGCCGCCGATATCGGCGACGAGGATGCCGAATTCGTGCTCGGCGACGCCGAGGATCACCAACTGGCCTGGTACGCCGCCCAGGAACTCCCGTTCCTGCTCGAATTCCTGTGACCCAGACCCGGCACGGACTGTGGCGAGCGCCATGGACGCCCTAACCTACGATGCCGTAACCTAGCTGCGAAAGGTGCGCCCGGATCACAGGAATGAGCATTCGCACGATGGTCTTGAAATCGGTACAGGGCGTTCGGGCATGGCTGGAGGCCCCGGTCGCCGAGGCGAAAATGGCCGGTCGCACCCGGCTCGATGCGCTGCGCGGCGCGGCTGCGCGCGTCACCACCCCATTGCTCCCGGACGACTATCTGCACCTGGTCAACCCCCTGTGGTCGGCGCGCGAGCTGCGCGGGCGCATCGTGGACGTGCGCAAAGAAACTGCGGACGCCGTCACTCTCGTGATCAAGCCCGGCTGGGGCTTCGATTTCCGGTTCACCCCCGGCCAGTACATCGGCATCGGGGTCCTGATCGAGGGCCGCTGGCACTGGCGCTCGTACTCGCTGACCTGCCCGCCGGACTGGACCGACGAGGACAGCCGGTCCAAGCGGCTGATTTCCATCGCGGTCAAGGCGATGCCGGAGGGATTCCTGTCCAGCCACCTTGTCAACGGCGTGCCCGAGGGCACGGTCGTGCGCCTGGCCGCGCCGCAGGGCGGTTTCGTACTGCCCGAGCCGCCGCCGGCGAAGGTGTTGTTCATTACCGCCGGCAGCGGCATCACGCCGGTGATGGCGATGCTGCGCACGATGGGGCGCCGCAATGACGTGCCCGATGTGGTTCACATTCACTCCGCGCGGACCGAGGCGGACGTGATGTTCCGCGAGGAACTGCGCGCGCTGCACGACCAGCATCCGAGCTTCACCTCCCACGTGAACCTGACCGGTGAGCAGGGCAAGTTCTCCCTCGCGAGCCTGGACGAGCTGTATCCGGATTGGCGCGAGCGTCAGACCTGGGCGTGCGGCCCGCTGGAAATGCTCAATGACATCGAAAACCATTGGTCGGCAGCGGGTTTGAGCGAGAGCCTGCACGTCGAGCGGTTCGAGGTGGAGCGTTCGGCGGTCGGCGAGGGCGGCACGGTCACCTTCGCCCGCAGCGGCCGCAGCGCGCAGGTCGACGGCGCCACGACGCTGATGCAGGCGGGCGAGGGCGCGGGCGTGCAGATGCCGTTCGGCTGCCGGATGGGCATCTGCCAGACCTGTGTGGTCACCATCACTGACGGGCATGCCCGGGATCTGCGCAACGGCACCGAACACCAGGCCGGGGAGAAGATTCAGACCTGTATTTCCGCGGCCGCAGGCGATTGCACACTAGAGGTGTAAACGCCGTTCATCGAGAGCCGATATTCTCGGTGGGAGCACCCGGTGTGCCGCGCGTAGCGACCATCCACGACCCATCACGCGCCGAGCGAAGCGAGGCTATCGAGCACAGTGGCTATCACCGACATCAAGGCATTCGCCCACCTGACGGCGAACGACATCGAGACCCTCGGTCAGGAGCTCGACACCATCCGGCGCACCGTCGAGCTGTCGCTCGGCGAGAACGACGCGAAGTACATCCGGCGGTCCATCCGCGCCCAGCGCTTCCTGGAGGCCGCGGGGCGGCTCACGCTGTTCGGGAGTAAGCGGCGCACGGCCTGGGTGGCCGGCACGGCGATGCTGGCCGTCGCCAAGATCATCGAGAACATGGAGCTCGGGCACAACATCAGCCACGGGCAGTGGGACTGGATGAACGACCCGGAGATTCACTCCACCACCTGGGAGTGGGACCAGACGGGCACGTCCGGGCAGTGGAAGCGGGCACACAACTACTCGCATCACGTCTACACCAATGTGCTGGGCAAGGACGAGGACCTCGGCTTCGGCATCCTGCGGATGACCCGCGACGAGCAGTGGAAGCCGATGCATCTGGTCCAGCCGCTGGCCAATCTCATACTCGCGGCAACCTTCGAATGGGGCATCGCCCTGCACGATCTGGAGGCGGAGAAGAAACAGCTGGGTGTGGATCCCTGGCAACTGCTCTCCGAGCCGAACAAGGCGTTCTTCCGCAAGTCCGGGCGGCAGGTGGCCAAGGATTTCGTGATCTATCCCGCACTCACCGGACCGGCGTGGAAGCAGACGCTCAAGGCCAATGCGACCGCGAATCTGATCCGCAACCTGTGGGCCTATGCGGTGATCTTCTGCGGCCATTTCCCCGACGGCGCGGAGAAGTTCACCGAGGAGCAGTTCGCGAACGAGACCCGCGGCGAGTGGTACCTGCGGCAAATGCTGGGCAGCGCCAATTTCACGGCCGGCCCGGCGATGGCCTTCATGAGCGGCAACCTCTGCTATCAGATCGAGCACCACCTGTTCCCGGACATTCCGAGCAGCCGGTACCCGGAGATCTCGGTGCAGGTGCGCGAGCTGTGCGATAAATACGATCTGCCGTATACCACCGGATCGCTGGGCAAGCAGTATCTGCTGGCCTTCCGGACCATTCATAAGCTGGCCCTGCCGGACAAATTCCTGCGCCGCACCGCCGACGACGCACCCGAGACCTCCTCGGAGCGCAAGTTCGCAGGTCTGTCCCTGCCGGCGATGCCGGCGATGCCGAGTACCGAACACTGGGCCGACTCCCACTGGCCCGGCATCGATCCCGACACCGGGGAGCGGCGCGGACTGCGTTCGGCGCTGGCCGAGGCCAAGGTGGCGCTGCGCGTGCGGGCCCTCGAGGAGAAGCAGGCCCTGCGCGAGACCAAAGCGGCCCTGCAGGAGAAGGCCCGGGTGGAGCAGCAGGCGCTGCGCGAGGCCACCCAGGCGCTGCAGGACCGGGCGCGCGAGGAACAGCAGCTCCTGCGCCGCCGTGCGCTGCGGGAACGCGCGCTGTGGCGGGTGCGCCGCCGGAGGCGTGCGCGCCGGGCAATATAGGCATACTCTGATCTCGATCACAATGCGGCGTACGCCACAGTTGTGATTCGATCCGGAGACAACCTACGGAGCCGTAACCTACGGTACTGTAACCAGCATGGCGATCTCGGATGTCAAGGAATACGCGCACCTCACCCCGGAGGACGTCGAGGCGATCGGTACCGAGCTGGATGCGATCCGGCGTGAGATCGAAGCCTCCCGTGGACAACGCGACGCCCGCTACATTCGCAACGTGATCCGGCTACAGCGCGCGCTCGAGATCAGCGGCCGCGCGGTGCTGTTCGCAAGCTTCCTGCCGCCCGCATGGCTGGCCGGTACGGCCCTGCTGGGCACGGCCAAGATCATCGAGAACATGGAGATCGGCCACAACGTCATGCACGGCCAGTGGGACTGGATGAACGATCCGGAAATCCACTCCGCCAACTGGGAATGGGATAACGCCGGCCCGTCCGAGCACTGGAAGATCACCCATAACTTCCTGCACCACAAGTACACCAACGTGCTGGGCATGGACGACGACATCGGCTACGGCCTGCTGCGCGTCACCCGTGACCAGCGCTGGACGCCGTTCTATCTCGGCCAGCCGGTGTACAACCTGCTGCTGCAGATGTTCTTCGAATACGGTGTCGCGATCCAGCATCTGGAACTCGGCAAGGTCGCCAAGAAGAAGTGGCCCGCCGACAGCCCCGAGCGCAGGCAGTTCGAGGAGGATCGCCGCCTGGTGCTGAAGAAGATCGGCAAGCAGGCCGCCAAGGATTATCTGGTCTTCCCGGCGCTGACGGGTCCGTTCTTCCTCTCCACGCTGACGGCCAATATCGCCGCCAACGTCATTCGCAATGTGTGGACCAATGCGGTCATCTTCTGCGGGCATTTCCCCGACGGCGCCGAGAAGTTCACCAGGGCCGACATCGAGGGCGAGACCCAGGGCGAGTGGTACCTGCGCCAGATGCTCGGCAGCGCAAACATTTCCGGCGGCTGGCTGCTGCATTTCATGAGCGGCAACCTCTCGCACCAGATCGAGCACCACCTCTTCCCGGATCTGCCGAGCAACCGGCTCGCCTCGATCGCGGTGCGGGTGCGCGAAATGTGCGACAAGTACGACCTGCCCTACACCACCGGATCGCTGCCGGTGCAGTACGCCAAGTCGTGGCGCACCATCACCAAGCTGGCGCTGCCCAATAAGTACCTGCGCCGCACCGCCGACGACGCCCCCGAGACCAAGTCCGAGCGCGCCTTCGGCGGCGTCGCACAGATCGATCCGGCCACCGGCCGCCGCAGCGGCCTGCGCACCGCCCTGAAGCAGGGTCGCAAGCGCATCGACAAGGTTCGTCGCGCAGTGCCGGTCGGCTGAGCTTCACCCCCCACACATAAGCGCACACCCTCCAGCACGCTGGAGGGTGTGCTTTTGTTTGCTCGGAACGTCCGAGGTACGACAATTCAGCGACGATTCATCGGGTTCGACACAGCCAGGGAACGCGGCTCTGGTTCACTGGGGGGTGTTTTTGCAGTTGCCGACGAGATTGGCTAAAGCGTGTTGACTGAACAACCCCATATCAATGACGAGCACGGGATCAACGAACACAGTATCTATGAGGTGATTCGGCGGCGCCGTGATGTGCGTGCCGAATTCACCGGGGATACCGTCGACGATGCGACGCTGATGCGGATCCTCGATGCCGCGCACCGCGCGCCTAGCGTCGGCAATTCCCAGCCGTGGGATTTCGTCATCGTGCGCGAGCGGGACACGCTGCGCCGGTTCGCCTCGCACGTCGCGGACAAGCGCAAGGAATTCCACGCGTCGCTGCCGCCCGAGCGGGCACGCACCTTCGATCCGATCAAGATCGAGGGCATCACCGAGAGCGGCACCGGCATCGTCGTCACCCATGACGACAGCCGCGGCGGGCCGCAGATCCTGGGGCGCGCCACTGTCCCGGAGACCGGCCTGTACTCCACGATTCTCGCGATCCAGAACCTGTGGCTGGCCGCCACCGCCGAGGGCGTCGGCGTCGGCTGGGTGAGCTTCTACGACGCACCCGTCCTGACCGACCTCATGCAGCTGCCGCCGTCCATCCGCCCGGTCGCCTGGCTATGCATCGGCCCGGTACAGGAGTTTCAGGAAATCCCCGATCTGGAACGGTTCGGCTGGCGCGACCGCCGCCCCTTGACCGAGGCCATCCACTGGGAGCGGTACTAGTTTCATGACACCGGCCGGGACCCGTCCGACGAGTCCCGGCCGGAAGCGCAATGCTGCCTACGCGAGCCTGATCAGGCCGTAGTCGAAGGCGTGCCGACGATAGACGACCGTCGGCCGATCGCTCTCGCGGTCGTGGAAGAAGAAGAAATCGTGGCCGACGAGCTCCATCTGATAGAGAGCATCGTCGACGGACATCGGGGCGCTGGAATGCACCTTGGTCCGCACGATGTGGCCGGGGCCGCTGTAATCGGCCGATTCCAGATCCTGCGACTTGTGGTCGTGGATCGCGCCGCCGTCTCCGTTCGCGTGCAGGACGAGCGCATCGTCGACGAGGTCCGCGGTGGCCTCGGAGACCGACACGGGAGTCTTCTCCCCGTAGTGCACGCGTCGGCGGTCCTTACTGCGGCGCAGCCGACTCTCCAGCTTCTCCGTCGCCGACTCGAGGGCGCCATAGAAGCTGTCGGCACAGGCCTCCGAACGTACGATCGGCCCCTTGCCGCGGGCGGTGATCTCCACCCGCTGGCAACTCTTGCGCTGGCGGCGGTTGCGTTCGTGGAAAAGTTCGACATCGAACAGGTAGATCGACGGATCGAAGCGCTCGAGCCGAGACAGCTTGTCCGCCACATGGATTCGGAAATGTTCGGGAACCTCGACGTTGCGGCCCTTCACTACGACGTCCGCAGCGGGCGTCTTGGACCGGTCCTCGGCTTCGTCGAACTCGACGGCATCGAGGGTGCCGTAGTTGACCGAGGAATCTACTTCTTTCACTGAAGGTCGTGAAGTCGTCACGCGTACCTCCCGGATCTGGCCACACATTCGAGTCATGTGCGGCGGGTAACAGCCCGCGCCGAGGGGGCTTACTCGGAAACCTCGGCACGAAGTCGCTCGAGGCGCCACCTCCAACCTCTGGGATCGGGTGTCAGATCGCTCTGATGGCCACGCTATTACGCCAGCGACTAGTCCGCCAGTGTTCACGCGAATTTTGCCGACTCACGCGGCGCAAGTCACCATGACAGCACGGACGGTGACCCCCGCGGCGCCCAGCACACGGACGGACTCATCGGCCGTGGCTCCCGTGGTGAGCACGTCGTCGACCAGCACTACCTCGGTGTTCGGCACCAGGAGTACAGGGGGCAACGGACTGGACGGTGTTCTGATCCGCCCCCGCAGATTCGCCCTGCGCGCGGCGGGGCCCAGCCCCACCGAATCGCGGGCCGCACCGTGCATTCGCAATGCCGATACCGCCTGGCAATCAACCAGATAACCTGCAGCGATCTTGGCCGCCCGGGCCACCGGATCGCCACCGCGCCGGCGGGCGGCCGCGCGGCGACTGGGTGCGGGCACCAGGACCAGCGCCTGCTCCGGATCCCGCAACGCGTCCAGCCCCCTTGCCAACGCCCGCCCCAGCGGCCCGGCCAGATCGCGGCGGTCGCGCTCCTTGGCCGCCACCACCGCCCGCCGCCCGGGCCCGCGATACCCGCCCAACGCCCAGCACGGCACCCCCGGATCGGTGCGCGGCCTTACCCGCACCGGCGGCCCGGCAAGACTCCCCGCACACTCGGCGCACCACATCACCCCGGGCGCCCCACACCCCCCGCATTCACGCGGCAGGATCAGATCCAGCAGCATGCGCCGAGTATGCCCGGCGGCACCGACAACTCGGCAGAGGGCCGAGCACTCCGGTCATTCCGGCGTGCTTTTGGCCGGAATCGCTGTGCGTCGGCAGCTGGATCCCGGCCAAAAGCATGCCGGGATGACGGCCTCCGTTCAGCCCGGCAGGACCGGGGCCGAGTTGGCGCCCAGGCCTTGGACCTCGCGCCAGACGCGGTCCGCGGCCGGGTCGGAGGACTGGAGCTGCATCACCGCGCGCGAATCGGCGATATACAGCGTGTCGGGTGAGGCGCTGACGACCCGCAACGGCGGCGTCAGGTTCTGCCAGACCAGCGAACTCAGGTCCGCGCCGTCGATGAAAACCGATTGGACCGGGTCCACATTGCCCTCCCGGGCGACGACGAGGCTGTCATAGGTGAACCAGTCGATGGATACGGGGTTGGTGCTGAGGTCGACCGCGACCGGTATCGGCGACTCCAGCGAATAGTGCCCGTCCGGATGCGGAACCACGACGGCCATGAACACCTTGCCGCTGGCGATGATCGCGGCGCGCGCTCCGTCACGAGAGATCCGCAGATCGGTGATCGGCATGCGCGGAACGGGATCGGTGGTATTGGGCTGTCCCACGGTCAGGGCGGAGCTGTCGACATCCTGAACCGATACATTGCCGGTGGCGCGGTCGTGCACGGCCCGGATCACCCGGTCCCCGTCGATCACCGTCCACACCGCACCGCCGTCCGAGGTCCACGACGGCCGGGTGAAGCTGTTCCCCTGCGCAACAGAGAACGTCGCGGTGCCGTCGTAACTGCCGATGACCAGTGTCCGCGCCGGAGCCGGTGCGGGCTGTCCGCTGTCGGCGACCGCCGCGACCAGCTGCCCGTCCTCGGACAGCCCGACCGACTGCAGATTCCGCGCGGTACCGAAATAGCCTGGCGTCGGCGCGATATCGCCCTTGTTGACATCGACCGAAACCAGCGAACCGTCGTGCAGCGCATGCAGGCCGACCGGGGCGTGTTCGTCGGTCATCGGATTGAGCGCGGCAACGTCGCCCACCGAATAGCCGGTGTTGGTATAGCGCTCGTCGAGCGGTTTGCCGTCGGCCAGCAGCACATACGGGCCGAGAATATCGGCGCCGGCCAGCGTCAGCACCACCTGTGCGGCCAGCAGTTCCTTACCGCGCGGATCCAGCGTCGAGGCGCCGTCGAGATCGATCTGTACCCCGCCCAATCCGACGCCGACGTTATCGGTTTCGCCGTTGGCCTTGGTGATACCGCCGCGCAGCGTCACCGGGGCCGCGAGCAGGTTGCGCACGGCGGGGGTCAACTCCGGCTGCGGCCCCTGCGACAGCAGCGACACCAGCCGGCCGGTGAGCTGATCCTTACTGGTCGCGATCCAGCGCAGGTCGGGAACCATGCTGTTACCGGAGCTGTTGGCGAAGTACAGCGAATAACGCCGGTACGTCTTGTAGAAGGCGTTCTTTTCGATGACAACGCCCCCATTGAGCTGATCGATGCGCCATTCGTCGTCGACCTTGGTCATCGTGATCTGCGTTTCGTACGACTTGTCAGCCGCCCGGAACTCTCCGTCGGCACCCAGCTCACCGAGCTTTCGGCCGCGGATCTGATAGGTCGCCGTATCGGCGGTCCGGGAAAGGCGCAGCGTATCCGGCGAATCCACGATCACCGTGCCGGCGGCATCATCCCAGGTCAGTGACGTCGGCGGGGTCAGGTACTGGCGGGCGGCCTCATGCCGATTGGCAGGATCGGCGGTGGCCTCGAGGAAATCGCGCACCAGCAGATCCGGATCGCGGCCCTTGACGGGCGGCGCCGGCCCCGTGCTGGTCGGCTCGCGCACGATGGTGCCCAGCGCCTGCGGGGCGGAGTTATCGGGCAGGTTCGCGCAGCTACCGAGCGCCAGCGCCGCAACCATGATCAGGCCCAGCGTCACCCACAGACGCCGGACGCCGCTCGGCCACCGGCTCATAATGCTCCGTCTCCGAAGTCGGAGAGCACGGATTTTCCGGCCGCGGAACCCCTGCCGTTTTCGGCCGATAATCCGGACCGGGGCTTGGTCTCGATGTTGTCCGAGTCTGCTCCGGGAGCCTCCGGACCCGGCTCGACACTCCCCGGCTCGGGCTCATCGTCGCTCACCTCGGGCTCAGCGCTCACCGTCCCGGGCTCGGGTTCAGCAATCGCCATCTGCGGCTCGGCGACTTCCGGCCTGGTGTCGGCATTCCCCGAATCCGGTTCCGTGACAACGGGGTCGACACCGGCATCGGTCGCATCGCCCAGTTCGTCCGCATCCGGCTGTCCCGTCGGCGCCGCGGTCAGCTCGCCCTGCGCCGCTGTCAGCGCGGCCCGCCGCTTCGGCGGCTCCAGCGACAGCGGGCTCGGCCCCATCTTCCGGCCGCGCACCAGCGGCAGCGTCAACCGGAAGCTCGCGCCCACGCCCAGCTCGCCCCACGCCTCGAGCCTGCCGGCGTGCAGATTCGAATCCTCGACGCTGATCGACAGCCCCAGTCCGGTGCCGCCGGAGCGGCGCATCCGCGACGGATCCGAGCGCCAGAACCGATTGAAGACCAGTTTCTCCTCGCCGGGCCGCAGCCCGACACCCTGATCGCGCACCACGATCGCCACGGCATTGGCGTCGGCATCGCCGCGCATGCGGATCAGCACCGGCATGCCCTCGCTGTGATCGATGGCGTTGGCCAGCAGGTTTCGCAGCACCCGCTCGATGCGGCGCGGATCGACCTCGGCGACCAGCGGTTCCTCGGGCATGTCCACGACCACCTCGACGCTGGACTCCCTTGCCAGATGCCGCACCGTGGAGATGGCCGCCCGCGCGCACATCCGCACGTCCAGCGATTCGACCTGCAGCTCGGCCACGCCCGCGTCGTGGCGGCTGATCTCGAGCAGATCGTTGAGCAGGCCCTCGAACCGGTCCAGCTCGGTGACCAGCAGTTCGGCGCTGCGTGCCAGCGCCGCATCCAGATCGTCGCTCGAGCCGTGGATGAGATCCGCGGCCATGCGCACGGTCGTCAGCGGGGTGCGCAGCTCGTGGCTGACATCGGAGGTGAAGCGCCGCTGCAGGTTGCCGAACTCCTCCAGCTGGGTGATCTGATTCGACAGGCTCTCGGCCATCGCATTGAACGATATGGCCAGCCTGGCCATATCGTCCTCGCCCCGGACCAGCATCCGCTCCTTCAGGCGACCGTCGGCGAACCGGCCCGCGATCCGCGCCGCCGATCGGATCGGCAGCACCACCTGCCGGGTCACCAGCGCGGTGATGGCGGCCAGCAGGACCAGCAGCACGGCTCCGCCGATGAACATCGTGCCGCGCATCAGTCCGAGGCTGCGCTGCTCGTTGGTCATCGGGAAGATCAGATAGACCTCGAGGGTGGGCACCGCGACGCTGGGACTGCCGATGATCAGCACCGAACCGCGATAGCCATCGGGATCGGACACCGTCGCGAACTGATAGCTGACCTGGTTCTGCTGCACGAAGCGGCGCAGTTCCGCGGGCACCTCCTGGATCGGCCCGGCCGAGATCGTCTGCATGTTGTCTCCGACCATCTCCAGCGCCGTATCGAAAGTGCCCGCCGCGCCGCCGGACTGACCGGTGGTGCCGCTGGACAGCGCGCTGCGCGCGGCGTCGAGCTGGGTGTTCGAATCGTGGACCCCGGCCAGCTGGCTCTCCACGGTCACGCGGGCGCGGGCCATCTCCTCCGTGGCGGCCTGGATCTTGGCATCGAGCAGCCGGCTGGTGATCTGACTGGTGAGCACCACACCGAGGATGGTGATCACGATCAGCGACAGCGTGAGCGTGGACACGACGACTCGCAACTGCAGCGAACGCCGCCACACGTGGCCCAGTGATTCACCAACCAACTTGAACCAGGCCACCATCGCCGCCAGTAGCCGCTGTGCGCGGCTTCTGGAGCCTGAGATCACGTCTGTGCCTCGCTGGCGCTCGGCACCGCCGTAATCTCCTCGCGAGCTCTGCCTATGGCTCGCTCGCTGCACTGACTCACGGTGGTCCGGCCTTGTATCCCACGCCACGGACGGTCAGCACGATCTCGGGATTTTCCGGATCCTTCTCGACCTTGGCGCGTAGCCGCTGCACGTGCACGTTGACCAGGCGGGTATCGGCGGCATGCCGGTAACCCCATACCTGCTCGAGGAGCACCTCACGGGTGAACACCTGACGTGGCTTGCGGGCCAGCGCCACCAGCAGGTCGAATTCGAGCGGGGTCAGCGAGATCTGCTGACCATCTCGGGTGACCTTGTGTGCCGGCACGTCAATGACGATGTCGGCGATGGACAGTAGCTCCGCGGGCTCGTCCTCGGTGCGGCGCAGGCGTGCGCGCACCCGGGCGACGAGCTCCTTCGGCTTGAACGGCTTGACGATGTAATCGTCGGCACCGGACTCCAAGCCCAGCACGACGTCGACCGTGTCGGTCTTGGCCGTGAGCATTACGATCGGCACACCGGAATCGGCTCGCAGCACGCGGCATACATCGATGCCGTTCATGCCCGGCAACATCAGATCCAGCAACACCAGGTCCGGGCGCAACTCCCGGACAGCGGTGAGTGCCTGCGTGCCGTCGCCGACAGTGTGGGGATCGAAACCCTCGCCGCGCAAGACGATCGTAAGCATCTCCGCGAGCGCCATATCGTCATCGACGACCAGAATCTTCGGCTTCATAACTACTATGTTGTCATCTCTCCGGCTCGGAACGGGTAACCACGCCAACACTGGTACGTTTCCGACGCACATCCAACCCTATCGGGCAATGATTTTCGACAGACGCGCGGCCAACGTTGCCGGATCGTCATGCGGGGCATGCAACCACCACGGACCGCACCAGTGTGCTTCGGCCATCACACGATAGACCGCGGCGGTGCGTTCTTGTAGTCCTTTGTCGCGTTCATAGGCATCCAGCGCCCGACTCGCGTCCGCCTCGCCGCGACGGCGGGCGCGCTCGGCGGCGAGTTCGGCGGGCACCGCGAGCAGTACATGCAGTTGCGGCACCGGCAGTTCGAATCGTCCGAATTCCAATTCCGCGACCCAGGAGGCGATTTCGCCGTCCGCAGACTGGTCGGTCCGCGCGGCATTGTAGGCGACATTCGAGGCGACGTAACGATCGAGTAGCACAATGTCGTTGCCTGCCAGCAGCTTCAACAGCTCCTCGCGGGCATCGGCGCGATCGAGCGCGAACAACAGCGCCATCGCGTTCACCGAGGCCGCCAGATCACCGTGCCGCCCGCGCAGCGCCTCCGCGGCCAGATCCGCATGCACCGACCGCCCGTATCGCGGAAATGCCAGCGTGGCCACCCGAAGCCCGCCCTCGGTCAACCCCGCGGCCACCGCGTCGATCAGCGTGCGCTTACCGGCCCCGTCCAGCCCCTCGATCGCAACCAGCGCACCCATGGCCAGCAGGCTACCGGGCGCCACCGACAGGTTGTCCCGCCGGGGATAGCACCCGGCGGGACGGCCCTCGGAACTTCGTCATTCCGGCATGTTTTTGGCCGGAATCCACCGCGTCATCCCGGCCAAAAGCCCGCCGGGATGACGGGCTGAGACGAGACTCAGTAGCGGTAGTGCTCGGCCTTGTAGGGGCCCTCGACGTCCACGCCGATGTATTCGGCCTGGTCCTTGGTGAGCTTGGTCAGCTCACCGCCCAGTGCCTCGACGTGGATGCGGGCTACCTTCTCGTCCAGGTGCTTGGGGAGACGGTAGACCTCGTTGTCGTATTCCTGCGGCTTGGTCCACAGCTCGATCTGCGCGATGACCTGGTTGGAGAAGCTGTTGGACATCACGAACGACGGGTGGCCGGTGGCGTTGCCCAGGTTCAGCAGGCGGCCCTCGGACAGCACCAGGATCGCCTTGCCCGACTCCTTGAACGTCCACAGGTCGACCTGCGGCTTGATGTTCAGCTTGCTCGCACCCGAGCGCTCGAGGCCGGCCATGTCGATCTCGTTGTCGAAGTGGCCGATATTGCCCAGGATCGCCTGATCCTTCATGGCCTTCATGTGGTCGAGAAGGATGATGTCCTTGTTGCCGGTCGAGGTGATCACGATATCGGCCTGGCCGATGGCCTTCTCGACGGTGACAACGTCGAATCCGTCCATCAGCGCCTGCAGGGCGTTGATCGGGTCGATCTCGGTGACCTGGACGCGCGCGCCCTGACCGGCGAGCGATTCCGCGCAACCCTTGCCAACGTCGCCGTAGCCGCAGATCAGCACCTTCTTGCCGCCGATCAGCACGTCGGTGCCGCGGTTGATGCCGTCGATCAGCGAGTGCCTGGTGCCGTACTTGTTGTCGAACTTGGACTTGGTGACCGAGTCGTTGACGTTGATCGCCGGGAATACCAGCTCACCCGCGGCGGCGAACTGGTACAGCCGCAGCACGCCGGTGGTGGTCTCCTCGGTCACACCCTGCACCGACTCGGCGATCGCGCCCCACTTGGACTTGTCCGTCTCGAGCCGCTCGCGCAGCAGGTTCAGGAACACCGTGTACTCGGCGGAGTGGGTCTCATCGGCCGGTGGCACCAGTCCGGCCTTCTCGAACTGCGCGCCGCGCAGCACGAGCATGGTGGCATCGCCGCCGTCGTCGAGGATCATGTTGGCCGGCTCACCCGGCCAGGTGAGCATCTGCTCTGCGGCCCACCAGTATTCCTCGAGGCTCTCGCCCTTCCACGCGAACACCGGCACGCCCTGCGGGGCGTCCTCGGTGCCGTGCGGGCCCACGAGCACCGCGGCGGCGGCGTGATCCTGGGTGGAGAAGATGTTGCACGAGGCCCACCGGACCTGTGCGCCCAGCGAGACCAGCGTCTCGATCAGCACCGCGGTCTGCACGGTCATGTGCAGCGACCCGGAGATTCGCGCACCCTTCAGCGGCTGCACCTCCGCGTACTCCCGGCGCAACTCCATCAGGCCGGGCATCTCGTGCTCGGCAAGTCGAATCTCCTTGCGGCCGAACTCGGCCAGAGACAGGTCCGCCACCTTGTAATCGATCCCGTTGCGGTGGTCGGCAGTCATCATGCTGCTCACTGCGGTCGTCATCAGCCTCTCCTGGTCGGCGTGTACGCAGATGAGACTAGTACTAATCGTGCGTACACGGTACGCAAGGGTTGACGGGCACCACCCCACCCGTCATTCCGGCGCGTTTTTGGCCGGAACCCCCTACCGCTCGCCGCCTGGATCCCGGCCACAAGCACGCCGGGATGACGTTAAGCCGCGGTCGCCCGCCCACCATATTCGGCCAGAATCCGCCCCCGCTTGCGCGGGGCGATGTTGGCCAGGCCGATGTCGCCGTCGTAGTGCGCGAGCACCCGGGGGTCCATGACGCGCCGCCACAGCGGCGGAATCGCCGCCAGCAGGATCATGCTGGCGTAACCGGCGGGCAATTGCGGCGCCTCCTTCGAGCTACGCAAAGTCTGGTACCGGCGTCCCGGATTTGCGTGATGGTCGCTGTGCCGCTGCAGATGGAACAGGAAGATGTTGGTGACCAGCCTGTCGCTGTTCCAGCTGTCGACGGGTGAGCAACGCGCCCACATCCCGTTGGGCCGCTTGCGCCGCAGCAGGCCGTAATGCTCGACGTAGTTGACGGTCTCGAGCAGCATGACCCCGATCACCGCCTGTAGCAGCAGATACGGCAGCATCGCGGGCCCGAAGGTGGCCAGCAGCGCCAGATACAGCACCAGCGTCATCGACCAGGCCTGCAGAATATTGTTCCGCGGACTCCACCACCGCAACCCCTTGCGCGCCAAACGTTCTCCCTCCAGTCGCACCGCCGAGCGAAAGCCGCCGGATACGCTGCGCGGCAGGAACTCCCACAGCGTCTCCCCCAGCCGGGCGCTGGCCGGATCCTCCGGCGTGGCCACCCGGGCGTGATGCCCCTTGTTGTGCTCGACATAGAAGTGGCCGTAACCCGACTGCGCCAGCGCCACCTTCGCCAACCACCGCTCGGCATGTTCCATCCGATGCCCCAGCTCGTGCGCGGCATTGATGCCGATCCCACTGACAACGCCCATGGTGGTGGCCATCCCCAGCTTGTCGAGGACGCTGAGCTGGTTCCGGGACCACAGGTACGCCGCAAGCCACAGGCCCAAGAGCTGAATCGGCAGGAACATGTATGTGCACCAGCGGTAGTACCGGTCCTTCGACAGGGCCTCGTAGTCCTCGTCGCGCGGATTCGTGCCGTCCTCGCCCACGACCCAGTCCAGCACCGGGATCGCGATCAGCACGACGATCGGGCCGATCCACCAGAACACGGGCAATCCGGTGTGCAGCACCAGCTGCGAGGGCAGCACCGCACACCCGGGGGCGATCAACCCGAGCACCCATAGATATCGCTTCGGATCGGGCTTACCCGAGCGATTGCCAACCGATTGCACGTTTGCCCCGCTAAAAGATTCTCTGGAACTACTGCCCGTAGATAGACACAGACCTTACGCCCGTTACATGCGGTCGTACTGCCCACAACTGGTGACCGTTACATACATCACGGTCCGTTTTTAAGCTGCTACACATGTATCTGCGAGTTCCGCATCCGGCGAGCAAACATCAACTCTCCGCCGTGACACGGCGCGTCGTCCTCTCCTTCGAGTGTTTCAGATCAGGGCCAGTTGTCCCGGAGCACACGCCGTAGAGGTCAACGCGATCGTTATACAACACAACACAATTCGGATACATCCGGGGCGGTCATAACGGACCGGTCGGATGAACTTCGCAATACTGTGACCTTTCACCGCCGCCATGTATACCGCACCCGCGCACGACCCGCTCGCCGGTGGCCGGCGCCGTTAACCTCACGGACAACCGGCCCGGCACTCAGCGGCGGCCCGCGGTGATGTAGTAGTACACCGGGTCGACCAGCGTCATCAGCTCCCGGATCTCGGTGTCGGTGAACCGGTTCCGCCGGGTAATGGTGATCAGCACGAGATCCTTGATGGATCGCACGATGCGGGAGAACTCGTCGCTGTCCCGTTGACCGGTATCGGGTTCGGTCAACACCCCTGGATTCGCCTGCGCGAGTTCGCGACTGATATCGGCGGCGTGCGCGCGCAGTATCCCGGTCGAGCCGCGGTGGCCGGTCGCGGTGGCGGCATGCTCGTAGAACTGGATCGCCGACCGGATGAGATCCGCGGTGCGGGGCTGTACGAGGGACCGATCCGCCGCGCCACGCCGCCGCGGTACCTGCGCATCGTCCTGGAGCTCCAGGGATTTCGCCTTCGCGGCCAGATATCGGGCAAGCAGGATATCTCGGGTGGCGCCGAAATCGACGGTGCGCAGGAGATCACCGGATGCCTGCTCGTAGTTCTCGACCAGCGCGACGAACCCGCCGGTATCCGCCGGATCGAGCAGGTCCAGGCGGTGCGCGAGGTCCTGCAGGCGCAGCAGTGCCCGGACATCCTCCCGGTGCCGGTCACGCTCGGGCGCAAGCGGAAAACACCGCAGCAGATCGTGTGTGCGCCGCTCGGCGTCCTCGCCACTGCCGCTACTGCCACTGAATACATTGCGAAAATACGCGCCGTACCGCGGGTGCCTTGCGTAGGCCAGTTCGATGCCGCACAGGCGAACGATGACGCCCGCCAGATCGGCCGGTTGCAGCCGGTCCTGTAATTCGTTCTCTCGGCCGGATGCCGTCCCACACAGGGCGATCAGCGTCGTCGCAGCCGCGGCGATCGACCGTATCTCGCGTTCGGGGTCCTCCTCCCCCAGCGCCCGGGCTCGCTCCAGGTGAAACCGCGCGAGCGCGGCATGCACCGGCCAGCCGAGGGTTTCGGCGAGAGACAGTTCGGTCTCCTTCAGCGATCGAATGCGATTGAGCGCGGTGGCCTCGTACTCGGGCCGGCGAGACAGCACCAGTTCCGCGGCGGTCGCGGCCCGGACACAGCGAATGCCGAGCATGCAGTCCAGCCGGACCGCCGCATCGACCACGTCGAGTCCGCGCAACGCCCATTCCCGCGCACGGTGCACGGATTCGGTGTCGGTGCGGCGGCGCTGCGGCAGCAGTCGTTCGGCCGATTCGGTTGCCCAGTACAGCATGTCGGCACGATCGCCCCGGGCCTGCGCGGCCTCGAACTGACGCTCGAGCTCGGCGATGTCGTAGTGGCGGCCCGACAGTCGCGCCTCGAGCCGGACCGCGTCGACCGTCTCGGTGCGGGCCGTCGTTCGGGCCAGATCCACGACCGGCGCCGGGACTTCCCGCTGCTCGGCGGCCGCCTGCTCCACGACCGCGGCCGCGACCGACTGGACGGTCTTGAAATGCTTCCACAGCGTGGCCTTGGGGATCGGACCTCGGCTGCCGTCGCGACGCACGTATTCTCGTGCCCGGCCGCAGATATCTGCCGCGGTCAACCGGGCCAGCACGGCCGCCCCGTCGGGCCCGGTCAGCACCTCGCGCATGATCCGTTCCGCCTCGGCCACGATCATCGCCCGCGTGCGTTGCTCGATCGCGTGGCCGCTGTCCTGCTGATAACTGCTCGAACCGCGCAAACCGCTCGAAACTGCTGTAGATGACACGCCAATAAATCTATAGCAGTGTATATCGTTGTGAATTCGTCTATTCCGCTTACGGTTGCATTTAGGCGTACCTCCGCATTCGCTCCGGCCATGCGCGGTTTACGGACGGCTTCGCCGACAGCGTCCATTAGGTGACTACACAGAAGGGTGAGGCGATGACGGAAACGACGGCGGCAAAGCTGGCGCTGCTGCATCGAAACCTGGAGGCGGCGCGGGAACCGGCCGGGGCGACCGCGATCGCGAAGCGGGCCCGCAAGGGCATCCCGAGCCCGCGCGAGCGCATCGACATGCTGCTCGATGCCGGCAGCTTCATCGAGATCGGCGCCCTCGTAAGGCAACCCGGGAATCCGGACGCGCTCTACGGCGACGGGGTGGTGACCGGGCACGGGGTGGTCGACGGGCGCCCGGTGGTCGTCATCGCGCACGATCAGACGGTGTTCGGCGGCTCGGTCGGCGAGATGTTCGGCCGAAAGGTGGCCAGGGCCATGGATTTTGCCGCCGATACCGGATGCCCGTTCATCGCGATCAACGACTCCGGCGGCGCCCGCGTACAGGACGCGGTGACCTCACTGGCCTGGTATGCGGCGATGAGCCGCAGACAGCTGCGCCTATCCGGGTTGGTGCCGCAGATCTCGATCATGCTCGGTAAATGCGCTGCGGGAGCGGTGTATTCACCGATCAACACCGATGTGCTCGTCGCGACCGAATCGGCCTATATGTTCGTCACCGGGCCAGAGATCATCCGCGAGGTTACCGGAGAGGAGGTCAGCCTCGAGGAACTCGGCAGCGCCCACGTTCAGGCCGACAACGGCAACATCCACCATGTGGCCGTTGATGAGCGCGCCGCATTTGATTGGGTGCGTTCATATCTCACCTTCATGCCCTCGAGTTGCTTCGACCGCCCGCCGGTGATCAACCCCGGACTCGAACCCGAGCCCACCGATTCGGATCGGGAGCTGAACGGCATCATCCCGGACTCCGACCGCACCGGATACGACATGCGCGACATTCTGCTGCGCATCTTCGACGACGGCGACTTCCACGAGGTCGGCGACGCCATGGCGCTGAACATCGTCACCGGATTCGCCCGCGTCGACGGCCGCCCGGTCGGCGTCGTGGCCAATCAGCCGCTGGTGTCCAGCGGGGCGATCGATGCGCGCTGCTCGGACAAGGCCGCCCATTTCATCCGGCTCTGCGATGCATTCGGCATCCCGCTGATCTTCGTCGTCGACACCCCGGGCGTGCTGCCGGGAGTCGACGAGGAGAAGATCGGCGTGATCAAGCGTGGCGGGCGCTTCTTCTACGCCGTCGTCGAGGCGACCGTCCCGATCGTCTCGGTGATCGTGCGCAAGGCATACGGCGGCGGATATGCCGTCATGGGATCCAAGCAGCTCGGCGCCGACGTCAACCTGGCCTGGCCCACTGCCCGCATCGCCGTCATGGGCGCCGAGGCCGCGGTCGGACTCGTCGGACGGCAGCAGCTCGCCGCCGCCTCGGACGAGGACCGTCCTGCGTTGCGCCAGCAGCTCATCGACTACTACAACACCGCCGTGGCCACCCCGTGGACCGCCGCCGAGCGGGGATACATCGATGCGGTCATCGAACCCGCACAGACCCGCCTCGAGATCCGTAAGGCGCTGAAGTTGCTGCGCGACAAGACCGTTCAGATGGAGCCGCGCAAACATCTCCTGATCCCGCTCTGAGTCGCGAGTAACTCCGCGGGCACAGGCTCATCGCAGCAGCACATCGGAATCCCGCGGCAGTGCATCGACGGCCCACCAGCGCAGGTCTGTCGATTCCGAACTGCGCACCGGCACTGCGTCTTTCGGTGCCGTGACCTTGAACAGCAGATCCAGGTGGCGGGTCGGGCGACCGAGGGAGCAGGTGATCGGGTGGGCCTGGGCTCCGTACAGACCCGACTCCACCACCAGATCCGCGATGCCCGACTCCTCGGTGGCCTCGCGCAGGGCGGCGGCCTGCACCGAGTCATCGGGCTCCTCGCAATGCCCGCCGAGCTGAATCCAGCGGCCCACGCGCGGATGCAGGGTCAGCAGGACCTCGCGTTCGTCGTGCGAGAACACCACCGCCGAGGCGGTGATATGGCCGGGCGCATGCTCACGCAGGCAGCCGCGTGGGGCCGAACCCAGGAACGCCAGCATGGCCTCGCGCAGAGACTGCTCCGGACCCGTTCCCGGAGACCAAGTTTCGAGCAACTCGGTTGCTGACTTATGCAACGAACTCGCGCTCACTCATACCTCTCGATCGTCAGCGGGGCCGACTGTACATATACGGCCGAAGGTTACCTACAGTTCGATCAGGCCAAACCCCGCGTCCCGCGGTTCGCGCGGCGTCAGCTCCTCGGTCGGGTATCCGACGGCTATCGCGCCCAACGGGTTCCAGTCCGCCTCCAGACCCAGCGCCGCGCGCGTGATCTCCGGGGCGAAGATCGTCGAGCCGATCCAGCAGCTGCCGACGCCCTCGGTGGCCAGCGCGACCAGCAGGCCCTGCACGGCCGCGCCGACCGCGACGGTGAACATGGTCGATTCGGCGGCGCGACGGCGCTCGTCCGGATAGTCGTGCGCACCGTCGGGCACGCCGATCGGAATGATCACCTCCGGCGCGCCGACGAGGATCTGACCGCGTGCCACGCGGCGTTCCACCCGCTCGGCAGCCCAGCCGTCCGCGGAAAGATCCGCGCGCCACTTATCCGCCATCGCCGTCAGCCACCGCGCGCGCAGCTCCCGATCCCGCACCCAGACGAACCGCACCGGACGGGTGTGATGCGGCGCGGGCGCGGTCAGCGCCGCGGCCACCGCGCCGCGGATCACCTCGGAATCCACCGGGGCGTCGGAGAATTGGCGCACCGAACGCCGGAGCAGCAGCGCCTCGTGGCGCCCCTTGTCGATGGCCTCGGCGGTACCCAACCAGAACAGGTCGTCCTCGCCGCCGCGCTGCAGATCCGCCGCGCGGGAACCGTCGTCGTACGGGCTCAGGCCGCGCACCACCGCCACCGGGACACCGCCGAGCTTGCCCTTGGCCAGATCGGCGGCCGCGGCCAGTTCGTCGGCGACGGCGACCTGGGTGACCTGTAGCTCGTTGCCCTGGCCGTCCACCGAGCCCGCGTAGTCGTGCAGCACCCGCAGGCCGGCCGCGCCGATCGCGGCGTCGGTCTGCCCGTTGCGCCAGGCACGGCCCATGGTGTCGGTGATGACGACCGCGACCCGCACCCCGAGCTGCTGCGCCAGCGCGGCCCGCAGGGCCTTGGCGCTGCCGTCCGGATCGGCGGGCAGCAGCACCAGTTCGCCCTGATCGACGTTGGAGCCGTCCACGCCGGAGGCGGCCTGCACGATGCCGAGCTTGTTCTCGGTGATCAGGGTGCGCCCCTTCTGGGCCAGCACCCGGACCGCCTCGGAGCGGACCAGCTCGCGGCGCACCGCATCGCGCTCCTCGGGATCCGCGGGCGCGGGCACGATGCGCCCCTCGGCCTTGGCGACGATCTTGCTGGTGACCACGAGGATATCGCCGTCGGCGAGCCAGGGCGCCTGGGCCGCAATATGTTCGGCGATATCGTCGCCGGGACGGAACTCCGGCAACCCCGGAACCGGAATGATGCGCAGCTCACCGCCGGGCGCGTGATCACCGGATTCGGGCAGGATCAACTCACTCACGGCTTGACCCCCGCGATGTCCAGCGCCTCGCGCGCCATCTCCGCGGTGGCGGCCGGATCTGTCATCAGCAGCGGCACGCTGCGTACCTCCACTCCCGGGACATCCGCGGTATCGGTGGAGTGGATCAGCCAGCCATCGAGGATGCCGGTATCGGAGCGGGCCCCGAAATGCCTGCCGATGGCCTCGGCCGAGGTTTCCACCCCGAGCACCGAGAGGCATTCGTCGGCCATGCCGCGCAGCGGCTTGCCATCGATCACCGGGGACAGCCCCACCACCGTGGCCGAGGTGGTGCGCAGCGCACCGCGAATACCGGGCACCGCCAGGATCGCGCCGATGCTTACCACGGGGTTCGACGGAGCCAGCAGAACCGCATCAGCCTGCTCTATGATTTCCGTCACATTTGGGGCGGGCTTCGCCTGATCCGCCCCGATTGTGACGAATCCATGGGTCTCAACGTTCGCGTGGTACCGAACCCACCACTCCTGAAAATGAATCGCGCGACGTTCGCCAGGGTTGTCCGGGTCGCTGATCACGACGTGTGTTTCGCACCTGTCGTCGGTTGCTGGAAGTAGTTTCACGCCGGGCTGCCAGCGGTTGCACAGGGCCTCGGTGACCGCCGAGAGGGAGTACCCCGCGCGCAGCATTTCACTCCGCACGAGATGGGTGGCGATATCTCGATCGCCGAGCCCGAACCAATCGGGCTGGGCGTGATATTTCGCCAGCTCCTCCTTGGCATGCCAGGTTTCCTGCTGCCGGCCCCAGCCACGCTCGGTGTCGATACCGCCGCCGAGGGTGTACATGCAGGTGTCCAGGTCCGGGCAGATGCGCAGACCGTGCATCCAGACGTCGTCGCCGACGTTCACGATTGCCGAAACTTCCGCATCGGGCAGCAGCTCGCGCACGCCCTGCAGGAATCGTGCGCCGCCGACCCCTCCGACCAGCACGGCAATCCGGGGCTTCGCCGCGGCCTGCGGCGCGTCGTCGAGGCGGCTCGCCGCCGCGTCATCAAGGCGGTCCGCCGCTGCACCGGGCGCGATGTCCGCTTGTTCTCCAGTCACATCCGCATAGCCTATGCGTTGATGCGAACATCACGCTTTGCACCATATTTGCTGGTCATTTGCTACTGGACAGTTACGAACCGCCCCCAAGGCGGCGACGGATAGTAACGGAATTGTGTCGGCAGCTTGACCATCACGGCGTCCGGCGTGTCTAATCACAGGCATGTCATTTCAGGTGTGCGCGAGAGTGCAAGGCGCAGACCGTTTTTCGAACAGATGTTCGAACAGAGACGACAAGCTTGGGGATGTCCGCGAGACAACGTCGCGGTGTTGGGCCGTCGGTAAGCAGATCGGGTCCGACGGATAATCTTTCTGCGCTAACACACAGTGAGGAGGCGGAGCGATGGCCGAGGAGCTGGCCCCGTCGGGCATTCCGGGTGGTGTATCGCAAACCGATTCCACGACAGGCGCAGTACCAGGCGTCTGCACGGATAGCTGGATCGACGAAGAAGGAGAGGGGGGAAGCACGGTGACCTGGATGGACTCGGGGGAAGAAGGTACAGCGGACTCGGGATTCCCGGTGCCGCTGGGGATTCCATCACAGCAGGGAGGGCAGTGGGCACGGACCCAGCGCAAGCCCGAACCGCCGAAGTTGAGTCTCATCGTCACCGACTTCGATTCCATGTTCGACATGATCGAGGAACAGTGGCAGGAGCGGGCCCTGTGCGCACAGACGGATCCGGAGGCGTTCTTCCCCGAGAAGGGCGGCTCGACGCGCGAGGCGAAGCGGATCTGCCTGGGCTGCGAGGTGCGCGACGAATGCCTGGAATACGCCCTGGCACACGACGAGCGCTTCGGCATCTGGGGCGGTCTGTCCGAACGGGAGCGCCGCCGTCTCAAGCGCGGCATTGGATAGTGGGGAGCCGAGGGCGTAACGCCCTGCGGCTCCTCCCCCGCGTTTGCGCGCACCGAGGGCTGGAAAGAGTTAGTTCTCGGGGTCGATGACGTCGGGCTCCACACCTAGATACGTCGCAATCTGCTGGACCAGCACCTCGCGTAGCAGGTCCACCAGGTCGTCCGGATCGTTCGCACGAAGCTCCAGTGGCTTGCGGAACAACACCACGCGGGCGCGCGTCGCCGCGCCGCGCGCATCCACGCCCGCCGGGACCAGCCGGGACAGCGGCACCGGCCCGTCGGCCACGACCTCATCCGGCCAGGTCACCGAATCCGGGTGCAGCGGACGGATTTTGGGCACGTCGTCGACCGCGATATCCAATTTGGTGAGGCGGTCGTGCCAGCGGCTGTCCAGCGGCGCGAATGCCTCGAGCACCAGCCGGTCGAACTGCTGGCCGCGGGTGCGCCAGGCCGGCACGGTCGGCGGCAGCATCGGCCCGCGCACACCCCGCCCGCGACGGATCACCGAACGTGCCGTCGGCGGCCGCCGCTTGCGTGAACGCGTCATAAGGTGTTGGCGCGGATACCCTCTCGTTCACGAGGGAAGGAAGCGCCATCTCCTCTCGGTGTCGGTGGTGGCTGCTAGGTTGTTGGGACCGGAATGCCGCCATGGTAATTCTGGTTGTGGCGGAGCGCGACCACATACGTGTTGAGGATGTCAGACGTTCGGATCACCTCCTTCGGGTGGCTGGTTCGGTCGCAGTCTGAGCGTGAAATCTCCTGCCTTCAGGCAGGAGAGGCGTTAAAACCACGACAGTAGTTCCCCACCCTGCGGACTCCGCAAGCTCCGTCGGCTCACCGTCCCCGGGTAGTCACCACCCGGGCCGGGTGAGGCGAGGTTGCAGGTCGCAATCTGGTCCCATGATTAGCGCGTGTCTTCGCGGCGCGCGGACGCGGTCAGGGTTACTCTGCTTTGCGTGATCCCCATGCGTCGTTGCTGCCGACCAGGCTGCAAGAACCCGGCCGTTGCGACGCTGACATACGTCTACTCCGACTCCATGGCCGTCGTCGGCCCGCTGGTCACCGTCGCCGAGCCGCACTCCTGGGATCTATGCGAGACCCACGGCTCCCGAATCACCGCACCCAAGGGCTGGGAGATGGTCCGCCACGAGGGTGGATTTTCCTCCAGCACCCCCGACGACGACGATCTGACCGCCCTGGCCGAGGCCGTACGCGAGGCCGGAATGCGCCGCCGCACACCCGAACCCGAACAGCGCGGCTACGCCGAGTATCAGCCCGCACCGCAGCGCACGACGCGTCCCGCGCGGACCGGGCGACGGGGGCATCTGCGCGTCCTCCCCGATCCGCCGAGCTGAGTCCGGCCCTACTAGGGTGTTGGGCATGACAGTCGCCCGGTCTGCCGAGTCGGTTCACGCAGTTGTCAAGGCCTACGACGTGCGGGGTGTGGTCGGAGAGCAGATCGACGAGCATTTCGTGCGCGATGTGGCTGCGGCATTCGCCCGGCTGATGCGCCAGGAAAACGCCACCCGGGTCGCCATCGGGCACGATATGCGCGACTCCTCCCCCGCCCTGGCCGCCGCCTTCGCCGCGGGCGTACAGGCCCAGGGCCTGGATGTGGTGCACATCGGCCTGGCCTCCACCGATGAGCTGTACTTCGCCTCCGGCCACCTGGGCTGCCCCGGCGCGATGTTCACCGCCAGCCACAATCCGGCCCGCTACAACGGCATCAAGCTGTGCCGGGCCAACGCGCTGCCGGTCGGGCAGGACACCGGCCTGGCGACCATCACCCGCGAACTGATCGAGGGCGTGCCCGAATACGACGGCGCCCCCGGCACCGCGACCGAGCAGGATCTGCTCGAGGCCTATGCCGAATTCCTGCGCGGGCTGGTCGATCTGAGCGCCATCCGCCCGCTGAAGGTCGCGGTGGACGCGGGCAACGGCATGGGAGGGCATACGGTGCCCGCGGTGCTGGGCCCGGTCGGCGCGCTCACCATCGAGCCGCTGTATTTCGAACTCGACGGCTCGTTCCCCAATCACGAGGCCAATCCGCTGGATCCGAAGAATCTGGTGGATCTGCAGCGGTTCGTCCGCAGCACCGGCGCCGATATCGGCCTGGCCTTCGACGGCGACGCGGATCGCTGCTTCGTCGTCGACGAGCGCGGCGAGCCGGTCTCCCCGTCGGCGATCACCGCGCTGGTGGCCGAGCGCGAACTGGCGAAGGAGCCGGGCGCCACCGTCATTCACAACCTGATCACCTCGCACGCGGTGCCCAAGCTGGTCACCGAGCTGGGCGGCACCCCGGTGCGCACCCGGGTGGGCCATTCGTTCATCAAGCAGCAGATGGCGGCGACCGGAGCGATCTTCGGCGGCGAACACTCCGCGCACTACTACTTCCGCGACTTCTGGGGTGCCGACTCGGGCATGCTCGCCGCCCTGCACGTGCTGGCCGCGCTCGGCGGGAGCGACGGGCCCGAAGGCGGCAGCCCGCGTAACCACGAAGGGCCCCGCGGACGCCGCATCGAACACAGCGAGAAGGATCGCGGGGCGGGCACGGGGGCGACAACAATGTCCGAACTGGCGTCCTCGTATGCAACATATGCGGCCTCCGGGGAGATCAATTCCACAGTGGCGGATGCGAAGGAGCGGACGATGGCCGTGCTCGAGGCGTTTACGGACCGGGCCGTGGCGGTGGACCGGCTGGACGGGGTGACGGTGCAATTGCCCGACGAGGCATGGTTCAACCTGCGCGCATCCAATACCGAACCGCTGCTGCGCCTGAATGTCGAGGCCCGATCGTCGGACGAAGTAGACGCACTCGTAACCGAGATCCTGGGCATCGTGCGCGGCTGACTGGAATAGTGGAATCACAGGGCGGGTATTCGCTCGGAACGAACAGGTTTTCCCGGCCTGGTGACTCGATGAGGGGAGGTGGCAACGCCCGATGATCGCAGGGACACCCGTACTCGACCTCGATGACGTCGCCTCGCTGGAGGCCGCCGATTCCGGGGGTATCGTGCGTTCGGCCGCGTCCGGTGGCGCGCAGGTCCGTGCCACCGCGGCGGCGGTCGGCGAAGGCGTGCTGGCGCGGCTACAGGATATGCGGCCACGCAGCCTGGTCGTCGTCGCCGGCGCGGGCCGCGCCGCCCGTGCGGCCGGCTTGTTGGTTGCCTGCCTTGGCGAGCGCGCGGGCCTGCCGATCGTGCCGGTCGCGGCCCTGCCGCAGTGGGTCGGCCCGCTCGATGTTGTGCTGGTTGCCGGCGACGACGCGGGAGATCCGCGCCTGGTCGATGCGGTGGATCGCGCGCTGCGCCGCAGCGCCGAGGTGATCGTCGCCGCCCCCGAAGAGGGTCCGTTGCGCACCGCCATGGCCGGCCGCGCCGCCATGCTGCCGCCGCGCGTGCGCGTGCTCGATCACAACCGCCTGCTGCGTTACCTGGCCGTCGGCGTCGCCGTGCTGCAGGCGGTGGACCCGGCCCATATCGGCCCGCTGACGCCCGACCTCAACGCGCTCGCCGATGCGCTCGACGCCGAGGCGCTGCGCGGCGGCCCCACCAACGAGGTTTTCCACAATCCGGCGAAACTCCTGGCCGCCCGCATGCAGCAGCGCGGCATCGTGCTCGCCGGTGATTCCGCCGCGGCCGATCAGGTGGCCGGCCATGCCGCGGAGGTGCTGCTGTCCACGGCCGGGCAGATCGCGTCCGCGGCCGATCTGGCCGAGGTCACCGCCGCCAACACCCGGATCTCCGATGCCGCGGGTGCTGCCGCGCCCGGTTTCGATCCGCTGTTCCACGACGAGCAGCTCGACGGCCCGGCGCCGGTACAGCGGGTGGGCCTGTTCGTGGTGAGCGCCGACGCCGATCAGGTCGCCGCGCGGCGGCGGCTGTCGTTGTTCGGCAACGGATCCGGGCTGATCGATGCCGAGCTGGTGAATGTCGAGGCCGAGCCCGGCCGCGTCAGGCCCGAAGGCGGCAGCGGAGCGTCACCACGCAGGGCCAGCGGCCGGGCTCCATCGGCAGAGCCCGGCGGCGAGCTGGAACAGCTCGCGGTGCTGACGCTGCGGCTGGAGATGGCCGCGGCCTACCTCCATCTGCTCGGCGGCGGTCCGGCCGCCACCGACCGTCCTGCCCACTACGACGGGGGCCATTTCTAGTGCACGAACTCGTTGGCGCGTTGCGGTCCTATGCCTGGGGCTCGCGCACCGCGCTCGCCGCGCTGTGCGGGCGCGAAGTTCCCTCCGCGCATCCGGAGGCCGAGCTGTGGTTCGGCGCTCATCCCGCCGACCCGGCCCAGGTGCGCGTCGACGGACACTACGAATCGCTCCTCGAGCTCGTCTCGCAGGACCCGCAACGGGAATTGGGCGCGGTCGCACCGGAATTCGGCGGTCGGCTGCCGTTCCTGCTGAAGATTCTGGCCGCCGAGGAGCCGCTGTCGCTGCAGGCGCATCCCAGCGCCGATCAGGCCCGCGCCGGATTCGAGCGGGAGAACAACCAGCGGGTGCCGCTGGATTCGCCGATGCGCAACTATCGCGACGACAGCCACAAGCCCGAACTCGTGGTGGCGCTGAATCGGTTCGAGGCGTTGGCCGGGTTCCGCGATCCGCACCGCTCGGTCGCGCTGCTGCAGGCCATAGCCGTGCCGGAATTGAAATCCTACGCCGAACTACTTGCCGCACAACCGGATTCCTCCGGGCTGCGTACGCTGTTCACCACCTGGATCACGCTGCCGCAGGCCATGCTGGCCACGCTGCTGCCCAAGGTGCTCGACGGCTGCGTGCGCTATCTGAGTTCACCCACCCCGCCGGCTACGCAAGCTCCGCCGGCTCACCATCCCCCAGCGGACAATCACAGCGAATTCGTGCCCGAGATTCGCACCGTTCTCGAGCTCGCCGAGGCCTATCCGGGCGATGCGGGGGTGCTGGCGGCGCTGCTGCTCAATCGGATCACCCTCGAGCCCGGACAGGGACTGTTCCTGGCGGCCGGGAATCTGCACGCATATCTGAACGGGATGGGCGTGGAGATCATGGCCAGCTCCGATAATGTGCTGCGCGGCGGGCTCACGCCCAAACACGTCGACGTGCCCGAACTGCTGCGGGTGCTGGACTTCGAACCGCTCGAACTACTGATCGTGACGCCCGAGGCGGTGAGCGATCATTCGTTCCGATATTGCACGCCCGCATCGGAATTCGCACTGCGGCGTTTCGAGTTGGAGGCCGGGGCCGATCCGATGCCGATTCCGCGCATCGGGCCGGGCATCATGCTGTGCACGTCCGGGACGGTCCGGATGCTGCAGGGCGTCTCTGATGTCGGCGCCGAGCTGCAGATCAAACAGGGCGATGCGGCATGGATCTCGGCGGCGGATATGAACATTCGGGCGCAGGCCGTAGACGGGCCGGCGCAGCTGTTCTGCGCGTGTGTCGGCGGGGAGTAGTGCGGGCGGCCGTGAGGTCGGTAAATCTGACGGCGAAAGGACCTGGGCGACAGTATGTCTGCTAGCGGCGGCAAGAAGGCGATCCTCGCGGCACTGAGCGCGAATGCGGGCATCGCGGTGGCGAAGTTCGCGGGCGCGTTCATCACCGGTTCGGGATCGATGCTGGCCGAGGCGGTGCATTCGCTGGCCGACACCGGCAATCAGGGGCTGTTGCTGCTGGGGCGCAAGCGCGCCGAGCAGGAGGCCGACGAGCTGCATCCGTTCGGGTACGGGCGCAATCGGTACTTCTATTCGTTCGTGGTGGCGCTGGTGCTGTTCACCCTCGGGTCGATGTATGCGATCTGGGAGGGCATCCACAAGATCCAGCATCCCGAGGAGTTGAGCTCGCCGGTGGTGGCGGTCGTCATCCTGGTGATCGCCGCGGCGCTGGAGGGCTATAGCTTCGCCACCGCGATGCGGGAATCGGCAACGCTGCGCGGGGGTGCCAGCTGGTGGCGGTTCATCCGCAATTCCCGCAATCCGGAACTTCCGGTGGTGATGCTCGAGGACACCGGCGCGCTGATCGGCCTGCTGCTCGCGCTGGCCGCGGTGGTGCTGACGATGCTCACCGGCGAGGCGGTCTGGGACGGCATCGGCACCGTCTGCATCGGAATCCTGTTGGGCGCCATCGCGATCGTGCTGATCGTGGAGATGAAGAGCCTGCTCATCGGCGAGGGCGCGACCCCCGACCAGGTCCGCGCGATCCGCGAGCAGCTCGTCGACGGCACCCGCATCGACCGCGTCATACATTTGCGCACGGAGTACCTCGGCCCGGAGGAACTGCTCGTCGCGGCGAAGGTCGCCATCGTGCCGGGGCTGGAGATCGGCGATATCGCCACCGCCATCGACGACGCCGAGGCGAGGGTCCGCGCGGCGGTGCCGATCGCCCAGCTCATGTACATCGAACCGGACCTGTACCGCACCCAACCCGTTTAGAGACCGGTCATCCCGGCGGCATCAATGCCGCAGCAGGGCGAGCGGATCCTCGGCGATACCGAAGCGGGTGCGCAGGGCATGGTGGGCGGCGTGCAGGCCGGACATGCCGTGCACGCCCGGGCCGGGCGGAGTGGCTGACGAGCAGAAGTAGACCCCGGGCAGCGGTGTCGAATAGGGATTCCAGCGGGGGGTTGGCCGGAGAACGGTCTGGCGCAGCGTCATCGCCCCTGCCGAAATATCGCCGCCGACGTAATTCGCGTTGTAGGCGGGCATCTGCGCGGCGGTGCGGACATGTTTGGCCAGGATCAGCTCGCGGAAACCCGGTGCGAAGCGCTCGATTTGGGCGATCACGTCCTGGCTGACGTCGCGGGTGGAACCGTTGGGCACATGGGCGTAGGCATAGAGCGTGTGGTGACCCTGCGGCGCGCGCGAGTCGTCGACGACCCCGGGCTGGATGACCAGCACATAGGGGCGGTCCGCGTATTGCCCTGCGGCGACGGCCTTTTCCGCGGCGACCGCCTCGGCGCGCGTACCGACCACATGCAGTGATCCGGCCAGCCCGCAGCCGTCGGCCCGCCACGGCACCGGGCCGGACAGCGCGAAATCCACCTTGCAGGCCGCGCCGCCGTAACGCACCCGATGCAGTTGCGCTGCGTAACGGGCGGGCAGGCGGTCACCGGCAAGCCGCAGCAGCTCGGTCGGCGCGGTATCCAGGAGAATTGTTCGCGCACTGCGGAATTCGTCGAGCGAGTCGACCCGATGTCCGGTGACGATCCGGCCGCCGGATTTCTCGATCTCCGCCGCCAGCGATTCCACGATGGCCTGACTGCCGCCGCGCGGGATCACCCAGCCGCCGACATGAGCCAGGGCGCCCAGCAGCATTGCGACGCCCGCGGCCGAAAATGCGGGCGGCGGGACAATGGCATGCGCGGCAATGCCGGTGAGCATCGCGGGGGCCGCGTCGTCACGAAAACGCATGCCCCACAGGGGCGATGCCTGTTCCAATAACCGGCGGCCGAAGCGCACACCGGCGGCCGCATGCAGGGGCGGGTGCCGGAGATCGGACATCGCCAGCTCGACGACCTCTTGCCAATCCCGCACGAGCGGCCCGAACAGCCGCCGCCAGGCCGCCCCGTCACGTCCCAGCCCAGCGGCCGTGCGATCCAGATCGCGCCAGGCCAGCCCCGCCGTGCCGCCATCGAGCGGATGCGCATAGGAAATCTCGGGCGTCAGCAGCTCCACACCGTGCGCCGCGAGATCGAACGCACGAAAGAATGGCGACGCCAACGCCATCGGATGCGCCCCGGCGCAGACATCGTGCCGATACCCGGGCAGCGTCAACTCCGCCGTCCGGCACCCACCCCCGACGCTCTCCCCCGACTCATACACCTCGACCTCGAGCCCCGCCCGCACAAGGATTACCGCCGCGGCCAGCCCATTGGGCCCGGATCCCACCACCACCGCATCGACCATAACCACCACTGTATGCAGGCAGCGGCCGAGGAGAACCCCGGCCTAGTCCGGTCGCACCAACTCGACCAACCGGTTCAGCGAGATCCCCGGTGAGCGGTGGCCGTTGCGACCGGTCATGGTCTCCGCGGCGACCAGGGCGTTGAGGACCGCCTCCTCGATCGCGTGGACGACGGCGGTATAGAACGGGTCGATGCGGCCCCACGGGATGTACTGCAGCTGTTCATATCCCGGGTCGCCGTGCGGGAATCCCGTTGTCAGCGCGCCCTTGTTGGCGGTGGAGAAGGTCAGGAAGATATCGCCGGAGAAATGCGAGCCCGCAGTTCCGGTGCGGGCCAGGCCCAGCGGGACGCGGCGCGAGAGCGCGGTGCACTGGCCGGGCAGCAGGGGTGCATCGGTGGCGACCATCGCGATCACCGAGCCCGCGCCGGGCGGTGCGAAATGATCGGCCATGGGGTTGTCGGCGGCGAGGGCATCGCCCAGCGGGACGCCGCACACGGTCAGTTCCCTGCGGTCGCCGAAGTTGGCCTGCACGAAGGCGCCCACCGTGTAGGTGGTTTCGCCGTAGGGCACCAGGCGCGAGGCGGTGCCGCTGCCGCCCTTGAACTCGTAGCAGTTCATGCCGGTACCGCCGCCGACCGAGCCCTCGGCAATAGGGCCGGGCGTCGCGGCGTCGATGGCGGCGACCGCGTGCTCGGGCTGGATCCACGGGCCGTTGATGTCGTTGAGGTAGCCGTCCCAGGTCTCGGCCACCACCGGCAGCAGCCATTCGTCGGCCACGGCCGGATGCTCGCGAATGGTCCAGTCGATGACGCCGCGATGGCACGGGCCGATCGCATGGGTGTTGGTGATCAGCACCGGCAGACGCAGCGCGCCGGTTTCGGCCAGCCAGTGCGAGCCGGTCATCTCGCCGTTGCCGTTGAGCGAGTAATACCCTGCCGCGCAGGGCAGGGAGATCTCCTCGCGCGCCCGCGGCAGGATCGCGGTCACCCCGGTGCGTACGGAGTCCCCCTCGATCAGGGTGGCGTAGCCGACCTCGACGCCGGGAACGTCGGTGATCGCATTGTGCGGGCCGGGCCGACCGGTGAGGGGCAGCCCGAGTTCGCGTGCGCGCATGGTCACGTCCTTTCCGAGTTGCCCGAATATTAGCGTCGGCAACGATTCGCGGCGACGCGGATCAGCGACGCGTCCAATGTCCCACGAGAAGGGACAGGCGCTGGTCACGAAAGTTGGGCCGCAGGCGCCCGTCGTGATCCAGCGTGGCCAGGCCGTGCAGGGCGCTCCAGGCGACCTCGGTGAACGTCTCCACATCGGCATCACCGGCGAAGGGCGCGAACACCGCGACCAACTCAGCGAAGGCGTCGCGCAGGGCCTGCGGCGCCTCGGGCCCGAATTTCAGGTCCACCTGCTGCACGAACATCGCGTCGTACAGCGCCGGACTGCGCCGCGCAAACTCCAGATACCCGCCCGCAACCGCGGTCAGGGCCCGCTCGGGGGTGTCCGTCGCCTCGCGCAGCCGCCGCGCCTGCACGGCCAGCTCGGCGCACCCCTGTTCGGCGACGGCGGCCACGATCGCATCCCGGTTGGCGAAATGGCTGTACAGCACCGGCTGGCTGTATTCGATCGCATCGGCCAGCCGCCGCACGGTCACCGCCTCCCACCCCTGGGTCTCGGCGATCTCGCGGGCGGTGTCGATGATCAGCTGATGCCGTTCGGCACGCTGCCGCTCTCGTCTGGTCTGTGCGGTCATGGCCGAATACTAGCATCGCTAGACAAAGTAGCTTTGCGCAATCTAGCATTGCATCATCATTTAGCACTGCTAGATTATGGAGCGCTCATCATGACCCAGTCCCGCATCGCCACCGCCCTCACCCTGATCGGTGTGGCCTTCATCCTCTACATCGGCATCGGCTACCTGATCGCACCCACGTACATGGCGGACGGCTTCGGCCTCCCGGCCTGGCCGCACGGCGCGGCGAGCGCGTTCATGAACCTCAAGGGCGTGCGCGACGTCACCTCCGGCGTCATCATCCTGGCCCTGCTGCTCGCGCGGCAGCGATTCGCCCTGGGCGTCGCCATGCTGAGCCTCAGCCTCACCCCGATCGGCGACATGCTGACCGTGCTGACCCACCACGGCTCGGTCACCACGGCCCTGAGCGTCCACGGCCTCACCGCGGCCCTGGTCATCCTCACCGGAGTGCTGCTGGTCCGCGAGGGCCGCACCACCCGAGCCGCGGCTCCGCAGCGCATTGCCGTCCCCGCCTAATGAAAAGCGGCCCAGCATAACTCGCCACCCGCTGCCCGGCGGATGGCGAGTTATCTCATACGTCCGTGGAGAACCGGATCCCGCCGTCGGGCAGGTCCACGCCCGGCCAGACGCGCGCGCCGCGTAGTAGTTCGCAGCGGGCACCCACATTCGCGCCGTCGCCGATCACGGCGTCGCGGACCAGGGCGCGGGGGCCGATGCGGGCGCCGAAGCCGATAATCGAACGTTCCACCGTCGCACCGGCTTCCACGCGGGCGCCGTCGAACAGGATGGCGCCGTCCAAGCGGGCGCCCGCGCCGACCTCGGCGCCGCGGCCGACGACGGTGCCGCCGATCAGCAGCGCGCCGGGCGCGACACCGGCGCCTTGATGGACCAGCGATTCGCCGCGCTGGCCGGGCAGGGCGGGCGAGGGTGCGATGCCGCGCACCAGATCCGCCGAACCCCGCACGAAATCCTCGGGGGTGCCCATATCGCGCCAGTAGGAGGCGTCCACGTGACCCTGGATATGCGCGCCCTCGGCCAGCAGGGACGGGAACACCTCGCGCTCCACCGACACCGGACGCCCGCTGGGGATCTTCTCGATGTATTCGCGGCGGAACACGTAGCAGCCGGCATTGATCTGATCGGTCGGCGGATCCTGGGTCTTCTCCAGGAAGGCGGTGACCCGGCCGGTCTCGTCGGTGGGCACGCAGCCGAAGGCACGCGGATCGCTCACCCGCACCAGATGCAGGGTCACATCGGCCTTGCTCGCCGCATGCGTATCGAGCACCGCGCCCAGATCGGTGCCGCCGAGCACATCGCCGTTGAACACCATCACCGTGTCCGCGCGCAGTCGAGGCAGCACGTTGCGGATGCCGCCGCCGGTGCCCAGCGGCTCGGTCTCGGTGACGTACTCCAGCTCCAGCCCGAGCTCGGCGCCGTCCCCGAAATGATCCTCGAAGACCTCGGCCCTGAACGAAGTGCCGAGCACGACGTGAGTGATCCCGGCGTCCGCGATGCGGGCCAGCAGATGATGCAGGAACGGCAGTCCGGCGACCGGCAGCATCGGCTTGGGCGCGGATAGCGTCAGCGGGCGCAGCCGGGTGCCCTGGCCCCCCACCAGGATTACGGCGTCGGTGCCGCCATTGGACGCTGGGACAGCATTGTCCGCCATCAATCTCCCCTGTCGGGTTCGGTCCACGCGGGCGTGGGTGACATCGTTGCGCTGGTTGCTGTCCCGGCTAGCGCTGGGCGTCACGTTCGCGCAGGGCAGATCGAACCGCAAGCCGGCAGCGAATCGCAAGTCCGGCCCGCAACGCCAGCCGCAGCGGGGCCTGCCACCAGTGCGGATGCCGGTCGGCCTGGAAACGATACGCCGAGGCGTGGTGCGCGGGCAGCATCGTCTCGGGATGACGACCCGCCGCATGCCCCTTCGCGTGCGTGACCTCAGCCGATGGCACAAATACATTGTGCCAGCCGGCCCGGCCCATGCGGTCGCCGAAGTCCACATCCTCCATGTACATGAAGTACCGCGAATCGAACCCGTCGATGCTGTCGAAGGCCGCGCGCCGCACCAGCAGGCATGAGCCCGACAGCCAGCCCACGGTGCGCTCGGCGATCTGCTCGTTGTCCTGCCGGTAGCGCCGAGTCCACGGGTTACCGGGCCATACGCTGCCGAGGATGGCGTGGCCCGCGCCGTCGAGCAGCCCCGGCACCGACCGCGCCGACGGATAGACGCTGCCGTCGGGTTCGCGCACCATCGGGCCCACCGCCCCGGCGCGCGGCCAGCGCCGCGCCGCCTCGAGCAGCGTATCGATCGAATCGGTGCCCCAGCGGATATCGGGATTGGCGATGACGATGAACTCAACCGCCGGATCGATCTCGGCCACTGCCCGGTTGATCGCCCCGCCGTAGCCCAGATTGCCACCCGTATGCAGCAACCGCACATGCTCGTTCGCCTGCGCCGCGAGTTCGGGAGTGCCGTCGGTCGAACCGTTGTCGGCGAGGATGACCTGTGGTTTCTCGCCCGTTGCCGCGGCCAGCGTGCTGATGAAATGCTCGAGGTGCTCGCCGGGCGAATAGGTCACGGTGACGACGACCAGGGCGGGAAGGGCTGCATCCGAAGAGTTCACGCGGTGCAGCCTACTGGTGCGGGTGCATCAGTGCGTCGCCGAGTGCGAGCCGCCAATCGCGCAGCGGAGACAACCCCGCGGCGGCCCAGGCGCGATTCGACAGCACCGAATATGCCGGGCGCGGTGTGGAACTCGGATATTCCGCACTGCTGCACGGCCGCACCCGCTCGGGATCGGCGCCGACCCCGGCGAAGACCGCGCGGGCCAGCTCGAACCAGCTGGCCGCACCGGCGTTGGTGGCGTGCAGGATCGGCGGTATCGAGTCATCCCCTGCCCGGTCCGCCAGTTCCAGCAGCCCCGCGGCCAGATCCGGGGCGAAGGTCGGCGAGCCGATCTGGTCGTCGACGACGCTCACCGTGTCACGCTCGCGCTCGAGCCGGCGCATGGTGGCGACGAAATCGCGCCGATCGCCCGTGTACACCCAGGCGGTGCGCACGATATGCGCGCCGGGCGCCGCCCGCAGCACCGCGTACTCACCGGCCAGCTTGGAGCGGCCGTAGACCGTGGTGGGCCCGGTCGGATCGCCGGGCTCGTAGGGGCGGTCGCCGGAGCCGTCGAAGACGTAGTCGGTGGAGACGTGAATCAGCGTCGCGCCCGCCTCGGCGCAGGCGGCCGCGAGCACCCCGGGCCCGGTCTCGTTGCGCGCGAATGCCGTCGCGGCGTCGGATTCGGCGGCGTCGACGGCCGTGTAGGCGGCACAGTTGAGCACCACATCCCCGGACGACAGCATCGCACGCACGGCCGCGCCGTCGGTGATGTCGAGTTCGGCGCGGCCCAACGCCAGCGCCCGCGGCGCGAGCGCGCGCACCGCCCGCCCGAGCTGCCCGCCGGCGCCTGTCACTATTAGCTGCATCGCGTAGCGATTCTATGAGGGGTGGCGGCCGGGCGACGGGCGGGCCTTCCCACGCGGCAGGTCTGGCACGCCGTGCCAGCAGCGGTTCAGGGATGCGCGCGGCCGGGTTGACTAGGCTCTATACCAGGGGTGGATTGCGTATGTCGAATTCCACGGGCGGGTCCGAAAGGAATTGAGCATTGCCGCAGAACAGGACCGCCATGGCGCGGCTGACGCCCGGGCGCCGATTACCCCGGGCCCGGGCCGGGCAGTTGCTGGCCGCGGCCGTCGCCGCCGTCGTGTTCGCCGTCACCGGATTCGGCTGGCACAGCATCGACAAGGTCATCGCGGGCATCGAGCGGATCAGCAACCTGGGCCTGGGCGGCGGCAGCGACGGCGCGATCGACATTCTGATGGTCGGCATCGACAGCCGCACCGACGCGCACGGTAATCCCCTCAGCGCCGACGAGCGCGCCATGCTGCACGCCGGCGACGAGGTCGGCACCAACACCGACACCATCGTGCTGATGCGCGTTCCCAACGACGGTCGCTCGGCCTCGGCCATCTCCATCCCCCGCGACTCCTATGTCGACATCCCCGGCATCGGCATGGGCAAGATCAATTCGGCCTTCGGGGCGACCAAGGAACTGACCCGGGAAAAACTGATCGGCGAGGGCGTTTCCGACGCCGAGGCCGAGCAGCGCGCCACCCAGGCCGGGCGACAGGCGCTCATCAAGTCGGTGGCCAACCTGACCGGCATCACGGTCGACCATTACGTCGAGGTCGGGCTCCTCGGATTCGTGCTGCTCACCGACGCGGTCGGCGGCGTCGAGGTCTGCCTGAACAATCCGGTCGACGAGCCGATGTCCGGCGCCGACTTCCCCGCGGGCGAGCAGCGGCTCAACGGCGCACAGGCGTTGAGCTTCGTGCGCCAGCGCCACGACCTGCCCCGCGGCGACCTGGACCGGATCGTGCGTCAGCAGGTGTACATGGCCTCGCTGGCGCATCAGGCGCTCAGCGCGAAGCTCCTGACCAACCCGGGCAGGCTCGACGCGCTCAGCACGGCGGTCGGGCGCACCATCGTGCTCGACGACGGCTGGGATGTGCTGCAGTTCCTGCAGCAGCTGCGCGATCTCACCGGCGGCACCGTGAAGTTCCAGACGATCCCGGTGCAGGACCTCAACGAGACCCTCGACGACGGCCAGTCGGTGGTACGGGTCGATCCCCCGGCCGTCCGGTCGTTCGTCGCCGCACTGGTCGACGGACCCGATGCGGGCCTGACCCCCGCGCAGATCACGGCGGACATCTACAACGCCAGCGACACTCCGGGGCTGGCCGGGCAGGTCGCGCAGGCGTTGACGGGCAAGGGTTTCCGCACCGGCACCGTGGACAACTGGATCGGCGGGCCGGTGACGACCAGCCGGGTGCTGTCCGGCAGCAGTTCGGATCCCAAGGCCGCCGCGGTGGCCAAGGCCCTGGGCGGGATGCCGGTGCGGGCCGAGGCCGGGATGCCGGAGGGGGCCGTGCGGGTGGTGTTGGCCAGTGACTACTCTGGTCCGGGTTCGGCGGCGGGCTCGCTGTTCGATCCGTCCGGAACCTCGGGCACCGCGACGCCGGTACCGCCCGCGCCACCCATCGACGCCGGCCAGAACGGACCGAAATGCGTGAATTGATATGCGCGAACTGACCCAGACCCTCACCGACGCGATCCTCGAGCCGATCCTGCACCGCGACCCCGCGGGCCCGCGCATCACCTATTACGACGATGCCACCGGTGCGCGCATCGAGCTGTCCGCGCTGACCCTGGCGAACTGGGCGGCCAAGACCGCCAACCTGATTCGCGACGAATTCGGCCTCACCCCCGGCGCCCGGGTCGCGGTGCTGCTGCCCGCGCACTGGCAGACCGCGGCGGTGCTATTGGGCTGCTGGTGGACCGGCGCCGAGGTCGTGCTGCGGCCCGACGACGACGCCGAGCTCGCCCTGGTCACCCCGGACCGCCTGGACGATGTCGACGGCGTCGCCGAGGTGGCCGCGCTGTCACTGGACCCGATGGGCGCCCCGGTGCGGGATCTGCCGATCGGCGTCACCGACTTCGCCACCTCCGTACGCGCCCACGGCGACCAGTTCCATCCGCGCGGGGCGGGGACCGCACTGGACGGCATGCCGGTCGACGACGTCCTGGCTGCCGCGCGCAAATCCGCTGCCCGCCAGGGCTTCTCCGCCGAAAGCCGGGTACTGTCGAGCACCCCGTGGGATACCCCCGCCGAGGTGATCGACGGCCTGGTCGCGGTCTATGCGGCCGGTGCGTCACTGGTCCAGGTCATCAACCCGGACCCGACAAAACGCGACCACCGCATCACCACCGAACGCGTCACTACCACCCGGGCCTGACACAAACCATCGTCATTCCGGCATGCTTCTGGCCGGAATCCACCGGCACCCAACAGGTTACGAGAGATCCGGCCGAGAGCATGCCGGGGTGACGGACAGACCACCACCCCGGAGGCTGTCTGAACTAGCGATCCCGCATCGCTGCTGTGAAGGCGTCCCACACGCCCGGTCACTCTTCCGGCTGTTCTGGCGTGTACTCGGCGTACCGACCGACGAATGGGGTGGCGCACATCAGTTCGTCCCCCGCTTTCAGCAGTGTCGCATGGATCGTGTGGTCCGGTCCGAGGTACGGGTTCACTTCCTCGCGCATCGCCTGCAGCTGGTCACTCAGCTTGATCGCGAGTTCCCTGGGGATCTTGCCGGGGAACACGGGCGGGCTGTCGGGATCGATCGGATACTGCACGGGGTGTATCGACTCGTCGTCGGGCATGGTCGTGTTCCTATCAGAATCGTGGATGACATTGAGAGTCTGGTACCTCGACGGTGTCGGAGGTGCTGTCGTACCGGAAGGTGTGCCCTTGGATTCCGCCGCGAATATGAACCGCTCCCCGCCAGATCCCGGCATAGCAGGCCGCCGACACCGAGTAGTGGTGTCCGCCTTCCCGATAGGGCGGTGGAATGGAGTTGTCGGTGCGGGTGGAGGCAACCACCCATTGCGAGCCTTGCCGGTATTCGAGATCCATGATGGCCGTGTGGGTGTCGGGTGGGGTGTCGCACGCGCCGAGAGCGTCGGCCATGATCTGCGGTGGACGCACATCCGGTCTACTTGGGCTGAAGTCGAACCCGCAGTCCAACGCCTGCTGCGCGCGGACCGGACCGATACCGATCGTCACCAGCGCAGCGGCGAGGATCGTCACGGTGACAGCAGTGATGGTGTGGCGCATCATGATTTCCCTAGTTGTGGTGCGGATCATCGGGTTCATGCCAGGCGAACAATCTCCAGCACGGCAGCTGTGGCGGTCCGCCGTCGTCCTCGAATTCGACCGGTTCCACGAACACTCGATAGTTGGGATTCCAACTCTTCAGTGCCTTAACGAATCTCACGATCACCGCCGGATCGGCTTGGTATCGGACGGCGGGGTACAGCGCGCCGAAATCGACGTGGACCAGAACGCGTCGCGGAAGCTTGGACGGTGACATGCCGTTCCCCTCGGTGGCGATGGTGTGGTGCGCACCCGGTGCCGGGGACTGTCGGCGTCGTGTTCTCACCCGGCACCGGGGCGTGAGATCAGCGTGCCGCCCGCAGGGGTGGCGGAGACAGTGGCAACAGGGTGGCAGCGACTCCCCCTTGCGGCGTGCTTGCAGCGCGCTAGTGGCATAGGGGTGGCATCGGCCGGTTCCACGCGCCAGCGGGCCGCCGGGGTGGCAGGCTAGGGAGCATGTCGGCGGGCATAGGCGAGTTGATCAAGGGTTTGCGGATCGCCAAAGGTTGGAGTCAGGGCAAGCTGGCAGCGGAGCTGTCGCGGGCCTCCGGGGCGACCATGACACGGGAATACATCTCCCGGCAATGGGAGTCCGGGAAACGGGAACCGTCTGCGTTCTGGCTGGCGCACCTGGCGACCGTGCTGGACTGCCCGCAAGAAGTGTTGGAGGCTGATGTGAACCGCCGCGAATTCCTGTCCCACCTAGCCGCGACATCTATCGCGCCCGTGGTCGCCTCCGACCTGCTGTCCCAAGGGTTTACGACCCGTCTGCATTCATCCGGGCCGACCGTCGAGGCGTGGGAGAGCAAGCTTGCCCAGTACGGCAGCGACTACATGTCCCAGGGAGCAGCCCAGATACAGCAGCGCCTTGCCGCCGATCTGGTGGTGCTGCAACAGCAGTTGGACACCCCGCGCATGTGGGCGGTCGCCGCGCGGCTGATGACGTTGTTCGCCAAGACCTACCCCGGCAGCGATGGGAACAAAGCGACCTCGTGGTATCGGATGGCCGCCGAAGCGGCCGACCGTTCCGGCGACACCGATATCCGGGTGTGGGTACGGGGGCGTGCGGCGATCGCTCTCGGCTATGAGGGGGCGGCGTTGCCGACGGCGCACCGATTCGCAGACCAAGCCCTGGAGATCTCCGATCGGCACAGCCTTGGCCGGTTGAATGCGTTGTGGGGCAAGGCACATGCCGCAGCGATCGGAGGTGACACCGTGACCGCGCGCACCCTGATCGACACCGGCCGCCGCGAATTCGACGTCTCCTACTCCGAAGAACAGACCTCCGACTACGCGGTGCCCTGGTGGCGGGTCAACGTCTTCGCGTCCCTGCTCGCGGCCCGCCTCGGCGACGAACGGCTCGCCGTGGCTGCCCAGGCCGCCGCCCGCGCCGAGTTGCCACCGACCCTGCCCCGGTTCGCAACCCACCTCGACATGCACCGAGGGTTGATGCTCGTACGCGCCGGGGACCGCGAGCAAGGGGTCACGCTGGCTCGTACCGCCCTGGACGCGCTACCCCCGGAGAAACACTCACTCACACTGCGCATGCTTATGGAAGAGACCGAGGGACCCGCATCTACCGTTCGACGGGTGTGATCCTCACTAGGCGCGGCGTCCGGCCTCGACCACGCAACGCCTCGCACTGATCTCCGCCCTCCGCAGATGCACCTGGCCGGGCTACGATGCCCCCGCCATCCTGTCCGCCATGCACCACGTCCGAGGTTTCAGCAAGGATGGGCCCACCGACATCGAGAATCTGGTGCGGGCCTGCAACTACTGCCGCTCGCTGATCAACGACACCCATAGAGGCTGGAAGCCCTTGTCCTCGGGCCCGATCCGACATATCTCGGCCGGGTCTCTTGGATCGCAAACGAACACATCGACCCCACCGGCACCCCGCGAGTCAATCACCGGCACCATACCGATGAATTCGCCGCCTGACCCCGACGGGCACCATCCGCCGGGGCACCGGCATGTGCACAGCCGCACACGATCGCTTACGCGGTAGGTCGAGTGAACCCACCGTCATGAAGGCGGGCGGTGAAGGCGTCCCACTCGTCTGGCGTGAATGCCAGGGCGGGGCCCGTCGGGTTCTTCGAGTCGCGAACGCCGACAGCGCCTTCAGCGAGGAAGGCCACCTCGACGCAATCCTTGCCTCCCGCGCTGCGACTGCTCTTGAACCACTTCGCCCCGGACAGATCGATGCTCACGCCTTGTACTCCTTCGCTATCCGCCGCAGCAGATGCTTACTATCTGCCACGTTCAACGCTACCTGCTTGATCGTCTCGAACGCCGAACGATACCGCTGCACACTTGCCGGTCGCTCCAAATACATGTCGCCCGTGTAGCTCTCGACGTAGACCACAGATGGCTCCAGCGGTTGCCCATGATTGTCGGTACCGAAGTCGAGGATCGTGAACGGACCGGTAGCGATTCCCAGGGGAAAACCTGCGGAGGCGGGCAGCACATACACCCTGACATTCGGAGGCAGGTCGGCCAGGTGACGGCACTGCGCCGACATCACGTCCAGCCCGCCGACCACTCGGCGAAGCGCCGCTTCGTCCACGATCAAATCAACCTCGATCGGGGACAGTTTGCGGGTGATCAAGTGCTGCCGCTCGCGCCGTACGCGGATTCGCCGCTCCAGGTCCTCGGGTGTGTCAGTGGCGAAGTACAGCCGATCCAACGCCCGCGCGTAGTCCGGCGTCTGGAACAGTCCCGAGATCATGTCCGGCCGGAAGATAGACAATCGCTCCGCCGCGGCCTCTAGCCCGACATAGACGTTGAACGTCTCCGGGATGACATCGCCGTACTCGTGCCACCAATTCGGCTCCCTACCCTGTGTCGCAAGGGCTTTGAGAACCGAGAGCATATCCCTTCGTTCATACAGTTCGCACAGCAGCTCGAGGTCCGTGTCGTGGACGACCGACGCACCGCCGGTCTCGAGCCGCTGCAATGTTCCGTCACCCCTGCCGATCGCCTTCGCGGCGTTCCGAATCGACATTCCGTACATCTGCCGCAAGTCGCGCAGGTAGCGCCCGAGCTGCCGGTGGGGCACCCCCACGGTCAACTCCGTCGCCGCCGGCGCATTGTTCCCCTTGCTCATCGAAGCCCCCTTCCGGGCCGTGGATCGCGGATGACGCCCCTCGTGGATCACCTGGTCTTCAGTTCCTGGATCACTCACTGCCACTGGTGTGGATCATCTTCTGGGAAAACACGACAACATTGATGGATCACCCACCAGAGCAACCAATTTCATCGCTCGAGTGCTTTGATCGCTGGCGGCGATACACCAGCCCTTTCGACCGAAAGTACCGGAGCGATGGTGAACGAGCAAGCAGTGCAACCAGATTCAGCGGGAATGGACGTACGACCTAAAGCGATCGGTCTGATTCGCAGTGACATTTCGAGACTCGACACACCGAGACATTCCACCGCCATCGAACGACACGCCCGCGAACTGGGCCTTCGTCACGTCTATACCGTCCGGCCACCCCAGGGTCACGCCGATCCGGTCGGATACGCCCTCGGGATCGCCGACGGCCTGGATGTAGCGGCAATCGTGATCTACGACCTCGCCCACGTCGATGATCAACCGGCGAGGGTATGCGAGGACTTCGATCTCGAAACCGTTTGCCCGGCAACGACATGGGCGCGTATACGACATTCGGTGACCGGTACACAAGAGGCGGCAGCGTAATGAACGAGATCATTGCCGCGCCGACGTTGTGCGATCACATCGAGATCGAATTGGCCCACACACAGATGCAACGCCACCGGGCATGCCGCACCGACCGATGCGCATGGAGGGCAGCGGCTTACCAAACGCTCGTATTGAGCGGCCGCCTGTCACCACCGTCGACGTCCCCTCGCGAACGGGCCGCGGCACGGGGCCTGTCGTTTCCAGCACTCGAGGCCGAGTCCGCGACTGCGGACACCCCGCCCGCGGAATCGTTGCGCAAGGTGCTGGACAAGCTGACGCAACCGTCCTCCTCGGTGTCCGGTACCGAGGCATAACCACAGGGGCCGAGGTGCACGAGCATCGAACGGAAGTAGACGACTGGACGGCGGTGTGGCTGATCGTGCGACATGCGCCGCGAATGATGCTGGTAAGCAAGAGTTCCGAGACAGAAGCACTCACCTGCTCCGAAACTCCAATCACAGCCCCCGATTTGGCACAAATGCGCGAACAATTCCCCCGACTGGAGAAGTTGTGGGACGCAGTGCAACACGAATTCTGGTCCGAGCTCTTCCCACCCCAACACACCCCATCACCCCCGGAGGCACCCTATGAGTGACGACGGCTCTCATGGCCGATCATCTTCCCGCCCGAGCCGGAGCAGTCCTTCGTGGTTACCGACATCGAACACGTAGCTCATTCTACCCACATGAGAGATCCCAAGGTGTAGGGATTGGATATTAGCGCGAGGCGTTCCGGTGTCCGGAAATCTATATTGCCATTCAGTGTCAACCTCTCAGCCAGCTGCACGAGCAGGATATTTTCATTGCCGTCACGGAAATTTAGAACTGCGTCGCGGGTATTGTCGGACAATAGGCCGGCGGCAAGTTGGACCATATCATCCTGTTGCGGGCTGTACCCAATTTCTCGACCGAGCGTCAACGACACAGTGACGGTAGGCGTGAAGCCGAATGTTTCCCGGACCGGATTCCAGGACCGGGGAGTCGGGGTTGTCACCCGGATCCAGGTACCATGCCGTGTCGTGAGGCCATCTCCAGGCAGCTCATAGGGGTCGCCGACCTCGGTGAACAGTCCCAACCGTCCCGCAATCGCGGTTATGTCGATGGAAATTTGGTGAGCCGACTTCGGCGCGAGCGACAATCCGTACGAAATGGCGACTCCATTCTCCTCGTTCAGGGCACCGATGCTTAATACCCTATTCGTCAGAGAACGAATAGGTCGCTCGCCGATATGGCAACGACATAAAGGCTTGGCGGCGCGGAGTCCATAGATCATCTCGCTCATTGAGGGCCAGATCGCCATTGCGGCGTAGCAACCAGACCTGCTCGAGGTCCCAGGTTAGCGCCGCGTCGCCTGGCAAGGCTGCCAGCAGCGCTGCCGTTAGGCGGACCATGGTGTCGGTTTGCTGTTGAAGATCTCTGAACTTATCCATACGGTAGGCGATCCGGACGGTTGGCGTGAATTCAAGATCAGTGACAACCGGGTGCCGCTGAGATGGCATACCGGGCAGTATACGAACCCAGAGACCATCTGTTATATCAACTCCCGGGTCCAGAAGTTGTTTCACGATCGGCGCATCATCATGCTCGAGACGTCCCGATACAGCCCGAGCCAGCCCCATGGCGATATCTAATGCCGATGCGGATGTCTTGAGAAATAAGCTGTATTCAACGGCCATCAGATAGACCCCCTTCCTGACGAACTACGGATACACTTCAATTACGTTACCCTGCTGATCAATTACCTTGACCTCCTGCAATCCGGAAATCGGCCATTCCTGCAGCTGCTGCTTGATTTTATCGGCACTGGCAGAGCTGTCGCCAAGATTCACAACCACTCTATCGGTTTGTCCAGATTGAACCTTCTCCTCAATACGCGATGCTATATTCCTAGGGCTTCCAGTGGTTGGTGCAACGTTATCGAAAACCTTCCCTTCGATCATATAGTCAGGGTTCTTGATACCTGCAACCGTAGGATTCTGCTCGACATTATAGCCAGCTCTAGCCAAAATCTGCGCCGATTCATTCTCTCGTGTCAATGCTTGCTGATTCTCCGGTGCCTCGTTGGCCGATACGGTTGTTGGCCGCCCTCTAGGTACGGCTGTCGAAGTGGGGGTGCCAGACGGGGATGTCGCCTGGGAGGCGGTCGAGGAGCTGGCCTCCTCGTCGATCTCCTCCGGGGTGAGGCTGGCGACTTCGTCGATGTTTCTGGAGGTGTTGCCGAGAGCGTCTACCTCTTGAGCTGAGGCGCTGAGGATTTGGTCGACGCCGACGGATTGAACCGCGTCGGTGATTGTTTCGGCGGCCAGGTCGAAAAACTTGGCCTCCGCGGCGGCGGTGACAGCGTCGAGGACCAGCCCTACCCCGGCAGTGATGACGTCGGCGAAGATGGTCGCGGCCAGGGCGATTCCGGTCGAAATTTCCAGTTGATCGATCGCGCGCTTGATCCTGTCTCGCAGGTCGTCGAGGGGGTCCTTGTGGTCGGCGCAATCGTTGGAGAGCTGTTCGGCGGCCGCCCATACCTTGTCTGCCGCGACGCTGAGTGTGGTGAGCTGGTCGGTGAGTCCGGGTTCGAGTGCGGTGTTGTCTTGTTCCAGCGCGCCCAGCACATTGGTGATACCTTGACCGGCCTGGTCGAACCCCTTCGCGTACATGAAATCGAGCCATGCCTTCGCCGCGGCGGCGAGCTTGTCAGTATTGCCGTCGGGGATGTCGACGTGGATTCGGTCCATCAGGGCGTGCACGGCACGAATGCCGTCGCCGGGGCCGCCGGAGGCGGGTGCGGTCGCCCAGTCCAGGGGCCCCGGCGCCAGGGCCACGGCAGGTTTGGAGGGCGCGGCCCGTGTGGGCTTGATGTCGGCGTTGTAGTCGGCCAAGTCATGGTTGTACCCGGCCAGGGCCACGAGGCTGGCGAAATACGGCAGCGTCTGGGCGAGTTTGCGGGCACTGGTGACCGCGTCGCCGGCACGGGTGTCGTAGCTGATGGCCCACTTCGTGGCCGCATCACTGGTCCCGGCCATCGACCCGGTATCCCACAACGTTTTGACCAACGCGGTCGTCGCGGCATCGATACTGGTCCCGATATCGGTGAGTTTCTTCGCCGCGTCGTAGTACGCCTGCGGGTTGACATAGGTAGACCCCATTGGGGGTTACCTCCGGCCGAACATGTGGTTGTTCGCGGTGTGCGCGGCAATGTATTGAGTGTGCGCGTTGCGGGCCGCAGTGCTCATCGCGGTGATTCCGTCGACGAATTCGGTTGCCGCGGACGCCCATTCACGGTGCGCGTTCTGATGCGAGGCAGCCGCCGCCCCGGCCCAGGACCCCGCGTACACGGCGGCGGTCTTCGCATCGAGGGTCGTCAAATGCTCGGTAATGACCCTGGCAAGACCCGATAGCCGACTGACAATGGCGTCGAGCTGGTCGAGGTCGACACTGTATCCCTCGGTCATGGCAGGTCCAGGCTGGAGACATCGGCGGCGAATTGATTGTCACCAGCGCTGTAGGAGGCGGCGGTGACACCAAGTGAGGCTGCCATGGTCGTGAGCGCATCGATGATCTTGGTGCCGCCGTCTTGGTATTCGTCCCAGCCCGCGCCGAAGCTGACCGCGGCAGGTCCGGTCCAGCCACTCTTGGTCAACGATTGCACGTCACGACCGGCTCCAGCCAACGCCGTCCGAAGGATCTCGGCGAGGTCGTATGCGTATTTGCCCAGTGCCGCAACATCATCAGGAACAACCGACAGGTCGCCGCCCCCATTTTCAGTCATAAGTACGCAGGCTAGCATTCAGTGCGTGCTGTCGTGATCGACGTCCGGCCGAGCATCCAGGATCTTTGCGGGCAGCCCGCCGGAGCAACCCGTATCGGCACTGATCAGCATATATAATGCCCTGTAGCCGGTGCTCAGTGCCGAAAAGGGTTGATCAGACCCCACTTCGACGCCGGTCCCCTGTGGCAACTGCTAGTAACATTGCATGCGGCGCTCCTACTGTGGTCGTAGGTTTCATCCGACTGTGGGACGTTTCAGTTCATAGTGTTCGTGCGTACGGTGGATGACGACCGGGAAAAACGACATGTGGGGGTGGCGATGAAGCCGCGATACTGGTTCCGATGGATGTCGGCGCAGGGCATGCCCCGGCTGGCGATGAAAGGTTATGCCCGGCGGGGCGATCCGCTCGCGCTGCTGTTCAGCAAGCCCGAGGTGGCGAACGATCCCTATCCGGTGATCGAATCGATCCGTGCCACTGGACCTTTGGTCAGGACCAATTTCGCCTGGGTCACCACCGAGCACGAGCTGTGCCGGAAGCTGCTGCGCGACAACGATATGGGCGTGCGGGCGTCGGAGGGGTTCGATATGCCCCGCCCGCTGCGCCGGCTCACGGCCCGCGCTCCGCTGGCGCCGAATCCGGTGGAACCGCCGTCCATGCTGGTCATCGATCCGCCCGCCCACGGCAGGATGCGGCGGCCGGTCGCGGCGGCATTCACCCCGCGCGCGATCGGGCGGCTGCACGAGCGGGTGGAGACGGTCACCGAGGAACTGCTGGACGCGTTGCCCGCGGACGGTTCGGCGGATCTGGTGTCCGCCTTCGCCGCCCAGGTGCCGATCGCGATCATCTCGGAGCTGCTCGGCTTCCCCGACGATGCGCGCGAGAACTTCCTGCACTGGGGCGACGATATGACCCCGCTGCTGGATATCGGCCTGCCGTGGCGTTTCTACCGCAGGGCCGTCACCGCCATCGCGGAGATGGACGAGTACGCCGACGGCCACCTCGCGCGCCTGCGCGCCAATCCGGGCGAGGACATTCTGTCCGCCCTGGTCACCGCGGGCGAACTCGACGATCACGAACTCAAGGCGACGGCGAGCCTGTTGATGGGCGCCGGATTCGAGACCACCGTGAACCTCATCGGCAATGCCATCGTGCAGCTGCTGGCCCATCCCGAGCAGCTGGCCCGGCTGCGCGAGGAACCCGAGCTGTGGCCCAATGCGGTGGAGGAGGTGCTGCGCTTCGACCCGCCGGTCCAGAACACGGGTCGGATGGCGCTGGCCGAGACGACATACGAGGGCGTGCGGCTGCGCAAGGGTACGACCATCGCGCTGTCGCTGGCCGGGGCGAACCGCGATCCGAAGGTCTTCGAGGACCCGAATCGGTTCGACATCACCCGTGCCAACGCCAAGGAACACCTGACCTTCTCCTCGGGCATCCACGCCTGTCTCGGCGCCAGCCTGGCCCGGATGGAGGCCGTGCACGCCCTGCGCACACTGTTCGAGCGCTTCCCCGACCTGCAGCTCTCCGGCCCGCCCCGGCGCCGCCCGCTGTTCACCCTGCACGGCTACAGCCACATGCCGGCCCTGCTGGGCCGCCGGGCCGAGCACCCGGTGTCGGAGCACCGCGAAGCGGTTCTGTAAGAGGGCATTCGGGCGAGGACCAGCCCGGGGCGATCGGACGGCGGAGCGATTGGTCCGGCGCCGAATGCGGCGGTGTTGGGTGAAGGCCGCCTGACACTGAATGCGGCGGCCTTCACCTGCTGATCAGGCTCCCGGCGGCGGAGGCAGCGGCCTGCCGTCCGGGCCCATGGGTGGCGGGCACACCTTGCCGTCCGGGCCGATCGGCGGGGGCAGCGGCTTGCCGTCGGCACCCCGTGGCGGCGGGAGGGGCCTGCCGTCCGGGGTCACATTCGACGGACAGGCGTTGCCGTTCAGGTGCACGCCCGGACCGCTGGGCGCGGCCGGGGCCGCGGTAGCGGTGCCGGCGCCGAGCAGGCCGAAGCCCGCGATCGCCGCGGCAGCCGCGATGGTGGCCGTACGCAACCTCATACCAGTTCCAATCTCGAATGCTGTTGTCAGTCACCGAATTAGACGTGCCGGACGGGGCCAGGTTCCACGATCACGGCAATTGTGACAGCCATCACATATTCGAGAAATCGGCTCATTCCGCCGACGTGACGCAGTTGCGATATCAGCTGAAGCCGACGACCTGATCGCCCCAGGCTGTGTACAGGTTGTGGTCGGGGTCGTCGAGGACGTGGTCGACGGCATCGATCACCAGGGTGGTGCGGGTCGCCTCGCGGTACGGCGGCCAATGCTTGGAGCCGTCCAGGGCCGCGGGCACGCCGTGCTCGGCGAACGCCAGCCAGCGGCGCATCATCCGGCCCGAGACCTCCATCGCCACCTTGCGCCCGCCCAGCCAAAATGTCGGATCGTGGTTCAGGGTGCCGAAATTGCCGAAGACATACGGCAATTCGGTGGCGTGACCGGCGCCCACCCGGGCCGCCTTCAGCATCGGGGTGGCCTGATCGAACCGGTACATCCAGGTGCGGGTGTGCCGGGAGTGCGCATCGGCGACCCAGTGCGAGGGCATCCGGAAGGCGGCGTCGGTGGACATCGCCAGCGCCCCGCGCGAGGTGCTCAGATCCGGATAGGCCGAGGTGATCTCGGCGATCCGTTCGGGCGACATCTCCGGATGGTCGGCGGCGACCCCGTTCAACATCGCATTTACCGCATCCGGGGTGACCGGCATGATCGGCGAGCGGAACAGCCGGAACAGCGACGCCTCGTCGCGGTTGGTGCCGATCATCAGCGGCACCCGATGCGAACGGCCCTGCTGGAAGCGGTCGGCGGGATAGGTGGGCAGCAGTTCGCCGTCGACCACGGGCGCGGCGGCCAGCCGTCCCGGTGACTGCAGCGGCACCTCGTCGAGCAGGATCCCGGCCGCGTCCACGATCCGCTCGAGCGGGCATTCGAGCAGTTCGTGCGCGCGCTGCGGCGGCAGCTCCAGCAGCTCCAGGAAGCGCCGCGCGACGCCCGCAGCTCGTTCGGGCCCGAATACCGTTGTGGCGGGCGGGCTTTGCGCGATGGCCCGATGGAAGAGCCCGGCCGCGGGGGGCGAGGTGAGCAGGGCGGTGACGCATCCGGCACCGGAGGATTCACCGAAGACGGTGACGTTGCCCGGATCGCCTCCGAATGCGGCGATATTGTCGCGCACCCACTCCAGGGCGGCGATCTGATCGTGGAGGCCGAGATTAGGCACGAAGTCGTGCCCCAGCGAGGACAGGTCCAGGAAGCCCAGCGCACCGAGGCGGTAGTTGACCCCGACCACCACGACCCCGCCGGTCTCGACCAGTTTGCGGCCGTCGTAGATGCCCTGCGCGGCCGTGCCGAGGCAGTAGGCGCCGCCGTGCAGCCACACCATGACCGGGCGCGGTTCGTCACTCACATTCGCCGGCGCGGTGACGTTCACCCACAGGCAATCCTCGCCGGTCCGCAGCCCGGAATCGACCGGCACCATCGTGCCCATCGTCTGCGGGGCGATCTCGCCGAATTCGGTGCAGTCGCGTTCGCCGTCCCAGGGGGCCGGCGGCTGCGGGCGGCTGAATCGCCTCGGGCCAGCGGGCGGGGCCGCGTACGGAATGCTGCGCCAGATATGCACCGAGCCATCGTGCAGGCCGCGCACCGCACCGGCGGTGGTCCGGGCGACGGGGCCCGCGTCGCGGCTGACGACGCCGGGCGACTCCAAGTATCGAGTGCTCATCCGAGGCACCTCCTCACACTCTCTATAACGAGAATACTTCCGAGATCATGTCCGACGGCGAGAACGAACTGTGTGTACCCTTCCCCGCACCCCTCATCAGGTGCGATCGATGTGACCGAGATCCCGGCCCGGGTCGATGCGGTCGCGCACGCGTTGCTTGAGTACCGCGATATCGGGGAACCCGCCGTCGGACTTGCGCTCCCAGATCTGTTCGCCGTCGAGTGTGATGCGGAAGACACCCCCGTCGCCCGGGATCAGCGCCACCTCCGACAGGCCCGTGCCGAAGGTGCTCAACAGCTCCTGAGACATCCAGCCCGCCCGCAGCAGCCAGCGGCATTGGGTGCAGTACTCGATCGCGACTCGTGGCATATCCGAACCCTAACGTCAGCCCCGAATACGCTCGGAGAGACAGTTACAGCAACTCCTCCGCTTCCCTCGGCCGTTTCTGATTCGAACGGTATTGGCAGCGATCTCGTCGATCAACCACTCGGTAAAGCCGCGTTCGAATCGTTACATTTCTACATCGCCGTCCACATAGCGCCAGGCTCCGGCGACTCTGGCAAACCTGCTGCATTCGTGCAGGGACCCCCGGCCTCCGTTGTCTCGATAGTGCGCGCGGAATTCCACGATGCCGGTGTCGTCGAACGGGCCGCCGGCCTCGGTGCGCAGAATCTCCAGGAACATCCAGCGCTGCGCCGGATCGAGATCCACCCGGCGGGGTCGCGTGCGGGGATGCCAGGACTCCAACAGGTAGGCGCCGTCGCCGACGGCGAAGGCGGTATACCGGGAACGCATGAGGGTTTCGGCGGTCGGCGCGGGACGGGTCCCATCCAGCCGCGGCCCGCAACATTGCCCGAAGAGCTCACCGCTGCGACAGGGGCAGCGATCGTCGTCGGCCGGAGGTGCAGTCTTCATCGTTCGATTATCGGACTCGGGCGGCCCGGATCGGACCGCCCGGTTCACCGACTCACCCGCGCCCGTGCTTCACAGCATCCCGAGCAGGCTTATGACATTGATCAACGCGGCGCTGGCGTTCGCCGCCAGCGCCGAGCCGGTTTCGAGCAGGTTGAGCGTCCCCAGATCCATGATGCAGCTCTCTTTCATCGAGACAGATGAAACCCGACCGTGTATAACCGCATTCATGCCGCAAACCGCGCAGCAAGCACACAGTACTGTCTGCGGGCAGTCCGCAGCGGCGAAATTCCCTTGTTGGTAATGATATTCGCCCTGGATGGCTCGAAATTGTGCGCGAAATCGGCGATTACGACCAACCAGTCTGTATTTGCTGCTCTGTAACCGCCGTGCCCAATGCCGCTAATTCGTCGGCGAGCCGGGAGGTTTCGTCGTACCAACCGCGCAGTTCTACGACCGTCGGGGCCAGCTCGTATTCCTGGTGATGCCCCACCCGCGACAGCGTCGCCCACAGCGTCGAGGTCCGGGCCGACACCTCGGGACCCGCATAGGAATCCAGCGCCAGCAGCTGGGCTCGCATACTGCAGCGCGCCAGCGGCGGCGCCACCGACAGCCACAGCTGATCGATCGACTGTTCGAGAGCCAGCCGCAGGATCCACACCGCCGCGCGCGACCACAGCCCGCCCGCATCGGTCACCGTGCCGCGCAGCAGTCCGTCGGCGGCCTCCAGGCGCTGCGCCACGGTCGGGGTCACGGATCGAGCCACTTGACGAGTCTTCTTGTTTCGGCGATCAATTCGCCCGTCCCGCGCTCGATGCGGATATGCGCGCCCGCGGCGGCATCGCGCAACACCGCCCGCGCCCACGCCGCATCGCGATCGAGCAGATCGTTCAGATCGTCGACCCTGTCCGGATCTCCGAAGACCGCCAGCGACACCTTCTCCCAGGTCGTGCGGGCGGCATCGACGCGGCGCTGCACCTCGCGATGATCGACGCCGTCCGCGAGCAGGCTGCGGCGCGAACGGGCCAGGGCCGCGGCCTCTATCGCCGAACGGCAGCAGGTGACCACGAGCTCGGCGGCGATCGCCCGCGGGAGCTGTTTGGTGCGCAGCAGCGCATTGGCATCACTGAGATAGCGGCGCACCGGATCCTGCGCCACGCGCACCTCCACCACCGACTGCTCGCGCCGCTGAACATCCAGAACCGTTGCGTCCAGACGCAATCGGCGCACGGCCTCGGCCAGCCGCTCGTCGTGTGTGAACACCACCACCTGACGCCCGCTGCGCGCCGCCGCGGCCAGCACCCGCGCCAGGCCGTCCACCTTGGCCGGATCCATCGCCTGCACCGGATCGTCGATGACGACGAATCCGAACGGGCTCTCCGGGACCGTCGCGCGCGGCAGGAACAGCGCCAGCCCCAGCGCATGCAACTCGCCCTGGCTCATCACACCCAGGGCGGTGCCGCCGGCCTCGTCGACCGTGACGTCCAGCAGCACCTTGCGGCTGGCCCCGGCGTTGCCCTGCAGCCGGATAACGCCCAGATCGACGTTGCTCTGCTGGCGCAGCCCGCGCCAGATATTGCGGGCGTGCTCGGCCAGCGGGGCCATGCGCTCCTCGCGCAGACCGGCGGCCGCGGCCTTGAGCCAATCCTCGGCGCGCCGCACGATGCGCAGTTCGGGATCCGCGGTGGCGGCCGCCCGCGCCTCCTGCAGCCAGGCGGCGATGCGCGGGACCAGCGGGGTCCAGACCGCGTCGAGGCGATCCAATTCCTTTCGGGCGCAGGCCCGCAGCGCGGCCAGGCATCGGACCGCGTCCGCATGGGCCGCGCGCAGCCGATCGGGGAAGTCCCCGCCGGGCTCGTGCCTGCCGGACTCGCCGTGTGCCAGATCCGCCCAGGCGGACCAGGTTTGCCGGGCCGGGTCGGTATCCACGCTGGGGACATGGGGCGGCGGCGCATCCAGTTCGGCCGGTACCGGCCGGATCAGGACGCGGGCCTGGGCTATCGCCTGCGCCAACGCCTCGCGGGCGCCGGTCAGCGCGGCCGCACGTGCGGTCAGCCGGGTGATCTGCGCATCGGTCTCGCGCAGCCACTCCGCATCCAGCGTGCCGCGCCCGCATACTGGGCAGGGACAAGCGCCGCCGACGTCTGCACCGCTGGCTGCACCACCATCGCGACCTACGCCGACATCGTGGCCCGCACCGACATCGTGGCCAGCCTCGACGTGGAGGCCCGCATCAGCGCCACTGTCAGCATCGATTGCGCTGCCGGCATGGGCGCGGGCGAGTTGCAGCAACTGCAGCACCCGCAGTTCCGCCTCGGAATCGCCGGTCGTCTGCTCGGCCAACCGGGCCGCGCAGGCCCGCATTGCCGCCGCGGCAGCGTCGATCTGGGCCGCGTCGGGTAGCCGCAGCCGCAGCATCGCCTGCAGCGCCGCGGTGCCGATCGGATCGTGCCGGGCGCCGGACAGCTCCCGCTCGATCGCGGCCAGATCCGGTTCCGGGGCCCGCAACAGCTCCGCGACCCGGGCGGCACGATCGTCGGCCACCGCGTCCAGCTCGGTCAGCAGGGCTTGACGCTCGTCGCGCGATTGCCGTGCCGCACGCTCCAATTCGAGACGGCGGGTCCGGGTGCGGTCCTGGGCGGCGGTCAGGTCGTCCAGGCCCAAGAGGCGATGCAGCGCATCGAACAGGTCGCTGGGGCGACCGTCGACCAATGCGCCGAGCTCGCTGTAGGACAGGAAAGGCCGGTACAGCTCGAGCACGCGTGCCCAGCGCTCGGCGCGAAATTCGGTGGGCTGGTCGTCCTTTCGCCGCTGCGTCCAGACTCCCCCGCTCAGATCCGCGTCGGCGGGCCACTGCCGGGTGACCGTCAGCGGCCCATCGGATCCCGCGGTGGTCAGTTCGAGCTCAATACGGGATGCGGTGCCGTCGTGCAGATTTCGCCAGCCGTCACGCCAGACCGCGGCTCGGCCCGACCAGCGCCGGGTGACACCGGTCAACCCCAGTTCCGCGGCCTCGGCGAAGCTTGACTTACCGGATCCGTTGCGCCCCACCACGAGCGTGAGACCGGGGCCGGGCTCCAGGCGCAGCACAGCCTCCGGGCCAATGCCGCGAAAACCGCGAACCCGGATGGCGCGCAGGAATATTCCGGCGACGTCCGGCCTCGGCCAGCGGTCCGGCTCGGTACCCAGCGCGCCCAGCACCGCCGCGGCCACCTCCGGAGTAACCGCCGGGTCGGCATCCAGGCGGCGCCGCACCAGATCGGATAAGCCCATCGCGGCCTGCGCCGTCGCGGAAGACATTTCCCCCAACTGCCGTCCCCTTTGCGTTCGCCACGTGCGCGGTGCGGACCCACCGCAGTGCCGAACGCTACCGGATGCGCCACGACTCTGCCCGCGGCAGAACAATCAACAGGTAGCCGGGAAACCGGCCCGGACGGGGGTGCTCATGGCCATCGAGCGGGATGATCCGCCCGATGGCCACCCCTCGGCCGTCCCCGGCCGGGCAGTTCCACGGGTTGCGCCCGTTGCCGGGCGGCTCGGATCAACCGAACAGATCAGAATGCCAGAATTCGTGCAGTATTACAAGAACATTTGAAATTGCAATTATGCAGCGGCCCAGTGATATTGGCTCGTTAACATCCCGCGAACGCAAGGCACGGCTCGCCGCCCGGAACCTGTCGGTGGGACGGAGTAGAAATCTGCTCAACCGAACGAACGGGGGCACCGCAATGACATGGACCATGCAGCAGGTCGCCGCGCTGGCGCCCGACACCGCATCGCTCAGCGCCGCGCGCAAATTGCTCGGGCGCTGGAGCAATACGGGCTGCCACGACACAACACTGTGGGGGCTGTGCAGGGGCAGCGGAGCCAAGCCCTATCAGACGGTCGTGGATGTGGCCGGGCCCGCGTACAAATGCACCTGCCCGAGCCGAAAATTCCCTTGTAAACACGCGTTGGCGCTGTTACTGGCGTGGACCGACGGTGCGGTGCCGCAGGCCGAGGCGCCCGCGGATTACGCCGCCGAGTGGCTGGGCGCACGAGCGCAGCGGGCGGCGAAACCCCGTGCGGCAGCGTCCGCGACGCCCTCGGCCGCGAGCATCGGGCAGCGGCGGGCGCGGGCGGACGCCGGCCTCGCCGATCTCGATACGTGGCTGTGCGATCAGGTGCGCACCGGGCTCGCGCAGGCCGATCGGTCGTTCGGGGCGTTCGAGGCGGTGGCCGCGCGGATGGTCGATGCCCAGGCGCCCGGCGTCACGCAGGTCCTGCGGCAACTTCCACGCAATGTCACAGGCCGTGAGGATTGGCCCGCGATCCTGCTGGGCGAGTACGCGCGCCTGCATCTGCTGGCGGCCGCCCATCGCCGCATCGACGAGCTCGCCCCGGCCCTGGCCGCCACCGTCCGGACCCACATCGGATATCCGACCGCCGCGGACGCGGTGCGCGGCGAACCCGCCGTGCGCGACCGCTGGATGGTGCTGGGGCAGCGGATCACCGCGGAGGAGCGGCTCGTCACCCGGCGGGTGTGGGTGCGCGGCCGCACGAGTGGGCGCTGGGGCCTGATCATCGACCATTCCTTCGGCAGCCCGGCCTTTCCCGAGGATATGCCGCTGCCGGGCATGCTGATCGAGGCCGGGTTGCACTTCTATCCGGGCGCCGCGCCGCTGCGGGCACTGTGGGGCGAGCGGCACGGCGCGCCGGAGCCGTTCACAACGCTCGGGGTTACCGGGTCCGCCGGATCGGGCGGCAGCACCGGCTTACGTAGCGACGCCGCGGCACCAGCGGATCGGATCGCCGACGGTTCGCCTGCACGCGCCCGGGCAACCGCGGAAGCATCCGCCGATTTGCCCGGCACGATCGCCGCCGAGCTGGCCGAACATGCGCGGGCGCTGGGGGGCGATCCGTGGCTGCGGTCGTGGCCGATGCTGCTCGTCGATGTCGTGCCTGTCGTTGACGAAAGCTCCTGGCATGTCGTGGCATCGGATGGTTCCATGCTGCCGATTGCGCGACTGGCGGAACAGCCGTGGAAGCTGCTCGGGCTCTCCGGCGGACACCCGATCACGATCGTCGGCGAGTGGACCGCCGACGGGCTGGTACCGGTGTCGGCGTGGGTCGCGGGCGACATCGTCGACGTGAGCGCGGATGCGATCGGCGGCGGAAATTCCGTTACGGCAGAGGAATTGGCGTCGGTCGCGCTGCTGGGCACGGCGCGGCGCGGGGCGGATCTCGCCGCGCTGCCCGCACCGGTGGTGACGGCAGCCGGGCGGCTGCACGGGGATCCGGCAGCGATATTGCTCGAATCCGCGGCGCTGCTGGATGTTTACGCGCGCGGCGGCGTGGTCGCCGCGCCCGGCTCGCCGGTCGAGCCCGCCCAGGACGACGACCGCCCGCTGCTGCCGCCCGCGGCCGCGGCCCGGCTCTCCTGGATGCTGAGCAAGAGCTCGCCCTTCCTCGAGGAATGGTTCGAGGTCGCGGCGCCGGCCCGGTTCCGGGCGCCCGATGCGCTGTGCAGCCTGCTGCTGGCCCAGGCGAAAACTCGTGTGGGACTGCGGGAATCACTGCTGATGCTGGCCGGAGTCCGCGGCCGCTGGCTCGCTGCTCACCATCCGCAGTGGCGAACCCTGTTGCGCACCAAGCCCGATGACAGCCGGGTCTGGTCACATGGCACGCAGCACGAGCGGCTGGCATGGTTGATCGCGCTGCGCCGCGCCGATCCGCCGACCGCCGGCGAGGCGCTGGCCCTGAGCTGGCGATCCGAACCTCCGCACGCCCGCGTCGAGCTGTTGCTCGCACTCGCCGAGGGACTCACGCTCGGCGACGAGCCACTCCTCGAATCCGCACTGGACGACTCCCGCGAGGTTCGCCGCACGGCCGCAGATCTGCTTGCCCGCCTACCCGATTCCGCGCTGTCGGCCCGGATGGCGCAGCGTGCGGGACGGTGGCTCACACTGGATGGCAATCGCCTGGTGGCCGACCTACCCGACCGCCTGGACGGCGCCGCCCGCCGCGACGGCATCGCCGATCGCACCGCGAACACCGTCTACCGCCTCGACGGCGCACCCTATGTCGAGGCGGAGTGGCTGCGGCGCGTCGTCGCGGCCACCCCGCTGCGGCACTGGGAGGAGCTGTTCGGTGCGCCTGGACAGGCCATCCGCGTGGGCATGCCCTCCGAACTACTCGGCCCGGTGACCGCAGGCTGGGCCGATGCGGCACTCGCGCAGCGCGATATCCGCTGGGCGGCAACGCTGTTCGAGGTGCTTACCGGGACACCCACGCTGGGCTCCGACCCGGACGTGCGCCGGCGACTGTTCGCGCTGTTACCGCTGAATGAGCGCGTACGCTACCTCCGCTCCCTCGACAGCAGCTGGCTGGCCGAGGCCGAACTGCTGCTGCACGCGGTGCCGCGCCCGTGGCCCGTCGCCTTGGCTCGCCACCTGCTCCGGCTGATGCTCGACCGGGCACAGCTCGCCGCGGCACGCCCCGGCGCACCGGGCGTCTCACCCGCCTCCTATCGCACTCTGTTCCAGTCCGCGGCCAAGTACTTTCCGGTCGAGGCCGCCGCCGCGGCCGCGACCGCCGCACGCCGCTGTGGAGATCCGTACTGGGAAAACACTTTCAACGAACTCGCCCACGACCTGACCCAGCGCACATCCATGCTCGAGGAGCTCAAGTGACCACACCGAACACCCCAACCGGCAACACCGACATGCTGCGCCCACACGCGGAACAGGCCTTCGCGGACGAACTGCGCGCCCTGGCCGCGGTCGACGACCGGCCCCGGCCGCCGTCCTGGCGCCTGTCGCCGTGGGCCGTGGTGACCTATCTGCTCGGCGGCACCCTCTCCGACGGCACCGTCGTCAGCCCCAAATATGTCGGTCCGCGCCGGCTGATGGAGGTGGCGGTCGCGACGCTCGCCACCGACCGGGCCCTGCTACTGCTCGGGGTGCCCGGCACCGCAAAAACCTGGGTATCCGAACATCTCTCGGCGGCGGTCTGCGGCTCGTCGACCCTGCTGGTGCAGGGCACCTCGGGGACCGCGGAGGAGACGATCCGCTACGGCTGGAACTACGCGAGACTGCTCGCGGAGGGGCCGAGCGACGGCGCGATGGTGCCCTCCCCGGTGATGACAGCCATGCGGTTGGGGTCCATCGCCCGGGTCGAGGAGCTCACCCGCATCCCCTCGGACGTACAGGATGCGCTGATCACGGTGCTGTCGGAGAAGACGCTGCCGGTGCCCGAGCTGGGCACCGAGGTGCAGGCGGCCAAGGGATTCAACGTGATCGCCACCGCCAACGACCGCGATCGGGGCGTCAACGAGCTGTCCTCCGCGCTGCGCCGCCGCTTCAACACCGTGGTGCTGCCGCTACCGGCCAGTGCGGACGAGGAGGTCGCGATCGTCACCCGCCGTGTCGAACAGCTCGGCGCCGCACTGGAATTGCCCGCGGTACCCGCCGCGGCACAGGAGGTGCGCCGGGTGGTGCAGATATTCCGCGAGCTGCGGTCCGGCATCACCGCCGACGGGCGCACCAAGCTCAAATCCCCCTCGGGCACACTGTCGACCGCCGAGGCGATCTCGGTGATCACCAACGGTCTGGCGCTGTCGGCGCACTTCGGCGACGGGGTGCTGCGCGCCGCGGACGTCGCGGGCGCGGTCCTGGGCGCGGTGGTCAAGGACCCGGTCGCCGACTCGGTGGTCTGGACGGAGTATCTGGAAGCGGTTGTGCGCGAGCGCGACGATTGGTCGGATTTCTACCGCGCCTCCCGCGAGGTACACGGATGAGAATCGACCCCTCCCCGGACTCGGAGCCCCGGACAAGAGTGTTTGGAATCCGGCACCACGGGCCCGGTTCGGCGCGCTCACTGCGCCTGGCGCTGGAGCGGTTTCGGCCTGACGCCATCCTGATCGAGGGCCCCGCCGATGCGGACCCGCTGGTTGGCTATGTCGCTGCCGAGGGGATGGCGCCCCCGGTCGCATTGCTGGCATACGTCCCGGATTCGCCCTCGCGCGCGGCATTCTGGCCGTTCGCGGTGTTCTCGCCGGAGTGGCAGGCGCTGCGCTACGCCACCGAACACGATGTCCCCGTGGGGTTTTGCGATCTGCCCGCCGCCAACGCACTGGCCGTCGAGGAGGAGGCCGGCCGCAGCGGCGATCCGCTCGCGGCGCTGGCCGCCGCCGCGGGATACGACGATCCCGAACGCTGGTGGGACGCCGTCATCGAATCATCTTCCGATGCAGATGTTTTCGATGCAATCACCGAGGCGATGGGGGCATTGCGCGAAGCCGCGGGTGAGGAGTCCCCTGAGCGGGCCGCCGACACCGCGGCCGCAAGCTCCGAACGGGAAATCTCGGAGACCGGCGGAGTTTCGGTGCCTTCGAACGGATCATCGGCGTCTGCACCGGGTCCGTCCAGGGCAGGTCAGAGACCCGGCGGGGGTGTGGTGTCCCAGGACACCGTCGATCGTCTCATCGGCGCACCAGTCGATCTGCACACGCTGCGGCGGGAGGCCTACATGCGGCAGGCGATGCGTAAGGCACGCAAGAATGGCGCACTGCGGCTCGCGGTCGTATGCGGCGCATGGCACGCGCCCGCACTAGCAGGCGAGCTGGGGCCCGCGGCGGCGGATATGCGGCTACTCAAGGGACTACCGAAGGTCAAGGCCGCACTGACGTGGGTGCCGTGGACGCATTCGCGTCTCGCCGGCGCCTCGGGGTACGGGGCGGGCGTCACCTCGCCGGGCTGGTACCACCATCTGTTCACCGAGACCGATCGGCCGATCGCGCGCTGGCTCACCAGGGTGGCGGGCACCCTGCGGGCGCACGACCTGCCCGTATCCAGTGCACACGTCATCGAATCCGTCCGTCTCGCCGACACTCTCGCCGCGCTGCGCGGGCGGCCGCTGCCGGGGCTGTCGGAGGTCACCGATGCCACCCGCTCGGTGCTGTGCGAGGGCGATGAGGCCAAGCTGCGGCTGATCGCCGACGAGTTGGTGATCGGCGAGGCGCTCGGATCGGTACCGGACAGCACCCCGGCGGTGCCGCTGGATGCGGACCTGCGGGCGCAGGCCCGCTCGCTCCGCCTGACCCAGCAGGCGCTGTCGCGGCAACTGGATCTGGATCTGCGCAAGGATCGCGACGTGGCGCGATCGCACCTGCTACATCGGCTCCGACTACTCGGAATAGGCTGGGGCACAGCGACATCGAGCGAGGTGCGCAACACCGGGACCTTCCGTGAGACGTGGACGCTGCGCTGGGAGCCCGAACTTGCCATCGCGATTATCGAGGCCTCGCGCTGGGGCACCACGATCCGGGCCGCGGCCGAGGCAAAGGTCCTCGATATCGTCGCCTCGCCCGAGGCCACCGTCGGCGGGGTGAGCGGTGCGCTGGAACTGGCCCTGCTCGCCGACCTCGGTGGGGCCGTGGACCAGCTGGTGGCCCGCCTGGCGTCGGTGGCCGCGCTGGACCACGACGTCACCAATCTGCTGGCCGCCCTGCCCGGGCTGGTACGCACGCTGCGCTACGGCGATGTCCGCGGCACCGACGTCCAGGCCGTGGCCCACGTCGCCGACGGCCTGCTGGTGCGCATCTGCGCGGGCCTGCCCAGGGCCGTCACCGGCCTGGATGCCGACGCCGCCGCCGCATTGCGCGCCCTGCTCGATGCCACCCACCTGGCGCTGGCCACCCGCGACAACGAATGGGCGACCGGCGAATGGCACGGCGCCCTGCGCAAACTCGCCGACCGGGACGACGTACACGGCGCCCTGGTCGGGCGCGCAGTGCGGCTGCTGTGCGATGCGATGATCCTCGACGATGCCGAATCCGCCCGCCGCCTCTCGGCCGCACTATCGGTCGGGCACCTGCCCGCGGAGAAGGCCGCCTGGATCGACGGCTTCCTGGGCGGCCGCGGCCTGCTGCTGGTGCACGACCGAAACCTGTTGAGCCGCATCGATACTTGGCTTCGTGGCCTGGACGAGACCCAATTCGTCGCGACGCTGCCGCTGCTGCGCCGCACCTTCGGCGCCTTCGAATCCGGCGAACGCCAGGCGATCGCCCAGGCAGTCCGCGACGGCGGCCCGGTCGCGACCACCCCGAACCGGATCGCCGACTACGACCTCGACCGCGGCATGCTCGCCCTGCACGCGGTCACACAGATCCTGGGAGTTTCGTGATGCACCCACCCAGCATTCCGGCGTCCTTGTGGCCGGAATCTACCGGGAACCTCGCCCTATTTGCGGCAATGTCGACCGCGGCGGATCGCGGAGAGGCGGTATAAGCACATGACCGAAACCGATGAAGCCCAAGCTCGTCGATGGCGATTGGTGCTCGGCGCATCGGCAGAGTCGTGCCTGGGCGGGCTCGGCCCCGGCGGCGACACGTCGATGGATCGGGCGCTCTCGGCGCTGTACAACGCCAACGAGCTGTCCCCCTCGGAGAAGCGCTCCGGCGGCCTCGGCGGTTCGGCGCCCAAGGTGGCGCGCTGGCTCGGCGACATCCGTACCTACTTCCCGTCCACGGTGGTGGAGGTGATGCAGCGCGATGCCGTGCAGCGGCTCGATCTCACCCAGTTGCTGCTCGAGCCCGAACTGCTCGAGGCCGTCGAACCCGATGTGCACCTGGTCGGCACGCTGCTGAGCCTGAATCGGGTGATGCCCGAAACCACGCGATCCACCGCGCGCATGGTGGTGGAGAAGGTGGTGCGCGAGATCGAACAGCGCATCGCCGCCCGCACCGTCGCCGCGGTATCGGGCGCGCTGAACCGCGCCGCGCGCATCTCCCGCCCGCGCCTGCGCGATATCGACTGGGACCGCACCATCCGCCGCAACCTGGCCCACTACCTGCCCGAGTACCGCACGGTGGTGCCCGAGCGGCTGGTCGGCTACGGCCGCAAGGCCCAGGCGGTGCGCCGCGACGTGGTGCTGGCGATCGACCAATCCGGTTCGATGGCCTCGAGCGTGGTGTATGCGTCGGTATTCGGCGCGGTGCTGGCCTCGATGCGGTCGCTGAAGACCTCGCTGGTGGTCTTCGATACGGCCGTGGTCGACCTGACCGATCTGCTCTGCGACCCGGTCGAGGTGCTGTTCGGCACCCAACTCGGCGGCGGCACCGATATCAACCGGGCCATCGCCTACAGCCAGCAGCTGATCACGCGCCCGTCCGACACCCTGTTCGTGCTGATCTCGGACCTATACGAGGGCGGGGTCCGCGAGGAGATGCTGCGCCGCATCGCCGCCATGAAACAGGCCGGGGTCCAGGTGCTGGTGCTGCTGGCCCTTTCCGACGACGGCGCCCCGGCCTACGACCACGGCAACGCGGCGGCCCTGGCCGGTCTGGGCGTGCCGGCATTCGCCTGCACCCCGGACAAATTCCCGGAGCTGCTGGCCCTGGCGCTGGACCGCGGTGACGTGCAGACCTGGGCCAACTCCCACGCGGGCTGAGCAGATCAGGACCCGAACGTGCTGCTGCCGAAGGAGGCGATGCTCCCCAGAAAACCAATGACGGACTCCATCACCCCCACACCCTTGCCGAGCACACCGAACGATCCACCGATGATGTCAAATGGACTCATTTTCTCGACACTCCTTGTCCGAACATCACGAGAACGGGCAAATAGGACCGTGGCCGATCTTACGGACAACAAACCGATCGGTATGCCAAATCGAGGCAAGGACCTCAGTACCGCGGTCGGTGGTCGTGTCGAAATGGTCGCATGATTGCATTAATGCAAGTATCATAGATGCAAGTTTCATACACGGCGGTTTCCGGAAGGTAGAACTCGTGGTCGAGGGTTTCGTAGGTCGGCAGCAGGAACTGGCGCTGCTGAGCGAAATGATGGAACCGGTTCGCACCGGTGGGCGCACAGGCCGACCGGGGCGGGCGGTCCTAATCCGCGGGCGACGCCGGGTCGGCAAATCCCGCTTGGTCGAGGAGTTCGCGCACCGCTCCGGGGTGCCGCACGTGTTCTTCACCGCCACAGGGATGCCGAAGAACGAGGAACTCGCGAGCTTCGCTGAGCAGGTCGCCGCGTCCGATCTACCCGAGGCGAGCCGGTTCGCTGAGTTCGCCACCCCGCAGACCTGGGACGCCGCGCTGACCCTGCTGGCAGGGGTCCTCCCGACCGACCAACCGAGCATTCTGGTGCTCGACGAGATGCCCTACCTCGTCCGCGAAGATCCCGGTTTCGAGGGCACACTGCAGAAACTGTTCGACCGCACCCTTTCCAAGCTCCCGGTCCTTCTGGTCTTGATCGGCTCCGACCTGGCGATGATGGAGGCGCTGAACACCTACGGGCGGCCGTTCTACCAGCGCGGCACCGAGATGGTCGTGCCCCCGCTCAATCCAGCCGAAGTCGCCGAGATGCTCGACGCCGGAGCAGCCGACGCCTTTGACGCCTACCTCGTCTCCGGCGGCCTACCGCTGATCCTGGACGAATGGCCGCGCGGTGCGGGGCTGTGGGACTACCTGGAGCGCGCCGTCACCCGTCCCACCTCAGCCATGCTGGTCTCGGGCGAACGCACGCTTGCTGCCGAGTTCCCCACAGAAGCCCAGGCCCGAATGGTCCTGGGGACCATCGGACACGGCGAACGCACCTTTTCACTGATTGCCCGTGCTGCCGGTGGCCTGAACTCGGGGTCGCTCAAACGCTCGTTGGACCTACTGATCGACAAACGCATCGTCGAAGCCAACCTGCCTTTGTCGACCAAGCCATCCAAGGAAACCCGTTATCGAGTAGCGGATCCGCACTTGCGATTCTGGCTCGCTTTCCTCGGTCCCGGCCTGCCCGCGATCGAACGAGGGCGCGGCGACCAAGTGCTCGCCGCCATCCGCAAGAGTTGGCCGTCATGGCGGGGACGTGCCATCGAACCCGTCATCCGCGAGGCGCTGCATCGCTTGCCCGGAGGCGTCCTGCCTGAGGGGACGGATGCCATCGGCGGCTACTGGACGCGCACCAACGACCCCGAGATCGATCTGGTCGGTGCCGATCGCGCGCCCATCGCCAAACGCCTGACCTTGGTTGGCTCCGTCAAATGGCTCGAGAACAAGCCCTTCGACACCCGCGATCACGCCCGCCTGATCGTCCATCGCTCCCAACTGCCCGGTGCGGACGAGCACACCCCCCTGATCGCCGTCGCCCGTTCCGGTTGCACCGTCAAGGACCTCACTGCTCTCAGCCCAGACGACCTGCTTCAGGCATGGCGCTAAGGGAATAGCGATGACGGTCACAAATCCGCGATGGCCGCCAGCGGGGGTGTGCGGGCGGCGCGCACCCCCGGCCACAGCGCGGCCAGCACGCCGACCACGCCCGAGCCGACGAGCATGAGCACGATCTGGCCCCATGGCACGGTGATCGTGCTGATGCCCAGATCGCTGAGGGTGCGCAGGAATCCGACGCCCAGGCCCAGGCCGAGTACCACGCCGACGATCGCACCGAACACCGCGATCAGCATCGATTCCAGATAGATGGTGCGGCGGACCTGTGGGCGCTGCATGCCGACCGCGCGCAGCATGCCGATCTCCCGGCGGCGTTCGACCACCGAGAGCGCGAGGGTGTTGACGATGCCGAGCACCGCGATCACTACTGCCAGCGCCAGCAATCCGTACAGGATCGCGAGCATGGTGTCGATCTGCTTACCCTCGGCGCCCTTGAACTCCTCACGGTTCTCCACCTGCACGACGACGTACGGGGCCGTCGCCTTGACCAGATTCGCCCGCATGAGGTTCAGGTCGGCGCCGGGGGCGGCGGTGATCAGCACCAGCACATCGGTGCGGAAGGCGACCGGCATCGCCTGGTCGTACAGCGCGGGGGGCACCACCATCGACCCGAGAAGCTGAGTGTCCTTGTAGATCCCGGACACCGTCACCGAGTATTTCTTGCCGTCCAGGCCCGTCAGCTGCACCTGCTGCCCGGCGTGCCAGTCGTGTTTCCCGGCCTCGGTCTGCGAGACCTGGACATCGTTGTCGCCGAGCGCATCACTGCCGCTGCGGATGTCGTAGTTCAGCACCGGGCTTATCGGGCCGCTGGGCGAGATCCCGTACACCTGCTGGTCGCCGATCTTCAGCGCCACACCCCCGAACGCCACCACATCACGCACGCCCGCAACGGATTTCGCGGCCTGCGCCGCATCCTGAGGCACCCCGATCATCTGCGGCCCGGACAGGATGTAATCGGCCTTGACCCCCTTGTCGACCAGATCGCTCACGCTGGCCTTGGCCGAGGATCCGAGCATCCCGATCGCCGAAACCAGCATCAGCCCGAGGGTGAGGGCGAACGCCGTCGCGGCGGTGCGCCGCGGATTGCGGATGGCGTTGTTGCGCGCCATTCGCCCGATCGGCCCGAATGGCCGCGTCAGCCCCCCGAGCACCGCCAGCACCGGCCGCGACAGCGACGGAGAGGCGAACAACACCGCGAAAATCAGTGCCGCCGCACCGATTCCGACCGTCAGCGCGGCATTGCCGCCGGTGTGACGCGACCCGAGGACGACCAGGACAACACCGACCACCGCCAGCACCGCGCCGATCCCTGTGCGCATCCGCAGCGACTCGCCAACCGAGGCGAACTCCTCGCGCATCGCCTCCACCGGCGGAATTTTGGCCGCCCGCTGCGCTGGTGCGTAGGCGCTGCCCACGGTGACCACCAGCCCGATGCCCAGGGCCGCCAGCACGGTGCGCGGCAGCACCTGCATGGTCCCGGTGGGCAGCCCGAGATGGAAGGCGTTGAGCAGACCCGAGAGTCCGAACGCCAGCCCGACCCCGCAGGCCAGACCCAGTGCGCTGCCGATCAATCCGATGATCGCGGCCTCGCCGACAACCGACCAGCCCACCTGTCTGCGGCTCGCGCCCACCGCCCGCAGCAGCGCCAGTTCGCGCAACCGCTGCGCCACGATCATCGAGAAGGTGTTGTAGATGATGAACGTGCCCACCAGCAGCGCAATCGCGCCGAAGGCGAGCAGGAAGTAGTTCACGAATTTCAGCGCATTGCCCACCTGCGCCTTCAGATCCGCCCGCACCTGCGCACCGTCGGCCACCTTGTAATCGGGGAGTATCCGGGCCAGCCTGTCGCGCACAGTGTCGGCCGGAACCCCCTGTGCAGCAGCAACATCCACATATGCCACATGCTGCCCGTCGGTGAACAGCTCGCGCGCCTGCGCATCGTCGAACAGGACCCCGATGAATCCTCCGCTATCGGAGGACATGGTGTAGATACCGCTGATGGTGACGTCGATATCGCCCTTGGAGGGCACCAGGATCGTGGCGTGATCACCGACCGACAGCCCGGCCAGCTTCGCCCCGCCCGAATTGATCGCGACCTGTCCCGGCTGCACGGGCCCGGCCCCGGCAACGAACTTCGGCGCTTGCGCAACCGCCTTGCCCGGCGGCAGATACGACTGTCCCATACTCGGCGCGCCGCCGGTCTGCACCGCATGCCCATTCTTCAGCAATACGACGGGCCCCTGCACCGCGGGCGCGACCGCGCGCACACCGGGGGTCGCGGACACCGTGCCGACGACATCGAGCGGAACTCCCAGCGACTCCTGCGCTTTGGGCTCCACACGGACATCGACGCCCTGGGCCTGACTGGCGAAGATGCCGTCGAAGGTGCTCTGCAGGGTGTCGGTGAAGACGAAAGATCCTGCGATGAACGCGGTTCCGAGGATCACCGACAGCACTGTCAGCGCCAGGCGCAGCTTGTGCGCGGCCAGATTGCGCAGGGCGACCTTGCGCATCGGGCTTGCCGCCATCACAGGTTCTCCAGCTTTTTCATTCGGTCGAGCACCGATTCGGCGGTGGGATCGCGCAATTCGTCGACGATGCGCCCGTCGGCCAGGAAGATCACCCGGTCGGCATAGGAGGCCGCATGCGGTTCGTGGGTGACGATGACGACGGTCTGCCCGAATTCGTCCACGGCCGCGCGCAGGATCGACAGCACCTCCCCCGAGGAGCGCGAGTCGAGGTTCCCGGTGGGCTCGTCGCCGAAGATGATATCCGGCTTGCCCGCCAGCGCCCGCGCGCACGCCACCCGCTGCTGCTGCCCGCCGGAAAGCTCGCTGGGCCGGTGTGCGAGCCGGTCGCCCAGGCCCAGGCGTCCGATGACCGTGTCGAGCCATTCCGCATCGGGTTTGCGGCCGGCGATATCCAGCGGCAGGGTGATATTTTCCAGCGCGGTCAGGGTCGGCACCAGGTTGAACGCCTGGAAGACGAAGCCGATCCGGTCGCGGCGCAGCCGCGTCATCTGCTTATCGGACAGGTCGGTCAGGTCGGTATCGCCGATGTGCACGGTGCCGGAGGTCCCGGCGTCCAGGCCGGCCAGGCAGTGCATGAGCGTGGATTTACCCGAGCCCGACGGGCCCATGATCGCGGTGAACTCGCGCGGGGCGAACCCGGCGCTCACCCCGTCCAGGGCCCGGACCTGGGTATCCCCCGTTCCATACAGCTTCACCAGATCGGTGGCGCGGGCCGCGGTCCGCACAGCGTTCTCCGCGGTTCGCGCGCCGGAATTCGCGGCGGCGGGGTTCTCGGTGCCCAGGGCATCGGCAGTCATGCTCTCCAGTGTTACGAAACCGGCACGGTCGCGCCATCAGGGATCGCCCCCAATACCTGCGGCACGCCCCGGCTCAGCCCATCGAGCCGATGATCACCAGCACGATCAGCAGCAGGACCACTGCGCCGATGATGATGCCGATGATCAGACCCGTATTCGATTTGCGCTGCGCAGGGAGCTGCGCCGGCGGATATCCGCCGAAACCGCCCTGCTGGGGGTACGGCGCGCTGGGCTGCTGACGGTATACCGGCTGTGGGGCCGGTATACCCGACCGCATCGGAGCGGACATCGGGGCGGGCATCGGCCCAGCGGTCCGCATCGGCGCATTCTGCATTGCCGCGGGCGGCATGTTCTGCACGGCCGCGGGCGGCATGTTCTGCATACCCGTGGGCGGCACATTCGGCATCGGCTGACCGGTGCGTAGTCCCATCTGCTGGCCGACGGTCTGCATCGTGGCGGGGCCGGTATACGGCGGGGCCAGCGGCAGCTGCGACCCACTGGGCGTGGCGAGCGCACGCCGGGCGGCGACGGCGAAGTCCGCACAGCTGGCGAATCGGTCGTCGGCACGCTTGGCCATGGCCTTGACCAACACCGCATCCAGGCCCGGCGGCAGTCCGGCCCGCACGGAGCTCAGCGGTGGCGGCGGCTCCTGCAGATGTCCGCGGATCACCGCCGCCGGATTGGTCGCGGCGAACGGACCCGCGCCGGTGAACAGCCAGAACAGGCTGCAGGCCAGCGAATACTGATCCGAGCGGCCGTCTAGCTGGGCACCGGTGAGCTGTTCGGGCGAGGCGTAGGCCAGGGTCGCGGTGAAGGTACCGGTTTGGGTGAGGTGGCCACCGTCGTCACGCAGCCGGGCGATGCCGAAGTCGGTGAGGTAGACCCGCTCCCCCCTACCGCCGGTGGAGCGGGCGAGCAGCATATTCGCGGGCTTCACGTCGCGATGCATGACGCCGTTGCCGTGCGCGTAGTCCAGCGCCTCGGCGACCTCGGCAATGATCTGCACCGCGCGCTCGGGCGGCAACCGGGTCGGTTCCACGCTGGCCGCGTCGATTCCGTCGATGTACTGCATGGAGATCCACAACTGGCCGTCCTCGAGACCGCGGTCGTACACGGTGACGATATTCGGATGGTCCAGCTGGGCGACCAGATCGGCCTCGCGCTCGAAGCGGGCGCGAATTTCGTGGTCGGACACCATTTCCCGATTGAGCAGCTTGAGCGCCGTTTTGCGCGGTAGGCGCGGATGCTTGGCGAGGTAGACCGAACCCATACCCCCGCGGCCGAGCAAATGTTCCACGAGGTATCCGGCGAAGACCTCACCGTTGGCCACCATTATTCGCGCTCCCACTTCCCGTGCCGCACACCGGGACCCGCCAGCGCACGGCCGTACCGCATGAACTCCGTCGCCGCCCTGGTGCCGACCACGGGAAACACCGAAACCATATCAGTCCGCGCCGACCCGCACGGTGTGCCCATTGGATCGGTCGTTTCGTCATACGGTCCCCGGCGCGGGTGAGTTCATCGGCTGCACGAGGGACATGTCTGCGGGGCGAGAGCATGTCGGTGGGCACAGATACGCTCGGGGCATGCGCATTGGAGCCCACGTCAGGCAGGACAGTGATCCGATCGGCTTCGGCGAAAAGCTGGGCGCCGAGGTCATCCAGATGTTCGTAGTCGATCCGCAGAGCTGGGACAAGCCCCAGCCACATCCGCTGGCCGAGCAGATCAAGGCCAGCCCGATCGATCTCGTGGTGCACTCCTCGTATCAGATCAATGTGGCCAGCACGAATAATCGCCTGCGCATGCCCTCGCGCCAGGCGGTGGCACTGCAGGCCAAGGCCGCCGCCGACCTGGGCGCCTTCGGCCTGGTGGTGCACGGCGGCCATGTGCGCTCGGACAGCGAGGTCGAGGCGGGTATCGACAATTGGCGCAAGCTGTTCGAGCGCCAGCAGGACAAGGGCGGCTTCGCGGTCCCGATCCTGATCGAGAACACCGCCGGCGGAAATCACGCGATGGCCCGGTATTTCGACTCGATCTCCCGGCTGTGGGATGCGGTCGGCGAGTACGGCGCCGGCTTCTGCCTGGACACCTGCCATGCCTGGGCCGGCGGTGAGGAACTCCTCGGAGTCGTCGACCGGATCAAGGCCATCACCGGCCGCATCGACCTGGTCCATCTCAATTCCTCACGCGACGAGTTCAATTCGGGCGCCGACCGGCACGCCAACTTCGCCGACGGCACCATCGACCCGCAGTTGCTGGCACAGGTGTGCCGCACCGCGGACGCACCGGTGATCCTGGAAACCCCCGCCGAGGGTGTCGCCGAGGACCTGGCCTACCTGCGCGAGCACATCGGCTGAGGCTCTCCAGCGCCCTGTCATTCCGGCATGCCTTGGCCGGAATGCAGCTCGACGCAGGTGCAGTTACGGATCCCGGCCAAACGCGCGCGGGGATGACAGGGCGGCGGCCTCGCGCAGTGCGGCAGTTTCGATCCGGCTGACCGCAAACCTGGCTTGCTCGACCCCGCGGTGGTGTGCTGACTGACATAACAGCCCGGAGCGAAAGGCCCTCCATGTCCGTCGATTACGCAGCACAGACAGATACAGCCGTGCAGGTAGCCAAGCTCGGCACCCACATCGGCGCCCGCATCGACGGGGTCCGCCTCGGCGGCGACCTGACCGCGCCGACCGTCGCCGCCATCCGCGGCGCCCTGAACGAGCACAAGGTGATCTTCTTCCGCGGCCAGGACCACCTGACGGAGGACGGCCAGTACGCATTCGCCCAACTGCTCGGCACGCCCACCACCCCGCATCCGACGGTCACCTCGCACGGGGTCAAGAGCCTGGCCATCGACTCCGAGTCCGGCCGCGCCAACAGCTGGCATACCGATGTGACCTTCGTCGACCGGGTGCCCAAGGCCTCGATCCTGCGCGCGGTCACGCTGCCCAGCTACGGCGGCTCCACCACCTGGGCCTCCACCGTCGCCGCCTACAACGCCCTGCCGGAACCGCTCAAGCGGCTCGCGGAGGGCCTGCGCGCGCGGCATACCAACACCTACGACTACGCCGCCCGCCACGGCGCCGAACCCACCGAGGACAGCAAGGCGTACCGCGCCGAATTCGAATCCAGCTTCTACGAGACCGAACATCCGGTGGTGCGCGTGCACCCCGAGACCGGCGAACGAGCCCTGCTGCTGGGTCATTTCGTGAAGCAGTTCGTCGGCCTGAGCAAGGTCGAATCCGATGCGATTTTCCGGCTGTTCCAGGACCGGATAACCAAGCTCGAGCACACCGCCCGGTGGAACTGGGCGCCCGGCGATGTGGCCATCTGGGACAACCGTGCCACCCAGCACTACGCCATCGATGACTACGACGGCGCGCAGCGGCGCACACTCACCCGTATCACCCTCGCCGGCGACATCCCGGTCGGCGTCGATGGGCAGACCAGCACCATCATCGCGGGCAACGCCGAACACTATTCGGTAGTCGAACAGGCCGCCTGAGCGCACTGTCACGGCCGAAGGTCACGACTGTCTGTGACTTTCGGCCGTCGGAGCGAACACTCGGTACGCTGTGTCCACGGGTCGGGTCCGGAGAGGATTCGTGATGGGATCTGCACGCCAATGGAAGCGCGTCGCCCTATTTGCGGCACTGCCCGCGGCCGCGGCCGCACTGGCGGTGGTCGCCCAGGCGGAGGCGCCCAATGCCCCGGCCCCCGCGGTCCCGACGGTGACGCCCCCGGCCGGCGCACCACCGACACTCGTCGTGCCGACGATGGTCCCGACGTTCAGGCCCCAACCACCGGCAGCCCCGACGTTCAGGCCCCAACCACCGGCAGCGCCGCCCTGGAGACCGCCGGCCCCGGTGACCCGCCCCTCGTCGGCGCCGCCGCCTCCGCCGCCGATGAACTGCGGTCTACCGCCCTGCAGCCCGGACGGATACGGCGTGGACGGTTTCAACGAATTCGGTTTCAACCGACAGGGATACGACCGTTTGGGATTCGACCACTGGGGTTACGACCAATTCGGTTACGACCACTCCGGCTTCAACCGTTCCGGATGCAACCGCTCCGGCTACTGCAGAGGCAACCCCGGCAATTCATCGCCCGGCATCCCCTCGGAGCCGGGATCTCCGGGCACCCTACCGGGCCCGGCCCTACCCGCGCCCGCCCTACCGTGGCCCTTCAGCGGTAGCGCGGGACTGTAGCGGCCCTCGGACCTCGCCACAGCTACGGCTGGTTCAATCGACGCATGGAGATTCGGCCGCTGGACGGGGTTCGGGTACTGGAGCTGGGCAATTACATCGCGGCGCCGACAGCGGGCCGGATGCTCGGGGACTTCGGCGCCGAGGTGATCAAGGTGGAACGCCCGAAGACCGGCGATGAACTCCGCAATTGGCGGCTGTACGGCGGCACCACCTCGATGCTGTATCGCACGGTCAACCGGAACAAGAAATCGATCACGCTGGACCTGCGCTCGGAGGCCGGGCGGGCGATCGTGCTGGATCTGATCACGCGATGCGATGTGCTGCTGGAGAATTTCCGGCCGGGCATGCTGGAGAAGTGGGGGCTGGGGCCGGAGGTGCTCAGCGCGGCGAATCCGGATCTGGTGATCACGCGGATCTCCGCGTACGGGCAGACCGGGCCGATGTCGCAGCGGCCAGGCTTCGCGGCGGTGGCCGAGGCGGTGGGCGGGCTGCGGGAGCTGGTCGGAGATCCGGACCGGCCGCCGGTGCGGACAGGGGTGTCGATCGGCGATTCCATCGCCGGGATCTACGCCGCCTTCGGCACGGTGATGGCACTGTTCCAGCGGGAACGATCCGGCGAGCGAATTCCGTTGCCGCAGCGCGTGATCGATGTGGCCCTGAACGAGTCCATCCTGTCGGTGATGGAATCGCTGGTGCCGGACTATTACGCCTACGGCATCACCCGCGAACGGACCGGCGGCCGGATGGAGGGCATTGCGCCGAGTAACGCCTACCCCTGTTCGGACGGCCTGAGCATCATCATCGGCGGCAATGCCGACAGCATCTTCCAGCGCTATATGCGGGTCATCGAGCGTCCCGATCTCGCCGCGGATCCGGAGCTGGCCGATAACGCCGGGCGCTGGCGCCACCGGGAGCGGCTCGACGCCGCCATCGCCGAGTGGACGCGGCGGCACCCCCGGGACGAGGCGCTGCGGATCCTGGAGGCCGACGCCATCCCGAGCGGCCCGATCTATACCGCCGCCGACATCGCCGACGACGCGCAGTACCGGGCGCGCAACATGATTCAGCATTTCCCGGTCGATGTCGGTGCGCCGGAACCGAAATCGGTCGGCTTCCCCGGCATCGTCCCGGTGATCGGCGAGCAATCCCTTTCCATTCGCACCATCGGCCCGGATCTGGGCGAGCACACCCACGAGGTCCTGTCCGGGCTGCTAGGCATGTCGGATGCGGAAATCCAAGCGCTGGAGGAGAACTGATGCTGCGTGATGTGACCCTGCGCGACGGACTGCAACTGACCGGCAAGGTGCTGCCCACCGATCGCAAGGTCGAGATCGTGCGCACCCTGCTGAGGCTGGGCGTGCCCGCGCTGGAGATCGGCTCGATGGCGCGGCCGGATCTGGTACCACCGATGGCCAACACCATGGATCTGATAGCCGCGCTGGAACCCGAAGAGCTGCAGCGCTGCTGGGTGTGGGTGGCCACGCCCCGGCATGTCGAGCGGGCCGCGGCGGCGGGTGTGCGCAACTTTCAGTACTGCTTCTCGGTCTCCGACGCGCATAACAAGGCCAATATCGGCCGCACCACCGAGGACAGCGTGGCCGCGATGCCCGAGGCGGTCCGGCTGGCCCAGGCGGCGGGCGGATCCATTCAGCTCTGCCTGGCAACGACATTCACCTGCCCCTTCTCCGGGCCGATCGACCCGCAGCGGGTGCTGGCGATCGCGAACGATCCCCGCACCACCGGCGCCACCGATATCGTGCTCGCCGATACCCTGGGCCAGGCCCATCCCACTCAGGTCGGCGACCTGGTCGCCGCGGTCCGGACCCGGACTCCCGGGCGCCGCATCGTCTTCCACGGCCACGACACCTGGGGTATGGGCGTGGCCAATTCGCTGGCGGCCCTCGCGGCCGGCGCGACCATGGTCGACGGCTCCCTCGGCGGCCTCGGCGGCTGCCCCTTCGCCCCCGGCGCCAGCGGCAACACCTCCAGCGAGGACCTGCTGTTCGCCACCCGCCCGGACTGGTTCACCCCCACCACCCTGGCGACTCTCGTCACCCTCTCCCGCGACCTGCTCGCCGACCTCGGCGAACCCAACCGCTCCCGCACCGCCGAGGGCGCCGCATCCAAGGCCGAGGCCTTCGAGTGGGTCATGCGCTAGCCCGTTGCGCCCGGGATCTCGGCCTGGTGGATGAGTTCGATGCCGGTGACGATATCGGGGTGGATGCGGATGATGCGGTGGCGGGCACCGAGCAGCCAGGGTTCGATGAGGCCCTCGTAGCGCCCGATGTCCCCGGGATCTGTGACCGCCTCGGCGGTGCCGGTGAGGATGACACACCAGCCGAGTTGGGTGTAGGGATCGATGGTGTCGGCCTCATAGGCGACGACCTGCCGATCCCCGTGCAGCGGAACGATACCCAGGTTGGCGTGCACGATCACATCCTCGCCGTCGACGATGTGGTTGACCGGACGAATGGTCGGCAACGCATAGCGGGCGAAGGCGATCCGGCCGAACCCCACCGTACCGAGCAGCCGCAGCGAGTCCCCATCCGTCAGCTCCCGCAATTCCCGGTGGCTGTGTTCCGCCATACCCCATTATCCGCCTCGGGCACGTAGACTTACGATCAGATCTCCCGAAGCGCGGCTCGCAACCTACCCGGTTCATGGTTCCGGAGGTAACGATGGATTTCACGCGTCCCGGCCCCGTCTTTTCACTGCCCAGGCTCATGCGCGATGTTCCGGGAGTCGCCCAGTTCTCCGAGCTGAGCGACAGGCTGGTCCGTCACCTGTTCGATGTCGGATTGCAATTGCATACGCTCCGTGCAGTTTTCGATCGGCACGACAGCAGCCCCGACGAAATTCACGCGGCCAGCGAGGCGATCACCTGCCTCGTCGACGATCTGGATGTCCTGATCCGGGACACCGGCCTGGCGATGCTGACCCTCGAGCGCGAGGACGACTCCCCGGCCCGGCTCCCACCGCCGACCCCGATTCGGCGCCGCCGCCGCTGAATTATGCTGGCGGAAACTCGATTTCCGCTTCCTGGCCGGACGTTAGCGGGAAGTACGCCAGGAAGGTCACATCCTCATCGAGGGCGTCGAATCGGGCGATGCGCACGTCCTGGGGCTCGAAGAACGTATCTCCCGGACGCAGGGTCTGCATCGGCTCGCCCTCGATCTGGAATGCCACCGTGCCCGAGACGATATTGCCGACGACCGGCCCGTTGTGCACGTGCAGCCCGGCGCCGATCCCCGCCGGAATCGTGATGCGGCGAGCCTCGATGCGCTCGGCCGAGATCACCGGGGACAGCGGGACATTCATCTCGATGGTCCGGGTCGCCGCCGAGAGGAACTGATCTTGTGACATGCCCGTCAGTCTAAGCCGAGACGCGTCCGGACGCTCAGGCCGATCCGTGGGCGTCAGCGCGTAGCTTCAGCAGTATCAGGCCCGCGGTGCAGGAGAGGATCAGTCCGGCGACCGTGACCAGGACGCGGAGATCGACGATGCCGAGCACCGCGCCGGACAGGCCCCCGGCGAAGATCAGCCAGGCCATCAGGCGGTAGACGATCGCCCGGGCGGAACGCACGGATTCGGTTGCGGCCGAATCGTTCTGCGCCGCCGCGTGCAGCGATGTCGAATAAGCTCCCATCACCACTCCTCGATGCCGCCGCCTGGGCAAGCCCCGTATGCGCCCTCGGGCCGCGAAGTTTCGCGGTGTCCCTCGATGCATATCCGACGTCGTGCGTGTAACTTTGCAAACACGCTACGTCTTCGTTGTCAAATCTCCACACGACACGCGCATAACACGCCGAAGTAACTGATTCGTTATGTGGATCACAGATATTTGACATATGCGGTCGGTATTTTGCCGTCCGTATGACTCATCTGGCCCTAATCACGGGCGCTCGGTTAATGTAAGGCCCACTCGAGATAGTTGAGGAGCAGTACACCGATGCATGGTAGGACGGCGGATACGGGGGAACACGCCGATGACACCCCGAACCGCCTGACCGCCAAGATCGCCGGGCCCGCGATCGCCGCCGGCGCCATAGCCCTCGGGCTGGTGATCATCGGCGCATGCGGCCTGGGCCACCACGACACCTACGTCGCACCGCCGCCGCTGAGCGCGAATCTGCCTGCGGCCGCGGGCACCCGGGCGGCGACATCGACGACCCAGGACGTCTATATCCCGCCGTCACCGTCGTGGCGGGTCGCGGCCAACACCCCGCCCCGCCGCACCCCGACGGCCCCGCCGAGCTCGTCCACCACCCAATATCCCGGCTACACCTACGACCCGTACACGACGCCGCCGCAGTACTACGAGCCGAACTACGCAACCCCGGCATACACCCCGCCGCAGCCGACCACCACCGACGACCCATTCGGCACCGACGACACAACCACCCCCGCCCAGCCGACCGAGACGCCCTACACCCCCAACCGGCTCCCATCGGAGCAGGGCGATAACTGACGCGGCCGCCGGTATCGGTGGTTAGAGCTCGACCAGCCCGTACTCCGCCACCCGTTCGGCGAGTACGTGCAGATGCTCGAATGCGCCGCCGAGGGTGCGCTCGATCGCTGTCAGGCGGGCGGCGTAGTGGCCGACCGGATATTCGGCGGTGACACCGATCCCGCCGTGCATCTGGATGGCCTCCTGGCCGATATGCCGGGCCGAGCGGCTGACCTGTAGGCGAGCCCGGGACCCTACCGCCGGATCCGGATCGCCGTCGGCAAGCGAGGCGGTGACGTACAGGCTCATGCTGCGGGCCAGTTCCAGCGAGACGTACATCGTCGCCGCGCGCTGGGTGAGGGCCTGGAACTTGGACAGGGTCACCCCGAATTGCTTGCGGGTCTTGAGATATTCGGTGGTCAGGCGCAGCGCCTCGGTCATCGCACCCACCGATTCCGCGCACAGGCTGGCCTGTGCGGCCGTGATCTGCGCGGCGATCGCACCCGAGGCATCGCCGGACTCGCCGAGCAATTCGGCAGCGGCGCCGTCGAATTCGATTTGTGCGCCGCGCAGGCCGTCGAATGTGCGGTACGGCGTGCGGGTCGCGGCGTCGGCGGCAACCAGAAACAGCCCCGTCGTGTCGTGGGGCAGCGCGGCGCTGACCACCAGCACCTCGGCGCAGTCGCCGTGCGACACCGGGTTCTTCACTCCGGTGATCCGGTAGCCGCCGCCGTCGGCGACGGCGCTGGTCGACAATTCGGCGGCGGGCCACCGGGATCCGGGTTCGGTGTGCGCAAAGGCCAAGAGCTTCTCCCCCGCGGCCACCTCCGGCAGCACGCGCTGCCGCTGCGCGGGGGTGCCCGTCCGGGAGATCAGCCCGCCCGGCAGCAGCACCGCATCCAGCAGCGGTTCGGGTGCGAGGCGGCGACCGAACTCCTCCATCACCACCATGGTCTCCACCGGCCCGGCGCCGACCCCGCCGTCCTCCTCGCCGAAACTCAGCCCCAGCACGCCCAATTCGGCCAGCTGCGTCCACACCTCACGGCTCCAGCCCAACTCGGTGTCGATCACCTTCAGCCGCGACTCCGGGTCGCAGTGGCGAGCCAGCAGCTCGCGGACGGTGTCGCGCAGCATGCCCTGTTCATCGGTAAGTTCAAGATCCATTGCGGTGGCTCCCAGGGATGGTGGGCCGGCGGAGCCGGCCGGGGCGGGTAAATTACAGCCCGAGGATGGTGGAGGCGATGATGGTGCGCTGCACCTCGCTCGATCCTCCATAGATGGTGGTCTTGCGGAAGTTCAGATAGCCGGGGCCGCTGCGCTGGGCCCAATCCGGCGAGGCGATCGCCTCGGCGTGCACCGGCAGCGCGTCCGGGCCGGCGATATCCAGCAACAGTTCGGTGGCGGCCTGCTGCAGCTCCGAACCCCGCAGCTTGAGCACCGAGGACACCGGATTCGGTTTGCCCGCACTGGAGTTGGCCACGACCCGCAATAGCGTCAGCTCCAGCGCCAGCAGTTCGTTCTCCAGCTCGGCCAGCCGCGCGGCGAACACCGGATCGCTCAGCAGGGTGCTGGGGCCCCAACTCATTTGGGCGGCATACTCTTTCGCGACCGCTAGCTTGACCTTGGTCCGGCCCACGCCCGTGATTCCGGTGCGCTCGTTGCCGAGCAGGAACTTCGCGTAGGTCCAGCCCATATTCTCCTCGCCGACCAGTTGCTCCGCGGGCACCCTGACGTTCTCGAAGAAGACCTCGTTGACCTCGTAGCTGCCGTCGATCAGCTTGATCGGGCGGATCGTCACCCCCGGGGTCTTCACATCGAACAGCAGCATCGAGATGCCCGCCTGCTTCTTGGGCGCGTTCGGGTCGGTGCGCACCAGGCAGAAGATCCAGTCCGCATACTGAGCCAGGGTGGTCCAGATTTTCTGGCCGTTGACGATGTAGGAGTCGCCGTCGCGCACCGCGGTGGTGCGCAGCGACGCCAGGTCCGACCCCGCATCGGGCTCGGAGAAGCCCTGGCACCACCAGATGTCCAGAGCGGCGGTCGGCGGCAGGAAGCGCTCCTTGAGCTCCTGGGACCCGAACTGCGCGATGACCGGGCCGATCATGTTGGCATTGAAGGTCAGCGGCTCGGGCACGCACGCCAGTTGCAGCTCGTCCTCCCAGATGTGGCGCTGCAGCGGAGTCCACTTCTTACCGCCCCACTCGACCGGCCAGTTCGGCACGGCCAGCCCATGCTCGTGCAGGGTTCGGTGCGAGGTGACGATGTCCTCGCGCGACAGCTCGCGGCCGTATTTCACCTTCTCCCTGATGGACGCCGGAATCGCGGTCCGATACAGCTCGCGCAGTTCGTCGCGGAAGGCCACCGCATCGGGTGCCAGGGCAAGTTTCATGGCGTCTCCCACCGTGTTGGATGTGGCGGAGCAGTGAAGTCCATCTTCGAACCTACCCCCCGGTAATCCCGCACTGTCGGCTGGATCACACCGGCGAACCGTCCAGGCGACAGGCCGCCCCCCGCACCCTGGCGGCCGCGACCTGGTAGGTTGCAGCGGAAGTAGGTCGCGACCGCCGGTCTGACGGGCGGCCGAGACGAGTTCACAACAAGGAGTACGACTGGTGAACGGCAGGACCCTCGCGCGTCTGGCCGCGGCAGCGGCCTGCATCGGCATCGGAACCGCGACAGCATTCGGCACCGGAGCGGCCGCCCCGGCCCCCAGCCCCACCGACACGGCGATCGATCACCTCACCGCGGCGGCGGGATCGAATCCGGCGGCGAAGGCGGCGGTGAGCACGCTGGCCAAGACCGCGCGGCTGCTGACCGCCACCAAGCTCGATCACATCGCGGGTGCCTTCCAGCCGTTCTTCTTCTCCTCGCCGACCTTCGGATGCGCCGGCAGCCCGGTCACCATGACCATCGCCTCGGGCGAGGCGGGCTCCAACGGGGTCAGCAACGGCCTCAACGGCTCCTACGGTACCGTGCGCTATCAGGCCACCCCCGCCACCTCGGGCTTCCCGATCGGCTCGGGACTGTCGGTGGCCTGGCTCAACACCGGCAACGGCCGCAGCGGCGTCACCCCGCTCAACGATATGACCGCATACAAGCTGCCCAGCCTGTCCAAGACCGTCAACACGGGCCCGGGCACGGTGATCTCCGCGATGTGGGGCAGCATCGCCTATCCGGGCGGCACCTGTGTGGTGACGCCCACCGTCGGCGCCATCACCGTCTACAGCGCCCCCGCACCGAACTTCAACGCCCCGATTCCGGATCCGACCACCCCGCCGGACTCCGTGCAGATCCCCAACCCGGCCGCGCCGAATCGGGCCGTCCCGGGCCCGATGCCCTCGGGACCGCACAGCGGGTAGCCGGACAACGGCGGCAGGGTGGGCCCGTACCGCCCTGCCGGGCTGTCGTCGGATTGCCCATTGCCGAGGTGCACTGCAACAGGTTTCAATCGATGGATGATCAATGGTGATCGCGGGTTGTCCCTGTCGGCGCGCGGCGCGATAGCTGCGTTGAATCTGACGCTACGCCCGTTCGGAGCGGTGTTGCCTGCCAATCGAGTCGGCGTTGCGGCGGCACGGCTCGGCTTGGCCGTTGCCTGCCGCAGCTTCTTCGACCCGATGCTGGCGCACACTCCTGTCGATACGCGCGGCCCGCGTCGCCGGCTGGTCGGCGAGTGGGTCGGTGAACGCCCGGCGCCCGGCAACAAGCTGATCTACTACCTGCACGGCAGCGGTTATGTCGGCTGCAGCCCGGCCACGCACCGCGGGCTGGTCTCGGAACTGTCCCGCCGCCTGGATCGTCCCGCCTTCGCGCTGCGCTATCGGCTCGCTCCGGAGCATCGCTTTCCCGCCGCTCACGACGACGTGCTGAACGGCTATTTGTGGTTGCTCGCAAATGGTTATGCGGCAAGCGATATCGTCGTAATCGGTGACTCGGCGGGCGGTCATATGGCACTCGGACTCTGTATTCAATTGCTGGGCATGGGTATCGAGCGGCCCTGCGCGATGGTCGGGTTCTCCGCACTGGTCGACTCGACTTGGTCCCTGGCCGCCCAACGCAGCACCGAAATCCGGGATTGCTTCATGTCACTCGGCCTGGGTAGCCGAATGACCGGCCTCTACACCGGCACAACCCAATTCGATGACCCGCGCCTGAATGTTCTCGACGGTGTCGGCCCCGATCTTCCACCTATCCTGCTGCAGGCGGGTGGCGGCGAAATGCTCAGTGCCGACGCCGAATATTTCGCCGCCGCTCAGCGCGCTGCCGGCGGCCATTGCGATGTCCACATCTATCCCGGCATGTTTCATGTTTTTCAAATGGCCCACCGCTTGCTTCCCGAGTCCCGGGCCGCTCTGAGCGAGGTCCAGCGCTTCATCGCCGATGTCGAAGCACGTTGTGACGCCGACCATTCGGACGGAGGGCGGGTGCACGGCGAATGAGCCGGTGGACGAGATCGGTGTGGACGCTGGATTCCGGCCAAAAACATGCCGGAATGACAGTGCTTTGCGGCCCTACGACCGCGGCTTGCGCCGCTCGAAGCGCTTGGGCTCGCCGCGACGGGGACCGCGGGCGGTCGAACGCTGTCCGGGCGGGCCCGAGTCGAGCTGGAGCTGGATCAGTACGCCGCTGATTCTGGTGCGGCGCAGCGCGTCCAGGGTTTCCGAGGGGAGCTCGGCGGGGAGTTCGACGAGGCTGTGGTCGGGGCGGATGCTGATGTGACCGAAGTCGCTGCGGCGCAGGCCGCCCTCGTTGGCGATGGCACCGACGATGGCGCCGGGGGCGACGCGGTGGCGTTTGCCCACGGCGATGCGGTAGATCGCCATGTTCTCGCCGGTGGCGCGGTGCTTGCTCGGGTCGGATGGGCCGCGCTCGCCCCGGTCGCCGCGGTCGTCGAACGAGCGATCGTCGGGATTGCGCGGAGTCCGTTCGCGCCGTGGCGGTTCCGGCTCGGCCTCCATGAAGAAGTTATCGCCGTCGTTCGAGCCGATCGCCAGCGCCGCGGCAATATCGACCAGCGGGATGTTGTGCTCGGCCTCGTAGTCCTCGATCAGCTTGCGGAACAACGCCAGATTCGCCCCGGACAGATTCTCGGTGATGGCGTCGTGGAACTTCACCACCCGCTGCGCATTCACATCGTCCACGCTGGGCAGCTGCATCTCGGTCAGCGGCTGGCGGGTGGCGCGCTCGATCGCATCGAGCAGGCGGCGCTCGCGCGGCGCGACGAACAGCAGCGCCTCGCCGGCGCGCCCGGCACGCCCGGTGCGGCCGATGCGGTGCACGTAGGACTCGGTGTCGTGCGGGATGTCGTAGTTGAGCACATGCGAGATGCGGTCCACGTCCAGCCCGCGCGCGGCCACATCGGTGGCAACGAGGATATCCACCGCGCCGGACTTGAGCTGGCTGATGGTGCGCTCGCGCTGGTTCTGGGCGATATCGCCGTTGATGGCGGCCGCGGAATACCCTCTGGCGCGCAGCTTTTCGGCCAGCTCCTCGGTGGCCTGCTTGGTGCGCACGAAGATGATCATCGCCTCGAAGGATTCGACCTCGAGGATGCGTGTGAGGGCGTCCAGCTTGCGCTGATAGGACACGTGCACCCAGCGCTGGGCGATGTTCGGGCTGGTCGAGGTCTTGGTCTTGACGGTGATCTCGACCGGATCGTGCAGATACTGCTTGGAGATCTTGCGGATCACGGTGGGCATCGTCGCGGAGAACAGCGCCACCTGCTTATCGGCGGGCGTATCGCGCAGGATGCGCTCCACATCCTCCTGGAAGCCCATCTTGAGCATCTCGTCGGCCTCGTCGAGCACCAGATACTGCAACTGGGACAGGTCCAGGGTGCCGCGCTCGAGGTGGTCGATGACCCGGCCCGGGGTGCCGACGACGACCTGGGCGCCGCGCCGCAGCCCCGACAGCTGCACCGCGTAGTTCTGACCGCCGTAGATCGGCAGCACATGCATGCCCGGCAGATGCGAGGAGTACCGGCCGAACGCCTCGGCCACCTGGATCGCCAGCTCGCGGGTCGGGGCCAGCACCAGGGCGCGCGGCGTCTTCGACCGGCCCTCGGTGGCCGCCAGGCCCATCAGGATCGGGATCGCGAACGCGGCGGTCTTACCGGTGCCGGTCTGCGCCAGGCCGACCACGTCGGCGCCCGCGATGAGCGGGGGAATCGTCGCCGCCTGGATCGGCGACGGCGTCTCGTAGCCGACATCGGCGATGGCCGCTAGGAGGCGGTCATCGATCCCGAGATCGGCGAAGGACGGGTCGGAGGTGTCCTTCTCATCGGGCTGGGACACGCTGTCGACCTCTGAGGTATTCATTGACCAGTACTTTACTGCCTGGTGGTGGCGACCCCGACCATCGGCCCAATACGGTGAGACGTATGCAACCGAAGCAGCCGTCGGAGTCCGGTGTCACATCCTCCGCCGAGGTTCCGGCCAGCGCGTCGACGATCGCGTCCGTGACGCCCCGAACACTCGATATTACGGTCGTGCAGTTCGACCCTTACACCGACAAGGACGCGAATCTGGCGATGCTGCGCGCACATGTGCGCGATGCGGCCGAGCACGGCGCGCGGGTGGTGGTGGCGCCAGAGTACGCGATGTTCGCGGTGCAGCGGCTCGACGCGCGGGTCGTGGCCGCGGCCGAACCACTCACCGGGCCCTACGTCACCGCGCTGCGCGGGCTGGCGGCCGAATTCGGGGTGCATGTGGTGGCGGGTGTGGTGGAGGCCCCCGGAACCCATGACGAATCGGGCCAGGTCTACAACACGCTCGTCGCCGCCGGTCCCGATGCCGAATTCGCCGCCGTGTACCGCAAGGTGCATCTCTACGACGCCTTCGGCTTCCGCGAATCGGACACCGTGCTGCCCGGGCCGATCACCGAACCGGCCACCTTCGCCGTCGACGGCGTCGTCTTCGGCCTGCAAACCTGTTTCGACCTGCGCTTCCCCGAGGGCTTCCGGCGGGTCGCCGCGGCCGGGGCGCAGGTGCTGCTGCTGCCCGCGCAGTGGATTCCGGGTCCGGGCAAGGTGGAGCAGTGGACGACGCTGCTGCGGGCGCGCGCCATCGAGAACACCGTCTACGTCGCCGCCGCCGACCACGCCGCGCCCCGCGGTTCGGGGGCCTCGATGATCGTCGATCCGACCGGCATGGTGCTGGCCGAGCTGGGGGAGGCGCCCGGATTCGCCACCGCACGCATCGACCTGGACCACCTCGACGCGGTCCGTACCACCAATCCGAGCCTTGCCCTGCGGAGATTCACCGTCGAGCCGCTGAGTCTGCCCCACCCCGCCGGCTCACCATCCCCATTAGACTGAACGCACCATGATCTATCCCGATCGGTTGGCTGCCGGTCGCTCGCTGGGTGGGTCGCTGTTGCACCTGCGAGCGTCGGACCCGCTGGTGCTCGGGCTGCCTCGCGGCGGGGTCCCGGTCGCCGCGGGCGTGCACGCGGTGATCGGCGGTGAGGTCGACATCCTGCTCGTGCGCAAGCTGGGCGTGCCGTGGCAGCCGGAATTGGCGATGGGCGCGATCGGCGAGGGCGGGGCGCGGGTGATCAACGACGACGTGATCCGCCATCACGGCGTCACCCCCGATCAGCTGGCCGTTGTGGAAGACCTCGAGCGCGCGGAGCTCGAACGCCGGCAATGGATTTTGCGCGACCGCCCGCCAATCCCCTTGAAGGGCCGCAGCGTGGTGATCGTGGACGACGGAATGGCCACCGGCGCAACGGTTGCCGTGGCCTGCGAGGTCGCTCACCTACACGACCCCCGTCGCCTCACCGTCGCGGTCCCGGTCTCCTCGATCGAGGCCCTGCGCCGCATCTACCCCCTCGCCGACGAGACCATCTGCCCGCTCGTCCCCCGCGTCCTGGGCGGCGTGGGCGGTGCCTACGGGGACTTTCACCAGCTCACCGATGGCGAGGTACTCGACCTTCTGCACCCGTGACCCCCTGCCGGACCACGCATCAGAGCATTGCCGAGCCCGTACCCGCTACTGAGCCAGGGTGTGCCGCTACCAGTTCCCGGCCTCGGCGACGATGCGTTCGGCGGCGGTGAGCATGGGGCGGAGTTGGGCGGTGAAGGCCTCGGCGGTGACCGGAGTGATGTCGACCTCGGCGCGGGTGTGGACGGTGTAGCGGCCGTCGCCGGCGATATCGATCCAGCACAGTACGCCCAGGGGGCGGAGTTCGCCGTTGCCGCGGCGGGCGGAGACGATGATCTGGCCGATACCGTCGCGGGGCTGTTTGAGCAGGCGGCGGATGCGGGCGGGCTCGGACGGGCCGGAGACGGGCACCGTCACCAGGTTGCGACTGTCCTCGCGGACGCGACCCAGCGGGGCGCTGTGGCGTTGCTGGCCGCCCGCGGCCTTCTCCGGCAATACCGAAATCACCCGGGGGGCCAGGGTTTTCGCGGTGCCGACGAACAGTCGCACCTCGCCGCCGCGGTCGGGGGTGGCGCCGGGACGTTGGGCCGCGACCACGGTGACATGCCCGGCCGCGGCACCCAGGATCCGCACCGGGGGCGCGTCCACCTCGGGTCCCTGGCGGCCGAACACCTCCACCCGGACGGCCGGCCGGGCCAAAACCCGCAGCGCCGCCTCGAGATCGGCATCGAGTGTGCGCGAACACCATTCGTTCAACTCGGGCAGTTGGGCATCGCGTTCGAGGCTGTCGCGGGCCGATAGCCGCACCACGAGCGGATACGGAATCCGATCACCATCGGTGCGCTCCCAGGCCGCGGCAAACTGGTCGGGTGTGAGCGTCCACTTCACCGCCTGCACTCACTCCTCGTCCTGCACTCACTCCTCGTCATCGGCCCACTCGCCGACTACGGGCGGCGTGGTGGGCTCCAGGTGACCTACCAGCTCGGTATCGGGTTCGGCCGGTTCCAGGAAGGTCGGCTCGTCGAAGTCCGGGTAGTACTCGTCCTCGTCGTAGTCCTCGTCGCCCGGAGAACGCTTAGGCGGCCGCGGAATCGAGCTGGGCGGGCGGGCGGTGTCGCCGCCGAATGCGATCGCGCCACCGGCGAGCCCGCCGACGATGCCGCCGCTCATTCCGGCCGAGGCATCGCCACCGGGGGCGGTCTGATCCCCGCCCTGCTGATTCTTGTCCTCGCGCTTGCGATCGCCGTCGGCGCTCTGCGACTTTGTGTCGGTGCTCTGCGGCTTGGTGGATGCGCCCGACGGCCTGGTGACGGCGGGGGCAACGACCGGTCCCGCGGCCGGGGCGGCAACCGGAGCCGCCGGGGCGGGCCGATCGGCCTGCGGCACAACGGCATCCGCTGCCGCGGGCGCGACCTGCGCGGAGGCGGCGTGCACCAGGGCCGACGGTACTGCGGGAGCCGCGGGCGCGGTCACGGCGGCAGGGGCGACCGGCACGGCCCCATCGGTTCGATCGACGGTGGGCTTCGCGGGCGTCGGCTGCACTGTCTGGTGCACCGAATCCGGTTGCGCCGTCGTCGCATGCGGGCCCGCCGCGGGAATCCGGCCGGGGGTAACCACATCGGCCGAACCGCCGCCGGGGGCGGTGATGCCCGAACCCGGCCCGGAGACCTGCGGACTCGACTGCGGATACATTCCGCCCACGGGGAAGCCGGGCACATTGTTCCCGGTCGGGATGAACACCCCCGCGTAGACGGAGTTCATCACCCGCACCACGTCCAGGCGCACGTTCTCGGCCGACTTCTGCATCTCGGAATTGGCGATGGCGTGCTTGGGATCCAGCAGCGCGCCCTCGAGATCCGGGGAGGCGGATACCGGCTGCGACAACGACGAGCGCAGCGTTTCGGCCGCATCGTTGGCCTGCCCGAGCCGACGGCCGACCTCGGACATCACATCGGACAGATTCTGGCCCAGCGCTTCGAACGCCTGCATGGATTCGGACGCGAGCTGCGCGGCGCTGCCGCGCCAGCCATCGGCCATGGCCGCGCGGATCTCCGCATTGGCCTCCTCCACCGCCTGCGCCATCGCGCCGCCCGAGCCCTGCCACGCCTGCTTGCCCGCGGTGAGCACCTCCGGCTCGAGCTGCATGACGCCGCGATAGATCTCGTCGTAACCGAGATGGTCGAAGACCTCGACGGTGGGCGCGTAATCGGGGTCGGTGTGCGGAGTCTCGATCTTGGTCCCGGTGCCGCTGATGTTATGCATGCCCGGCCCCTACGACATCGGTGGTGGCCTTGCCCAGGGCCGCGGCGATATCGGCATCGTGCTGGGTGTAGGCCGCCGCGGCCGACCGCAGCGTCTGTGCGAGCTGACGGGCTGCGTTGGCATACTCCTGCAGCCGCTCCAGCGCATCGGTGGCCTTACCCTCGAACCCCCGCCGCAGCGCGCCGCCGCTTTCAAAGCCACCGAACCCGGGCAGCGAGACGCCCGCGTGCAGCACCTTGATCTGCTGTTCGACCTGTTCGGCCAGGGTTTCATAGCGGCGCGCACAGCGCTCGTGGACGCCGTCGGTGACCAAGACACCGTCCATCCACAGCTCACCGTCGTCGACCGCCTGGCTCAGGGCTGCCACATCGCTGCGCAAGTCCCCGGTTTCTTGTGATTGCACCGGTCCCCCTTTCTCGATTTTCACTCCACAGATGCGCGCGCCGTGCCCGCGACGACATCCTGTATCCACTCCGCGATGTCGGCAGCGACCCGTGCGTGCACCGGTTCGTGCAGCAAATCGTGCCCGGCATCGGCATACTCACGCAACCCTACCGATTGTCGGCGCATCGTCCAGTCGCGAACCGTATCGATCGGTGCGCGACGATCGTCGACGCCGTGCAGCGCCAGCGCCGCCATGCCGTCGGGCAGCGAGATATCGCTGGTGAGAGCTCTTTTCGGGGTGCCGGTCAGCACCAGGGCGGCGCATGTGGGCAGGGCGTCGGCGGGGCTGGATGCCGTTCCGGCGGCACTGGATACCAGGGCCAGAACCGTGGCAGCGCCCAACGAATGCCCCGCCAGGATCAACGGAACTTCCGGCGAGTCCCGCCGCATCAGCGTGGCGAGCCGCCGCGCATCGGCAGCGAGTTCGCCGAGGGTGCCGGGCGCCCGCGGATCCCCCTCGCTCAGTCCCTGCCCCGCGGTGTCCAGACCCCAGACCTCGATGCCGTGGGCGCCCAGCGCCCGGGCGAACCGGTGGTAGTGCCCGCTGTGCTGACCCGTGCCCGGCAGCCATAACACCATCGCTGCAGGTTGCGGCCGCGGCGTCTGCACCGGCCAGCGCCGATAGTGCAGCCGGCCGCGAGCGCCCTCGAAAAACGGCATCCCGCAATCCTTTCACCGCGCCCGGGCCCGCCCAGCGCGGCCCCCGGCCGGTGCGGCGCGGCCACCTCGCCACCCGAAGGGCCCGCCTCGCCACCCCGAAGGGGCCCACCTCACTGCCCCACGGGGCGCGCTTCCCATAAACTCGATGTCGGACCTGCGGGCTTGTCGGTACCCTGCGCACTTCACGTGACGACACGCCCCTCGTACGCCACGCCGTCCCAATTCGAATGATTACGCTGTTGCGCGACTCGGCACGCAACGGGGCGTCCGCCGGGTGCGGGTGCCCCGAAACACAGGAGGGCCGCGATTGATTCTGTTCGGTGATCGTGTCGTGTGCAGCACCGGAGACCTGGTGGAGGCGGCGCGCTGCGAGTTCGCGCTGTTGCGCGCGCTCGATGCCGAACTGGGCTTGGTGCCGCCCGTACCGGACGGCACCGGTTCGCCGCTGCCTGTCGCAGCGCAGCCGCCCGTCGCCGCGCCGCGCGATGGCGCCGCGCCGCTGGGCGCTGCCGCTCCCCTCGCCGAGGCCCTGCCCGCGACTGCACTGCCGGGCAGCCGGCTGGCCGATCTGCTCGCACATCGCCCGGAGGCGGTGGTCCGGATCGATCGGCCGCCCGCCGCCGACCCCGCCGCGACCGTGGCGTCACTGCGTCACGCGCACGAACAGACGCTGGCCGCCCTGCGCGCGGGCGCCGAGGTGATCGTGGGCTCGCAGTTCTTCGACGGCGAGTTCGCCGCCGCATGCGCCGCGCTCGTGCGCGCCGACCTGTGCGACGCGGATGCCGAATCCGGTTCGGGCATGCACGGCAGTTCGGTCGGCACGCAGGGTTCGGCGGCCGATTCGGACGCGGTTGTGGATGGCGATGCGCTGCATTCCTCGATGACCGCCACCACGGCCGGGCTCGTCACGGATTCCGCCGCAACGGAAACCAATCGCATCGAGTGCGCCGACGCCGCATGCGCCGAGGACGTCGCGGGGGTGGAAGTCCCCGGCTATGCGGTGCACGGCGTCGTGGGCCCCGGCTCCATGATCGGCACCCTGATGGAGCTGGCCGCGTGCGCAGAGGCGTTGCAAGAGCACGGTTTCCGTGTCGATCCGCGACTGCACCTGCTGCTGCCCGATGGATCGCTCGCCCACCACGACCTCACCGCGGCCGCCGCGGTACATCGCGCCAGGCGCCGGCGCCTGGCAACGATCCTGGCGGATAAGCAGAACGAACTACTCCCGGTGCAGTGGGGCGACCGCCGATACCTGGCCTGTGGCCGCTGCCCGACCTGTACCGCGGAACTGGTGACCGGGCGGGATCTGCTGCTGGTCGCGGGCATGCGCCCGGCCGTGCGGGCACAGCTGCGCGACGCCGGAATCACCACCGTGGATCGGCTCGCCGCCGCCGACTCCTCGGTCACCGGGGTCGCGGCACACGCCTTCTCCGCGCTGCGCCGCCAGGCCGAGCTTCAACTGCAGCACGAGCGCGGCGGCGCGGCGATCTACACGGTCACCGACGCAAACGCGCTCGGCGCGCTGCCGCCGCCGAACCCCGGCGACGTATTCCTCGCGGTCTCCGGCGCGATCGCGGTCGGCGTCGGCGTAGCGCCGGCGGCGGCGGGAGAGGACGGCGAGGATCCGGCCATGCTGTTCCATGCGTTCGGCATCGCCGAGGAGGCGCCCGCTCTGCTGGAATATCTGCTGGACCGCCAGGAACAGCATCCGGAACTGCGCATCTACCACTACCGCTCGCCGGCGCGGCAGCTGCTGGCGCAGTTGTGCGCGCGCTACGGCGCGGACGAGCAGATCATCGACGATCTACTCGGGTCGCTGGTGGACCTGTATCCGATTCTGCGTTCCACGCTGATCATCGGCCAGCGCTCGTATCGCCTCACCGACCTGGCCGAACTTTTCGATCCCACGGGCGAGGGCCGGTGCGGTGACCTGGAATCGGAGTGCGCACACACCGGGCACCTACGCCGGTGGCTGCTGGAGCTGGCCGCTCAGCACCGGGTGCGTCCCGCCGCAGAACCGGACGGCCCGCGCAGCGAACCGCTCCCGGCGGTGGAGGCCGCGCTGCGGGAATTCGCCTTCGACTTCGACGAATCCCGCAGCGACGCACAGCATGCCGCCGCGCTGATGGCCGCGGCCCTGGCATACCACCGGCGCGAACGCCAGCCCCTGCACTGGGCCCACACCGACCGCCTGCATCGCCCGATCGCCGAATGGGACGACGCCCCAGGCGTTCTCGTCGCCGACTGGGGCTCGGTCGACACCAAGTGGCACAGCACCGGTGAGCTGCCGATGCGCCGCTATCTGAAGCTGACCGGACGCCTGGGCACCGGCAGCGCGCCGCGGCCCGGCACCCCCGTGCTCACCGTCTACGACCGCCCGGCGCCGGGCATGAGCACCGCCCCCGGCCGCCGCGCCACCGCCCGCGCCACCATCCTGGGCTGTTCGCTGGACGCTAATTTCGATGATGCGGTGCGGGTCGAGGAGCTGCTGCCCGACGGCTGTGAGCCCTATGACGACCTTCCGATCGCGATCGCGCCGGGCCCGCCCGGAGACGACGAGAACATCGCCGACGCCCTGGAGTTCGCCGCCCAGCAGCTGCTGGTGAGCCTGCCCGACGTACCGCCGACGGCCGCGTTCGACCTGCTGCTGCGTCGGCCGCCGCGGCTGGGGTCGCAGGCTGGGCTGCCCGAGGTTTTCGGCGACCACGCCGCGGCCGTCACCGCGGCCGTGCTCGACCTGGACGACTCCTATGTCGCCGTGCAGGGGCCGTCCGGAACCGGGAAGACCGATACCGGGGCGCGGGTGGTGGAACGCCTTGTCACTCGGTACAAGTGGCGTGTCGGGGTGGTCGCGCAGTCGCATGCGGCGGTCGAGCAGATCCTCGATGCGCTGGTGCGGGTGGGGGTGCTGCCGGAGCTGGTGGCCAAGTCGGACGCGCACGCGGTCTCCCCGGAATGGCTGGCCATCGATCCGGGCCGCTATCCACGTTTCCTGGACAATGCCGTCAACGGCTGCGTAATCGGCGGGCTGCCGGGCGATTTCGCCGATGCCGGGCGGGTACCGCCGGGCGAGCTGGACCTGTTGATGATCGCCGATGCCGGGCATTTCCCGCTCGCCGATGCGGTCGCGGTCGCGGGCAGCGCGCGAAATCTGTTGCTGCTGGGCGATCCCGCGCCGCTGCCCGGGCACGGCACCCATCCCGAACCGGTGCACGATTCGGTGCTGGGCCGTCTGCTCAGCGGGCAGCCCACGCTGCCACCGGAATTCGGGTATTTCCTCGATCGCACCTGGCGGATGCATCCGCAACTGTGCGGGCCGGTGTCGCGGCTGCGCTACGCGAGCCGGTTGCGATCCTGCGAAACCGTCACTCTCGCACGCGATCTCGAGGGTGTGCCGCCGGGCGTGCGAATGGTGCCGATCGACCATCACGGCAACAGTACCGAATCCGCCGAGGAGGCCCGCGAGATCGTGCGCCGGGTGCGCAATCTACTGGGGCTGCCGTGGCGCCAGGGCGTGTTGACGCGGCGGCTGCACCCGCACGACATCATGGTGGTGACGCCCTATCACGCGCAGGTGGCGCGGATCCGGACGTTGCTCTCGCGCGCCCGCATCGAGGACGTTCTGGTCAGCACCCCCGAGCGGGTCGCGGGGCGGGAGGCAGCGGTGGTGCTGATCTCGATGACCACCTCCTCCCCCGACGAGGCGCCACACGGTATCCACACCCTGCTCTCGCGGCATTGGCTCACGACGGCGATCTCGCGCGCGATGTGGGCCGCGATCATCGTGCATTCGGCGCTGATCACCGAGTATCTGCCCGAGGACACCGACCAGCTCACGGACCTGGCGGCGTTCCTGGAACTCACCGACGCCTGACCGGCCGCACTGCCATCCCGGAATGACAGGGTGTGAGCTCAGCCGAAGTTCTTGCCCTCGCCGCGATAGGTGGGCGCGGTGGTGCGGGTGCCGTCGGAGTCGATCAGTTGCACGGTGTCGAAGCGCTCGAACAGCTCGCCCGCCTTGGCATGCCGGAACCAGACGCGATCTCCGATCGCCAACCCCTTCGCGCCGCGCAGCGGGGTCTGCACCTCGCCCGCACCCTCGGTGCCGACGAGACGCAATCCGGTGGGCCACACCGGTTTCGGCACCCGGGACGTACCCGCCGGACCCGAGGCGATATACCCGCCGGAAAAGACCGTGGCGAATCCCGGCGCGGGAAGGCGCACGACCGACTGGGCGAAGTACAGCGCCGGGCGGGGTGTGAAACTGCGGTAGTGGTCGAACAGCGTCGGCACGTACAGCCCCGACCCCGCGGTCACCTCCGTGACCTCGGGCCCGGCGACGCTGACCTCGATCGAGCCGCTGCCGCCGCTGTTGACGATCTCCAACTCGCCCACGACCGAGCGCACGGCGTCCACGACCAGCGCGCGGCGCTTGTGGATCTCGGCCGCCGAGAGTCGTTTCATCAGCCGCACGGCCGGATTCGCATCGGGCATCCCGGCGATCTGCCCCTCGTAGGTCATCAGCCCGACGACCCGGAAGCCGCGGTCGAGGGCCTCGCGGGCCAGCCACGCGGCCCGGTCCGGGGTGCGGATCGGGGAGCGGCGCGGGCCCAGATGCAGCGGGCCGATGCGCAGGGCGGCGTCCACGTCCAGGCATACGCGCGGGCGCACCCGGTCGCTGCCGACGGCGGTCTTGATCAGGTCCAGCTGGGCGGGGTCGTCGACCATGAGGGTGATGGATTCGCGGAGCGTGTCGTCGCCGCCGAGTTCGGCCAGCGCGGCCCGGTGCACGGTCGGATAGCCCATGAGGATGTCGCGGGCGCCCTGGCGTGCCAGCCAGATCGCCTCGGGCAGCGAATAGCCCATGATGCCGGAGAATCCCCCGGCGGCGGTCAGGCCGGACCCGAGGACCTCCTCGAGCACGGCGCGGCAGCGCACCGATTTGCTCGCGACCCGGATGCGCACGCTCTCTGCCGCCTTCGGGCCTGGCGCGGACGGGCGGTGGGCGCGGCGCGTGAGATCCGACGCGTTGGCGCGCAGAGCGGCCAGGTCCAGGGCGGCCAGCGGCGGATCCAGATCTACGGTGGCCGCGTGCAGGGTTGCTATCGACGACACATCTGTCACGGTATCAACTGAACCACGAAGTTGGTCACTCGTCCAGTTTTACGGTAGGTCGAAATCGGCGCGTTATTTGTCCACGGCCCGTGTCGTCAGGCTCGACACCAGGTCGTCCAGCACGACGACGGTCGTATCCTCGTTGCAGTCGGCCAGCCAGCGCAGCACCGTCCCCTGCATGACCGCCACCGTATACGCCGCGATCGCCTCGACCGGCTCGATCCACTCGGTGTGCGATCGATCCGCACACAACCGCAGAAACGCCCCGATCTCGGCATCCTGATCTTCGAACGTGGCCGAGACCGCCGGTTCGGCCGCGCAGCCGACCCGCCCCTCCCAGCGGCGGCGCAACGCCGCAACGGTCGCCTCGTAGGTGCGAACCTGCCGTTCGGGCGATGCCTTGATCGCCGGCCACAGCGCACTGATCCCGGTGTGCAGCAGGATCCGCAGCGCACGCGTACCGGAAAAATCGAGCTCGGCGGACACCTTCTCCACGGCCTCGGTGATCGCCGGTCCGCTTCGGACCTCGACCATCTCTCCACTAGCGCTCAACGACGACTCCCTTGGGCGATGAACCTCGCGCACCTCGCCAGCGCGGGTTCGCTCAACGGGTTGCAGATCTTCACTGATCGCACCGGACACTCGAGTCCGGACGACCCGTTCAACATTCATCAATATAGAGGGTTTTCAAGGATCGCGACCGAGTTCACTACCGTTTACCGACTGGAAGAATGTTTTGTTACCCCCTTGGAACCCCTCCGCGATCCAACGGACACCCTCAAATCATCCCCCGAACCGATCGACGACGGCGCAAATCGACCAGAATTCTACTCAACCACACATCCGCCGCCGCGGCGCTGTGGCTGATCCCACATACCGCCAGAGATTTGCCGCTTCGATCGCCGAACGACACCCAGGCGAAACCGAACCCGCCTTAACCTGGAGTGATGAACACCTCGCGGCCCGATCACTTCCGGATCCCGGGCACCTTCAACTACCGCGACGTCGGCCGGCTACGCACGGCACGCGGGCGCGCACTTCGCAGCGGTGTGCTGCTGCGCTCGGCACATCTGTGCCAGCTCGACGCGCCGGGCCACGCCACGCTGCGTGAACTCGGCGTCGCCACCGTCCACGACCTGCGCGGTCCCCGCGAGATCGACTATCTGGGCGCGGACGTGCTGCCCGCGGACGTGCGGCTGCGGCTGACGCCCTTCGATTCACGCATCGGCGAGCAGCCCCCGCACGAGGCGGCCCGCGACGGACTGGCGGAGATGCTGCACACCTACCGGTCCTTCCCCGCCATGTCCGAGGCCAATGCGGCGCTGCTGGCGATCGCGGAGTCGATTCTGCGCAACGACGGCGCGGTCCTGGTGCACTGCGCCGCGGGCAAGGACCGCACCGGCTGGGCGATCGCGACGCTGCTGCGCGCGATCGGCGTCGCCGAATCGGACATCGTCGAGGACTTCCTGCGCAGCAACATTGCCGTCGACGCGCTCGCCGCCGACGTCGACCGCAACTCCGGCGGCCGCCTGCGCCTGCCGCCCGAGGTGCTGGGCGTGCGCGTGGAATACCTCGCCGCCAGCACCGAGGCGATGCACGATCTGCACACCGACCTCGAGGGCTATCTCTCTGCGATCGGCCTCACCGAGGAGCTTCGCAACCGCCTGCGCGTGCGCCTGCTGGCCTGAATGCCCCAAAGCCCTGGCCTGGACCGGCCGAACGTGACGTTCGGCCGGTCCAACCAACTCGCTTTGACACAGTTCCTACGTGCGCCGATCAGGACGCCGGGTTCGCACCTGCCGGCACCTGTTCACCCGGCGCGGGCGGGAGCGGCGGGGTGCCCGCACCGAACGGCGTGCCGGGCAAGGATTCCCGGCCGTGCGGGGTGAGCCAGCCCGCCAAGTCGGGGCCCGCGGGCACGATGCGGGTGGGGTTGATATCGGCGTGGACGATGTAATAGTGCTGCTTGATCTGAGTGAAATCGGTGGTGTCGCCGAAGCCCGGGGTCTGGAACAGATCGCGGGCATAGGCCCACAGCACCGGCATCTCGGTCAGCTTGGCCCGGTTGCATTTGAAATGGCCGTGATAGACCGGGTCGAAGCGGGCCAGCGTGGTGAACAGCCGCACATCGGCCTCGGTGATCGAGTCGCCGACCAGGTAGCGCCGCGTGGCCAGCCGCTGCGAGAGCCAGTCCAGGGCGGTGAACAGGCGGTCGTACGCGGCCTCGTAGGCGGCCTGATCGCCGGCGAATCCGCAGCGGTACACGCCGTTGTTGACCTCGGTGTACACGCGCCGGTTCACCTGGTCGATCTCCGCGCGCAGCGGCTCGGGATACAGCTGCGGCGCGCCCGGGCGGTGGTATTTCGCCCACTCGGTGGAGAAATCGAGGGTCATCTGTGCGAAGTCGTTGGTGGCCACCTGCCCGGTCGGCACGTCCACAACCGCGGGCACGGTGATGCCGCGCGGATAGTCCGGTACACGCGCGAGGTAGGCGTCCCGCAGGTAATGGATACCCAGGACCGGATCGACGCCGCCGGGATCCAGGTCGAAGGTCCAGCTGCGCTGGTCGTGGGTGGGGCCGCACAGGCCGAGCGAGAGCACGTCTTCGAGACCCAGCAGCCGCCGCACGATCAGCGTGCGGTTCGCCCACGGACAGGCGCGCGCCGCGACGAGCCGGTAGCGGCCCGGTTCGACCGGATATCCGTCGCGTCCGTCGGCGGTGATGCGGGTGGTGATGTAGTTGGTGTCCCGCTTGAACTCGCCTGGCTCGACGTAAGAGGGTTTATTCGCCTCGGCGCTCATCACCCAAGTCTCGCAGAAGGCGCCGCGGACGGAGCGGACGGGACACCACGCAATTGAGACAGTCACACTCCGATGTCTCTATTGCAGCTGTCCGCGGGATACATTGAGCCCATGACCGACAAACCCACTCGCCTGGAACGCACCGAGACCACGGGCGGCGCCGAGCTGGCGATCATCACCATCGACCATCCGCCGCTGAACCTGTTCGACATGGCGGTGATGAACTCACTCGCCGCCGATATCGACGAGCTGACCGCCACCCCGCCGCGCGCGGTACTGCTGCGGGCCGAGGGCAAGCTGGTCTCCGGCGGGGTCGACGTGCACGAGTTCGACGGGCTGTCGGTCGAACAGGGCGCCGAGCTGTGGCGCAGGCTCTTCGGGCTGGCCCACGGGATCGAGGCGCTGCCGTGCCCGGTCGTGTTCGCCGCGCATGGACTGACCCTCACCGCGGCCTTCGAGGTCGCCCTGGCCTGCGACATCATCCTGGCCGCGCCGAGGGCGAAGTTCGGGCTGGTCGAGACGGTCGTCGGGCTGACCCCGTCGATGGGCGGACCGCAGCGCCTGGCCGAGCGCGCCGGTTCGGGCCGCGCCCGCGAATTCGTGATGACCGCCGATCTGTACGACGCGGCGACCATGGCCGAGTGGGGCGTGGTCAACGCCGTGCACGAGGACGTCGATACCGCGGCCCGCGCGCTGGCCACCCGGCTCGCCGAGGGACCAACCCGCGCGCACGCGGCGACCAAGCGGATCATCGGGGCGTGGCGTTCCGGCGGTGTGGCGCACGCGGATTCGGTGACGCCGGAGATCTCGGGCGAGCTGTTCGCGACCGAGGATCTGCGCGGGGCGGTGCGCAGCTTCCTGGATGTCGGGCCGGGCAAGGCGACCTATACGGGTAGGTAACGGCGGAACCGACACGTTTGCGAACAATCAGCCCACAATTGTGAGATCGGTCATATAGTCACACAGGTGCCCGTCTGACCGAGGCACTCGGAGGGACTGATGTCGCACCTGGTCGAATATCCGCAGACGCGAAATCCGTGGAGCGGCAACCCCGTTGCCCGCGGCGCTGACGGCGTGCTGCGCTACGGCAACCTCAATCCGGCGCTCACCGAACTACTCGACGTGCAGGTGCATGCCTTCTCCGGCCGCGAGGCCGTGGTGGAGATCGGCGGGCCGGACGGGTGTGAAAGACGGCTGTCCTACCGGCAGCTGTGGCACAGCGCCTCGCGGATCGCCGGCGGATTGCAGGACCACGGCATCGGCTACGGCGATCGGGTCGCGGTGCGGATGCCGGTGGGCACGCGCTGGGTGCAGGCGTTCCTGGGTGCGTTGCTGTCCGGCGCGGTGCCGGTGCTGGTGCCCGATGGTCTGCCCGAACCCCTTGCCGCGCAGGTGCTCTCCGATAGCTCCGCGGACTTCGTGCTGGACGACGGGGAGTTGCCCGACGGCGCGGCCTTCATCGACGACGGCGCATCCCTGAACGAACTGGCCCTGCTGTGCTACACCAGCGGCGCGGTATCCAAGGGCGTCGAGCTGACGAACGAGAATCTGCTCTCGGCGGTGCGTTCGGTGGTGGGTGCGTTGGACCTGGCTCCGAGCCCCTCGCTGCGCAATCTGGTGCTGCTGCCGCTGGCCCATGCCAGCGGCTGCGTGGATCAAATGCTGCCGACCTTCGCCGTCGGCGGCACGGTGGTGCTGTCCCCCGATCCGGCGCTGATCGCGGAAACCATTGTCGCCGAACATATCGACACCGTCTCGGCGACGCCGCGCATCTTCGCCGGGCTGCTGCCGGATCTGGCCGGGCTGCGCGCCGAGGGCGTACGACAGGTGTGCAGCGCCGGACATCGCGCCGAACTGGCCGCCACCGACCCGGGCACCTGCGAGGTCGTGGCGGACGCGCTGCGCGAGGTATTCCCGCTGGCCCGGCAGTGGTCGGTGTGGGGCGCGACCGAAACCAGCGGCATCGGACTGGCGCTGGCCGACAGCGGCGAACCGCATCACCGCGATCTGCTCGGGCTCCCCTTCGGCGGCACGGAATTGGCGCTGTGGGGTCCGCGCGCCGGCTCGGGCCACGGCGAATTGCTCTGCCGCGGCCCGAACGTCACCCGCCGCTACTGGAACGACCCGCAGACCACCGAATCCCGTTTCACCGGCTCGTGGTTCCACACCGGCAACCAGGTCGACATCGACGAAGACGGGCTGGTCCACCGCGCCGAGTAGGACGCGTGTCGAAGTGAGACGACGGGGTGGCACCGCTTCGACACAACCTAGCCGCGGATTCCGTCGCCGGGCGCGGCGGCGCTTACAGCAGAAATCGGGCAATCCGAGCGGCCGGGGGCGGCGGCATCGAGCGTTGGACTATTACACTCGGCGCGGACGAGAGGGGTGAAAGTGCCGATATTCAAGACTGGCGTGGAGAAGGCGGTGCGGTCGCTGCTGGATAACGGCGCGCAGGTACAGGCGCCGGCGGTCGCCAAGTATGTGGACCGGTTCCGGCGCTCCCATCCGGACGAATCCCCGGCCCAGATCATCGAACGGCTGGAGAAGCTGTATCTCACCACGGTGACCGGCAGCGGCACGGCCGTCGGGGCGACCGCGGCGGTGCCCGCGGTCGGCACGCTCGCCGCCATCGCGGCGGCCAGCGCGGAGACCACGTTCTTCCTCGAGGCCTCGGCGGTGCTCACCCTCGCCGTGGCCGCCGTCCACGGCATCGCGCCCGACGACGCCGAACGCCGCCGCGCGCTGGTGCTGGCGGTGGTGCTCGGCGAGAGCGGGATGCAGATCGTCGAGAAGAACGTCGGGCGCTCGGCACAGAATTGGGGCACGCTGCTTGCCGGGCGCATCCCCGGCATCACCAGCCTCAACGAGGCGCTGATGAAGCGTTTCGTGCTGCGCTTCCTGGCCGAACGCAGCCCGCTGATGTTCGGCAAGGTACTACCCGCCGGAATCGGCGCGGCCATCGGCGGTTTCGGCAACCGGGCGCTCGGGAAACGAACAATCGCCAACGCGCACCGGGCATTCGGGCCCGCACCGCTCGCCTGGCCGGCACCGCTGATCATCGACGCGGATCCGCTACCCACCCTGGACAATCGGAGGAAGCCGTGACGAATTCCGCACGGCCGCCGACCTTCTCCTGCACCGGGCCGGCCGAGACACACCATGGTGTCCGCGTGCAGCGTGAGGTCGACTTCGCCGATCCGCTGCCCACGCTGCACATCGGGAGGTACGAGCAGCGATGAGTCCTGTACGGCCGCTGGCCTTCTCCGTCACCGGACTGACGCAGAAATTCGAGGGCGTCACACTGCTGCGTGAGGTCGGATTCTCGGTTCCGGTCGGTACCACCGCCGCACTGGTCGGGCCGTCCGGCGCGGGCAAATCCCTGCTCGTGCAGATCCTGCTGGGGCAGCTGGCACCGTCCTCGGGAACGGCGTCGATCGGTGGATCCCGGACGGGCGGGGGCCGCCCGCTGGGTGTGATGTTGCAGCCGCGCGGGTTGCATCCGACGCGCACCGTCCGGGCCCAGCTGCTCATCTATGCCGCGGCCGCCGGGATCTCCGACGACGAGGTGGATGCGGTGCTGGCCGTCACCCGCCTCGATATCGCCGCCGGCGCCAAGGTTCAGGCGCTGACGCCGAGTATGCAGGCCCGGCTGGCGCTGGCGATCGCGCTGCTCGGCAATCCCCGGCTGCTGCTCCTCGACGAGCCCCTCACCGGCCTGGACGCCGCCGAACGCGCGTGGCTGTTCAACCATCTGCACCGGCACGCCCGCAGCGGCGGCACCACGCTGCTGACCTCGCAGAGCCTGTCGGCCGTGCTGCCGGTGGCCGATAACCTGATCCTGCTGAGCGCGGGTTCGGTGGTGTATCAGGGCAGTCCGCGCTCGTTGCGGCGCACCCACCCCGACCGCCTGGTGGTTGCCGCGTCGAGCCCGATCGCGCTGGCCACCATGCTGGCCGCCGAGGGGTTCACCGATGCGGTGATGCGCTCGGACGGGCGGCTGGCGATCGCCGATGCCACCCGCGCCGAGATCGAGTCCGCCGCCGGGCGCGCCCGGGTCCGGCTGACCGAGGTGATTCCCGAGCCCGTGCATCCGGACCGGGTGCTGGCCGCGCTCACCCGATCCGCCCCGACGTCGTATGGGATGCCCCGTTGAACCTCACCATGCCCACCCTGCCGACGCTGCCCACCGTGCCCGTCCCGGTGCGCCGCGCGGCCCACTCCGAGATCCGCCGGATCACCACCCGCCGGTCGGGATGGATGCTCGCGGCGGCGTGCGCGGCGATCGGTTTCGTCGTGACCCTGATGAGCGCCGGGGTGGGCAGCGGACCGCAGTCCAGCGGACAGATCGCCACCGGAACCGCCACCGTCGGACTGTATCTCGCGCTGATCGTGGCCGCCGCCGCGTCCGCGGTGACCGGCGCCCTGCACACCGGCGGGGAGTACCGCTACGAGAGTCTGCCGCTCACCGCGCTGTTCATCCCCGACCGAGATCTGCTGTTCGGTGCGAAACTCGGTGTGGCGGCGGCCTATTCGCTGCTGCTGGGCTTATCCGCGGAGATCGGCGCTGCGCTCGGGCTGGCCGCGCTGGGCCGCGACAAGATCCAGGTCGGGCGAGAACTGATCGGCGCGTTCGGCGGTGGCCTGCTCGCCGCGGTGTGCTGGGGCCTGATCGGCGCGAGCCTGGGCCTGTTCCTGCGCTCGACCGCCCTGGCCGTCACCGCCATGATCGGCTGGTGCATCGTGGCTGAACCGTTGATCTGGCTGATCGTCAAGGGCGCCGGAATCCCGAGTTTCGCTGTCCTACTCCCCGATTCGGCCACCATCGGCACGGCCGCCGTAGGCTCCTTCTCCCACAGCTCATTCCTGGCCCCAAGCGCCGCCTCGGCCGTGGTGCTGGTCCTGTGGACCGCCGCCGCAGGGGCGTTGTCCTGGTGGTACTTCCGCAAGCGCGAGATCTAGGTTCCTCCACGACCTGCCTAGACCGGATCAACGGGGCGTAGCTGCCCCGAGTCTGCAAGTACGTCAAGTACTTGACGTACTTGCAGACTCGGGGCAGTATGGATTGCGAATGGAGGTTCACCATGTCTGCAGTGCATTACGACAGCTACACCGAGGCCCGGACCCACTTGAAAGACCTGTTGGATGCCGCAGGGCAGGGCCATGTGGCGACGGTTCGTCGCGATGCCGAATACGCCGCCGTGGTTGACGCCGAGCGCCTGCGGTACGCGCTGAGCAAGCGATGCCAGTCTCATGCCGAGGTTGTCAGCGAAGGGGGCGGATGGTCGGTATTCCTACCCGGCCTACCCATTGCCGCAGACGGGTCGACCTTCGACGAAGCCATCGCTGAAATGGTCGTAGCGCTCCACGAATACGCCGATGACTGGCAGGGCCGTTTGAGTCATGCGCCCAATCACCGCGAAAACTGGGGGCTGGTACAGATGGTCGCCCTCAGCAACGACGAACAACTTCGTGACTGGTTGCTGGGGGAGGGCTAGTGACTCGACCCGAACCAACTCGCGAAAGGCATGAGCAGTTCTGCAAGATCGAGGGATGGGCACGAGTACGCGATGCGCGCGGTCGTACCGGAACTCACCACGTGACATACGAATTCGCTCTCGCCGACGGCCGAATCCTACGCACCCGCATCTCGCATCCGGTCGACCGCACCGGTTACGGTGCCGCACTGTGGTCACATATCTTGCGGGACCAACTCGACATCACAGACGAGACATTCTGGCGGTGCGTCCTAGACGGCGTTCTCCCGGATCGTGGCGTACCCGAACCGCCACGAGAATCCCTTCCTGCCGACCTTGTCCACCTCTTGATTCACCGCATAGGACTCGCCGATGATGATGTCGCATCCATGAGCAAGGAGCGGGCCATCGCCCGCTTACAACAATTTTGGACCGAAGGCACCTGAGCCGGGTACCCGCGTCGACACTAACGCACGGACACTCAGTTCATACGTTGAGTCTGCGGGTGCCGGGCAGGTGTTGTAGTCCCCAGCCCGCCACCGTATCCAGGACCGGACCGAGGTCGCGGCCCCTATCAGTCAGGCGGTAGGCGTAGCGGGGCGGGTTGTCCTGATAGGCGGTGCGGGTGATGATTTCGGCGTCCTCCAGCTTGCGGAGGCGGTCGGCGAGGGTGTTGGTGGGGACGGATTCGCCGCCGGTCATGAAGTCGCCGTAGCGCATCTCCTCGGCGAAGTACAGGTCGCGCACGATCAGTAGTGACCAGCGGTCGCCCAGGATGTCGAGCGTCCCGGCGATCGCGCAGTCGGATCGGCGCTGCTTCGGCGCGGCCACAATTCCTCCTGTCCCTTGCATATTTAAAGTTACCACGCCTACAGTGACTTTAATATTGCAAGTAACCCTTTGGAGGGGTCATGACCACATCCGTTGCTATCCGCCGCACCACGCCCGCACCCATCCTGCTCGTCGCCGCCTGGCTGGCCATCGCCGTCGCGCTAGGCGCGGCGGGGGCGTTCAATCCCACGCCTCCCGCGCCGCCGCTCGCACTCGGAATCGTCGCGGGCGCACCGCCTCTGGTGGCCTTGGCGCTCATCGCCGGATCACGCCGCTTCCGGTCGTGGGCGCAGGGACTCGACCTACGGCTGCTGACTCAGCTCCAAATGTGGCGCATCGCCGGATTCGTCCTGCTGGTTCTCGGCGTCTCCGGCACGCTGCCCAAACCGTTCGCGCTGTCCGCGGGGATCGGCGACGTACTCGTCGCCCTGTCCGCCCCGCTGATCGCGACCTTCGTCGTCGGCACCCGGCGTCGATGGATCTTCGTGGCGTGGACCATCTTCGGCATCGCGGATCTGCTCAACGCCGTCGCCCTCGGCACCCTCACCTCCACCTCAGACGCGATGTCCACCCTGCCCCTGAGCGTGATCCCGACCTTCGGCGTGCCGTTCGCCCTGGTGCTGCACCTGCTGACGCTGACCCAGCTGCGGCGCTGGAGCAACTGACCGCCGTCAGTGCAGTCATCCCAGCAGTCACCGAGACCAAGCGCGGTCGGCCCGGTCCGGCCGCGCTTGGTCAACGCCTCCACCTCCGCCCGGCATTGCTCGATGCCGACCACGGGACATCAGCCGGGTCATAGGCGTCCATACCCGGTGCGGCACCTTCGTCCGGCTCGGATCTTTGGTCGGCGACCCGACTGAGCAACCTTGATCGGCGCTGAACAGACGGCGCAGGGGTTTGTAGCGAGTGCTCAGCGCCGACGGGGGGTGCTCAGACCTACCCTCCGCTACGAGTCAGTTGGCGCAGCGCCCTGGGAGCGGCGCTAGCGAGGTGGGGTCGTTATCCGGATGGCATGTCGGTGCCGGTCGGTAATGTCGGATGGCGATGAGGGTGAGCGGCATGGATGGGGGAAGCGTGAGGACGAACGGCGAGAGCGGGTGGATTCGGCGGCTGTGGGTTGCGTGCTGTGCGCGGCCGAGGCTGCTGGCCGGGGTGATTCTCACGCTCACGGTGGGGGCGGTCGCCGAGGTCGCGGTGCCGCTGGCGGCCAAGCGGGCGCTCGACAGTGCGCGGGTCGGCGATATGCGCGCCATTACCGTCGTCACGGGGGTGCTGGTGGTGCTGGCCTTTGTGCGGTTCGGGACCTCCATCGGGCGGCGGTGGCTGGCGGGGCGGCTGGCGCTGGATGTGCAGCACGACGTGCGGGTCGCGTTGCTGGCGGCGCTGCACCGGTACGACGGGCGCGGGCAGGACGGGGTGCGGACCGGGCAGGTGGTGTCGCGGGCGATCTCGGATCTGCAGATGGTGCAGGGGTTTCTGGCGATGGCGCCGATGTCGGCCATGCAGCTGTTGCTGTCGGTGCTGGCCGCGGTGGTGATGCTGGTGTTGTCGCCGCTGCTGGCGGTGGTCTCGCTGCTGACCGTGCCGGCGCTGATCGTGGTGGTGTATCGGATCAGGCCCCAGCTGCACGCGGCGACATGGTCGGCACAGCAGCGGGCGGGCGATGTGGCCCAGCACGTCGAGGAGACCGTGACCGGGGTGCGGGTGGTCAAGGGGTTCGGGCAGGAGGCCCGGATGGTCGGCGTGCTCGAACGGCATGCGCGCACGCTCTACGGCGAGCGGATGCGCGCGGCCCGGATCAACGCCCGGTTCTCCCCCACCGTGGCCGCGATCCCGCAGATCGGCATGGTCGCGGTGATCGCGCTCGGCGGCATGCTCGCCCTGCACGGAACCATCGGCATCGGCACCTTCCTGGCGTTCGCCGCCTACGTCACGATGCTCGGGGGCAGCACGCGGGTGGTGGCGAGCGTCATCGTGCTGGCACAGCTCACCCGGGCCTCCGCCGAGCGCGTCTTCGACGTCATCGACGACGCGCCCGACACCGTCGACCCACCCGCACCGCAGGACCTGCCCGAGGGACCACTCGGCATCGAGATCGATTCGCTCACTTTCGGATTCGACGCCGACCGCCCGGTGCTGTCCGATTTCGACCTGACCGTGCACCCCGGCGAGACCGTGGCAATCATCGGGCCCGCCGGTTCCGGCAAATCCACGCTGGCCCTGTTGCTGCCGCGCTTCTACTCCCCCGACGGCGGGCAGATCAGGCTGTTCGGAGCGAGCGGCGCGGTCGATATCGAGCGGGCGCGCGCGGCCGAGCTGCGCGCGGCGATCGGCGTGGTGTTCGACGAGCCGTTCCTGTACTCCGACACGGTCACGGCCAATATCGCGCTCGGCCACCCTGACGCCACCCCGGAGCAGATCCGGCACGCCGCCGAACAGGCGGCGGCGCACGACTTCATCACCGCCCTGCCCGACGGATACGACACCGTGGTGGGCGAGCGCGGGCTCACGCTGTCGGGCGGCCAGCGCCAGCGCCTGGCCCTGGCCCGCGCCCTGCTGGCCGGCCCGCGCATTCTGGTGCTCGACGACGCCACCTCCGCCGTCGACGCCGTCACCGAGGCGGCCATATTCGAGGCACTGCCCAGCGACAGCGGCCGCACCACCGTGATCCTGGCACACCGCGAATCCACCCTCACCCACGCCGACCGCGTCATCCGCCTGCCGGAGCCGCCCCGCCAGGTGGTCGAGCACCTCTGGCCCGACGACGAAACCCCAGCCACCGATATCGCCACCGCCGACATCCCCCCGGAATTGCGGGATACGCTCGCGCGGCTCCCAGCGCCAAGCGAACTACCCGGCGGCGATGTCCGCGAATTCGAACGGCCCGAACCGAACTTCCGGCTGTTGCGGCTGCTGCATCCGGTGCGCTGGCTGCTCGCGGCGGTGGTGGCGCTGCTGGCACTGGACGGCGCCATCGGGGTGGCCTTCCCGGCGCTGACCCGCTATGCACTCGACCACGGCGTGGCCGCCCACAGCGGGGCGGCGCTGGCCGGCGCGGCGCTGGGTGCGCTGGTGCTCGCGGGGCTGAGCTGGCTCGATGAGTCCATCGGCACGATGCTGTCCGCACGCGGCGGCGAACGGTTGCTGTACGGGCTGCGAATTCGCAGCTATGCGCATCTGCAGCGGCTCGGGCTCGACTTCTACGAGCGCGAGCTGTCCGGCAAGATCATGACGCGGATGACCACCGACATCGACGCGTTGTCGACATTTCTGCAGACGGGGCTCAGCACCGCGCTGATCAGCATCGCGACGGTGGCCGGGGTTCTGGTGGCGCTGGTGATCTGCGATGCCGGGCTGGCGCTGGTGATCTTCGTGGCGCTGCCGCCGCTGATCGTCGCGACGCTGGTATTCCGCAAGGTCTCCGCGTCCGCGTACTCGGCCTCGCGCGAGCGGGTCGCCGTCGTGAACGCCGACTTCCAGGAGAACATCGCCGGGCTGCGCACCACGCAGGCATATCGGTCCGAACCGCATGCTCAGCGGCGCTTCACCGGATACTCCGACACTTACCGTCATGCCCGGATGCGGGCGCAGAAGGCCATCGCGGTGTACTTCGGCTTCATCGTCGCCTGGGCCGATCTCGCCCAGGCCGCGGTGGTCTACGTGGGTGCCCGCGACATCGCGCACGGGGCCATGACCGCCGGCACGCTGGTCGCCTTCGTGCTGTATCTCGGTCTGCTGATCAACCCCATCGTGCAGCTGTCACAGGTCTTCGACGGCTACCAGCAGTCGCGCGTCGGGCTGCAGCGAATCGCGACCCTGCTGCGCACGCCGTCGTCCATCACACCCGATCCGCCGAAGACCCTCGAGGCACCCCATACCCGCGGCGCAGCCGATGTGGAATTCGACACAGTTCACTTCCGCTATCCGGGCGCTGCGAGCGAGGCGCTGAGCGGTGTGCGCCTGCACATTCCGGCCGGTTCCAGCCTGGCGCTGGTCGGCGAGACCGGTGCGGGTAAGTCGACGATCGTGAAACTCCTTGCGCGGCTTTACGATCTGCCGCGCGAGGATCCCGCACTCGGCGCCCCCGGCAACGGCGCTGCCCGGAACGGCGACGGTGCGTACCCCGCCGGCGCCATCCACGTCGACGCCGTCGACGTGCGCGATTACCGCCTCGCCGACTATCGCGCCCGGCTCGGTGTCGTCCCGCAGGAGGCGCACCTGTTCACCGGCGACATCGCGAGCAACATCGCCTTCGGGAACCCTTCCGCCAACCCCACGCAGGTCGAGCAGGCCGCGGACACCGTCGGCGCGCTGGAGATGATCGCCGGGCTAGCGCGCGGCATGCGGCAACCGGTCGGCGAGGGCGGGCGCGGTCTGTCCGCCGGGCAGCGGCAGCTGATCGCGCTGGCCCGGGCCGAGCTGGTCGATCCGGATCTGCTGCTGCTCGACGAGGCCACCGCCGTCCTGGACCCGGTCAGCGAGGAAAAAGTGCTGGCCGCCAGCACCGCGATGACCCGCGGGCGCACGGCTGTCATCGTCGCGCACCGTCTCGCGACGGCGGCGCGCGCGGATCGCATCGCGGTCGTCGCATCCGGGCGAATCGTCGAAATCGGCACGCATGCCGAGCTGGTCGAGGCCGGCGGAATCTATACCCGGCTGTGGGAGGCGGCGGGGGCAAGTGAGGGAATATTCTCGTCTTAGGACGAGTCGTCATCTATGTGGTCGGCATGTCCGGCGGTTCCCGGCTCCCGTGAAGGGTTTGCCGGCGGGGTGCGGGGGGCGTCACAGGCCGGGAGGAGGCAGTGTGCGTAAACAGTCAGCGACGCACTGGTACCGCCGTGAAGCGACGATTGGCAACGGGGCCTATCCTCAGAAAGGGCGAATCGGCGTGCATATTGCCGATACCCGTGCCGGGCACGTCACAAACGTCGCAGCGCAAAGAACGGAATGAGGCGAACACCTGCTGTGAGCAGCTCAACATCCCAGTTCGGACAGAACCAGTGGCTCGTGGACGAGATGTACCAGAAGTACAAGCAAGACCCATCGTCCGTCGATGAGAGCTGGCACGAATTCCTGGCCGATTACACACCGGAGACTCCGGCCGACACCGGCAACGGCACAGTTGCCGCGCCGGCCGCCGCCGCTCCCGCACCCACCACACCCACCGCCGTCGCTGCCCCCGTCACGGCTCCCGCCGCCCCGGTGACGCCCGCGCCGGCACCGGCCGCGCCCCCCGCGCCCAAGGTGACCGCCCCGGCGTCCGTCGCCGCCGCGGCGCCGCCGACCACGCCCGCCCAGGCCGCCAACGCCACCCCGGCGCCCGCCCCGGCCGCCGCGGCACCCGTGGCCGATACCTCGCAGGTGCTGCGCGGCCCCGCCGCGGCGATCGTGCGGAACATGGCGGCGTCGCTGACCATCCCGACCGCCACCAGCGTGCGCGCCATCCCCGCGAAGCTGATGATCGACAACCGGCTGGTCATCAACAACCACCTGGCCCGCACCCGCGGCGGCAAGATCTCCTTCACCCACCTGCTGGGCTACGCGATCGTGCAGGGCATCAAGGCCTTCCCGAACATGAACCGGCACTTCGCCGAGATCGACGGTAAGCCGAATGCGGTCACCCCCGCGCACACCAACCTCGGCCTGGCCATCGACCTACCGGGCAAGAACGGCGGCCGCACGCTCGCGGTGGCTGCGATCAAGAACTGCGAGACGATGAATTTCGCGCAGTTCCACACCGCGTACGAGGAAGTCGTGCGCCGCGCCCGCGACGGCAAGCTCACCAACGACGACTTCGCGGGCGTCACCATCTCGCTGACCAACCCGGGCACCATCGGCACCGTGCATTCGGTGCCGCGGCTGATGCCGGGCCAGGGCACGATCGTGGGCGCCGGCGCGATGGAGTACCCGGCCGAGTTCCAGGGCATGAGCGATCTGCAGCTGGCCGAGATGGGCATCGGCAAGCTGATGACCCTGACCTCCACCTACGATCACCGCATCATCCAGGGCGCGGAGTCCGGCGACTTCCTGCGGACCATCCATAACCTGCTGATCTCCGACGAACTCTTCGACGAGATCTTCCACGGCATGGGCGTGCCGTATGAGCCCGTGCGCTGGCGCAAGGACATCAAGGAACGCGGCGTAGACAAGAGCGTGCGCGTGCAGGAGCTCATCGCCTCCTACCGCAACCGCGGCCACCTGATGGCCGACACCGATCCGCTGCGGCTGGTCAAGGACAAGTTCCGCAGCCACCCGGATCTGGATGTCACCCAGCACGGCCTGACCCTGTGGGACCTGGACCGCGAGTTCAATGTCGCGGGCTTCCACGGCAAAGAGCGGATGAAGCTGCGCGATGTGCTCTCCATCCTGCGCGATGCGTACTGCCGCCACACCGGCGTCGAGTACACCCACATCCTCGATCCCGAGCAGCTGCGCTGGATCCAGGACCGGGTCGAGCAGAAGCACGAGAAGCCGACCGTCGCCGAGCAGAAGTACATCCTGAGCCGGCTCAATGCCGCCGAGGCCTTCGAGACCTTCCTGCAGACGAAATATGTTGGGCAGAAGCGCTTCTCGCTCGAGGGTGCCGAGGTTGTCATCCCGATGATGGATTCGATGATCGACCAGTGCGCCGAGAAGGGCCTGGACGAGGTCGTCATCGGCATGCCGCACCGCGGCCGCCTGAACGTGCTGGCCAATATCGTCGGCAAGCCGTACTCGCAGATCTTCACCGAGTTCGAGGGCAACATGAACCCGGCCGCCACGCACGGCTCGGGCGATGTGAAGTACCACCTCGGCGCGCACGGCACCTACATCCAGATGTTCGGCGACAACGACATCTCGGTGGCGCTGACGGCCAACCCGTCGCACCTCGAGGCCGTCGATCCGGTACTGGAGGGCTTGGTCCGTGCCAAGCAGGACCTGCTCACCAAGGAAGATCTGGTCACCAAGGGCGAGGAGGCACGCACCTTCTCGGTCGTGCCGCTGATGATGCACGGTGACGCCGCGTTCGCCGGTCAGGGTGTGGTCGCGGAGACCCTGAACATGTCGGGTCTGCGCGGTTACCGCGTCGGTGGCACCCTGCACATCGTGGTGAACAACCAGATCGGCTTCACCACCGCCCCGGAGAACAGCCGCTCGACCGAGTACTGCACCGATATCGCGAAGTTCATCGGCGCGCCGGTCTTCCACGTCAACGGCGACGATCCCGAGGCCTGCGACTGGGTGGCCCGCCTGGCGGTCGACTACCGCGAGCGGTTCCACAAGGACGTCGTGATCGACCTGATCTGCTACCGCCGCCGCGGCCACAACGAGGGCGACGACCCGTCGATGACTCAGCCGAACATGTACGACGTCATCGACACCAAGCGCAGCGTCCGCAAGTCCTACACCGAGGCCCTGATCGGCCGTGGCGATATCTCGCTGAAGGAGGCCGAGGACGCCCTGCGCGACTTCCAGGGCCAGCTCGAGCGGGTCTTCAACGAGGTGCGGGAGCTGGAGAAGTACATCCCGGAGCCGAGCGAATCGGTCGAGGAGGAGCAGACCGTGCCGGGCACGGTAGTCACGGCCGTGGACAAGTCGGTGCTGCAGCGCATCGGCGATGCATTCCTCGATGTGCCCGAGGGCTTCAGCGTGCACCCGCGCGTCAAGCCCGTGCTGGAGCGCCGTCGCGAGATGTCCTACGAGGGCAAGGTCGACTGGGCCTTCGCCGAACTGCTGGCCTTCGGTTCCCTGATCGACCAGGGCCGCGCGGTGCGCCTGACCGGTCAGGATTCCCGGCGTGGCACCTTCACCCAGCGGCATTCGGTGATCATCGACCGCAAGTCCGGCGCGGAGTACACCCCGCTGCACAACATCGGCAGCACGAACCCGGGCTGGTTCGCGGTGCACGATTCGGCGCTGAGCGAATACGCCGCGGTCGGCTTCGAATACGGCTACTCCCTGGGCAATCCGGAAGCACTCGTGCTGTGGGAGGCGCAGTTCGGCGACTTCGTCAACGGCGCGCAGTCCATCATCGACGAGTTCATCTCCTCGGGTGAGGCCAAGTGGGGCCAGCTCTCGGAGGTCGTGCTGCTGCTGCCGCACGGTCACGAGGGCCAGGGTCCGGACCACACCTCGGGCCGCATCGAGCGGTTCCTGCAGCTGTGCGCCGAGGGGTCGATGACCGTCGCGGTCCCCTCTACCCCGGCGAACTACTTCCACCTGCTGCGCCGCCACGCGCTCGACGGCATCCGCCGCCCGCTGATCGTCTTCACCCCGAAGTCGATGCTGCGCAACAAGGCCGTGTTGTCCAACGTCGAGGACTTCACCGACAACAAGTTCCGCTCGGTGCTCGAGGAGCCCACCTACGAGACCGGCGACGGCGATCGCACCAAGGTCAAGCGGATCCTGCTGACCAGCGGCAAGCTGTACCACGAGCTGGCCGGTGAGAAGGCCAAGAAGGGCCGCGAGGATGTCGCCATCGTGCGCATCGAGCAGCTCTATCCGATCCCGTCCTACCGGCTCAACGAGAAGCTGGCGACCTATCCGAACGCCACCGATATCGCGTGGGTGCAGGAGGAGCCGGCCAACCAGGGTGCCTGGCCGTTCTTCGGGCTGAACCTGCCGGAGATCCTGCCGGACCGGTTCACCAAGCTGCGCCGCATCTCGCGCCGCGCCATGTCGGCCCCGTCCTCGGGTTCGTCGAAGGTGCACGCGGTCGAGCAGGCCGAGATCGTCGGGGAGGCGTTCGCGCCGACCGACTAGCCGCATAAGGCTTCCGGTTAACTGCGCCGGGCCGAACTCGCTCTCCCAGAGCGTTTTCGGCCCGGCGCAGTGCTTTGTGCGACCGGCGAGCCGCGAACCGCGTGCGACGGTCGTCATTGGCACTTGCTCCAGACCTGTTTCACATCGTATATTCGGTGCGGAATATTTGATGCGGGTCATACCGTTGGCAACCGATGCAGTCACGGCGGACCGAAAGGGAGAGAGTGCGATGAGCAAGCAACCGGGTGCGACGCTGACGCCGCTGGCACTGTCCGCGCTCGCGCTGCTGGAGGAGCGGCCGATGCATCCGTACGAGATGTATCAGCTGATGCTGCAACGCCGGGAGGACTACATAGTCAAGGTCCGGCCCGGCTCGCTGTATCACACCGTCACCCGCCTCGCCGAGCAGGACCTGGTCCACGTCGAGGGCATCGACCGGGCCGGGAATCGGCCCGAGCGCACCACCTACCGCATCACCGAGGCGGGCCGCACCGCGCTGCGCTCCCGGATCGCCGAGATCCTCCGCAAACCTGTCCGCGAATATCCGATCTTCCCCGTGGCGATCTCCGAGGCGCATGATCTGCCCGCGGACGAGGTGATCGCCCTGATCACCGAGCGCATCGGCTGGCTGACCAACGACCTCACCCAACTCGACGCCCTGCTGGAGTGGCTGCCCGCCCACCGGGTGCCGCGCCGGTACTGGATGGACGTCGAATACCTGCGCGGCCAGGTCGACGCCGAGGTCACCTGGCTGCGCCGCATCGTCAAAGAACTGCGCGACGGCACGCTCGAATGGGAGAAGTACAGCCCCGAGGGCGTGCGCATCACCGAGGACACCGAGGATTTCGGTTCCGACTGGGGCGCGGCCGTCACCGACGACGTGCTCGCACAGTTACGGAAGGGCGGTGTAATCCCTGCCGACCACTGAGGCGCAGCGATTGCGCGCCACACACCATTCATTCGACTTTCACAAGGACTGAAACCTATGACTACCCAACGCAATCCGTGGCTAGCGCTCTACGCGCTGGTTGTCGGCTTCTTCATGATCCTGCTGGATATGACCATCGTGTCGGTGGCCAATCCGACGATCATGCGCGAACTGCACACCGATATGACCAAGGTGATCTGGGTGACCAGCGCCTACCTGCTCACCTACGCGGTGCCGCTGCTGGTGACCGGCCGGCTCGGAGATCGCTTCGGCCCCAAGAACATCTACCTCATCGGCCTGGTCGTCTTCACACTGGCCTCGCTGTGGTGCGGCCTGTCCGGATCCGTCGATATGCTCATCGCGGCGCGTGCCGTGCAGGGCCTGGGCGCGGCGCTGATGACGCCGCAGACGATGGCCGTCATCACCCGCACCTTCCCGCCGGACAAGCGCGGCGCGGCTATGGGCCTATGGGGCGGCGTGGCGGGCCTGGCCACCCTGGTCGGCCCGATCCTGGGTGGCGTACTGGTCGACCAGCTGGGCTGGAACTGGATCTTCTACATCAACGTCCCGGTCGGCATCGTGGCCTTCGTGCTGGCGATGTGGCTGGTGCCCGCACTGCCGACGCACCGGCACAAGTTCGACTTCGTCGGTGTCGCACTGTCGGGTATCGGAATGTTCCTGCTGGTCTTCGGCATTCAAGAGGGCAACGCCCACAACTGGAACGCCTGGATCTGGGGCATGATCATCGCCGGGCTCGTGGTGTTCGCACTGTTCGTGGTCAATCAGGCCCGCAGCAAGACGGAGCCGCTGGTGCCGATGAGCCTGTTCCGCGACCGCAATTTCACGCTGTCCAGCGTGGCGATCGCGGCGATGGGCGCGGCGATCACCTCGATGATGGTGCCGGCGTATTTCTATCTCCAGGCGGTGCGGGACTATTCGCCGACCAAGTCGGCGCTGATCTTCGCGCCGATGGCCATCGTCACCGGCTTCACCGCACCGTTCATCGGCAAGATCTCGGACCGGATGCCGCCGCGGATCATCCCGACCATCGGCTTCGTGCTGTTCGCCGCGTCGGTCTTCGGCTTCGCAGCGCTGATGAAGCCCGACAGCTCGATTCCGGTATTCATCGTGATCGGCGCGGTCGCCGGGCTGTCCAACTCCTGCATCTGGGCGCCGCTGGCCTCGACCGCGACCCGCAACCTGCCGGTTCAGCAGGCCGGCGCGGGCGCGGGCGTCTACAACACGACCCGGCAGATCGGTTCGGTACTGGGCAGCGCGGTGATCAGCGCGCTGATCGCCAACCGCATGACCGCCCAGCACCTGAGCGGCGGAAAGTTCTCCGAGGGCGCGGGCCCAGCCAAGCTCCCGGCGTTCATCCTGCACCCGTTCAGCACCGCGCTGAGCCAGTCGATGTACCTGCCGGCGGCGATCCTGCTGATCGGCGTGATCGCCTCGGCGCTGTTCGTGCGCAGCGGCAAGTCCAAGCCGGGTACACCGGTGGACGCCGACCGGGTGCCGGTGGACGTGGGGCACTGAGTTAGCAACGCCCGCCCGTCATCCCGGCACGCCTTTGGCCGGGATCCATCGGAACCCTCTGGGCAACGGTGGATTCCGGCCACAAGTATGCCGGAATGACGGTGGCTGGGCCGCTCAGCCCACGCGGACGGTGATGGACGGGTAGCCGCTGGCGCCGTCGGGGACGACATCCGCCTGCTCCGAGGTCTGGACCTGGCCGGTGCCGTCGGTGGCGCGGGCGCGGATGGTGTGGGTGCCGGAGGTGGTGGGCCAGTCGTAGGCCCATTGGCGCCAGGTATCGATGGAGGGGTCGGCGGCCAGGCGGGCGGGTTGCCATGGGCCGTCGTCGATTTGGACCTGGACCGCGTTGATGCCGCGGTGCTGGGCCCAGGCGACGCCGGCCACGGTGACGGTGCCGGACTTCGGGTTCGCGCCGTCGTGCGGGGTGTCGATGCGGGTGCCGGTCTTGATCGGGCCGCGTTCGGACCAGCCGCGCTCGGTCCAATAGGCCCGTGCGCGATCGAATCTCGTGATCTCGATTTCGGTCACCCACTTGGTGGCCGAGACGTATCCGTAGAGGCCGGGGACCACCAGGCGCACCGGGTAGCCGTGTTCGATGGGCAGCGGTTCGCCGTTCATGCCGATGGCGAGCATCGCGTCGCGGCCGTCGGTGACCGTGGCCAGGGGGCTGCCGGCGGTGAAGCCGTCCACGCTGCGCGAGAGCACCATATCGGCGTCCGGATGCGGCCCCGCCTCGGCGAGCAGTTCGGCCAGTGGATAACCGAGCCAGCGGGCGTTGCCGATCAGGTCGCCGCCGACCGGATTCGATACACAGGTCAAGGTCACCAGCCGCTCGATCTGCGTGCGCGCCTCGAGATCGGCGTAGCTCAGGTGGATTTCGCGATCGACCATGCCGTGCACGCGCAACGACCAGGTCTCCGCGCTGACCTGCGGGACGATCAGTGCCGTGTCGATGCGGTAGAAGTCGCTGTTGGCGGTGAGATACGGCGTCAGACCGGGAATTCGGAGATCGGACGCAGGATCGATCGGCGGCGCCGGGGTCGGGGGCGCGGGCAGCTGGACGCCGGCGCGCTCGGCCGAGACGCTGTGCAGTGCCGAGCCGATGATCCGGCCCGCCACCTCTGCCGCGGCGGCGACGATGCCGACGCTGATGATGCCGAACAGCACCCCGCGGCGGGCGATGTCATCCTGAGGCCGCTTGGTCCCAGTGCCGGAACCGGTCGCACCCCGATCGGCGGCCGTGTCCGGACCGGACGCTGAATCCGCCGGCGGCTCCGGCCGGGATGCGGCGACGACATCGGCTCGCCCCGCCTCGTATGCATCTACCCGCCGAATCAGCCAGCGCAACACCACGATTGCCAGCGCGACGCCGATCACCGACGGCAGCACCCACGTCCAGGACGCGGCGGGTCTGGTCACCGCCACGAACGCGGCCACCACGCCGAAGATCCCCAGCAACGCCGAGCCCAGCGGGCGTTCCTCGCGCTCGATGCGTCCGGCCAAGCCCGCCACGATGACCGCGACCGCCACCATCAGAATGAACAGCACCAGCTTGTCGTTGGTGCCGACGATGCCGATCACCCGTTCCCGAACCGCGTCGGGCGTATGGTCCACGACGCTGCCGCCGAGCGCGGTCAGGGGCGCGCTGCCCGAACCGACCGGCACCGCCACCAGCTCCGCGACGCCCACCGCCAGCCCCGCCGAGACAATTCCGCAGGCGGTGCGCAGCCCCGAGCCGGATCCGGCGCGAGCAGGCGGGGTACCCACGTTGCCGGGCGGGGGGCCGCCGCCGACCCGGCCACCGCCCGTCGCGGAACCGCTGCGCACTGCTCTCATACCGTGAGCGTACTGCGGTTTTTCGCCGCTGAGACCGGCCGAAGGCCCCGAAATCCGAGGCGTCACGGATTCGTCAGAAACGGGTCCCGCCCCGGCCCGGCCGCGTCATGCCCGGAGGCGGCAGGCCCGGAGGCGGCAGCGGAGCGTCACCACGCAGGGCCGGCGGCCGGGCCCGATCGACACAGCCCGGCGTCACCCGATATTCGTAAGTCCTTATTTGTGATTCCGCGCACCGTGGCGGATTGCACGGCGTCTCCCCAGCTGCCTCTCAGGAATTGAGCGCTTAATAGATGCCAGAGGGTTCCTGGACAAGAAGGACGTGATGACCGTGTATCCGAATCAGGGGAGCTGGCCCGGGCAGCAGCCGGGCCCGGACGGAGCACCACTGCCACCGAGTGCACCGCAGGGTGGCCGCCGGCCCCGCCATGGGCTGAATTTCACCGCGGCGTCCGTGCTCGTGCTGGCCGTCGCCGTGACGATCGGCCTGGTGGCCGCGCGATCCAGCGTGCACAGCACGTACTCCCCCGCCCCGATGGCGCAGTCGCCGGGCATCGTTACCCAGCCGATCGACTCGCAGACCGGCTCGGCGGATCTCACCGCCGCGGCGAACAAGGTCGTCCCGGGCATGGTCATCATCAATACCCAGCTCGGGTATCAGAACGCCGAGGCGGCCGGCACCGGGATCGTGCTGTCCTCCGGCGGTGAAGTCCTCACCAACAACCATGTCGTGGAGGGCGCCACCAAGATCTCGGTAACCGATCTCGGCAACGGCAAGACCTATCCGGCCACGGTCGCCGGCTACGACCGCGCCAACGATCTCGCGGTGGTGCACATGTCGGGCGCCTCGGGCCTGCAGACCGCCCCGCTGGGCAACTCGGACAAGGTCGCGGTCGGCGACAACATCATCGGAGTCGGCAACGCCGGTGGCACCGGCCACCCGACCCCGGCCGCCGGGCAGGTCGTCGGGCTCAATCAGGCCGTCACCGCCTCCGATGCCGGCGCCGGCACGTCCGAGCAGCTGACCGGGCTCATCCAGGTCGCGGCCGACATCCAGGAGGGCGATTCGGGTGGCCCGCTGATCAATGACGCCGGACAGGTCGTCGGCGTGGATACCGCGGCCTCGGCCGCGCAGGGGTTCCAGATCGGCATCCCCGGTGGGCCGGGTATCAGCATCCAGAACGGCCAGGGCGGCGGTCAGGGATTCGCGATCCCGATCAACAAGGCGGCCGGCATCGCCAAGCAGATCCAGTCCGGAAATGTCTCGGGCACAATCCATATCGGTCAGTCGGCGTTCCTCGGTGTCGGGGTCGCGGATGCCAACGGCTCGGGCGCGCTGGTACGCAACGTCTTCCAGGGTGGCTCCGCCCAGCGGGCCGGACTGGCACCCGGCGACGTGATCACCGGCGTGGACGGCCACGGCGTGAATTCCGCGCTGGCGCTGACCAATACGATGGACCAGCATCACCCGGGCGATAAGGTGGCGCTCCAGTTCACCGACCCGAACCGCCAGAACCAGTCCGCACAGATCACGCTCGCCCAAGGACCGGTCGGGTAATCAGACCGGGAGTACCCGACCACGCGACGCCGGCGTGAACCTTCGAGTTCGCACCGGCGTCGCGCTGCACGGATCCCGGGCGGTTACGGCGCGCCGTACGTTGCGACGGCGGCGCGGACCTCGGCGGCCGACTCGAGGCTCAGCGCCCGCCGAGCCAGTTGCGCGCAGTCCGCGAGACTCAGGTCCCGCACGGCCGCCTTGGTCAGGGCGATGGACGGCGGGGCGACGCTGAGTTCGGTGACGCCGAGACCGAGCAGCAGCGGGATCGCGGCCGGGTCCGCGGCGACCTCCCCGCATACCGCGACCCGGGCCTCCCCCGCGCCGCGGCAGACCTGATCGATCAGGTGCAGCACGCCCGGGTCGAGCGGATCCGCAAGGGCCGCAAGGGCATCGTTGCCGCGCTCGGCGGCCAGCGCGTACTGGGTCAGATCGTTGGTTCCGATGCTGAAGAAGTCCACGGATTTCGCGAATGCCGCGGCCTTGGCGGCCGTCGCCGGCACCTCGACCATGATGCCGATCTCGATCGAACGATCCTGCGGGGCAATCTCTTCCAGGAGTTCCCGGGCGGCACGGACCTCGTCGACCGCGGTGACCATCGGAAACATCACGCTGACCGGATGGTCGGCGGCAACCCGGACGATCGCCCGCAGCTGATCGCGCAGCAGCCCGGGATGGGCCAGCGCGAGCCGGATTCCGCGCAGGCCAAGGAACGGGTTGGCCTCGCGCGGCTGCCGAATGTATGGCAGCGGCTTGTCGCCGCCGACGTCGAGGGTGCGCAGCACGATCCGGCGATTACCGAAGGCCCGCGCGATCTCCCGATACACCTGCTCCTGCTCATCCACCGACGGCGCGTGATCCCGGTTCAGGAAGAGGAATTCGGTCCGCACCAGCCCGGCGAGATCCGCGCCGCCCCGCACCGCGTCGGTCGCATCGGCGACGCTGCCCACATTGGCCGCCACGTGGACCGTCGCGCCGTCTCGGGTGCGCGCCGGGTGCCGAGCCACTGCGGCCGCCGCGCGCCGATATTCGAGCAGTTCGGTGGCGCGCGTACCGAATTCCGCGATGGCCGCCGCGTCCGGGTCGACGACCAGGCGTCCGGTACCGCCGTCGAATGCCACCGTCGTCCCGTCGGCGACGGCGAGCACGGGCGGGCCGGCCCCGACGACGGCGGGAATCCCCTTGGAGCGGGCGATGATGACGCCGTGCGCGGTCGGGCTCCCCTGGGCGAGCACGATTCCCGTGACGACCTCACGATCCAGGGCCGCGACCTGACCCGGGGTGAGGTCGGCGGCGACCAGGATTCCAGGGCGGCTGACGATTTCGCCGCCGCGCCCGAGCAGCACCGCGAGGACCTGATCGCGCACCGCGCGAATATCGGCGGCCCTGGCGCGCTGGTATTCGTCGGGTAGCCGCGCCAACTCCCCCGCCGCATCGTCGAGTACCGCAGCCCATGCACGCTCGGCGGACGCCCCACCCGCCGCCCGCTCGCGGACCGCACCGATCAGCTCGTCATCCTCGAGCAGCAGCAGATGCGCGCGGAAGATGCCCGACTCGAGGTTCGGGGCCGTGGGCATCCCGGCCGCGTTCGCTCGCCCTATCGCAGCCTCGATATCGTTGCGCACCTGCGTGATCGCGACATTCAGACGCTCGCGCTCGGCCACCGGATCCGCTGCCGGGCGGGTCGGTAGGTCGAATTCGACTGCCTCCAGCCGCCATACGGGCCCGATCGCGATGCCCGGCGAGGCCGGAAACGGACCCGACCGCAGAGTCCTGCCCGTCATTCCGGCATGTTCGTCGCCGGAATCCACCGGCTCACTCGAGATCCCCTGACGGAGGGTAGCCGGCTCCGAGGCGGGCGCCTCACCGAATCGGTCCGCCGCCAGGGCTAGCACCCGGGTTACGACATAGCGCGCCTCGGGTCCCGTCGCAGTGATCTCGACCTCGTGACCCGCCAGCACCCCGAGCGCCGCGATCCGGGTGAGACTGGTTCCCGACGCCGGTCCCGCGCCCGTCGTCAGGTTGCGCAGCCGCACGCGGGCATCGCGGCCGCGGATCGCGGCGACCAGTGCGGATGCGGGTCGTGCGTGCAGACCGTGCACATTGCTCACCCGGAACGTCGCCTCGACACTCGCCGCAATGCCCCCGGCTCCGCCGTGACCGTCACCGATCATGACCTGTGCGGCGGTGTCGGATTCATCGCTGTCCGATGCCGCGGGCGACGCGGGATCCGTCTCACCCAGCTGGGTGCGCTTGCCGAGCAGCGCATTATTCGCCTCCGCGGCAGCCTCTTCCAGATCCGCGCCGCCGGCCGCCGCGACCGCCGCGGCAATCAGTCCCTCGACGATCGGGGCGGCACACAGCCGGACCCGATGTGGGGATTCCAGCAGCTCGAGGGCGAGTTCGGCGGACAGGACCGCGCTGCCCAGGTCCATCAGGATAAGCACGCCCGCGCCGGTGTCGGCTGCGGTAATGGCCTCCGCGACCGCGACCGCATCGGTGCCGAAGGTGGTCTCATCGAGGCCCGCGGCCGTTTCGATCCGCACCGGCTGATCGTGCAGCATCTCACCGGCCAGGGCGACGGCCGCCTGTGCCAGTGCATGACTGTGGGAGACAACGACAATGCCGATCATCGACGTGCCCCCAGCGGGTGGCCGCCCACTACTGCACTGCCTGACTCGCGGCGCGGACGAGCAAGACGGCGCTGGTTGCACCGGGATCCTGATGACCTGCACTGCGTTCGCCCAGATAGGACGCGCGACCTTTGCGCGCCTGCATCGGCGTGGTCGCATCGCGCCCCTGTTCGGCGGCGGCCAGGGAGGCAGCGAGCGCCCCGTCCAAGTCCTTTCCGGCAGTTGCGCTCTCGTCCAGGGAGTCGGCCGCGGGAGCCAGCGCGTCGACCATCGTCTTGTCTCCCGCCTCGGCCTTGCCGCGCGCCACCACGCCGTCGAGTCCGGCGCGAAATACCTTGGCGAAATCCGCTGTGCTCGAGACACTTTCGCCGCAGGCCGCGGCGGCCCGCAGGAAGAAGGTGCCGTACAGCGGGCCGCTGGCGCCGCCCACCGAGCGGATCAGCACCATGGCGGCCTGTTTCAGTGCCGCGCCCGCATCGGCGGGTGCGGCCGCGTCGAAGGCGGCGACGACCGCGGCGGTGCCCCGGCGCATATTGCTGCCGTGATCAGCATCGCCGATGGCGGCATCGAGTTCGGTGAGCAGGTCGGCGTTTTCGTCGATCAGAGCCGCGAATTCGCGCAGCCAGCGGATCGGATCGAGGGTTGTCATCGCTATACTCCCCAGCGCAGGGCCGGTGTCCGCACCGGCGCGTCCCACAGTTGCAGCATGTCGTCGTCCGCCCTCGTCAGCGTCACCGAGCAGCCCGCCATCTCCAGCGCGGTGATGTAGGGCCCGACGAGCGAACGGGCGATCTGCACACCGTGCCCGCGCAGAATCCGCGCGACCTCGTTGTACATCACGTACAGCTCCAGCAGCGGCGTGCCGCCCATCCCGTTGACGAAGCAGATTACGGTGTCGCCCTTGATAAATGGAAGATCCGACAGAATCGGCTCCACCAGCATCTCGGCGACCTCTCGCGCGGGCGCGAGTGGCACCCTGCGCCTGCCGGGCTCACCGTGAATGCCGACCCCAATCTCCATTTCCGTCTCGGCCAGCTCGAAGGTGGGCCTGCCCGCGGCGGGCACGGTGCACGAGGTCAGCGCCATCCCCATGCTGCGCGAGTTCGCATTCACCGCGCGGGCCACCTCGGCCACCGCGGCCAGCGACCGCCGCTGCTCGGCCGCGGCCCCCGCGATCTTCTCCAGGATCACCGTGCCGCCGACCCCGCGCCGACCCGCGGTATACGTGCTGTCCTGCACGGCCACATCATCATTCACCACCACCGCAACCACTTCGGCCCCGCTGTGCTCACCCACCCCGCCGACTCCGCAAGCTCCGCTGGCATGCCGTCCCCTCTCGGCGGCGGCGAGCTCGGCGGCAATCTCGAAATTCATCACATCGCCGGTGTAGTTCTTGACGATATGCAACACGCCCGCCCCGGCATCGACGGCCGCGGTCGCCGCAAGAATCTGATCGGGCACCGGAGAGGTGAAAACCTCACCGGCACAGGCGGCATCGAGCATGCCCAACCCGACGAATCCACCGTGCAGCGGCTCATGCCCCGATCCCCCACCGGAAACCAGCCCCACCTTGCCGGCCACCGGCGCATCCCCCCGCAGCACCAACTTGTTCTTCTCGTCGACCCGCAGTTCCGGATGCGCCGCAGCGATCCCCGCCAACGCCTCGCCGACGACATCCGCCGGATCATTGATGAGCTTCTTCACTACGTTCTCCTTCGCGCGCATCCTTTGCCCATGATCACACCCTTCGATGCTTCCGGGCGGCATCTCGCGTAACGAGCAAAGAGAACCCCACCGGCACCGCCCTCGTCCTCGCCTCCGTCGAATGGCGCCTTCACCACCCATCCCACAGACAACGGGTCCGCACGACAGCTGCGAGGCTGAGCGTCGGCTCTGCCCGGCCGCGCGTGGGTAGACTCTGCGCCATGCCGGTCGACCCCGATGAGTGGTATCGCTGGATTCCTGAGCAGATCACCGCACAGGAGTACGAGGCGTTGCCCGAAGAGTTCTGTCGAACGATCGAGGTAATCGACGGCCACAGATATCGACGTACGGATCAGCGATGTACCGCTGAATCTCCGGCGCCCGGATGTCACGGTTTACCGTTGCCTGCCCGACGGCCGACGGCTCTACGCGACCGATGCCGTGATGGTCATCGAGATTGTCTCACCGGACAGTTCGTTTCGCACCGACACAGTCGATAAGAACGCCGCGTATGCCGCGGCGGGGATTCCGGTCTACCTGATCGTCTTCCTCAACGATGCACAGGACGGAATCGAGCTGATCGAGGAGTACCGACTCTCCGAGGGCCGGTACCACCTCGTATCCCTACACACCCGGCGGCTGACGATGGACAGTCCCGTTCCCATCGACGTCGAATTCGGCGGGTTGATCACCGGGTAGCCGCTCGCCGAATGGGGCGCCTGCACTGACGGGCCCCATCCGCTGCAGCGAATAGGGCCCGTCGAGGTATTCGGTTGGCACACAGCCTTTTCTCAGCTGTAGATCGCCTCCACGTCGGCGGCGTAGTTCTTCATCACCACGGCCCGCTTGATCGACATCTTCGGGGTGAGCTCGCCGCCCTCCTCGGTCCAGTCGACCGGAAGGATGCGGATCTTCTTGATCGCCTCGGCGTGGGAGACCAGTTTGTTGGTGGCCGCGACGGCGGCGTCGATGTCGGTGACCAGGTCCGGGTTCTCGATCAGCTTCTCGATCGGGGTGTCGGCGGGCAGGCTATGGCGGTCCTTCCAGCCCGGCAGCGCCTCCTCGTCGAGGGTGATCAGCGCGGCGATGAACGGCTTGCCGTCGCCGACCACCATGACCTGGCTGATCAACGGGTTGGCGCGCAGCGAATCCTCGAGTACGGCCGGGGAGACGTTCTTACCGCCCGCGGTGACCAGGATTTCCTTCTTGCGGCCGGTGATGGTAACGAAGCCGGTGTCGTCGATGGCGCCCAGATCGCCGGTCTTGAACCAGCCGTCGGCGAAGGCGTCCTCGCTGGCCGCGTCGTTGCCCCAGTAGCCGCCGAAGACGACCGGGCCGCGGACCAGCAGCTCACCGTCGTCGGCGATCTTCACGCCGTGCCCCGGCAGCGGACGGCCGACCGAGCCGACGCGAATGTACTCGGGCGTGTTGACCGTGAGGGCCGCGGTGGTCTCGGTCAGGCCGTAGCCCTCGTAGACGATGACGCCGACGCCGCGGAAGAAATGCCCTAGCCGCGCACCCAGCGGTCCACCGCCGGACACCGCTGAGGTGCACTGGCCGCCCATCGCCGCGCGCAGCTTGGAATACACCAGCTTGTCGAAAACCGCATGCTTGAGCTTGAGCACCAGCCCGGGCCCGCCGGTCTCGAGCGACCGGCTGTATTCGATGGCGGTATCGGCCGCGATGTCGAAGATCTTGCCCTGGCCGCCGTCGTGCGCCTTCTGCTTGGCGCCGTTGAAAACCTTCTCGAACACCCGCGGCACCGACACGATGAAGTCCGGCTTGTACTGGCCGAACTGGTCGACCAGCGTCGACCAGTCGGCGGTATGCGCCACGGTGACCCCGGCGTCGAAGGCGGCCAGCGCGACCGCGCGGGCGAAGACGTGCGCCAGCGGCAGGAACAGCAGTGACCGGTTGCCCGCACGCAGGCTGTCCGGCATAACGGCCCGATCGGCCACGGACTCGGCGTACAGGTTCGAATGCGAGAGCATGACGCCCTTGGGCCGCCCGGTGGTGCCCGAGGTGTAGATCAGGGTGGCCGGGGAGGCGGCCTTGACCTGGGCCCGGCGTTCGTGCACGACCGAATCGTCCAGCTCGGCGCCACGCGTCGTGAATTCCGCGACCGCGCCGTCCCCCAGTAGCAGCGTTTCCTTCAGCTCCGGCAACACGGACTCGATCTCCGAGATCATCGCGCGCTGCTTGGCTGTCTCGACCACCAGCAGCTTGGTCGCGGAATCCTGCAGGATCCACTTGGCCTGCTCGGCCGAGGAGCTGTCGAAGATGGCCACGGTGCAGCCGCCGGCGGCCCAGATGGCGAAGTCCAGCACCACCCAGTCGTACTGGGTGGAGGCCAGGATCGCGACGCGATCGCCGAGTTCGATGCCCGAGGCGACCAGGCCCTTGGCCACGCCCGTCACCGCGTGGGCGAACTGCTTCGCGGTGACATCGGTCCAACCGCCCTTGCCGTCCGGCTTGTTGAACACCACCAGGCCGGGCGTGCGCTCGGCGTGCCGGAAGACGCTGTCAGACACATTGACGTCTTCGGGGATGGTGTAAGTAGCCGGGACTTCGAACTCTCGCATCAGTGCCCTTCCACGTCGTTTACTCGCCAGTAATTTACGCCACTCACGACGCGGACCCACGCCGGGCCGCCGAGTGGGCCGCAACCGGGCCCTCCCCCGGCGCGAAACTGCTCGCACCCCATCCTATTGGTCGGGTTTACGCCGGTTGCAGCGATTCGCCGAGGAAGGCCGCGAGTTCGCGAACCGCCGCGGCGGCCGGGGCCACGAACGCGGCCTGCAACTGCGCGACATGCCAGAGCCCGCGAGTCACCGAGAATTGGGTGTCCACCCCGGCCTCCCGCAGGGCCGCCACCAGCCGCCCGCACTGCGCGCGCAGCAACTCGCCATCGTCGACCTGGACATAGGTCGGCGGCAGACCGCTCAGATCCCCGAGCAGCGGCGCAAATCCGGGGTCGAGCCTGTCGCCGTCGCCGAGGTAGGCCGCCGCGCAGGCCCGCGACCACGGCCGGTTGATCACCAGATCCCGTTCGCGCGGAGGGGCCTCGTTGGGATCGGACCAGGGTGCGATCAAACCCAATGCGGCGGGCCGGATTCCATGCCTGTCGCGCAGCCGCAGCGCCAACGCCAGCCCCAGCCCGCCACCGGCCGAATCACCCGCTACCGCAAGGGCTTCCGGTGTCAGACCGGTGGACAGCAGTTCCAGGTAGGCCGCCTCCGCATCGTCGAGGGCGGCCGGATACGGGTGTTCGGGCGCGAGCCGGTAGTCCGGCACGTACACCGCTCCGCCCAATGCGCCCGCCAGATGCGCCGCCAGCGAGCGGTGCGTGGCCGGCGAGCCGACCGTATAGCCCCCGCCGTGCAGATACAGCACCGCGCTGCGGTCGCGCGGCGATCCGGCGGTTATCCGCTCGGCCGGGCGGCCACCCAGGCGCAGCCGGTCCACCCGGGTGCCCTTCGGGAGCGTCTGCAGCACCGCACCGGTGTCCAGCAATGCCCGCTGTGTGTGCCAGGGCACCCGCACGGTCATCCCGTACCGGAACAGCGGATACAGCAGAGCACGGGCGAGCGGCAGCGGAATATCGGGCATGGCAATCACGGCAGGAAGCGCCGGTTCACCACGCTGGCGATGCGCTGGTAGTAGGAGGCGGTGGTGCGCACGAACACGTCCAAAACCTTGGCCTCCCAGCCGATCAGTACCCGGCCGTGCCCCTTGGCCACGGCCTCGGTGATGGTCCGCGCGGCCATCTCCGGGGTGTGCAGGGCCAGCTGCTTATCGAAGAACGCGGCGAACTTCGCGGCGTCGATGCCCTCTGCATAGGTGCCGTTGCGGGCCACGGCGGTCTTGATTCCGCCCGGATGCACACAGGTCACCTGGACCGGCTGCTTGCCGACCAGCATCTCCTGCCGCAGCGATTCGGTGAAGCCGCGCACGGCGAATTTCGCCGCGTTGTAGGCGCTCTGGCCCGGCACCGCGATCAGCCCGAACAGGCTGGACACGTTGATCACGTGGCCCGCACCGGATTCGATCAGATACGGCAGAAATGCCTTGGTACCGTTGACGACTCCCCAGAAGTCGACATCCATGATGCGTTCGATGTCCTTGAACCCGGAGTCGATCACCGTGCCGTGATAGGCGATTCCGGCGTTGTTGTAGATCTGGTGTACGACGCCGTAATGCTTGTGCACCGCATCGGCATACAGCAGCACGGCCTCGCGCTCGGCGACGTTGAGTCGATCGGACTTGACCTGCGCGCCCGATGCCTCACAGCGGCGGACGGTTTCGGCCAGGCCCTCGGCATCGATATCCGACAGCGCGAGCTTCGCGCCGCGTCCGGCCAGATTCTCGGCCAGGGCGCGACCGATGCCGGACCCGGCACCGGTGATCACGCAGACCTTGCCGGTGAAGTAGGCGTCACTGCTCACTTTCCTGCCACCACTTTCGTTTCGTCCCAGGGTTTTTGCGTGTCACCATCGCGCACGGTCGTGTCGTATGCCGACACGTCGAACTTTTCCAGCATCCTACGGAAACGGAAGGTGAAATCCGGCCACAGCGTGGTGTTGTTGCCATGTTTGTCCAGATACCAGCTCGCGCAGCCGCCGGTGCTCCACACGCTGCCATCGAGTTTGGTCTGCAGCGCGCGATTGAACGTGTCCTGCACGTCCTGCCGCACCTCGACCGTGCGCAGGCCGCGGCCATCGACCGTGGCGATGGCGTCGGCGATGTAGTTGATCTGCGATTCGATCATGTACACCATCGAGGTGTGGCCGAGGCCGACGTTCGGGCCGAGCAGGAAGAACATATTGGGGTAGTTGGCGATCGCCGAACCCTTGTACCCCTGCTGGCCGGACTCGGAGAAAACCTCCGCGAGCGTGCGGCCGTCGCGCCCGGTGATGGTCTCATACGCCGGGGAGTCGGTGACGTGGAAGCCGGTGGCGACGACGATCGCGTCGACCTCGCGCTCGGCGCCGCCGGCGGTGACGATCGAACCGGCGCGGATCTCGGCGATGCCATCGGTCACCACGTCCACGTTCTCCCGGCCCAGCGCCGGGTAGTAGTCGTTGGAGATGAGCATCCGCTTGCAGCCGATGCGGAAATTCGGGGTGACCTTCCGGCGCAGTTGCGGATCGCGGACCTCGCGGCGCAGCTTGGCACGGGCGATCGTTTCCAGCGCCAGCATCGCGGGCGGGAACTTGGCCAGCCCGACGACCTGGGTCTCGCGCCCGGCATAGATGGCCGCGCGGGAGAGCTTCTGCACGCCCGGAACGTATTTGAAGGCCAGCCGCTCCGGCCGCGAATAGGCCCTATCCATGCGGGGCAGCAGCCACGGCGCGGTGCGCTGATACAGATCCAGGTGCGCGACCTGCGGCGCGATGGACGGCACGATCTGGATGGCCGAGGCGCCGGTACCGATCACCGCGACGCGCTTGCCGGTCAGATCGGCCTCGTGATCCCAGCGCGCAGAGTGGAAGATCTCTCCCCGGAAGTCGTTGATGCCCTTGATGTCCGGGAGGTTGGGCTCGCACAGCGCACCGACGGCGGAGACCAGAATATCGGCCGTGAACGCGCCCCGGCTGGTCCGCACCTCCCAGCGCGCGGCGGCGGCGTTCCACTGCGCGCCGGTCATCTCGCAGTCGAAGATGTGCTTGTCGCGCACGCCATATCGGTCGGCCACGCCCTGGATGTACCGCTGAATCTCCGGCTGCCGGGAGAACGAGCGCGACCAATTCGGGTTCAGCGCAAAGGAATACGAGTACAGCTGCGACGGCACATCGCAGGCCGCGCCGGGGTAGGTGTTATCGCGCCAGGTGCCGCCGACGTCGCCGCCGCGCTCGAGCACCAGATAGTCCCCGACGCCCTGCTGGCTGAGCCGGATGGCCAGGCCCAGGCCCGAGAACCCGCTGCCGACGATGAGGACGTGCACATGGCGGACATCCGGATCACCGACACCACTGTCTGTAACCTTGCGACTCATATACCTAGCCTAGGTCCTTATTGATCGTGAGTCAACAGTACTGAATCGCGTTCAGTAAGATGGTCCGGGTGACGGGAAAAGAGGCTGGTAAACGGGTACGCATGAGCCCCGGCGAACGCCGTCATCAGCTCATCACGCTCGGCACCAGGATGTTGCGCGAACGCGCCCTCGAGGATATTTCGATCGGCGAGATCGCCGCACAGGCCGGCATCTCGCGCGGCCTGCTGTTCCACTACTTCTCCTCCAAACAGGACTTCCAGCTGGCGATCGTGGCCAACGCCAACGCCGAACTGCTCGCCCGCACCACACCAGACCGCACCCTCGGGCTGGGCGCGATGCTGCGCGATGCGGTACGTCGCTACGTCGACTACGTCAGCGAAAACCGGACATCTTACCTGGCCCTGCTGCGCCGCCCCGCCGGCGCCGAGCTGATGGCACTGGCCGATGCCACCCGCGCCGCCCTCGCCACCCGCATCCTGGCCGAATTGCCACTGCCCCAGGATGATCCGGTGCGGCCGCGGCTGGCGCTGGTGGCGCGCGGCTGGATTGCGTTCGTCGAGGAGGTCACGCTCAGCTGGCTCAGTGCCGAAACCATCACGCGCGAGCAACTGGTCGATACGCTGGTGGAATCGCTGCCCGGTCTGGCCGCCGATCCGGCCCTGACCGCCGCCCTGCGCGAGTGATCCGCCCGTCCGGGCCGGTGAAACTCAGGTCTCGTACTCGTACCCGGAGCGGTCGTGCCGGGGCAGCGACACCGCGGTCACGATCGCCGCGACCAGGACCATGATGCCCGACACCAGCAGGGCCGCCTCGAGTCCGCGGTGGAAGGCGGCATAGGTGGCGTGGATGACCTGATTGACGATCGGGCCGTAGGCGGACGAGGCGGACTGATCGCCGCCCGCGGGCACGCTGCCGGTCTCGATCGCATCGATGACGATCGACTGGAAGTTGAGCGGAACGTGCAGCTGGTTGAGCCGGGAAGTCAAGTCGGAGTTGAGGAACGAGTTGACCAGCGCACCCAGCGCAGCGACGCCGACGACGGCGCCGACCTGGCGCATGGTGTTGGTGGCCGCCGCGGCCATGCCCGAATGCTCCGCGGGGACACCCGACAGCACGGCGGAGGTCAGCGGCACCACCGCGATCCCGAAGCCGAGCCCCGCAACCAGTAACGAGAGTGCCAGCGGAACGAATTCCACTGTGACACCAAGGAATTGCCGCGTCAGCAACAAACCGACCCCGCCCAGTAGGCAACCGACGATCATCGGGGTGCGCGAGCCGCGCACGGCCACCCAGGACCCCGCCACCAGTGCGCCCGCGATGATCGCGACGGCCATCGGCGCGAAGACGGCCGCGATCCGCCAGCCCGAATAGCTCTGCACCTCCTGCAGATACAGCGCGGTGAAGAAGAAGATCGAGAAGATGCCGAAGTACACCGCGAACGCGACGATCAGCGCGCTGCGCACCAAAGGCCGCTCGAGATAGGCGAAGTCGAACATCGGATTGGCCGCGCGCGTCTCGACCAGCACGAACCCCAGCCCGGCGATGCCGCCGATCACGAACAGCGTGACCACCGAGGTGGCGCTGTAGCCGATCTGCTCACCCGAGATGCCCGCGTAGATCACGCAACCCAGAAATGTTGCGCCCAGGATGAATCCGGCGATATCGACCGGCCCCGGCTGCGGGTCGGCGCTCTCGGGGACGTAGCGCAGCGCCGCGACCAGCACCAGCACGCCCACAATCAGGTTGAACCAGAACACCGCCCGCCAGCCGAACGCGCCGACCAGCAGTCCGCCGATGACCGGGCCCGCCGCCAGCGCCAGGCCCGAGACCGCCGCCCACGCGCCCAGTGCCCGGGCCCGCTGCCGGCTGTCGGGGAAGATGTGCCGGATCACCGACAGCGTGCCGGGTTCGGAGGCGGCCGCGCCCAGCCCCATCACCGCGCGCCCGGCGATCAGGACGGCCACGCTACCGGCCACCGCCGACAGCACCGACCCGGCGCAGAAAATCACCAGGCCGGCGATCATGACGCGCTTGCGACCCCACCGGTCGCCCAGCGAGCCCGCGGTCAGCATCAGGCTGGCGAAGACCAGGGTGTACGCGTTGACCACCCACTGCAGCGACACCACCCCGGCGTGCATATCGGACTGGACGTTGCCGAGTGTCACGCTGACGATGGTGGTGTCCAGGAAGGTCACGAACAGCACCGCGGTGACGGTGAGCAGCGCGATGCGCGGCCGGGCGGCCTGCTCGTTCAACGGTTTCGAGGCATCGACCCGAGACATGGGGCGCTCACTTGGTCGGCGTCGGCGTCGCGGTCGCGCACGCGGGCGGTGGGTTGCCCTCGAGGGTCAGCAGGGCACAGAAGGTCGATGCGGTGACCTTCCACGAGCCGTCGAGCATGACCGCCGAACCGGACTGCCCGACGAGCGCGGGCTTACCGTTGAACAGCACCGTGAAGGTGACATCGACGTGATCGGTGGAGCTGCTGGCGACATTGGACACCGTCGCGGTGGTGCTCTTCGCCATCGGGGAACCCGTCTGCGCCTTGATCGTGGCCGCGAAGGCCGGGCCGTTCTCGAGCAGCGCGATCTTCTGATCGGCCGAGGTGGTGCCGTCGAAGAAACGCTGGTAGACGCCGGTAACCGCGTCGGTCACCGTGGCCGGGTGGGTGCTGGTCGGGGTGCCGGACGATTTATTTCCGGAGCCGCCGCACGCGGCCGTGGCGGCCAGCACTGCGGCCAGCGCACAGACGGTGAATGCGCGCGCCGCAATCGTTCGAGTGAACATGCCTGCGCCTCCCTTAGGGTGGCTAATCCGACGGCGCGCCCATGGTCGCGGGCATCGCCGCCGGTTGCTTGATCAACTCAGCCAACATTACTCGCCGGAACCGGACGGCGCGCCCCGATTGACGGCAGTCGTTGCGGAGCTACAGGTCGTACTTGTCGAGCCACGCCGCGGCCGTGGCCGCGGGATCGGCGTGGTCGTCGCGCACCCGGCGGACCATATCGGTGAACTCATCGGTGGTCAGTTCGCCCGCAACGTAATTCAGCTTCTTGATCTGCGTGTCGGTGAGTGAGCCCGCGCGGAACAGCGGGACCACGTTCTGCGCGCGGAAGGCGTAGTCCGGATCCGCGACCGCGACCAGATCGCCCGCGCCGCCGGGCAGCAGCGCGGCCGGGGCGGTCAGCACGCCGGCCTGAACCCGCCCGGCCCGCAGCGCATTTCGAAGCGCGGTGTCGCCGGGGAAGAGCGTGTAGTGCGCGACATCGCAGCCGTAGACCCGCCGCAGCGGCGTGCGCACATCGCGCTGCGGATCCGGCGCGGGCCGCAGCGGATCGAGCTCGCGCCCGGCAGCGATGCCGACCGTCAGATCGCCGCAGTGCGCGACCAGATCCGGCAGCGAGTGCGGGAACCGCCCGGCGGCGGCGGGCGCGAGGACGAGTTGCGGGCGAAGATCGGTGCCGTCGGCGATATCGGAGATCGCCAGCCCCTCGGGCAGCGCCCGGCTCAGCGAGTCCGACACGCTGGGGGGCGGCGTCGTCGCGGCGGCCTTACCGGGACCGGAGGCGGCGGCGTCCGAATCGGCGGCCGACGTCGGATCGGGAATGCGCGCGGTCGAGCGGGAATCCAATGCGGTCAGCAGATCGCCGCTCTCGTCCCCGACCAACGCCACCCGACCGGCATCGAGGGCGGCCAGATAATCGGTGCGCTGCCCCAGCCTCGAGTCGACGACCGTGCGCGCGCCGGTGCGAGCGAGCGCCCCGGCATAGATCTCGGCGATTAATTCAGATTGAACCGAATCCCCCGCACCCACCGCAATCGGGGCCGTCGAATCACCATGCGAACACGATGCGACCAGCGCAGACGCCATAACGGCGACCACCGCGCGGGCCGCGGTTCGCATCGACGTGGCCAACTCCATCCGGCGACACCCACTCCCGTTGGATAGTAAGAACGACTCCCGGCTGCAAAGATGGACAGCCAGTAGACGGCCGCCCCGCCGACGAATCGTAGCCGGGGCATGCCAGACCCCATCTGGCAGCGCCTGGCCCTCGGAAGGACAGCAGTGAAATCCACAATCACCACCCACGCGCGCCCGCATACGTCGCGGGGCTCACGCCGGCACGGATTCCGCCCCGCGTTCACCGCCGTGCGATTCGTCGCCACGGCGGTCGCGCTGGCCGCTGCGATGGCCCTGTCCGCGTGCGGCGGCAACTCCAATCCGCTGTCCTCCGGATCGGGTAGTTGCGAAGGCGACGCCAATAAGCTCACCGTGGGCTCGGCGAACTTCCCGGAATCGGAGACCGTGGCCGACGTCTACGCCGAAGCGCTGCGCGCCAACGGTTTCAGCGTCGACACGAAACTGAACATCGGCAGCCGCGAGGCCTACATTCCGGCGCTGAAGCAGTGCTCGATCGGCCTGATCCCCGACTACACCGGCAATCTGCTGACATACCTCGACAAATCCGCTACCGCGACCGAGCCCGACGCGGTGAATCAGGCGCTGACCAAGGCGCTGGGCGATCAGCTGGCTATCGCCACCCCCGCCCCCGGCGAGGACTCCGATGCGGTCGTGGTCACCCAGGCCACCGCCGACAAGTGGAATCTGCGTTCGATCGCCGATCTGGCCCCGCACTCGGCCGAGGTCAGCTATGGCGCCCCGCCGGAAAATGCCGAACGCCCCGATGGTGTACCGGGCCTGAAGGCCCATTACGGTCTGGATATCGCGGCCGATAAGTTCGTCCCGATCAGCGACGGCGGCGGACCCGCTACCGTGCGCGCACTCACCAGTGGACAGGTCACCATCGCCGATATCTTCACCACCTCGCCGGCCATCAAAGAGAACAATCTGGTGGCACTGGCCGATCCCAAGCACAATTTCTCTGCTCAGAACGTCGTGCCGGTATTCAATGCCAAGAAGAAGTCCGACAAGGCGGTCAAGGTTCTCGACGCCGTCTCCGCGAAATTGACCACCGATCAGCTGATCGCCCTCAACGAGCAGGTTTCCGGCGGCGCGAAGGTCGAGCCCGCGGCCGCGGCGAAGTCGTGGTTGACCGCGCAGGGTCTCGACAAGCCGGTCGGATAAGGGAACAGCGAAACCGTGAGCAAATCATCAATACAGCCCGCATCGGGCACGGTTACGCCGAGCGCTGGCTAGGCGTAACCGTGACCGATATCGAATTCAGCGGCGTCAGCAAGGTTTATCCGGACGGCACGGGCGCGGTCACCGAGTTGGATCTGCGTATCGAATCGGGGTCGTTCACCGTCTTCGTGGGTCCCTCGGGCTGCGGTAAGACCACCTCGATGCGCATGATCAACCGGATGATCGCGCCCACCGCGGGCACGATCACCGTTGCGGGCGAGGATATTTCGCGGACCAACCCGGTGAAGCTGCGCCTGGGGATCGGCTACGTGATCCAGAGCGCGGGCCTGCTGCCGCATCGCAGCGTGCTGGACAACGTCGCCACGGTCCCGGTGTTGCAGGGGCACACCCGCCGTGCGGCGCGCCGGGCCGCGCTGGAGGTGCTGGACCGGGTCGGGCTGGACCGCGGTCTGGCCGCCCGATATCCGGCCCAGCTGTCCGGCGGCCAGCAGCAGCGGGTTGGCGTGGCCCGGGCGCTGGCGGCCGATCCGCCGATCCTGCTGATGGACGAGCCGTTCAGCGCCGTCGACCCGGTGGTGCGCGAGGAGCTACAGGCCGAAATGCAACGGCTGCAGGCGGATCTACACAAGACGATCGTGTTCGTCACCCACGATATCGACGAGGCGATCAAACTCGGCGACCGCATCGCGGTGTTCGGGCGTGGCGGTGTGCTACAGCAGTACGATCCACCGCAGACCATATTGTCCGAGCCCGCAACAGATTTCGTGGCCGACTTCGTCGGGCGGGACCGTGGCTATCGCGGCCTGTCGTTCCGCAGCGCGGCCGGGGTGCGGGTGCACGAGATCGTGACCGCGCCGCCCGAGCAGCTGCCCGAGCGGCGGCTCGAACCGGGCGAATGGGTGCTGGCCGTGGATGCCTCCGCGCATCCGCTCGGCTGGGTCGATGTCTCCGGCCTCGAGAAGATCCGCGCCGGACATGCGCTGGCGGACTGCATGGCCGCGGGCGGATCACTGTTCACCCCCGGCGGAGATCTGCGTCAGGCGCTGGACTCGGCGATCTCCTCGCCCTCCGGATGGGGTGTGGCCGTGGATGACTCGGGCGCGGTGGTCGGTGGTGTGCTGGCGACCGAGGTCATCGACCAACTGGCGCAACAGCGTTCGAGCGAGGACGCCGACCGCACCCGTCACCACTTCAACGAGGAGTGAGGGTGAAGTATCTGGTCAATAACTTCGCCGATATCGCCGGATTCGCGCGCACCCACCTGTTTCTGGCGCTGATCCCGCTGCTGATCGGGTTGGTGATCGCGATTCCGGTGGGCGCGCTGGTGCGGCGGATCTCGTGGCTGCGGCGGGTCACCGTCACGATCGCGAGCCTGGCCTTCACGATTCCGTCGCTGGCGCTGTTCGTGATCATTCCGCCGCTGGCAGGCATCGCCACCATCGATCCGCTGAATGTGGTTATCGCGCTGAGCATCTATTCGGTGGCACTGCTGGTGATCGCGGTACCCGCCGCACTGGATTCGGTACCTGCGGCGGTGCTCGATTCCTCCGACGCGATCGGCTATACCCGGTTCAGGCGCATACTCACCGTCGAATTCCCTTTGGCTATACCGGTTTTCGTGGCCAACCTACGGGTGGTCGCGGTCACCAATATCTCGATGGTGACCGTCGGCGCACTGATCGGGGTCGGCGGACTCGGCAAGCTGTTCACCCAGGGCTATCAGCGCAACTATCCCGATGAGATCTTCGCGGGCATCATCGTCGTACTGATTCTGGCGCTGGTGGTGGATCGCGTGCTGTTCCTGCTGGGCCGCTGGGCCACACCGTGGTTGCAGACCGGGCGCCCAAGCCTGGCGCAACGCCTGCGCCTGGCGATCTCCCCGGCGAAAGGCGCCTCGGCATGAGGGGTCAGGCGCGGAGGCGGCCGCGAGACATAACCACGCAGCGCCCCCCTCATTCCGAAATGGACAGAGCCGCATGAACCTTTTCATCGATGCGTGGCATTACCTCACCACCGGTGCGAACTGGAGCGGATCCGCTGGAATCGGGCACCGGATTGTTCAGCACATCTGGTACAGCTTCCTGGCGATCGCGCTCTCGGCGGCGATCGCGGTGCCGATCGGCCTGCTGGTCGGCCACACCCGCCGCGGCGGCGGCGCGGTCGTGGGCTTCGCCAACGCGATGCGCGCGCTGCCCACGCTCGGCGTGCTCACCTTCGTCGTGCTCGGGCTCGGCCTGGGGCTACTTCCTCCACTGCTCGCTCTGATCACCGTCGGCATCCCGCCGCTGCTGGCGGGCGCATACGCGGGCATCGCCAACGTGGACCCGACCGTGGTCGACGCCTCGCGCGCCATGGGCATGACCGAGCGGCAGATACTGCTGGGAGTCGAGGTCCCCAACGCGATGCCGGTGCTTTTGACCGGCCTGCGCTCGACCACGCTCCAGGTAGTAGCAACCGCAACCATCGCCGCCTACGTGAACCTGGGCGGCCTGGGCCGCTACATCTTCGACGGCATCAGCCTCTACAAGTACGACCGGGTCCTGGTCGGCGCCCTGCTGGTGGCGGTGCTGGCGCTGGCCCTGGACGCGATCCTCGCCGTCGTCGTCTGGTTGAGCGCCCCCGGCACTGGCCGATTGCGCCGTCGGGCAACGGTTCCCGGCTCACATCCGGCCGCGTAGGACGCCACGCCCTCCCGTCATTCCGGCATGCTTTTGGCCGAAATCCGCTGGTGCACAGCGGGTCGCTGTGGATCCCGGCCAAAAACACGCCGGGATGACGGGTTCCCGCAGACGGGCCCGAGTGACCTAGGCCTGCTGCAGGTTCAGCTGCCAGGATACGCCGAAGCGGTCGTTGACCCAGCCGAAGCGGGCGCTGAATCCGTAGTCGCCCAACGGCATCAGCTCCTGTCCGCCCTCGACGAGCGCGGCGTACAGGCGCTCGAGTTCCGCGTTGGTTGCGCACTCGACGAACAGTGACATCGATGGGGTGAAGGTGAATTCGTGGTGCGCGTAGCTGTCGATGCAGCTGAACTGCTGGCCCGCCAGCGCGAATACCGCACGCTTGATCGTGCCCTCCGGCCCGGGCTCCCCGGCACCGAATTTGTCCGCCGTCAGCACCTCGCCGTCATCGAACAGCCCGACGTAGAAAGTCATGGCCGCCTCGGCATTGCCCTCGAACATCAGCTGTGTAGTGATCTTCTGGTCCGCCATGCCACCATCATGCCACAATAGGCAACCATACAGTTGCTCAAGCTGCCTGGCGGGATCGTTCAATGCACGGCAGCTGGAACGGGCGGGCGAAGTAACTTCAGCGCGCCAGACCGGTGCGGTGGGCGTAGGCGATGGCCTGGCCGCGGTCGCGGACGTCGAGCTTGGCGAAGAGCGAGTTGATGTGACTCTTGACCGTGCTCAGGCCGATGAACAGCTCCTTGGCGATCTCGGAGTTGTTGCGGCCCTGGGCCATCAGGCGTAAGACGTCGAGTTCGCGGTCGGTCAGATCCGCGCGCGCGACCGGGGCGGGCGCACCCAGCGCGGAGACCAGGCGAGCCCCGACGTCGGCGGCGAGCGTGGTGTGGCCGCTGGCGACCGAGCGGATGGCCGCGGCGATCTCGGCGCGCCCGGCATCCTTGGTCAGGTAGCCGCGGGCGCCCGCACGCAGCGCCCCGGCGATGGAGGCATCGTCGGCGTAGGTGGTCAGCACCAGCACCGCGGTCTCGGGGTGCTGGGCAGTGATCGCGGCGGTGGCGGCCACGCCGTCGATGCCGGGCATGCGCAGATCCATCAGCACCACCCCCGGGGCCAGCGCGCGCACCAGCTCCACCGCCTCGGCGCCGTCGCGGGCCTCCCCGACCACCTCGATATCGGGCAGCAGCGACAGCACCGTGGTGAGCCCGTCGCGCACGGTGGTCTGATCGTCGGCCACCACCACCGAGATCACCGGCGCGGCGCCCGGATTCGAACCCTCCACTCGCGATCCTCCTTCTGTGCGTCCACTGTGCCACCCACCGCCGCGATGCGCTCGGTCATCCCCAGTAGGCCCGCGCCCGCCCCGGAGGTGGCAAGCGAGCCGAGAAGGGTAGCAATCGGATTGGATATGTCAACCGCGAGACAGCCGTCCTCGTCCCGGATTACCACCGTAACCGGTTGTCCGGGTGCGTGTTTGCGGGCATTGGTCAGCGCCTCCTGGACCGCGCGGGCGATCGCGACCGCCGCCTGCTCGTCCACCCCGCGCAGCTCGGCGTCGGTCTGCAACTGCACCTGCCCGCCGGCGGCGCGGTGATCCTCGGTCAGGCGCGCCAGCTCGCCGGCGAGGTCGAAACCCTCGGCGCGCAGCGCGTTCACGACGCCGCGGGCGTCCTCGAGGCCGGCCACGGCCAGTCGGTGCGAGGCCTTGATCCGCTCGGCGGCGCGCGGGACATCCCCGGCCTCCAGCAGCGCATCCGCGGCGTCCAGCTGCAGCACCAGCCCGCCCAGGGTGTGGGCGAGCACGTCGTGGATATCGCGGGCCAACCGGCCGCGCTCGGCCATGGCCGCGGCGCGGTCACGCTCGGCGCGAATCATCCGGTTCTGATCGACGAGCAGGCGGTTCTGCTCCGCGGAGATGCGGGCCTGGCGGCGACTGAAGCCCGCCAGGGCCACCACCACCAGCCCCGTCAGCAGGCCGGCCACCCCGACACCGCTCAGCGATCCCGGCACGGTGAGGACCGACAGGCATATGCACACCGCCGCCAGCGCGGTAATGCTCAGACCGACCACGATCTGCTCGGAGACGATCGACATCGCCGCGTAGCCGGCCACAATCGCCGAAACGGTCGATCCGCCCGCGTGCATGGCGGTCAGACCCCCACCGATCGCCAAGGCACACAAGCAGATTCGTGTGACCCCCGGCGACCTCTCCGGCGCCACGATCCACACCATCCAGCCCAGCCAGGACAGCGCCGCGACCGCGGCGACCCAGGGGTGGTGCCACAGCGTGCCGAGGTTGGAGGCCGACAACACGCCGGCGAGCCCGACCAGGCGCAGCAGCCTGGCCAGACCCGTCGACGGTCCCGTGATGCTCATCGCGTTCAGTGTGCCTCGAGCGGGCGCACCTGCTCGGCACGCCGCAACAGCACCGCGGTGCGCCCGACCCGGTTCAGCGCCAGCATCAGCAGGATGACCCCGGTCGAGGCGACGATCTTCGCCCCGTCCGCCGAGGCCCACACGTCCACGCCCAGGCGCAGCGCGAGCATGACGAACCACAGCAGCGAGCCGATCAGCCCCGTGCGCGCGGCCAGCGTGCCGCCCACGGTCCGGATCTGCGACAACATCCCCATCCCGACGCCGACCGCGACGGCCAGCACGGCCTCGAGCACTAGCAACGCCACCGCCGTCGTCCCGATCGTCGCACCGGTCAGGGACGTCTTCAGTGAGACCGCCCCGATGACCGCGACGATGATCGGACCGCGCCAGATGCGCGCGGGATTCAACGTCTGCCACTGGGTCTGCCGGTAGATGATCCACCCGACCACCAGCACCGCGATGGCGATTTCGAGTACATTCTGCGAGGTCACGACTCTACGATCGGCCAGATCGGCGCATCCACCCACCACCCGCGGGTGGACCCGGGGTGGAAATCAGTGCCCCGGCGGGAAAAGTCAGGCGATGAGTCCCAGGTCGCGGCGGCCCGTGCCGACCACCGGGGCCGGGTCGGTGGACACCACCCGTTGCAGCAGCTCGTTGTAGATGTCGCGGAAGTCGACGGTGGTCTTCAGATCGCCGTCGTCGAGGTCGGTGAGGCTGGGTTCGTCGCCGTAGAAACCGCCCTTGACGGGCGCGCCGGCCACAAAGACCGGCCCGGCGGTGCCGTGATCGGTGCCCTGCGAGGCGTTGGCACGCACCCGGCGGCCGAACTCGCTATAGGCCACCAGCACCACATCGCGGCCGCGCGGATGTCCGGCCATATCGCGCAGGAATCCCGTCACCGCCGTATCCATGCGGCCCAGGAGGTCCTGCTGGGTCTGGCGCTCGTCGGCGTGGGTGTCGAAGCCGCCCAGGCTCACCGAATACACCCGGGTCGGGACACCGGCCTTGACGCACTGCGAGACCAGATCCAGCTGCGCGGCAAGCGCATTGGTGCCGGGCTTGCGCTTGACCGATTCGATCGAGGAGAACGTGTGCGACACAGTCTGCTCCGCGCCATATCCGGAGCAGACGTAGCCCTGTGCCGCGGAGTCGTGCGGGTCGGGCGCGGCCAGGCCCGCCAGTTCGGCCTTCAGCGGCGCCGACAGCGGCGCGGAGTACGGATCCAGCGCCGAGGCAGTCTGTTTCGCGCCGATCGCCAGCGTCGGCAACACCGATCCGATATTGACCGCGCGCAGGGGATCGGTGCCGGTGGCATCGAGCCAGCGGCCGATCCATCCGGTGGGCGCGGGTGCGTCGGGCACGGCGGTCTGCCAGATATCCATCGACCGGAAATGGCTGTGGTCCGGTTTCGGGTAGCCGACACCGCGCACGATGGCGAGGTTGTGCTTGCTCCACAGATCGGCCAGGCCCTTCATCGCCGGGTTGAGGCCCAGCTGCGAATCCAGGTGCAGCACTTCCTCGGGGCGATAGGACAACTCGGGGCGGGCATCGTGATAGGCGTTGTCGGCGTATGGAATCACGGTGTTGATGCCGTCGTTGCCGCCGTACATCGTGAGCACCACCAGGATTCCCGAGCCCGCGGGCAGCGGGGTGGTGCCCGCGCGGTGCTGGAGCTCATCCCAGGTGATCGCGGAGGCGCCGAGCGCGCCGAGCGCGCCCAATACCCCGGAGCCGACCATGAATTGTCTGCGACTGACTTGTGGCATGGCGATTCTCGGCTTTCAGCTCGTCAGGTATTCGGGGGTGTTCACGGCGACGGCGGCCAGCCGGGCCGGGTTGGCCGCCACGGTGCGCAGTACCTTGGCGCTGCGGTCGGACCAGGCGCCGACTCCGAGCAGATGTCCTGCGGCATCGACGCGATCGGACTTACCGGCACTCGAAATCGGGGTCAGGTCTGCCTTTTTCAGCAGCGCCGTGATCGCCGTGAGCCGGGTTTGGGCGGCGGCGGTGGACATCCATGACTGCCCACTGGACCAGCCGCCCACGTCCGGCGGATAGAAGGGCAGCTGCCCCAGCGTGCGCAGCACCCCGACCACGCGACGGGCGTCGGCATCGTCGGTGAGCGGCACCCGGAACGCGCGCACCGCACCGATCAGCCATTCGACCGGTGCGTGAATGACCGTGTCACTGCCGCCGATGAATTCGGGGTCGGACAGGATCGCGGTAATCAGCGCGCCGAGATCGCGGCCCGGCCCGTAGGCGGCGGTGAGCCGGCCCAGCGCCGCCGCCGAGGGCGGATCGTCCGAGGCCAGCTGCTGCCACATGCGCCCGGCCACATAGCTCGCCGATTCGGGGCGGGCCAGCACTGCATCGCAATATTCCCGCGCGCCCAGCGGACCCGTCACGCCGAGCAGGGTCTTCGTGCCGGAGTCGTGGCGTTTGAGATCGAAGACCGCGGCGTCGTTCTTGATGACCCACCCGGTCAGGGCCCGGGCCCCTTCGCGCACATCGGTTTCGGTGTAGCCGTTGCCGTGCCCGAGCGCGAACAGCTCCATGAACTCCCGGGAGAGGTTCTCGTTCGGCGCCTTCGCGGTATTGGTCTGGGCGTCGAGCCAGCGCAACATCGCCGGATCGGTGAGCATCGCATATGCCAGGGCCGAGAAATCCCCGGCGCCCATGGTGCGCAGCGTCCGGTTCTGCGCGGCCATCTCCGCCGCGCTGCGGACCTTCTGCGCCGAGGTGGCGAAGTGGTTGTGCCACAGCAGGGTCAGCTTCTCCCGAACCGGCACCTGCACCGCGGCCATCCGGCGCAACCACCACACGGTGAGGGCGTCCAGCTGCGTGCCGAGCTCGCTCTGGTAGCGCTTGCGATCCGCGACGCTCGCATTCTTACCGAGTGGGGTCGGCGGGGGGAACGACGGGATGGGGGTCGCACGCGCGCCCGGGTCGGCCTCCGGATCACCGGTGAGCGCGGCGTGCAGATATCCCGCCGGATCGGTCACCGCATCGATCTCGGGCCCGGTCGCGCCGAATCCCGCCCGGCGCAGCACCCGTGCGCTATGCATCCACTGTGCTGTTTGGCTGCCCATGATTCGAGTATCGGCCGCATCGCGGCAGGTCCGAGAGCCCGCACAGGCATCTTTCAGCCAATCCTCAGCACGGACCGGCAAGAATGTGGGGGTGCAGAATGGGCGAATCCTGATCATCGAAGATGCCGATGCCATCCGCGCCGCGGTCGGGTCCGGGCTGAGCGCGGCCGGTCACGAGGTGCTTACCCGCCCCGACGGCGCCCAGCTCGAGCGCGATCTGGCCCAGTTCCGCCCCGATGTCGTGGTGCTGGATGTGATGCTGCCCGGGCGCGACGGGTTCGCGCTGCTGGAATCGGTCCGGGCGCACAGCGTGGCGGGCGTGGTGATGCTGACCGCGCGCGACGGCGTCGAGGATCGGGTGCGCGGGCTGCGCGCCGGCTCCGACGATTATGTGGTCAAGCCGTTCGATCTGACCGAACTCGTGGCCCGGGTGGAGGCGCTGCTGCGGCGGATGGGCAAGCTGCAGACCAAGATCACGATTGCGGACCTGGTGGTCGACGTCGAATCGGGAATCGTGGTGCGCGGCACCGAACCCGTGACGCTGACCGCCACCGAATTCAAGCTGCTGGCCTATCTGGCCGCGCACCGCGACCAGGTGGTCACCAAGACCCAGATCCTCACCGCGGTATGGGGTTATGAGGATTACGACCCCAATCTGGTGGAGGTGTACGTGAGCGCGGTGCGCCGCAAGCTCGAGGAGCATGGGCCACGCCTGCTGCATACCGTCCGCGGCATGGGCTATGCGCTGCGGACCGGGGACCGATGAACCCGCGGCCGGGCTCCATCGGCAGTGCCCGGGCACCGGGCGGCGCGTTGTGAAGACCGTATCGCTACGCCGCAGGGTAACCCTCACCGCCGCAATAGTTTCCGGCATCGCGCTGATTGCCGTCGCACTACTCGTGCACAGCCTGTTCGCGATCGTGGTCTCGCGCAGCGAGGACACCACCCTGGCCGACCGAATCCAGCTGGCCCGGCAGCTCGCACAGCAGAACACCCCGCCCGCCGAGCTGATCGCCCGGGTGGACAACCGGTCGGTGCGGGCGCGACTGGTGCTGATCGACAAGCGCGCCTTCGGCAGCCTCACCCCGCACCGCGAGGCCGAGAACGTGGCCAAGACCCGCCGGGTGGTGCTGACCGGCCGCGGGGCGGTGAACCACGCGCGGCTGACCCTGCAGGTCGACACCCCGCTGCTGGCCAAGATCCAGGACGAGCTGGGGTGGGTGCTCATCGGCGCGATCGGCACCGCGCTGGTGCTGCTCGCGGGCGGGCTGTGGTTCGGGGTGCGGCGCGCGCTGGCTCCGCTGGATTCGATGACCCAGCTGGCCCGTGATATCGCCCGCGGGCACCGCGGCCGGCGACTGTCACCTACCCAGACGAACACCGAATTAGGCCGCACCGCAAACGCATTCGATGAGATGCTCGACGCCCTCGAGGGCGCCGAGGCCCGGGCCCGCGACTCCGAGCGGCAGCTGCGCGACTTCGTCGGCGATGCCGCGCACGAGCTGCGCACCCCGCTGGCCGGGATCCGCGCCATCGCCGAGGCGATACTGCATCAGCGGGCCGATACCGATCCCGAGGAGAGCCAGCGCATGCATCTGCTGCTGGCGCGCGAGGCGCAGCGGGCCGGTCGCCTGGTCGACGATCTGCTCGATATGGCCCGCATCGACGCGGGACTGCAACTGCACAGCGAACCGGTGGACCTGTACGAGCTGACGCAGGTCCAGCTGGACCGCGTCCGGATGCTGCATCCGGACGTCGAATTCGCGGTCGACGGGGAGCCGGTGCGGGTCGATGCGGATCCCGAACGCATCGGACAGGTTCTGGTGAACGTGCTTGGCAACGCCTGCCAGGCGATGCCCGCGGGCGGCACGGCCGCCGTGCGGGTCGCCGCACGCGGCGGGCTGGCGCAGGTCACAATCTCCGACTCCGGGCCCGGCGTGCCGGAGGCCGACCGGGAGCGCATCTTCGACCGGCTGGTGCGCCTGGACCGGGCGCGCCAGACCCGCTCGGCCGGTTCGGGCCTGGGGCTGCCCGTCGCCCGGGGCATCGCCCGCGCCCACGGCGGCGATCTGGTGTGCGCCGATCCCGCCGGCGGCAGCGGCGCGGTGTTCGTGCTGACCCTGAGGATCGGCTGAAGGTCAGTGGGGCCGGGCGCAATCAGCCCGGTGCGGCGGAGTGCACTCAGGTGGCCGGGGCCGGGTTCACGCGCAGCAGCACTGTGTCGTGGGCGGCGACGTCGGCGGCGATGGATCCGGTCACCTGCGCCGGACTTCCGGTCCAGAGGTTCCGGGCCACATAGCGATCCGCGGAGGGCAGTCCTAATGCGTTGCACGGGACACTTATCCGAGTATCGGCGTTTCCATTGTTCCAGAGCGCGACCGCTACCGAACCATCCGACAGCGCTCTGCGCCACACCTTTTCATCGGTTCCGGGGACCACGGAAACGGGCGTTGCCAGCGAATCCTGGTCCACCGCAATCACATCCCGATTGGTCAGCAGCCGCCAGGTTGCCTCGTTCATGTACGGCAGCGCATTACCCGCGATCAGCGGGGCCGCCAGCATGGACCACATGCCGAATTGGGTGCGCTGCTCGGCCGGGGTGAGCCCGGGATAGGCGGTGCCGAGCACGCCCGGCACGCCGACCTCGAGCATGTCCGGATCGGCCCAGTGGTCCGGGCCGGAGCGCGAGGCCGATCCGGCAGTAGTGGCAGTAGGTCCCATGGCGTCCAGGATTTCGCGAATGCCCTGATCCCCCGCCGGGCCCTGGCCCAGCGCCCAGCCGGGATAGGCGTCGTTGGTGGTGCGCCACAAGGTGCCGATACCGGACCAGTCGTAGACCCCGCCGGGCGGCGCACCGGGCACATCACTGTTGGGGTTGATGCTGTAGACGATCGGCCGTCCCGTGGCGCGCAACGCATCTCGCATCCGGGTGAACGCGGTCACCTGCCGATCCAGATTGGAATCGGGTGCGCACCAGTCGTATTTGAGGTAATCCACACCCCAGGACGCGAAGGTCCGGGCATCGAGGGCTTCGTGCCCGGCGCTGCCGGTGCGGCCGGGATAGGTGCCGCCGATCTGCGCACAGGTCTGCGCATTCGGGCTCTGGTAGATCCCGAACTTCAGTCCGCGCGCGTGCACATAGTCGGCCACCGCCTTCATCCCGTGGGGAAAGCGGGCCGGATCCGCCTGCAGCGCCCCCGATGCGGTGCGCTGCGGGTCGAACCAGCAGTCATCGACGACCACGTATCGGTAGCCGGCGTCGCGCATCCCGCTGTCCACCATCGCATCGGCCGCCTGCTCGACCGCGCCCGCATCGACGGTGCAGCCGTAGCCGTTCCAGGAATTCCAGCCCATCGGCGGGGTCGGCGCCACACCGGGAATCGCCACCCGGGACGCACTCAGGCGCACGGTGTCGCCGAGGGGCGCGGACGCAACACAGCCGACGAGTAGCAGCATCATCGACAGCGCAACGACCAACGGTCCCACCGTCAGTCGCGTCGAACTCGGGGTGGGCGCGCCATGTTCGGCCTCGTCACCGTCCGGCCTCGAGTCCTCGCGGCCGTCCCCGGACGGCGCGGGGCGCCCCACCCGTCGCGGCGCGGGGCGCCCCTTACCCGTTATCACATCGATTGCTATGCAACGCCTTCCGCACGCGCCGCGGCCGCGACGGCCTCGGCGACCGCGGGGGCGACCCGCGGATCCAGCGGGCTCGGGATGATCTTGTCCGCGGCCAGCTCATCGCGCACGACGCCGAAGATCGCGGTGGCGGCGGCCACCTTCATGCCCTCGGTGATCCGGCGCGCACCCGCATCCAGCGCACCCTTGAACACGCCGGGGAAGGCGAGCACGTTGTTGATCTGGTTCGGGAAGTCGCTGCGGCCGGTGGCCACGATCGCGGCGTACTTGTGCGCCACGTCGGGGTGGATCTCCGGATCCGGGTTGGACATCGCGAACACGATCGAATCGGCCGCCATCGAGGCGATCAACTCCTCGGCGATGGTGCCCGCGGACAGGCCCAGGAACACATCCGCACCGGCAAGCGCCTCGGCCGCGCCGCCGGTGATGCCGCGCGGGTTGCTGCGCTGCGCCAACTCGGACTTGACCGCGTTCAGGTCGCTACGATCCCCGCTGATGATGCCCTTCGAATCGAGCACCACGATGTCGGACACGCCCGCGGTCAGCAGGATGTTGGTGCACGCGACGCCCGCTGCACCCGCACCGGACACCACAACCTTGAGGTTCTTGATATCGCGGCCCTGCACCGCCGCCGCGCCGTTGAGCGCGGCGAGCACCACGATCGCGGTGCCGTGCTGATCGTCGTGCATGACCGGGCAGTCCAGCGCCTCGATGACCCGCCGCTCGATCTCGAAGCAGCGGGGCGCGGAGATATCCTCCAGGTTGACCGCGCCGAAGCTGTGCCGCAGCCGGATGATCGTATCCACGATCTCGTCGACATCCTTGGTATCCAGGACGATCGGAATCGAGTTGAGCCCGGCGAACTTCTTGAACAGCGCGGCCTTGCCCTCCATCACCGGCAGCGAGGCGCGCGGGCCGATATCGCCGAGGCCCAGCACCGCGGTGCCGTCGCTGATGACCGCGACCAGCCGGTCGGTCCAGGTGTAGCGCTTGGTCAGCTCGCAGTCCGCGGCGATGGCCCGGCTCACCTGCGCCACACCCGGGGTGTAGGCGATCGACAGATCGCGCTGTGTATCGAGCGGAGAGCTGAGTTCCACCGAGAGCTTGCCCCCGAGATGGCCGGCGAAAATCTCTTCGTGCGTAATCTCGGACAGGCTGGCAGTTGCATTCGGTGCTTCAGTCACAGGTGACACGATTTCACTCCTGCTCGATACGGGTTGAACCGGGGGACGGTTACCGTCGGGTATGGAAAATAGGGGTTTTTCGGGTTACTCGCGGGGTACTGACGGGACGCTCACAGAAGTCCGGTAATACCGTTCAGTAGTTACACCGCGGCAAGTCGCACGAGTATTACAGGATCCGGTTTGCGTATCGCGGCACCGATCCTTCGAGCCGGAACCGGATGGGTAGTCCGGGCAGTAAGACAGCGGAGCTTGCGGGAGCCACCGGGGTGGGTTGACTCAGCCGGCGATCCGCGAACCGGAGCCGTGCGTCACGGATCGCCGTTCACCAACGATCCCGGTCCGGGCGGTGGCGTCGGCCGGGATCCGCAACATTCTGCCAGCACCCAGGAGACTTGCCAAATCACGATCGGGCACGGTGCCCCTCGGCGGTCACGCCGAGGCCAGATCCGATCCCTGCGGCGTGCAGGACAGCGCGCACTGATCCTCTCGCACCCACACGGTGTCCAGCCCCCCGGCAAGCAGCCGTGTGCACCACCGCTCCACCGCCACCGGGTGATCGGTGCGGCGATGCATACCGCGAGATTCGGTGCGGGCCAGCGCGCTGTACTTGGTCCATCGAGCTACCGCCAGCAGCGCCGCCGCCTCCCGGGCGCGCACCCGGTCCGGGCCGCTGCCGCCGAGCGCGAATGCGGTGGCGGGCCAGAGGGCGTCGAGCTCGGCGATGCTGTCCCGCAGGCTGCCCGCGCTGCGCCAGTAACTGCGCCGCAGGGGCAGCGTGTGCTCCTGCACCAGGCCGATCACCGCACGCGGATCGATACCGGACGCGGTATGCAGCCCGGCGCCCGGAACCGGCCACGCCGGGCCCCGGAGCCCCCGCCCGCGCGCGAACCGGGCCGCACCCGCCCCGGCCCACACCCCCGACGACATCGCCCAGGCCCCGCCCTGGCCGCCGAATCCGCCGGCCGCACCGGTGATCGGCTCGCGACCGGTCACATCGCCCGCGCCGAACAGCCCAGGAACGGTCGTGGCACAGTCGAATCCGATCAGGCGCACCCCGCCGGTGCCGCGCACGGTGCCCTCGAGCACGGCCCGCAGCGGCACCCGTTCGGCATGCCACGACGCGTAAACCCGCCGTCCGTCCGCCAGGGCCTCGAAGGCCGCGGCGCGGGAACCGAATCCCGCGCCGCCCAGCACCGCGCCCGACTCGTCACACAGGGTCGTAAAATGCTGGGACAGCTCGGGCGCAGGGATCGACCCCGGCATGCGCACACCCGCCGCCGACGGCGCGGCGCACACCGGTACCAGGGAATAGGCACTGGAGAACTCCATCCCCGACAGCTCGCCCCCGGCCTCGACGGCCATCAGCAGACCGTCACCGGTGGCGACATCGGTCCCGGCGCCGCCCGAATAAAACGCACACCCGCCGGTCGCCAGCACGACCGCATCCGCGCGCGCGGACCAGGCACGAAAGCCGTTGCGCACCTGCACGCCCGAGGCGCCACACACCACGCCCTCGGCATCGGCGAGCAGCTGCAGCGCCGGGTGGTAATCGAAGACCCGCACCCCGGCCAGGACCAGGCAGCGCCGCATCCTGGTCAGATAATGCGCGCCATCCACGCAGATCCGGGCCGGCCGCCCGGCCGCGTCAGGCCCGGAGGCGGCAGCGGAGCGTAACCACGCAGGGCCGGCGGCCGGGCTCGGTTGACACAGCCCCGCGCGTTCGCCGCCGAAGCGATATCCCCAGCGGGCCAGCTGGTCGACGCGGCGATAGGTTTCGGCCAGTACCCGTGCCATCCACTCCGGATCACCGAGGTGCCCGCCGTCCGCGAGGCCGCGTGCCACCGCCTCCTCGCGGGCCGGGCCGGGCGGAATATTCCACAGCGAGACACTATTTTTCGCGGTCGGCCCGCTGGCCCCGCAGCGCGCCTTGTCGAATAAGGCCACGCGAGCCCCCGCACGGGCCGCGGCCAGCGCCGCCCACACCCCGGCGGGACCACCACCCAGCACCAGCACATCGGCCTCGAGACAGGTCACGATTAATAAGGTTCGAACACAATTCACCGAACCGCAACCGTGCCACCCGGCTTAATTCCACCATTGCGTAACCAATAGATAACCTGCCGCCACAAAAACGACTAACGATCCGGAAAAGGCAGCGAAACCTCGACGCTTATCGGTAAATATCTGCGCCGCCACCGCTACCACCGACAACCCGATATGCCAGGCCACCATCGAAGTGCCCGGCCCCGGAAAACCGCGCAGCCCGCCCAGTACCGCAGATCCGGCCACCACCAGGGTCAGCACCACCATCCCCGCGGCAACCGCACCGCTGATCCCCCGCAGCAGTCTCATGCGCTGCCCCTCGCGGCGTGACCGGGGCCGTTCACGCTCACGCTGTGTCTCCTGCGGCGTGACCGGGGCGCTGCGTTCACGCCGAGACCACCGGCACCCCCGTCGCCTTTCCGACCAGCTTCTCGTATTGCACGGGGTCGGTGGTGAATTCGCCCAGGCGGATGGTCTTATTGGTGCCGTGGTAGTCCGAGGAGCCCGTGGTCAGCAGGCCCAGCTCGGCGGCCAGCGCGCGCAGTACCGCACGGTCGGGTGCGCTGTGATCGGGATGGTCCACCTCGAGCCCGCCCAGCCCGGCCGCGGCCAGCTCACGGATCTCCTCCAGGGCCAGCAAACGGCCGCGCTTGCGGGCCCGCGCATGCGCCACCACTGCGACTCCGCCTGCCGCGGTGACCATATCGACCGCGCTCTGCAGCGGCGTGTCGGCCTTCTCGGCGTAGTAGCGCCCGCGGGGGGCCAGCAACTCCACGAAGGCCGCGTCGACCGTCGGCACCACCCCGGCCGCCACCAGCGCCCGCGCCAGATGCGGACGGCCCGCCGCCGGGCCCGCCGAGGCCAGCACGGCCTCCGGATCGACCGGCAGGCCGTCCGCGGCCATCCGCTCGGCCATCGCCCGCACCCGGGCCACCCGCTCCGCACGCAACCGCTCACGCTCGCGCGCGAACGCGACATCGGCCGGATCGAACAGGTAGGCCAGCAGATGCACCGGCACCGGCCAGCCGTCCTCGCCCTGCCCCTGACACGACATCTCCATCCCGCGCACCAGGGTCATGCCCGGCGGTAGCGCCTCGACGGCCCCCGCCCAGCCCGCGGTGGTGTCGTGGTCGGTGATCGCGATCACGTCCAGCCCGGCGGCCGCGGCCTTGCGGACCAGCTCCGCCGGACTGTCGGTGCCGTCGGAGGCCGAGCTGTGGGTATGGAGGTCGATGCGCACGCTATCCATACTGCTGTATCTGCGGTCAGAGTTTCGCCGGGCCCCGATGGGGGTCGCGGATATCGATATCCGCCTCCGCCCAGGCCTCGCGCAATGCGGCCGCACCGCGCAGGCGGACCCAGGCGGCCTCCGTCGCGGTGATCGGCGCGACCGACAGGAATCGCACGGGATCAGCGGGTTCGGGCAGCGACAGCTCCGGAACGTCGCTCACACTCAGCAGCGCCGCAGTAAAGGCGGCGCTGTGCCACAATGGTTCTCCCAGATCCAGCAGCGCATCCGGTTGCAGCACAACACCTTCCACTGCGGGCGAGGCGATCAGCACCGCCAACGCCCGGGTGAGCCCGGCCTGGGAGCCGCGGCGCCCGCGCAGCGTCAGCACCAGTTCCGCGCGCGGCCCGCGGTCCGGATCCACCACGGTCGCAGTGGGATCGGCCATCGGATGCCGCGCGCCGCCGAGGGTGACGTAGTGCACGTACTCACCGTCCGGGATACGCAGGATCTCGATCGACTCGAGCCCGAGAAAGGTCACCGCGGCCGAATCCGCCGACGGCACACCGAAATGATCGAGCACCGACGCCCGGACGGTATCGATAACACCCATGGGTCAGATGGCCAGCCGCGCGAGCATATCGCGGGCCTGCTCGGCCGCCTTGGGCTCGCACAGCACGTCGTACCGGCCGGCCACCAGCTGCATCGTGGAGGCGAAATCGCGCTGCCCGCGGGTGGCCGCGTACGGGATCGAGGTGGAGATGACACCGAAGATCACGCCACCCACCAGGCCGACGATCAGCGGACCGACCGCGCCCCCGGTGGTGAACAGGCTCAGCAGCAGCCCCAGGAACAACCCCAGCCAGGCGCCGGAAACCATCCCGCCGCCGATGACTTTGCCCCAGGTCAGCCGGTACAGGACGCGCTCGACCTGCACCAGGTCCACCCCGACGATGGTCACGTTCTCCACCGCGAAATGATTATCGGCCAAATAGTCCACTGCCCGCTGCGCCTCGGCATAGGTCGGATACGACCCGACCGGCCAGCCCGACGGTGGTGTCGGCAAGCCCGGCCGATTGCGGTTCGAGTTCCCCAACGGGTTCGTCATAGTTCCATCATGCTAGTTCGCGGCGGTCTCAGGGGACGGCATGCCGATCGTTCGCGCCATTCCCGCGGCCCGGCCCTTGTCCGCAATGACCTGAGCCATTTTCGCGCTCGCCTCGTCGATCATCTCCTGCCCCAGCATGACCGCGCCGCGCGCGCCGCCCTGTTCGGAGGTGTGATAAGCGTAGGCCTCGAGAATTTCCTCCGCCCGATCGTATTCGGCCTGGCGCGGGCTGAAAATCTCGTTCGCGGCCTCGATCTGGGTCGGGTGCAGCACCCATTTCCCGTCGAAACCCAGGGCCGCCGTGCGCGCGGCGGCGCGGCGGAACGCCTCCAGATCGCGTATTTGCAGATATGGACCGTCGATGGCCTGCAGGCCGTGTGCTCGGGCGGTTAGCAGGATGGTCATCAGAATGTGGTGATAGGCATCGCCGGTGTCGTATCCCTCCGGCTGTTCTCCCACCACCAGTGTGCGCATATTGATGCTGGCCATGAAATCGGCCGGGCCGAACACCAGCGTCTGCACTCGCGGGCTCGCGGTCGCAATCTCGTCGATATTGCGCAGACCCAGGGCATTTTCCAGCTGCGGTTCGATACCGATGCGGCCGACCTCGAGCCCGCACGCCTTCTCCAGCTGGGTCAGCAGCAGATCCAGCGCGCGCACCTGCCCCGCATCGATCACCTTGGGCAGCAGGATCGCATCCAGCCGCGCTCCGGCCCCCTCGACGACGGCGATCACATCGGCATAGGTCCATGCGGTGGTCCAGTCGTTGACCCGCACCACCCGAATCTGATCGCCCCAACCCGGCGAATTCAGCGCCGCGACGATATTTTCCCGGGCCGCAACCTTGGCCACGGGGGCCACGGCGTCCTCGAGGTCGAGAAAGATCTCGTCGGCAGGCAGTCCCTTGGCCTTCTCGATCATCCGCGGATTGCTGCCGGGAACGGCGAGCACCGAACGGCGGGTTGGCATGTGCGACTCCTCCACATCGAATTTCGCGGTGAGTCTAGCGACGGCAAACCACCCTGCTCCCCCTAGCCTGGCAGGAGAACTATGAAAGTTCCGATGTAAAGAGGGGACGGGTACCGGTTTCGCCACAAACTGGTGGCAACTGACCGCAAATATCAATAAAAACGAGCTGACTCATGGGTAACCTGGATCACGGTGTACGGAGCGCCGGGTGCTTGACGGTCCGCTCACACGACCCGAGGGGATTGGTGTGCCGATGCGAATATCTGGACCGATTACCGTATCGGCGCTGGTAGTGGCGGGTTTAGTGGCCTCGGGATCGGCGGCGCAGACCGCCGCGCACAGCGGTGCACCCACCGCACCGGAACCCCGGCTGGTGGCCGCGGCCGGCCCCTCGGCCGCGGCGGGCTCCGACTCCACCGTCGAACTGGTCCCGGCCGCGCCGGAACCGCCGCGCAAACTCACCGCGATGGCCCCGGCTGCCCATGGCATGCCGCCGTTCGGTGGCGCCATGCCGTTGCAGGAGATCTCGCTGCCGGGCGGCGGCGGCGCCTTCGGGATCCCGGAGATCGTGCTGGCCGCCTACCGCAATGCCGAGCTGGCGCTGCAATCCTCCGATCCGGGCTGCGGGCTGAGCTGGCATCTGCTGGCAGGCATCGGGAAGGTCGAATCCAATCATGCCGGCGGCGGCCGCACCGACGCCGACGGCACCACCGTGGGGGTTATCTACGGTCCCGCGCTGGACGGCACGCTGGCCGGCAACGAGGTCATCCAGGCCTCGGACGGCAACTTTGTGCGCGCCATCGGCCCCATGCAGTTCCTGCCCGGCACCTGGTCCCGATACGCCTCCGACGCCAGGGGCAACGGCCATCCCGACCCCAACAACGTCTTCGATGCCGCGCTCGCCGCGGGCAAATACCTCTGTTCGGGCGGACTGAATCTGCGCGATCCGCAGCAGGAGGTGCGGGCGGTGCTGCGCTACAACGATTCGGTTGCCTACGCCTCGCAGGTGCTGAGCTGGTCCAACGCCTATAAGACCGGCGGCGTGCCGACGCAGGTGAGCATCTCCCCCGAGCTGATCCCGCCGGGCACCATGCCCGAGGGCGGCGGGATGACCGCGGCCAACTCGAGCACACCCACCACCACCCAGCCGCCCGCCGTCACGAGCACCGTGCCGACGCCGGTAATGATCAATATCCCCGGCCTGCCACCGATCCCGTGCGGCATCTTCTGCCCGCCGCCGCAGCCCAAGCCCTGCGATCCGGCGACGGCTCCGGCCCCGCTGACCAAGCCGGGCGACGCGGTGACCGAGCAACAGCGGTGGGCGCCGGGCGCACTCGGCAATCAGGCCAACCCCGGCGAGCCGGCCAAGCCGGGCGCACAGCCGGCACCGGGCGGGCAGGTGGCACCGGCGGACGGCCACACCGTCGATCCGAACGCCCTGCAGCCCAACACCAACCCCCAGCAACCCGCCGCCTGCACGCAGCCGCAGGCCCCCGGGCAGCAGCCACCGGCCCAACAGCCCTCACCTGGCCAGCCGAATGCACAGGCGCCCGCCCCCGGGACCAACCAGCAACAGGCCCAAAACCCGGCGAAGACACCGGAACCCGGCCCCGCGGGCCCGCCGCCGCCCGCCCCCGCGACCACCGGCACACCGCCCCTACCGGCGATTACGCTGCCGTTCAACATCGTGATTCCGTTGCCCGCCCCGGGCCGATAAGGGTAAACCGGAAATACGGTCACGAAGGGGTAACGAAAAGGTCTCGGATGCGGTAGCCTTCCATCGTTGTGTCGCGCAAAGCTCGTCAAGGGCATTGGAGGGTCACCACACAGTGGGACGTCACCGCAAGCAGCCGGAACCTCTGGTCCGGCGTGGATCTGTAGTTGTCTTGGCTGGTCTCGTCCCCGCAGGGGTCGTGGCCGTCAGTACCGCCTCCGCCTCGGCGGTGAACACCGGGGAGTTCGCGGCCCTGTCTGCGGCGCACCATGATTCGACGAACCGGCAGGCACAGGCAGCCGCCGTGGCCGCGCCGGTGGCCGACGAGATGATGCATATGGCAAAGCATCCCGGGCCGCCGGTCGTGGAATCGGTTGCATTACCGGAAAATCGGATGCAAGCCGATCTTCCGGCCGGGCCGATCGGCCTGCCGGGCGTGGCCTACGCCGCCTACCAGAACTCCGAACAGATTCTGGCGCAGGATGATCCGCAGTGCCATATGCCGTGGGAACTGCTGGCCGGTATCGGGCAGATCGAATCGCATCAGGCGTACGGCAAGCTCGACGCCAACGGCAACCCGCTCGACCCGATCTACGGCCCCGAACTGGACGGCAGCCTCGGCGGCAACAATGTGGTGCCCGAGACCGATGGCGGCGCCCTGGACGGCATGGCCAGCTATGCCCGCGCCGTCGGCCCGATGCAGTTCCTGCCCGACACCTACCGCAAGTACGCGGGAGATGGGCGCGGCACCGGCATCTCCGATCCGCAGAATATCTACGACGCCTCGCTCACCGCGGGCAAGTACCTGTGCGCGGACGGCCTGGACATGAGCGATCCGGCGCAGCAGTCGCGGGCAATCATGCGCTACAACAACTCGATGGCCTACGTCGCGAACGTCATGGCCTGGGAGAGCGCCTACCGCACCGGCGCGACGCCGGTGGCCGCGAACCTGCCCCGTATCTGAGGTAGCTGCCTAAATCGCTAGACTCGGCCCATGCCAGTGGTAACGGAATCGGATGTGCGGGGCGCCCTCGCGAAGGTGATCGACCCGGAGATTCGCAAACCGATCACCGACCTGGGCATGGTCAAGAGCGTCACAGTGAGCGGCAGCGGTGCCGTGCACGTGGAGATCTACCTGACCACGGCGGCCTGCCCGCTGCGCACCGAGATCACCGAGCGCGTACGCCGGGCGGTGGCCGACGTGCCGGGGGCGGGCTCGGTCAGCGTCGAACTCGACGTGATGAACGACGAGCAGCGCACCGAACTGCGCAAGATGCTGCGCGGGGATGCGGCCGAGCCGGTGATCCCGTTCGCCCAGCCCGGCTCGCTGACCAGGGTGTACGCCGTCGCCTCGGGTAAGGGCGGCGTCGGCAAGTCCAGTGTCACAGTGAATCTCGCGGCGGCGATGGCCGCGCGTGGGCTGTCGGTGGGCGTGCTGGACGCCGATATCTACGGGCATTCGGTGCCGCGCATGCTCGGCACCGACCAGCGGCCGACCCAGGTCGAGCGGATGATCATGCCGCCCGTCGCGCACGATGTGAAGGTCATCTCGATCGCGATGTTCACCCAGGGCAACACCCCTGTCGTGTGGCGCGGCCCGATGCTGCACCGCGCGTTGCAGCAGTTCCTGGCCGATGTGTTCTGGGGCGATCTGGACATCCTGCTGCTGGATCTGCCGCCGGGCACCGGCGATGTCGCGATCTCCGTCGCTCAGCTGATCCCGAACGCGGAGATCCTGGTGGTCACCACCCCGCAGCCCGCGGCCGCGGAGGTGGCCGAGCGGGCCGGGGCGATCGCCCTGCAGACCCGTCAGCGCATCGCCGGCGTGGTGGAGAACATGTCGTGGCTGGACCTGCCCGACGGCACCCGCATGGACCTGTACGGCTCGGGCGGCGGCCAGTCCGTGGCCGACCACCTTACCCAGGCCGTGGGCGCGAATGTCCCCCTGCTGGGCCAGATCCCCCTCACCCAGGCCCTGCGCGAGTCGGGCGACTCCGGCCTCCCCATCGTCCTGAGCGATCCCGAGAACCCGTCGGCCCAGGCTCTGCTGGACATCGCGGAGAAACTGGCAGTCCGCCGCCGCGGCCTCGCAGGCATGTCCCTTGGCATCGACACCACCAGGCGCGTCTAAATCGCACTACGCGACCCGCCACCAACCGAGATGCGATGATGAGCTTGTGGTCCATATGGGCCACAATGTGATCCATATGGACCACAAGCATTAATGACTGGCACGCGGAGGCGGACGATGACAGTGGAGATGGCGTCGATCTTGCACAGACAGTCGATCACCGTGCAAGAATTCGATGCTCTGCCTGTCGATACTTCCCATCGTTACGAGATCGAGAACGGATTCTTGCTCGTGAACGCTCGCCCCGCGCCGCCGCACAGTCGTGCTATCACTCGTCTCATCGGCCAGCTCAACAACCAGCTTCCCGATGGATTGGAAGCATTTGCCGAGCTCGAAGCCGAACTGGCAGGGCGTTCACCCCGACGGGTGCCGGATGTCGTCGTTGCACCCGATGAGGTAGATGAGCAGCCACGAGTGCGCAGCGAGCAGATCGCGCTGGCCATCGAAGTCGCCTCCTCCGGGGAGTCCGCCGTCCGCGACTACTCGATCAAGGCGGGCGAATACGCCGATAACAAGATCGCTCATTACTGGGTGATCGATATCCTCGATGCCGAATCCGCCGGCCTGACCGTCTACACCCTCGACTCCACCGGCGAGTACCACATCACACCTCGTGTTACCGGTGTCGTCCAGATCGAGACTCCGTTCCCACTCACCATCGATCTCGATGCTTTGACCGGACGTAGGGTAGCCGAAAGGCCATAGGGTCGACCGTTCCGACGCTGAATGAACTGGGTTAGAGGATGTTCCAGCGTATCGGCGCGTGGACGCGGAGGGCGGCTATGCGGCGCAACACCTCTCGGGCACCAGGGGTGCCGGGGGCGGATTTGTAGGCGTTGGTGGTGATCATGCGGAGTTCGCGCAGGTCGCGGAGCCAGGGATAGCCTTGCCAGGCGCGGATGTCGTAACCGTAGTCGCGGCAGAACTTCTCGTATTCGACCGCGGGGTGAGCGAAGCGGCGGCAGTGCACCTCGAGGGTGACCAGATCCCATTCCGGTTGTCCCAGCGCCACACTCTCCCAGTCGCACAGCACCGCCTGGGCGTCTGCTGCGCTCCACAGCATATTTCGATGATGGGCGTCGCCGTGGATGAGACCCGGCGGCAGGACGAAGGCGATCTCGTCGGCCCGGGCAGTTAGGCGGGCCCGCTCGGCGCGCAGCAGCATGCGGTCGGACGGGGACAGGATCGCGCTGGCATCGATGGACTGCGCGATGCGGGCGAAGGTGCCGTGCAGGTGCCGCTCAGGCAGCCACTGCGGCGGACGGGTGCGCAGGGCGTGCAGCAGCGACAGGGGCGCCGCCAGATCCGCGGCGACGATCTCGCGGGTCTGCGGCAGGTACCGCCAGAACGTCACCGTGCATCCGCCGATCTCGAGCGGCTGCCGCACCGGCGCCAGCGGCACGACCGGCACATCCTGCCGCCACAACCAGCGCACCAGCGCGACCACATCGACCGGTGAGCGGGCGCCGCACGGCCGATCGATCTTCACCACGACCGGCGCGTGCAGCAGCCGGTAGACCGCATTGGTGTGATGGCGCAGCAACTGTGCCCCGCCCGGATCCAATCCGGCCGCCCGGCATGCCCGTTCGAGAATTCGGTGTGTGCGCTGCCGGGTGAACTCCGCAGCATCCGTCAGCGCCGCAGGCTGGTCCGACGCAAGCTGGGACACCGTAATCACCGCCCCTGCCCCGCTCCCGCGACCATCAACTGCCGCAGTTCGTCCACCGCGCGAGCGCCGCGTCCGTCCTGGGGGATGGCATCCACCACCGCGGCCGCCCGGGTCAGCACGATCGTGGTGCGATGCTCCGGCGGCAGCGTGGTCAGCACCTGCACGGCCAGCGCGCACGCCTGATCCACCGCACCGTCGAGGGCATAGCCGATCGCGGCGTCGAGTTCGATGAGCGCGGGATCGACCAGCACCTCCGGACTGTTCCTGTACAGCACCAGCGCCCGCTCCTGCACCCGCCGGGCGGCCTCGGTGCGCCCGAGATTGGTCAGCACGCCGGATTGGTAGAGCAGCAGCCGCTTCTCGCCGAACCGGAACGCCTCATCGCCGGCGGCGTCGCCGAGTTCGCCGGTGCGCTGCACCGCCCGCGCCAGGGCCAGATCCGCGCCGTCGACATCGCCGAGCCGGGCCAGGGCCCGCGCCTCCGCCGCGGCCGCCAGCGCCGTGGCATCGTCGGCGATGCCTGGCAGCTGCGCCTGAGCCGCCCGCGCGAGTAAAACTGCCTGTTCGGGATTGCCGTAGTAGTACGGCAGCATCGCGTGCTGGGCCCGCACTCGGGCGCGCAACCGCAGGTTGGCCGTATCGTCGGCGGCCATGCGCGCGGTGCCGTACCAGACGTTGGCACGCTCGATCTGACCGAGCTTCATCAGCGCGTCCGCGACCAGCAGGCCCAGCACCGCGGTCACCTCCGAAAGCCGGGACTGGATGGCGGCGGGCTGGCGCTGCGCGGCAATGGCCTGCACCTCGAGCACGTCCGGCAGCACCGCGGCCAGCACCTGGGCGGGCGGGGTGCGGGTATATGCCTGCATCCGGCCCGCGGCCCGTTCCTCCATCAGCTCGACCAGCACCGGGCCGACCGTGCAGGCGGATACGGTGCGGTCGACCACGACGCGGGCATCGTCGAGCCGGGTCAGCAGGGTCGCGTCGGCACCGGAGACCGGCGCGGGGAAAACGGGCAGGGCGGCACGGCGTGCGGGCAGCCGACGCGCACCCAGCGCGGCCTCCCCCTCGGCGAGGATCTGCTCGAAGCGTTCGCGCACCTGCGGCCCGACCTGCACCAATAGGGTGTCGAGCAACTCCTGGGTGAGCGGTCGCGGGGTGACCGCGCTCAGGCCCGCACGCCAATTGGCGACCGTCGTCATCTCGACACCCAGATGGGCTGCGAACTCCCGCACGGAGTTTCGCGTAGCCTCCTGCAGCGCCACCGCCTCGAAGCCCGTCCACGGCCGACCCAAAACCATCGGGAGTCCTACTGTGCGCAATTGTTAATTCTATGTTGCAGCCCTCGTGCCAACAGTAAGCCAACACCAACGCCAACGCTGCGCGATTTCGCATCGGTACGGAAACGACGAAAGTTATCGGTGCACCCGGTGCCGACGCGAGAAATCCTTCGCACTAGGTGTCTCGTCTGTCAGGAGGAATCGCCCATGTACCCACCACCGTCGGATACCAGGGATCTGTGGCTGATGAACAGCCGCGACTGCTCGCACGACCCGGGCGAGCTCACCTACGATCGCGCGCGGTTCATCCTGACCGTGCATGCCGGGCACGGCGGCGGGTGCCGTCAGTATCTGGCCGCATCCGCCTACTGTTTCCGGCGCACCGGGGAAAGGTGAGCAGGGGACGGTAGGCCGACGGAGCTTGCGGAGTCGGCGGGGTGGGTGAGCACAGGGGACGGTAAGCCGACGGAGCTTGCGGAGTCGGCGGGGTGGGTGAGCACAGGGGACGGTAAGCCGACGGAGCTTGCGGAGTCGGCGGGGTGGGTGAGCACAGGGGACGGTAGGCCGACGGAGCTTGCGGAGTCGGCGGGGTGGGTGAGCACAGGGGAACCGGCCCGGCGTTCGCCCGTCTGTGCCCCTATTCTCGAACCCATGCTCACGATGCTGCTGTACGTGCTGATCGTCGGACTGGTCGCCGCGCTGCTGTTCCTGATCGCGAGCGCGGTGTTCGGGCGCGCGGAGGAACTGGGACCGCTGCCCGAGGGGACGACCGAGACCGTGCTCCCCGTCGAGGACATCAGCGGCGCCGATGTGCGAGACCTGCGCTTCCAGCAGGTGTTTCGCGGATACAAGGCCGGCGAGGTGGACTGGGCGCTGGCCCGCCTGGCCGCCCGCATCGACGAGCTGGAGGGGCAGCTGGCCCGCGCGCGTGACGAGTCGCCGCAGCACACCCCGGCCGCGCCCGCAGTGGAACAGACCGGGTCCGGGCCCCTTCCCGGCCCGTGGACCAGCGGCACGACTCCCTCCGTCGAGCAGTCCGCCACGCCCCGGTATGTGCCCGGGGCGGACCGGGCCGGGCACACCGCACAGCACGGCGCGTCCGGCGAGGAACGAACCGTCCGGACCGAACGCCAGAGCCCGTCCGGCGAGGAACGGACCGTCCGGACCGAACGCCACGGCGGCCCCCCGCAGGTCGCGGGGAACGGCGGTGCGCAGGCGACCGCGCCGGGATTCGCCCCGGCCGCGCAGACCGGGGCGATCCCGTGGCCCGGTCCGGCCGCAACCGGGCCGTGGGAGGCGCCGCCGGTCGCGGGGAACGGTTTCGTCCCGGCACAACCGGTGCCCGAGCCGCAGTCCGGGGCATGGATGGCCGGACTGGTGCCGGAGGTATCCCACACCGAGCAGACCGCGCCCGCCACCGAACTGACCGGCAGTGCCGAACTGACTGGCCGCCTGACGCTGCCGCCAATCGCGCCCGCACCGGGGCACGCCGCACCGGGCAGTTCCGCGCCGGGCCAGCTCTGATCGCCATCTCCTAACGGTGTCGGTGGTGGCTGTTAGGTTGTTGAGGATGTAAGACGTTCGGATCACCTTCTTCGGATGGCTGGTTCGGTCGCGGTCTGAGCGTGAAATCTCCTGCCTTAGGCAGGAGAGGCGTTAAACCCTCGACCCATGCCCACACCAACAATTCGCAGATCGTTGCAGCCCACCAGAAGGAGTCCGCAGTGACCGCCGCAGCCAGCCGGGCCGAGCCGCAATCGGACGGCAAGGTGCGCTGCGGATGGTCCGAATCCTCGGCACTCTACCGTGATTACCACGACCAGGAATGGGGTCGGGCACTGCACGGTGACGATGCGCTGTTCGAGCGGATGTGCCTGGAGGCGTTCCAGTCGGGGTTGTCGTGGATCACGATCCTGCGCAAGCGGCCGGCCTTCCGGGCGGCCTTCGCCGGGTTCGCGATCGAGCGGGTGGCCGCGTTCGGCGACGCGGATGTCGAGCGGTTGCTGGCCGATTCCGGCATAGTGCGCAATCGCGCCAAGATCGAATCCAGCATCGGCAACGCGCGGGTTGCCCGCGACCTGGACACGAGTCTGGACGAGCTGCTTTGGTCGTTCGCGCCGCCGCCACGCCCGCGCCCGCACACCCTGTCCGATGTGCCGGCCGTCACTCCCGAATCGGTCGCTCTCGCAAAGGAACTCAAGCGGCGAGGTTTCCGTTTCGTGGGCCCCACAACCGCATATGCGCTGATGCAGGCGACCGGAATGGTCGATGATCATCTGGCCGATTGCTGGGTCTCCGCAGGCGGGTGAGCACGCGCCCGTCTAGTCGGTTTTGGAACTCAGGTACCCGCCCCGATCTGCGATAGGGAAGAATGGACCCGGTGTAGCCCTCCCGCCACTTGGGTGGGCTACCTGTTGGTGACAACACGAGTTCCAAGAAAGTGCGCAGAAGACCGCGCGGATCTGGAGGGAGCAGAGGATGGCGGCCATGAAGCCCCGCACCGGGGACGGTCCCCTCGAGGCAACCAAGGAAGGGCGTGGAATCGTCATGCGGGTTCCACTCGAGGGTGGCGGGCGGCTGGTCGTTGAGCTCACGCCCGATGAAGCGGCAGCTCTGGGCAAAGAGCTCACCCAAGTCACGAGTTAACAGCTCGACACACCCAAGGTGGTGACGTCGCAGCTCGCCACGGTCGCGTCCCTGCTGGCCTGTCCCGAATGCGGTGACAGTCTGGTCGTCCGCGATCGTTCATTGTTCTGCGCGCACGGACACAGTTTCGATATCGCCCGGCAGGGATACGTCAGCCTGCTGACGGGCGCGTCGACCAAGATGTCCGGCGACACCGCGGCCATGCTCGAAGCACGGGCCGCCTTTCAGGATGCCCGGCATTTCGCACCGATCGCCGAGTCGGTGGCCACGATCGTTCGCGCGGACGAACGGCCCACCCGCTCGATTCTCGAAATCGGCGCCGGCACCGGCTACTACCTCGCCGCGGCCCTGGACGCCGCGCCGGACGCACGCGGGATCGCCTTGGACGTGTCCAAGCCCGCCGCCCGGCGCGGTGCCCGCGCCCATCCCCGCGCGGCCGCGATACTCGCCGACGTCTGGCGCGGCCTGCCGATCCTGGATGGCGGACTGGATCACGTGCTGTCGGTCTTCGCGCCCCGCAATGCGGACGAGGTCGCCCGGGTGCTCGCACCCGGCGGCCACTTCATCGTCGTCACCCCGACGACCCGCCATCTATCCGAGTTGATCAAACCGCTGGCGATGATCGGCGTGGACGCGACCAAGGACGATCGGCTCGCCGAAACGATGTCCGCGCACTTCACCCGGGTCGACAGCGCGCTCGTGGAATACCCGATGAAACTCACCCATCCGGATATCGCGAATGTCGTAGCCATGGGCCCGTCGGCCCATCACGCAACGGACCCGCGCGCGGGGTTGATCGCTGCGCTTCCCGAAGCGATGACGGTCACCGCCTCGGTCACGCTCTCCCGCTACCGACCGAACCCGAAATAGCCCCTGCTATAGACCCTTGCGGACCCGGTCGTACAGCTTCACGGTGCCCGCGGCCACGCGGGCCCAGTCGAATTCGGCGATCGCCCTGGCCCGCCCGGCGGCGCCCAGTTCGGCGGCCAGTCGCGGATCACCCGCAACGGCGTTCACCGCCGCGGCCAGATCGTGCTCGAAGTCCACAGCGGCCGCGGCGTCGTAGTGCACCAGGCGACCGGTCGAGTCGGCGACGACCTCCGGAATCCCGCCGACATCCGAGGCGACGACCGCGGTGCCGCAGGCCATCGCCTCCAGGTTGACGATGCCCAGCGGCTCGTAGACCGACGGGCACACGAATACCGTTGCCGCGGCCAGAATCTGGCGCACCTGCTCGGTGGGCAGCATCGAACGGACCCAGAACACCCCGCCGCGGCGCTGCGCCAGCTCGGCCACGGCCGCGGACACCTCGGCCTCCAGCTGCGGCGTGTCGGGGGTGCCGGCGCACAGCACGAGCTGAATGCCGGGATCGAATTCGCGCGCGGCGGCGAGCAGATGCGCCACGCCCTTCTGCCGGGTGATCCGGCCGACGAAGGCGGCGATCGGCAGATCATTGCGCACCCCGAGTTCGGCCAGCACATCGCGGGCGTCCCCGACCGGACCGCCCGGATGCCAGACGTGCGCGTCGATCCCGTTGTGCACCACGTGCACCCGATCGGGATCGATCGCCGGATACGCGTCGAGCACATCGAGCCGCATGCCCGCGCTGACGGCGATGATCGCGTCGGCATGTTCCATCGCGTTGCGCTCGGACCACGAGGACAGCCGATACCCGCCGCCGAGTTGCTCGGCCTTCCACGGCCGGCGCGGCTCGAGCGAATGCGCCGTGAGCACGTGCGGAATCCCGTACAGCGTGGCGGCCAGATGTCCGGCCAGGCCGGTGTACCAGGTGTGCGAATGCACCACGTCCACACCGTCGGCGGCATCGGCCATGCGCAGCTGGGCCGACATCATCTGCAGCGCGGAATTGGCCGCGTACAACATCGGATCCGGCTGATGCACCACCGCGTCGTTGCGCGAGACGCCCATGCAGTGCACGGTCACCTCGCACAGCCGCCGTAGCTGCGTCACCAGCTCGGTGACGTGCACGCCCGCCCCGCCGTATACCTCGGGGGGATACTCGCGGGTCATCATCGCGACCCGTAAACGGTCGCGATCCCCAGGGTCGGTCGGCCCCCTGTCGACGCCGAAAGTCACCGGTTCAACCTAATCGTTCACCTCCGTCATGACCACCCGTTCTGTCCTTGGGCGGTAGGTTGGATTTGTGAGGAGCCAGCCGCACGTACTCGGGATCGTGCTTGCCGGCGGTGAGGGCAAGCGCCTGTTCCCGCTCACCAAGGATCGCGCCAAACCCGCGGTCCCCTTCGGCGGTGCGTACCGGCTCATCGACTTCGTGCTGTCCAACCTCGTCAATGCCGGTTATCTGCGGCTGTGCGTCCTCACCCAGTACAAATCGCATTCGCTGGACCGGCACATCTCCCAGACCTGGCGGCTGTCCGGATTCGGCGGGGAGTACATCACCCCGGTGCCCGCGCAGCAGCGGCTGGGCCCGCGCTGGTACACCGGCAGCGCGGACGCGATCATGCAGTCGCTCAACCTGATCTACGACGAGGATCCCGACTACATCGTGGTATTCGGCGCGGACCACGTCTATCGGATGGATCCCGAGCAGCTGGTGGCCCACCACATCGCCTCCGGCGCGGGAGTGACGGTGGCCGGAATTCGGGTCCCTCGCGGCGAGGCGAGCGCATTCGGCTGCATCGACTCCGACGAGTCCGGGCGCATCACCCAATTCCTGGAGAAACCGGCCCATCCCCCGGGCACCCCCGATGACCCGAATTCGACCTTCGCCTCGATGGGCAACTACGTATTCACCACCAAGGCCCTGGTGGACGCGATCCGCGCCGACTCCGACGACTCGGATTCCGATCACGATATGGGCGGGGACATCATCCCCACACTGGTCGCCCAGGGCGAGGCCAGCGTCTACGACTTCGCCGAAAACGACGTGCCCGGCTCCACCGACCGCGACCGCGGCTACTGGCGCGACGTCGGCACCATCGACGCCTTCTACGATGCCCATATGGACCTGGTCTCGGTCCACCCCGTGTTCAACCTCTACAACCGCCACTGGCCCATCCGCGGCGCCGCGGAAAACCTCCCACCCGCCAAATTCGCCCAGGGCGGCCTGGCCCAGGAATCCATCGTCGGCTCCGGCAGCATCCTGTCCGCCGCCACCGTCCGCAACTCGGTGCTGTCCTCCAACGTCTTCATCGAAGACGGCGCGACCGTCGAGGGCTGCGTACTACTCCCCGGCGTCCGCATCGGCCGCGGCGCTGTAGTCCGCCGAGCCATCCTCGACAAGAACGTCATGGTCGGCGAGGGCGAAACCATCGGCGTCGACCACACCCGCGACCGCGAACGCTTCGCCATCAGCAATGGCGGCGTGGTCACCGTCGGCAAGGGTGTGTGGGTGTAGGGCCCGGCCAACTAGGTGTGCACTCCAACGCGTCGCGCGAACGCGCGCAACGAGTTCTGCCGGTCCTGGTCCAATAGTTCTCCGACAACCTGGCGTAGCAACGTCTGATACTTGACCCATTCCTCGCCACCGACACGCTCGGCAGTGAGAAGCATGTCCAGGGCCTTCTGATTCTGGCCCGTACGAGCCAACGCGGCGGCCTGATCCAGTAAATGGCGGGCCTTGGCCACAGGAGTAAGGCCGTTCTCGCGCGGCATCGCGCGGGCCGCGGCCAACGCTTCGGGGTACTGCTCCGCAGAGTTGTTGATGTCGACCGTCTGCATGACGACTTGGCTTGTGCCGAATAAGGTTTCGTAATCCTTGCGGTCAATGCCGATCCGCTGGGCCACTGCACTGGATTCGTCGGCGAGCGACAATGCCTCAGCGGTTCGCAGATCCCGACCTGACGCAACTGCAGCCTGCAGGAGTCGTTGGCGCATTCCCTGCGGATTCCGGAAATTCTCAATAGAGCGAGTCGGAAGCAAACCCATGAGATAGGCAGCAGATAATTCTCGCTATGAAGAGTCCGGCCGAGCAACCTTTGTCGGCGCTGAACAGGTTCTGTGAGGGCCTGTAGCGGATGCTCGATGCCGAGAAAGGTTGCTCAGATCCCACTGCGACGACGACACTCACCGGACGGCTTCGAGGGTGGGCCCTCGAGGGCGGCGGCGTGCCCGTCAGCCCGCCCACTGATGGGAACTATCGGGCGAGCTGGTGAGGCAAACTCTGTGCCGTAAATGTTGGTGAATCGTCAGCGCCTCGAGGGCCGCGGCGCGGTGGTGTCGGATCGGCACTAAGACCCACCGAACCAGCGCCGTTCAGATGCCAACCGTTGTTGGCAAAATTGAGGAGTCACGATGAGCACCATCCCCGCCGCCACATCGGTAGTGATCGTCGGTGCCGGCCCCGCCGGGCTGACCGCCGGAATCGCACTCGCCGAGGCGGGCGTCGACGTGGTTCTCCTCGACCACCAGGCCGAGGGCTCCAACACCCCACGGGCCTGCGTCGTCCATGCCCGGACCCTGGAGGTGCTCAACGAGTTCGGCGTCACCGACGAGCTGCTCGAGCGCGGCATCGTGGTACCGCACTTCGTCATGTGGGACGGGGACCGGACGCTGGCCCGGGTGTCTTTCGAGCAGCTGCCGACGCCGTACCCCTTCACCCTCATGGTCGGTCAGGAGACCACCGAGGCGCTGTTGCTGGAGCGGCTGCGCAAGGCCGGCGCCGATGTCTTGCGGCCGTACGAAATCACCGGCGTCAGCCAGGACGACACGGGTGCAACAGTCTCCTACACCGGACCCGGCGACACCGAGGGCACGATTCGAGCGGATTACGTCATCGGCGCGGACGGCATGCACAGCCAGGTTCGCGAATCCGCCGGAATCGGCTTCAGCGGTTCCACGTACGCCGAATCCTTCGTGCTTGCCGATGTGCGGATGAACTGGCCGGACCCGCGCAAGGAGGTCTCACTGCAACTGTCGCCGGAGGGCGTCACGGTGATCGCGCCGCTGCCGAACGCCGACAACGACCGCTATCGCATCGTGGCTACCGTCGCCGAGGCACCCGAGCACCCGAATCAAGCCGACGTGCAAGCGATTCTGGATGCGCGACGCCCGAGGTCGGGAGCAAAGGTGCGAGAAGTGCTGTGGAGCTCGAGGTTCCGCGTGCACCACCGGGTCGCCGACCACTACCGGGCGAACCGGGTCTTCCTGGCCGGCGATGCGGCACACGTGCACAGCCCGGCCGGCGGTCAGGGCATGAACACCGGCATCCAGGACGCGGTGATGCTCGGTGGCCTGCTCGCCCGGGTGCTGGGTGGCGAGCCGGACACCCTGCTCGACACCTACGAAACAACCCGTCGCCCAGTGGCTCTCGGCGTCGTGAAGTTCACCGACCGGATGACCCGGATGGCCACCTTGCGCGCCCGCCCCGCCCGCATCGTGCGCGACGCACTCATCAGCACCGTTACCCGTATCCCGGCGGTCCGCAACAAGCTGGCCCTCACCCTGTCCGAGCTCGCCAACCGCTGACATCCGGACCACGACAGTGCGAGTCCCCGTTCGGTAGTACCACCGAACGGGGATTTCCGGGGCGGCTGCACGCCTGTAGATTCCGGTCGCCCGGCGCCGTACTCTACTGCCAGTTCGACGGCGGCGTATTGGGCGCGGCCGTGCAGAACGGGTAGCAGACGGCGGGGGTGACGGGAGCGACGGTCGTGCTGCTGTGTTGATTACCGTGGCCGGTGATCAACAGCATCACCAGTAACGCGACGAAGACCGTGAGCCCGAGGGCGACCACGACCAGCACGATCCACCCTCTTGGCAGGGCCTCGGCAATAATTGCCCGCTCGTACACCATCGTTCATCACCCCGCAACCGAACCGCTCACTGCCACAATGATATCGGTCCAGCGTATGCGCGAATCGATCGGCGGCGTCCGAATTCCGTCAAGATCGCCCGGGCTGCTGCGGCGGTATGAGTGCCGGCGCCGGCGCCGGTACCGCACCACAGAACGGCGCGCAGGTGCCCGGTTTGGTCAGGGCCGGGGAATTCTCGTCGGCGAAATGCGCACCGCTGACCAGCAGCAGCACCATCAGCGCGACGAACACCCCCATCCCGAAGGCCACAAACATCGGCCCCAGCCAACCCGCGGGCATATGGTCCCCGAGCTCGATCTGGATCTCGCTGAAATCTTGCATTACGCATCGCCTCCGGCGACCGCCCGACCGACTGCGCGGCAACAGAAACGGGAATGCACACGGAGAACAAGCGACCAGGCAGAAGGATACGCCCCCTGGATGCACAGGGGACGTATCCGGATGTGATTCTCAGCGCAGGTCGCGACGCCGGAAGGCGGCCAGCCCCACCCCGAGCAGCACCGCGGCGATCACCACCAGCACCACCACCGGGGTCACGGCGAACGGTGCCGACGGCAGCTTGGGCAGATGGCTGTACGGGTCGATATCCAGAACCCATTGCGGCATACCGGCTATCGAGCCGAGCAGGTAGAGCGCCACCCCGGCGGTGAAGACGCCCCAGGCCACGCTCGCCCACCGCGGCAGCAGTCCGAATATCAGCACCGTCGCGCCGGTGAACAGCCAGACCGCGGGCAGTTGCACCAGCGCCGCGCCCAGCACCTGCGGCAGTTTGCCGCTCACATCGTGTGCGGCGATGCCGTATGCCAGCCCGCCGAGCGCACCGGAAACAGCCAGCACCACAATCGGCCCGACCAGGGCGAACAGCAGATGCGAAGCGGCCAAGCGCATCCGGCTCACCGCACCGGTCAGCACGATCTCCGCTCGGCCGGCCGATTCCTCCGAATTCAACCGCAACGCAGCCGATATCGAGTAGGCCGCCGCGGCCAGGCCCAGCATCTGATAGGCGGTGGTGACGAATGCGTTCTCGAGCCCCGCGGTGCCGCCCATGCGGGTGACGATGTCCTGCACGGACTTACTGCCGCCGATCTCGTTTCCGACGCCGTGGATGATGCTGCCGATCACCATTCCGTACAGGCCGAGCCCGACGGTCCAGGCCGTCAGCGTGCCGCGCTGCAGACGCCAGGCCAGCCCGAACGGCCCGGTCAGGCTCTCGCTCGCGGCGGGCGCCCCGGGGCGCTCGGCGATCAGCCCAGCCCCGATATCGCGGCGGCGCAGCAGCGCATAGGCCGCGGCGGTCAGCACGACGGTCGCCGCCACATGCAGCAGCAGCACCCACCAGTGGTCACCCGACAGCGCCCGGACCTGAATCGACCAGCCCTGCGGGGAGAGCCAGCTGAGCGGGTCGGCTGGCCCGTTCGCGGCGCGGGCGTCACCGATGGCCCGCAGCGTGAAGGTCACCGCCAGCACCACGAACGCGATGCCCCGGGTGGTGCGGGCGCTGGCGGACAGCTGCGCCGCCACCGCCGCAACGGCGGCGAAGACGATGCCCGATCCGGCGATGGCCAGGCCGAATGCCAGCGCACCGCGCCCGTCCACGCCCGCACCCTTGATGCTCGCGGCACCGAGCAGCCCGGTGGCCAGCGCCCCGATGCAGGCCACCAGCATCGCGGCCGTGAGATTGGCCAGGCGCCCGAGCCGCGTCGAGGCGAGCAATTCCTCGCGGCCCGTCTCCTCTTCCGCGCGGGTGTGCCGGATGACCGTCAGGATCGTCGCGATCCCGATGACGGTGAAGAACATCCCGGCCTTCCACAGTCCCGCTGCCGCGCCGGAGGTCTCGTTGTAGGCCGGGCCGTACATGGCCAGCTGGGCCGGGCTGGCATTGACCGAATGCACGAAGCTCCGGACCTGCTCCGACGTGGCGTACACCTTCTGGGTCGCCTTGACGTACACGCTGCCCAGCGGCAGCGACAGCAGTATCACCCAGAGCGGCAAAACGATTCGGTCGCGCCGCAGATACAGCCGCAGTAGCCGCCAGGTGCCGGTGAACTCCGATGCACCGCGGTCGGATTCGGCGCGGCCGACCGGACCGGCGAGGGTTGCGGTGGTCATTTCGAGGCCTCCGCGAGCTCGGAGCCGCTCGCGTTGAGGGAATAGTGGCGCAGGAACAGCTCTTCCAGCGTCGGCGGCTGGCTGACCAGGCTGCGCACCCCGGCGTCGCCGAGCACCCGGATCAGCTCACCGAGGTGTTCGCTGTCGACCTGGCAGCGCAGTGTGTGGTCCTCGAGGGAGATGTCCTCCACCCCCGCGATGCGGCTCAGATCGCCTGGGTCACCGGTCAATTCGGCCTGGATCGAGGTGTGGCTCAGATGCCGCATCTCGGCCAGCGAACCGCTCTCCACGGTCTTACCGGCGCGAATGATGGTGACCCGATCGCACAGTGCCTCCACCTCCGAGAGGATGTGGCTGGACAGCAGCACCGTCGCCCCGCGCTCCGCGGCCTCGCGGGCGCATTCGCGGAATATCCTCTCCATCAAAGGATCCAGGCCCGAGGTCGGCTCGTCGAGCAACAGCAGCCTGACCGGGGAGGAGAAGGCCGAGACCAGCGCGACCTTCTGCCGGTTGCCCTTGGAGTAGGTGCGCGCCTTCTTACGCGGGTCGAGCTCGAAGCGCTCGATCAGCTCGGCGCGGCGGGTGGCGTCCAGGCCGCCGCGCATGCGCGCGAGCAGGTCGATGGTCTCCCCGCCCGACAGCGACGGCCACAGCGTGACATCGCCTGGCACATAGGCGATATCGCGATGCAGCGCGACCGCGTCGGACCACGGGTCCCGGCCCAGGATCTGCGCCTCGCCGGAGGTGCGGGCCAGGATGCCCAGCAGGATACGGATGGTGGTCGACTTACCAGCGCCGTTGGGGCCCAGGAAGCCGTGCACCTCCCCCTGCGCGACGTCCAGGTCCAGGCCGTCGAGGGCACGTACCTGTCCGAAATGCTTGTGCAGCGCTCGGACAACGATTGCCGATGACATCGAATCTCCTGTGCTTATGGCATGGGCCGGGGGATCAACCGTCCGCGCCGGATGTATAGGTGGGTGGATTTGCGAGCAGGGTGTCCAACGCCATCGAATCGGTGAGCAGGCCGTTGGTGTAGATCTCGATCATGGGCAGCATCACCAGGTCGGTGTACTCCCGCAACATCTTTCGGAAGTCGGGCACACCCTCGTGCCGGGCGGTGTAGAGCTGCATGAACATCGTGAACCCGCCGGCGTTCTGCAGGCCCATGACTCGCGCGGTTGCCTCGATATCCCGCAGCGGCCGCAGCGACCCGTTGCCGATGCCCACCCTCAGGTAGGTCTCCATATCGCCGACCATGTGCTCGAACATCTCGGCCATCAGCGGGCCACCGGTCTGCAGCGTCCGCAGCAGGTAGGCCAGATACGGCGCGAACCCCTCGACCTCGGCCAGCGCCTGGAGCAGCCCCTTCGGGGAGGGGTTCTCCATGTACTTCATTTTCTGCCCGCGGATGAACTCCCGGACCTGATCGTCGCAGGCCTGCCGCAACCCATGCTTGGAACCGAAATGATGGTTGACCAGTCCGGGTGACACCCCCGCCGCGGCGGCGATGGCGCGGACGCCGACCCCGAAACCCTGCTCACCGAACAGGATTGTGGCGGCGTCCCGGATGCGGGCACGCGTTGTCAGATCCTCGGGGGATCCTTCCGATACGGCTGCTCCTTTAAACACATGTTCAATATACTAAACAGCCGTTCAATCGTCACGCAAGACTTGCCGCGACTCAGTTCGATTTATTTATCGCCGCAGGTCAGATGACGGGGCGACGATGGTTTACCCGCGCGAGGCGCAGAGCAGCCCGTCACCCACCGGGATCAGCACACTCGTCAGGCTCGGATCCTCGGCGATGGCCCGGGTGGCCGCGCGCACCGCCTGCGCCCCGGCATCCCGCTGGGCCGGATCGGGCACCCGCCCGCCCAGCAGCGCATTGTGCAGCATGATGGCCCCGCCCTCGCGTAACAGCCGCACCCCCTGCTCCACGTACTGCGGATGCTCGAGCGGCGCGGCATCGACGAACACCAGGTCGTAGGCGCCGTCGGCCAGGCGCGGCAGCACATCCAGGGCGCGGCCGTTGATGAGGCGGGTGCGGGCCGGGGTGACACCGGCGGCCCGGAACGCCTCGCGGGCCGCACGCTGATGCTCAGGTTCGGAGTCGATGGTGGTGAGGGTGCCGTCCTCGCGCATCCCGTCCAGCAGCCACAGCCCGCTGATCCCCGCGCCGGTGCCCACCTCGACCACCGCCCGCGCGCCCAGCAACTGCGCATACATGCTCAGCAGCGCGCCCACCGACGGCGGCACCGGCGCGGCGCCCAGTTCGGTGGCCCGCTCGCGCGCGGCAAGCATGACCTCGTCCTCGACTACGGATTCCTCCACGTAGGCGAGGTTGCGCTGCAAGGCCGATGCGGCAGGAATGAGACTCACGACTATGAGGCTAACGGCGATATACCAATGCGGCGTGCCGACGCGGACCAGTTTTCTCAGGTGTCGTTCAGCCTTCCCATATCAACGACACATCGAGATCACGTTAAGTAAGCACTACGCAAAGGCCGGCCGACCGCCGACCGGCGCCGGGAACAACCGGATAACGGATTGGGTTGTACCCGTCGCATGACAGCTCCTGTCATGTTTGCGCCGGCCACGGTCCCGAGTAGGAGGTAACCCCATCCACAAGGTCGATGCGGCGCTTACATACGCCACCTTGCCCGAGTCGAGCCTGTCGATCGACGGTATCTCGGCCGACTATCAGCTGCCCGCTGCCGACGGCTCCATCCCCGCCGACGGCACCATCCCCGCCGTCCCACCCGAAACCCCGGTAGACGACTCCCTCGCGTTCGCCGCGGAGGAGGAACTCTCGGGTACCGCGGCCTTCGATGCCACCGGCGATCGCACGATGATGCCGAGCTGGGACGATCTGGTCCGCGAACATGCCGACCGGGTGTACCGGCTGGCCTACCGCCTCACCGGCGATCCGCAGGACGCCGAGGACCTCACCCAGGACACGTTCATCCGCGTCTTCCGCTCGCTGCAGAGCTATCAGCCCGGCACCTTCGAGGGCTGGTTGCATCGCATCACCACCAACCTGTTCCTGGATATGGTGCGACGACGCAATCGAATCCGCATGGAGGCCCTGCCCGAGGATTACGACCGCGTGCCGTCGGAGGGCCCCGATCCGGAGCAGGCCTACCACGACGCGAATCTCGATCCGGACCTGCAGTCGGCGCTGGACTCCCTGGCGCCGGAATTCCGCGCCGCGGTGGTCCTGTGCGATATCGAGGGCCTGTCCTACGAGGAGATCGGCGCCACGCTCGGAGTGAAACTGGGCACGGTGCGCAGCCGCATCCACCGCGGGCGCCAAGCGCTGCGGGAGTACCTTGCGCATAATGGATCTCAGCAGCGGTTCACCGCTGAGGAGAAGGTCGGATAATTTCGCGGTCACCCAGGTGAGAAGTGTCATCGTGACAGCGAACCGGCGTAACCGTTCGTCAGGTCGGAAGAGGGTGTACACCGTATGAGTGGCGAGGAGCCCGCGACGAACCGCGATTCGGGTACCGCGGAGGGTCGTGCATCCGGCAGGCCGCCGAGCCGCCAACCTCGCTTTGCTGCGACCGAGCACCTGGCCAGCGAGGCCATCGCCGCCTATGTCGACGGCGAGCTGCGCATGAATCCCTATCTGCGCGCCGCTGAACATCTGGCCCGCTGCCCCGAATGCGCGGCCGAGGTCGAGGCCCAGCAGCAGGCCCGCATCGCCCTGCGCCAGTCCGGCCAGATTTCCGCGCCCAACGGCCTGCACGACACGCTGAGCCGGATTCCACTTGCCGACCTCACCGCTACCGGAGTGGACGATATGGCGCGCGGCGCGAGTTTCCTGGGCCTGCGGGCGGATTCGTTCCGCTTCGCCTCCCAATCAGGCCGGGAATTAAGTTCCGACAGCAGACGATGGACCGGTTGGTGGCGCAAGTAGAGTTTCTGACGTGACCACCGAATCGACGAACACCGGATCACAATCCGCGGGCGACCCGGCTGCCGGGTCCTCCATGTCGGATTCGGCGGCCAATCGGGGGAACCTGAGGCCGTCGGATGCGCCCGTACTGGGTCCGCGGCCGGTAATACGGCCCCATATCGATAAGCACACCGCGCGCGCATTCCGCCGCCCCAGCGGCCAGGCTGGATCGTTCGCCCCCTACTCCGCCGCCGCGCCGGAAGCCGCGCAGGACGGGCCCGAGCTGGTGAATCAGCCGCCCGGTGCGGTGCTGGCCGAGGCCTTCGCCCGCCCCGAGGGCTCGGACGAGCTGCTGCAGCGCGACCCGGATGCCTCCACCGGCCCCGTCGCCGCGGCCGCGCCCGCCGATCCGTGGCGCGATCCGGGGGCGGCGGCCCGGCTCGGCGCCCCCGCGATCGGCACTCCGGCGACCGGGGCGCTGCGCCCGGCCACCAAACTGACCGCCCGCGAGGTGCTCTTCGGCAGCCGGGTCGCCCCCGCCGCGCTGGCCATCCTGGGCATCGCCGCACTGGTCATCGGCCTGGCCGGCGGGCTGGTCGGCCGGTTCACCGCCGAGGCCACCGACGTGCTCACCTCCAAGAAGGTCACGCTCAGTCAGGACAGCGCCTCGGGTAAACCGAACAGCTCCGTGGCCAAGGTCGTCTCCGCGGTGATGCCCGCGGTGGTGCAGATCCGCGAGACCGTCGGCGACAACGGCGCATTGGGTTCGGGCGTGATCATCGACGGCGGCGGCTACATCGTCACCAACAACCACGTGATCTCGATGGTCGCGATGGACAAGTCGGGCAAGGGCAATATTCAGGTCACCTTCTCCGACGGCTCCCAGGTACCGGGCACGCTGGTCGGCCGCGATCCCAAGCGAGATCTGGCGGTGCTCAAGGTCGACAACGTCAAGAACCTCACCGTGGCTCAGCTGGGCAAATCCAACGATGTGCAGGTCGGCGACCCCACGCTCGCGATCGGCTCCCCGCTCGGCCTGCAGAAGACCGTCACCGCGGGCATCGTCAGCGCGCTGCACCGCGCGATGGTCGAGACCCCCGAGGCCGGCGACGACACCGCGGGCGCCTTCGACGCGGTGCAGACCGATGCCGCGATCAACCACGGCAACTCCGGTGGCGCGCTGGTCGACGGCCAGGGCAGGCTCATCGGCATCAATACCGCCATCCGCAGCGAGAGCGGCGGGTCGGTCGGCCTGGGCTTCGCGATTCCGGTCGATCTGGTGAAGCAGACCGCGGAGGCGATCATCCACGGTAGCCCGCTCGAGCATCCGTGGCTCGGTGTCAGCGCCAAGGACAGTCCGGTCGAGAACGGTTCGATGAGCGGCGCGCAGATCGCCGACGTGGTGGCGAACAGCCCGGCGGCCCGGGCGGGGCTGGCCGAGGGCGATGTGGTCGTGCAGGTCGGTGACCGCGCGGTGACGGCCTCGGACGAGCTCACCGTCGCGGTGATGGCCCAGCAGATCGGCAAGTCGGTCGACTTCCAGGTGGTCCGCGACGGCCGCAAGATCACGATTCCGGTGACGCTGGGCTCCGACAAAGACGCACCCAAGCCGCCCCAGTAGCCTGGTCTCATGTTCAATATCGGCTGGCCCGAGATGGTGATCCTGGTGGTCGCCGCTTTGATGATCCTCGGTCCGGAGCGGTTGCCGGGGGCGATCCGCTGGACCGCGCAGAGTCTGCGCCAGGTGCGCGACTATGCCAGCGGCGCCACCAGCCAGCTGCGCAGCGAGCTCGGCCCCGAGCTCGACGAGCTGCGGGGGCCGCTCGAGGAGCTCAACGAGCTGCGCAAGCCGATCAGCGACCTGGCCAGGCCGTTGAATGAACTGCGCGGGATGACTCCCCGCGGGATGGTGACCAAACATCTGCTGGGCGGAGATGACTCGCTGCTGACCGGAAAGTTTGACAGACCGACCAGTATTCCGGAAGCGCAGCCCGAACCGTCGGCCTATACGCCGCCGGCCCCGCCGAAACCGCTGGCGCACAATGAGAAGCCCCCCATCGACTTCGACGCCACGTAACGATTTCGAGTCCCGGAAATCGGCTCGTTTCGCGTTTCGGGAGGTAGACAACGACCTTTCGATGCCAGTCGGAATCAATATGTCAAGCGGTCTAGACACATACCGCTGTCGAGGTATCTAGACTGCGCTCATGTCGGCCGATGAGGTGGCACGGGTTTTCGCGATCGATGACAAGGTCGAGCGACTCAAGGCGGCAACCGACGGGGTCGCCCAGGCGCAGCAGACCATCAACGAGCTCACGCGCATCCGGCGCGCCGTAATCCGCGACCTGCACGCCGAGGGCTGGACCTTCGCGAGAATCGGTGCGGCCGCGGGGCTTTCACGCGCGCGGATCCACCAGGTCAGCACCCAGGGGCCGGTGCCGGAGGGGCTGTTCTTCGGGCACGGCCCGCTCACGATCCTCACTCCCGACGTACGCAGCACCACTCGCGCCGCGCCGCTGGTCGGCGCGCCCGATGCCGCGGCCCCGCATCGGCTGCAGGAATTGCTACGGGAGTTGGGCTTCACGGTGACCGTGGAGCGCTTCCTGCCCGGCCGCCCGCTGGATCTGGACCGCGACGGACTCATCGTACTGGGCGGTCCGGAACTGTCGCCGAGCTTGCGCTATCTGGCCGCGGCCGATCCACGGCTGCGCCGCACCGTCGCCCGCGCCGGGCGGGTGCGCCGCGGCATCGAGGACCGCGCCGCCCGCCGCGTCTATCGTCCCGGCGGCACCGAGCCCTACGACATCGCCTACCTGGCCCGCCTGCACCGCCCCGACAACCACGGCACCGTACTGCTGATCGACGGCCTGCACCCGCCCGGCTCCCTGGGCGCCATCCGCCTGCTGGCCACCCGACTGGCCACCCTCCACGAACGCGCGAGCACCCACCCGTTCTCCGCCGTCGTAGGCGTCCGCTACGACCGCAACACCGGCGAGCCCCTGGAGGCAGACCTCCTAACCCCCATCTACCGCCACGAAAGATAAGTGCGGCCCACCGTCACGCGGCTACCTGCGCGGGGCGCAACGTATTCATCGGCGGGCGGTCTTCCAACGAGACGTCGGTGACCAATGCGGTGAATTCGTCACCCACCAAGGGGAATTGGGTCAGTGCGGCACCGGAGTCGCGGATTCCGGCGCGGCCCAGCATGGTTCCCATGATCTGGCGGCTCATCACGCCCAGGTCCGACAGCGGGCGATTGCGATGGGTGCGCACACCCAGGTTGACCTGGCCGATCGCGGATATCCCCAGCAGATCGTAGGTATCAAGCAGCAGGCCGATCTCGACGCCGTATCCGGGGGCGAACGGCACCGCGGTCAATAGCTCGCGGGTTCCTGCGTATTCGCCGCCGAGGGGCTGCAACACCCCCGACAGGTCCGGGCGCAGCGCGGCCAGCAGTGGGCGGGCCACCAGCTCGGTAACGCGACCGCCGCCGTTGTGATCGACCGACTGCCCCTGCCGCAGCGGTCGGCGATAGTAGGCCTTCACCAGATGCATATCGTCCACGGTCAGCAGCGGGCCCAGCAGGCGGGGCACGAAGCCGGGATCCGGGTCGATCAGATCCGAATCGACGAAGGCGATCAGATCGCCGGAGGTGACCGCCAGCGAGCGCCACAGCACCTCGCCCTTGCCGGGGACCGGCTCGAGCTCCGGCACCGCCTGCTCGCGGGTGACGACCCGCGCACCGGCCGTGCGGGCGCGCTCGGCGGTGGCATCGGTGGATCCCGAATCCACCACCACCAGCTCGTCGACCAGCGTGCCGAGCAGCGGCACGATGCTGGCCACCACGGCGGCGACGGTGTTCTCCTCGTTCAACGCGGGCAGCACCACCGACACGGTGCGCCCATCCTTGGCGGCGACGAGTTCGTCGACCGTCCAATCCGGGCGGTCCCAGGTGTTGCTGGTCGCCCACGTGTTGGGGTTGTTGATCGGTTCGGGGTTGGTATTCATGCCAGACCTCGCAGAGTTCGTGCGGGGGGACGGGTGCCCTGAATCGCCGCGATCATGTCCACCACCCGCCGGGTCGCGGCGACCTCGTGGACTCGGAAAACCCGGGCGCCGGCCGCGGCCGCCCATGCTGTTGCTGCCAATGTGCCCTCCAATCGCTCGGATAGGCCGACACCTAGAGTCTCCCCGATAAAATCCTTATTGCTCAGCGCCATCAAGACAGGCCACCCGGTATTTACAAGAATGTCCACTGCGCGCAACAGTTCGAGCCCGTGATAGGTATTTTTGCCGAAATCGTGGGTCGGATCGATAAGTATCGAGTCCTTTTCCACCCCCGCGGCCGCGGCATTCTCCGCTGCACACACCACCGTCTCGGTGACCTGCACCACCACATCTGCGTACCGCACCCGATGCGGGCGGGTGCGTGGCTGGGCCCCGCCGGTATGGCTACACACGATGCCCGCCCCCAATTCGGCGGCCACCCCGGCCAGATCCGGATCCGCGCCGGCCCAGGTGTCGTTGATCAGATCCGCCCCCTCGGCCACCGCGGCCCGCGCGACCTCGCCCCGCCAGGTATCCACACTGATCAACAGGTCCGGATAGCGCTCCCGGATGGCCGCCACGAACGGCACCACCCGGCGGGTCTCCTCGACGGCGTCCACCTCATCCCCCGGACCTGCCTTCACCCCGCCGATATCGACCAGATCCGCCCCCTCGGCCACGGCCCGGTCAACCGCCGCCAGCGCCGCATCATCGGAGAAGGTGGCGCCGCGGTCGTAGAACGAGTCCGGCGTGCGGTTGACGATCGCCATGACCAGCGCCCGGTCAGTCGCCACCGGTTTCCCGCACAAAGTGGGCAACGGCGGCACTGAACTCATGCCGTCGACTGTACCGAGATCGTGCTCGCGCAACCTCCTCCCCGTGCCTTCAGGACCTGGGGACTGTGCCGGCGGCCACCTCGTCGGGGTAGGCGTCGTAGAACGGGACGTAGCCGTCGGTGCGGCCGGACAGGGCGTAGACCGTGGTTGCCTCGTCCGGCGCGAAGCCCTGTTTGCGGAGTTCGACCTTGCGGCTCTTGAAGGTGCTGGTGGTCTCGAGCTCCTGCACGACGCGTACGAACAGCGGCACCGCATAGCCGGGTAGCCGGTCGTAGAGGCGGGCCGCCAGGGCCCGGCCGTCGAATACGGAGCCGGGCCGCATGGTCACCGCGGCCATACCCGCCTTACCGTCGGCGCCCGGAACGTCCACGCCGTACACCACCGCCTGGGTAATCGCCTCGGCGCCGTCGAAGGCGCCCTCGACCTCCGTGGTCGCGACGTTCTCGCCCTTCCAGCGGAAGGTGTCGCCGAGCCGGTCGACAAACGCGATATGACGCCAATGCTGGTCGCGCACAAGGTCTCCGGTGTCGAACCAGCAATCGTCGTCGCGAAAGGCGTTGCGCACCAGCTTGGCCTCGGTCGCGGACTTGTCGGTGTAGCCGTCGAACGGCGCGCTCTCGGTCACCTTCGCCAGCAGTAACCCGGTACCACCCGACGGCACCCGATGCACCCGCCCGTCCGGGAAACGCCGCGCTCGACCCGTGGCGTCGTCGACCTCGACGATCGCGTACGGCAGCGGGCCGAATCCGGCGGTGCGATCGACCCCGAAGGCGTTGATGAAGGCGACATTTCCCTCACTGGCGGCGTAGAACTCGACGATCCGGCCGATGCCGAAGCGCCGCCGGAACTGATCCCACAACTCGGGGCGCAGCCCGTTGCCGACCGCCAGACGCACGGAATGTTCACGCTCGGTGGGCTTTTCGGGCTGATTGAGCAGATAGCGGCACAGCTCGCCGATATAGATGACCGCCGTGGCCCGGGTCGCGATCACCTCGTTCCAGAACCCCGAGGCCGAGAACTTGCGGCCCAGCGCCAGCGTCGCCCGCGCACCCAGCACCGCGCTCAGGGACACCGTCAGCGCGTTGTTGTGGTACAGCGGCAGGCAGCAGTACAGGGTGTCGTCCCCGCGCAGCCGGATGCCGAGGCCGCCGAGCCCAGACATGCTCTTGGACCACCTCAGATGCGTCATCACGCTGGCCTTGGGCAGGCCGGTGGTGCCGGAGGTGAAGATCAGGAAGGCGCGCTCGCGGGCGCGGACCTCGTCGCAGGCGGGCGGATTCGCCGCGGAGGCCGTGCGGGCCAGCTCGGTGAGCTCCGCGGTGAGCAGCGGATTCGCCGGGGGTTCCGGCAGCGAATCCAGCGCCTCGCGGCACTCCTCGCCGATCACGTTGACCACGCTGCCCAGCAGTCCGAAACTGTGCGCGAGCACCTGATCGCGCTGATGGTGGTTGAGCAGCCCCACCGTCGCGCCCAGCTTCACCGTCGCCAGCACCACGAACAACGTCTCGGGCCGGTTGGTCATCAGCACCCCGACCACGTCGCCGCGGACCGCACCGCGCTGCGCCAGCACCGAGGCAAAGCGGTTGACCTCGGAATTCGCCTCACCGTAGGTGTATTCGCGGCCCTCGAACCGCAGGAACACCCGATTCGGCACCTGCGCCGCGGCCCGCTGGAAATACAGCCCGACCGATGCCTTGTCGTCGGGGCGTATCCGCATCCCGGCGGCGCCGCGCAGGATGCTCTGCGCATCCAGCGCCATCGCGGGCAGGCGACGGGCCAGGTCCAGCAGGGACACGGTGGTCGAGACGTTCGCAGGCACGTTCTCCTCCAAGGAAATTCGCAGCTCAGTCGGACAGGACGCGCAGCGCATCGAATGCGTGGGCGAGATCCGCGGTCACGGTAACCCGCTCCAGGGCGGATTTCCCGACGAATCCTCCGGCGCGCAGCTCCTCGAGCCAGGCGAACAGCCCGCGGTAGTGGCCCATCGGGTCCAGCACGACCAGCGGCTTATCGTGCATGCCGAGATAGCCACCGGTCCAGGTTTCGAAGAATTCCTCCAGCGTGCCGATGCCGCCGGGCAGGGTCAGGAAGGCATCCGCACGATCCTCCATGACCTGTTTGCGCTCGCGCATGGTGTCGGTGACGATCAGCTCATCGGCGTCGACATCGGCCACCTCGAGATGCACGAGTTTCTTGGGTATGACCCCGATCGTGCGCGCACCGCCCGCGCGGGCCGCGGTCGCGACCGCGCCCATCATCGACACGTTTCCGCCGCCAGAGACCAAATGCCAACCTCGCCGGGCGATTTCGGCGCCGACCTGGGCCGCGAGCCGCAGCTGGGCACCGTCGACGGCGCTGGCCGAACAGTAGACGCAGACCGCGTAGGAGCTCACCATTGATCCTCCGTCCCGATCGAATCCTCACCACGACTCTGCGCGGCACGAACCACGATGTCCACGACCTCCTCCACACTGTCGGTGACATGCAGCAGACCCAGATCGCCGGGCGCGATCTTGCCCGAACCGAGCAGCGAATCGCGCAGCCACTCGATCAGCCCCGACCAATAGCGGCTGCCGAACAGCACGATCGGGAACCGGGTGATCTTATGCGTCTGCACCAGGGTCAACGCCTCGAACAGCTCATCGAGGGTGCCGAATCCGCCCGGCAGGCAGACGAACGCCTGGGAGTACTTGACGAACATCGTCTTGCGAGCGAAGAAGTAACGGAAGTTGACGCCTAGATCCACCCATTCGTTCAGCCCCTGCTCCATCGGCAGCTCGATACCCAGGCCGATGGAATAGCCCCCCGTCTCGTGGGCGCCGCGATTGGCGGCCTCCATTACCCCTGGCCCGCCGCCGGTGATCACCGCGAATCCGGCCCGCGACAGCGCCCCGCCGAGGGCGAGCGCGGCCTGATATTCGGGATGGTCATCCGAGGTGCGGGCGGAACCGAAAACCGTGACAGCCCTTGGTATTTCGGCAAGCGCGCCGAAACCCTCGACGAATTCGCTCTGAATGCGCAGCACCCGCCAGGGATCGGAGTGCACCCAGTCGGTGGGTCCGCGGCCGTCTAGTAGATGTTGATCGGTGGTTCCGGTCCCATTCTTGCGATCCCCGCGTAACACGACCGGCCCCCGGAACTTCGGCGCGGACTTCTGCACTCGGGACACTATCGGCTCGGCATCGCTGGACATGCGCCCCACTGTAGCTATGACCTCCGTGTCGCTCCGGCGGGCGAGGCCCTGCCAACCCCGGCGGGCCGAAGGAGGTAACTACGCTCCGGTCAGGTAGCCGCGCAGGATCTCGGTGACCGCGGTGATCTGTGCGGTCGGGACGTGCTCGTCGACGGTGTGGGCCAGGTTGGGGTCGCCGGGGCCGAAGTTGACCGCCGGGATGCCGCGGGCGGCGAAGCGGGAGACATCGGTCCAGCCGTATTTGGCGCGCACGCCGCCACCGCCATGTGAATGGACCTGTTCGACAAGGTTCTTCGCGGCGGGCGCGCGCAGGCCGGGCAGTGCGCCGGGTGCGACGTCGGTGCGTTCGAACCCCAGGTCCAGGCCCGAGAAGACCTCTCGCACATGCTCGGTCGCCTCATCGGGCGAACGGTCCGGCGCGAAACGGAAATTCACATCCACCGTCGCCTCGTCGGGCACCACGTTGTTGGCCACGCCGCCGCCGATCCGCACCGCCGACAATCCCTCTCGATAGACGCAGCCGTCGATATCCACCTCGCGGGCCCGGTAATCGCCCAGGCGCTCGAGAATCGGCGCAAGCGCGTGGATCGCGTTATCGCCCATCCAGGCACGCGCGGTATGTGCGCGAGTGCCAGTGACAGTGAGCCGCATACGCAGCGTGCCCTGGCAGCCCGCCTCGATCCAGGCGCCCGACGGCTCGCCCAGGATCGCCAGATCACCCTCGAGCCAATCCGGCAGCTCGCGCTCGATGCGGCCCAGGCCGTTGAACTCGGCGGCGATCTCCTCACAGTCGTAGAAGATCATCGTCAGGTCGCAGACCGGCTCGGCGACGGTGGCGGCCAGGTGCAGGAAGACCGCGTCGCCGGATTTCATATCGACGCTGCCGCAGCCGTAGAGCTGCTGCAAACCGTCCTGGAGCTCGAACCGGCCCGGCACGTTGCCCGCGATCGGCACGGTGTCCAGGTGCCCGGCCAGGATTACCCGGGTCGGCAGGCCGCGGTTGGTGCGGGCCAGCACGGTATTGCCGAGGCGCAGCACCTCGAACCCCGTTGTCTGCTCCCGCAGGGCCCAGGTGACCGTGTCGACGATCGCCGCCTCATCCTTGGAGACGCTCGGAATGTCGACGAGGGCGGCGGTCAGGGTGATGGGGTCGGCGCGCAGATCGATGGTCACCTGCACCACCCTAATTGTTCGTTTGCCTTAGCTTCCGGACTAGCGGCATTTCGCGGCGACCCACCGTTCCCACCGCGTCGGGCCAGCTCATACACTCGGCGGCGTGAGCATTATTCAGGGAGCATCCGCAGTTGGCCTCGCGACCGTCACCGTGAACGGCACGATCCTCGACACCTGGTTTCCGTATCCGGAGCTGGGCGGGTTCGAGTCCACCGGCACCGAGAAGCTGAGCCCGGCCGATCCCGAATACGCGCGCTTCGCCGAGTTGATCACGTCCGATGAGGCGCGCCGGGTCGAGGTGGTCGCGGTGCGCACTACTATCGCCGACCTGTCCGCGGCGCCGATCGACGCCCACGATGTGTACCTGCGGCTGCATCTGCTCTCGCACCGGCTGGTGGCCCCGCACGGGCTGAGCCTGGACGGGCAGTTCGGGCTGCTCGCCAACGTGGTGTGGACCAACCACGGGCCGTGCTCGGTCGAGGAGTTCGAGCTGGTGCGCGCCAAGCTGCGCGCCCGCGGCCCGGTCACCGTGTACAGCGTCGACAAATTCCCGCGCATGGTCGACTACGTGCTGCCCGCGGGCGTGCGGATCGGCGATGCCGACCGGGTGCGCCTGGGCGCGCATCTGGCCGAGGGCACCACGGTCATGCACGAGGGCTTCGTGAACTTCAACGCCGGCACGCTCGGCGCGTCGATGGTCGAGGGCCGTATCTCGGCCGGCGTCGTGGTGGGCAACGGCTCGGACGTCGGCGGCGGCGCCTCGATCATGGGCACCCTGTCCGGCGGCGGCAAACAGGTCATCTCGATCGGCCAGCGCTGCCTGCTGGGCGCGAATGCGGGCCTGGGCATCGCCCTGGGCGACGACTGCATCATCGAGGCCGGGCTGTACGTCACCGCGGGCACCAAGGTCACCCTCCCCGACGGCCGCACGGCCAAGGCCGCCGACCTCACCGGCCAGTCCAACCTGCTGTTCCGCCGCAACTCCCTCACCGGCGCGGTGGAGGTCGTGGCGCGCAAGGGCACCGGAGTCGAGCTCAACGCCGCCCTGCACGCGAACTGACGCCCGCCGCCTCCTGAAAGTCGTTGCGTAGCAGTCGATGTACGGACGCCCGGACCGGCGCGCGATATCGGCCATGAGCTTGTCGGTCGCGTGGCGGATAATCGGTGCGGCAAAACACGCACGCTAACTGCGGCAGAACACGCATGCATGTAGCGGCAGAACACGCACAACATACGTCACAATAGGGCCATGACCTCGTCATTCTCGTCTTCCCCCATTGGCCGCATACTTCCGCGACATGCCGAGGACGTTCGCGCTTCTTCTCGTCCTACGTCGCGGACCTGATCAACCGGGATGTCATCCAACTGAGCGAGATCGAACACACACCGGCGATGCATGCGCTCACGAACCTGGTCGCGGCTCGATCGGGCCAACTTCTCGTCCCCGGCACGCTGAGCAACGAGCTCGGCCTGCCACGGGATACCGTCGCTCGATACCTGCGACTGTTGGAGGAAGTCTTCCTGATCAAACGAATCCCGGCCTAACAACCGCCGCGAAGTGATCGCCATCGAGGTCAAGGCGGCAACAACGGTGAAGGGCGAAGACTTCCGCGGCCTCCGGCATCTCGCGGACCGGCTCGGCGACGATCTCATCGCGGGCTACGTGCTGTACACCGGCGCCCAGACACTGCCGTTCGGCCCAAAGTTCAGAGCCTTACCTGTGTCCGCACTGTGGAATGTGAGGCGATAGCCAACCCTGCCCAGGGCCTCGCTGAGCTCACCATCCCTCGGAGGCTCAGCTCAGCAGCTTCTTCAGCACCTTCCCCATGGCGTTGCGCGGCAATGATTCCACCAGGCGAACCTCGCGGGGACGCTTATGGATCGACAGTTGTTGCGCCACATGGTCGATTAGCTCACGTTCGAGCGAACCTCCGGAGTGGCCCCGCGGCACCACGAAGGCAACGATGCGCTGGCCGAGATCCTCGTCGGGCAGGCCCACCACCGCGGCCTCGGCGACCGCCGCATGCCCCAGCAGGATGGTCTCGACCTCCCCCGCCCCGACGCGGTATCCGCCGGATTTGATCAGATCCACCGATTCCCGCCCCACGATCCGGTGCCAGCCCCCGGCGTCGATCGCGGCGACATCGCCGGTGCGGAACCAGCCGTCCTCGGTCCAGCATTCGGCGGTCGCCTCGGGGCGATTCAAATAGCCGTCGAACAGCATCGGGCCGGTGATCTGCAGTCCCCCAATGCTTTCCCCGTCGTGTGGGACGGGCTGACCGGCCTCGTCCCGCAGCCGGGTCTGTACGCCGGCGACCGGGGTGCCGACCCAGCCGGGACGGCGCTCCCCGTCCGCGCGGGTGGACAGCGTGATCATGGTCTCGCTCATGCCGTAGCGCTCGATCGGCTCGTGCCCGGTCAGCTCGCGGAGTTTCTCGAACACCGGCACCGGCAGCGGGGCGCTGCCGGAGATCAGCAGTCGCGCATTCGCCAATTCCCTTGCGGCAGCCGGATCCTCGACGATGCGCGACCACACCGTCGGCACCCCGAAATACATCGTGCCCTTGACCGCGGCATAGGCCGCGGGACTCGGCTTACCGGTGTGTACGAGCGGGCTGCCCGCCCGCAGCGGGCCCAGCATGCCGAGGATCAGGCCGTGCACGTGGAACAGCGGAAGTCCATGCACCAGAACGTCATCGGCGGTCCACGACCATGCCTGAATCAGCGCGTCCAGACCCGCCGCGATCGCGCCGCGAGACAGCAGCACCCCCTTGGGTGCGCCGGTGGTTCCGGAGGTGTACAGAATGAAAGCCGTTGTATCCGGGCCGGGTTCGGGATAGACATGCCACGAGCGGGCATGCGTGCGCACCGGAATCACCGGCAACGCGGCCCCCTCGGGCGCGTCACCAAGCCATGCCTGCGCCCCCGAATCGGCCAGGATGTGCGCGAGTTCGGCGGACCCCGAATCCGGCGGCACCGGCACCACGGTGACCCCGGCGATCAGGGCTCCGACCATCGCCAGCACCGTCGTCACGGTCGGGCGGGCCAGCACCGCAACCCGCTCGACCTGCGCGGCACGCTCGGCCACCGAGGTCGCCGCGCCTATCAGGTCGCTGCGCGAGAGCGTGTGCCCGTCGATGGTGAGCGCATCGGGGATATCCGCCCCGGCGGCGACGGCGGCAGGATTCAACGACTTCAACAGCGGCAATGACCCTTGTGACACGCAGTCAACCTACCAAGCCCCCACAGCCCCGCACCGCCACGGACCCGGCCACCGAGACCACCGCCGGGCGCGCTCACGGAATCCGGAAGCCCGGCACCACATGATCGCGGGCGAAGCGGCGGACCGCGGCGTTGTCGTCGAGCGGGATCACCGTCTGCGGCGTCAGCGCCATCGACAGCGAGGTGCGCGCGACCATCTCCGCCAGCGGCAGCGGATCGTAGTGCGGCAGTTTGCCTTCCCGCTGCAACCGGACGATGAATTCGGCCAGATAGTCGCGCCCGAGCTCGATGACGGGAGCGCCCTGCACCGTGAGATACGGCAGTACGATCTCCGGCTCGGTGGCCAGCAGCCGATCCAGCAGCCGGTTGCCGCGCAATCCGTCCAGGAAAGCGACGAACAGCTCCACGATCTGTTCCTCTGCGCCGGCCTCACCCTCGATCTGCCGCTGCACGACCGCATCCACCTGATCGATGAATCCGCGCGCCTGCCGCAGGCCGACCGCCCGGATGAGATCGGACTTCCCGGCGAACCGCCGATACAGCGTGGCCAGCGACAGCCCGCCGCGCCGCGCGACCTCGACCATGCTGGTCCGCTTGATCCCGAAATCGAGGAAGGCCAGCAGCGCCGCATCGAGGACCTTGGCCTGGTTAGGATCCTCGGGGTCCGCACCACGCACCAGCGGCAATAACTTGGCCAGCTTGGTCATCTGGGATCCTCTCTCGCGGACACGAGACGATGACAGGGAAATCATCGCAGGCCCCCAACTCTACGGCGAGAACGATTGACAGGTCCAGTCCCCGATGAGAAGGTGAGAGAGGAACTTTCTCACAGTACTTCCGCCTCCCGGCGCGAAGAAGATCGAGGAGCCGAGTCGACGATGACCGCTGCTGCCCCACGCCTGCCCGAGCCCGCCGCTGCCGCACACCGGCCCGCCCCCACGGTGTCGCTTACCCCCGAAACGATCCGTGCACACATCGACGGAATCGCGGCCTTCCTCGGCGGCGCCGCCAACGTCATCATGCAACTGAGCTACCCGCCGGTCGGCTACGGCGTGCTGGAGAGCCCGGTGGACAGCGGCAAGGTCACCCTGCATCCGCTCAAGCGGCTGCGCACCACCCTCACCTACCTGGCCGTCGCCTGGATGGGCAGCGAGGCGGACCAGCGGGCCTATCGCGAGGCGATCAACGGATCGCACCGGCCGATCCATTCGAAGCCGGGCGCGAAGATCACGTACAACGCCTTCGACCCGAAGCTGCAGCTGTGGGTGGCCGCCTGCCTGTACTGGGGCGTGGACGATCTCTACACCCGCATGCGCGGCCCGATGGAACCCGAACTGGCAGAAGAGCTCTACCGCTACAGCGCGCGCCTGGGCACCACGCTGCAGATGCGCCCGGAGATGTGGCCGGCGGACCGGGCGGCCTTCTACGAGTACTGGGACGAGAACCTGGCCCTGCGCACCATCGATCAACCCGTGCGCGATTACTTCAACGACCTCGTCGACCTGCGCATGATCCCGCGCCCACTGCAGTTGGTATTCGGGCGTTTCCACCGCTTCACCGTGACCGCGCTACTGCCACAACATCTGCGCGACGAGATGGGGATGACCTGGACCGCCCGCGACGAGCGCCGCTTCACGCTTATCCTGCGCGCGATCTCGGCCGTGTGGACCCGGCTGCCGACGGTCGTGCGGGCGGCCCCGCTCAACACCTATCTCTGGGATATGCGCCTACGTCGGCGGCTCGGGCTGAAACTGGTGTAGCGATCGCGTTCGTCGTGCCCGAGCTCATCAACCAGCGTGTCGGGAATCTCGCTTGACCTCGAGTGTGGTTCAGCTTCTAGGGTTATGGGCATGATCGCACGACTGTCGCCCGCCCAGATCGACTATCTGCACAGCCAACGGCTCGGGCGTCTGGCCACGATCCGTCCCGACGGCTCGCCGCAGAACAACCCCGTCGGCTTCCGCTACAACGAGTCCCTCGGCACCGTCGACATCGCGGGTCACAATATGGGCGCCTCCCAGAAATTCCGCAACCTCACCAAGGAGGAGCGGGTGGCGTTCGTCGTCGACGACATCAAATCCTTCGACCCCTGGCAGGTCCGTTGCCTCGAAATCCGCGGCACCGCACAGGCTTTGCGCGGTATCGACTCCTACATCCCCGGCGGCACCCCCGAACTGATCCGCATCACCCCCGAACGAATCCTCGCCTTCGGCATCGAGTGAACTCGGCGCGGACCTGCCGATCCGGCTAGCCGGATCGGCGGACCCACCGGGTGAGCCGACGGAAGTTGGCCGGGCTCCGTTGCCCTCGGGGACGACGTTGTCCCTTATGTCTTCCATGGCTCGGACGCTGCACTTGCTGTGCTGGTCACTGGAATTACTCTCGCCGGTCCGGCTGATACCGGACTGACGGCGAGCTGACACCTCATCTTCACTGCAGGTGGACGGTGATGGTGGCAATCACCGCGTCGGTACGGCTGCGCAGCGCCGCGGCCAGGAACGGGCCGCGGGGATTGTGCAGCAGGCGCTGCCACCAGTGCGGCGTGTCGACCTCGGCCAACAGGACGGTCACGCAGCGGCTCTGGCCGGTCTGCGTGCGGACGTAGCCGACCAGCGTGGCGATCAGGCTGCGGTTGGGGGCGGGCAGCACCTTGAGCGGGATACCGGGATCCCACTCCTTCCACTGCGCGCTCAGGCGTTTGGTGGCGGCGGGTTCGATCTCGGCGGCGACCGCGTGCACCTCGCCGCCCATCGCCATGGCGGCCTGCAACGCCTTCTCCGTGATCTCGCTGACGGTCACCACCGGCACGACTATGAGGGCACGAAGGCAGTTGGGCTCCGGATGCGGCGGGATCTTGCCCATACCCAACTGCTGCGCCACCCACGCGTAGTACTTCTCGGTGCGGGCGAACAGAAACAGCAGCACCGGGATGATGATCGCCAGCAGCCAGGCGCCCTCGGTGAACTTCTCGAGCAGCAATACCACTCCGGCGACGGCGGTCAGCACCGCGCCGAAGCCGTTGAGCGCGACGCGCCAGCGCCAGCCCGGGCCGCGCTGTCGCAACCAGTGCAGCACCAGGCCCGATTGGCTGAGTGTGAAGCCGATGAACACGCCGATCGCGAATACCGGCAGCAGCCGGTTCGTGTCCGCGTCGACCACCACCAGCACGATGACGGACAGGATCGCCAGTGCGGCAACGCCGTAGCGGAACACCGGGCGCTCGGACCGCATGCCGAACATGTGCGGCACTCGATGGTCCTTGGCCAGCAGCGACAACAGGACCGGCAGGCCACCGAAACTGGTATTGGCGGCCAGCACCAGCACCAGGGTCACGGCGATGTTGACGACATAGAACGCCCAGCCGGTACCGAAGGCGGCGGCGGTGAGCTGGGCCAGGATGGTCACGTCCCCGCGCGGCACGGTGTGGAAGCGGCCGATCAGCACCGACAGGCCCAGCAGCATCAGGCCCAGCAACGCGCCCAGCGCCACCTCGGTGTGCTGGGCGCGCCTGACCGCCGGGGTTCGGAACGACGGCACCGCGTTGGCGATCGCCTCGACGCCGGTCAGCGAGGAGCATCCGTTGGCGAAGGCCTTCAGCAGCAACAGAATTCCGACCGTGTCGGTGATCGGGAAGGGACTCTCATTCTTGCCGATCACCGCGACCGGATGGGTGTGGGCGAAGCCGAATACGATGACCGCCAGGATCGCGATGATGAATACGATCGTCGGCCCCATCAGCACCTTCGCCGACTCGGCCACGCCGACCAGGTTGATCGCGGTCAGCGCGGCCAGCCCGATCAGCGTCACCGCCAGCAGATGGGGCGCCAGCACCGGAAAGGCGCTGGCCAGGCTAGCCGCACCGGCCGCCAGGCTGACCGCGACGGTCAACACGTAGTCCACCACCAGGCTGGCCGCCGCCAGCAGGCTGGCCCACGGTCCCAGGTCCTTCTTGGCCACCGCATAGGCCCCGCCACCGTCCGGATGCGCGGCGATGACCTGCCGATAGGACAGCACCAGAACCACCAGCAGCGCGGCGATCACCAGGACCACCGGCAGCGTCCACGACACCGCGCCCGAGCCGGCCGCGACCAGCACCAGCACGATCGACTCGGGGCCGTAGGCCACGCTGGTCAGCGCGTCCAGCGACAGCGCCGCCAGGCCACCCAGGGCGGTGAGCCGGAATTCGTCGCCGCGCTGATGCCGGCGCAGCCGCCGATCGGCTATCGGTCGTTCGCCCGTGTCCGGTTCGCGTGTGGAGACCATGGGCATCATTCAACGCGACCGAGGTAGATGACGCATCCACTGACGCAACTCCGCCACGGGCGTGTTTCGCGTTGAGACGCATCCGCCTCGCCGCCGCGTCATGGTGCCGCCGCCTCCGGCAAACCGGCTTATGCCGCTGCGGGACTCGCCGCGCAGTCTATCGGCGACCCGACTGGCCGGGAGTCACCTCGTCGATCAGCGCCCAGGCTCGCTCCAGCGGAACGTCGACGACCTCGTACCGCTTCTTCCCCGCGGCCGTCGCGGCAACCAGGGTGGCCAGGCCCGCGCGGCGCTGGAAAAATGTCTGCCGCACGGTCCAGCCGATGATTCCCGGCGCCTCGAGGCAGTCCCGGTTCCGGTCGAGGGAGCCGTGGCGGGTGATCAGCCAGGTCGGTCCGGAGGCGTCACCGGGAATGACCGCATGCCCGAGACCCTGGTAACGGTCCTGCGCGAGTACGACCGCGAGCACCGCGACGACGACGAGTACGACCCATGCCCAGGCGGGGATCGCGACGACCGCCAGGTCGATCACCGCCAGCACCACCGCGATCGCCAGCAGCGGGTTGAGCGCCCGGGTGAACCGTCTGCGCTGGGCCCGCGCGCCGTGCTGGGTCAGCGCAATGACAGCGGGGGCGGCCACGTCGATCGCCGCAGGCCCAGGCCCGTGCGCCTCGAATATCGTTGCGAGACTGGCTCTATCGTTCGTACCTCGGCTCGCGAGCAGCTGCGCAAAGGTCCGGTCCACGGCGGTCCGGGGGGCCTGCGGCAGGATCTTCTGGCGCGAACTGGTGCCGGTCATGATGGCCTCGAGTTCGGCGCCGCCCGCGAGGCGCAGCAGCAGCGGCTCCTTCAGGGTCGCGCCTCGCAGCCGGGCCAGATCCAGGGTGGTCTGGCGGGTGGTGAACAGCCCGTGCCGAAGCTGCAGGGTCTGGCCGTCCTCGATGACCCGCAGGCCGAAATACGTTGTCAGATACCGCAAGCAGTCGGCGAGGGTCACCACCACGATCAATGCGGCGAGCAGAACGGCGACGGCACCGGCGATATACAGCGCCCCGCGGGCGCCCACCCGGGCAACCACATGCGAATTGAACAGCACCCCGGCGATGCCGAATTTGAATCCGATACCCACGATCGGGCCGATGATGGCCAAGCCCTTGAGTGACAGCGGCGCATACCGCACCCAGCCCGGCCGCCAATGGCCGATCTCGATTCCCCTGGGCTGCTCCGGTTCCGCGGGCGAGGCGCCGGTACTCTGCTGCCCCGCAGGCGATTCCGCCTCGTGTAGGAGCAGCGCCCGCAGCTCGGGCACCTGACGGGCATCGACACCGTCCAGGTGGAACCGCTCCTCCTTGCTGACGCGCTGACCCGTGCCGATGGCCAGCACCACCAGTCCGAGCAGCCGATGCATCAGATCGGCCTGCACGTCGACCGAGCGGATCCGCGACCGCGGCACCGTCAATGTCTTGCGCTGCCACAGCCCACGCCGCAATTGCACCGTCTCCGGGCCGATTCGGTATGTGGTGGTGAACCAGCGGGTCAGCGCCAGCCCGACGATGACCGCCAGCAGGGCCAGACTCCACTCGGGGTTATCGCTGCGACTGCCCGCGATCAGGGTGACCAGCAACGCCGGAATGTAGCGCACCACCTCGCGCACCGGATGCAACAGCAGCATCCGGCGGTCCAGCCGCCGCCACTGCGCGTCGGCCCCCGGGACGGTCGAATCACCACCGGCCGTGCGGCCGATGGTCGCTGAACCACCGGGCGCTGCACTCGTGGTCGCCGCATCGCTGTCGAGCCTGTCCCCGGTCAAGTCGCATCGCCCCGGTACGCCGCGGCGACCTCGGTCAGCCGCTCGACGGTCTGCTCGGCCACGGGCAGATCCAGCGCGGGTATTCGCACCGCACCCGCGGAGGAGGCGGTCGTGACGGTGACGGTCGCCAGTCCCAGGAGCCGCTCCAGCGGGCCACGATGGGTGTCGACGGTCTGCACGCGGCTGATCGGCGCAACCCGGCTCTCCTGAGTGATCCACCCGGTGCGGGTATAGACCGCCTCCTCGGTGACCTCCCAGCGATGCACCGCATACCGCCACAGCGGCACCACGCTCACATTCACCGCGGCCAGCACGATCGTCACCGCCATGATCGGGAGCTGCCACACATGATGGGCATCGTCCAGGAACACCCAGACCAGCTCGCCGATCACCACGACCACCCACCCGAGTAGCGGTTCCAGCGCCCAGAGCACCCTCGCCCGCGGACTCGGCCGCCACGCCGGATCCGCCAGGACCGTCCGGCCGGACGCGCTCCGCTCACGAGCCCCCGCGTCCGCCCCTCCATATGCCATACCGCCCATGGTGGCACGAACCACCGACGAATCGCGGGCGTCCGAATTCGTCCAGTTCAGGCACGGTCCGGCACGTCGGCTTCGAGTCCGGTCGCCGCGGTACCGGGCTGCGGGCCGACGCGGGGTGGTCCGCGGGCCATCATGGTGTGGCAGGACAATCCTGGCCGATCCGGAATAGCGCGCCCGGGCGCCGGGTTGCCTCACGTCAAGGGACCCAAAGGAGAACTGTCGGATGGTTGGCGCATGATCGAGGACGTGACGGATCTACCTGAACCTGGCATCCCGCCCACCGCACCCGCGCCCGCAGCGATGCGTAAGGCCCTACGTCGTGCACGCGACGGGGCCGCGCTCGATATGGATGAGGCCGTGGTCCTGCTGCAGGCCCGCGGGGCGGATCTGCTGGATCTGTGCGCCTCGGCGGCCCGGGTCCGCGATGCCGGTCTACGCGAGGCCTACGGGGAGCCGGCCTCCGGTTCGGCGCTGCCGATCACCTATTCGCGCAAGGTGTTCATCCCCCTGACGAACCTGTGCCGGGACACCTGCCACTACTGCACGTTCGTCACCGTGCCGGGCAAGCTGCGCGCCGCGGGCAAGGGGATGTACCTCGAGCCCGACGAGGTCCTCGACATTGCCCGCCGCGGTGCCGAATTAGGTTGCAAGGAAGCACTTTTCACCCTCGGTGACCGCCCGGAGGAGCGCTGGCCGGAGGCCCGGCAGTGGCTCGACGAACGCGGCTACGAGTCCACACTGGATTATGTGCGCGCCATGGCCATCCGGGTCCTCGAGGAGACCGGCCTGCTGCCGCACCTGAATCCGGGGGTGATGAGCTGGGCGGAGCTCTCGCAGCTCAAGCCGGTGGCGCCCTCGATGGGCATGATGCTCGAGACCACCTCCGAGCGGCTGTTCACCCAGAAGGGTCAAGCCCACTACGGCAGTCCGGACAAGGATCCGGCGGTGCGCCTGCGCGCGCTCACCGATGCGGGCCGCCTGTCGGTGCCGTTCACCACCGGCATCCTGATCGGCATCGGCGAGACCATCGCCGAGCGAGCCGACTCCATCCTGGCGATCCGCAAGTCACACATGGCATTCGGGCATGTGCAGGAGGTGATCGTGCAGAACTTCCTGGCCAAGCACGACACCGCGATGCGGTACACCCCCGACGCCGATCTCCAGGAGTTCCGCGCCGCCATCGCCGTGACCAGGCTGCTGCTAGGGCCGACGATTCGCATCCAGGCACCGCCTAATCTGGTAGCGCTGAACGAGTGCCACGCGCTGATCGAGGCCGGTATCGACGACTGGGGCGGGGTGTCGCCGCTGACACCCGATCACGTGAATCCGGAACGGCCCTGGCCGAATCTCGATACCCTCGCCGAGGTCACCGCGCAGGCCGGATACGTTCTCACCGAGCGGCTCACCGCGCACCCCAAGTATGTGCGCGCCGGGCACCAGTGGATCGACCCGCGGGTGGCAGGTCATGTTGCCGCCCTTGCCGATCCGCAGACCGGCCTGGCCCTGGACATCAACCCGCAGGGTCGCCCTTGGCAGGAGCCGGATCGCGACTGGGCCGCAACGGCGGCGTCAGCGGTCTCGGCGGCACCCTGATGGCGGAGGCCATCTCGCGCCTGGCCGGATCCGGCGGACCACCATTTCGTGGTGAGCCGCGGCACAAGTTCTCCGCCGGTCGGTGCGGGGCGCGCGGTGGCTATTATGACAGCGTGGCGCCGCGGGTCCGAAGCGTCCAAAGTTAGGCAAGGCTGACCAGTAGTAATGTGTTGTTCCGGGATACGGTTGCGCGGGCGCGGGCGTATCCCCGCAGGCAAGGACAGACTAGGAGAGCGGCAGTGCCGTACATCATCGCTGAACCGTGCGTTGACGTGAAGGACAAGGGGTGCATCGAAGAATGCCCCGTGGACTGCATCTACGAGGGTGGCCGGATGCTGTACATCCATCCGGACGAGTGCGTGGACTGTGGTGCATGTGAACCGGTGTGCCCGGTAGAGGCGATCTTCTACGAGGACGACACCCCGGATCAGTGGAGCGGGTACGTCAACGCGAACGTCGATTTCTTCAACGATCTCGGCTCGCCGGGCGGCGCCACCAAGGTCGGCAAGGTCGATTTCGACCCGCCGTTCGTCGCCGCGCTGCCGCAGATGGCGAGCGAGTAACCGCGTTGCGTCACCCCGTCAGCAGTCTGCTGCCCGATTTCCCTTGGGACACCATCGCTTCGGCGAAGGCGCGGGCGGCCGCGCATCCTGACGGGATTGTCGATCTGTCGGTCGGCACGCCCGTCGACCCGGTCGATCCGTTGATCCGCGCGGCCCTGGCCGCCGTCGCCGAGGTGCCGGGCTATCCGGCCACGCACGGCACCCCGCAGCTGCGTGCCGCCGCGGTCGACGCACTGGCGCGGCGGTTCGGCATCACCGGCGTCGAACCGGATGCGGTGCTGCCCGCGATCGGCACCAAGGAGCTGATCGCCGGGCTGCCGCGGCTGCTGGGCCTGGGCGCGGACGATCTGGTGGTCATCCCCGAGGTCGCGTATCCGACCTATGAGGTGGGCGCCCTGCTGGCGGGTACCCGCATCCTGCGCGCGGACGGCGTGACCCGCCTGGGGCCCGAGTCCCCGGCGCTGATCGTCCTGAATTCGCCCTCCAATCCGACGGGCAAGGTGCTGGGCGTCGAGCACCTGCGCAAGGTGGTGCAGTTCGCCCGCGAGCGCGGCGCGATCGTCGCCTCCGACGAGTGCTACCTGGGCCTGGCCTGGGACGAGGCCGCCGTGTCGATCCTGGACCCGCGAGTCTGCGACGGCGACCACACCGGCCTGCTGGCGATCCATTCGCTGTCCAAGACCTCGAACCTGGCCGGATACCGCGCCGGATTCGTCACCGGCGATCCGGCGCTGGTCCGAGAACTGCTCGAGGTCCGCAAACACGCCGGAATGATCATGCCGTTCCCGGTGCAGTCCGCCATGACCGCCGCGCTGACCGACGACACACACGAGGCGGCCCAGCGCGAACGCTACCGCGCCCGCCGCGAGGCCCTGCGAAAGGCGTTGCAGGACGCAGGTTTCCGCATCGACCACTCCGCGGCAGGCCTCTACCTGTGGTCGACCCGCGGCGAGCACGGCCGCACCACCCTGGACTGGCTCGCCGAACGCGGCATCCTGGCCGCCCCCGGCGATTTCTACGGCCCCACCGGCGCCGACCACGTCCGCATCGCCCTCACCGCCACCGACGAACGGATCGCCGCGGCGGCCAAACGCCTGACCGCGGACTGATTGTCACGATCGGCGCCAGTCTTCGACGACCAGGGTCATCTGCCGGCCCGTTCCGGCGCTGATGATCTGTGAACTACTGGGCGTTCCAGCGGCCGATCGCGAGCGCTTCGAGCATCGGGTGACGAATCTGATTGCCACGCTGAACGATCCCGATGCGCCCCTCGAAAAGAGCATCACCACCCTCGGGGAGACACAGCAGTACATGCGGCAGCTGGTCGCCGCCAAACGAACCAAGCCCACCGACGATCTGCTCAGCGATTTGACCGGCACCGATCTTACCGATCGCGCCGTCGAGGAGCTGATGCGCTACCTGACCATCGCCCACACCACCACCCGATCCGCCCTCGCGGATGTCGAACTAGCCGGGCAGATAATCAAAGCCGGTGAAACGGTGGCCCTTTCGTTGCGGGCGGCGGATCGCGACCCCATCCGGTTCGACCATCCGGACACCCTGGACCTGCGGCGCACTGCGGTCGGTCACCTGGGCTTCGGGCACGGCATCCACCTCTGTCTAGGCCAGCAACTGGCCCGGCTCGAGCTGCGTACCGCCATACCCGCCTTACTATCCCGGTTCCCACGCCTACGACTCGCAGTCCCTCAGGACCAGATCAGGATGCGCCCGACCGGGATCGGTGTCCTTGGCGTGCAGCAACTTCCGGTCACCTGGTAGACAAGATCCGAGCTGGGCCAGTATCCACAGCATCAGCGCGCACAGGGAGTAGGCGGCGCCGACCCAGCAGGAGCCCAGCCATCCCCACGAGCTGTATGCCCACGTGGTCGTGATTGCCCCGAGAGTGGATCCGAGGGAGTAGAAGGCCATGTAGACGCCGATGACACTGCTGGCGCGAGTCGGATTCGCGGTGGTCAGCAGGTGTTGACTGCTCACGTGCACGGCTTGAACGGCAAAGTCGAGCAGGACGATGCCGACGACCAGCAGCCACAGCGCTGATCGAGCCTGGGCGATCAGCAGCCAGGAGCCGGTGAGTAGCGCCAGCGACCAACCGGTGACCGTTTGTGCATGACCGGTGTCGACCCATCGTCCCGCGCGGGCCGCCCCGAGCGCCCCGGCCAGGCCGGCCAGCCCGAACAGGCCGATCTCGGTGGTGTCCAGGTTCCAGGGCGCGGCGCCGAGCGGCAGCGCGAGCCCGCTCCAGAGGGTCCCGAAGGATGCGAACAGGAACACCGCGATCAGGCCCCGCCTCAGGAACAGTCGATCCGTACGCACGAGCCGCCCCATGGATGCCAGCACCTGCGTGTATCGCGCGTCGCCGGACCTGCGGTCCGGGGACAACTTCGCGCGTGCGGTGACGGCGAGCACCGCGCAGAGCGCGGCGAGCAGTGCATACACCGCACGCCAGCCGACCGTGTCGCCCAGCACGCCCGCGAGCACGCGGACACCGAGAATGCCGATCACCACCCCCGAGGTGACAGCGCCGATATTGCGGCCCCGCTCCCCCGGGTCGGAGACGGCGGCGGTATAGGCGACCGCTATCTGGACCACGACCGCGAACACTCCCGCAATCGCCAGCCCCGCCATCACGAGGACACCGCTGGGTGCGACGGCCGCGATCGCGGCCCCTACCGCGGTGAGCGCCAGATGCGCGGTGATGAGCCTGCGGCGGTTCACCACGTCACCGAGCGGGACCAACACGATCAGACCGGCGAGGTAGCCGATCTGCCCGGCGGCGACCAGCCCGCCCAGCGCCTGCGGCGCGAGCCCCAGATCGGGCCCCGCTGCCGCCAGTACCGGCTGGATCGCATAGATCGTCGAGACCGCCACGGCACACACCATTGCCAGGAGCAATCGCTGTGATCGTGTGACTCCTGCCGTCACCACGCCTCCTAGATTGGTAGCAAAATGAAACCATTTGGAGCATAGGTCATAATGGTTTCGAATCGCAACCAATAGCGAGGAGTGCCATGACGACGACGCTCGGTTCCGCCCGCGAGTGGACCGATCCGACCTGCCCGGTAGCTCGAACGATCGACCTGGTCGGTGATCGATGGAGCCTGCTGATCGTGCGTGACGCCATGGACGGCGCGGCCGCGTTCACCGAGTTCCAGCAGCGTCTCGGGATTGCCCGCAACATCCTCGCCGACCGCCTCCGCCGGCTCGTCGACCACGGCATCCTCACCAGCAGCCCAACCCCCGGCGGCAAGCGGCACACCTATCAGCTCACCGACGCCGGGCAGGACCTCTTCACCACCATCGTCGCGTTGCGGCAGTGGGGAGAGCGCCACGCCTTCACCGACGACGAACCGCACTCCACACTGATGAGCCTCGACGGCACCCCCCTTGCCGAACTGCGCCCCAAGACCCAGACAGGCAAGCCCCTCGCCGCGACAACAACCCACGTCCACAAGGTCGAATCGCAATAGTCACCCCCTGCGCCGCCGAACTCGCACCGCGCGGCCTCACCCGCGCCACTGCTCCGTGCTGGAATTCGCAGGGCACAACCGCTGTCCCAGCTCAACCTCGCCGAGGGGATCGGCGTGACCCCCAGCGTGGTGGTGTGCATCCCACCTGACACCGCCGGCTGCCTGGACAGCCGACCACTCGGGCCGCTTATCGAGGCTAGGCCGAGGCTAGGCCCGTCGTGTCGCTGCCCGCGCCGGCAGCACGAATGTGCGCCGGAACAGCAATAACCCGGCCGGGACGACGCCACAGGCCAGCAACAGCGGAGTCGTCCAGCTGTCGGTGAGGATCACGTCCCCGCCGGGGCCGGTGAACAGGCAGATGACGAAACCCACCAGCCAGGCGATGACCGGTAACGCCATGGCCGCGGGGCGGGAGACGACGGTGCTCATGCCCAGCACCAGCAGCACGTTGCCCACCGCGGCGAAGGCGGCGCTGATCGGGAACGGGGTACTGCCGAGGTAGCTGGGCAGGTACAGCGCCTCTACCGCGAAGCTCAGCAGGCCGTTGCATGCCAGGACCCCCGCCAGCAGGGTGCCGACAGCCGCCCACCCGGGCGGGCGGCTGCCGGGCTCGGAGTTCGCGCGGGCGACCGAGGGCGCGGTCACGGCACCGGCGGGAAGCCGAGCAGGGTCAGCAGGTGACTCTGCATATCGAGGAACCCGTAGAGCACCGACAGATACAGGTCGTGCTGTGCCGAGAAGTTCGGTTGCTGACTCTGGACGAACGCCGCGATCGCGTCCTGCAGACTCCAGTTGTACATGCCGGTCATTCTAGAGCCGACCTCGCGCAGTCAGCGGGCGGTATCGCCGGGCACGACCAGCCCCGAGAACAGGTCGTGCTCGCGCCCGTCCGGGCCGCGAACCCCGGGCAGGCCGCGCACCAGGATGTAGTGCTCCTCCGGCAGGATCGGCTGGGCGATATCGTTCGACAGCGCGAACTCCCGGCCCGAGGGGGCCACGGTCACCTGGGTGGCATGCGCGCGCAGGGCGGCGCGTTTGGCGGCGAGCGCGGCGGAGACATCGACGGTGGCTGTCACCGATTCGCTGGGCACACAGGCCAATTCACCCTCTGCGGGCAACTGCCAGCCCGCCGGGAGGGCACCCGGCAGCCGGTCGACCGTGCGACGGGCCAGCGCCTCCGTATGCAGGCGCAACGCGGCGGCGTCGGCGACGGTCCAATACAACTTCGGTACGTCCCAGTCGATTTCGGCCGCGCGATCCACCGCATCCATCGTGATCCGGTGTGCCCGAAGGTGATCCGGATGGCCGTAACCGCCGTGCGGGTCGTAACAGACCACTACATCGGGCCGGACCTCCAGCAGCACCCGCACCAGCGCCTCGACCGCCGCGTCACCCGATTTCACGAATGCCCGCGGATGCAGCGCCGCGTCCGATTCCCGCGGTGCGGCCGTCGTGCCCGACATGCCGGAGTCGCGCCAGCGCCCCGCACCGCCCAGAAACCGCGGCGGACCGGCATCCAATTCGGCCAGCGCCCTGGATAATTCGCCGATCCGGTAGCCGCCGAGCTGATCGGCCGCGGAACTGACCAGCCCCACCCACTCGTCCCCGATGACCTCGCCCTCCTCGCCGAGAGTGCAGGTCACCACCGTCACGGGAATGCCACGACGACGGTAGTGCGCGATAGTGCCACCGGTGGTGATCGTCTCGTCGTCCGGATGCGCATGAACAAGCAGCAGACCGCCCGTCACAACGACCTCCGCACACTCGCCGGCAACCCGCTCACGACAACCGTCGCCAATTCGCCGCGCCGCCGAATATCCCGACTTGAATGGCGCCGCTGAGCGACACGCCGTCCATATGCGGCCCGGCCGCGGCCACACCGTTGTCCTGCACGATCGGCAGCACGGTCGCCAGATCCCACAGCTTCGGTTCGGCGTCGCCGACGGCCCTGGGCACATCCGCCCCGCGCAGCGCGGCGTCGATCTCGGGCTGCAGCGTCGGATCGCAGACACCGGAGATGTTGCTGGGCGCCTTGCGGATCGCGGCGGTCTGCGAATTATCGCTCTGCCCAGGGGGTGTCACCGGCGGGCAGCCGTAGCGCGAGGCCAGCACGGTGGCGGGATCGCCGCCGGCCTGCTCCCAGCCGACGACCGCGTCGACGGTACCGTCGAGCAGATCCTTACCGTAGAGCTCGTCCGCGGGCAGGCTGTGCACACTGGCGTCGATACCGGCGCTGCGCAGCTGGTCAGCGGCGGTATTGGCGACCGCGAGCGCGGTCGTGTCCTTGTCCACCGCGCCGATCCGAATGGTCAGCGTCTTACCGTTCTTGGCGAGCTGGCGCGGCTGCGGGGCCGGGGAGGTCGTCGAATTACTCGGCGGGGTCTCCGGCGCCCGCGCGAATCCGGCCTCGGCCAGCAGCCCGAACGCCTCGTCGGCGGGCATCCGCGGCGGCTCGGTGGGCGCATATCCGGGATCGGACGGCGAAAGCACCTGCGCGCGAGCCGGATCCACCCAGCCGCCGGTCTGTGCGCCGACCGAGGCCAGCAGCGCGGGATCCAGCAGATCCAGCACCGCGTGCCGCACCCGCGCATCGTTGAGATCACCGGAACGGCCGTTGAGCGCGAGCTGCATCACCCGTGCCTGCGGGGCGATCGCGGTGCGCACCGAGGGCACCGCGGCCAGCTCCGCCTGCGTGGCGGCGCTGCCGTGCGTCAGCGCCATCTGCGCATCGCCCGAGCGCAGCGATTCGGCCACCTCGGCGGTGGTGCCGCCGCGCCGCAGCAGAATCTGATCCGGCACCGCCGGTGTGCCCCAATAGCGGTCGTTGCGTTCGAGCAGGATCTCCTGGCGACCGGCGTCGGCCTGTTTTACCCGGAACTGCCCGCCGGAGATCGGATTCTGATCGATCAGGCCGCGGTCCAGGGTCAGCGCGCCCTCGAAGCCGCCCGGCGCGTCCTTGAGCAGATGCGAGGGCAGCAGGTCGGTGAACAGCGACCGCCATGCCGGATACGGGCCGTTCATGGCGACCGTCACCGTCTTACCGCCCTGTGAGGAGCTGACATCGGTGATCATGCGGTAGCCCGCCGGATCCACCACCCCGGGCTGGGTGATCATCTGCTGCCAGAGATAGCGGAAGTCCTCCGCGGCGACCGGCGCGCCGTCCGACCAGGAGGCCTGATCCTGGATCTTGTAGGTGATGGTGAACGGCTCCTGCGCGGTGACATCCGCCGACACCATCAGCGCCGTATCGGGCACCCAGTCGGTGGCCCCGGGCACCGTCGCCGACGGCACCGGCCGGAACGGACTCGGAAACACCATCGAGGCAACGGCATTGGTCACCGGCGACTGGTTGGATCGCAGATGCGGATTGAACCCGATCCCGATGTCGTCGACCGCCACCACGACCGTGCTCTTGGTCGGGGTGGCGGGCTGCGTCTTGGGGCTGTCGGTGCTCTCGATCGGCGGCGGCGGATTCGCCGTACAACCGGCGAGCAGGGTCACCATCGTCGCCAATAGCAACACCGACGCGCGCAGCAGCACCGTGGTGCGCCGCGTCGCGCTCGTCCCCGACATCACATCCGGCACTGTAACATTGGCCTCCGCTTCGCTCTGGCCGTGTCCTCGAGAAGGGCCGATCGTTCCGGGATCCCCTCGACAACCATGCAGCGATGACGAGACCGGCTTCCAAGGCCCTAGGCGTTCTGGGCAGCCTTGTCGCGGGCCTTGCGGCGGGAGTTCTCGCGGCCGCGTTCGGTGGCGCCCAGGGTGACCTTGCGCACGCGCACGACCTCGGGGGTCACCTCGACGCATTCGTCGTCGGCACAGAACTCCATCGCCGCCTCCAGGCCCAGCTGCAGCGGCTTGGCGAGGGTCTCGAACACGTCCGCGGTCGCGCTGCGCATATTGGTCAGCTTCTTCTCGCGCGTGACATTGATGTCGAGGTCCTCGGCGCGCGGGTTGACGCCCACGACCATGCCCTCGTACGTGTCCGCACCCGGCTCCACGAAGAACTGGCCGCGATCGGAGAGCTGGATCATCGCGAACGGCGTCACCGAGCCCGCGCGGTCGGAAACCAGCGAACCGGTGTGCCGGGCGCGGATCTCCCCGGCCCACGGCGCGTAGCCGTCGAAGACGGCGTTGGCGATGCCGGTGCCGCGGGTATCGGTGAGGAAGTCGGTGCGGAAGCCGATCAGGCCGCGCGAGGGAACGATGAACTCCATGCGCACCCACCCCGCGGAGTGGTTGCTCATCTGCACCATCTTGCCCTTACGCCCGGCCAGCAGCTGGGTGACGGCGCCCAGGTACTCGTCGGGGCAGTCGACGGTCAGCTCCTCGAACGGCTCGTGCACCTTGCCGTCGACCTGCTTGGTCACCACCTGCGGCTTACCGACGGTCAGCTCGAAACCTTCGCGGCGCATCTGCTCGACCAGGATCGCCAGGGCGAGCTCACCGCGGCCCTGCACCTCCCACGCGTCGGGCCGGCCGATATCGAGCACCCGCAGCGAGACGTTGCCGACCAGTTCCTGGTCCAGGCGCGACTTCACCATGCGGGCGGTGAGCTTGTGCCCCTTCACCCGGCCGACCAGCGGCGAGGTGTTGTTGCCGATGGTCACCGAGATGGCGGGCTCGTCGACGGTGATGCGCGGCAGCGCCACCGGATTCTCGATATCGGCGAGCGTGTCGCCGATCATGATCTCCGGGATGCCCGCGATGGCGCAGATATCGCCGGCGATGGCCTGCTCGCCCGGCTGCCGCTCGACACCGATGGTCTGCAGCAGTTCGGTGATCTTGACGGTCTTGGTGCCCTCGGGGGTCATCCAGGCCACGTTCTGGCCCTTGCGCAGGGTGCCGTTGTGGATGCGCACCAGGCCGATGCGGCCCAGGAACGGGGAGGCGTCGAGGTTGGTGACGTGCGCCTGCAGCGGGGCGGCGGGATCGCCCTTGGGAGCGGGCACGTACTCCATGAGCACGTCGAACAGCTCGTCGAGGTTCTCCGCCGAGGGGGCGTTGCCGTTCTCGGGACGGGTGGTCGAGGCCTTGCCCTCGCGACCCGAGGCGTAGAGCACGGGCAGGCCCAGCGCCAGCTCGGCGGCCTCGGAGGCCTCGTCGTCCAGATCGGAGGCCAGGTCCAGGAGCAGATCGTGACTCTCCTCGACGACCTCCTCGATGCGGGCGTCGGGCCGGTCGGTCTTGTTGACCACGAGGATCACCGGCAGCGATGCCGCCAGCGCCTTGCGCAGCACGAAACGGGTCTGCGGCAGCGGGCCCTCGGACGCATCGACCAGCAGCACGACACCGTCGACCATCGACAGACCGCGCTCGACCTCGCCACCGAAGTCGGCGTGACCGGGGGTGTCGATGACGTTGATCACAGTTACCGTGCCGTCGGCGTTATGACGATGCACGGCGGTGTTCTTGGCGAGAATGGTGATGCCCTTCTCGCGCTCCAGATCACCGGAGTCCATGACCCGGTCCACGAGCTCGGCGCGCTCGGCAAAGGCACCGGACTGCCGGAGCATCGCGTCGACCAGCGTCGTCTTGCCGTGGTCGACGTGAGCCACAATCGCGACATTGCGGAACTCCACAGACGACACGTTGATTCCTCCTGCTGATGTGATGGTTGGCGGCCAACCCTCGCCATAGAGGATCCGTACAAGACAGGTGGAAAACAACTCACCGGGCATGCGGCCAGCTATAGCGTACCGAAATCCCGCGGAGGTTCCCCCTTCAGCCAGGTTGAACGACCCCGCACAGGCAGTTAGGTTACGCTAACAAACATGGGCAGGGTCAAGGCGAAGAAGGTGGCGCGCCTCAAGCCGAAGAAGAAGTGCTGCCGCAGCAAGACGCGCTGTATCGCGTGCCCCGTGGTGGTGATGCGCATGCGCAAATGCGAGGCCGCGGGCGTCTGCGGCAAGGATCTGAAGAAGGCGCTCAAACACGCTCGCGCGGCCTGACGCAGGGAGTAGAACCGGGGATATGAGTACTCCCCTGCTCCCCGACGCCGAACTGGATACCGCCCTGCAGGATCTGCCCGAGTGGACCCGCACCGGCGACAGCATCGCGCGCACGATCTCCGCGCCCACCTTCCTGGCCGGGATCGAACTGGTCCGCCGCGTGGCCACCGCGGCCGAGGAGGCCGGCCACCATCCCGATATCGATATCCGCTGGCGCCGCGTCACCTTCGCGCTGTCCACCCATTCCGCGGGCGGACTCACCCGGCTGGACGTGGAGCTGGCACATCGGATCGATCGGCTGGCACAGCAGAGTTAGCCGGTTCGGCTCCCGCGCCACGCATCCAGATCAGCCACACATAAAAGGCGATCACCCCGATCACATCCACCGCGCCCAGCCAGGACAGTACCCAGGGCCGGGAGATCGTCCAGATCGTCGGCTGCGCGAACGACAGCAGCCACGGCACCCCGACCAGGGCCGTCACCAGCCAATATCCGGCGATCAGGCGGACGCCCGCCGCCGCGCGCAGCGGCCCGTACACCAGCCACATCAGCAACGGCAGCAACCACACCCAGTGATGCGACCAGGAGATCGGCGACACCATCAGCCCGAACAGCTGCACCACCAGCAGCGCACCCAGGCGGTCGTCCGGGCGCAGCGCCCGCCACGCGAACAGCGCGAGCACCGCGACCACCACTACCCACGCAATCCACCAGGGCCCGAACGGAATTCGATGCCCGGCCAGCTGCCACGGGGCGCCCGCATCGTGTCCGAGAATGCGGCTCAGCGCGCCGCGCAGGGACTGATTCCACACCGAACCCACCGGCCCGATCCGGTGGGCGTCGCCGATCAGTGGACCGAAATAGGTACGGGTCTCGCCCGGGGAGATCGCGAAGCTCAGCCCGATCGTGGCCACGAAACCCAGGGCCGTCGCCACCGCGGTCACCCACCGCCGCCGCGCCAGGAAGTACAGCCCGGTGACCGCCGGGGTCAGCTTGATGCCCGCGGCGACGCCGACGAGCAGGCCGGACCACCACCAGCGCGCGGACCGCACCGCCAGCATCACCGCCAGCACCAGGAACACATTGACCTGGCCGTAGTCGATGGTGGTGCGCACCGGCTCGAGCCACATCCCCAGCGCCGTCCAGCCCAATGCCGCCGTGCGCCAGCGGCTCTCGCACGCGGTGCCGCCGATTATGAGCCCGAGGCTGATTCGCACCACGGCATACAGTGCGGCCACGATCAGCAGCAACCACACCACCGCGACGAGGGTGAACGGCAGGAAATGCAGCGGCCAGAACACCACCGCGGCGAAGGTCGGATAGGTGAAGGGCAGCGGGAAATCCGGCGTCTTGTCCGCGTAGGTGTAATCGTAGAGATGGCCGGTGCCCAGCGACGCCGCGCCGTTGACGTAGACGTGCAGATCGACCAGATTCATTCCATTGCGCGACAACAGCATCCACAGCATGCGCGCCAGCACCGACAGTCCCAGCGCCGAGGCGGCGATGGTGCGGCCGCGGCCGTCAGGCGCCGATCGGGGCTCTCGGTTCACTACGCGCAACTTTCGGGTCGGGTTGGCGGGCGGATCAAGATAATCACACCGCCACCGAGCACCGCGCGGGCCCAACGCTCCGGGACACGCCGAGCATCATTTGTCCCAAAGATCCCACAAGCAACATTGGTCACACGCTATGTTCCGATGATGCGTCGAATACCTTTTTTCTAGATGCAGGCAAAATGACTGCTGCGCTGTACAACAGAGCGCTCCACTCCCTAGAGTGGCACGGCGTACGCGATGCTTCTCGCATCGCTCTTTGACGTACCCGAAGGTAAGGACGGCTACACCAGTGCTTCGCACCAGAGGAACGCGGTTCGCATTGTCGGTGCTGGCCCTCGCGGCCGGCGCGACCGTTACTGCGTCGACGACGGCGATCGCCGCTCCCGCCACGAAACCGCCCAGCCCCGCGAGTACGCCGCTGGTGCCCGAGGGCGTTCCGATCGATGCACTCGTCTCGCTGGCCCCCGCGATCATCGGCGCGGCCGAGGCGGGCAACATCTCCGCCCCCGCGCAGCAGTCCCTCCTGGGCCAGGCGCAGCAGGTGCTCGACTCCGTCGGCCTGCCCCCGCAGGTCAAGCAGACCCTCTCAGCCCTGATCGCCTTCCTCGACGGCAGCAACGGCGGCGGCCCGGACATTCCGAAGAACGGTCCGGTCATCGCGCAGTTCCTCTACCCGACCATCGGCAAGAATTGCATCGGCGCGGGCGCCGATTCGGTCGGCACCGCACTGGCCGTCCCGGGCCCCGCGGAATTGCCGCCCCCGGGCCCCGCGGCCGGGCAGGCGGGCTTCGTGTTCACCGCCCTGGGCACCAAAGGCCTGACACCGCAGCAGAATACGCCGATGACGGTGCAGTGGCTCAACCTCGACACCCAGCAGAGCGGCATACTGCCGCTGACCGATGCCGCGCATATCAACCCCGGCGGTCCGGCCACCCTCTCGGTGATCGCCAATACCGGCCCGGGCCGCATCATCGCGGTGGTCGCCGGTTCGCTGACCACCCAGCCCGCCGCCGATCAGGCGCCGGTCACCTGCTCGTTCCTGCCGACCATGGGTTTCTTCGTGGTGCCGGCCACGGCCCATCCGGCGCAGCCGCAGTCCGCCAAGGCACCGTCGCCGAATCAGGCCGCGCAGCCGCAGAGCCAGGCCCCGGCTCCGGCCCAGGCACAGGCCCCGGCCAAGCCGTCGGTGCAGCCCGAGACCCGCGCCGCGGCCCCGGTGCCCGCTCCCGCTCAGTCCTGATCGCCCCGTCATCCCGGCGTGCTTGTGGCCGGGATCTCACGATGATTCCGGCCACAAGCACGCCGGACTGGCGGTGATGGTCACGCCGGAATGACGGGCGGTTGGTGAAACGCCGCCGATACGGCGTAGAACGTCGGCGGCTTGTGATAGACCGCTGGTATGGCGACTGACGATCAGCTCGTACGGTCTGCATCATCCCGGGCGCAGCCTGGTTCGCATCGTTCCCGGCATTCGGTGCTCTCACGCCGGTCGTACCGGTCGGTGCTCTCGACGCGCTCACACCGGTCGATCCTGTCGATCCGCTCCGAGGGCTCGATCCTGTCCATCGGATCGGCCTATTCGATGCTGTCGATCGGCAGCGTCGGATCGGTGCTGTCGGTCGGATCGGTCGGATCGTTCTTCAGCCTCGGATCGGCGTTCTCCGGGCTGTCACGCTGGTCCCTGCTGTCCTGGATGGGTGACCGCGAGGTGCCCGAGGCCCGCCCGATGCTGCGGGTCGTGCCGGACGAGCCCGATCTGTGCCTGGACCCGACCTGCCACTGCCAGACGTAAGGATCTCTCTACCACTGCCCGTACTGCGGGGTGAGGATCGCGTTCAGGTCGACGCTGATGCCGTCCAGCCTGCTCCGGTTGATCTGAAACTGATGCAGGTTGGCGGCGGGGTGCACGAATCCCTGCGGCGTGCCCCAGTTGTGCTGCCAAAAGTACGAACCGAGCCCGGCGGCATGCGCGAGTTCGATGGTGGGCGCGTTGGCATAGACGCCCACGCGCTCATTGCCGACCACCGATTGCCAGCCCTGCAGGTAGGGGGCGATCATTTCGGCGAATTCGACCGGGGTGGGGTTGTCGTCGATCGAGGCATAGATGGGTGCGGCGTCCGGCCCTCCGGCGGCCTGGTGCAGTTTCAGGCCGCGGCCGGCGCACTGTTTACCGGCCTCGAGTCCGCCGCGCCAGTCCGCGGTCGGCCCCTTGCCGTACTGGTAGTTGGACACGATCGCCAGCCCGGCCGCGCGCAGCGCCTCGACCTCGCCGGCCCGCAGCGGCTTGCCCGTCATGAATTCCGCACCGGGCCGGCGCTCGGACACGTATCGGATCGCGCCCGCATGTCCGGCGGCGCGGATGGACTCGGCCGCGGGCACACCGGCCGAATAGTCCACCAGCGTCCCGAGCCCGGTCGGGTCGGCCGAGGCGGCGGGGGCGGTGCTCACCGCCGCGGTCACCGCGCCTGCGGCGGCATACCCGAACAGGGTGCGACGGGAGATACGGGCGACACGCATCGACGAAACTCCTTCGGCTCGGTGACGCTGTGAATCTGCCCTGCACGGCCGGTAGAACATCCGGCGCACCCGGCGCACCTTCCCCAATCAAGTGCGCGCCGGGCACGCCGAACGTGCACTAATTTCACCACACTCACATGGGAACCGCCATGCTCATTGGACACATAAACCACATACGTCCCAGAACTCTCGGGGTTCAGGACATGGCAGCGGTGATGCGGGCGGCCACGTCGATGGTGCGGATCGCCGGATCGGTCAGCTCGGTCGCTACGACTCGGGCCACCTGGGCGGCGATGTGGTGGCGGATGCCGCCCAGGGCGGCCAGGGCCCTCGCGCGGGGGGCCGTGGCGTGCAGTTCGACCGCGATATCGTGCGCGGCGGGCGGATCTGCGTCGATGACGATGAGCAGCGGATCCGCGGCACGCGCGACCAGCACCAGCGGGATCCGCACCTCGGCGCGATATCGATTGCGGCCCAGGATGGCGACGGTGATGTCGAGCGTCACCGGAATCGTCAGGTCGAACATCACCGGGACCGGGACCGCGATGCCGCTCACCTCGGCCGAATCCGCCGCCGAACCCGGCACGCTCGGCGTCGCCCGCTCGGTCAGGGCCGGCATGCCCGCCGTGCCCTGCACATCGACCCGGGCCATCCGGCGCGGTCCGGTACGGATCGGACCGACCGCGATGGTCCGCCCGGCCAGCCCCTGCGCAACCTCACGCACGCGGGCGGCGGTAACGATGCGGGGGAAGAATCGGTGGCCGAATTCGTCGTAGCCGATCCAGTCGAATGTCTCCCGCGAAATATTCTGTGATCGTTCGCGATTCAGGATCGCCTCGATGTCGAACACCCGCGCGCGGACCGCACCGGGGTCGGCGAGCATGGCGTTGACCCGGTTGGCCACCTCGCGCTGCACCAGGGTCGCGATCGGATCCATCAACAGGTCTATGGCGTTGCCGACGGCCTGGGCGCGCAACACGAAACTGACATCGCGGGCCCGCAGCGGCGGAATGTCGATGACGATGAGCAGCGGATCCGCGGTGCGGGCGTGCAGGGTCAGGTCGATCTCGACGACTGCCTCGAGCCGTAGCCGCTGCCCGCCGAGGGTGACGGTGAGATGCAGCGTGACCGGCAGGCTGACCTCGAAGGTCACGTGCGGGCCGCTACGGACGATATGCGGCTTGCCCACGCTGCCCTCGGCCACGAATCCCGCCAGGCCGGCGGGGCCGATCGAGAACGGCCCCAGGGTCATCCCCCGCCCCGTCATCCCCGCGACCGCGGCCTCGATCCGCGCCGGGGTCACCGCGTGCGCCACGAAGCGCTCGCCGAATTCGGCGTACTCGATCCACAGCGGTGCGCCCGGGCTGTGTCGATGGCGCCCATCGTCAGGCACCGCGGGATCGTCGTGCTGGCTGGACTGTCGCATGAATTACCGAAACCTCGCTGTGCCGGATGGTGCGCCTGCCGATCCCAATCCCACACCCGAGAGTACCGACCACCTGGTTATCGCATCCGTGCTGACGCGGGTGGGCTCGATCTCATGGCGTGAACGGGCGGCCGCTACGGCGGCGCATCGGCGCTCAACTCCGCATCGAGTTGCAGATCCCTGTCCTGCCGATGAGGGGGCAGCAGGACAGGGACCGCGACGGCGGCGCTGCCGGGCGCCGCCGGGTCCATCGTAAGGCTAGGCACACGTGGGCACCTCCCCCGACCGGTCAGAAATATTCGCATTCAGCGGAACATATTTCACAAGTGACCGAAACCGACCATACCCGGTAGGTGGGCCCGCGCGTAACAGTCATGCGATTCTCCTTTGCGTTCGATCCGGCGCCAGGATCCCGAGACCCCGCCCCCGCGCCCCGGCCCCCTCCTCGCCGACCCTGCGCGGCACTACCCAGCAAACCGTGCCGCCAAACGCAAACGCGCGAATCTGTCTCAGTTACGCCATGTTTCGCAGCGATACCGAGGAATCACCCGGTCGCAGCGACTATTTGGGGTGGCTCGCCGCGAAAGGCGACCAAAATCCCGTATATCCGGCAAACCGATGGATACACTTCCCGCGGATACCCGACCATCGGAAGGGGTGACATCCTGCACGCGCTGTGGACCTACGTCGTCGATCACCATGCCCAGCTGCTCACCGATTCGTACCTGCACGTCTCGGCGGTCGTGCAGTCGGTACTGATCGCGACCGTCGCGGCGGTGCTGGTCGGCATCGCCGTCCATCGCAGTCCCTGGGGCTCGGCGCTGGCGACGGCCGTGGCCAGCATCATCCTGACCGTCCCCTCCTTCGCGCTGCTGGGGCTGCTCATTCCGGTGCTGGGCCTGGGCGTGCAACCCACCGTCACCGCGCTCGTGCTGTATGCGCTGCTGCCGATCCTGCGCAATACGATCGTCGGCCTGGCCGGCGTGGATCCCGCCGTCTCCGATGCGGCGCGCGGGGTGGGCATGGACCGGCTGCGCGTGCTGACCGGCATCGAACTCCCGCTGGCCTGGCCCGCGATCCTGGCCGGCATACGGGTCAGCACCATGATGTCGATGGGCATCCTGGCCATGGCCGCATATGCCAAGGGCCCGGGACTGGGCAACACCATCTTCTCCGGCCTGGCCCGTCTCGGCAGCCCGACCGCGGTGCCGATGGCGTTGACCGGCACGGTGCTGATCATCGTGCTGGCGCTACTGCTCGATGCCGTACTCGCCCTCATCGGCCGTCTCACCACACCGAGGGGAATCCGTGACTGAATCAGCCACCGCCGCTGCACAATCCGGCACACCAGGACGCGGCGCCGAGATCGTCCTCGACGCGGTCACCAAACGTTATCCGGGGCAACGTGATCCGGCCGTCGATGAGCTCTCGATCACGATCCCGGCCGGCGAGATCGTGGTCTTCGTCGGCCCGTCGGGCTGCGGTAAGACCACCAGCATGCGGATGATCAACCGGCTCATCGAGCCGAGTTCGGGCACCATCACGATCGACGGCCGCGACGTCGGCGGGATCGACGCGGATCGCCTGCGCCGCGGCATCGGCTATTCGATCCAGCAGGCCGGGCTGTTCCCGCACCTGACCGTCGCGCGCAATATCGCCACCGTGCCGGGGCTGCTCGGCTGGGACCGCAAGCGGATCAACGCCCGCGTCGAGGAGATGCTGGAGTTGGTCGGCCTGGATCCCGGCACGTTCCGCCGCCGCTATCCCCGGCAGCTCTCGGGCGGGCAGCAGCAGCGCGTTGGCGTCGCGCGGGCACTGGCCGCCGATCCGCCGGTGCTGCTCATGGACGAGCCGTTCGGCGCGGTCGATCCGATCACCCGCGGCCTGCTCCAGGACGAATTGCTGCGACTGCAGGCCGAATTGCACAAGACGATCGTGTTCGTGACGCACGACTTCAACGAGGCGGTCAAGCTCGGCGACCGAATTGCAGTGCTGGGCACCGGATCCCGCATCCTGCAGTACGACACTCCCGCCAGGATCCTCTCCGAGCCGGCCGATGACACCGTCGCCGGATTCGTCGGCGCGGACGCCCCGCTCAAGCAGCTCACCCTCACCCGGGTCGCCGACGTGGAGCTCGGCCAATGTCCCACCGCCGTGGAATCCGATGCGCCGCAGGCACTGCGGGCCGCGCTGACCGAACGCGAGTGGAAGTGGGGGCTGATCCTGGACGCGCAGCGCCGCCCGCTGCGCTGGGTGTCGGCCGCCCAACTGGCACACGCGTCGTCGCTGCGGGAGGCGGGGCAGCCGATCACCGGCACGGTGGCGGTGCACTCCACCCTGCAGGAGGCGCTGGGGGCGCTGCTGGCCGATAGCACCGCCAATGCCGTCGTCACCGGGCGGCGAGGTGAATACGCGGGGCTGATCGCCATCGACACCCTCGTTGCGCATCTGTCCTCGATTCGCTCAGAAAATACTGGGGACGTGCAGGATCCGGGCGGTACGGAAGCCGCCGGCGCCGACACTGCCGGAACAGAGGCAACCAGCGCGGAAACCGCCGGCCCGGATGCTGCCGAGGCTGATCCCGCCGAGGCCGATACGGACTTGGGCGGTGCCGAGACCGGCGAGCCCGATGCCGGTGAGGCGCGCGCATGAATCCCACTGATCGCCGCACCGAGCGGCGCGCCGAGCTGATCCGGCTCGCCGCCCAGCCGGTGCTGGCGCTCGCGCTGGCCGTCGGGGTGCTGGTGTGGGCCTTCGACCGCACGCTGACGGTGACGCAGCAGGCGAGCATCACCGGCGCCAACATCCTCACCGTGGTCCGCCAGCACGTGGTGATCACCCTCACCGTGGTGGTGATCGTCATCGTCATCGCGGTGCCGCTGGGCACGCTGCTGACCAGGCCCGGATATCGCAGGCTCGCACCGATCTTCGTGGGCATCACCAATGTCGGGGCGGCCGCCCCGGCGATCGGCCTGATCGTGCTGTACTACCTGCTCACCCAGCAGACGGGATTCTGGGTCGGGGTCGCGCCGATCGCGTTCTATGCGTTACTTCCGGTGCTGCGCAATACGATTCTGGGATTCGAGCAGGTCGATCCGACGCTCGTCGACGCCGGCCGCGGGCAGGGCATGTCGGCGGTAACGGTGCTGCGGCGCATCGAATTTCCGCTGGCCGTCCCGTACATCCTCGCGGGCCTGCGCACCTCGCTGGTGCTGGCGGTGGGCACGGCCACGCTGTCCTTTCTGGTCAGCGCGGGCGGACTGGGGATCCTGATCGACACCGGATACAAGCTGCGCGACAACGTAACCCTGTGGGTGGGCGCGCTGCTCGCGGTCGCGCTGGCGCTGCTCGTCGACTGGCTGGGCGCGCTCGCCGAGCAGTTCCTGGGACCACGGGGGCTGCGGTGAAGGCCGGGCTCGGGGCGGCGGTGACCGCGCTGTGCCTGCTGCTGGTCAGCGCCTGCGGACTGGAGTCCGGCGGCGCCGTGCCACTGCAGGTGGGACCGGGCAGCATCCGGCCCGTTGCGCAGTTGCAGGGCGTGCGAATCACGGTGGGCTCCAAGGACTTCACCGAACAGCTCATACTCGGCTATATCATCGAGTTCGCCCTCACCGCGGCCGGTGCGCAGGTACACGATCTGACCGACATCACCGGGTCCAACAGCCTGCGGGATGCCCAACTGCACGGGCAGGTCAATATCGCCTACGACTACACCGGCACCGGGTGGATCAACTACCTGGGCAACGAGCAGCCGATCCCCGACTCGCAGCAGCAGTTCGAGGCGTTGCGCGCGCAGGATATGGCGAAGAACGGCATGCTGTGGGCGGATCTGGCGCCGATGAACAACAGCTATGCGTTCGCCGCCAACGCCGCCACCGCCCAGAAGACCGGCGTGCGTACCTTTTCCGATTACGCCCGCATCGTGAACTCGCATCCCGGCGCCGCGGTCACCTGCCTGGGCACCGAATTCAGTGTGCGCCAAGACGGTTACCCGGGCATGGAACATAAATACGGCATCGATCCAGGCAAGGTGCACAAGAAGATCATGGCGGACGCGCTGGTATTCCCCGCGACCGCGAACAACACCTGCCAGTTCGGCGAGGTCACCACCACCGACGGCCGCGTCAAGGCCCTGAACCTGAAGCTACTCGTCGACGACCTCAACTTCTTTCCGAAATACAATGCGGCGCTGGTGATGCGGAAATCCTTCGCCGACGCACACCCGCAGATCGCACAGGTGCTGGAGCCGATCTCCCGGGTGCTCACCAACGAGACCATCACCGAGCTCAACCGCAAGGTCGACATCGACGGCCGCGAGCCGGCCACCGTCGCGCGCGACTGGATGGTCTCGCAGGGGTTCGTCACCGCACGATGAACGAGGCGGCGGCCCCGCTCGCCCACCATCAGGCGTTGAGCAGGCTGCCGGCGAGTTCGCGTTCGATGGTGGCGCGCACCGCCGGCCATTCCTCGTCGAGGATGGAATAGAAGGCGGTGCTGCGCACCTCGCCGTCCAGACCGCGCGAATGCGCCCGCCGCACCCCGTCGCTGGTGGCGCCCAGGCGTTCGACGGCGCTCCGAGAGCGCATATTCCGCACATCCACCCGCAGGGCGATGCGGCGTACCCGCCACGCCTCGAAGGCATGGGACAGCAGCAGCAGCTTGGCTTCCAGATTGATTCCGGCCCCGCGCGCCCGCACCGTCAGCCAGGTATTGCCGATCTCGGCGGCATCCGGGGTGGCCAGCAGCGGATCCCCGGACGGCAGCCCGTGCGCGATCGGCCACATCAGCGGCCCCTGCCAGTAGTCGAACCGGGTGAATCTGGTCGAGCCCAGCACCCGGTCCTGCGCCACCGAGACGACGGCGAACGCCAGCCCGGTGCCCGAGGCATGGGCCGCCACGGCATGGGCGACGTAGTCGGCCGCCTCGTCCAGCCCCTGCGGCACGGGCGTGTACGCGAATGCGTCGCGATCGTGCGCGCCCGCGGCAGCGAGCCCGACAACATGATGCGGCGCAAGCGGTTCCAGCCGCACCAGGCGGCCGGTGAGAGTAACGAGTGCAGGCACGTATCCCTCATCTTTCGGGGACGGTCTCCGGCACACGTCGGACCGTGCCGCCGCACCGGACCACTCCCGGATCGACGAACCAGCCCTAGCGCGCCAGCAGCAGCATCGAATAGTGAAGTGAACGATAACGGAACACCGACCGACCGTGCCGGAGGCGACATGTAAATTCCCGACCGCGGTTCGCGTGTCGCCCGGCGGGTCGCAAACCCGCTGTGTACGGGTGGTTTCGGGGCTTCCCGCCGGGCCGAAATCAACTGTCCGTTAATTCCGATTTCGCAACGTCTGTCGCGCTTGACTCGCATGCTGATCGACGCCACTGCACCGCACCGTGGCGGCGATATCGGCATCCAACCGTGGGGCGAACGCCGATATCTACCACGTCAGGCGGCTACTGCGCCCCGACCGAGGCGCTGCGCGAACAGGCCGCCCGAATGGCCGCGCATATATGCGGGCACCTCATGATGCCCACCGGGGAATGCATGCAGCACCTTCTCCTCCGAGGCGACGGCGTCGAACAATTCGAGGCCCGTGGTGGCGGCCGATTTCCGCGTCGTCCCACGGGAGCAGGAACTCGATCGGGATGGTGATCCTGCTGGCCGCGTCGAACAGCGCCGGGTAGGTGAACACCCCGCCGAAGACCGCCGCGGCGATGCGGGAGTCGGCCGCCGCGAGCGGCAGCCCGATCGCACTGGCCAGCGTCATACCGGTGTAGCCGATCGGCGCATCGGCGCCGATCTCGGGCAGGGCCTGCAGGGCATCGATGGTGGCCCGCCATTCCGGCACGGCGCGCTCGGCGAGCGAGCCGTTGTAATCGGTGAGGATCGGGCCGAGCGGCTGACCTGCCGCGCGAGCCTCCAGCAGGTCGGCGACCCAGTGTTGATCCTGCGCATTGCGCGGGCGATCGCCGTGCCCGGGTGCGTCGATCGACGCGACGGTGAAGCCCTCGGTGGTCACCGAGCGATGGGCACGAGCCGCCAGACCCCGCGCCTTCTCCCGTCCAAACTTTTTTCCCACCCGCCCGGTGCGAAGATGTGGTCCGTGATCTGGCCGATGGACATACCTGCCGCTCGTCTCGAGGACGATGAGATCTCCCTGCGGCAGTACAGCTCCGCCGATGCCGAGGGACTGTTCGAGGCGCTGCGCGACGAGCGGGCATGGGAGCACATCCCCCGGCAGATTCCCGGCGGCCCCGCCGAACTCGATGCAATGATGCAACGCCGGCTGGGCGAACGGCATCGCCTGGCGTTCACCGTGCGCCGGGGCGCGGCGACCGTCGGGACGACCTCGATCATCTATGAACCAACCAAACCCGATGGCGTGGAAGTCGGTGCGACACAGTTCAATCCCGCCGTATGGGGCACGGGCGTCAATACCCGAGTCAAGCGAATTCTGCTGCGGGAGATATTCGATCAGGGCGCAGCATGGATCGCCCTACGCACCGACGAACGCAACGCCCGCTCGGCCGCCGCGATCCGCAAGCTCGGCGCAACGGATCTCGGTGTGCACCAGGACAACCTGACCCGCCGCGACGGAACTATCCGCCGCAGCCGCTTCTTCCGCCTCGACCGGCCGATCGCGACGCGCTGAGACTTCGACTCAGCATCGCACTTGAAAAGCCTTGCCTCTCAGCCGTTTCATGTTCTGGTCAAACAGAATGGGTGCCCAGCGGGGTCTATGAGTACCCGACTCCTGGTCTCGTCTTCCGGCTGACAGTCCGGCTTGGTCGCCCCCAACTCCAGCAACACGGCTTCAGCCTGGTCGAGATCGTCGACCTTGAAGTCGAGGTGAATCTGCTGCGGCACGGCCTGCCCCGGCCACTGCGGTGCCTGGTAGCCGTCTACTCGTTGAAAACCGAGAAACAGCCCGTCCGCACGGTTCAGACCGGCGAAATCGCTACCGGATTCGGGATGCCACTCGAAGCCGGTGGCTTCCAGGTAGAACTCGGCCAGAGCTACCGGCTCGGCGCAGTCGAGCGTTATCGCCACGAGGTCCAACCGCATGGGCACCGCACTCCTTAACCGTCATCATCGTGGGACGCACCCCAACGTCCCCGAGTATGGTGCTCCCCCGGAGCGGGTTCAAGACGATTTCTCGGCATTGAGTCGTCATCGAGGTAGGAGACTGAGCACGATGTTCAAGGTCATTGCCCTGCTGGTGAAAAAGTCCGGGTTGAGTAGAAACGAGTTGATCGAGCATTACGAACACCACCACGTTCCCCTTGTCACCAGCCTGGCCCCGGCGCCGATGACCTATCGGCGCAACTACGTCGTCTCCGACGATGCCGCCGCAGGAGACGTCGACATCATCACCGAACTGAGCTTTCCCGACCGTGCGGCCTATGAGTCCTGGGTGGCGGTCATGTACGCACCGGGCTCGGGTATCGCCGAGGACGAGTGCACCTTCCTCGATCGTTCTCGCACACGGTCTTTCATTGTGGAAGAGCACATCACCGCCTGACCTAGCCGCCCGAGTAGCTACACGTTGAAGCGGAACTCGACTGTGTTCCGGTACAGACCAACGTCTTGCCGCTGATCGCCCGCGGGAACCCGCCCCGAGCCGTACTTACACGGCAGTGCCAGCGACAGCAGATGGACTCAGGACATGTGATTGCTCCTGTCGACGATGGCCAGGAATTCCTATACCACAGATAGGCAGGTCGACAGATCAGCTTACCAGTCTCCCGATATACTCGAAAAACGTAAAAATCAATGTGCTCCGACTGCTAGGGTCGCTAGATGACCCTGCTTAGCTTCACGGTGCGCAACCACAAGAGCATCCGGGATGAGATCACGGTCGATCTCGCACGCCCGTCGTTGCAGACTCTCCAGCCACGGGACGGTGACTGGGGCGCTGTGACATACCCGCTTGCGGGGATCTTCGGCGGTAATGCGACTGGCAAGTCCGCTGTGCTGGATGCGCTCCGGTACACGTTCACAGCGATCAGTCTGTCCGCCACGGCTTGGCAGGCATCGAAGTCAATGCGCCGGGCGCCGTTCCGGCTCGACGGGACGGCGCGCACCTCATCGAGCACCTATGAGCTCGATTTTGTCCACGATGGACGTCGTCATCTGTACGGCTTCGAGGTGGACCATGACGGGATCAAACGTGAGTGGCTGCGCGATGTACCCAACTCGCGGTGGCGCACGCTGGTGGATCGCGACCGGGAAGCCGGCACGTTGACATTCCACCAGAGCCTGCGCACGAAGATCGAGGTGACCGGGCGCGAGCTCGTGCTAAGCCGGGCATTATTGCTGCACGACTCACCGCTGTACCCCATTGCTGATGATCTGGTCTCCGGCTTCGACTGCGTCCTGGTAAAGGACTCCCATCGCGAGGTGCGCCTGTCGAACATCGCGGACTCGCTGGCAGAGGGGACCATCACCTTCGCCGACCTCGAGGCGCTGCTCCAGGCCGCCGACATCGGCGTCGTGAAGGTCAGTATCGAGGAGACCAAAATCCCCGATCACCTACGCCGAGTACTCAGCCGACTCCGGCTCGAGCTGCGCGAAGAGGACGACAAGCCCAGCGACGCTGCCGTCGACAATGACGACGAAGAGCCCAGCGACCTGGACGATGACCAGCTCGCCCAGGTGGTGCGGCATCTGGTCTTCACCCACCGCGGCACTGCCGACGAATGCCCAGAGTTCTCCATCCAAGACGAAAGCGACGGGACGATCGCCTGGCTCGCCATTGCGGTGCCGGCGCTGGAGACGCTGCGAAAGGGGGGGCTGCTCCTCGTCGACGAGATCGACGCGAGCCTGCATCCCTATCTCCTCGAGGTCCTATTGGGGACGTTCGCGGATCCCCTAGTCAACAACCGGCAGGCGCAGCTCATCTTCACGAGCCACGAGTCCTACGTCCTCTCACCGCTGAGCGAGGTGAAGTTGGAGCCCGAACAGGTCTGGCTTACGGACAAAACCTATGACGGCGCCACAGAGCTGACCTGCCTAGCCGACTTCCCGAAGCACCCCGACGCGAATGTGGCGCGGCGCTATCTCACCGGCCGGTATGGCGGGACCCCGCGGCTCTCGCCGAGCACGCTGGCAGCACTCGTTGGCTCACAGGCGCGCTGAGGATGGCGGCACGCATGCAGAGCGGGCGTACCAGCAGGCCCAGGAGACAGCCCGCCCGGCGCATCCTCGTGGTTACCGAGGGAACACGGACAGAACCCCAGTACGTCGAAGGCTTGAATCGCTATCTGCGTAGCAGGGGTACGACTGCTGTCGTGAGATCAGTCCCCGTCGGAAAGGACCCGATGAAGGTGGTCCGGAAGGGCATCGAGATTCGCGACAAGGCGGCGAGCGATAAGAAGGACTACGACGTCTGCGTCTGCCTGGTCGATGTCGACCAGCACGAGGCGTTGCCAGCTGCCTGCCAGCTTGCCGCACGCGAGTCGATCCTGCTGCTCGTCTCGAACCTCAAGTTCGAGGCCTGGCTGCGGTGGCACGTCGAGGACAAGCACTCTGCGCTAAGCACCGCGCAGCTTGACGCCCGCACTGCGAAGCTCGGACTGGACCTGGTGAGACGGGACTACTACACGTTGAAGCGGAATTCGACGACGTCGCCGTCGACCATGGTGTAGTCCTTGCCCTCGATGCGGACCTTGCCCGCGGCCTTGGCGGCGGCCATCGAGCCCGCCTCTACGAGGTCGGTGAAGGCGACGATCTCGGCCTTGATGAAGCCGCGTTCGAAGTCGGTGTGGATGACGCCGGCGGCCTTGGGGGCGGTGTCGCCCTGGTGAATTGTCCAGGCGCGGGCCTCTTTCGGGCCGGCGGTGAGGTAGGTCTGCAGGCCCAGGGTGTGGAAGCCGGCGCGGGCCAGGCCGTGCAGGCCGGGTTCGGTCTGGCCGATGGACTCCAGGAGTTCCATGGCGGATTCGGTGTCCAGCTCGAGGAGTTCGGCCTCCACCTTCGCGTCCAGGAAGACCGCATCCGCCGGGGCCACAGCGGCTTTCAGCTCGGCGACCTTCGCCGCATCGGTGAGCACCGCCTCGTCGGCGTTGAAGACGTACAGGAACGGTTTGGTGGTGAGCAGCGAAAGCTCTTTGAGCAGTTCGGTATCCACCTTCGAGCCGGCAGCGAACAGGGTGGTGCCGCCGTTGAGCATCTCCTGTGCGGCCTTGGCCGCGTCAGCGATCGGCTTGCGGTCCTTCTTGATCTTGGCTTCCTTCTCGAAGCGCGGGACCACCTTCTCCAGGGTCTGCAGATCGGCCAGGATCAGCTCGGTTTCGATCACCTCGATATCAGCGGTCGGATCCACCTTGCCGTCGACGTGCACCACATCGTCGTCGGCGAAGACGCGCACCACCTGGCAGATGGCGTCGGCCTCGCGGATATTGGCCAGGAATTTATTGCCAAGCCCGGCGCCCTCGGACGCGCCCTTCACTATGCCGGCGATATCGACGAACGACACCACTGCGGGCACGATGCGTTCGGAATGGAAGATCTCGGCCAGCTTGTCGAGCCTCGGATCCGGCAGCGGCACCACGCCCACGTTCGGCTCGATGGTGGCGAACGGGTAGTTCGCGGCAAGCACGTCGTTCTTGGTCAGCGCGTTGAAAAGCGTCGACTTTCCGACGTTGGGCAGGCCGACGATTCCGAGGGTGAGACTCACGAGAAGAAGAGTTTACGCGGCGAACCGGCTATCCGTTACCCCAGGTAGGTGATGATGGCGGCGGATATGGCCGCGGCGATCCGTGCGCGGCCGTCCGGCGACTCGAGCAGGGCGGTATCGCCCGGGTGCCGCATATTGCCGCATTCGATCAGGGCGGTCGGCCGCTCGGACAGGTCCAACCCGGACAGGTCTCCCGCGGGTTCAGCCCCGCGGACCCGACGTAGGTGGAGGGAGCGAATCCCGCCGCCGCGAGCCCATCGCGCAGGGTCTTGGCCAGGTGTATCGACGGACTTCCCTGGATCGCGTTGAGCGGCGGGGATGAGTAGGCGACGTGGAAACCGTGCGAATTCACACCCCCCCCGGGGCACCGTCTGCGTGAATCGAGACCACGGCCGCGGCATCGCTCCGATTGCCGATCGCCGCCCGTTCATCGACGCAGGGCCCGATGCCGGAATCGTCGGCCGCGTCATCACCACCTGGAACCCCTTGGCGGATAGCGTATCCCGCACACCTACAACCACATCCCAGTTGAATGCGTGCTCGGTGTAGCCGCCGGTGGCCCCGGCGCCGGTGGTATTGCACGCCTTCATCCCGCCCCGCCGTCGGGTCGTATAGCGGATCAACCCTCTCCGTTGGAGGCCAGAAAACCGGTCATAGCCGCTATCGCACCGCGTGCTGCAGCACGGTCGGGATGCACTCTCGACCGTTCCCGGGCGAAGTACTTCGGCGAGCATCTCACGGTCCGCGCGAGTCCAGGCCGCTGCCAACTCGCCTACTCTGGCCTTGCCCAGAACCTCTGATATGTCCCCTCCGAGAAGATATAGCGCGGCCAGGTCCACACCCATATCGGCCCTGATCAGCAGGTCGGTATGTCCTGTGTCGGGCTCGTAGAGCGATGCCCGAATGTCGTTGTCCTGCTGGTACCAGCCGCACGCCGTGGCAATGTCGGCAGCATCCTTGTATTCGCCATTTGCGGACCGGTCGCACCATGCCTTCAGCTTGAGCGCGGCATAGCCCGCCGGCAAGGGAAGCCGGACCCGATAGCCGCTCGGCATCAGCAGCTCAATCGATTGGTCGAAGACTTCCTGGAAGCCGAAGACGTCGAGCGACTCGCCCCTGCCGGGCAGAGAGGTAGTCCCCGCCGGGTCTTCGATGTCTCCGAATGGCACGACGTCGACTGCGACTCCTGCAATCGAGTAACGAATATCGGTCGTTCCTGATCGAGGGAGCGCTGAGGTGATCTTTTGATATTCACTGTGCCCGTTGACTGCCAGTGCGATGTCCACATCGTTGGTCGAGCGCAGTAAATCTGTTCGACCGAACGCCGCATGTAGCAAGTCGCGGCAGTGAGCTCCGATGACCATGATCGACGTCTCATTCGCCTTGGCAGCCGAAATCAATTCAGCTACCACACCGTCGATCAGATCCAGCGACTGCACCTCGATACGCTGAGGGGCAAACAAGTTGGTCTCTCCTCAAGATTTTCGCTACCTCGGATTGTCGCGGTTCATTGGAGGTGATGAGATCTGCATAAACTAGAACTGGTGGAGCTGCTGACTTTATAAAAGCATGGGGGCTGCCGGGCGAGATCAGCTCGCTCGGTTCATTCCAGAATTGCTTGCGTATATCAATATTCGGGTCGTCGGATTTCTGCCAGCCGCTTCTCACAGCCTCCATCGGGTCGAAATTCTTGACATAGACGGTTAGCGTCTGTGGTTGTCGGATATCCTCGACAGCCGATTCGCCGCTGATGAGGTAGCCCGGCGGCGGCGACCAGCGTTCGACACTACCCCTGAAGGACCCGTTCCGGATTTTCGGCAAGAGCGAACCGCGAAATGCTGCGGACCACAGGTCTAGAAGCTCATCGCGACGTCGCAATGACCTTCCTACCAGATAATCGGTCCCCCTCATAATATCGAGTGTCGACTGTGTGAGCCCAACGGATGTACCAGCAGCATCGGCAATCGTGCGAACCGGCTGAGGTTGTCCGGCGAGGGCTCGTATTCCGGTTCAACGTATGAGGATTGGGTTCCTCGGCTGAAAACTCGAATGCAGCGACGGAACGCGGAGACCGCCGCTGCATCCACATAATGCCGACCCCTCAGAACCCCGGGAACACCCGATGCAGATCCTCGAGGGTCACGTTGCCCTCCACCGTGATGCCCTTGTTGTGCGGCTCCTTGAGGCGACCGCTGAGCAACCTGATGAACGCCCCCGGCGAGCCCTGGAACGTCGCCGACGATGACTCCGGGCCGCTGACCACCGTGACCGTGTCCTCGATCACCAGGCCCACGCCGGGGGCCGCGACCACGACCGGCTCGGACAGTTCGGCGGGCTTGGCGAAGAAGCCCAGCAGGAAACCGAGCGGCCCGGCGAGCAGATCGACGAGAACCGCCGCCGACTCCGCGTTGACCTCGGCGCCGGGGTCGAGGGCGACCCGCACGTCCCAGGCATGATTGGCGACCTCGTTCAGGCGCATACCCAACGCGGTGACCAGCGGCACCGGCTCGGGCAGGAAACCGAGGTCGATGGTCAGCGACGACCGCTGTTCGGGCGTCAGCGCGTCGAGGGTCTCGAGCCAGCGCGTGTTGTGCTCGACGAAGCCTGCGGCTTGATCGGCCGGGCCGGCCGCGTCCCAACGCGCCCAAATCGTCTTATTGTCTTCGGATTCCACGGACTCCCCCGCGGCCCGGGCGATCGGCGCCCGGCCGATCTCCGCACCGCTGCCCAGGTGTGAGAGAACCTGCGCGACTGTCCAGTCGTCGGCTCCGCTGGGCGATTTCAGTTGTTCGGTGTCGAGGTCCGCCAGCAGCGCTACGAGGATGTCGTGTTCGGCGTGCAGGGCCGCGATCACGCGGTCCGTGAGTTCACTCATATCAGGCGCAACCGGCCGGGCCGTTGGAATGTTCCTCCGTTGTTCAGACACGGCCGCAGGCAAGGAGGCATCGCTTGGCTGGAATTGACACTGGCCCGGCTCGAGGCCGACCGCCCGCGCTGACCATCGACACCGTTTTCGACCAGCGGGGCACCCCGACGCGGCCGGATGGCCGGATCGCTCAGGCCGTCCCGAGCGGGTTGAGTACGGCGAATCGCCACTCCCCATTACTATTTCGCTGTGCGACGTTCGCGGTGGCACCCGTCGGCGATATGCGTGTTCCATCCGGCGCGGCGATCTGCATCATCCAATCAGTCACCAGCAGTGCCGTTTCCGCGCCGACCAATGCATGCCGCGGCGTGTTGGTCAGGTGCCCGCCCGCGGCGATCGTCCCGCCGATCTCCTGACGGAGCGCATCCCGTTCGGTGAGAACGGCTCCGGTGGTGGTGCGCATCGTCGCCCCGGGCGCGAAGAGCGCCAGGACGCCCTCCACATCACCGGAATTCAGGCGCTCCTCGAAGAGCACGGGCAACTGGGCGGGATCGGTGATCGGGGTATCCATGACGATATTCCTTCCGTGGGTCCGTATCGACGCCCTCCATGATCTCGGCCGGGCGGCAGCCGCGACCAGGTGGAAACCGGACCCGTCATGGTCGGAAACGGACTATCTGCGCGGCGCCATCCTGGCCGAACTGGACCGCCTGATGAGCGGACCGACGAACAGGCCGCCGAGCCGGGTGTAGGGCCAGATCGCGATGAGCAGCAGGATGATCAGGCCGCGCGCCTGATAGATGACCGGCGAGTGGGTCATGACCTCCGGATTCGGATGGGCTGTGAACAACGACCGGAACCAGGGGAACAGCGTTTCGGCGGTGTGGGATCGGCCGTCGACATACCCGGTATCGAATTCGACTGCCGCCCAGGACAACAGGACTCCAGCCAGGACCGGTAGGGTCAGACGGTCCACCGGGGAGACCGACGGGCGGGCCGGGTCGGCGATCATCGGCGGCACGATGACCAACACCGCTCCGGCCACCGCCACCGGCAGTGCGACCAGCTCCGCGGCCGCGATGGCGATATGCGCCGCGCCCCGGGGATGTGCGTCGGGTCCCGAACACAGCACGTCGGCGATGCGCGCCGCGATCATCAGCCCCATCCCGCCCCGGCATGCCGCCGTTCCGATGTCGTGCAGCCGGCCGTCCCCGGTCCGTACCTCGAACACGGCGAACCGATCGTGCTTGAATCGCCACACCTGCCCCACAGCAAATGAGAGAAAGGCACTGTACGGCAAGATGATCCACGACAGGGACATCGCACTGCGTTCGCTTCCGGTTCGGGCGTAGGGACCCCCACACTCGCAGAGCTATCGCCGATGAGCAAGGGCCCAATGACACCTCGGCCCGAGAGCAGGCCTCGGGGCGAGGTCAGCTCCCACCGAGACCGGATTGGGCTATCCCGCGGACGAATGCCTTCTGGGCAACCGCATAGATGATCAGCAAGGGCGCCAGCACGATCATCGCGGCAGCCATCAGGATCGGCCAGTCGGTGTGGTACTGCCCCTGCAAACGGACCAATCCCAGTGTGGCCGTCGCGATCTCGTTGCGCTGAATCATCACCAGCGGCCACAGGAAGTCGTTCCACACGGTGATCCACGTGAGCACCGCGAGCACCATCACCGCCGGGCGCGCATGGGGCAGCAGCACCCGCCAGTAGACCTGCCAGGTGGTGCAGCCGTCCAGGATTGCGGCCTCCTCCAGCTCGGCGGGCAGCGTCCGGAAGAACTGGCGCATCAGATAGGTGCCGAACGCAGAGCCGAACACCCCGGGGACGATCATCGACCACGGGGTGTCCACCCATCCGAGCCGGCGCATCAGGATGAATTGCGGGATCACGGTCACCGTCAGCGGCACCATCAGCGTCCCGAGATAGGCGACGAACAGCGCCTCACGTCCGGGAAAACGCAGGCGCGCGAAGGCATATCCGGCCAGCGAGCAGAAGAACACCTGCCCGGCGGTGATGCATCCGGCATAGATCGCGGTGTTGATCAGCATGCGACCCAGCGGCAACTGGTCGAAGACCCGGCCGTAGTTCGACCACTGGGGCGAGGCCGGAATCGGATTCGGATCGCTCACCGCCCCCTCGGATTTCAGCGATGCGGACAGCGCCCACAGGATCGGCCCGACCGCGCACCAGGCGATTGCCGCCAATGCGGCGTAGAGCAGCACCCCGCGCAGGGTGCGCCGCAGGATCGCCCGCTGGGCCCTCTCCCCGCGGCCCGGTGTTCGCTCGCTCGCAAGCTCGCTCACCCCTGCCCCGCCTCGCGCCGCGACAACCACAGCTGCACCAGCGTCAGCGCCAGCAGCAGCGCGAACATCACCCACGCCAGCGCGGCCGCATAGCCGACCTCGTAGAACCGGAAGGCATTTTGGAACAACATGATTCCCAGCACATAGGTGCCCGTCTCGGGCCCGCCGTTGCCGTCGGTGAGCGCATAGGCCTGATCGAATGCCTGCACCGAATTGATGACCGTGATCACGAAGACGAAGGACAGTGCCCCGCGCACCAGCGGGACGGTGATGGACCGGAACCGCCGCCACGGGCCCGCGCCGTCGATTGCGGCCGCCTCGTACAGGTTCTCGGGAATCCCCTGCATCGCGGCCAGCAGGATCACGGTGGCGAACGGCACGCTCTTCCACACCGTGACGATGCTCAGCGAGATCAGCGCCCAGCCTGGATCACTGAGCCAGGGTACCGCGGGCAGGCCCAACCAGCCCAGCATCAGGTTGAGCAGTCCGTCGTCGGTGGTGAACAGGAAACGCCACACCACGGCCATCGCCACCGTGGAGGCGGCCAGCGGCAGGAACGCCGCCGTGCGAAACAGGGCCATTCCCTTAAGCTTCCGATTCAGCGCGGCGCCCACCGCGAGGCTGATCAGCACCGTCGGCGCCAGCGTCAGCGCCGTGAATATCGCGGTATTGCGCAGCGCGATGGCGAACAGCGGATCACCGAGCAGCTGCCGATAGTTGGCCAGGCCCACGAACCGCATGGGCCCGAACAGATCCCACGAGTGGAAGCTGAGATACAGCGAGAACCCCAGGGGGAAGAGCAGAAAGAGCGATATGGCACCCAAATTCGGCGCGACGAACACGATTCCCGCCCGGATCCGACGCCGATCGAGATCGGATCGGACTCGACCGCTCATACCCCTGCTCGCAATAGCGAGTCGATGTCCCCCGCCATCCCACCCAGCGAATCCGCCTGCGCTGCACCGCGTAACACCCGGTTACATCCCCGCGACAACAGCGATTCGACCTTCCCCCACGCCGGGGTGATCACCATCGGCCGAGACGCCTCGGGCCCGCCGGTGAACACCTCCAGATTGTCGATATCCCGATGCGCCGCGGCAAATCCGGGCGAGGCCATGGCCGACCGCAGCACCGGCACGAACAGCCCGGATTCGGCGATGATCGCCTGCCCGACGGGACCGGTCGCGAACTTCACGAACTCCCAGGCCTGTTCGCGGCGCGGGCTGTCCGCCGCGATCGCCAGACCGGTGCAGCCGACGTCGGTGATCGCGCCCGGCCCGCCGTGCGGGCCTACCGGCAGCACCGTCACGTCGAAGTCCAGATCCTCGCGATCGGCGAATTCCGAATAGAGCCAATGCCCGCCGAGCACCATGGCGGCCTTGCCGCGGGCGAACAGATCCGGGGCCGACACCGACAGCTGATCGGCGACGCTCGGCGCAACCCGGTGCCGCACGGCAAGATCGGCGTAGAACTGCAGTCCCTGTGCGAAGCGCGGATCGCCGATGTCGGTGCGGGTGGGCGCGGAGGGCGGACTGAACCACTGTGCGCCGTTGTTCATTCCGAAGCAGGCCGCCGAGTAGTACGGCACCCACGCATCGGCGAAACCCCACTGCCGCACCCGCCCGTCGCGCCCGCGCCGGGTCAAAGCCCGTGCGGCATCCAGGAATCGGTCGAAGCCCCACGCCCGGTCCCAGCGTGCGGGCGGGCGAATCCCGGCCTGCTCGAACAGCTTCCGGTTGTAATACAGGAAGACCCCGGACCACTGTTCGGGCAGGGTGTACTGACCGCCGCGATAGGTGAAGGTGTCATACAGCGGCCGGTAGCCATCGGTGCGCACCCCCGCGGCGAACTGCGAATCCCGGTCCAGCAGTGTGTGCAGGTCCAGCAGCACCCCGCGTTCGGCCAGCCCCGCGTACAGCAGTTCCCACGACATCAGCACGTCCGGGCATTTCCCACCGGCGCAGTAGGTCAGCATCTGCTGCAACGGATCCGGGCCCGAGAGGATCGTGCGAATGCGGATCTCCGGACGGTGCCGGGCGAAGGCGGCGATGATCCGCATCCGGGCCTGCGCCTCTGCCGGGCGGGCCTGGAAGAAGAACGTCACCGCGTCGTCGTCCGCTCCACCGCACCCGGCGAGCAGTGGTGCGGCCAGCATCGAACCCAGCAGCGTACGGCGGCGCATCGGGACCTGACCTCCTCGTGTATTCGTCCTCGCGCTGCAGTATTTATGCGGCAAAGAATTGGCAATCCTATGGATCAGCACGCGTAGCCTACGATCGGCAGCGCCCGGGAACGGGCAGCACACGCGCGGACAACAGGTATTCGCCGCCGTGTTCCCTCGCCGATCACGCGATGGCAGACTCCCCATGTCCGGTCTGACCGATTCCCGAACGATCGGAAAACCGGACACTGTGCAAGATCGACGTGCGACCATACAGTCGTACCGGCACGGCGCGGCTCCGCACGCCCCAAAGAGAAAACCACGGGAGACCCACTCGCATGGCGACCATCGAATACCTCCGGACGGACCCGGACCTACCTCCCGTGGGTGTCGTGGACCAAACGCCCCTCAGCCCCGCCAAGAAGGGGATATTCCTCGTCATCGCCATCCTCGGCGCCATCGGGTGGGTGGTCCTGGCCATCAGCCGCGGCGAGGACGTCAACGCGGTGTGGATCGTGGTCGCCGCGGTCTGCACCTACGTCCTGGCCTACCAGTTCTATAGCCGGCTCATCGCCAACCGGATCACCCATCCCCGGGACGATGTCGCCACTCCCGCCGAGGAACTGGAGAACGGCACCGACTACATGCCGATGGACCGCCGGGTCCTGTTCGGCCATCACTTCGCCGCCATCGCCGGCGCCGGTCCACTGGTCGGGCCCGTACTCGCCGCGCAGATGGGCTACCTGCCCGGCACCATATGGATCGTCGTCGGCGTGGTGCTGGCAGGTGCGGTGCAGGACTATCTGGTGCTGTGGGCGTCGGTCAAGCGACGCGGCCGCAGCCTCGGGCAGATGGCCCGCGACGAGCTCGGCGTGATCGGCGGCGCCGCCGCACTGATCGCGGTGCTGGTGATCATGGTGATCCTGCTGGCGGTGCTGGGCATCGTCGTGGTCAACGCGCTCGCGGCCACCAAGGGCACCGACGGGCAACTGCACGGCGGCAGCCCCTGGGGCGTGTTCTCGATCTCGATGACCATTCCGATCGCCGTGTTGATGGGCCTATACCTGCGCTACGTGCGGCCGGGCAAGGTCGGCGAGATCTCGATCGCCGGATTCGCACTGCTGCTGTTCGTCATCATCGCGGGCAAGTGGGTGGGCGATTCCGGCTGGGGCCGTTCGGCATTCACGATGGACGGCACCACGATCTCCTGGCTGCTGATCATCTACGGCTTCATCGCCTCGGTGCTGCCGGTATGGCTGCTGCTGGCCCCGCGCGACTATCTGTCCACATTCATGAAGATCGGCACGATTGTGCTGCTGGCGGTCGGCGTGGTGATCACCATGCCGGTGCTGAAGGCGCCCGCGATCTCCCAATTCGCCGGCAACAGCGGCGGACCCGCCTTCGCGGGCAATCTGTTCCCGTTCCTGTTCATCACCATCGCCTGCGGCGCGCTGTCCGGATTCCATGCGCTGGTGTCCTCGGGAACCACGCCCAAGCTGCTGCAGAAGCAGACCCAGGCGCGCATGATCGGCTACGGCGGCATGCTGATGGAGTCGTTCGTCGCGGTGATGGCCATCATCGCGGCCAGTGTCATCGACCAGCACCTGTACTTCGCGATCAACACCGGCGGGCTCACCGCCACCCCGCCGGGCCTGCCGTCCGGCGCCTCGGCAAGTCAGATCGCGCAGGCCACCGCGAATGCCGCAGCGAAGAAGATCAACGGTATGGGCCTGGGCGGCACGCCGATCACCGGCGCGGATCTGACGAACGAGGCGGCGAGCGTCGGCGAGAGCACCCTGCTGTCCAGGACCGGCGGCGCGCCGACGCTGGCGGTCGGCATGTCCCATGTGCTGCAGAGCTTTCTGGGCGGTTCGACGCTGAAGGCGTTCTGGTACCACTTCGCGATCATGTTCGAGGCGCTGTTCATTCTCACCACGATCGACGCCGGTACCCGTGTGGCGCGGTTCATGCTCTCGGACACCCTGGGCAACCTGCCGGGCCCGATGCGCAAGTTCAAGGATCCGTCGTGGCGGATCGGCGCGTGGATCTGCTCGCTCATCGTGGTCGCGGCGTGGGGCTCGGTGCTGCTGATGGGTGTGACCGATCCGCTGGGCGGCATCTACACGCTGTATCCCCTGTTCGGCATCGCCAATCAGCTGCTGGCCGCGGTCGCGCTGACCGTGGTGCTGGTCATCGTGGTGAAGAAGGGCCTGCTCAAGTGGGCGTGGATACCTGCGGTGCCGCTGATCTGGGACTTGATCGTGACGATGGCGGCCTCGTGGCAGAAGATCTTCTCCGGCGACAAGAACCTCGGCTATTTCAAGCAGCACAGCATCTACAGCGCCGCGCGGCACGCCGGGAAGGTGCTGGCGCCGGCGAAGAATATGCAGGATATGGACAAGGTGATCCGCAACAGCTTCATCCAGGGCACGCTGTCGATCATCTTCGCGGTGCTGGTGCTGATCGTCGCGATCGCGGGCGCGCTGGTATGCGCGCGGACGATCCGGCGCGGTGGCGGCGAGACCACCGAGACCCCGGAGGTGCCCTCGAAGATCTTCGGGCCCACCGGATTCCTCGCCACCAAGTCCGAGCGGCAGGTGCAGAAGGAATGGGATGAGTTGATGAAGGCGGGCAAGGTAAAGATCCCGGGCGCGGCGCATGCGGCTGCTACCGAGTGAGCACGGCATGAGCGCCGATACCGTCGTGCAGGATGGTCCCGTTCGAACCATCCTGCGGGCGGGCCGGGCGGTGGCCGGGTACTTCAATGCGATTCTGGGCGGCCAGGATTACGCCCGTTACGTCGAGCATCTGCGGCGAAACCATCCCGATGGCCCTGTCCCCACCGAGCGCGAGTACTGGCGCGAGCGCTACGCCGCGGCCGACCGCAACCCCGTCAACCGCTGCTGTTGAACGCATGGGGGTAGATGTCCTATTTCCGCTAGCGCCGGGGGCCCCGGGCTGACATTGTGGACTGCGTGAGTTCACACGGTCTGGAATTCGAGCGCTGCTACCGCGCGCTGGCCACGCGCGATGCCCGGTTCGACGGGCAGTTCGTCACCGCGGTGCGCACGACCGGAATCTATTGCCGCCCATCCTGTCCCGCCATCACACCGAAGCGGGCGAACGTCACCTTCCTGCCGACGGCCGCGGCCGCGCAGCAGAGCGGATTCCGTGCCTGCCGGCGCTGCCTGCCCGATGCCGCGCCCGGATCACCGCTGTGGAACATCCGCGCCGACCTGGCCTCGCGCGCCATGCGGCTGATCGCCGACGGGGTGATCGAACGCGGCGGCGTGCCCGCGCTGGCCGGATCGCTGGGCTACTCGCAGCGGCAGCTGACCCGGGTGCTGTCCGCCGAGCTCGGCGCGGGGCCGCTGGCCCTGGCCCGCGCCCACCGCGCCCATACCGCCCGGCTGCTGATCCAGACCACGCAGATGCCGATGTCCGATATCGCGTTCGCCGCCGGATTCGCCAGTATCCGCCAGTTCAACGACACGGTGCGCGAGGTGTTCGCGGTGAGCCCGACGACGCTGCGTGAGGAATCGCGGCGGCTGCGCGGGGATACGCTGCCCGCCACCAACGGAATGACGCTCACGCTGCGGTTGCCCTATCGGGAACCGCTCGATGTCGCCTGGCTGGAATGGTTCCTGTCCTCCCATGCGGCGCCGGGTCTCGAGCAGTGGGACGACGGCGTCTACACGCGCAGCGTCCGCACACCACACGGGCACGCGACAGTTCGCCTGAGCGTGCAGCCCGGGCAGATGCGGGATGGCAGCGTGCAGCCCGGACATGTGCGGGCGGGCCTGTCGCTGCACGATATGCGCGATCTGGCACCGGTGGTGGCGCGGCTACGGCATCTGCTCGACCTGGATGCGGATCCCGTCGGCATCGATGAGGCGCTCGACGCCGGATTCGGCGGCCGCGCGTTCGGTCGCGGCACGGGGAGTCGCGGCGGCGCCGGGTTGCGCCCCGGTATCCGGGTGCCGGGCTGTCTCGATGCGCCGGAACTGTTGTTACGCACCATGATCGGCCAACAGATCTCGGTATCTGCGGCGACCACCCACACCGCCCGACTGGTCGAGGCGCTCGGCGAGAATATCGGCGGTCCGGTGCCGCGGCTGTTCCCGACCGCGGCGGCGATCGCCGAGCACGGCGCCGAGGTGCTGACCGGACCGGCGCGGCGCACCGCCTCCATCCTGTCCGTCGCACGGGCCCTGGCCGCCGGGGATCTGGAGTTGCATGCCGGGCGCACCGCCGCCGACGTGCGCCGGGACCTGTTGGCGCTGGACGGGGTCGGCCCCTGGACCGCCGACTACGTGACGATGCGGCTGCTCGCCGACCCGGACATCCTCATGCACACCGATCTGATAGTGCGCCGGGGCGCGGCGGCGCTGGGTATCGACCTCACCGACACCGGGCGCTGGGCGCCGTGGCGGTCGTATCTCTCGATGCATCTATGGAGGCGGGCGCTGGCCGAGCGCACCGCACCGGCCGCCGCGGCGAAGGCCGATCCGAACGGTCGCCCCGAGACCACGAAAGTAGGTGCGGAACAGTGAATACCGCCGATTTCGCGACGGTCGCGACGGCCATCGGGCCATTCACCGTGCTCGTCGACGCCGACGGGGCGGTCATCGCCTCCGGATGGACCGGCGACGCCGAGGTGTTGTCGCGCCTGGTACATCCCAGCCTACGCACCGCCGGTGTGCGGCAACGTAATTCGCTCGGCGAGGTAACCCGTGCGGTCGAAAAGTACCATGCTGGTGATGTTTTCGCGATCGATGGCATCGCCGTGCGGCAGGTATCGGGACCGTTTCTGATGCACGCCTGGGAGACGCTGCGCAAGGTCCCCGCCGGAAATCCGGTCACCTACACCACATTCGCCAACCTGTCCGGGCGACCGGAGGCCATCCGCGCGGCCGCCAACGCCTGCGCCCGCAACGCCGCCGCCCTGTTCGTCCCCTGTCACCGGGTGCTGCGCACCGACGGCACCCTCGGCGGATTCCGCTGGGGACTGGAGGTCAAGTCCTGGCTGCTGCAGCACGAGTCGGCCGATACCGCGGCGGAGTAACTCACCAGCGATATCCAAGACCCCGAAGGTCACCAGGCACGCATGGTCGTAAGAGTCGGAAACTATTACGCAACAGTGGTTGCCAGGTGGGAGCCGGTGGGCTGGCGGATGACGTGTAGGCGGCTGGGGATGCGTTGGCGCATCTCGTCGACGTGGCTGACGATGCCGACGACGCGGCCGCCGGAGCGCAGTTCGTCCAGCACGCCCATGACCGCGTCGAGGGTCTCGGCGTCGAGGCTGCCGAAGCCCTCGTCGATGAACAGGGTGTCCAGCACCAGGCCACCGGATTCGGCGGCGACCACATCGGCCAGGCCCAAGGCCAAAGCCAGTGAGGCCATGAAGGTTTCGCCGCCGGAAAGGGTCTTGGCCGGGCGCACGACGCCGGTGTAGTCGTCGCGGATGTCCAGGCCCAGGCCGCCCCTGCGGCCGCGCGGCCCGGCGGAATCGGAGTGCACGAACTCGTAACGGCCGCCGGACATCCGGCGCAGCCGCACCGACCCTGCCAGCGCCACCTCCTCCAGGCGCGCGGCCAGCACGTAGGAGCGCAGCGACATGCGGCGGTTGTTCTCCCCGCGCCCGGCCACCACATCGGCCAGTCCGGCCAGCTCGTCGTGGGAGCGCTGCATCGGGGCGATGCGATCCACCGCGGCCCACAGCTGGCCGCTCAGCTCCTCCAGCTGGCCGACCCGGCGCACGGCCTCGGCGTGGGCCGCGACCGCCGCGTCGAGGCTGGTACGCGACTGCGCGACAAGGCCTTCCAGCTCGACGAGGTTGCCCGGCTCGGCGTCCGCGGCCGCCCGGATATCGGGTTCGGCCAGCACCGCCTCGGCGTGGGCGCGCCCGCGATCGGCGCTGAGGAGCTCAGCGTCGATCTCCGCCTGCTGATGCGGGGTGCGGGTGGCGGCGTCGACGACCTTCGCGTAGGCGGCCAGCACGGTGTAGTCCGGCTCCGAACCTTCCTGCGGCACCACGATATCCGCCAGGGTGACCAGCTCGGCCGCACGGGCCAGCTGCTCCACCCGCCGGGCGAGGGCGGTGACCTGATCGCGGGCGGTGGCCACGTCGGCACGCGCGGTGCGCAGCTCCGAGGCGTCGCGCACCAACGCGTCCAACCGGGCCCGCCGGCGATCGACGGTGCCGTCCGCACCGGCGGCGGCGCGCAGGCGTTCGGTGAGTTCGGACAGCCGGCGGTCGGTGGCGATGACGCGTTCGAGCACCGCGCTGCCGCGGCCCTCGAGCTCGCGCAACTCATCCCCCAGACGCGTCTCGTCGGCGCGCAGGCGGGACAGTTCGGCGGCGAGCTCCTCGATGCGAGCGCCGGCGCGGCGGGCGGACCGGTACCGCTCGGTGGCGACATTGAGTGCGCCGGACAGTTCGGCCCGATCGCCCTCACCACCCCGCTCGACGAGCACCGCTATCTGGCCCTGCAATTCGGTCAGACGAGCCTGCACGCGATCGCGTGCGGATTCGGCGGCCCGTTCGGCCGCGACCGCCCGCTGTTCGTCCTGCCTGGATGCGGCCGCCGCGGCCGGGCGGGCCGGAGCAGGATGGTCGGCGGAACCACAGACGCCGCACGGCTGACCGTCGGTCAGCGCACCGGCGAGTTCGGCCGCCATCCCGGCCAGCCGGCGCTCCCGGACCGCGAGGGTGTGTTCGCGCGCGTCGATATGCGCCAGCCGGACAGTCTCGAATTCCGTGGCGGCACTGGTTAATTCGGCACGTCGCTGCTCGAGGTCGGCCGCCGCGGCCGCCGCGGTGCGCAATCGTTCGCACTCGGTCTGCAGACCGGTCAGTCCCGCGGCGGCCTGTTCCGCCTCGCGCACCCGAATGTCCAGTGCACCAATGGCCTCCGGCAGTGCGTTCCGCTGGCCGCTCACCCTCTCGAGCCCGGCCTCCAGCGCCGCACGCTCCCGGCGCAACCCCACCAATTCCACGGACAGCCGCTGCGCCGACTCGGCGTCGGCGCGAACCTCGTCCAGCGCACCGATCTGCGCGGCCCACCGCCCGATCGCGCCCTCGATACCCGCGGGCGCGGCCTCGAGATCCTCGTCGTGAGCGGCAATATCCTCATCCGGCCCGATTTCCGAATCGAGGGCAGCAGCGTGATCGCCCGAGGCCGCGCTATCCGAGGGTGCGACCGCGAACAGCCCCGGCTCGTCATCGACCGCGGGCTGGGAGGCGACAGATTCCCCAACACGCAGCGGACGACTGCGCGCGGCGGTGCGGGCCACCACTCCGCGCGAAGCCCTACCTCGCTTGGTGACCGCATCGGAGGAGACCGGCGAATCCCCACCATCAGATGGTTCGCCCTCCGGCATCACACCGACCGAGAACAACTCGAGCTCGATGTATCCGGACGGAACATCGCCCGCGTCGGCAGCACTCGGGGCGGCAGCCGCAGCTGCCGCATCGGCAGCCGAACCACGGCCGGGAGTCGACTCCGAGGAGCCCTCGGAGGTTGAATCAGGTTCCCCCCATGAGGCATTCGCGGTCTCGTCCGATCCACTGCGCACGCCGCGCAATTCCGCGGCGAGGGGCGGGATGGACGACAGGTCGGCTGCCAGATCGGTGCCGACCAGCTCGACAGCGGCCAGATCGGTTGCGGCCCAGGTCGTTCCGTGGAGTTCGGCGCTGGCGGGTTCGAGTAGGCGCCGGGCGAGACGTTCGGCGAGGCTGCGGGATTCGTCGGTGCGGCGGCGCAAGGTGACCGCGGATGTGCGGGCCTCGACCAGGGCCGCGGCGACCGGTTCGGCGCGACGAGACTGGTCGAGTTCGATGCGGCGACGCTCCCGGACCTCGGCGGTGGCGGCATATCCGTCGAGCTGCCCGCGCGCGGCGGATATGCGGCGTCGCAGCTCGTGCAGGCGGCGCTGCCGCTCGGCCGCATCCTGGGTGCGAACGGAATCCTCTTGGCGCCGTGCGAGTTCGGCGGTCGTGCTCGTCCCATCCGCGCGGGCGGCCGTCAGCAGTTGCTGCGACCACTCGACCGCCTCGAGCGGGCCGACGGTTTCGGTCGCGCCGGCCCCCGCCGCGACACCGACCTGGGCGATGAGCCGGTCGATGCTCTGGCGCGCGGTGTCGAGTTCGGCCGCGCCGTCGCGCCGCCGCTGCGCGAGCCATTGTTCGGCGGTACCGAAACGCTCGGTGTCGAAGAGTTTCTCGAGCAGTTTCTCGCGGTCCTCGTTATCCGAACGCAGGAATCGCGCGAAATCGCCCTGCGGCAGCAGCACCACCTGAAAGAACTGTTCGGCGCTCATGCCGAGCAGCCGGATCACCTCATCGCCGATATCGGGAATTCGGGACAAATGCTGCCCGCGGCCGTCCAGCCATTCCAGCGTGGCCGCGGCCTGTTCGGTAATCCAGCCGGTGCCGCGCTTCTTGGGTCGCTGGAATTCCGGTGTGCGGCTCAGCCGCAGCCGCCGCCCGCCCAGTGTCGCCTCGAGCACGACCCGCGGCGGCGTCTGCGGATCCGCGTGATCCGAATGCAGCCGCTTACTTTCCCCGCGCGCGCCCGGAACCCGGCCATAGAGCGCGAACGCGATCGCATCGAGCACCGTCGTCTTGCCCGCACCGGTCTGCCCGTGCAGCAGGAACAGCCCGTCGCCGCCCAATTCGTCGAAGTCGACCGCGGCGGTGCCGGCAAACGGACCGAAGGCGGTCAGCTCCAACCGGTGCAGCCTCACGCGGCTACCCCGCCGACCACGCGCCGCCCGGCGTGCGATTCGCCGGAATCCACACCGGTGTACTCGCACTCGAGCAAACCGGGATGCCATCGAACCAACGCTGCGACCTCCCCGGCATCCCGGCGTGCTGGAGGCCGGGATCCGCACCGTCCGCTCGCATATCCCCTCACGCGCTGAGCCCCTCGGCTGCCGGCGCGGCGTCCTGCGTCACGGTCTCACGCTCGGCCGTCGCCACCGCCAGCGCGCGCTCGAGCCATACCATTTCGCCGTCGGTAGGCTCGCCGCGCACATCGGTGAGGAAGCTGTGCGCTACTTCGGTGTCGCGGCGGCCATGCACCCGCTCACGATAGCGCAGCTCCGGATTGCCTTCGGGGCGTTCCCATTCCACGTGCACCGCATGCGGGAAGCGTTGCCGCAGGCGGCGCAGCGCATCGATCGGGCGTGCGTGATCGGTGAGGGTCGCCGAGACATAGTCGTCCTGCACCTCGGCGTGGGCCTCCTGCGCGAGCAACTCCTCCAGGGTGCCGGTGAGGTGCGCCAGGCCGCGCACCTGTGGCAGATCGTGCCGCTGCACCTCGCCCAGCCCGTCGGGGCCGAGGTCGGCAATCCAAACCGCCTTGTGGTGGGAGCGTTCGGCGAACGAATACGGCAGCGGCGAGCCGGAATACCGCACCGATTCCGACAGCGTCTGCGGCGAATGCAGATGCCCGAGGGCGACATAGTCGATGCCGTCGAAGGCGCCCATCGGCACCGTCTCCACCCCGCCGACGGAGATCGATCGCTCCGATCCGGTCGCCTCCCCGCCGACCACGAAGGCGTGGGCGAGCACCACCGACCGGGGCGTACCCCGCACCTCGAGGTCGGCGCGGACCCGGCCCATCGCCGCGGCCAGTATCTCCGCATGCGAGCGGGCCTGCGGCACACCCAATTCCACGCGCGTGATCTCCGGCTCCAGGTACGGGATGCCGTAGCAGGCGATCTCGCCATGCTCGTCGGCCAGCATGACCGGCCGCTGCAGATCGGCCACCGACGTGCGTAGATGCAGTCCACCGGCCGCGGCGAAGCTGCCTAGCGCGCCGAGGCGGGTAGGCGAGTCGTGATTGCCGGAGGTGGCCACGATGAGCGCGCCCGCGGTCCGGATCGCCTCGAATCCGCGGTTGCAGACCGCGATCGCATCGGCGCTGGGAATCGACCGGTCGTAGACATCGCCCGGCAACAGCACCACGTCAACCCGCTGCTGCTCCACGAGTCGTGCGATCGACTCCAGCGAACGCGCCTGGTCGGCTAGCAGATCGACGCCGTGGAAGGTGCGCCCGATATGCCAGTCCGACGTATGCAGCATCCGCATGCCGCGAAACCGTAGGCGATGGCACCGACAGATCCGCAGCCGCCACCCCGAACCTGTCCCAATTGAGCCAGCAGATTGTCTCGCCGGAGGCGACGAACACACCTCTCGGCCGCTGAATGTTTGCCGGTGTTTCGAACTTGTCGGTGGCATAGGGCACTATCTGCGGCATGACCGCACCGATGCTGTTTGCGCTGCTGTTGGTGTTCTGTGCCGGGCTGGGCCTGGGGTGGCTGGGGCACTCCGCCCGGTCCGGGCAGCGGGCGACGGCGGCCGAGGCGCAACTGGCCGCGCTCCGCGACAACGAGCGGCTATTGCGCCAATCACTCAGCGCGGTGAGTGAGGATGCCGCGCGGCGCAATTCGCATGCGATCGGCACGCTGGTGGAGCCGCTGCGCGAGGCGGTCGGCGCGCTGAACCAGCACATCACGCAGGTCGAGCACAATCGCATCAACGCCTATTCCGGCCTGCGCGAGCAGGTCGCGGGCATGGCGCGGGTGTCGCATCAGCTCACCACCCAGACCGGGCAGCTGGTCTCGGCGCTGCGGGCACCGCAGGTGCGCGGACGATGGGGCGAGATCCAGCTGGAACGGGTGGTGGAGCTGGCCGGCATGTCGCGGCACTGCGATTTCGACACCCAGGTCACCGGGTCCGGCCGCGACGGCGGGGTACGGCCCGACCTGGTGGTGCGCCTGGCCGGGGGGCGGCAGATCGTCGTGGACGCCAAGGTGCCGCTGGCGGCCTATCTCGACGCCACCGGCGAGGACGATCCGAGGCTGCAGACCGAACATCTGACCCGTCATGCCAAACATCTGCGCGCGCACATCGACCAGCTGGCCGATAAGGAGTATTGGATCGCCTTCGATCCGTCCCCGGAATTCGTAGTTCTGTTCGTGCCGGGGGACCCGTTCCTGGACGCCGCGCTGACCACCGACGCGGGGTTACTGGAGTACGCTTTCGGCCGGAACGTGATTCTCGCAACCCCCACCACGCTGATCGCCCTCTTGCGGACGGTCGCATACGGATGGCGGCAGGAGGTCCTCTCCAAGGACATGGCAACCGTTCAGCAACTCGGCCGTGAGCTCTACGCCCGGCTGAGTACCACCGGCGGACATCTGGACCGTCTCGGTGCTCAACTCGGTAAGGCCGTAGACGCTTTCAACCAGACAGTGGCCTCCGTGGAGGCTCGGGTAATGGTGACGGCCCGCCGCCTGCACGAGCTGGAAATCGGAGATCGGGAGGTGCCAGCAATCCGGCGCGTGGAGTCGCGGCCGCGCGTGGCCGGGTTCACAGACATCTCCGAGTAACCGGTTCATCCGCCCAGCCTCGACACACGTTCCCGTTGTGGCAGATAGTGTGCTTACGTGGCAGTTACCCAACGCGAGCGATCCGAGGTGCCCGCACAGCACCGATCGATCATCCCGACGGTGCCCGGTGTCCCCGCCGGCGCGGCGGTACTGATCGCGATCGTGTGCACCTCGATCGGATTCCTCATCGACGCCGGCGGCGGCGGTAAGGACCTGACCAACGTATTTGCTGCCTTCTACATCGTCGGCTGCGTAGCGGCGGCGCTCGCGGTGCGGTACCGCGGCCTGTTCACCACGATGGTCACCCCGCCCCTGCTGCTGTTCCTCGCGGTGCCCGTGGCCTACCAGCAGCTGCTGGGCCACAGCTCGACCTCGATCAAGGACATCCTGCTCAACCTGGCGATCCCGCTGATGAACCGCTTCCCGACGATGGCGGTGGCCACCGTGCTGGTGCTGGCGATCGGCCTGGGCCGGGTGCTGCTACAGCGCCGCCTGGCCGACCCGGTCGCCGCGCGCCCCCGCGGCGACCGGCCCCGCAAGGGCGATACGTGGGGCCTGCGCCCCAATGGCGAGCGCGCCCGCACGAAGCCATCGGAAGCGCTGAGCCGCCACGCCCGCTCGCAGTCCCCCGCCGCCGACGACACGGCCGCCAAGCCGACCCGCACGGGCCGCCGCAGCGCCGGACGCGTCGCCGAACGCCCGCCCCGGGTCTCCGGCGCCGCGGGCTCGCGAACCAGCGAGCGCGCCGCGGCCCCGGCGGCATCCTCCCGCAGCCGCGCCGAGGGCGAGGCGGCACCGGCCCAGCGCCGCGACCCCGATGCGCCCCGCCGCCGCCGCGACCCCGATGCAGCACGCCCCCGCCACGAGGCCGACGCTCCCCGCCCGCGCCGTGACCCTGACGCCCCTCGCCCCCGTCGCGACCCCGATGCCCCTCGCCCGCGCCGCGACCCCGATGCCGCGCGAGGGCGCAGTGCGGATCCGAAGCAGGGTCAGCGTGCCGATCCACGCCAGCGCGGCGCGGCAGCCGCACAGCCCCAACGCGCGGTGGAACCGCGCCAGCGCCCGGCCGTCGCCGCACCCCCGGCCGACCAGCCGCGCCGCCCGCGCCCCGACTCCGGCGACGTGCCCCCACACCCCCGCCCGAACGTTCGCTATCGCGAGCGCGACTCCGGCCGCATCGAGCGCTAGGTCTGACTCGAAGTAGTGCGCCCGGAGCCCGGCGTCGCTCGCCTCCACTTCGACACACGCTCTAGGGCTGTCTGTCCGATATGTGGCGTTGAAGCCCCCACCGGGATGCCCTACTGCCGGGCGGCGCGCAGTTCGCGGGGCAGGGAGAAGACGAGGGTTTCGTTGGCGGTGGTGACCGGCTGGACGTCGGCGTAGCCGTGCTCGGCGACCAGGTCCAGCACGCCGCGGACGAGGATTTCCGGGACCGAGGCGCCGGAGGTGACGCCGATCGTGCGGACGCCCTCGAACCAGGCCGGATCCACCTCGCGGGCGAAGTCGACCAGATGCGAGGCCCGTGCGCCAGCGCCGAGTGCGACCTCGACCAGGCGCACGGAATTGGAGGAGTTGCGCGAGCCGACCACGATCACCAGATCGCATTCGGGGGCCATCGCCTTCACCGCGGTCTGGCGGTTCGAGGTGGCGTAGCAGATGTCGTCGCTAGGCGGATCCTGCAGCTTCGGAAAGCGCTCGCGCAGGCGCTGCACGGTCTCCATGGTCTCGTCGACCGACAGGGTGGTCTGGGACAGCCAGATGACCTTGTTCTCATCGCGGACCGTGACGCCCGCGACCGAATCCGGGCCGTCGACCAGTTGTATGTGCTCGGGCGCCTCGCCGGCGGTGCCCTCGACCTCCTCGTGGCCCTCGTGACCGATGAGCAGGATGTCGAAATCGTCGCGCGCGAAGCGCTTGGCCTCCTGGTGCACCTTGGTGACCAGCGGGCAGGTGGCATCGATGGCGTGCAGGTTACGGGCGGCGGCGGCCTCGTGCACCATCGGCGACACGCCGTGCGCGGAGAACACCACGACCGAACCCTCGGGCACCTCGTCGGTATCCTCGACGAACACCACGCCGCGCTCGCGCAGCGTCTCCACGACATGCTTGTTGTGCACGATCTCCTTGCGCACGTAGATCGGCGCGCCGTGCTTGTCCAGCGTCCGCTCCACGGTCTCGACCGCACGGTCCACACCCGCGCAGTAGCCACGCGGCTCGGCCAGCAGCACGCGCTTGGCCGAACCGGCCGCGCTCGCGCCCGCCGACCGTGCGATTCCGACGTTCAAGGGGATAGGCGAGGACATGCGCTCAGCTTACGTGCGCCGCGGATTCGACACGCGCGCGGTCGCGGCCGATTACGTGTCGTGGCGGGGCGGCAAGCTGTGAGTCCGATCACGGCTACACCGCGCTGGCGCTCGGCTCCGCCGCGCCTACCTCGCGCGGTGTCGACGGTTCGCTCGCCACGGGCCGGTGAATCCCGCATGAATGGCTGCGGCAAGAATGGCGCGCGTGGATTCCATCCTTTGCTTCACACCGCGAATCGGGCAGGCTAGGGCTATGTTTCGACCGCCGTTTATCGCCCGGGTCGCCGCCGGCGCCGCCGTCTACGCCCTCGAGGAGGCCCGCAGGCTCCCCACGACGGCAATCAATCTGCCGATCACCGCGATCAGCCAGCTGTTGCAGACCACCATGCATGCACAGCAGTTCGTGACCAGCCTCGCCCTCAAGGGCGATGAGGTGCTCGATCAGTTGATCAATCGCGCGGAGGAACAGCCCGAATGGGCCACCTTCGATGAGGACGAGGACTTCCAGGCACCGCACGCCGGTGCGCATGAGCAGGCCACGCTGAGCAGTTTCGACCTTTACACCGCCCCGGAGCCCGAGCCGGTCGGGCGAGCTGCCGAGTTCGTCGCGGCCGAGCCCGGATCCGAGGCCGCCGCGCTCGAGAGCGGCGCGGCGCCCGAGGCCACCGACGAACGCACCAGCGCGGTCGAATCCACCACCACGGCAAGGGCTTCCACCAACGGCCACGCCTCCGCCGCGCCGGGCGAGGTCGCCGAGCCGGAGGTCGCCGCCCGCTACGACTACCTGAATATGACGCTGGCGCAGCTGCGCGCCCGCCTGCGCATGCTCAGCGTCACCGACCTCGCTGCGCTGCTGGACTACGAGCGCCGCACGCGCGATCGGGCGGCATTCGTGACGATGCTGACCAATCGCATCGCCACCGTGCAGGCCAAGTGACGGATCCGCAAACGCCACCGGGCGAGACCCCCGGCGGGCCCGCGAATTCCGGTTCGGCCCGACCGTCGAATTCGGCGGAAAATCCGTGGCCGGTGCGCAGTATCGCGCTGAAAGTGGCGCAATGGATCGACCGGCTCGGCAGCGTCTGGGTGGAGGGTCAGATCACGCAGATGAATATCCGTCCCGGCTCCCGCACCGCATTTCTGGTGCTGCGCGATCCGGCCGCGGATATGTCACTGTCGGTGACCTGCGATCCTGCGCTGCTGCGCAATTCGGCGATTCCGCTGCAGGAGGGCAGTCGCGTCGTCGTCTACGGCAAGCTGACGTATTTCACCGGGCGCGGCACATTATCGTTGCGGATCACCGAGATTCGGCCGGTCGGCATCGGCGAGCTGCTGGCCCGCATCGAGCGGCTGAAGGCACTGCTTGCCGCGGAGGGGCTCTTCGATCCGCGCCTCAAGCGGCCGATTCCGTTCCTGCCCACGACGATCGGCCTGATCACCGGCCGCGCCAGCGCCGCCGAGCGCGATGTGCTCAGCGTGGCCCAGCAGCGCTGGCCCGCAGTGCGTTTCGAGGTCCGCAACACCGCAGTGCAGGGACCGACGGCGGTGCCGCAGATTCTCGAGGCCCTGACCGAGCTGGACCGGCACGGCGACGTGGACGTGATCGTGCTGGCCCGCGGCGGCGGCAGCGTCGAGGATCTGCTGCCGTTCTCCGATGAAACCCTGTGCCGTGCCATCGTTTCCGCGACGACGCCGATCGTAAGTGCGATCGGGCACGAGCCGGACAATCCACTCTCGGATTATGTCGCCGATCTGCGCGCAGCCACACCGACCGATGCGGCCAAGCGCGTGGTGCCCGATGCGGCCGCGGAGCACAGCCGGGTGCTGGAGCTGCGCGAGCGGTCCGCGGCGGCGCTGCGCGGCTGGGTGCAGCGCGAGATGCGCGCACTGGATCAGCTGCGCTCCCGCCCGGCGCTGGCGGACCCGCTGCGCCTCCTCGACCAGCGCGTCGAGGAGGCGGACAGGCTGCGCACGGCCGCCAGGCGCGCGGTCGAGCACGCCCTGACTGCCGAATCCACCGCCACCCGCCACCTGCGCGATAAGCTCACCGCCGTCGGCCCCGCCGCCACCCTCGCCCGCGGATACGCTGTGGTACAAAGCATTTCGGGTACCGATCGGCACGTGGTCCGCACCGTAGAGGATTCCCCGCCCGGCACCCAGCTGCGCATCCGCGTCGCCGACGGCGCGGTCAGCGCCGCCGCCCTGGGTGTTCAGACCATCACCAAGGAGACTCGCCGTGACCGATAGTGATCTCGCCGAAATCGCGACCTTCGGCTACGAGCGCGCCCGCGACGAATTGATCAATGTGGTGAAGATGCTCGAACAGGGCGGTATGGACCTGGACGAGTCCCTGACCCTGTGGGAGCGCGGCGAGGCCCTGGCCGCCCGCTGCGAGGAGCACCTAGCCGGCGCCCGCACCCGCGTCGAGGACGCGCTGTCCCGCCGCGAAACGGCGGACGAGTGATGACGATCCGCCGCGTCGTCCCGGACCTGCAGGCCACCGACCTCGAGCGGTCCCGCGCGTTCTACCGCAGCCTCGGTTTCGAGGAGGTCATGGACCTGGGCTGGGTCATCACCCTCGCCTCCCCCTCGAACCCGACGTCTCAGATCACCCTCGTCGATGCGAAAACCGAAGACCCCCAGCCCGATATCAGTATCGAGGTCGACGATGTAGACGCCACCCATGCCGCCATGACCGCGGCGGGCGCCGAAATCGTGTACGCCCTGCGCGATGAACCCTGGGGCGTCCGAAGGTTTTTCGTCCGTGACCCCGACGGCACCGTCCTGAACATCGTCACCCACCGCTGAGCGGGTCAGTCACGAGGAAACTCCCCCAGCAGGCTAACGAGCCGTTCGTGCACGATCCGCCAAATACCCGGCACCAGATCATCATCGGCGAGCATCTCCAGCGCGCGAACTACTTGTATGGACCGAATGCGCTGCACGAGACGTGGTTCGGCCGGGTCGAGCCCCATCCCCTCGAGGAACGACGGCCAGGCGGCGGCCAGCACGTCGGTCCCGGCGAATCCGACAGACCAGGCCCACCAGGCCGCGTCGTACAGCGGGTCGGCGACCCGGACGGCTTCGAAATCCAGCAGGCCCGTGATCGTGTCGTCCCGCACCAGGATGTTGACCGGGGCGTAATCGCCGTGAGCCAGGACCGCGGGGCGACCGTCGAACAGGGTAGGCAGATCGGCCAGCACCGCCTCCAGGTCGGCGGCCTGTTCGACGGACAGGGCCGGGGCCAGGCATTCGGCCCAGGCGTCGGCGCGCGCGGCGAGATACCGGGGCCGGGCCCACATATCGTCGAGTTCCACATCGGCGCAGGGTAGTTCGGAGAAGTTCGCGAGCATCGCGCCCATCGCGCGCGCCAGGGCCGGGAATTTCGGGCCACCCACGGCGGATTCGTCGCTGGGTTCGCCCGGCAGCATCTCGAACACGATCCAGGGCGGATCCTCCTCGAGTTCGAACCGGCGGATGCGGGCAATCGCAATCCCTTTGCCGGCGGCCGGATCTCGCAACGCGTCCATGATGCGTAGCCGACGTTCGGCATCGGTGCGCCGCCGGTATTGCTGTGACACCACACCGGAGCCGTCGGCCAGGGTCACCACGGCGGTCTGGTGCGCAAATCCCCACTTCGCGGGGGCCGCCTCGATGATCGGCTGGTCCAATATCTGTTCGAGCCAACCGAAGTCCGCACGATCCACCCGGACAACGTTAACCGAAATGCGCCGCCACCAGATGCGGGTTACGCCTATCTGCCATCACGACCGGGCGCGGTATACACGAAACAGCAGGTCGCTCAGGCCTGCAGCGGCTGGGCGGCATCGATCGCACCGGCCAGACCCATATATGCCGACTGGTTGCCCGCCCCCTTGATCAGCACCCGGACGGTTCCGAAGTCGGTGATCCACGCCGATTCGCTGCCCTGCACGTGATAGACGGTCCACTTCTGGGCGCCGAGCTGCTCGGTGCCCGAGGGGCTGCGGGTCTGCAGGATGTGATCGGCCAGCGCGGACTCCGAGGCATCCGACTGGGTCAGCTGCATATACGTGCCCTGCGGCGTGATGTACCCGACGGTGCTGAGCTGTCCCCCGCCCGCGCCGGTGACGGTGTCGTGGCTGCCGGAATTGGGACGCCAATCCCCGGGCAGGCCCGGCCGGCGGATCGGGAACGGCAGCGTATGCGCGTCGTCCTGCAGGGCCGCGGTGACATCGAAATGCGGGATATTGCCCGGCGTCGGGCCCTTCGCCGAGACGCTGCACTGGCCGGCGAGGGCGGCGAATCCCACACAGATCAGCACCAACGGGATCAGCGACCAGATGAGGTCCCGATAGTCGTTGAGGATCCGAGGTTTTTGATTCGCCACCATCCCAGTATCCACGCACCCGCCGACCCGTCCGGCACACCCCGAGCCCGGGGAGGCCGAAATCACAGCGCGTTGACCAGCGGCGGTTCGCCCTATACGGAAGCCGAACGGCGGTACCCGACAGTCCTGCCTGACCGTTCTGCGACAATTTACGCAGCAGTAGACAACTAGGAGGCACCGCACATGACGGCACCCACACCCGCAACCAGCCGCCGCGAGGCGCCGGACCGCAACCTGGCGCTGGAGTTGGTCCGGGTGACCGAGGCCGGCGCGATGGCCGCGGGCCGCTGGGTCGGCCGCGGCGATAAGGAGGGCGGCGACGGCGCCGCCGTGGACGCGATGCGCCAGCTGGTGCACACGGTGTCCATGCGCGGTGTGGTGGTGATCGGCGAGGGTGAGAAGGACGAGGCGCCCATGCTGTACAACGGCGAGGCGGTCGGCGACGGCACCGGCCCCGAGGTCGACTTCGCGGTCGATCCGGTCGACGGCACCACGCTGATGTCGAAGGGTTCGCCGGGCGCGATCGCGGTGCTCGCGGTGGCCGAGCGCGGCGCCATGTTCGACCCGTCGGCGGTGTTCTACATGGAGAAGATCGCCGTGGGCCCCGAGGCCGCCGACGTCATCGACCTGGCCGCCCCGATCGCGGAGAACCTGCGGCGGGTTGCCAAGGCGAAGAACTCCGCGGTGCCCGACCTGACCGTCTGCATCCTCGACCGGCCCCGGCACACGCAGCTCATCCGCGACGTGCGCGAGGCCGGCGCCCGGGTGCGCCTGATCAACGACGGCGACGTGGCCGGCGCCATCGCCACCGCCCGCCCCGATTCGGGCATCGACATGCTGATCGGCACCGGCGGTACCCCCGAGGGCATCATCGCGGCCGCCGCCATGCGCTGCATGGGCGGCGCGCTGCAGGCCCGCCTTGCTCCCACCGACGCGGCGGAGCGCCAGAAGGCCCTGGACGCCGGCCACGACCTGGACCGCATCATGTCCACCGAGGACCTGGTCGCCGGCGACAACGTCTTCTTCTGCGCGACCGGCGTCACCGACGGCGATCTGCTGCGTGGCGTGCGCTACTACGGCGGCGGCGCATACACCCAGTCCATCGTGATGCGCTCCAAGTCCGGCACGGTCCGCATGATCGACGCCTATCACCGCCTGACGAAGCTGCGCGAGTATTCCTCGGTGGACTTCATCGGCGACGAGCACGCGGTGCCGCCGCTGCCGTGAGGCTCACCCCGATCCACCTGCCCGCCTTTGGTTTCCGGAGGCGGGCAGGTTCGGCTCGATGACTCGCAACCCGGCGTTCGCCGCAGAAGCGCACCGGCAATCCCAACTGATCGCTGACGATCCTGACGGCGACGAAATACAGGGCATACTCGATCTGCGGTCGGCGCGTCACTGCGGTCGACTAGCAGTGTGGATTGTCGACACGAGCGGCCGCGGACCAACGCGGTGCGACCGAGTCCATGCGTCATGTCACGTGGAGATGGTGAGCAATGTTTCGAGGTCGGGTGCGTGATGCCCGGTGCGGCGCAATGCGACCTGCAGCTGTCGAGCCAGACTGGACATCTCTTCCGGCGCGGCGCGGGTGTGCGCGGCGAACCACAGCTCGCCATGGGGTCCGGCGAAGACTCGTCGCCAATACGCGGCAACGAGGGACGGCGGCAGACGGTATAGAGCTCTCAGGTTGCTGGGGATTTCGGTGTTTCCGGCAGCGCGTAGCGCGGTGAAGCACTGCCGGGTGGCACGGACCATCAGTCTCAGCGTGAACGGGTCTGCAGCCAGTGCGGCGGGATCGATGCCGACCCGGTACAGCGCGAACGCGACGGGCACGATGAACGAGGCATGTCCGGTGAGCCAGTCGTCGATATGCGCGCTGATGGCAGTCGGGAAGCCCCGGTCGCCGATTGCGGCACGTAGTTGCTCCGTGTGTCCCGCGGTGTTACCGAAAAACAGCACATCGGACCCGTCGGTCATGGCGGTCACAGCCGGCAGCGTGCTCTCGAGCTGCTCGGCCCGAACCGGGACCAGCACCAGGTCATAGTGGTCGTCCACGGTGATTGCGTCCACGCAGTGGACCCGCAGCGTGACGCGGGCGTGTGAACCGGCATCCTCCAGGATCAGCCCGTGTGCCCGCAGGTCGTCGAGACGACGACCACGTGCGTAGAGAACCACGTCATGATCTGCTTGCAGCAGCTTGCCTGCGTACACACTGCCGATCACGCCCGCACCGAATACCAGGATGCGCACACGCGTCACCTCCTCACCAAGGTCATTCACCGACGAGGTCGCACCGAGTCCGACCGCTACTGTGCTGCCCGCGATGTCACGACCCGTACTCCCCCGGCGAGAGCGACAATGATGATCGCAGTGATCATCATGATCAGCCGGTTGCCATCGATCGCCGGCTGCCAGCGCACCTGCCCGTCCTTGAGCACATAGGCACCAACAGGTTTGGCACCCACGCCGAAGCCGCCGCCGGAGCCTTCGTGGCCGTCCCTATCGGTTCCGCCACCACCGCCGGCGCCGCCGGAGATCGTGGCAGCCGGAATGATGGTGGTTCCGTCTCGTTCCACCGGTTCCGCGAATACCCGTCGTGCGGTCATGGAATCCCGCGCCGTAGCCAGAATCTCTTCCACCTTCATCGCTTCGCCTGTCGTGTCAGTTCGCCAGGTCGGACCTAAACGCCCGGCCGATATCCAGAGTCGAGCGGTGGCAGGGTCGTGTGTAGGGCCCATAGACCTCGGCCCGCAGGCGTAATGCACTAGCGGCCGACCAGCCGCCGTCCCGATCAGTATTCGCCGGGCAGAACGAGTACCTGCCCGGTTGTCGTTACGCACTCGACCGCGGGCCCGATCCAGACATGAGGATCCGCCAAGACCTACCCGAAATCCGCGACTGGACCTGGAACCCCCCTCCCGTGACCGCGACGGCCGGCCGCTGCCACAGCGTCAGATCGCCCCGGCTCGCTCTGCGCCGGTGCAGGCCATCGGTGGCCAAAGTCCTCGAATATCGATACGGGCGTCCCTACATCGAGTTCCGGCGATGTTCGACGATGGGTATCGACGAGATCGCCGCGAGGTAGGAGGTTCCGATGGCACAGTGGCGTAATTTCCTCGGACGCTTCCGACCCGTCGGAGCACCCGGAGCCGCCGCGCCCCGCGGTGTGCCCGCGGATCGAATCGCCGAGGCCGCAATCGAGTTGGCACCGTTGCTCGCGCTGCTCGACGAGATCGACGCCGAGGCCGAACAGATCCGCAGCCAGGCGACAGCCGAGGCCGAGAAGCTGCGATCCGACGGCGCGAGGCAGGCGGCGGCGATCGTGACCCGAGCCCGGGGCCGCTCCGAGTCCATGGCCGACGAGGTAGCGGCCGGACTGCGTTCGCGGGTGGCTGCCGAGCAGGCCGAACTCGACTCCGCGCATGCCATCGCGCTCGATCGGTTGCGCATGCAGACCACCGCGCGCATGGCTGGTTATGTCGAGCGAGTCGTCGTGCAAGCCCGTGCGCTCATCGTGGAATCGCCAGTTCGATGAGTGCCGGATGGGTTGCCGGCAATGTTCGCGCCAAGGCCATGCTGAACCGGCGAATCGGCCCGGCGCGAGCGCGGGAACTGGCGATGTGCACCTCACTGGGCCAGGCGCAGCAGGGACTGGCCGACAGCTCCTATCGGCGCGACGTGCTGGCCGGGCAGACGCTCGAGGAGTCCGAATTCGGTCTGCTCGCGAATCTGCTGTGGCAACTGCGGGTGCTGGCGGGCTGGCAGCCACCGACCGGCGCCGGAACGGTCCGGTTGCTGGCGGGCGGATTCGAGGTGGCGAACATCTGCGCGCAGGCCCGCATGGTGTCGGGCCTGGCCGTGCAGCCGTTGTTCACGCTCGGCGGGCTCGGGTTGGCGTGGTCCCGGCTGCAAGTCGTCACGTCCCGGGCGGATCTGCGCGCGGCGCTCGCCGCGTCGCCCTGGGGCGATCCGGACAGTGACGCGCCTGCCGACATCGCGATCGGGGTCCAGCTGGCTTGGGCGCATCGCGTGGCCGCGGGCGCACCCGAGGCGGCCGGATGGGCAAGCGGCGGTGCGGCATTGGCGGTGGCGCGGCGGCTGCTCGTCGAGCGCCGCGGCCTGACCGAAGCGGCACAGAGACAGGCGAGGCGGCTACTGGGCGACACCGCACTCACTGCGACCGAGGTGGAATCCTTTGCTGCCGCGCTCCCCGTGAACGCGCGATGGGCGCTCTCAGGGGTCACATCCATCGACGACCTCTGGCGGGCGGAATTCGAATGGTGGCACCACGTCGAGCGTGATGCGCTCGTGCTGCTGAACAGCTCGCAGTTCGATTCCGCCGCACCGATCGCCGCGATCGCGCTGCTCGCGGTCGATGTGTGGCGAGCGCGCGCCGCACTGCACATCGCTGCCGCCGGTGGAGCGCCGTTGGAGGTTTACGATGCGCTGGTCTGAGGCGATGACCCCGGTTCGAATGCGCCGGGTCGCGTTACTGGCCCCCGACGCCGGGGTGCGCGACATGCTCGTCCGGGTCGCCGCAACGGGCGCCGTGCAACTGGATGACATTGCCGCACAAGACCGCTCGGCTCCGGAAGTGGTGCTATCCCGGCACACCCGGACCGGCGCCACACCCGCCCTGTCTGCGACGCCCCCGGATCTGGCCGACCTCGAACGTGACGGTAGAGACGATCTGCTCGCGGGCGAGGCCCAGTTGCAGCGGTACGCCACGTGCGCCCAGCACCGCCACGATGTCGCAGCCCTGACCGGTTGGTGCCCATCCCATGAACTGGACTCTCTGACAACGCGATTGGCGACAATCGGAGGCTCGGTGGTGATACTGCCGCACCCACCTGGTGTCGATCCGCCGACGATGATCGGCGACGACAAACGGTTGGAGCGTGCCCTGTCGCCTCTTGTGACGACGTACGGGGTCGTGCCGTATCGCGACCTGGACCCGACGATCCCCTCGGGCATCGCCTACATGGTGATGTTCGGGATGATGTTCGGCGACGCCGGACACGGCGCGCTGATCCTGGTGGCGGCCGTGCTGCTGCGGTCGGGCCGGATCCGGCGCCTGGCCGGGCTACGGAAGATGTGGCCGTTCGTCGCGGGCGCGGGGCTCATGGCAACCGTCTTCGGTGTGCTCTACGGTGAGTTCTTCGGTCCGACCGGGGTGCTGCCGGTGCTGTGGCTCGCGCCGCTGACCGATCCGATGCGGCTGCTCGCCACCGCTGTCGCGGCGGGCGCGGTGCTGCTGGGGATCGCCTACGGGTTCGGCATCATCAACCGCTGGCGCGAAGGCGGACTCCGGCTGAGCCTTTATGCCTCGACCGGAATCGCCGGGGCGACACTGTTTCTCGGCCTCGGAATCGCCGTTGGCTGGTACCTGCTCGAGTCGCCTCCGATGCTGATCGTGGGCGCGATCGTGATCGCGGTCGGCCTGTCGCTGGCCGTGGTCGGCCTGTTCGTCGAATCCGGCGGCGGCGCATCGGGAGTCATCCAGACCGGGGTCAGCATCTTCGATCTGGTGACCCGGCTCGGCTCGAACCTCATCTCGTTCACCCGGCTGGCGGCATTCGGCATGACCCACGCCGCACTGGGCTGGGTCGTCTGGCGCGGCACGGTCGCGTTGACCGGGATGGGCGGGCTCGGCATCGCGGCCGGGGTGCTCACTTTCGCCGTCGGCAACGTGATCACGTTCACGCTCGAGGCTCTGGTCGCGGGCATCCAAGCGCTGCGGCTCGAGTACTACGAACTTTTTTCCAGGGTCTTCGTCGATGAAGGAAATCCCTTCCGCCCCTGGCGGATCCCCACTAGCGAACCCGAAGGTGCATCGTGCTGACCTGGATTATTACGTTGCCCGCCCTCCTGGCCGGGTGCGCGGTGAGCATTGTGCTCTTGCGACACCGCGGCCCGGTGGCCAAGCGGTTGTTCTACACCGTCAACGCCATGGTGATGCTCGCCGGCGCGGTAACGCTGATCGTGGCTACAACCGCGGGCCCCGCCGCCGCTCAGGCGGCGACAGCCGCGGGCCAGTCGTCGAGCAGTTGGGCGGCGCTACTGGGTGCGGGAATTTCGGTGGCCGGGTCGTCGATCGGTGCGGGTATCGCGGTGGCCTACTCCGGCGCCGCGGCATTGGCCGCGATCAGCGAACGACCGGAGATGATGGGCCGGGCCATGGTCATCGTCGGACTGGCCGAGGGCATCGCGATCTACGGCCTGGTCGTCGCCGTCATTCTCATCGGAAAAGCGTGACATGGGCACGGTAGTCATCATCGGTGAACCCACGTTGACCGCCGGATACGTCTTGGGCGGCGGCCAGGTTCTCCCGGCCGTGGGCGCCCACGACGTCCGGCGGGCGTGGCACGGTCTCACTGCGGATACCAGCCTCGTGATTCTCACCGCGGCGGCCGCGGAACTGCTCGGCGAGCAACTCGGCGCGAGCCACTTCCTGACAGCGGTCATGCCGACATGATCGAGCGACGGATAGGCGCAGCCAGAATGGTCATACTGGAGTCGAGCGACAGTGAGGCGCCGGTATGAGCACGCTGCGCGTCAAGCAGGCCCGTATGTCGTTGGAGCCGTTGCGTATCGAGCTGCTGCGCCGGGCGCGCGCCGAAGCCCAACGCACCCTCGCCGAGGCTAGGGACGAGGTGGCCGAGGGACTGCGCCAGGCGCAGGCCCACGCCGCCGACATCATCGCCGACGCCCGGGCTCAGGGCGAAGCGCAGGCCGCGGCCGAATCGGCCGCCCAGCGCTCCCACGGCCGACGTGCGCGGCGCGGCGAGATCCTTGCCACTCAGCAACGCGCCTACCACCAGTTGAGCAGCACCGCGGCCGCGGCGGTCTGTGACCTGCGCACCGAGCCCGGCTACCCTGTGCTGCGAGACAGTTTGCGGGACACGGCTATTCATGTGCTCGGCGGACATACTTCGATCGCCGACGATCCTGCGGGTGGCATCGTCGCCGCGGCCGGAGGACGGCGGCTCGATCTGAGCCTGCCGACGATCGCGTCGCGTGCGCTGCGCGACATCGAACCGGAGATCGGGGGGCTGTGGGCATGAGTGAATGTCCCCGGATCCTGCGTGTGGCAGGACCATTGGTCGAGGTCGAAGGTTTCGACGGCGCGGCCATGAATGACTTGATCGCGCTGGGAAAACACGCCTCGCCCGCCGAGATCATCGCCATTCGCGGCGACCGGCTGACCCTACAGGCATACGAGTACACCGGCGGCCTGGGCCCCGGCGACGCAGCCGAACCACTGCGGCAGCCGCTGTCCGCCCGCCTGGGACCGGACCTGATCGGTGGCGTATTCGACGGGCTGCTACGCCCTTTGGCGACCGCGGCGACGTGGCTGACACCCGGCGCCTACCAGCAGCATGACGATCATCGATGGCATTTCCGCCCGGCGGTCACCGTGGGTGAGGAGGTCGTCGCCGGGCAGGTGCTCGGCTCGATCACCGACTGCGGACCGCTCGACTACCGCGTCCTCGTCCCGCCCACAGCCGGTGGCCGGGTGGAAATGATTGCCGCCGAAGATGATTACCCTGCCGACTCGGTCGTCGCGACAGTCGATGGGGTGCCCGTGTCCATCACGACCCGCTGGCCCGTCCGGATCGCGCGTCCGTTCCGCGCCCGCAGCACCGATATCGAGCCGCTGCACACCGGCCAGCGGGTGCTGGATCTGCTGTTCCCGGTGGCCAAGGGCGGATCCGCCGCAGCACCAGGCGGATTCGGCACCGGCAAGACGATGATGTTGCAGCAGCTGGCGAAATGGTGCGACGCGGATGTGATCGTCTATGTCGGCTGCGGGGAACGCGGCAACGAGATGGCCGACGTCGTCGCGGAGATGTCCGCACTCACCGACCCGCGCACCGGCGGCCGCCTGGCCGATCGCACCGTGATCATCGCCAATACCTCGAATATGCCGATGATGGCGCGCGAGGCCAGCATCTACACCGGCGTCACCGTCGGCGAACATTTCCGCGACATGGGTTATCACGCCGTCGTCATCGCCGACTCGACCTCGCGCTGGGCCGAGGCACTACGCGAATTCGCCTCCCGCACCGGCGAACTCCCCGCCGAGGAAGGCTACCCCGCCAACCTCGCCTCGGCGCTGGCCGCGTTCTACGAGCGTGCGGGCGCGGTCACCACACTCGGCGGAGCGCGGGGTTCGGTCACGGTAATAGGTGCGGTCTCGCCACCGGGCGGTGACCTGTCCGAGCCGGTGACCACGCAGACCGAGCGGTTCGTGCGCTGCCGCTGGTCGCTGGACCGCGATCTGGCCTATTCGCGGCACTATCCCGCCGTGTCCTGGTCCGGGTCGTTCGCCCGCGACGCCGACGCACTGGGTGTCACGATGGCGGCCGGGGTGGACGAGCACTGGCAGTCACACCGTGCCCGCGTCATCGAAATCCTCGCCGAGTCCGATCGGCTCTCGGCATTGACCGAACTGGTCGGCGTCGACGCGCTGCCCGCGCAGCAGCGGATCGCCCTGCTCGGCGGCCAACTGCTGCGCGAGGGCGTCCTGCAGCAGAGCGCGCTGTCGCAAAACGACGCGTACTGCTCGCCGGAAAAGACTGCGGCACTGGTCGAAGCGGTGCTCGCGGTGCTCGATCGGTGCCGCAAACTCGTTGCCGCCGACATACCCGCGGCGCGCATCGAAGAGCTCGACTTCGGGCCCCTGATCCGAGTCCGCGAGGCAACCGGACCGCACGACACCGCCGCCGCCCAGAGCTGCCGGGACAAGACGCTCACGGCGCTCGCACAACTCGAGGTGTCCCAATGACGTTGCCGGACAAGGTGGACCGCACCCACTGGATCGATTTCACCGACATTCACGACCTGCACGGTCCGCTGCTCGTGGCAGCAGGAATCAACGGCGTCGGCTGGGACGAGTTCGTCACGATCACCCTGGCCGACAAGACCATCCGGCACGGGCTGGTCCTGGAAGTGAACGGTGACCTAGCCATCATTCAAGTACTGGAGGGCACCTCGGGCATCGACCCGCACCGCACGCTGATCGAATTCAGCGGCCGGCCCTTGCAGATTCCGATCGGCGACGGCTGGCTCGGCCGAACCTGCAACGGCCGCGGCGAACCCATCGACGGCGGACCGCCTGTCACCGGCACGACACAGGTCCCGGTCTCCGGCGCCCCGCTCAACCCGGTCCGCCGCGACCCGCCCGCGGATCCGGTGCTGACCGGGGTCTCCGTCGTCGACGCCCTCACCACACTGGTTCGCGGACAGAAGCTGCCGGTGTTCTCACTGCCGGGCCTGCCGCACCTGGAGCTGGCCTGTCAGATCGCCGCCCAGGCCACCGCGGGCGGCGACCCGTTCTGCGTCGTCTTCGCCGGCATGGGGCTCACCCACGCCGACGCCGCCTATGCCCGCGAGGTACTCGACGAGCGCAGTGCCGCAGGGGAATTGGTGTTGATGCTCAATATGGCCGCCGATCCGGTGATCGAACGGCTGGTCACCCCGCAGCTGGCATTGACCATCGCCGAACACCTCGCCTTCGACGGCGGCCGGCACGTACTGGTCGTGATGACCGACATGACCAGCTACGCCGAGGCATTGCGTGAAGTGTCCTCTGCACGCGGCGAAATCCCCGCTCGCCGAGCCTATCCCGGCTACCTCTACAGCGACCTGGCCACCCTGTACGAGCGCTGTGGCCGCATCATCGGCCGCGCCGGCTCGGTGACCATCGTGCCCGTGCTGACCATGCCCGGCGGCGATATCACCCACCCGGTACCCGACCTCACCGGATACATCACCGAGGGCCAGATCATCCTTTCCGCCGACATGCAGGCCCGCGGCGTCTATCCGCCCGTCGACGCGCTCTCGTCGCTATCTCGGCTGATGCGCAAGGGCGCGGGCCCCGGCCGCACCCGCGAGGACCACCTCCCGCTGGCGGCACAAATCCTGGCCGCGCTAGCCAAAGCACGACAAATCCGCGAGCTCGCAGACCTCATCGGAACCGACACCCTGAGTACGACCGAGCATGCCTACCTCGACCTCGAGACCGCCTTCGCCGACGAACTCGTGAACCAGCGCAGCGACGAAACCCGCGGCCTGGACGACACCCTCGACCGAGCCTGGCGGGTCGCGCTCCGACTGCCACGCAGCGCGTTAACCATGCTGCCCGATGCCCTGCTCGACGCTCACGGAACGGAGTTGCGATAGCCATGGCAGGTCTACGTGTTCCTCCCGGGCGGGCCGGACGACTGTGGCTGCGCGACCGGCTCGGTCTCGCAGAGCACGGCCTGTCCCTGCTGGAGAAGAAACTCACCCTCCTGGAACAGGAACGCGCCCGCCTGAGGCTGCTCGCCGAACACACCCGTCACGACTGGCACGCGAGTTGCCTCGCCGCGCGCACCTGGCAATTACGTGCCGAACTCCTCGGCGGCCGGCACTCCCTGCAACTGGCGGCCCCGCCACGCGCCGCCGACGCCACCGTGCACTGGACGACCACTGCCGGAGTCCGCTACCCGAACGACATCGACTGCACACTGCCCACCGACCCCGATGACGTGATCGCTGGCAGTATCACCGTCGTGGCGGCCATTGCCGCACACCGCACCGCGATCACCGACGCCGCCCGCTACGCTGCGGCCGAGGCCGCCGTCCGATCCGTCGACCGCGAATTCACCGCCACCCGAATCCGGGCCCAGGGCCTGCGCCGACGCCGGATACCCGACCTCCGGGCGGCACTGGCACACATCGAACTCGCTCTGGAAGAACAAGAACGCTCCGAGGGCATCGGGCTCCGCTGGGCCACGGGTACCTAGGAGACACACAGGCGATATCAGCCTCACAGGTCTGCATCTGGCGTTGGACGACAACGCCGACACCAGGGCGACCTTCTGCCGGTTACCCCTTGGAGTAGGCGCGGGCCTTCTTACGTGGATCGAGTTCGAAACGCTCGATCAGGCTCTGCCGCGCCGCGCCGCGCCGCGTTTCGCGCCCGATTAGTAGTCAACGGGCAGGACGAGCACCTGGCCGGCAGTGGCGCCGCCGTCGAGCACGAACTCCGAACCCGTCGAGAACGTGGCCTCGGTGATGATGAACCGCACCATCGCGGCAACCTCCTCGGGCTCACCGAAACGCGGCAACGGCTGTGCGGCGGTGACGGATTCGTCCATTCCCGCTGTCATCGCGGTATGGATCGGACCGGGGTGCACAGAACACACCCGCACGTTCGCCGCCCCGAGCTCGACGGCCGCGGCCTTGGTCAGCCCGCGCAGCCCCCATTTGGCTGCCACATAACCGCTGACGCCCGGATAACCGGTCAGGCCCGCGGTGGAGGAGATATTCACGATCACCCCGCCACCGGCGGCTCGCATGCGCGGCGCGGTCAGATGCATGCCCAGCCACCCACCGTAGAGGTCGACGTCGATCACGTGCCGGAACAGTGACGGCGATTCGGACTCGATGCCACCGAAATCGACGATGCCGGCGTCGTTGACCAGCACTGCAAGTGGGCCGAAGTCCGCCTCCGCGTCGTCGATGACCGCCTGCCACGCATGCTCGTCGGTGACATCGAGATGCCGGAACATCGCACTCGGGCCCAGCGACGCGGCCAATGCGGCGCCGTCACGGTCCAGCAGGTCAGCGATGACCACCGCGAATTGTTCCTTCACCAACGCTGCAGCGACCGCCGCACCGATACCACGCGCGCCGCCTGTGACGATCGCGCTTCTGCCCCTGAAATCGGTCACGGGTCCATACCTTCGGCTCGGTCTTATTACCTGGTGGATCAAGCTTCCCGCTCCGCCCTCGCAGCCGCGACCGCCGAAAGTCACCTGCCCCCAGGCCGTACGGCATCGATGAAAGCGCGGCCACAGTGTGCGGCCACCACAGGCGGGCAGTCTTGGTCAGGGGTAGCAAGTGATTTCGACGTATACCGTGCGGTTTCGTGATCGAATCAGGGTAGTGTCGGTTATCTGCGCTATCGAATTGGATACCGGCCCATGATCAAGGTATTCCTGGTCGACGACCACGAAATCGTCCGACGCGGCCTAGCCGACCTGATAGAAGACGACCCAGACCTCACCGTCATCGGCGAAGCCGGCGACGTCACCCACGCCATGGCCCGCATCCCCGCCCTGCGCCCCGATGTCGCCGTACTCGATGTCAAACTCCCCGACGGTAACGGCATCGAACTATGCCGCGACCTGCTCTCCACACTCGACGACCTGCGCTGCCTGATCCTGACGTCCTTCACCGACGAACAGGCCATGCTCGACGCCATCCTCGCCGGCGCCAGCGGCTACGTCGTCAAAGACATCAAAGGCATGGAACTGACCTCGGCGATCAAAACCGTGGGCTCCGGCCGCTCACTACTGGACAACCGCGCCGCCGCAGCACTCATGGACCAGCTACGCCGAAGCGCCCAGCCCGAGGGCCCGCTGGCCTCCCTCACCGACCAGGAACGCAAACTGCTCGACCTGCTCGGCGAGGGCCTGACCAACCGGCAGATCGCCGAGCGCATGTTCCTGGCCGAGAAAACCGTCAAGAACTACGTCTCACGTCTGCTGGCCAAACTCGGCATGGAACGACGCACCCAAGCCGCGGTCTACGCAACGAAGCTGCACTTCGGATAAACCCTGCCGAATTGGTCAGCCCATCGCGAGGTCGCGTCGGCGGAAGCCCCAATTCCAAAACACCGCGGTGGGAGACAGTTTCGCGCTCGGCACCGCGGGACCGCGGTTACGCGTGGCGATTCTCGAACCCGAGCGCGCAATGGCCCTGGCCTCCGAGGACGGTCGCTGGGCGTGGGCGTTCGGCTTCTACCCCACTGCGGAGGGCACCCGGCTGGTCAGCCGCAACCGCATTGCGACCGGTGGTCCACTGCCCGTCCGGCTGTTCACTGCCCTGTTCATGGAAACCGGCAGCCTGATAATGGAACGAAAGATGCTGCTGGGCATCAAACAACGGGCCGAACGCACCGCTGTAGTCCCGGACGTGACTGCCGCGACGAACTGATATCACACCAGTCTGCCGGGAATGGTGTTGCGGAGGGGCAGGCGGAGGGCGGAGCGATCGCAGGCGGTGACGAGGTCGGTCGCGGTGATCATGCCCGTGAGCCGGCCGACGCGATCGACGACGGCGATCGCATCGAGCTTGGGCCGCAGCACCACTCGGGTGGCGGCATCGGCCAGCAGATCGTCCTCGTGGGCAATGGTTCCCACGGCCGCCGCTGCACCGGTCGCGACCGCGGCGAGCGCGAGGCTCGCCACCGGTCCGGCCAGTGCGATACGCAGATCGATGCGGGCGGTGCGAGGCTCGTCGGTCAGTTCGGATACGCCGCCGAGCAACCACAACACGATGCGGTCGACGCGAACTCCATTGCGCCGGGCAACGATCGAGTGAGCCAGCTCGTGGGCCGCCAGACAGGCGAACAGCGCCACGGCCCCGCCGGCAGCCACGATCCAGACGAATGCGGCGCCGTCCGTGCCGCGCAGATTGGTACCCAGAATCCATGTGAACAAGGCAATCGTGACCAGCACCGACCAGTGTGCGCCGATTCGGATCCCGGCGACCCGTCCCAGGGAAATTGTTTGGTGCAACATCGCCGGGTGGCTCCTTCTGAAATAACAGGCGGATAAGGGACAGGCACGGGGGACCTACGATCCCCCGCGCGACAGCTCACTTGTCCGGAGTGTGGACCACCATGACGGGGCAGTGCGCGTGCTGCACCAGCGAATTGGCCGTCGAACCCAGCAGCATCCCGGTGAATCCACCGCGGCCGTGGCTGCCGACGACCACCAGTTGTGCCGTCTTCGACAGTTCCCGCAGTCGTTCGGCGGGCCCGGACGCGAAACTCCGCCGCACGACCGTGACCTCCGGATATTTCTCCTGCCAGCCCGCCAGCCGCTCGGCCAGGATGGCATGCTCGCCCTCCGCGGCCGCGACGGCGAGGGAACGCAGATTCTTGTTGCCGGCGAATCGCCCGAAATCCCAGTCACTCCAGACATGCACGGCGACCAGATCGGCCCGGCGCTCGCCCGCCTCGGCGAACGCCGTAGCGATCGCTGCCTCACCGACCCGGCCGCCGTCGATGCCGACCACGACCGGCCCTGAGGCACGCACCGTATCGCCGGCATCGGAATCGGTCCGCACGATGATCACCGTGCCCTGTGCGTGCGCCGTCACCGCGAGCAGCATGGACCCGAGGTGAGCGATGCTCCCCACGGAGCCCGTGGCCCCGAGCACAACCGCGTAGGCGTAGGCGCTGCGGTCGATCAGCAGCCCGGCGGGGCTGTCCGCCACCAGCTCGGACGTCGTACTCAGGCTGGGTGCGGTCTGATGCGCGAGCTGTTCCGCACGTGCCATCATCGCAGCGGCCTCGGCACGCACGGCATCCCTGACCGCCACAGAGGTGACCGCGTAGCTGCCGCCGGGCAACATGCTTGTCCCGGCCAGCGCCATGCCGTGCACGATATGCAGTTCACGTCCGCGCTGGTTCGCGAAATCCGCGGCCCAGCGCAGGGCGGTCATCGACCCCGGTGAGTCGTCGACCCCGACGACAACTGAGGCCGAGGCCAGTCGATGCGGATCGTCGTAGTGCTGAGTTGTCATCGTGATCTCCCGGGCGATACGAAACGTTGGATTTACCGGATAAAACGGTCATCTCGACCGTAGGGATCATGCGGGTCGCCGGGATGCGGGCGATGGTCACGTACGCCGAGGCAGAAAGACCCAGCGCTGGGTACCTCTCACACACGCAAGGGCAGTGTCGACGGTCCCCGGTGCCGGCACCCGGATTCATTTCGATGTGCCTAGCACCGGATCGCAGACAGCGAAGTACCCCCGACTCAGGGCCGTTCGTCCCTGCGGCAAGGCGGTGCATCGAGCGCATTGTGATTTCGCACGGATAGTTCATGCACTGTGAGGAGAAGCCGTGAAAGTACTTGTCACTGTTGTCATCGTGGTCGTAGTGGTGTTGCTGATACTGGCGGCACTCTCGATCAGGGTGGTGACCCAATACCAGCGCGGAGTGCTGTTCCGACTCGGGCGAGTGGTCGCCGTGCGGCAGCCCGGCCTGAACTTCATCATTCCGGTCATCGACCGGATGCAGCGGGTGTCGATGCGCATCATCACGATGCCGATCCAGTCGCAGGGCATCATCACCCGCGACAACGTCAGCGTCGATATCTCCGCCGTCGCCTATTTCCGGGTCGTGGACGCGGAGAAGTCGGTGGTCGCGATCGAGAACGTGTACGCGGCGACCGATCAGATCGCGCAGACCACGCTGCGTAAGGTGGTCGGTCAGCACACCCTCGACCAGGCCCTGGCCGAGACCGACACCATCAATGCCGATATCCGCCAGATTCTCGACACGACCACGCTGGAATGGGGTGTCGAGGTCACCCTGGTCGAGCTCAAAGACATCCAGCTGCCCGACAGCATGAAGCGAGCGATGGCCCGCCAAGCCGAAGCCGAACGCGAGAAGCGCGCGAAAATCATTGCCGCCGAGGGCGAATCACTGGCCGCCGCGGCACTGGGTGACGCCTCGGACACCATGATGGCCCACCCGCTGGCGTTGCAGCTACGCAACCTGCAGACCCTGGTTGAGCTGGGGGTCGACAAGAACACCACCGTCGTCTTCCCGGCACCGCTGATGAGCGCTATCGGTGACATCGGGGCCTTCTTCGCCCGTGAAACCGCTGCGTCCACTGCAGCATCCGACTCCGAACTACGCGTAACGGCTCAGTCGGTGCCAATTCCCAACGGAGCCGTCGACGTGCCGCGATAGCAGCAGCCGAGACCCGAGCAGTTGAGCGGCGATGCCGATCGTCATACTCACGATGACCCCGGCGATCGACATCGTCGGCCGCACCTCCGGTGTGCTGCCTACCGAAAAGTTGCGCTGCGCCGCACCACAGGAACTCCAAGGCCATAGTGCCGCACCGCACCCGGTTGGGACGTTGTCCCATCGACACCGGCCCCACCCTGCACACAGGGATCTCAGGCCGTCTCGGACAACGGCATCCGCAGTGTCTGCCGAGGCTCGAGTGGGTAGACTCGATCGCGATACTCGATGTCAATCATCGGTGAATCGCCTGTGTCCGAACAGATTTCGAGGACATCATCGTCGATGCGAATGGTGAGCCGGTGGCCGCGGTAGGCGATGGTGAAACTCAGTGCCCCGAGGACCGGCGGCCAGCAGGGGTTGAGGATGACACGGTCGTCACGTACTTCCAGGCCGGTGAAGCAACGCTGCAGCAGGTCGATGCTGCCGGCCATGGCGCCCAGGTGGATGCCTTCGGATGTGGTGCCGCCCTGGATGTCGGCGACATCGGATTCGAGTACGTCGTCCAGGAAGTGCAGGGCGCGGGCGCGATTGGCGCGGGCCAGCACCCAGGCGTGGACGACGGCGCTGAGCGTCGAGCCGTGCGTGGTGCGGGCCAGGTAGTAGTCGACTGTGCGGGGAATCATCTCACCGGGAAGCCGATAACCCATTGGCTCCAGGAGATCTCGCAGTTCCCCGGCGGAGAGCAGATAGAACAGCATGAGGACGTCGGCCTGCTTGGCGACGCGGTAGTTGTCGACGTCGTCCCCTTCGGCCTCCAGGATGCGATCCAGTCGCTGGATATCGCCGTAGCGGTCCAGGTAGCCGTCCCAATCCAGTTCTGCCAGTTCGTGATAGCCCGCGAATTGGCTGATCACGCCGTCGTGGAACGGCACGAACATCCGGGCGGCGACCTCCGCCCAGTGCGGCGGCTCCGCGGGCGAAATCCCGAGCGTCTCCATGAGGTCGGCTCGCTCACGCGGTCGCAGCAGCCCCACCGCGTCGCCGGCCCGGCGCAGCACCCAGGCCGCCATGATGTTGGTGTAGGCGTTGTCGTCGATACCCTCGCCCGGTGCACCCGGGTAGCCGGAGTGAAATTCGTCGGGACCGATGACGCCGCGGATATGGTATCGGTCCTGCGCCGGATCGTAGGACGCGCTGCTCGCCCAGTAGCGGGCAATCTCCACCAGCAGTTCGGCGCCGAATTCGGCGAGATAGTCGCGGTCGCCGGTCACCTGGTAGTACTGCCACAGGTTGTAGGCGACGGCGATCCCGGAGTGATGGGCGCGGCGGCTGGCATCGGGATTCCAGTGCCCCGAGCGCGGATTGAGGTGCAGTCGCTGACTTTCCTCGCGGCCGTCACTGCCGGACTGCCACGGGAACAGCGCACCCGCGCAACCGATCTCGCGGGCGGCGCGACACGCCTCGGGCAGTCGGCGGTACCGGTAGTGCAGCAGCGACCGGGTCAGGGCCGGGAAGCGGAGATTCAGTACGGGCAGCACGAACAGTTCATCCCAGAACACGTGACCGCGGTAGGCCTCGCCGTGCAGGCCCCGGGCGGGCACGCCGACGTCGAGGTCGGCGGTGTGCGGGGACAGGGTCTGCACCAGGTGCAGCAGGTGCAGCCGCAGCGTGCGCGGGGCGGATACGCCGATCACGTCGATGCGCAGCCACGACCACAGCCGTTCCCAGGCCGCGGCATGCGCGGCCAGCAGTCCCTCGAAGTCGTCCAGGCCCTCCAGCGTCCGCAGCGCCTGCTCGTCGGGGGCGCCGACCGCATGATCGCGGCCGGTGAACACGGTGATGGTCTTGTCCAGCGTCACCGTCGCCCCGGCCGACAGGTCCACATCGATGTCGTATCCGACCAGCCCGGCGGCATCGACCGGCCGTAACGCGGCGCCGGGATCGCCGCGCACGGCGATGCGCGCGGCCGTGGCGATCGGGATGCGCGATTGGCTGGTCTGCGTCAGCGCCAGCACGGTGTGCGGGTCGGGGCGCGTCGTGGCGATCGGCGCCAGATGGCGGCCGGACAGCTCTCGGTAGCGTTCGACCAGACCGTTGCGCACGTCGACGTCGATACCGGAGCGGATCGTCAACCGGCCGTGCCAGTTTGCCGCTGTGACAGTGGTTTCCAGCGCGCACACATGCGGTGCGTGCATGGCCGCGAAGCGGCGTTGCACAACGGTGGTGATGCGGCCGCCGGTATCGCGGTACCGGATCTGACGGGTGAGCACGGCCTGCCGCAGATCCAATTGCTGACGGTAGGAAAGCAATTCGACGGCATCGGCATCGAACCAGTCACCGCTATCGATACGCCAGCTCACCGGCAGCCAGTCCGGCAGGTTGACCAGGCTTTCGTTATCCACTCTGCGGCCATCGACGTCGTCATACAGCCGGTTGTAGACACCGGCAGCGTAGGTGCCCGGGTAATGATGCTGCCCGGCACGGGATTCGGGTGCGGCGCCGCGGGTGGCAAGGTAGCCGTTGCCGACCGTGCACAGTGCCTCGCGCAACTTCTCGGTCGCCGGGTCGTAGTGGTCGTAGGCGAAAACCCAGGAGTCCGAGGTGGATTCGGTGGACAGCAGATCGGCGAGTCGGTCCAGGAATTCACGGGCCCGACCAGGGCCGTTCACGGCGAATCGGGCGGCGGTGTGACGGTCACCGTTTTCGCTGTGGCGTACCACAATCGATAGTCCATCGGCCTCGATCGCATCGAAGGCGTCCTCGTCGGTGAGATCGTCGCCGAGATACACCGGCAGAACTGGGACGCCGAGGTGATCGAGTATCCAGTCCAGCGCCCGGCCCTTGTCCCAATCCAGATCGGGATGCAACTCGGTGACCTTGCGGCCGTGGGTCACCCGCAGACCGGTCCGGCCGCCGACCTCGTGCACGGCGGCGACAACCTCACCGATCTGCTGCGGGGCAACGTTGCGGTGGTGGACGGCGAGCGCGAATCGCTTGCGCTCCAACAGAACCCCGGGAATATCGCGCAGACGGTCCGCGAGTTCGCCGTCGGCCTGGGCCAGAGCGGGCTCGGTCGCGGGACCGGCATCATGGATGTGCCTGCTGCCATCGGGAGCGAGCAGTTCGAACCCGTGGCTGCCGCCGTACCAGATGCCGTCGATGCCGACCCGGCGGCGCAGATCGTCCAGATCGCGTCCGCTGATGACGGCGACGGGGCACTGCGCGGCAAGTTTGGCTAGCGCCGCCCCGGCTCCGTCCACCAGTACCGCGGCAGCCGGATCGGCGACGATATCGGAGAGCGTGCCATCGAAGTCGAGCAGCACCGCGGTCTTGCCGGTGGCCAGCAGATCACCGATTCGTAGCCAGTAGCTCAATGCGTCCGGCAGTTCGGACATGCGGCGAAAGCCGCCGCGGACCTGAACCTGTGCGAGATCGGTGACGACACAATCGGCACCCCCTGCCCGCAGACGATCGGCGTGACCGACCCGGTCCACGCCGATCACCAGCCCGAAACCACCGCGCCGGCCTGCGGCGACCCCGGCCTCGGCATCCTCGACAACCACCGTGCGTTCGGGGTCGGCGCCCAGGCGGCGTGCGGCTTCCAGCAGCATCGCCGGATCGGGTTTGCCCGGCAGCGACATACTCTCGGCGACCAGGCCGTCGACACGCACCGGGAACAGATCGCCGATACCAGCCGCCGTGAGCACCTGGGCACAGTTGCGGCTGGCGGAAAAGATCGCCGCACCGATTCCCACGCCGCGCAGCTGCCGGACCAGCGCGACGGTCGAAGCGAACGCGGGCACACCGTCTCGGGCGATGCGCACCAGAAACAGCTGATCCTTCCGATTGCCCAGCCCGCACACCGTCAGGGCCTCGACCGGATCCGACGGCAAGCCGTAGGGCAGCGAAATATCGCGGGAGGCAAGGAAATCGGCGACACCGTCATAGCGCGGTTTGCCGTCGACAGAGCGTTCGTAGTCGATCTCGGTGAACGGCGCAAGGCCCTCACCGGGCGCGGGTGTTCGGGCAGCCAGGAAGTCGTCGAACAATTCGGTCCAGGCCGCGGCATGAATCGAGGCGCTGTCGGTGACCACACCGTCCATATCGAAGATCACTGCGTCGTAGTGGCGCGTATCGATCATCGGGCGCGTCGATGCCAGTTCGTTCACCTCACCAGCGTTGTCCGGGTGCCTACGACCGACAAGAGCCGCAGGTCCCCGGTCGCGGCGGCGATGTCGGGCACGGCGACCACCGGATTTGGGACCAACGACCCCTTCGCAGCCCGCACCCCGAACCTACCGTCGACGATATGACCACCGCACCTACCAGAGAAACCGTCGAGAAGGCCGTGCTGCTGGCCGGGCGGGCACCCTCGCTGCACAACTCCCAGCCCTGGCGCTGGGTGTTCGACGGCACCGAATTGCAACTGTTCGCGGTGCCGGAGCGGACGCTCGCGGCCGCGGATCCCACGGGCCGCCAGCTGCTCCTGAGCTGCGGAATCGCCCTGGATCATCTGCGTGCCGCGATGGCGGCGGCAGGCTGGCGTGTCCTGATCGCGCGCTTCCCCGACCCGAACCAGCATCATCATCTGGCCACCGTCCGTGTCGAACCGTCGGTCATCGTCACCGAGGCCGAGCGCGACCGCGCCGACGCCATCGTGCGCCGGCACAGCGATCGACTCCCGTTCGCCGCACCGTCCGGCTGGGACGACTTCGAGATCGTGCTGCGCTCCACGTTCAACCCCACCGACGCGACGGTCGACATCCTGCCCCCGGACAGCCGGGCCGCCCTGGCACACGCATCCGAACTGAGCGCCGCGCTGCGCCGCTACGATTCGAGCTATCAGGCCGAACTACAGTGGTGGGCAGGCCATGTCGTGGACTCCGCCGGAATTCCACGGGACGCGCTGGTCACAGCCGAGGAACGCGTACAGGTCGCCGTCGGACGCCGGATGCCTGCCGTCGACGGTCCTCCACGCCGTGCCGGGATGCTCGACAACGCCAGAATCCTGGTGCTGTCCACCGACACCGATCTGCCCCTGGACCTGCTGCGCTGCGGCGAGGTGCTCTCGACGGTCCTGCTGGAATGCACGCTCGCCGGCTACGCCACCTGCCCACTCACCCACCTGACCGAATTCCCGCGCAGCCGGGCCGCGGTACGCGAGCTCACCGGTCGCACAATGCTGCCGCAGGCACTGCTGCGCGTCGGTGCCGCACCCGACGAAGCCGACGACTCTGCCCCGACACCGCGCCGTCCGCTGGCCGACATTCTCCAACTGACCGGGTCGGTTGCACAGGACTGAGAGCGGCCACCACCGCAGTCGGACCATCGACAATGCCGGGTCGAACAGCGCCTGGCCGAGCGCGATACCTGCCGACGACGTCCGCTCTGTCCGCAGACGACACCGGACCGACCTAGACTGAGGGCGCCCCCAAGTCCCGAAGCGCGTGGCTGTGGGCCCGCGCCGATCAAAGGGGAGGCCATCCGATGGCCGATAGTGCGAGTTCCTACTCGACCGAACAATTCTCGGTCCGGGAGACTCTGTCACAGCTTCGACTCCGGGAACTGCTCACCGAGGCCCGTGACCGCATCGACCAGATCATCGATGCCCGCGACCGGATGGACGGCCTGATCGAGGCCATGCTCACCGTCACCTCGGGACTCGATCTCGACCAGACCCTGCGCACCATCGTGCACACCGCTATCACTCTCGCCGACAGCCGCTACGGCGCCCTCGGCGTCCGGGGCCACGATCACGAGCTCGCTCGCTTCATCTACGAGGGCATCGACGACGCCGAACGCGACCGTATCGGTGACCTGCCGCAGGGCCGCGGAGTATTGGGCGTGCTGATCGACCAGCCGAAAACGATCCGGCTGGACTGCCTCTCCGACCATCCCGAATCGGTCGGCTTCCCGACCGATCACCCGCCCATGCGCACCTTCCTCGGCGTGCCCATCCGCATCCGCGACGAGGTCTTCGGAAATTTGTATCTCACCGAGAAGGCCGACGGCCAACCGTTCACCGAGGACGACGAGGTGGTCGTGCAGGCCCTCGCGGCGGCGGCCAGTGTCGCCATCGACAACGCACGCCTCTACGAGTCCGCCCGCGCTCGCCACGCGTGGATCACCGCGACCCGCGACATCACCACCGAATTCCTCGCCGGCGGCGACCCCGACGACGTCCTGGCTCATCTGGTCGAGCGGGTGCGCGGGCTGACCGCGTCGGAATGGACATTCTTGGCCGTCAGTCCGAAGCCCGGCATCGCGGCGCAGGAGATCACCGCGCTCGAGATCACACAGTCGGCCGGGCCTGCCATCAACTCCATCGGACCACAGGTCGCCACCCACGGCACGCTGGTCGGTGCCGTCTTCACCAGCCGGACCCCGGTATGCGTCGACGACAGCCGCGACGCCGGAATCGGTGACTATTCCTACAATGCCGGACCGGCGCTGCTGCTGCCGCTCTACACCGCCGAGGCGACGCTGGGGGTACTGGTGCTGATGCGATCCCGCGAAGCCGCTCCCTATAGCGACGAGATACGCGAGTTGACAACGACTTTCGCCAACCAGGCCGCATTGGCCATGCAGCTCGCCGCCAGCCAGCAACGGCTGCGGGACCTCGTCGTGCTCGGCGACCGCGACCGGATCGCGCGCGACCTGCACGACCACGTCATCCAGCGGTTGTTCGCGATCGGATTGACACTGCAGGGAACCATTCAGCGCAGCCACAGACCCGAAGTGCGGCAACGCATTTCCGAGGCCGTCGACGAACTTCAGCAGGTCGTGCAAGAGATCCGCACGTCCATCTTCGAACTGCACGGCGGCGAGGTCCACGCCAGCGGGCTGCGGCATCGGATCGCAGACACGATCCACCGGCTCACCGCCGGCAGTGGCATCAACACCTCAGTTCGTATCACCGGGCCGCTGACAGTGATCGAGCCCGGACTGGCCAACGACGTCGAAGCAGTGTTGCGCGAGGCGGTCACCAATGCCGTCCGGTATTCGGGCGCCGACCTCCTCACCCTCGTGATCGGTGTCGACGACGAAGTGACCGTCGTCGTCGAGGACAACGGATGCGGCCTGCCGCCGGGCATCACGCGCCGCGGTCTGGATAGCCTGGCCGCCCGAGCCACCGAACGCGATGGCCATCTCGACATCTCCCCGGCCGCGACAGCCGGGGACGCGGGACCCGGTACCCGCTTGACGTGGACCGTGCCGCTGAAGTGATCGCTCATAGGCGTTCGGACACCCCCGGAAGTGCCCGACGCCTATTTCTGCTGCAGCAGAGACTCACAACCAACGCGCTGCACGCAGGTCTTTGTTCTCTCGACACCGGTGCAGCCGCAGCGCACGCTCGAGACAACGCTGGAGAACGAGGGACATGATGAGTTATCGGGTGGACGTCTGCGAGGTAGTTCCGCAAGCAATACTGCGGATACCGCGGGAGATCCGTCCGGATCGCCTCGGCGAGGACATCGCCAGCGGCATGCGCGAGCTAGCCGCGGTGGCGCAGCGGGCCGGGCTGACCGCCAGCGGCGCACCCACGCTCACCTACCAGCAGCAACTGCCACCGAACGAGACGGCCGTGGGCGACTTCGGGGTCCCGGTCGAACCGGGTACTACTCTCGGCCCCGCCTCAGGCGCGGAGGTTGTCGTACTCCCGGGGACACAGGTGGCGCGCACCTGCCACCGCGGCAGCTACGACAGTCTGGGATCGGCCTACCTCGCGCTGCACGAGTGGATACACGAATCCGGCTATCGGCCGATCGGCCCGCCCACCGAGGCGTACTTGATCGGACCCGATGAGGTGACCGATGCGAGGCGGCTGATCACCGAGATCCGCGTCCCGGTGACGCCGCCGCCGTCGATTTCGGTGCAGCTGGATGCGCCGATCGCCGACGCCGTGCAACGGACCCGGGAAGCATTGCAGCAGCAGGGATTCGACGTGCTCACCGAGATCGACATCCAGGCGGACCTGCGTGAGAAGATCGGTGAGCACCTCGACGGCTACGTCATCCTGAGCACTTACAACCCGCGCCTGGCCTATCGCACTCTGCAGGCCGATCCGGAGGCGGGGTTGCTGCTGTCGTGCCCCGTCGTGGTGCGGGCGACGGCCGACGGCACGATCGTCGAGGTCGCCGACCCGACAATACTGGTACAGGCCACCACACAATCGGCGCTGCGGACGATCGCGCAGGAGAGCCGCCGGCTGCTCGGCACGGTGTTGGACAACCTGTGCAAGCTGGCTCCGACCCGGCCATGATCGTCGGTGAATGTGACCATCGACCTGTCACTGCGAGGCCGAAGGCAGTAGGCGTGCCCGCTCCCGCGGCCGATGCTGACGTTATGACAGCCAACGAACCCGTGACGACATCGCCGGTCCCGGACTACCGGACCCTGCGGATAGTGCTGCGGCTCGCCGGGCGCGCGCCGTCGGTGCACAACACGCAGCCGTGGCGCTGGGTCTTCGACGGCGTCCGACTGCATCTGCACGCCGACCCTGATCGGCTACTCCCCGCTGCCGATCCGAGCGGACGCCAGCGGGTGATCAGTTGCGGCGCGACGCTTCATCACGCGCGCACCGCATTCGCCGCGCACGGCTGGCACACCAACACCATCCGGCTGCCCGATCCGTACCGTCCCGACTATCTGGCCGTCATCGAATTTCGGCCATGGACCACACCGCCGCCCGGAACAACGACCCGCTCCCGCGCCATCGATCAGCGCTATACCGATCGGCTGCCGATGCTCGAGCCCGCGGCTTTCGACGGCATCGCTGCCGCACTACGCCGCCTGGTCGCACCGCACGAGCTGGAATTCGACGTCCTCGAGGCGGACTTACGTCCACGGCTGGCCGCGGTGTCGGACACCGCCGCCGCGGTCCGCCACGACGATCAGATGTATCAGGAGGAATTGCATTGGTGGGCAGGGCATCCCGACACCCCAGAGGGGGTGCCGCCGGCCGCGCTGGTCTCGGATGCGGAATTCGCTCGCGTCGACGTCGGACGGGCCTTCCCGTCCGCACCGCATTCGATGCGCCGCGCGACGCTGACCGACCACGCACGGCTGGCCGTGATCAGCTCGTACGGCGACGCGCCGTCGCAGTGGCTGCGCGCCGGCGAGGCCCTCTCGGCCGTACTGCTCGAATGCACCGCCACAGGACTGGCGAGCTGTGCCCTCACACATCTCACCGAACTTCCGACCGGCCGGCGCACAGTGGCGAGTCTGCTCCCCCACTCGACCGTGGCGCAGGTCATTATCCGTATCGGCATGGCCCCCGACAACGAGCCACCGCCCGCGCCCACACCGCGCCGACCGCTCGTCGACATCCTCGAACTCCGCTATTCCTGAACCGTCCGATTCTATCGCCTCTCCACTCTCGCCACGGTACGGATAAGATGCAGTTGGCATACTCCGCACCGCCGACAGGTCAGGAATGGCTACATGACCGAAGATTCGGGGGGCGACTCCCATTCGGTACATGAACCCCTGTCCCAACTGCGACTGCGGGAGCTGATCACCGAGGTGAAGGACCGCGTCGACCAGATCAGCGATACCCGCGACCGGATGGACGGCCTGATGGAGGCCATGCTCACCGTCACAGCCGGCCTTGATCTCCCGCGCACCCTCACCTCCATCGTGCACACCGCCATCAGCCTGGTCGACGCACGCTACGGCGCGATCGGCGTGCGCGGCCACGAACACCAGCTCAGCGAATTCATCTACGAGGGCATCGACGAGCCGACGCACGCACTGATCGGCCATCTCCCGGAGGGACACGGCGTACTCGGACTACTGTTCAGTCAGCCCAAGGCAATCCGGCTCGAGAACCTCGCCGACCATCCCGCATCGGTCGGATTCCCCGCACACCACCCGCCGATGCGGACCTTCCTCGGTGTTCCTGTCCGGATCCGCGACGAGGTCTTCGGCAATCTCTACCTCACCGAGAAGGCCGGCGCACAGCAGTTCACCGACGACGACGAAGTGATCGTGCAGGCCCTGGCCGCGGCCGCGGGTATCGCCATCGACAACGCTCGCCTGTACGCCTCCGCGCGAACCAGGCAGGAATGGATCGAGGCCATCGGCGCTCTGACCACCGAATTCCTGGCCGGAAACGATTCCGACGAAGTCCTCACCCACCTGGTGCGGCGGGCCCGGCTACTGACAACCTCCGAGCAGGTGCTGCTGGCGATCGCCACCGACACCGACCTCCCGCCCGATGAGACCCCGGACCTTGTCATTACCCACAGCACGGCCGGCACCATCGAAATCGGCCGCAGACTGCCCCTGTCGATCAGCGCGATCGGTACGGCGTTCCAGCAGCAGACAGCAGTGCGCCTCACCGATATCCGCGATACCGGCATTGCGGACCTCACCCCCGCGCCCGGCCCGGCGCTGCTGCTTCCCCTGCATACATCCGAGTCGACGTTCGGCGTTCTGATCGCCCTGCGGGCCGCCGGAGCCGCCCCCTACGACGACGAAATCCTGGAATTGGCAGTGGCTTTCACCGATCAAGCCGCGCTGGCCATGCAACTGGTCGAGAACCAACGCCGGATGCAGGAGATCGACGTACTGACCGGCCGTGACCAGATCGCCCGTGAACTGCACGATCAGGTAATCCAGCGAGTGTTCGCCGTCGGCCTGTCACTTCAAGGCACCGTGCCCCGGACCCGGGTTCCCGAAATACGGGTGCGACTCACCAACGCCGTCAACGACCTACAGGAGGTCGTGCACGAGATCCGCACGTCCGTCTTCGACCTGCACGACGACGAGGCATCGAGCCCGTCGCTGCGCCTGCGCATCGAGACGGCAATCCGGCAACAGGTCGGCGATAGCGACGTGCGCACCTCGTTACGGGTGAAGGGCCCGCTCTCGGTGGTCGACCCGGAACTGGCCGACCATGCCGAGGCCACGGTGCGCGAAGCGGTCAGCAATTCCGTGCGCCACTCCGGGGCTACGTCGATTGATATCGAGATCTCCGTCGACGACGAGCTGACGGTGACGGTCAGCGATGACGGCAACGGCATACCAGAGGACATCACCCCCAGCGGGCTGGCGAATCTGGCGTACCGCGCCGAATCAGCCGATGGTCGATTCACGGTGTCCGCGGCTACCGCATCGAATCCCGAGCGCCGCGGCACTCGACTGGTCTGGTCGGTGCCGCTGCGCTGATCGCCGGACTGCGTTATTCCGCAATGTTTTCGGCGCTCCGCTCACGCACGACGACGATCGGGCACTCCACCGCCTGCAAGAGTGCATTACTGGTGGAGCCGAGCAGCATCCCGGCAAAGCCTCCGCGACCGTGGCTGCCCACCACGACCAGTTGCGAATGCTCGGATTCTGCCAGCAGCGCGCGAACCGGCCTGTCGTTCACCAGGATCCGGCGGACCGCCACGTCCGGGTAACGCTCTGACCGCCCGGCCAGGCTTTCGGCCAGCAGCACGTCCTGCGAACCGCGCAGACCTTCCCAGCGTGCAACAGACAGCGGCAGCTCGCCTGTGTCACTCCAGGCATGCAGGGCGGTCAGGCCCACCTTTCGCCGCGACGCCTCCTCGAACCCGAGCTCCAGGGCGGGCACACTGTTACCACTGCCGTCGACACCGACCAGCACCGGCTGGGCCGCCGAGATCGGATCGGCCGCCAAGGCGGAGTGCACAACCACGACCGGGCAGTGCGCGTGGCGGACCACAGCGGTGCTCACCGAACCGAGCACGCCACGCTGCAAGGCACCCACACCCCGGCTGCCCACCACCAGCATCCGCGCCCGCCGCGAACGGTCCAGCAGATACGCGATGATCGGCTCGGCCGTCACCTCCCCGCTGATCTCCGGCAATTCGCCGCCGGTCGCTACTCGTGCAATACGCTTGGCCTCGGCCAGCATCTGCTCCCCGTCCGTCTGCATCCGGTCGACGTCGGTATCGGTGAGCATCGGCCCGGGACCCCAGCCCATCGGTAGGGCGATCGAGATGACCAGATGCAGCGGGCACCGATACAACACCGCATCCGCGGCCGCCCACGCGGCGGCGCGATACGACACAGCCGACCCGTCGACCGCCGCCACAATCGGCGGATTCGGATCGGACGGTGGCATGGGTTGCTGAGTCATAGAGTTCTCCTCACCGCGTCCTGGACACAACGACCTTCAGCGCACCGGAATCACCGGCATGCGCGAAAACCTCATAGGCACTGGCGAATTCGCTCATATCGAAGCGGTGGGTGATCAAGTTCGACGGATCGAGCCGACCGTCGCTGATCAGCTGGATGAGGGTGGGCGTGGAATTGGTGTCGACCAATCCCGTGGTGATGGTCAGATCACGGATCCAGATGCGTTCCAGGTGCAGCGTCGCCGGGACCCCGTGCACCCCGATATTGGCGAGATGCCCGCCGGGTCGCACGATCGCATCGGTGCTGTCCCCGATCACCGGGTCCGGGACCTGTTCCCAGCCGGACCGGCCGGGGCCGTGATAAACCATCGCGTGCATGACACTCCTCAGTTGGTCATCGGGCACCCTCAGGGTCGCGTGCCGCCATGGGCGTGCACAGTGCCGAAGGACCCCCTTGATCGAGGCATTCGCCGCGACCACCGGAGACTTCATCTTCGGCTGGTCTTTGGTCCCGCAACTCGATGACCGAGAGGCCGCCGGACGGAATGAACCGCAGATCCGTCGACCGGACCCGGCAAGACCATCGTGTACGAAGTGGTATCGAACGGCAGTCTGTCCTCTGTGACCTACTACGACGCCCTGTCCGCGGAGCAGCAGGACATTGACGTTCCCGCGCCATGGTCGAAGACCATCGACAACACCTCCACCTACCCCATCGCAGGACTCGGTGCGCAAACCAACGGAACCTCCGTCACCTGCCGGATCACCATCGATGGTGTAGTAGCTGACGAGAAAACCTCCACCGGCAGTATGCGGTCGTGGACTGCGCTGCATCGGCGTCGTGAGGCGATGGACCGGCGATCGGCGAAGCCGATCAGCACTCGCCGGTTCCCTCAGCGGCTCTCGGTTACGGCCTTCAACCGCGTGAGCCCCTTCTCGAAATCCCCGCCGACGACTCGGTCCATGCTGATCACGAAGCCGAACAGTCTGAGCAACAAGTTCTTTCGGCCGGTCATACGCCACGTTACCGCGGTGGCATCGCCGCTGGGTATGAGCAGGAACGTCACCTCGTTCCGATTCTTGAACGGCTTGCGGAAGGCGAGGTCGACCGCTACGCGACCAGGCTCGGACGCGGTCACCGTCATCGCCCCAGCGCCAGCCTTGCGGTTGCCCTCCCAGTCGTAGTGGGCGCCCGCGCCCGCATCGGGACCCGAGTAGGTGCGCTTCACATCGGGATCGGCGTCCTCCCAGGGCGACCAGTCGCGCCATTTGTGGAGATTCTCGATTCGCGACCGCACTTCACCCTCCGGCGCGGCAATAGTGATTGCGCGTTCGACGACGAATGAGCTCGAATCGGTCATGCGTTCTCCTCTGGCAGATCCGACTGAACCTTCTGTAGCAGGAATTATGCGCCGATCGTAAGAGCGGCAGGCGCCAGCCCCTGCCTGCCCGGCCGCACCGAAGCGCTCTACCGCTCGCTTATCGGGCCAAGGTCCGTGGTGGAGGCATAGCCCCGGGTCGAGATGCATGGTGGCGCAACCAGAGTCGGCGTAGCTCGTCGGCGCCCCACACGATGAACGGGAACGGAACTACCAGTAATAGTTGGGTGGCAGACAGCGAGGCGGTGCCCAGGATCGGGTGCAGGAACGGTGTGTAGACCAGGGCAAGGGCGAAGACGATCTCGGCAGCGATGCCCCACAGCAGCGCCGGGTTGGTGAAGACGCCGATTGCGCGCAGTGACGCGTGGTCGGTGCGGGCGGCGAATGCGGTGCCGATCTGGCAGGCAACGATGCCCAGCCACGCCACCGTGGTGGCCTGCTGGTACGAGTGATGCAAGGTGGTGCCGGATCCGGTGGCGTCGCCGAGATGCCACCCGGCGTGGTGCTGCACGAGCAGGAACCCGGCCATAACCAGGACCGCGGAGATGGCGCCGAGGAACGCCCAGGCGCGCAACAGCATTGCCGGGCGGATGATTCCTTCCTTACGCGGGCGTGGCGGCCGGTCCATCAATCCCGGTTCAGCCGGCTCCCGAGACAGCGCGAGCGCGGGCAGAATGTCTGTGCCCAGGTCGATCGCGAGGATCTGCAATACGGTCAGTGGTATTGGTATGGCCCCGCCTGCCAGGGCGAACACCAGGAACGGCACGACCTCGGGAACAGCATGGGTGAAGATGTAGAGGATGAATTTGCGAACGTTGTCATAGACTCGCCGGCACGGTGGGCCCTGATGATCGCGCCGGCGACCTGTGCCCGGGCACCAGAGTGCGCGCCTCGACCTCGACCGGGTTTCGGTCACGCAGGACGTGCGCGTGGGTGGGCAGGTAGGCCGCCAACGCCTCCACCGCGCGTTGCGCCTGCATTTCCTGCACGAACGCGAATCCGGCGTTCAACGCGATCACGGCAACGATCGCCGCCGCAAGCACCGGAGTACCGGTCACCAAGGCCAGCAACGCCGCGACGAACAAGACAAGAGCAAGCGGGTGAGTGATCTGCTCGAGCAGTTCACGCGGCCACTGCCGACCCGAAGGCCGCGGCAGCTCGTTGGGCCCGTACACCAGCAGCCGCCGCTGCGCCTCCCGCTCGGACAACCCCGACTCCGAGGTTCGCAGGTCGCGGAACAGCACGTTCAACGGCTCCCGCGAATCGGTCACCCCGGCCGCAGGATCCACCGGTGCCTCACCCAGGACCATCACCGCCCCATCTCCCCGCAGGCCCGGGTCAGCGGTGCGCATCGGCTGCCATCGGTGGAGCCGGCCAGGCCCGGCCACTGACGCCGGTAACGTCATCGCCGGGACGGCCGGTCCGACGCTCGTCCGCCGTGTCGGTGCTCATTGATCGGGGTCCCATGTCCAGTCGCGTATTTCCGGCAGGTCCTGGCCGTGGGTATTGATGTAGCGGTTGTGTTCGACGAGCTTGTCGGCCATCGTCTGTTTGAGGTAGTCGCCGGTCGCACCGAGCTGCGGAAGCCGGTCGATGACATCGGTGACGAGGTGGAAACGGTCCAGCTTGTTCTGCACCCGCATATCGAACGCCGTAGTGATGGTGCCCTCTTCGTTGTAGCCGCGGACATGCAGGTTGCGATTGGTGCGCCGGTAGGTCAGGCGGTGGATCAGCGTCGGATAGCCGTGGAAAGCGAAGATGATGTGCTTGTCGGTGGTGAACAAGGCGTCGTAGTCGCGGTCGTCGAGTCCGTGGGGATGCTCGCTGGCCGACTGCAGTCGCATCAGGTCCACGACATTGACCACGCGGATCTTCAACTCGGGCAGGTTCTCCCGCAGTATCGTCACCGCCGCCAGCACCTCGAGGGTGGGCGTGTCGCCACAGCACGCGAGGACCACGTCCGGTTCGGCGCCCCGGTCGTTGCCCGCCCATTTCCAGATGCCGATGCCCTCGGTGCAGTGCACCACCGCGTCTTCCATGCTCAGCCATTGCGGCATCGCGCGCTTTCCGGCGACGATCACGTTCACGTAGTGGCGGCTCCGTAAGCAGTGATCGGCAACGGAGAGTAAGCAGTTGGCGTCCGGCGGCAAGTAGACGCGCACGATGTCGGCCTTCTTGTTGACCACGTGATCGAGGAAGCCGGGGTCCTGGTGGGTGAAGCCGTTGTGGTCCTGCTGCCAGACATGGGAGGCGAGAAGATAATTCAGTGAGGCGATGTTGCGTCGCCAGGGCAGGGTCGCGGTGACCTTGAGCCATTTGGCGTGCTGGTTGAACATCGAGTCGATGATGTGGATAAACGCCTCGTAGCAGTTGAACAGCCCGTGCCGGCCGGTGAGCAGGTAGCCCTCCAGCCAGCCTTCGCTCTGATGTTCGCTGAGCATCGAGTCCAGCACTCGCCCTGAGGGAGAAAGTGATTCGTCGCCCTCGACGATGCGCGCGTCCCACTGCCGGTCGGTGACCTCGAACACCGCGCCCAGCATGTTCGACAGGGTTTCGTCGGGGCCGAAGATCCGGAAGTTACGGCGCTCCCGATTGAGGGCGACCACATCGCGCAGGAAGCTGCCCAGCACCAGTGTGTCCTGTGCCTCCACCACGCCGGGCGATGCCACCGGAACCGCGTGGACACGGAAATCGGGCATCCGCAGATCACGCAGCACCACCCCGCCATTGGTATGCGGGTTGGCGCCCATCCGCCGCTGTCCCACCGGTGCGAGTGCGACCAGATCGGGCAGCAGGCGCCCGGCTTCGTCGAACAGCTCGTCGGGTTTGTAGCTGCGCATCCAGGCATCGAGAAGTTCCACATGGCCGGGATGCGCCTCGTCCACCAGCAGCGGCACCTGATGGGCTCGGAACGTGCCCTCGATCTGCACGCCGTCGACCATCCGCGGCCCGGTCCAGCCTTTGGGAGAACGCAGCACGATCATCGGCCAGCGGCGCCGGGTGGTATCACCGGTGCCGCGGGCCTCGCTCTGGATGCGGCGGATGCCCTCCACGACCAGATCCACGGTGGTGGCCATCAATTCATGCATCTGCTGCGGGTCGTCGCCCTCGACGTAGTGCGGCTCCCAGCCGCAGCCGCGCAGAAACTGGTCCAGTTCCTCGGGCTCGATGCGGGCCAGCACCGTCGGGTTGCTGATCTTGTAGCCGTTGAGATGCAGGATCGGCAGCACGGCCCCGTCACCGATCGGGTCCAGGAACTTGGTGGACTGCCATGCCGTTGCCAGCGGCCCGGTCTCTGCCTCGCCGTCGCCGATGACGCAGGCCACGATCAGGCCGGGATTGTCGAAAACGGCGCCGAAGGCGTGGCTCAGCGAATACCCCAGCTCGCCGCCCTCATGGATCGACCCCGGTGTCGTCGGGGCGACATGACTGGAAATGCCGCCGGGAAAAGAGAATTGGGTGAACAGCTTCTTCAACCCGGCCTCGTCCTGGCTGACGTCGGGATAGATCTCGCTGTAGGAGCCCTCGAGGTAGGTGTTGGCCACCAGCGCGGGCCCGCCGTGGCCGGGACCTGCGACATAGAACATGTCCAGGTCGTACTTGGTGATTGCCCGATTCAAGTGCACGTAGATGAAATTCTGCCCCGGTGTGGTGCCCCAATGCCCCACCACCAGCGGCTTCACGTCCGACAACGCCAGCGGACGCTTCAATAACGGATTGTCGTACAAATAGATCTGGCCGACCGACAGATAGTTCGCCGCCCGCCAATACGCATCCATGCGATGCAACAGTTCCGGTTCCAAAGTTCGGGTCACCATCAGGTGCTCCTCACATCCACAAGCTACGACGCGGCCAGGCTTCGCTCCGTGGCGAGACCGTCTCCCCGACCGTATTTCCCGCGCTGGCTCAGCTCGAAGAGGAATAGGGCATCAGCTCCGAGGCCGACCGGCACGCGAAGCCGCCCCCGGTCAGCGGAGCATCGACCACGTAGTAACGCTTGTCGTCACGAGTGGGATCAGGCCGTTCCGCAGCCACGGTCGACGGCGCCGTACTCGTGGATCACGCCCTCTATCGACACCCCAGTCGCGCGGCAATCTTTCTGCGATCGACACTTGCAGCCCCCGGTAGCAGCAGTGAACCGATCATCCCGGCGAAGGGATGTCATCGGTACTGCATCGCCCACACGAAACTGTGTAAACCCGCTACGACGCCGGTGCCAGCGCACAGCTCGGCCATACCGGCGAACGATCGCAGACGGCACCACATCGCCGCCCGATCGAGCCCGTGGACAGCACAGATGCGCCGGAGCCTAGCCTTGGAGCAGACATCCGCGAAGTGCCGCAGGCACCGGTCGTGGATCCGCCGGCGAAGAGGCAAACTTGGAATAAAGGTTGGAAAACGTCGCTTCCAAGTAGTAGTCCGAGAGAGGAAAACACCCTTGAGCAGCACAGATACCAACTTCCGTATCGAACACGACACGATGTGCGCTCACGATCGACGCTAACCTGCCCTTTTAGCCCAGATCCATTGGGAGCCAGGAGATTTCGATCTCCCGGTGGTTCCCGGACTGTCCCGGGTGTTCCCTGGAGTTCCTCCGATTCCAGGCTTGAAAGTTGGAATCAAAACGGCACTGACGTTCCCGGGAGTTCCCGCGTTGAAGGCTCCGCTCTAGGAGAGATTCAGTCTGCTACAGGCGGCCCACCGACGAGCTTCGCGGCGTGTCGCATGCAAACCGTATCGGCGTGTCTTGCCAAGGTGCAACATCACGGCAATCGCCTGGCCCCGCGCAGGCGGGGCATCCGTTCGTGTCGGCCCATCGCACAGCCAGCTGATGCGGCAGACAACGTCGCATATCGAGTTGGCCCCTCCGCTGTCTTGGCCTCCGATCCTCAGCGGGATGACCGACGCCGAGCGCAACTTCCACCGACAGCGGAGATGTCAACTCTGACTGGCGGCTGCGCATCCTGTCGACGACAGGAGGTACTGGCCGAGCCCGCCTGAGGCGGATTCACGTGCAAATGCCCCAGAACTGAACCCTCTTTCACTCAGTGCTCGGAGAGTTCACCACAGACCCCTGAAATGCCGAACGCTCCCGGCTCGTAACCGAGAGCGCCAGCCCGAAAGGGGGGCGATTTAGCCGATCGCCGCCGCCGGTGGACTCTCCAGCACCGACCCCCATCACAGGACCAGGCATGCTGTATGAGCCCAGGCCCAAGGGTACCGCGCACCCTGCTCCCGAGACAACGGGATCACCATGCGTCGGGTATCCCAGGCTTCCCGGAACCGATTCCCGGGCCGCGAAAGCGCCCATTTCGCCTCACCACTCCTCGAAATTTCTGCTGGCTCTCGAGCGGGTGATGTACCAACGACAGTTCGTATTGATTGACCAGGACAACTCGTGCCTCGGCACGGTCGACAGTCTCGACGCCGCCAGGCGCGCGATAGCCGACGGAACAGCGGCGTCGGCTGGCGGCCGCACTTCGCGGTGTCTGCTTGTCGCCGACATCGACGCCGAGGTGCCCGAGGTCGGAGATGCGTGCGCCGAGCCGATGGTCGCCTGGTGCGACCGGCACGGATTGCCGTATCTGTTGCGCGACAGCGGACGATCAGGTGGCCGTCATTTCATCGCGCTGGTCACCCACCGCGCCGTGCCGGTTGACGAGTGGGCGCAGCTGTGCCGGGACATGTCGGACCGATGGAACGGTGTGGTCAGCGACCGCACCGGGATGGTTTTGCGGCTCCTGACCGCCCAGCACAGGCTCGGATTTCCGGCTCCGGTGATTGCCTGCACTATCACCCCGCGAGCAGTGCAAGACGCGCTGCAGTCGCTATCTAGCACGCGCCGCCCGAAAATGGCGGGCCGCAGCGAGCCGAAGGCGGGCACGCAGTCCGGTTATCGCCGCGACGATCACCAACGGGCCGACGATCGGTCTGCCAACGAGTACGGCCTCACATGCGCGATGGTGCGCCACGGCTTTACTCGCGTGGCCGCCTGGGAAGAGATCGCCCAGCTGGCCGGGCATGCTGCCGAGCGCGGCGCGGCGTGGTTTCACCGGTATTACTGGTTGCCCGCGACGACAGTAGTGTCCGCTGAGCGGGGACTGTCTGAGGATGCGGCGTGGGCGCTGGCACAGCAGGCGTGTCCAGCTATATGCCGCCGACACGGCCGCCGGTGGTGGCGTGGTCTGTGGGACCGTGCTGTCGCCGAGGCTAGGACACCCCGCCCGCGGCGCTATCACCTTCCGGGCGACGAGAAGTACACGGCCCTGGCCCCGGGCATCCCAGAGGAAGTCGCAGCAGTGCGGCGCGGCCTCGCTGAGGCAGTCGAAGTCGAGTGCGCCGATCTGGATCCGCGGCGACGGCGTAGCGCTAGGGCAGCGTTCCACCATCTCGCGATGGCAATCGTGCAGCGCGATGGGTCGATGTCGATACGTCATTTGGCCGAACGGTCTCGGCTGGATCCGAGCACTGTCCAGGCTGTGTTGCGCACGGCTACCGAGCGAGGGCTGCTGGTGATCACCCGGTCGTACAGTGGCGGATCGCGTTCTTGCCAGGCATACGGAATAGGCTTGGCTGCAAAGGTCTACGTTGCTGCGGCACGCACGATCGCGTCTCCGCACACTAGCTGTAGCACCCCTCCCCCTCCTTACGGAGCTGCGGACCCTGCTCGCCTCGCTGCTACTTTCGCGGCTGCCAGGAAACGATGGGCTCTGCATGCCGACGCGCTCGCAGTATTGGCGCCCGGTGAGCGCCTGGCCAATAGCCAGCACCCAACGGCAAAGCTGCTGCGGTCGTTGTGGTTTCAGCAGACATGGTGGCAGTCCCTTACTAGTCAGGAGCAGGAAAAACGTCGTTGCCAGCGGCGCGCTTACCTTGGCAGGTTGCACCTATCCGAGCGGTCTGCGTGGTTCGACTGGCTACACCGGCGGGCGGAAATAGTAGCCGCGAGAGACCGAATCGCCACGCACACTGCGGATCCGGGCGACGAGTACACCGTGCACACCGCGCCGCTCACGGTCCATCGCGGTCTACACGACCGCAGCGGGATACGCCGTCACCGCGCGCGACACGGCGCCGTGCAAAGTCGTCGTGGCGCACATCCCCGCCCCTTAGCAATAGGCCATGGCCACAACAATTTTCGCACCGAGGAGAGAGCAATGAGCGACCTGAACGCAACCGCGCGAGAGACCCTGCGTGAAGCAAGGGTGACCATCGCGGAATGGAAGCGACGAAACCATATGGGTGTCAAGTGGTTGGGTGACGAGTGTGGTTGCCCCGATGACCGGTGTATCGGCTTCCATCACCACGGGCCCGACGATTGCGGATGTCTGCCCGCGCTGCTGGCCGAGGAGCGATGCCAGTGACCTGGACCCCGCGCCGCCGTATATGCCTGCCCTGGGGATTCCTGCCAGCCGGACGGCGGGTCCGTGCCGCGTGCTCGTGCGGTGTCACCACGACTCCGCGCGTAGACAGGGACCGTGCGCTCCAGGCGTTGCTGGCCGAGCACGGTTACACCGAGCCCACATGCGTTTTGTGCGACCGAGATCATCTCGAGGGGCAGTCGCTGCACCAGTGGAATGCGGTGCGCAACCAGCGAGTCGAGATCCTGTCCGACGAGTACGGGCCGTTCATCGTGTGCCGCGGAATGCCGCTGTCGTGCCGGGACGGAGCCGCCCGGAAACAGCTGCGCCTGGACAGCAACGTGGCAGACGCTTTCGGATTCGCCCTTCCCCGGCCGAGGTTGCGCCTGGTCTATCCGCTCCCCCGATTTCGCCAGCAGCCCGCGGTGTAAGGCCACGGCCGCAAGGGTTTTCGCCTCATTCAGGATATAGGAGAAACACGACATGAAGAATCCGCCGTTCCAAGACGGCGCAGTCATGCCAGCAGAATCGGACCTCCGGGACGGGACCGAGACGACCGTGGACTCGGTCACCGTGGAAAACCACGAGATTGCGGCTCTGGCTCACCGAGTCGCGACCGCCCGAGGGAAACTACCTCTCCAAACAGATCCGGCGCTGTTCGCCGAACTGTCCGAACAGGAGATCGCGGCCGAACGCAAACTCGCCGAGTGGATTCGGTCTCAGCGCCGCCGCCAGCGCAGGCGGGCGGTGTCGGCCGAGCTGGCGGCCGAGAAGCGTGATCGCCGAGTCTCGCGGGCACTCAAGCGCATCGATCAGGCCGATACCCGGTGGCACCGCCGGGCGATCGCGGCGCGCCGGCGCCTATCGAACGCGGACGCGCGACTCGCACAGCTGTATCGGCGCGCCGATTGGTCCTCCCGGGCCCTCATCGGCGTCGTCGTGCTCGGGATGCTGTGGGCCGGGGTGAACGTACAGCACAACCTGGTACCCGGGGGTGAGATGTCCAACCCGCTGTACTGGCTCAGCTATGGATTCGAGGCCATGATCTCGATTCCGATCATCACGATCATGATCGTGTCGACGACGGCGGCACGGTGGGGGCGCGAGATACAGCGCGGCAAGGTCGTGCTTCTCGAGGCCGCGCTGCTCGCGGTCACCGTCGCGTTGAACGCGGGTCCACACCTGACCGCCCGCGAGCCGGCCAGGGCTGCGGAGGCCGCTGTCGCACCCATCATGGTCGGCGTCGTGATCTGGCTGCATGCCTGGACCTCCACCCGCTATGCCTCGCTCATCGACGCGGCCGGAACCGCTTCGGCCGCCGATCCCGTGGACGTCATAGCTACGCGCGGGAAGCAGATTCCGAGTGGCGGTGAAGCAGCGACGTACGCCGAGCGACACGTAGAGCCGGGTGCTACCGATACCGAGCACCCCGGCACGAATGCCTGGCACCAGCCATCGACCTGTGCATCCAACGATCCGAACGTCGCACCGCCAACTCGGCAGAACACCGTCATCGCCGCGCCGCGAGCTACGTATAGCGCGCAGCACGTCACCCCGTCACCAGCCACGCAGATGACCTGGAAATCGGAGATTGATCAATCCGACCCCACAGAGCAAGCTCGCGAAAGCGGCCAGGCCAGCCCTGCTACCTACACCGAGCCCGGCTTCGAAATCGGATATCAGACAACCGGCACAGTCCGTAGCGCGAATGCTCACCAGCCGTACGGAGCCGCCCCTTCGACCGTTACCGCTCCGCAGGCAAAGACCGGCGAGCAGTTCGGCGACGCTCACGAGGACTCGCTCGCTATATACAGCAACTACAAGTCGGCCGACGCTCGAGCGGATATTCGGGATCTGGCTGCCGAGGTTCACCAGCGCACCCGTGCTCGCAAGCCGATCGACACCGTGGCCGAAGTGATCTGGCTTCACAAGTCCGGCAAGGGAACTGCGGCCCAAATCGCCCGGAAGCTACGACTGAACTTCACCAGCGTCAACGGCTGGATCACGACCGCTGAGCGAATCACCGCCGAACGTGACGCCGTAGTAGTCCAAATCCGGCGTGTCCAGGCCGAGTGACCCCGCGCCAGCCTGCCCAACCGGACTCGCGTTCTTCCGCTGTGACACCGCTGACGAGCAGGAACGTCAGGTGCCCGCGGTCGAAATCATCCCGAGGGCAGCCGTCGCCCAAACGACCGCGGCTCCATCGCCGAACAGCCATTGAAGGACTCCAGTAATGAACTTGTACGAGAATGCGTATATCCCCGCCGGCGCCGACATCGACACGATCATCAGCCAGGGCGATGAGCGCGAGTTGACAGCGATCTGGAACACCTACCATCGCGTCCAGCTCGACCGAGTAGCCCTCGCTGGTATCCGCGACGACGATGCTCCTGTCAGTGAGGGCTCAACGTTTACCGGAACCGAAATGCGGCGGATCTTCGCCGACCAACTGGCAGAGCTCGCAACGGTAACTCCGGCGCAAGCCCTCAAGGCCAACCACCGCCTAGTCGATCTGCTCACGGGCCGCCGCTGGTGGGTCGCGCGCGACGCGCGTGAAGCGGGCGACAGCTGGACCACCGTCGGAGCCATGCTCGGAATGACCGCGCACGACGCGCACGACTGGTACGCACGGAAGATTGCGCAGCAAGAGCGGTACGTCGGGTCTCACGACGGCGCCCGCGCCCGCGCTGTACTCGATGACTGACGCGCGTGAATTCCAGCGAAATCATGGTGCGCCAGGCGGATCCTTACCGACCAGCTGCCATCGATTGCTACGGTCATCCATCGCACTCGATGGCACCCACATGTTGTTCCGCGCCAGCGCGGGATGCTCCTGCAGAATTCCTCCGTATGACTCCGGCATTGACCATTTCTACGGCCACACGCCCGACGATCCGGTGATGTCGCCAATCAGAAACTGGCCGAACCGATTTCACGCCGGTGCGGACCACCGACCGGGTCGCAGCGCCAGATTGTGACGTCGGGAACAACTGATCAGCCGACGTTGACGGCTGCTACCTCCGGCGCACGGGTTGGGGTGCTGACGTGGTGCACACCGGCGTCGAGTCCTGCAGGAAGGTTCAGCGCGTGGAGTCCCGTAGCAAGCTTGCTCGCCATGTGTTCGAGCTGGTCCGGCGTGATGTGCTTGCCGAAGGCTGCGGCGTCGAGTAGCTGGCGACGTACCTCATCGATCCGCTGTCTTGCCAACTCGATTGTCGTACATGCGGGCATGGATCAACCCTAACGCACTCGAACAAACATTCGAATTAGGGTGTTAGGGTCACGCCGTGACTCGTGTAAGCGCTGAACTTCAGGTGCTGCTCGCCGATGCGGTGCGCACCGCTACACACTCCCATAACCCGCCATACGGGCGGGCACTACTGATCGAGGAGATCCTTGGCGTGGTAGAGAACGCCCTGGTCGGCCCGAAGTACACGAGCCTGGAGCGTCGCACCGTCCGGCAAGTAACGTTGGAAGCCATGAATCATGGCAGGCGGATGTGTCCGTAACAGCGACATAACCGTGCGGCGCAGCGCCCCGTACTCCTTGAGTGCCGCCGCCAGGGCGTTCTGGCGGCCTTGATACAGACAGCTCGCCGATCAGCAGCACGTGGCCGAACTTCAGTGCCCCTGCCCGGAGACACATCCGGATGTTGATGGGATCTGCCGGGTGATTCGTTGGGAGCATACGGTCGGTGTGCCGAACGCGGCCAGGATCGATGTCACGGCCTCGTCGGGGTCGTGGTCGGCACGGCAGGTAAACAGGTCGACGTGTGCGGTGTGGTGTTCGGGCCATGTTGATACGACAAGGTGAGACTCGGCGAGGATGAGAACCGCTGTGGTGCCGTGGGGTTGGAACGCCACGGGCAGAACCCCGAGGACTGTGCAGCCGAGGTTGTCGGCGGTGGCGTGCATGGCGGTGAGCAGATCGATGGTGCTGGGTTCGATGGTGCAGGCTGTGAGGTCGTACACGCGGTGGATCATGGAGGTTTCCTGACGTTCAGGCGATCCGGCGGCTGGGCCGCCTCGCTGCGGGGCTAAGCAGATCGGCGAGGTAGTCCACGGTGTAGGCGCGATGCAGACGGCGCGGTTCAGTGGCCCATCGGGTGATTTCGGCCCAAAGGGTGTCGAGGGCGGGTTCACCGAGCTGGCTGAGCAGGATGTCCAGGTTGAGGAATGCTTCGGGAACGTCGGCATAGGCGGCGCCGTAGCGCACGTAGAGCGTTTTCGAGAGCTTGCCGCCGGAGCGGTCGAGCACCATCGGGCTGAAAATGCTGACGGGCCATTGTTGAGGCGGGATGCCAAGGGTGGCCAGGGCGGGGGCGAGAACATGAGCGTGCCAGGCGTTTCCCCAGTCGGCACCGTCGATGGAGATCGAGCATGCCTGATAGAGGTCGCGTTCGGCAGCAAGCAAGAAGCCCTTCTGGACCGACCGCACCGGGGTGTTGGCGTCGTACCAGCCGTCGGTGCCGGTGATGTCGATGGTTTCGCGGTAGCGGCCGTGGGTCGGGCAGTACGAGCCCAGCTGTACGACGCCGTCGCTGGTGCTGATGGTCAGGTGCTCGGCGGATTTTTCCATCAGCCGGCACTGCGGGCAGCGCGGGCGGATCCGGATGATTCCATCGGCGGGGGCAACGATCGCGGCGAACTGTTCAGGCTGGGAAGCGATGCGGTGCAAGCATTCCCGCACGGGTGGCAGCTGCTGATAGACGGTGGTGTAGGGCCGGAATTCGTAGCGCACGCTGCTGCGGGCCGCAGCCCACGCGAGGAGGTGTTCGAATCCGGAAGTGCGGGTAGTGGGGTCGAGGTGGCCGGTGTCGACGAGGTCGGCGACGGTTCGGGTGTAGTCGTGCCCATCGATGACCACATGTTCGGCGGGGGCGTTGTCCAGAGCATCGAACACCACCGTGGCGGGCAGGTCGAGGTCCTCGGCGAAGTGGGCGGCCAGGGCGAACACCGTCAGAACGGTCACCACGGTGCCGATATGAGGTGCCCCGTTGAGTTGGGCGGCGGTGGTGATCCGCAGTTGGCGGGTGTTGCGGGCGGCGGCACGGACCAGGTCGGTGTTGTCGCTGGTGAGGTGGGCTATGCCGACGGGGGCGAAGATCAGCTCGTGGCTGGGTGCGGGTGTCATGGTGTTACCTCCTGTGGTGTCCGGCGTAGATCCATACGGCCGGGAAATCCGGGTCGGCGCTCTCGACGCGGGACAGCACCGTCAGCTCGACTCCTGCCTGTGCGGCGGCGTCGCGATAGAGCGCTGCGGTCAGGGCGACTCGCCCGGTGTTGTTGCAGGCCACCCAATTCGCGCCGGCTACTGCCCCACCCGGGGCCAGCAGGCGGTGGATGTCGGTGAAGGCATCGGTGAAATGCTGTGCACTGCTGCATAATCCGAGGAGCCCGAACTGTGTGACCAAATCGAAGCCGCCCACGGCCAGGCTCGGGTGGCGCGATAGGCTGCCGGTGAGGCAGTCGGCTTGGACGCAGTCGGTCAAGGCACCGCATCGGTCGGTGAAATCGGCGATACCGCGGCCGCACAAGCGCAGTGCGGTGGTGTGGACCGGTCGCGGCGCCGCAGTGCGAGTGAACTGGCGCAGGATCTCCAGCCGCTTCGTGTCGATGTCGACCGCGGTCAGGTGCGTGGGTTGCAGGGCGATCGCCCACAGCATCGCTTCGGTTCCGCTGCCCAGATCCCCCCAGCGGCGGACCGGCGGAAGTGCGGCCAGCACGGTGAGGATGGTTTCGGTGCCTTCCCCGAAGCGGAACTCACCGGTGTAGTGGCGATTCCAATAGTCCTGGGCCGCAGTCGACTTCGACACAGCCTGGTCAGCAGTCATTGCTCCCCCGTTCTGGCCTGTACCTCTGATAGCCCGCCCCGGCCGGGAAGCAGATGCACGTCGGTGAATCCGGCGGCGGCCAAGCCCGTACGAAGGCTTTCGGGGGTGAACAGTGCGAGGTCGATCCCGGTGGTGTGGAGCGCGGTGCCGTGCTGGTCGAGGTATTCCAGATCCACGTGCAGCCGGTCACCGAAGTGGCGCTGGCGCCGTCGCCGGACCCACTCGGCGCCGGTCGGTAGGTCGCGGTCTGGGATCCAGGTGTCCTCGAGCTGGTCGGGGTCGTAGAACCGCGCGCGATCGATGGTGCCGTCGTCGTGTCGGCACAGCACTTGGGCCAGGACCGTGACGCCGGGGCCGGCGATCGCGGCGCGCAGGACGGTCAGCGTGCTGTCCAGGGTGTATTGGTGGGCGAGTTGATTGAGTGCCGCGTTGGGGATCACGACCAGGTCGATGTCCTCGGGCAGTCGCACCTCGTGCAGATATCCGCGCAGCGGGGTGATCCGTTCGGTGTCCACGCCGACATCGCGGGCGTGCGTGATCGCGGTGTCGAGCATGGCCGCATTGGCGTCGACCAGCGTGACCCTCGCATCGGCGGCGGTGTAGGAGGTGAGGAAGTGTCCACTGCCGCACGGGATTTCCGCCACATGCGTGATGCCCTCGAGCAGGCGGGGCAGCCGACGGGGTTCCCCGATTCCTGCGGTTTCGGCGCGGGCGAAGCGCGCGCGGTCGGTGTAGGTGTTCACCACCGCGGCCGGGCCAGGTGTTGCGGTGGCGGAGGCTGGTTGGCTGTAGAAGGTGGCGTGCTGCTGGCAGATCGGGTGCACGAGTCGCCCGCCGGTGGCGATGCGGGCGCTGTCGATGGCGGGGTCGGTGGCCCCGGCCAGCGCGACGCGGGCCAGCCTGACCAGGTAGGGGGCGATGCGGTCGGTGTAGGCGGCGGTCGCGGTCACCGGCACCAACGCCGGTAACGCATCCAGCTTCACATGCAGGATCCCGCCCACGGTGCGCGGCGCGTCGCCGGGTTGCTGCACCGGGCCCGCGGTCGGCAGGTAGCCGCGACCGTAACCGCAGGTGGCATCGACGATCACCGCGCCCGGCCGCATCCGGGTCAAATCTTCGGCGGTGATCATGGCCGGCGTGTCGTAGGTGGAGATCAAGATGGCACCGATCACCAGATCCGCGCTCGCCAGCGCGGCCGTCCTGGCCGCGAGAGTGTTGACCACGACCTGCGCCCCGGCGGGGGCGTGCTCACGGTAGCGGTCGGCCGATGCACTGGTGTGGGCCAGCACGCTCACCTGAGCTCCGAGGGCAGCCGCGGTATCCGCGGCCGCGGCGCCGACGTTGCCGCAGCCGATGACCACTACCTGTGCTCGCGGTGCACCCGCCACCGAGGCCAGAAGCACACCGCGGCCCCCGTGGTGGGCTTGCAGTGCCCAGGCGCCGTGCAGGACCGCTTGTGCCCCTGCGATCCGGCCTCCAGCGGTGGCTAGGGCGAAATGCCCGTGCTCGTGCAGGAATTCGAACGAATACGCTGTTATCGCGCGCTCGGTGAGCGTGGCCAACAGATCGGGGCTGCCTTCGGCGTGGAACAGCGCCGCGATCGACTGCCCCGGCGTCAGCCGCGCTAAGTCGTGCGAGTCCGGCGACTTGTAACGGACCACCAGACCGGCCGACCACACCGCCTCCGGATCGGTGAAACACACACCAGCAGCAGCTAATTCGGCATCATCGAGGTAGACCCCCGCCCCGATGCCCTTCTCCGACTGCACCCGGAATCCGCCGTCCCGCAAGGCGAGCGCTACCGATGGAGTCAACAGAGTTCGCCGCTCGGCGGGGTCTGTTTCGCGGGGAAATCCGATCGTGCGTGTCACTGCACATCACCTCCCGGGTGTTGGGGCCCAACGCAATACATAGAGGATCCGCCCCGGCGGCGAGGTGAGCCAGAACACGGCCGGGCGTGCAATTGCGCACCGTCGCATCGCAATTTCGCACCCGAACATCGCAAACGGGATGTACTTGCCCGCCCGTGCCGGGAGCCTGGCCGGGGATTAGACTGCGCGCCAAACGAGCTACCCCGCGGGTGGGCGGGGTGCCATGGCTGAAGGGGAGACGAGTGCTGGATCTGTTCGACGACTCCGACATCGACATCGAGCTGCCGGTGCTGCGAGTGCTGATGTCGCTGAACCTGGAGTTTTATCAGCTGATCCTCGCGGGCCAGAAGTTCCACGAATTCCGCAAACGCTACGCCACCAAGGATCAACGCTCGCAGTGGTTCGTGTACCTCACCGCACCAGAGGCACGCCTCGCACCGGTCATCGATCTCGACGTCCCGATCGTCGATACTCCGGACCGTATCGCGGCCATCGCCGAACATGGCCGTGCCGGGAACGGCGCCTCGGTCGCCGACTACCTCGCCGACCGCGCCGAGGGAACCGCACTGCCGTTGCGTCACGTGCGTGAATACGAGGGGTTCACCGGTGAGCAGTTGGCCGTCGAGCTGGGGTCCTGGCATCCGCCGCAGGGTTACATCCTCATCGACCAGCATCCGGACCTCGCCGCGGTCTGTGATCGTCTCATCACCGGCCAGATCGTCCGAGAGCTCCCGGTACGGCCGCCTGCACCGATATCCTGACCGCAGGAGCCGACAGGGGGTGCGATGACACGACGCCACCGCCGGGGGGCATCGCCGGTCGATGATCAGGACGTGTCCCCGCTGCGGCAAGCCCGCAAAGACCACAGCGGCGCCACCCTCGAGCAGGTGTGCGCCGACCTTGACGAACACGCGCCGAACGGGTCTTCCGGTGTGCACCCCAGCATGCTCTCCTCGTGGGAGCGTGGCCTGCACATCACCAGCGCCAAATACCGCACACTGTTGTGCGCCTACTATCAGCAGCCCGAGGCCACGCTGTTCGCCCACCAGGATCTGGCCGTCGACGCAGACTCCGGCACCCCGCGGCTGGTTCTGAGCCACCAGGATCTGCACCACGCCATGCTCGCGGTCACCGACACCGCCCGCCGCTACCTGGCCGTCACCGGATCACGCTCCCGCAACACCGGTCACCTCGAAGCCATCGAATCCGCACTGGCCCGCCGACCCGACCTGGTGCACTACAGGATCTTGTTCGGTCGGCCGCGACACCGGCTGCTCACCGATCACCTGCTGCGCCTGCTTGAGCTGCGCGATCCCGAAGACCGCAGCCTGGGCATGAAGACCCTGCACATCGCGATCATCGAGACCGACATCCCCGAAAAGTTCTTCATCGCCAACGAGGGCAACGCGGTCATCCCGATTCCCTCGCTGACCTCTGCGGAGGGATTCGACTCCGGCGTCGTGCTCGGTGTGGCCGGGGCCAGGCTCATCGACCACGCCCGCCAGCTCTACGCCGCCGGCCGTAGGCTGGAAACTCCGCACGCCCTCGAGGAACTCGGAGCGACATGACGACCGCCGTCAACCCATCCGCAGGGAGGTCGACCATTACCGCCGACGACGTGCTCGCTGCCGCTCACCACGACCTCGACTCGGTCCTTGCCCTTACCCGCGAACTGATTGCCATCCCTAGCCGCGGCGGCATCGACCCCTACACCCCGATCCTGGACCACACCGCAGCCTGGCTTGCCGCCCATCACCTGCCCGCTCAGATCTTGCGCGACACCACCGGCGCCGCGGTCGGGCTGGTCTCGGAAATCCACGGCCGCAACCCCGGGCCTCGCTGGGTGCTCAATGCCTGTTTGGATACCGCTCCCTTCGGCGACGACACCACATGGACGCACTCGCCCACCACGCCCGTTCTCGACAACGGGTGGCTCTGGGGCAGAGGGTCCGCGGACAGCAAGGCCGGGGCCGCGATATTCGGGCACATCGCCGCGCGCGTGTACCCGCTGCGCGACCAGCTCGCCGGTACGTTGGTGCTGCTCTACGACGTCGACGAGCATACCGGCGGATTCGGCGGCGCCCGAACATATTTCGATCGCCCAGACATCCGCGCCGATACCGCCGGAGTGATGATCGGCTACCCGGGCCTCGACAAAATCGTCATCGGCGGCCGCGGGGTCCACCGCGCATGCCTGCACGTCCACGGCATCGCCTCCCACGCCGGATCCAGTTCCGCAACCCCCAGCGCGGTCGCCAAAGCCGCCGATCTGATCGGGCGTCTAACCGGCACCGAACTCCCCACCGCAGCCGACCCCCGATTCCCGCTCCCCGCGAAGGTGACCGTCACCGCAGTCACCGGCGGCCAGGGCTACTCGACCACCCCAGACCTGTGCAGCATCAACGTCGACATCCGCACCACCCCCAGCTTCACCGACACCGACGCCGACTTCCTTCTGCAACAACTGGTCGTCGAGGTCGACAACGGCTGGCCCACAACCAAACCCACCCTGATCGAGGACATTCAACGCTGGCCTCCGTATGCCCGACCGGACTCCCCACCGGCCAAGGCACTGCTCGATTCGGCGCGGTCCTACGGTCTGGCCGTGACTCCGAAGATTGCCGGGCCCAGCAACATCGGAAACTATCTCGCGGGTCTGCAGATCCCCGCAACTGCCGGATTCGGTGTCGACAAGCTCGGCGAACACGCCGTCGACGAACGGATCCGCATCGACTCCATCCCCGTTGTCCAAGCCGTGTACCACAGCGCGGCACTTCACCTCCTGCGGTCTGCTCAATCATCAACGTAGGCAACAGGTCCGGAGCAGCGTTGATCCGGGAGTCGATGAATGTAGCCATGCGCGATAAGCCGATTGAGGTCTGGGGACTGGGGCGTATCGTGCACGACGCGCGGTACGCCCTGTCGCTGGGGAATCGACTCGCGTATATCGGGTCGCGTGCTGGTGGCTCGGTGTGGAATGCGCTGGCCAATGTAGCCGCGCGCGGACACGGCACCGGCGGGCTGGGCGTCGCCGGTGACGATGCCCGCGCGGACCTCGCCTTGGCCGACAACTCGACACTTGGCATCGACATGACCCGGATCTACCGTGCCACGGGCCGCCCGACTTTGACCATGCACAATTTCCCGGTTCCGCGCGCCGGTCAGAGCCACGAGTACCGCACACGCCCACGATGTCCGATCTGCTCCGGACTGCCCCGATCCGCTGTTCTCGACGATGGCGCCGAAATTGTCGGTGGCGCAGCGCGGGTGCGCCTGGGCCCGGCGGTTCTGCTGGTCGACAAGATGACCAACCGCACCACCAGCTGGGCCCGCCAGCTGCGGGCCCGGGGATGGACGGCTGCCCTCGACATCGGGTATCCGGGATATCTGTATCCCAGATCCATCGGAACCTTACGTGCTCAATTGAATTCATTCGACGTGATCGTGATGCAAGCGACTGTGGCACGTTTTCTGGTCCGCAGGCTCGACGACAGCATCGCCGTATTGGCCGAGCACGCAGGCGCCGTTGTGGTGGTCTCCGAGGGCGCACACGGACTACATGGATTTGACGGCCGCAGCACAAGCGCGAGTGGGTTCGAGGTGGCGGCACCACGCTGCACGGTCATCGATACGCTCGGTGCGGGCGATGCGCTGATGGGCGGCATTATTACTGCGCTAGTGGATTCGGGCCACCGCCATGGCCCGATCCATGCCGAGCCAGCCGCCATACACCAGTGGTGTCGGCAAGCGGTAGACGAATTGCCCCCGGTGCTGGCTTCGGTCGGCCCCCGCGGGCACCTGCCCGGTGAACCAGTCTCGCTCCCACTGGATGCGGGAGGTAGTGAATGTCGCATCTGCGGAGCATCCCGAGCCCCACAGCGTGTATTCGCTTGATGCTCGCCAAGGTCGCGAGGTCGGGCACCCTACCCGCTATGGAAGACTATGGGACATGGCAAAGGTCCGGCTGGGTGTGCTCGTCTCGCACGGTGGCTCAAATCTTCGCGCGCTACACCAAGCATCCCTGGAACCGGATGCCCAATTTTCGATCGAGAGCGTGATCAGCAACAACAGCGGATCGCTCGGGCTGGCCTATGCACGTGAGAACCGGATCCTGACCCAGCATCTGTCGGGGACGACGCACCCCGATCCCGATGATTTGGACGACGCCATCCGCGTCATGTTCGTCGAGCAGTCAGTCGACTGGATCGTCACCGCCGGCTACATGAAGAAGCTCGGACCGCGGACCCGCAAGGAGTTCGCTCCCCGAATCATCAACGTTCACCCCGCACTTTTGCCTCGCTTTGGCGGCGTAGGCATGTTCGGAAATCACGTTCACCAGGCCGTTCTCGATTCCGGATCCCGGGTCAGCGGCCCGTCGGTCCACCTCGTCGACGACGAGTACGACACTGGCGAAGTGATCGCCCAACTCGAAGTGCCGGTCCTCGATGGCGACACCGTCGACACGCTCGCTACGCGTGTGCTCGCCGCCGAGCACACGCTCCTGCCGCTCGTCGTGCAGCAGATCGCGACCGGGCAGCGCCTGTTCATGCACATCCGGCCCTGACCCGGCGCTGCTCACGGCCCAGCGTGGTCAGGACAGGTGTTCGGCAGCGAAGGCGATGAAATCGACACAGTTGCCCAGGCAGGCCAGGTCAATCGTACGGACAGCCGGGGTAGGGCCCCAGCCCCCGAAGCTCACAAAAAACGCATCGTGCTCGACACCGCGGGGGTTGGTGACCAGTCCCCAGTCGTCCCCGCGGGAGTGGTACGCGCCACTGACGCGGACATCTATGCCGACGGCGACCGCGGCGGGAACCAGCAGGTCCCGTAGCAGGGCGTAGAGATCAGGTTCGACGCTATATCCGGCACCGTCGCCCGAGTGCGGCACAACCAGCGCGCCCGGCTGGGCACCATGGATACCTTCGCGCAGCAGGCCGTCGTGAAAGATGCCGTCGACGAAGATGATTCGTGCCTCGGGGTGGAGTCGGTGGAGTAGGTGCGGGAAGGTTCGGGAGAAGTACGTCTCGGGGCGGTTCTGCTCGCCGTCGGACAGTACCACCGCCACCGGCAGTCCGGCGCGAGTCAGGCGCTGCGCGGCATGCAGGGCGATGACGGTGCCGACCCGGTCGTCGATTGCCTTGCTGGTCAACAGATCCCCCTCGGCAGTGGCAGGGCGGTGGTAGACCGCGCGGTCACCCAACCGGATGTCGCCGCAAGTATCGGCGATCAGGAGGCCCTCAACCATCCGGAGTTCGGCTTGCCCCAGTGAGATCGCCTGGGTGTCACGCACGCCGATCATGCTGATGTCGGCGCGGTCGAACCCGGCCGGGAGGCGGTGGCATGCGGCCAAGGTGATCTGCGAGGGCAGGATTGTCGTAACGCTGAACGATGCCTCGTCCAGGTGGGCGGACAGGACAAACGCTGCGGTGTCAAGGTCGCCGACGACGAGGTTGCCCGCAATCTGTTGCGGCAGTGGCAGTGCGAGCCGGGTGCACAGTCGCTGCACCGGCCCTATGAGTGCGCGGGAGACGAACTGCTGGGGCGCATCACACGCGAGCAGCTCACGCAGATCGCCGACTATCTGATGGTCAAGAACAGATGTCATACCGGGCTTTCCAATGTCAGAGGGGGTACACGTGTAGCCCGCTCGCCCCCTCGAGCGCGCGGGCCACACTCGCAGTCAGGGCTGGGTGGTCGAGGGAAAGGGCTGCGGCGCAACGGTGTCCACAGTGACGGTGTTGTGCTCGGTGCGCCATTTGATGCTGCACCCCAGAGAGGGTTTCTGTTCGGCGGGTGCGGGTTTGCGGGTGAGCATGGTCGCGATCGCGGTCTTGAGGCTCTCGCCGGTGACGGGCAGGTAGTTGCCGGGGCGGCTGTCATCGATCTGCCCGCGGTAGTGGAGGTTTCGGTCGCGGTCGAACAGGAAGAAGTCGGGGGTGCAAACCGCGCCGAAGGCTTGCGTGATGGCCTGGTCGGCGTCGATCAGGTAGGGAAACCGGTACCCGTAGTGCTCGATCGCCGCGCGCATGCCCTCGGGGCCGTCGTGGGGTTCCTGGGCCGGGTCGTTGGGGTTGATTCCGATCGTGGTGATGCCGACGGTGGCCAGGTGGTCCGTCAGCTCGGTCAGGCCGTAGGCGACGTGCTGGACGTAGGGGCAGTGGTTACACAGGAAGATCACCAGGGTGCCGTTGATCCCGGTCAAGTCGGCGCTGGCGTGGTGGTGCCCGTGGGCATCGTGCAGGTCGAATTCGGGCATGGTGGCGCCGAGGTCGGCTGGTTGGGAGGTGGTTTTCACCATGGTGGTCACGCCTCTCGCAGGGTGTAGTCGGTGAGCAGGTCGGTGTACAGCGCGCACAGGGCTTCGTCGGTGTCGCGGGTGAGGTAGCGGGGTTTGCGGGCACCGGGGCCCTCGCCGCTAACGGTGGCGCGCACGGTGTCCATGTACCGTGCGCGCACGGCGGTTTCGATGTTGACCTTGCAGACTCCAGCGTCGATTCCGGCGCGAATCTGCTCGGGAGTCACCCCTGAGGAGCCGTGCAGCACGATCGGCAACCCGGTGGCCGCGGCGGCGGCGGCGATCAGTTCGGTGGCGATCGACTGGGTGCGGGTGCGCATACCGTGGATCGAGCCAGCGTCGAAGCCCAGGATGTCGGGTGTGCATGCTACGGCGAATCGGGCGATGGATTCCACGCTCAGGTCCTCGACGGGCGTGTGATCATGATCGACGTGCCCGAGCTGGCCGAGCACGAATTCCAGTGATGCCCGGCCCGCGAGGTCGTGGTGCAGGGCCGCTGCCGCGGCCAGGTACGTGCCCGGGGTCAAGGCGCCTTCGTCGAGGAAGTTGCCGCCAGTGAATCCGGCGTCGACGGCATTACGCAGGTCGGCAGGATTTTCACAGTGGTCCAGGTGCAGTGCGTATTCGACGCCCGGGTACCAGTCGGCGACGAGTTCGACCAGGGCGGCGGTGGCGGCGAATCCGAGATATTCCGCGGCAGGCACCGAGTAGGCGATGATCACCGGGCAGCCGGTGTCCGCGGCCGCCCGCATCGCGGGGTGCAGAGTATCGAACGTTTCGACGTTGAACGCGCACAGCGCTTTTCGATCACCCAGGTCGTCGAGTAGTGCGGTGATGGTGTGTGGTCTATTTCCCATGAACAGTCTCCTGGTGGTGTTCGGTGAACAGGTGGACGCCGAGTTTGTTGGCGGTCGCGATCTGCATCCGGCCGTCGGCCAGGCGGCGGGCGGCGAAATTCAGGCCGACACCGCTTTGGTCGTCGATCAGCTCGACGACTGCGCGGCGGCGGGGATCGGTGTGGACGCCGACCCGGAACAGCCGTGGGGTGCCGCGCGGGTCGATGTCGTGGTCGGGACCATGGGCCTGCCACCTTTTACCGGTGATCACCCACGCATCGACCGGCTCGGCGGGCATAGCGGGCAGCACGGCCAGCGCATGCAGTTGCGAGGTGCTTCGATCCAGGCAGTAACGCTGGTAGAGACGACCGGATGCGGTGACCTCAAGCAGATCCCACCGCCACAACCCGCGAGCGTGCGGGCTGGCGCCGAACAAGCTCGCCGGACCACTTGCGCCGATCTGGTGGGTGTGAATTAGGCACACATCCCCCAGAGTCTCTGTGGTGTGGCCGTTTTCGTCGATCTGCCGCAGCGGGCTCCAGTGCCACGGGCGGCGGATGTCGCAGCCGGGGGTGTAGATACCGGTGGGGGTGAGGATATGCGGGCGCTCGTCCTCCAGGGCGCCGACGCCCAGGCCATGCCAGCTCCCGCCGTGCTCACCGACCAGGTGCTCGGTCCACGCCGTGTACGGGTCGCAGCCGGGCTCGTACCAGGCGATCCGCGGACGGTCAGAAACGGTGACCAGCCCGCGCGTCCCCGAGGTATCGAGCTCGGTATACACGGCTGACTCGTAGATCCCGCCCGCGGTGACCTCGCAGCCGGCCCACGGTCCGCGAGCCGGTCGATGCTCGAACCATCGGACCGGGTCGCGGTGCATGCCGACCGACAGCAGCGAATCGGGTCCGCCGCCAGGGTGGCGGATCGGCCAGTCATAGGTGGCGGCCTTGTATTGGGGTGGGAGGCGGCTAGTTTCGCGCAGGTGCGCATGCGGGTCCACCCGGTGCTCGCCCCCGCCCCACGGTGGGAGCCACGCATCGGCGATCGTCCGGAATGTGGTGGGTAGGCAGGGTGATCGATCCAGGTCCCACCAGCTGTCTCCGGCGACGAGCTCGTCGCGGCCGTCGCCGTTCATGTCGGCGAAGGTGCACGACTCGGCCATGAACTCCCGGGTGAGGGTGGTCCGCTGCCACCGCGAGCGTGGGTCGATCACCAGGTTCCTCCCTCGATGACACTGTGCGCGTGAATGAGTCGCCCTTCGGCACACGCGGCCAGCGCTTCGGCGCCGGTGACATCGGCCCAGTGCAGGGTCCGATACCAGGCGCGGATTTGCTCGGACAGCCCGGCAGTATCTGCGGGGGTGATGGGCACCCGGCGGCGGTCGCGGCACCCGGCGGTCACGGTGAGGGTGTCGACTTCGAGGCAACCGGCGCCGCTGTGCCACACGGGCGGGTCGAGCACGCCGGGTTCGAATCCGGTCACTGGGTCGTGCAGTGTGGTCAGCGCCGAGATTGCGATCACCGCCTGCGCGCCGACGCCGAAACGGTCCGGGTGCAGGGTGTGGGTGACGGCCTCGATCGCCATGGCGTGCTGGTCGAACCATGCGAGCTCGCCTGCGCTGAACAGCCCGCGCAGTGCTATCAGGTCGCCGCGGCCACGGGCCTGCAAGTAGGCCGTGAGGTAGCCGCGTAGCCCACCGGGGTGGGCGCGGATGCTGTCGCGGGACACGACCAGCCCAGACCAGCTCGGGTAAAGTGCGGATTGGATCTGCGCTTCGACCAGCCCGATGCGCCCGAACTCAAGATCGCATTCGAAGGGCAGGGTGACCGTGGTGTCCCCGACCGCGGTCCAGCCCGGCCCGGCGATCGTGGGCCGGTAGCCGCTGCGGCTGCCGATCACCATCGGGGCCGCGTACGGTCCGGCCAGATCCAGCAGTAGTGCCCGGTTGTCGTCCCGATTAAGGGTCGCGGTCTGCAAATCCTGGCTGTGCAGGTGGTCCGCGACCAGGTCGAATCCGACTCCTGGTGTGCCGGTGTCGAATATCCCGCTCACGTCCCAGCGGTGACTGCCGACGGCGAAGATCGACTGGGCGTCGTCGAAGGCGGGTGCATCGGCCACGGCGCGGCCGAAAGCGACCACGCTGACCACGCGCGGCCCCCCGCGCACCGCGTTCAAGGTTCCATCGATCGGGTCGCAATACAAGTGCACAGCGTGCGCATCCTCGACCGCGGGCAGCGCGAGGGTGGGGGCTCCGTCGCGAGCACCCTCACACCCGGCCACGATGACCGGGCTGTGTCCGTGGAGCTGGGCGAGGGTCAGGCGAGTGGCGATGGCCGCGGTAGCCGCACCATCCAGCAGGTTCTTCACCTGTGCCCCGAGGCCGAGATACGGGTATGCGGCTGAGACCGCGGTCGCGGCCGTGGTGGCTGCCAGGGCGGAGTGCGGGTGTGGCTCGCTCATCGCGGCCTCGCCATGCAGTGCGGGGTGCCGAATCGGCACTCGGGATCCCACGCAAGCATGCTCATTCTCGCAATAACCTTCTGCACAACATCATTCGCGAGGTCGGCGCGAGGGCTGGCGACGAGACGGACGTCGCTACACAACAGCTCGCGAGCAATGCTCAGGCCGTTGCTGGCGGCGGTGGCACCGGTTTCGACGCAATCGATCGCCAGATCGGTCAGACGTCCGGGATAAGCCTCGACCGCGCCAGCTACCGGCCGGATGCGGAACCGATCCGGATCGAGCAGGCGCGCGGACAGCCGTGGGTACGGGGTCGCGACGGTCCATGGGCACGGACCGCGAATATCGAGATCCGGCATGTGGGGTTCGGGAGTGAGCAGGCAAATACGGACGTGGTACCAGCACAACGGAATCAGGCTCCTGTACCGGCCGCCGTGTTCGGCCAGCCATTCATCCGAGGCCACCGCGACATCGACAAACCCTTCATCGATGGCCGCCGGAATGTCGGGGATCTTCAAGGCCAGCACTTCCAGATCACCTGCCGGGCGGTGAAAGACGTAACACCGCTCGGCATCGGGATCGGTGACCTCGAGCGCGTCCAGCATGTGCAGGCTGTGGTTCCACAGCCGCCCACCTGGCAGCGCGACCCGCATCATGAGGATGCCCGGAACGGGCCGGACCGGGCCGGGCGCAGCGCCCCGTGCACACCGACCTGGCGTCGCCCCTCATGCTGTAGGGCCCGGTCGGCGCACTCGGCGATATCGCATTCGGCGATGTTCGCCAGGCACAACAGCCAGTTGAAAAGCTGCCCGAGTTCTTCGGTGATCCGTGCCGGGCTCTCCCTGCGCCGGATCGCCTTGGCCACCTCCCCTACCTCTTCGGCGGTCCATGCCATCGCCCGGGCGGGCTCGAGACGCCCATACACCTGGCCGGCGGTGTGTTGCATCGCCCGCAGCTGGTCCAGGCCGGCTCGGGAGTACTGTGCCGGTGCGGGCCCGATCAGGGCATCCAAGTCGCCGTGGTGCGCCCAGTCGAACAGGTGGACCGCATCGACGCAGACCGCTGGCACCGCGGTAGCCAGACTGTGCAGGTGAGTGTCGTTGGCTCGGTCAATGTCTGCGAGCACACCCGCCCCGCCGGGCCCGGTCGTCACCGCCGCCAGCTGCGGGCCGCTCACACCCAGGTGCGCACGCAGGTGCGAATGGATCGTCTTGGGGCTCAGATAGGTGCCGGGGTCCTCGCACACGACCGCGACCGCGACGATGGTCACCGAGTCCACCACCGGTCCGGTCTGACGCCACAGGATCTCCGCGGCCACGATATGTGCGGTCGGGGTGCCCGAATTCGCGTCGACCAGCACATGCGGGCCCCGCAGAGTCAGCGGCTCGGTACCGGTTCCCTGGTAGCGGCTGGCCAACAGGATCGACCGATCCGCGCATTCGAGCGTGCTGGCGACCGGGCAGTGCAGATACATCATGCCGCGCAGATGAGCGACGAGCGCCAGGACGACATGGGTGACGCGCTCGCACACGGTCACCCAGTCCGGGGCCTGCACGTGCACGGCGAACTCCCCGGTCTGGTAGCTGATGGTCACCGGCTTCGAGGTGCGGACTGTGGTGTCCTGCGCCCAGATCCGTAGCGGTGCATTCACGACAAGGTCGACATCGAACAGGGTCACGATCGGCAGGTCAAGAACTTGGGAGATGTCCTCGGCGGTGGCGCCGCGTTCGGGCTTCCATGTCACTGTGACCCGGTCACGCCGGCCGGGTTTGCGGAGTGGGCTGGTCATACCAGCACTCCCACGGGCAGCGTGCGCGCCGAGTCCCACGCTGCTCCGGCCGGCTTGTCCGCCAGGTGTTCGAGCAGTTTCATGTGCTGGCGGTAGCGGTCGTGGTGCCGCTCGAGGTGGCGCCGGATTAGCAGGCGGGCAGTCTCGGTGCGGTCTGTGGCCATGTCGCCGCGGATCACTCGCTCGGCGAGTTTGCGGCCCCAGCAGTTCAGACGCAGCTGCCGGTCAGGGCCGAATTCGCCACGGAATTTGGCCGCTACGGGGAACTGATACAGCAACTCGGCCTCTGCCATCGCCACCAGCACCCCGTCCAGCGCATGCACATCGACCAGTACCGGCGCGGTCCATCTGGCCTGGCTCGCGATGACCGCCAACGATTCCGCCGAGGACAGGTAGATATTCGCGTCATACAGACCGCTGGCCCGAAACTCGTTGTCCCACAGGAATAAAAGCATCACTAGCCCGAGCGCGGGACAGGCGGCCAGATCCGTGTGGCACTCCGCGGCTAGCTCATCGACAGCATCGTCGAGAAACGACGTGGCCGAGACGGCCACGGGGTGGGCGATCACGACCGTGGATTCCCTGTCGGCCCACCGCCGTGTCTTGGACGACCAGCCCACCATGCCCGCCGAGAGGCGGTGCTGGGAGCGGTCAGCGGTGATGTTCATCCACGGCACCCGCAGATCCGGAGGCACTTGACGAGCCGGGATCATGGTGCGCTGCAAGGTCTTCGCGCGCCAGCGGCGGCGAGCACCCCCCGCGCCAGAAGCTAACGAAACGCTATTCGCTATCAATTAGGTTGCCTTTCAGGATGTTTCGTCTTGTTGACGGCCGGGGACGCAGTCCACCAGTCCGGCTCGGAACCGGCGCGGGCGCCAGCCGAGCTCCTCGGCGGCCTTGCCGTGCGGAATCTCCGCGCGGCGCAGTTCGACTTCCAGCCGGCGGGCGAGGGTGGGGCGGCCCAGCTTGTGGCGCAGCGCGGACCTGATGCGCAGCGCGGCAACCGATTCGCGGTGAGGTGCGCCCCGGTCGGCAAGCATGTGGTGGGCGTGGGCCCAGTCCCACCACGTCAGCCTCTCGTCGTTAACCAGGTTGTAGGTTTGCCCGCGGGCTTGATCGGCTGCGGCGGCCGTCATGACGGCGTGCACCACATCGGCATCGAAGACCGGGAATATCCGCCCGCCATCGCCCAGCACGCCGATGCTGCCCTGCGCGGCCTTCTGCAGATATCGCCGAGTCCAATAGGGCGAGGTGGGGCCGTAGATCATGCCCGGGCGCACGATCGAGAAATTCTTACTGCCCGCCTGGCGGTAGATGCGGGAAAGCTCCTGTTCCCCAGCATATTTCGACGACGAATACGGGTAATCGTTGTCGATGTGCGGCTGGTCCTCGGTCAGGGTCCGACCCGCGAAACTTCCGTAGGCCTCGATCGTGGAGACGTAGACCAGTCGCGCTCGCGCCTTGAGCGCGGCCTCGCTAAGCCACCCGGTCATCCACCTGTTGACCTCGAAGAACTCCGCTGGCAATCCGCTGCCCAGTCGCGCTGCGGCATGGATCACCACATCGGCGTCCGCCATTGCGCTCTCACAGGCTCCGGCCTCCATCAGGTCACCGGACACGACTTGGAACCCCAGTGCGCTCAACCGGTCGGCGTGGGAGTACTGGCGCACCACACAGCGCACACGCGCGGCGCCGAGCTGGCGGGCGTAGGCCTCAGCAAGCAAACCGCCGAGATAGCCTCCGGCGCCGGTGATAACGACCAGTCCCATGATCACCCCGCCGTGTTCAGTCGGCCGCGGGCAGATAGCGGGACATGATCGCACCCCAGACATCGATCGCCTGTGCGTACGGGCGAACCTCGTGGACCCGCAAGTACTCACAGCCCGCCAGCACCGACCACAGCGACCCCACGATGCTCCCGCCCAGCCGCTCAGCCGGTGGTACCGCGCTCACCGCCTCCACGAACTGCTTGCGCGAGCACGCCGACATCTGCGATACCCCGAGCTGGCTGAACTCGTGCAACCGCGCGAGCAGATCATAGTCGTGGAACGGGCGCTTACCCGCGCCCAACCCGACATCGATGACGATCTTGTCCCGGTCGATCCCGGCTGCGGTCAGGGTGCCGATCCGCTCGATGAAGAACTGTTTGACCTCGGCGACGACGTCGTCGAAATGCGGCCGGTTCAGTTTGCGGCCCTTGTGCCCGCCTGGGCCTTCCAGGTGCATCAGGAACACCTGCGCGTCGTGCTCGGCCGCGACACCGATCATCTTCTCGTCGAAGGTCATCGCGGTGACATCGTTGATTGCGCACGCTCCAGCCGCCAACGCCGCCGCAGCGATCGCCGGTCGGAACGTGTCCACGGTGAGCGAGACTTGCGGAAATTCCCCGGCGATCGCCTCCACCACCGGCAGCGTCCGATCCATTTCTTCCTGCTCGCTCACTCGCCGAGCCGCAGAACCACCCGACAGGCCCCCCACTTCGACATAGTGCGCGCCTTGCTGGATGTGGGTGCGGGCCACGGCCACCGCCGCGTCGACATCCGAGGCGATCGAGGTGGGGACATAGGAGTCCGGGGAGGTATTGATGACCCCGACGATCTTGACGTTGTCGTGCGGGAAGGCGATAGGCCAGCTGTTGTACATGCGGCGAATGTCCGATATCTCCATAGTGTTCCCTTTCGCTGCCGTGGCAGAACTGGTGTGCCCAGCTACTTCCCTGTCGCGATCCAGGGCCTCGCGATGCGGCGTCGAGCAGCATCGCGTGCAGCCGCCCCGTCGGGACGGCGAGTACGGGTGTAGACCTGTTGCCGCACAATCGAGTACGCCACACCAACAGCGATGGGAGAATGGGTTCGGCAGGTACAAAAACTTTGTACCCATGTCATGTCAACAAAATGTCCGGTACGAGCCGAAGGAAGACCGGGGCAGATCAGGTCAGTGCTGCATGCTCCACTGCGAGGAGTGGTCACCGGCGCGGATGGCGTCCAGGCGTTGACGCAGCCGACCGGCGTGAACCACCGAGTGGTCCGCGTGACGCAGCGGCCCGGTCAGCTGCACCAGATCCCGCATTCGCAGCAGGGCGTCGTATCCGCTCCAGGCCGCCAGGTCGTAGCCGTAGGCGGCGGTGAACTGGCGTGTCCATTCCAGGGTGCGCCCATAGCGGACGGTCGCGTGCCAGGTCGGGATCAGATCCACCTCACGCGGCCCGACAGATGCGTAATCCCAGTCCATCAATAGTGCCCGAGTCGGTTGAGTGCTGGTGTCCCACAACAGATTACCTGCCCATCCATCGCCATGGATCGGCCCGATCCCCAACTTCGAGTCCAGTCCGGCCAGCTCCTCGCGCGTGGCCGAGATCCGGGCGAACAACCAGTCTCGTTCCTCAAGGGTGATCGCCGCGCAGGCGGTGTACGTGAGGGTCGCGTGCAGTGATTCCAAAGGAATCCATTGCGGCAGCTCTATCGGCGGGGTCGGGAGGCGATGCAGCCAGCGCAGCAGATGCCCCAGGTGTTGCGAAGTCGGCAGCGATCCCTCGGGCTGCCGATAGTAGCGCCAGAAACTCACCGCGCTGTCCTCCACGGCCAGCGGGCGTCCAGCCGGATAGGGGGCGGTTGTGGGAAACCCTTGTCCGACAAGCCAACCGGTCAATTCATGCACACGGTCGGCGCGTTCGATACTGTCCGGGCCCGTAATCACCTTAGCCACCAGCTGTTCGGCCGACAACAACACGATCGTGTTGTTGGCTTCATGGATCACTGCCGCGTCCTGCGTGTACAACCCGTACCGCTCACCAGCGTGCCGCACCGCGGCCACGGCCGAGAGGTTCATGCCATCACCACCTGCCGCCGGTACTGGTTCTCGAACTCCTGTACAGCCGCACGACCGGCATACCGGGCCAGGCGCTGACGCACCTTATTCACCGCCGCCAATCCTCGGGCACTGGTGAGTCCTTTCATGGCGGGCAGCGCATCGGCTAGTACCTGGCACGCTTCATCGATATCGCATCCCGGCTCCACTGAGGTGGTGTCCGGTCGCGGCAGTAGCGAACCCGCCAGCGTCGAGGCGACCAGCACCCGGCGCCGATGCATACCGGCGGGACGGTCCAAGACCTGTTTCGAATGCCGCAATACTTCACTGGTGTTTCCGAGATCGTGTGCTGCATAGAGGCTTTCGGCAGAAAGTTGCTCGGCGCTGAAGAACTTGATCCATTCCGGTTCGCCGTCCGAGCGGGTGCGATCGAGCTCCCGCTCAGCCCGGTTCAATGCCGCCGCGCACGCGCCGACCTCACCCGCGAGCGCGTGCGCCCGCGCCAGCAGCGCACTGCACCGGGCCGCGGTCGACATCGAGCCGGCCGAGACTGCGGTCCGGTGCCCTGCCTCGGCCAGCTGCTGCGCGATGATCGGAGAGTGCAGGTAGTGCGCCTGCATCGACATGTCGGACAGGATATGCGCGCCGAGCACGCGTTCCCCGGCCTGCTTTGCCAACCGCAGACCCTGCACGTAGTACCGCTGCCCCAGGCCCTGACGGGCGGTGTCAAAGGACATAAATCCGGCCAGATCACACAATCGGGCAGCAGCGGAAAACAATGCACGCCCGGACTGGTCGTCATAGCTGCCACGCAATGTCGGATCAACCACCTGATGAAGATAGGTGACCAGGGTGTCGCGCACGAGACCGCCGCCAAGACGGTGATCGGCATCGGCGAACACCTGGGCCATATCGGTCATGATCGCCACGTCATTGGCCCCCACGTGCCGAGGTCCGGAATGAGCCAGAACCGCCGTCCCCGCCTCGTCGAACCACCGATCCACCGGCGCGATCGCCGCCGACCCGACCCAACCCGCATCGCGCACCACTGCGTGCCGCGCGACATCGGCCCGCCACAGATCGGTCGCCGTCTGAACCACCCGCGACGCCGACGCCCATACCAGCCCGCTGTCTGCGTCCGGACTGTCGTCGGCTCCGGCTTCGGCCGCGTGCAGCCGTGACCAAATCGCCAGCAACGCACCGTCGGTGCCCAACACCGTGTCCATCACCCGCGCGAAGCCTTCGGTCGGCCACCGCTGCGCCGCTTCGAGCTTCGTGATCTGTTCACGGCTCATCGCCGACACCCGGCCTGCTTCTGCTTGAGACATCCCCCGTGCCCGGCGCCAATGCCGCAACTCGGCCCCGAACAACTGAAGTGCCGCCTCAGCGCTCGCCGGATCCCGCACCCTCTTGCTCACCCTGTCCTCCTCACCTCGGATCCGTGCCGAACGTCCGCACGCCGCTTTACTCGACGGCCGCCCAACGGTGACACCAGACAAGTGTCCGACTCTCTTACCTGCGATGTCAACGCCAATGCCAGCGAATTACGCTGGTATGAAAGCCATTTCACTACCCGACCGTGACGACAGAAACAATGGGCCGCGCCCACAATCACGACGCCCCGCTCAGCGAGCTCCGGGCGGCTCTGCCCGGAAATCGGCTATTAGAGGAGTCGGTTTCGGCGCAGTCGTCAAAGATGCCGAGGGCGAGGTTCCGACCGGTATAATGTGAAGTAACGGCTACCCTTTTTACCTTGCGACATTTTCGGCGGTATCCATGAATTCTCATTGCCGTCCAGTTCCGATCGAATTAGTTTTCCTCATATGCACTGTCGCCTTTTCAGCTTGTCTTCGTGGATAACTCGTGCGGACTGCTGGCGATACCGGCAGAATTTCGGGTCACACGAATCATGCAGCTGCCGTACAGCTTGCGCCTGCGACAGCGTCATCGAGTCTGGCAGAAAGTAGCATTCACTCGAAAGCATTCTGATACCTCATCGTCGAGACCGGCGTCGGCCGGGTTGGTGTGCACGGCGGAGCTGGATGTCGTCCCGCCGGGGTTTCGGGGCCGCGGGTGTCTGACACCGACCGCCTCGTGCATATGTGCTGTGAGGCAACGGCTTTGAGAATTGTCGGCGCAGGTCCCGCGCCTTCTTCGTCCTCACTGCGGCTGCCGCCACCTAAATATTTGCGACACAGCGTTTTCTGTGTCTGGCCGCCGAGCGCGATGGCGACCGCGCTGACTACTACCGTCATTGCCTCCGAGCAAGTAGTTCCAGACCCGTGCCACCGAGGCGACCTCAGCATAGAAATCGTTGCTGCGCGCAGAATATGATCCGGAACTGATTCCCGTGGTCATCGCCGTCCCGTCGCGATGTACTCGGACACCACTTCACAACGCCGATACTCGGCATCTCCGTCTCCTCTACTTCTGTTGCTCGAATGGTCATGCCTGCCGTCTCGTCAGTGGCCTGTATTCGCACTGCCGGGTGACTTAGGTTGCCGCCGATACGGATTCGGTCTGTCAGGGGTGTCCGCTTCGCTGGGGGGTCCGGCCAGCAGCACGGCCACCGGTTCCCCCTTTTCGGGCCGATAGCAGCGGCGTGGATCCTGGGTCGGACTCGTCAGCGCCGCCAGCGGGAGCGCGCCTTCTTCTGTGACCACACGGCCGCGTCGCTGCAGCATCTGGGCCGCTGTCCCGATGTCCTCTGCCGACACCGTCACCAGTTCCAAGCTCACTCCCCGCCGGTGAGCCACTGTTCCCGGGGACTCCGCCGTGCCCGAGAGCAACTGTTGTGCCGCAGTAGGAATCGGCGTGCCATCTGTGGCCACCAGCACTACCTTGATTCCGAACTTGTGCGCGACCGCGACCGTGCCCGCCAGCAGCCCGTCGTCGTCGACCGGCCGCACCGGGATCAGCACGGTGGCGACATTCCACATGACCGTGTTGATGTTGAGCACCCATGTGCCCGCCCCGGCCGCGAGCAACCGATCCTCCGACATCGGCCGCAGCGCGTGGGTGTGGCTGGCATGCGCGTCGCGGCACGCGACCGGATCACCGGCGCGCACCACCTCCACGGTCACCCGGCCGCCGCGCAGCGTCCGCAGGGTCGAGGTGGGCAGCGGCGGCACGAACAATATGGCCGGAACGTTCTCGGTCGCTGCCGCCCACGCCCACGCCGCCGCCTGGGCGTGCGTCCCGGCAGCTACCGCGATTCCTGCCGCGGGCAGCGCCCCGGCCGTCCGCGTCGCCCGCAGATACCACAACGCGCCGCGGGCCCTGTACGACCCGCTGGCCTGTTTGTGCTCTCGCGCGAGCACTACCCGGCCGCCGCTCCAGCCCGGGAGCGCCGCGGCATCGATGTCCTCGTGGTACAGCGTCTTCACGACCCCAGCGATGCGGTTCCATGCCTCGATGACCTCCGGGTACAGATCGCGTTCTGTCATGCGGCATACACCAACTCGTGCATCCACGAGTCGAAGTCGGGGTAGTCCACGTGAGCACTGACCAGCATCTCGCGGCCGTCCGGGTCGCGACGCGTGCGCGCGTCGCGCAGAATCCGGATCCGTTCCGGCGCGAAACTGACGAACGGCTCACCCAGGCCCGCGCTCAAGGTGAGCGGGTCGTGCATGCGGGTCCGTGCGGGTGCGTTCCGCTTGCGCTGCCACGCCCACCACGCCGAAAGATTCGCCTCGAGCAGCCGCGCCCACGCCGGTGCCCCCGGCGCGGACAGCCACTGGGTCAGCTCCGACTCCGGCCAGATCGCGATCTCGTCGACATTCGTGTGATCAGACAACACCAGTCTCGGAGTGCGGGCCAGACGCAGCGCGACCTCCGCCGCCCGCTGATCACTATCTAAATTATGCGATGCCCGGTCCGGGCGCCGGTAGTGATCCAACCAACCCCCCATCTGCGTCACCCACATCGACTCGGCCAGATGCGGCGCCTGCATCAGCAGATGAGCGAGCTCGCCCATCGGGCCCTGCCCGACCCAGACCACCCGACCGCCCGCATCAGCGAGCAGATCCGCGAGATCCTCCAGCCGGCCGACCTCCCGCGCTGTGGCCGGTAGTTGGTCGTCGAGCAGGAATCGGTTTGCGCCCAGGTCGATACCCTCGAACACCGGAACTTCCGGGCGGTCCAGCAGGTCGAGCATGTGCCGCGTCAATTGTGCGCGCCGACCGCGTGTTTCATCGGAGGTCACCACGACCAGGTTCTCGCACAACCGCGCCGCGAGCACCAGCGACACGGCATCGTCGACGTCGTAGAAGATGTCCGTGCTGAACACGTAGACAGGTCCACCTCGTCCCTGCCCGAGCAGTCCGCAATCACCCACGACGGCTCCTCGATGCCGCTGCCGCCTCGACTACCTCAGCGAACCGCGGCAACTCGTCGGTGTCCGGCAGCCCGTACATCCACTCCCGCCACGGGTCACCCGGGGTCGGCAGTGCCAGCTCCACACCCGCGCCCACGGCGGTAACCGGCACCTTCAATATCTCGATCTCCAGCCGATCGAGGTCGTCAACAGGCGTTGGGCACGCGGTCAGGAACACCCACCTGATCAAGTTGCCGCCGACGGTGTAGATCGGCAGCCGCCGGTTCCTCAACGCTGTATGCGTCGCTTCCTCGAGCAGCGGAGGCATCATCACCGCATAGACACGATGCGCGCGAATCGTGAGCGCGCGAGTACGCCGGTCGTACCTGGTCGGCCCATACAGCCGCTGATACGTCTGCCGATATCGCCGATACCTGTCCAGCACGCTGACAACCGCCGCGGCCTGGACAGGCTCCTCGGTATCGGCGTTGGTGTCAGGTGGGTCTAGAACTGCGCTAGTAGACATCAATTCCTCGATCACTGGTTCGAAATAGGAAGAGGTTCAGTAACTTTCGGTGACATCCTCGTAATCTGGGTCGCGTAGACATCCATTGCGGCGAACATCATCGACGCTGGCCGAATGGTTCGGCCAGCGTGAGGACGTGGAAGGGATCACAGCTCGGAGTCGAGTCTCGCGCTGAGCTGTTCGACGATCTGCTCGATGACCTCGAGCGGCAGCGAGCCACTGCCGCCGCCGGATCGCCAGTGGACAACAACCTTGGTCACGCCGAGGCGGGCCAAGGTGGTCTCAACCTTGCGTTGGCGTGCATCAGCAGTATCTTGCGTCTTTCGTCGATGCCGCCACCGCCGGATCGCGATCCAGTTCCATACCATTAATCGTTTGTCGTTTCTGTCTAGTCGCAATTTTTCAGGTTTGAGGTTGGGAGAAAACCCCCGGCCCTGAAGGTACTTACGGGATTAGCCCGCAAGCCCGTTTTACGGGGGCTTTCTCCCTATTCCGGCGGCCGTTCGGTGGCCGCTGCCACAACACGCCGCACCGCCGGAAGCTTCATTCGCGCAACGACTCTCGAGTCGTCACGAGGGCCCACGTCGTGGCATCCCCGGCGGCGGCGGGGGCTGGTCAGCACCACCGCCGGGGCGTTGTGCGGCGATCCGCGCGCGCAGGATCGCAGCGCAGCCGGCAGGGATACCTTTCGAACGCGGACCGGGCGATCGGCGCCGGAGCTCAGGCTGGCGCTGGGTTAGTCTGCTGCACAGCCGATCTCGTAGATTCGGCCGGTTCTCGGTCAGGTACCCGTCGTCGACCACGAGCACGGTCGGCGCGTGCGGTATTTCCTCGGCGGAGTCGCGCATGGGGTGTATTTCTCTCTCTTATTCACGCTGTCTCAGTTGCCGTGTACGGCAGATGGTGTTGCGTGAGTGGCTGATTCGATAAGTCCCGCGAATTTATCGGTCGCTCGATACGTGGCTGAATCGAGTGGGGTCGAGTGGATCTGTCCGGTCTCGGACACCGCAATGCGCCAGCGCTCGGGGCGGCTGATGTAGATACGCGCCAGCCACACCGGCAGCCACACGCCCCGCACTGCCACCGTCAGTGCCGCATGGAGCCCGTGCGATGGTCGCGGCCCCGATAGGGTCAGCACAGCGCTGGTGTCCTCGCGCAGCAGTACCTCGCATGAGGCGCCTTCGGCCAGCGCGGCGATCACGGCGTCGAGCCTCGTGCGCCGCGACCGTGCCGACGCGTGATCACCGGCCGCAGCGCTGGGCGGCCACGACCACATCGGTGGCTGCTGTACAGCGCCGTGGGCCAGGCCCTCGATCAGGCTTTCGTATCCCTGGCACAGCTGCCACAGGGCGCGGGTCTCCTCGATCGGCTCGTGGTCCGGGTCGTCGGTCTCGACTGGCACCCACAGTCCAGCCATCCGCGAAATCAAATGTCCCGCAGTGTCAGTCACGACATGCCCCGGCTGGGGATGCTCGCCGGTGATCGGGCTCCAACGCCGACGTACCGCTTCGTCGATCTCGAGCACCAACGAATCGATCTCCTCGAGAGAGTGCAGCCACTGTGCGGTGGTCACCGCCCACCGATCGCCCTGATCGTGCGGAGCCTCGACGTAGGCGCGCACCCGGTCCTGCGCCGCGCGACACCAGCGGTGCGCCTCCACCAACTGCACCGCAAGTCGAAGAATCTCCCGGCTCGGCGCATTCGGTGGCACTGCACCGTCCCGGAACGCGGCCAGCAATGATTGCGGGGACGGCAGCGGCGTCGAAAGCTCGGTCATCCGCGGGGCTCCTGGGTCATCGCGTCGACCAGGGTGTTGTAGACCGCGCACTGTTCGAACAGGCGCTGGAACGACTCATCTGTGCTGCGCACGACCACATCCGTCGGTGAGGCCACGATCCACCACCAGGTAATCCCGGACAGGACTCGCCCCACCGATCCGCCGTCACTCGCGGTCGTCCGAGCGAGGGCATCGATCCCTGTCACCAGGGCGGCAGCGAGCTCGGTATCGGCAGTCAATTCGCATTCTGTCCGCGCGCGAACCTCGACCGCGGTTCCGGGTGCGCCCAGTAGTCGCATCGCATTCCACCGGCGTCGATGCGCCTGGCCCAGCGTCGAAATCAACTCCAGTACCGGGGCAAAGTCGGGCGATGCGGCGGGCGCGGCGCCGCCCAGAACAGCCAGAACCTGCGGGGATTTCGGGAACCTGCGCGCGGGCCGGTCAGAGTCGATCGGCGCGGTGTCCCCGTCCTCGACTTCTCTGGAGTGGAGATTGATCAATACCGATCTCATCGGTGTCCTTCTCTCGGAATCTGCTGTCTGGTCGCTCTGCTCATGGCAGGTAAAGCCGCTGGTAGGGGAGCTCGGGCATCGACGGCCCGACTCGGGAGTCGACGATGACCCTTCGGGCCAAGTGCTGGCGCGTCGCCTCGGCCGCGAAGAGGTATGCAGCCCATTCCTCGGCGCAATAGTCGGCGATCGGCATGCCCTCGACGCCCCAGTCCACGGCCACATGGACCACGTGGTGCTCCATCACTATCACCACCGCTGTCTCAGGCGTGCAGCCGATCTCGGGACTTGCGGTGGCCGGGCTGGCCACCGACAGCGCGGTGTCACCGTCCACACCTCGGCGTGATGGCGCATCTCCGCCAGCCATGCCCCCAGCGGGGCGATGGTCTCCACGAGAATCGCCGCAACCTCGTTCAGGGGCAGTCTCGTGAGCAGCACCGCAAGCTCGGCGTCGGACTCCACGACCAGCACCCGCCCGGAAAGCAAGCTGAAGTGCTTTGCGGTGGCGAAGGTTTCGAGTTCGGTAACCTCGAGGGCGGTCCGTGAGCGGGACCGCTCACCGACCACGATCGCCGCCACCTGTCGAGGCGCGGTCATGGCTGACCGTCCACGATCACCGAATCGCGGTGCTGCGGTTCGGTCAGCACCGCGTGCCCGGCCGGATCGGTGCGTTCGCTGTCCGGTAGGGGGATCTCGCATCGGGTGACCGTCGCGCCGGTCACCGTGCTCCGGCAGCGGTGCACGGATCCGCCGTGGTCCAGCTCCACGATCTGTATCAACTCGGTGGGCACCGGATCATCGGAGTGGTCGTGGGTCTCCCACACCTCCACCGCCAGCGTCCGCGCGCCCGGCGGACACCGCACCTGCACTCGCAGCGAGTTCCGGGCCGCGGCTTCATCCGCGGCTGCAGCGCTGACCAGGACATGGACGACCTTGGTCACAGGCCCGCGTAGATCGCTCAACCCGCGGCGTCCGAGCCGAATATTGGAATGCACGATCGCCGCTGCGTCACCGACGGCTGCGTGCACGGTGACATCGGCCAGCACGCCCGACCGAGCATCATCAGGCGCGCACAGGCTCAACTCGGGCCAGCCGCTATCGAGGGCGAGGTATGTCACTGCAACGTTCGGAGCCGTGGCAGTAATCCGGTGCAGCACAAGACCTCTTGGCAAGCCAAGGCCATCGAAATGCTCCGGCGCCGGGACAACCAACACCCCCGGTTGACTCTCGGAGAGGGCCAGCGCGTCCAGCAGTCGCCACAGCGCTGTCGTCGGCGGAGCAGCCCGCAGCAGCCGTCCCAGATCCACATGCCGCGCAGCGGCCGCTGCCCGCAGTCGCGGAATCAGCTGACCATCGGCCTGTTCGTCCGCGTCGGACAGCAGCGACCACAACAGTGGTATCGGAGCCGCCTTCTCGAAAAAAATCCGCCCCCGCGCCGAGCCCCCGTAGCCGCGCGCGAGCTGCTCGATCTCATCCGCGACCTCATGAGCGCGGCCGCCGACCAGCGACAGCTGCATATATCCCCACACCGGAACCGTCATCGCCGCACCCGCGATCGCCATACGGCACCAGGAGCCACATCGAACTCGCTGTTCGGCAACGGAAACGGAATCCGACACGTGCAGTGCGTTTGATCTTCGATAAACACCGTCATGCCCCGAATCAGTCGTCGCTATCTAGATCAGCCGACAGATACGCCACCGCGGCCAGCCACAGCGGACACAGCACGTGGTGATCGATACGTGCAAGACGCTGTGCCGACCGGTCATCCAGCTGTTCGGGGATGACCGCTCCGCCCCCGCAACCACAGGGGCTGTCGACCTGGGGGATGTGGTCGGCCGGACAGGGCCCTGGACCTGAGACGAGCTGCATCGCAATCACCCCTGCTTGGTTCGGGTGGCCCATTGAAAACCTGCCACCAAGCCGAACGAATGATCTAACCTTGTGACGACCAACACAACTAACATAAACTGGTCAACATGACTAGCGCAAGACAGTGAAGGAAATTAGTTGATGTCTAAGATTGGGCAACGTGTAATGTCTGGACCGCAGAACCCTGCACCGGAAGGAGTCGACGAGGTGGCACCGCTATCGCCCACGGTCGCTAGCTGGGAGCTCACGTCCCGGATCAGGCAACGGATCGATGAGTTGGCGCTCACCGGCGCGATGGTCGCCGCCCATCTCGGCGTCACCGCTACCTACTGGTCCAAGGTCGACCGCGATCGCAAGGTGCTATCCGAAGAAAAGCTTGAGCTCCTGCTACAGCTACTCGACCTCCCGCCCAGCGACAGCGACGAACTCCGGAAGCTGCGGACCGCATCCAAGGAACGCGGCTGGTGGGCAGGCTTCCCGAAACTCTTCAGCCTCGAACATGAACGACTGTGGGGACTCGAGCTCGGCGCATCCGAGATGAGCTGCTACGAGAGCCTGCTGGTGCCGGGACTGCTGCAGACCCCGAGCTACGCCAAAGCACTGATCGACGGCGACGAGGTCTTCGTTCCCAAAAAGGAAGTCCTCCGGCGCGTCGAGGCACGCATGATCAGGCAGCAGCGCCTCACCGGAGACAATCCGCTGCGACTCAACGTGATCATCTCCCAGGCCGCCTTGTACCAAGAGATCGGCGGACCAGACGTTTTGCGTGAGCAGCTGTTGCACCTGACATCGCTCATGCACTCACGCCCGGATACGATCGACATCCGCGTCATGCCCTACTCTGCGCAGAAGGGTTACCTGATCGGCGGCGCAGCGTTCTACGTCATCGAGTTCGACCGACCACTGCTGCCGACCCTTGGCTGGCACGAGTCGGCCGCAGTCTCCGGAGTCATCGAGGATCCGGACCTCGTACGCGACCTCACAGTCGCGTTCGAAACCGCCCAGCGTCAAGCCCTCACTCCACACGACACGCTGGCACTCATCGAAGAAACCACAGGCAGGTTAGGATAAAAGTATGGAAAACACCGGTGTCGCCGGGCGCACATGGTTCAAGTCCTCGTTCAGCAAGGACGCGAACAGCTGCGTGGAAGTACTGTTCGCCGACGAGGTAGTGCGCGTCCGCGACAGCAAATACGACGGCTCGCCCGCCGAACAGCCGGTGATCACCGTACCCGCCGATGCCTGGAATGAATTCCTGGCAGCCGCCACAGAACGCACCGAACTCAGCATTCGATCCGGCGCCCCGACGATCGAGTTCGACTCCACCGGTAACACGATCATGTACGGCGCGGACGGAACGAAACTCGTGTACACGCCCCGGGAGTGGGACTGCTTCGTCGCCGGCATCCGCGCTGACGAGTTCTCCCCAGCCGCCGTCAACTAGTTCTACGACGACGAACCCACCGCAAGCGTCCTCCATGGATTGTCGGATGCCAGTGATTGCCCCGCCTCATCTTGGGTGGAGCATTCGTCCGTCAACCCGCACCACGGATGTCACTGTCTGACAGTTGAAAACCGGGCGGCTCCACGAGGTATCGCAGGGGAAGTGGGTATCGTATCGAGCGTGAGTCCTGCCGATCCGGATCCCCTTCCCTGCTCGGCAGGACTCACATCGACGTGATCTAGTGTCACCTCGGGAAAAGTTCTGCGCCCTCGCGATCAAACTTAGGCACAGCGGCGATCGGCCTTGCCGAGATCGGGACCGTCCGCGGCAACGTCAGTTCCCCCTTTTTCACGTCCCAATCGCGCCATCGAAGCGCGCGAACCGCCTCGACAGCCTTCCGCTCCGGCCAGTCCAGCTGGGCCATGATCGCGTCGGCAATCACCACTACATCAGCATCAACGTTCGTATGCAACGGATCTCCATCCCCTGAACGAAGCAGCCCGCAGGACGACAGCCAGGCCCAATACACCATCCAGAAGATAGCGTATCAATCTCGCAGGAAAGGTGCTGAATGTCTTGTGCGACATCGAACTCCAGTACAAGCCCGCGCAACCGATCCGCCGCAGAATCATCAGCCGGCACCCACATGTCCCACGGCAACGGCATGCACTCAGCGCATCGCTCCCCGCCGATCATCGGCACGAACCGGCACCAGGTCCTGCTTTGCCGGCAACCATGTCGGTCGTCCGTGCGAAGCTGACGTGGTGGAGCAATCCGATCATGATGTTCAAGTCCTCACGTACATTGTGGATGTGTCTCGCCCGGGTGCTGCCGACGAGTTGTGGTGGCAGGTGAGCGACTGCGCTACCGCGGCTGTCGTCGGTGTCGCATTGGACCGGCTCGCCGCCGATATCGAGTTCGACCGAGGCGTACCGGCCGATCCCGCTCGGCAGGAGCGCTGTACCTACGCCGCGGAGATCCGCTACTCGGATGGATCGCTGCTGGTTTCGGTGAGTGGCGAAGTCCGGCCAACTATCTTGGCAGCTCTGCTCCGCCGAATCGCCTCGCACGTGTATCAGCGAGCCACGACACCACATCCCTTGATCGCAGCGGCCGAACACTTGAACCGGACCCAAGACCCGGACGAGGTTCGGAAACCCAGTCGAAACCCGTTGCTCCCCAAGCCGGTTCGACTCTCCAGGCGATCACCTGGGGCAGTTCCAAGCTGGCCGCGCCATCAGCGACACTGCATTTACTGAAGCCGAGCTGTCAACGCGGGCCGGTACTCCGCCGGAGTGGCCGATTCCATCGTCGTGACCTCGCTGCAGACCGGCCGGACGCCGATCCGTACACACGAGCACTGGCTGCGAACTCTGGCCGAGTCTGCCTCACGGCGATTCAACGTGGGCGCTGATGTAGTTGTGCGCCAGTTTGATTCGACAATGCAGACGAATCTGCGCAGCCGATTCACGCGGACGACATCGACAGCGAAGATGATCGTGGGTGCGGTTCCGCAGCCTCTCGAGCCATTGATCTCCGAAGACCACGGACGTTGGTAGAGTTCACATTTCAAATTCCAACTGTTCGATCCGTGATGCCGCGCGAACCTGAAACAGGGTGTTCGGGCCGCGGCCTGTCGTCGCTGGCACGGCCATCGCTTCGACGACCCGCTTGGTCGTCGCCGGATCCAGCGGCTGCGCCAGCGCGCGCAGATGATCCGCGTTCGGACGCACGAGCCCCATCACCGTCGCGACGAGAGCCGGCTCGATACCCACCTCGAGCACTTGCGCCTGAAATGTCCACCTCAAGGTACCGGGCGAAATATCCGGAACCAGACCCGCTTCGCGACCGGTGGACCGCACGATCCGATCAATCGTCGTCGCACTCAGCATCGGAGTCATCCGCTCGGATAGGAACAGCGCGCGACGCCTGCGTCCTCTGAGCATTGCGCGGCGCTCGATCCGCCAGGCTTCGATCAACTGCCGTGTGCTGTTCGCGAGGGCCGCGGTGCGCATCTGGCCGTCGAGACTGCGAATCTGCATGTGTCCGGCGTCGACAGTCAGATGCACCTCGTCGTCGGCCAGTAATTGGCATTCGGACACCGTGAGCCCGTTGGACAGCATCAACCCGATGACCGCATGGTCGCGGTGGCCACGCGCTGCCGCGGCCCGCAGCAGCGCGCGCTGCTCGCCGACGTCCAGGGTTCGCAGGCCGGGATGGCGCCAACGCGGCCGCGCCACCGCCGCCGGCCCCAGCCCCCGCCACTTGAAGAACGCGTCGATTGCTGCCAAGGCCAATTTCGTTGTCCCGACCGTCAATTGCCGTTCCACCAGCAGGTGATCCCGGTATGCGAGCACGGCGCGATCTCGCGCCAACGATTCGGTCAATGCGTCCGGGTGATCCGTCGACTCGAGCCACGCCAGCCAATCGGCCACCCGCTCCATGTAGGTGTCGCGGGAGTTGTCTGCCAGATCCCCACGCCCGGCCAGATGCGTCTCGAACCCTGCCAGCGCCTCACCCGCCCACGGCGACCGCGGACGCCGACCATGCGGCCTGGACTCGACAACCTCGAGCGCATTAGCGCCGACCATGACCACCTCCATGCAATTCGCGACCACCCCGAGGATTGCAGCAGGTACCGACAAGTAGCCACTAACTGCTGTTAGTGCCCATGACAGCGACAACGATGGGCAGTAACTGCTGTTATTGCGACTCGTCTGTCGACGTCGTCGAGCCCTCGGCGATCATGGCGCGCGCCGCGGCCACTCCGAACGTCCGGAACGCGCGCAAGCGCGCAGCACCTGGCGCGGCCCGGCAACCGCAAACAGCGCCAAAGCCTGCGAATCGGGACCGTTGTGACGGCACTCCGTGCAATCGCGCACTCTTGTCTACCTGCTCACGCCGGCTGCCTCCTGCCGGTCAAGCCTCCAAATCAAGTCCCGTTCAGGGGCTGAGAAGGGGATACTGGCCGACCAGCCATCGACTCCCCGATCGGGCGGCACTTCACCAAATATCAGCCAGCACAGAATCTTCCGATCGAACGTGCATACGAGTCAAATTGTGACACGTCGGCATGCGCGGGTGTACGCCCTAAAATGTCTATATGGAAAGTTCCGACACGGTTCAGCAGGCCGAGAAGGAACCGGGGCCGGAGGTCACCGGAGATGTCCGGACGTACTCCACAGGCAAGCTCATTGGTGTACATCTGCAGCTCGTCGCAGCATGGCGCGCGGCGCTGACGACCCCGGGTACCTGGTCGACATCCGACGGTCGGCCGCGCGCATCGGGCTCGGACTGTGTGGCAGCGTCGGTGGTCGATCTACTAGAGTCCCGACCCGATCCACTCGATATCGTGCGGCATGCGTACCGGATGCGGCTCGCACACAACAAAACCCGCGGACACCAGTTCCCCCTAGCTCGCACTATGACGTTCTATCTCCCGCCGCAGCCCGCCGAACAGCTCGACACACTGCTGGCCCGTGCGGCCGACGTCCACCACGAGCTGGTCGACGAGGCCCGCAGTGCTGCCTTGCGGTTGTATCCGGGTTCCCAAGCGCTGCAGCAATACCTATATGTGGCCGGGCGGCTGGCCGACCGGCATCTTCCCGTCAAGGTGTACAAGGTGCCTCCTGGCACCGTCGCGCGCATGGCGATCGATCGGTGGCGCCGCCGCAAACCGGCTACCGTCGTGGCAGCCGCGGTGGCCTACGCCGAGAAGCATCATGACCAACCCCATCGCGCCCGTCGCGACATGGGCACCACCGCGGACTGGATCGCCGATGTTGCGAACCGCTAGGCGGGCGAAGGCCCGCCTCTCCACGCAACCTCAGGGCGAACGGTGATCCAGTGGGCTCTCTCACCAGGCGGGAACTTCGTAACTATCGATATCGAAAGTAAGACCCACCACTAGGGCCATGGACGGTGCGTCAGGATTGGCCGGCGGTGTTGGATCCGCTGGCGCCGGCCTTGAGCAATTTTTGGACTGCTTCGAACCATTCGAGCGGGGCTAGTGCTGCTACCGGCTTGCGGTATCGAGTAATCACAGTGTGGTGACCCCGGCGGGCGGCCTCACGACGGTCCCGAAGCTGAGCACGGGCCTGGTCCGAACTCAGCGTGACGTACTGCGACTCGTCGACTGCCAGCACACTGTCGCGCCGGGCCCCCTCTTTACGGGAATACTCCCAGCTGTCGTAGCTCATCAGCACGGCGTCCGGCGCATGCCCCCGGAACGTGACGGCAAACTCCTGCTTGTCATCAGCGGCGTCATCGAGGTACAGGGTCCACTTGTTGCGCAGCGTGTCAATGTCCACATTCTCCACGCCCCCAACCTTACGGACCTTGGTGGCTGGAATGGCCATGGCTACCGTAGTCATCTCACGAATCTTACGTACCTTGCGAAATTTGGACAAGCAGGGCGCTCCGCCGATAACCGATCCTTGAATCTATCGATATCGAAAGCCACAAGGATCTGCAGATCTGGCCGCGGGGCTACGCGGTCGGCACCCGGAGGCTCGCGACCCGCCAGTTCGGGATCCGATGCGGCGCACGGCGCACCTGCGGGCCACACCACCATCGCGGTTGTCCATTTCGCCACGTACGACGATCCAAGTCTTCCCGCCCTGGATGCGGCATTGACGGGGATGACGCCTGGGTCCGACCGATCAGTCGGGAGGCATGGCTGCGCTTGGATGCCTTCTGCGCGATTCAGCAGCTCCGGAGATTCCAGGTTCGGCCTCACGCCCGCCTCGCAACAGACAAGCACATGTCAAGCAACAGTGTCGCGGAAGTCGAACCATGTTGCGCTACAACATGATCAGACCACACAGAGCGGATACCCGATAGTACGTCTGCCATAAAGCGTTGCGACACTGGAATATTCAGCAGACAAATACGTGACACTGGACACACGATCGCCGCTTGCGTAAGTTTCGTCATGTTCGTAAGATTGATCTGTCGGTGTCGAAAGCCCTTGATTTACAATGGAATTCGATTACGGGCGCAATTCACTGCATTCATCGGAAAGGAATTCACATGGACTACGTCGCGGGTCGCCAGGACATGCTCGACAAGATGTGCAAGTTGCTAGGCAAGGCCGAGAGCGTCGCGAGCACGCCCGAGGCCGGAGCCGCGCGGGTGCGCCCGCCCTACGGGGCGATAGTCGGAATCAAGGCGTACCGAACATCCTGGATGCGAGGGTTCCGTACGACCATGACTGAGCGGTTGAGCGACGCCGAGGAAACAGCAGCGAACTCGGAGCCGGGTACCGCCCTGATGTTGGTCGACGACGCTCGACGCGCGGCAGCCGCCAGGGACACCGAATACGGCGGCCAGATAGAAACCCCCAGGCAGTCTCGTGTGCGCCACCACAAGGTCGCAGCCGAGGCGGGATCGGCGGCCGCACAGCGGGTAGACCTGGGACAGACTGGCGTCCGTGGCCGTCGCGCGATCGGCCGATGACCCCGATCGACATGGGGCGAGTGGCCGAAAATTTCACGGCCGCAATGCACCTCGCGCATTCGCGCGACCGCAGCCGACGCCGCTCCTACGCCACCGCACAGGGACGCATCACCAACACATCACCATCGCACCGAAGAACTGCGACCGATACCCCCGGAGATTTCTGATGTTTGCTACACATTTCACGCGTCTGTCGCTTACCTGCCTGAGCCCGCGCGAGCACCAACGCACCAGCGGCGGCGAGTGGTTCACCGTCCGTCATTCCGTCTGGCCGCATACCGCGTTCCGAACAGCTGAGCAGGTGCACGAATGGCTCTCCGAACGCGGCCTGTCGCTGGCAGGCTCGATTCCCGGGGAGCGCGGAACATTCCGGACGATCGGCATCGTCGGAGAGTACTTCACCGCGATACACCGCGACGTGGACGCGTTCCAAGCCCTCGAGACAATGCACATGATCGCAGTGAAGAGCAACGGCGAGTACACCCTGGGCATGGTAACCGAGGACGAAACTGGCGTTCGGACAGTGCATTACATGAACCCTGACGACCGTGCAGGCCTGTTCCCCTGGCCGTCGAGCAACGACCGGAGTTTCCGGCAGGAAGTCGCGTCGGTCGACGAGCAGAGAAAGGACGTACAGGCCTATATTCAGCGACAGTTGCGGCGGGCCAGCGGATACGCCGCCAAGTTCGCCGCCGAGACCGTCTCAGCCGAGCCGCCGAGGTGGGAAGCCCCGACCGATGACGCTTTCGCGACGCGATTCGCCCGCTGCGCCAAGGTGCCCGGCCACCCGCTGTATCCACTGATCCGGGCGTTGTTTGAGCACACGTACGCCGAGACTATCGCCGCGGCACGCACCGCGGCCACCGATTGACCGACCCACGGGCTCCCAGCCTCCGCTCGGGACGATTGCAGGAATTGTGATCAGCGACACATCTAACTTTATTGCGTAAGGTTCGTAAGGTTCGTAATATTGAAGATGTCGGGAGGGTGGAGAACCAGAGTTCTCCCCGATCCAGTTCCCGGATCAATCCCATTGCGCAAGCCCCCGGGCGGGGGCTGTGTGCGGCAAGGAGCAGCAGGTATGACATCGGCATCAGAGACCGTCAGCAGCGTCACCTACGACGTGCCCGCCTATCACGTGGATATGGTGTGTGCGGCCGTGGACAAGGCCAACCGCCGACTGGCACGCAGCGACAACCCGGACCGGTTCACCATGTGCGTCGGCGCGGCGTTCGCTGTACGCGATCGGACACCCGGATTTCCCACCATGGTGCGCGAATACGTGCCGGTCACGCTGAATACACCGATTATTTCGGTAGGCCCCTGGATGTTCGCGGCCACTCGCCGTTACGACCCAGTGGCGCAGGTGTACGTGACGTTCACCCACACCAGCCTCACCGGGTACACCCCGCCCGAGGACGGCATATGCCAGCATTGCGGCGTCCGGCGCGCACGCACTGTGGTGCATATCGTGCGAAACACCGACACCGGCGAGTACCGGCAGGTGGGTTCGAGTTGCCTCGAGATGTTCCTGGGCGTGCAGCCGATGACCTGGCCGCTGCTGTTCGCCCATAAAATCGGCGAGGATATCGACGACGCTGAATTGCGATTCGGCGGTGCCGGCGTAGGCACAGATATTGCCGAGGTGCGCGAGGTGATCGCGCTGGCCTGGGTGCTGTCCGATCGCGGCACTGACTACGTGACCCGCGAGGTGGCCGACTTCCGGCGTCGCGTCGCGACCGCCGACGTGGTCAAGACCGCACTGTTCCGCGCGCACACCGTGCGCGATGGCAGCGAGCGGCGAGGCCTGCGCGAGGCCATGCAGGCCGCCGGGCGGCTCGCAGGTGCCCCCGATAACGTCGTCGACGAGATCCTTGCCAGTATCAGCACGCTGCCCGAGGGCACCTATTACGACAACGTGAGCCAGCTGACTGGTCGCGACTACGTCGGCGCCGGATCCGTGGGGCTGGTGGCCTCGCTGGTCACCGTATACGCCCGTGCCCTGCGCCGCCGCGCCGCCGAGGCCGCGGACCCGGCCGTCGCCGGATATCTCGGTGAGCCCAAGGAACTACTGACCGGGATCGAGGCAACGGTACTGGGCGTGCGGCCGATCGATTCCGACTTCGGCAGCGGAACCAGCTGGCTGATCAAGTTCCGTGCCGACAGCGGGCACACCCTGACCTGGTTCGCCTCCCGCCGCCAGGAGGTGGCCACTGGCGACCGGGTGCACATCACCCGAGCCCGGGTGAAGTCGCACAACCGCTACGACGGCATCGACGAGACCGCCATCAAACTCGTCAAACTCACCACTCTCTCCAGCGCGCAGCAGACGGCCTGAGCGACCAGGCGAGCCGAGAAACACACGGCTGCAACACCTTTAGATCAGCACCGGGCGTGACCGGATGCGGAGCACCGCGGATCGGCTCAGGCACGAATCGCAGGGATCGTCATTGCGGAGTCGAAAGTCTGTAATTCCCGGACAAATTCGAGCCCGCGACCCAACCCCAACCCCAAGAGGATCACCGATGAACCAGAACGTGAATGATCCGGCGCGCCGGACGACTGATAGGCCCGGCGGCGCATGAGCCACTACATCCGCCAGCTCGCTGCCGTCTACCAGGCCGAACTCGAATGCCTCAGAGCGCTCGGCCTCAGCGCGGTCGGTGTCATCGGCACCGGCGGCGACTGCACCGCACTCGGCGCGACCGTCGCCAAGGACCGCTACCTGGTGGCCACCAACACGCCGGACGGCTCTCTGGCCCGCGGTCGAGCATGGCCCGGAGGCAGGCCCCGCGCGTGGTACATCGGCATCTACGTCGATAGCCGCTTGGTGGCGCAGGGTTCGGCAATCGAGTTCGAGTCAGCGGCCCGGCGTGCGCTCGGCGGAGGTTAGTCACCGGCAATCGTTGGACGAACCGCGCGATCGAGGTCGAAAAAGGCACGGCCACAACACCTTCAGCACCAGATTCAAGGGCCCGTATGACGTGAAACACATCAAATCAATTTGCGTCAGGTTCGTAAGGTTCGTAAGATTGAATGCGTCAGGAGACGGAACCGAAGGTTCCCGCCGAATCGCCCGACACAAATCCCATTCATCCAAGAGGAGACGACCGATGGTGTGCACTGCCGCGCCGCAAGAACCAGCGGAGTCAGAGGTGTTGCGGTTTCTGAACCGTATGGCGGCCGCGCAGATCGTGGAGCGCGCCTCAGGCTATATCGACCACGCCGCCGACCAGGCCGCCCGCGCGATCCGGCTCGTTGCCGTGGTCTGGAATCTGTACAGCGACAGTGAGCTGCACGGCGTGTGGGCCGCGCTGGTGGATCAGGTGGGTTTGTACACCGCGATCGGACAGCGCTGGCATTCGCTGGCGCTGGAGGGGCAGGCCCCGCTCGCCGAAGCGATCGACCGCGCCAAGTCGGTGTACCAGGCGAGCGAGATCGTGGCCTCGGTGCTACGGGCTCTCGAGGTCGAGTTCGCCGACCGGCTGTGACCGCCCGCGCGACATCCGCACGCGGACCCCCGACGCGGCGGAGCGAATCCTGTTGATCGACAACCGAAAAGGGACCGGGCAGCTCCAAACTGCCCGGTCCCTCTCGACACCCACCGTACGAGAGGGACTTGTGAAATGACAACCATCGAGAACACCGCTCCGGCCGCTGAGGTCACCCCGGAACCGCTGCCGGTCGAGCATATCGCCGAGCTCCAGGCCCAGCTCGCCGCCTCCCCCACCGGCCGCGTGCCGATGATGGTCGACCCGCGAACTCTGGTGTTCGGCAACAACATCCGCGACGAGGCGGCCGAGACGATCACCATCGAGTTCGTGCAGTCCGTCATCGACGCCATGAATGGTGACGGCTGGGAGCAGGACCCGACGGTGTGGATCAATGCCGAGGGCTACTTGCAGGTCAAGGATGGACAGCGGCGGACACTGGGCGCGATCGAGGCCGAGTACGTCCCGTGTCCGGTGATCCTGCGACACCCGCCAGAGGGAGACACCGACCAGGACCGGCGCGCGTCGGAGATCAGCGGGCAATGGCGTGCCAGCGAGGACCGGGTCAACCTCGATTCCCGGCAGAAGTACAACGCGCTGCAGGAATACCTGACGCTGCCCGGCATCACCCCAACCAAAGCGGCCGAGACCCTGACCGGCGTCGACCGGCACCAGGCCAAGGCTGCGAAGGCTCTACGCAAGGCCCGCACCGCCACCCGCGCGCAGGAGGCTGCCGCCGTCGCGGATCTCGACTTGGTGCAGGCCGCCAAGGCCGCCGAGATTCAGGCCACCGACCAGGAGATGGATACGCTCATTCGCGCCGCGAAACAGGGGCCCGGCTCGTTCAAGCGCATCGTGTTGACGATCCTGTCGAATCGGCGGATCGCGGCCGCGCGGGCCGAGGCCGCAGCATCGTTCGCCGAGCGCGGTTTCACCGTGTTGGATCGCCGCCCGAACTACGAGGAACGGCGAAAGACACCCCCGATCGACGAGTTGGTCACCCACGAGGGACAGGAGGTGACCGAGGCCGACATCGCGCCGAAACACTGGGCGGTGCTGCTACAGCGCAGCACCGAGCGTGCCGTGGTGCTCGACACCGGCGAGGTTGTCAGCTGGGCCGACGACGTGGACGAGGCCACATTGGTCGACCCGGCCGCCACTCCGGCCGAAGGTAAATACCACGCCGATCAGGTACGCGTGCAAGACGTATTCGAGCCCGAGTATTACTGCCTCGACCGCAAGGCCGCCCGGGTGCGAATCGGCCGAGCAGGCAGCCGCAGTGGTGCGGACCAGCATCGCGCCAACCAGCGCGCCCATGACGGCAACGCCGTCGCCCGAGTGGACACCTCGCACCGCCGCCAGTACGTCACCGAACGCGACACCGGCAAGCGCGGCAAGGCGTGGCCCAAGGGCTCCCTGGTATGGGCGGTCCATCTGCTGCTGACCGATCCGAAGATCCTGATCGAGAACAACGCGCGGCATACCGCCGCCGAACTACTCGGTGTGGAATCGCCGGACCAGATGGCCGAGTTGCTACGTTTCGACCCGGCCGCCGAGAACATCCTTGGTCAGCCGATGGTCAGCGACCAGCGGGCCGCCTCGATTCTGATCACCCTCGCAATGGGTGCTGTCGATGCCCGGATGCAGCCTCGAGATGACCGGGTGCGCTACTGGCGGACAGTCGACACCGAGTACCCGCAGACCTACGAGGTAGATCTGTCGGTCGCGCAGCCACACCTGCGCATACTGCGCGCCGACGGTCACGACCTGGGACCGATGGACCGCGCGACACTGACCGAGATATCGGTCAGCGAAGCCCTGGCCGAGGCCGCCCCGGCGGCGCTCTCGCCGAAGACCGGTAACCAGACCACCGACGCCCCGGAGTAACCCGCCGTCCGGCGGGCCGAGCCATCGCGCCCCCGCCCGCCCTCAGCGAGCCCGCGAAGATCTGCGCGAAGTTGTGATGCAAGTCACCGTCCATTAAATTGCGTAATGTTCGTGATGTTCGTAAGGTTGTAGCTATGAGGTGCGAGAGTTTCAAGAAGACCCTTTCCCGAATTCTGAAAAGTCCCCCCAAGGAGATATTCATGAGCGATCTATTTTACGGCGAGCATCGGATCGAGGGCTACGTCAGAGTGAATATAGTCTTCCACCGGAACGGCTGGCGGCTCGAAACGAATACGTTCGACGGCCGGAGTTTGGACGGGTTAGCGGAGATTGCTGAATGCGCGGCGGGCGATAGCTGCGCGCATTGCGCTACCCCCGGTGGGCGGGTGGAGCTTGCCCGCGCCAAGGCGACATCGCTGCCGACTGCCGCCGGTGTTCACCGGATGTTGAGCGACTGGGCCGAGTGCCCGTTCTGATCGTGCCCGGTAGCCCCCGGCCGGGAATTCCTCTCCCGGCCGGGGGACTGGACGCGAACACCAGCGATTACAAAGGAGAGATCGGCCATGGCCGAATCAGTTTTTATCGTGCGCGACGAAGCCTATCGCGTGATCAGGCGAGAATACGTGCCCCGGGCCGGAAGGAGGTTGTTCGGAAGGTTCAAGTTCACTCTCGTGAAGATCGAAGACAATTCGAGATGGTTCGTGTACGGCAACAACAATATTTCGCGCAATGCGCGATTGACTCAGATTCAGGATTATTGATGTCAGGCAGGTCGGTGTACCTGCCCCCAATTGCTCAAGTAAGGAATTACCGTGTCCGAGTTTGATATTTTCGACCCGTCCGAGGACGGCCACAGCGACCACGAGCTACAGCACATGGTGACCGTGTGGCTGATCGCCGAGGTAGAGCGCGGCGAATGGGAGATCGACCAGCGCATGCTGGCAGCCACGATGCTGCCGAGCATCAACGGCCAGGGCCCCGAATGCCCGGAAGGGGACGGCTGCAAGATATGCCGCTCGGCGGCCGGGCAACGCGACTGGGAACGGATGCGCGCGGTCGCACGTCCGGACGCCGAACAGCTCATGCGCAAGCTCGCCGCGGCGCTCGGCTACGAGATCGTCCCCACGCCGCACGAGGGCCGGGTATGACCCCGCGCCCACTCCGGGAGCGCCCCGCAGCGCTCGCAGCCCTGGTGGGCATGGCCGCGCTGCTGCTTCCCGGCGACCCCGACGCCCAGGTTCCCGAGACAGAGGTCGAACGCGCCGAGGCACTGACCGGTCACCCACTTCGGCAGTACTGGCCGGGCGCGGGCCGCACCCGCTACCGCCGCCAGCTGCGCGCATTCGTCACCTCGAGGGCGATGGCCGCCCTTATTCGCGAGACCCACCGAGAAAGGTGCACCACGGTGAACGACGACCCCGACACCCTCGCCGACCCAGACCGGTTGCTGGAGGACTTCCGCGAGCAGATGTCCTGCGCTCAGGAGGCCCTGGACACGTTCGACTATCCGCCACCGGAGAACGACCGTGCCCGGTTCCTGCTGATGGACGCGCTGGACGTAGCCGCCGACGCCTACGACACCGCCGCACACGCCATCGCGCGCCTGGACCGCCAGCTGTGCCAGGGCGGCGCCCTACCCCGCGCATGGCACGCCGCCGGGGGCGAACGACAGCAGGCACGAGCTCGGCCCGCTCCACCCCCGCCGGCGGTTGATCGAAGGGAACACACGACCAAGCACAGATTCGATATCGAATGAACCGGCCGCGTGACGGTCGTTCGGCAGGTCAGAGACGCAAAGGGACGCCGGTGAATTCGGCGCTACTAGTCGACAGCACCCCACATCAACCGGCACTGGCCGGACCCGACGCGAGAAAGAGAGACATTATGGGATTGCAATGGACAGCTATCGGGATGGATCCCGAGGACCCGTACGGCGAAAACTATTACGAGGATGAAGGCCCAGACCACGCCGATCTGTATCAGCGGCTCAACGACGCGGCTCATACCGACGGCGGGTCGATCGTGACCACGTTCGCCGACGACACCGCTCACGAGTACGAATACCGCTGGTACGACGCGCAGGGCCGCACGATCACCATCGTCGTTATCCGTGGCGAAGAGTGCGAGGACGTGCCTACCCCCTCGACGAGTCAGGACACCGACCGCGCTTGATTCGAGCCCCTGCCCGCCGGGCCCCGGCTTCCCGAGTCCGGGAGCCCGGCGAGCGGCGCCCAGAATGCCGAAATCCCAACTCGACTAGAGAAGACCGACCCGGAAGGAAAATGATCATAACCGAGATGCACATGTACGACCATTTCAATCGTAGGGCGAAGTTTCTGCCCATGACGTTGCCGGAAACGCTGCCGTGCCTCGAGGTGGCGGGCGTACAGGTGCATGCATACATCGACCAGCGCGGGACGTTCCGCCTGTCGGTACACCTCGATACGACCGATCCGGAACTGATCACGCCCCGGGATACAGTGCCGATCCAGTTCGCTATTTCGGGCGATTTGGTGTGGCACGCCGACTGAATCCACGAATGTGACCCCTGACACACTTAATTACATTGCGTACGATTCGTAAGGTTCGTAAGATTGAGTGTGTCAGGTGTGGAATTCCAACAAGGAGTGATCAGGACAAATGCGTAAGCGTCGTCATTACAGCGAAAAAAACAAAGCAGCCCGGCGCGAGGCCGACAAGGCTTTGAAAACACAAGCCGATGCGATGCTGTCGGACCCGATAGCGGTCGCAGAGCTGGCGCGCCAGGTGGCCGCGACCACGTCGCAGAAGATTCTGCGGTACTCATTGCGCAACAACGCGCTGATTTTCAAGCAGGCACAGGAACGCGGAATGCGCGTGAGTGACGTCGACAACTATCGCGGATGGCGCAACCGCGGCCGGTATGTCCGCGAGGATGAGCACGGCTTGCGGATCGTAGCCCCCCAGGGGCGCGAGACCGCCAACAAGCCCGACAACCAAACCCAGCCCGAAGCCCCGGGCGCAACCGTCGCCGACGATCAGAACAGCGGGCCCGACGAATCGATCCGGTTCCGGATGACGTCGGTATTCAATATCACCCAGACCGAGGGAATCGAGGATTTCGAGGGCGAGGCCGAGGAGCCCGCGCCGGTAGAGGATCCGGTAGTCGAGCTGCGCGCGAGCCTGGCCGAGCAGATCGAGCGCCAGGGCTACGCCGTGACGACCGGTCCGACCGCCACAGTCGACCATGAAGCCGCAACGGTAACCGTGCCGCAGGGCCAGCCCGTCGAGGCCCTGGCGCAGGCACTAGCGAGCCTACTGACCGCCCCGGCCGCCGAACACCGCCCAGCCCGCTACGCACGCCAGGACGCCGCGCAGGACGCCGAAGCGAACGACCCTAGCCGCGTGCGGCTGGACCTGGGGCCGCTCGGGGTCGCCCGCGCCGAGCTGGAAACGAACGTCGACAAAGCCGCCGCCTACTATCGGGTGAGCGGCCCGAACTTCAAGGGCATGGTATCGGTCCTGATCGAGGACGCCGCCGAACACCAGCAGTTGCGACGGGTCCGCGTGATATTCGGCAAGGACGACGGCACCGAGCGTTACCCCTTGCGGGAGCAGACGCGGACCGACTTGCCGAGGGTATTCGGCGTGGAGATCACCGGGGTCACGGTTCTTGCCGTCGACAACGTCGACGGCTTGGATGGATACCGCCTCAGTTGCCGACGCACACGCGGAGGATCCGCCCCGACCAAGACCGCCGATCGCGCGGCCGCCGTCGTGGCAGCGATTGTGCGCCACTACACCACCCGCGAGGATGTGCCCGCACTGTGGCAGTCCGCGCTGGTGACCGCCGCACGCCAGCGCGAGCGCCAAGAGCGCGCCGAGGCCGCCAAACTCGACGCCGAGATCGAACGTCTGATCGCGATGAAGCGGGACCGCGAGGCCAGCGCCGCCGACTATCGCAGCCGCATCGAATCCCCCCGCCACAACCGTGCCGAGATCACACCGGAGTGTGAAACAGACTCGAGCACACCGCAACTCGTACTGACCACAGAAAGAGAGTGACAGCCATCACAGCCAATCTATTTGCGTAAGGTTCGTAAGGTTCGTAAGATAGAAGGTGCACGGGGGAGCGGAACACTCCCCCACCACACCAACAGCCGGAGGACCCATGAACCACACCATCGCAGCGGTGGATCGGTCGCGAATCAACGTGGCAGCCCTGGATTTCGCCGCCGTCTACTACGGCGAGCGCGAGGGTGAGCACGGCCGTTACTTCCTGGACGTCGACGCGGTGACGCGGTTCCTGATGCACATACACCTGAGCGACCTACGCACCCGCTACGGTGCCGCGCCGGTGCGGAACGCGGTAAACACATACCTCGCGCAGCACCCCGAGGTATTGACTCGCACCGCGGCCGAGCGCGTCACCCACGCGAAAATGCGCGCGAACCTGGCTCAGCGCCTGCGCAAGGCCGCCGCAAAGGCCTACCGGGCCGCCGACTACGACCGCGCATCGCGCCTGATCGACACCGCCGAGCTGATCACCCCCCGCTACGACTGGCAGCGCTTCCGCGACACGATAGCCGCAGCCCGGCGCCGCAGCCTTACGACCACAGCGGCAGCCTGACCACCACGCGGTCGAAACCCAAGCGCACCTACGCCCATAATTCGTAAGGTTCGCAATATTCACGGATCGCGTGACCGAGACCGGGGCCGGAGCACCCGACAACGCCCGGAAACAGAAAAGACACAAACGTAGGAGATTCCCCATGCATGCACTCGCAATTGCTATCGCCGAGAGCCAGAACGATCAATCCAGCTGGAAAGAAGTCGTCGTTAGCCTGGCAGTTCTCGCATACTTCGCATTCCTGGTATGGGTGACGTTGCGGAAGTAGTTCGCGCGCGTTCGACATCGCCATCGTGCCCGAGCAGCCGACGCGCCGACATGGTCGCAGAGCTGCCGCAAGCGGCCGACCCGAATGCCGGGCTTGGGCATAATCAATTCGGACTCAACGCAACTCGACTGATAGACAATGGAATGTGATGAGCGACACAGTCCAATTCGATTGCGTAAAGTTCGTAAGGTTCGTAAGATTGGAGGTGTAAGGAGGAGCGGGAAGCTCCCCCTCCACACGAACTCTCGGAGGAATTCTCATGGTGCACACCATCGAACCGGCCGGCTGCGCGTTGATCGGCATAGTGACCGAGGACTTCGCCGCCGACTACTACGGCGAGCGCGGCCCATATTTCTTCGATGTCGGCTCGGTGGTGCTGTGCCTGGTCGAGATCAACTTGCACACTGCGGTCGCACGCTACGGATTCGCGCCGGTCTGGACCGAGGTGACCGACTACCTCAAGCAGCACCCCCAGGTGCTTACGCGTAGCGCGGCCGACCGGCGCGCACGTGCCGAGCTGCGCCGCGAGGAGGGCGACCGTATCCGTCAGGCCGCCATGCAGGCGTACCGCGCCGCCGACTACGACCGTGCGGCGCACCTGATCGACTACGGCGAGCTGATCGAGCCCCGGCACAACTGGCAGCACGACCGCGACAAGATCACCGCCGCCACCGCCCCGTTCTGAGTTCCACACAGCCAACCGAAGGCGAGGACCGCCCCCGGTCCCTGCGGTTCGCCCGCTTCGCGGCGGCCGCATCGCACTGCGAATAGGGAACCCCACAATGTGCATTGACCAGGCTCCGAAAGTTGTCCGTATGGTTACCTCCCCCGCCTATCGGGCACCGGAGCGATACGGGCACGAGTTCGAGAGCATCGAGCACCTGAACGGCCGCTTTCGTCTTCAGGGCCACCCGTGCCGTTTTCAGGTCGTTTATCTGGATGAAACCACCACGAGCAGGCGAGAACACGACGGCCCTGTGGTCGCAGGTGAATACGCCTTCATATTCCCGATCTCGACAATGATCAGCGATTCACCGATCGAGCAGCCACCACTGATCGCGGTCGACAACGGCGACCTGATCAGTATCTGCGGCCGCACATTTCGCATCCAGGACGACCGATATAACAATGACCCGCGCTTGGTACGCGTGCGCGACTGAACCTCAGAAAACCGCCCCGCCGCTGGGCAAATCCGCCCCCTCTCATCATCAGGAGCACAGATGCCAACATCTGAGACCGACCTACAACTGCTGACGCTGCCCGCGCTGGTTGCCAAGTACGACCGGTTCACCCAGCACGAGACCGGGGCCAGAGCTGTAGCTATTCGCTTGGAGCTCAGCGCCGCGCCGGAGCTCGACAGCGCCGAGTTTCGGCTGTTCGATCGATGGGCGAACGAGTATGCAGCCCGGGCATGGACTCGATTGAACGACCACGGCCCCGCACACAATTCCAGCGACGGCAACCCTATGGTGATGATCACGACGGTACAAGATGTGAGCGAACGAGTCCGCGCGCTCGGAGTGCCGCACGGGCATATAGCCGATCACAGCATATGGGCAGTTACCAGGGCATTCGATGCCGCTATGACCTGGGTGTACCTCGAGTGCGGATTTCAGGAAGTCATTCGCCGTTACGAACCGCTAGCTCCCAAACGGTAACGACATGAGCGGCCCAACGCCGCAAGAAATCCGGAATTTCATGCCCTATTGGGTTGTAAATCACTACTCCAATGATGTAATGTATTACCTGTCGACAGGGGTCGGACCCGGTCGACAGGCAAAATCCCAACAATCCTCGGAGAGGAATCCAGAATGAATCACGAAAACGAAGAAATGTACGACCACTTCCTAGCAGGACTGGCCATGTGCTACGCGCGCCTGAGCAAGGTTCTACTTGCCTTGGAACTCCCTATCGCCCTCGAATCACTCAGGGACGGCATGACCCCGGGCGAGATGATGGGCGGAATCGGAGTCGCCATGCGAGCACTGGAGGATATGCCGATGGAGAAACATCTCCAATCGCTACTTGTCCAAACCGCGGTTGACTGGCTCGCAGCTATCGGTATCTGCACGTTGGCGTTCACGCAAGAGGAGTGGTGGGCGATGAATGCGGCGAACCTCGCTCTCGCGCGCACACTCGCAGAAATCCATCTCGCGGAAGAGATGATCAACGGTAATATCTGGATCGACGACAGCGACGATCGAGAGTAACCAGCTAAACAGCAGGGGCGCGGCCAAGCCGCGCCCCTGCTGTTTTGAACGGCGCGCCCGAATTCCGCCGCCCCAGACCCTCGAAATATGCTGTAATGCACTACTTAAATGCTGTATAGTATTAGAGGTCGGACGGGGTCGGACCCATCCGGCAGGCAAAATCCAACAATTCCCCGAAAGGATGTCAACTATGAGCGAACACGAGGAATTCGAATCGAAATTCTTACTCTTTGAGCTCCGAATGGCTGGGGGGTATATGCAAATGAGCAAAGTTCTGCTGGCTCTCGAGCTCCCCATCAGTCTGCGACCGTTCGATGCGGATATGAGCCCGCGCGAACTGGTGGACGAAGTCAACGTAGCCCGGCGGGCACTGCACGATCTGCCGATGAACGAGGGTCTACGGGCTGCGGTCAGTACAGCAGTTCTCGATTGGCTGATCGGTATGCAACTGGCCCGGTTTGCCGCCAACGAACAGGTGCTATGGGCGATCGAAGCGGCCAACCTCGCGGCCGCACGAGCCTGCGAAGAGATCGAACTAGCCAGGGCGATCCTGGACGGTGAGGTCACAGACCACTAGGAATAACACCGAGGGGCGGAGCCCGGTCACGCCGGGCCCCGCCCCCTGGTGAGAGCTGAAAGGCCAGCGGGCGAGGACGAGCCTCAAAGTCGGAACCCGCTGGCCTGGCAAAATTGACCAACACTCTAGGAGGTCAACGCCAATGATATCTCGCACCGACGATACGGGACCACACGACGCCCGCACGTCCCGTGTGATCGCACCGGAGATCGCGGCGAAGTACGGGCGATCGGTAACTACCGTGCAAAAGGATTGGATGACGCGCGAGGACTGGCCGCCCACGATAGGGCGGCGCGGACGATGGAACGAGTACGACGCCGCAACAGTCGACCGCGTTGTTCGCGCAAGCTATCTACGCACAGAGCCGACGCAGGCCGGTAACCCCGACGACTTGCTCACTATCATCGAGATTGCCGACCGCGCCGGGGTGAACCCGTCGACCGTTCGCGGGTACCTCTCGCGCGGACAGCTGGCACTCGGCGAGCCCGACGACACGAGCCACGGTGTGCACCGCTGGTATCGGTGGCGCGTGGACCAAGCGCTACGGGGACGGCGCGGCTACCGCCGGGTGCTGCCGACCGTCGGAGACTAGACGCGCGGATCGTGTACGAGCCGGAAGTCGTGCAGCGCGTCACGGTCGCCCGTGGCCGTGTATTCACGGCCCACCACCTCCCCCGCCGGAATATCGCAATCCCGGGCGATCTCGAGCGCGGACAGCCGCATCGGCTCATCTGTGGTGTGCCAAGGCGTGACCGCATGCGCGTCGTCATCCCCGACAACAACGACGACGCGCAACCGCGCGCGCCCGTCCGGTTGCACACTGTATGTACGGGCCGGTTTGTGCCAATCAATCATGGCGTTCATTCAATCCTCCTGATCTGTCGCCCGATCCGGGCGGGTAAGTGTGCCGAATTGTCCGGCAGTTACCGCGCAGGCACCTTGGCCCGGATGCGATGTTGCGGGACCGCGAGGGGCCGCAACATGGGGAGTGCGAAAACCCGTGCGGCTAGGTGTGACCGGTAGCGACCGTGCTTGGCGAGGTAGAGCCGATGGCCGAGCAGCCACAAGGGCAGTCCCACCGCCAGCGCGGCCAGCCCGCCCAGCAGCCGCCCCGGCGCGACGATTCCCGTTACCAGGCTCAGTAGACTATCTATCACCAGCAGCGCGCCCACCGCACGGGCAAGCACCGAGCCCACCAACCAGGCCAGCAGCACCAGCAATCCCACCACGGCGAGCAAACCCACCAGAACCGATATCAGCGCCATTGCCTTACCCTTCCCTGTCTACTAGGGACGCCGGAGCATCCGCCGACACCCCGGCAGAGTCGTCCGGTGGCTCTCGCGTCCCGCCGACCGATGCCGCAGCATCGTCGCGGTAGGAAGGTTCATCGGTCGGCGCATCGACGCTCTCGCCGTCCGATGCTGGCGCGCGCAGCAACTTGCGTACCTCCCCGAGAGTGAACCCTGTCTTGTCGACCAATTCAGACATGGACAGCCCCAGGTCTCGCAACCGGTGCAGTAGTTTGCCGTGCGCGGCATGTGATCTGGCCGTGTCCCGGTCGTAGTCCGTGTGTGCCATGGTGATCGCGTCATCTCGCCGTTGAATCGCCCGAGCGATCACAGGTTCTGTCTTGTCGCGGCTTATGAACAGCGCGGTAAGAGTCTGCTCTATTGCCGTCGCCCGCTCACGTTCGGCGGTCAGTGCCGCCGCCGCCCGATCGCGTGCCCGCTTGCGCGCGGACGGTTTCGAGTACTTGTCTGCCATGTGGGTGCGCCCCTCCCGGTAGCACGGTTCCCGCCCGCCGGTGTGTGGGTGTGCAGGACGCCCCCAGGTGCCCGACTACCGCCCCCACTACCGACCGACTCCCACCACGGTAGCGCAACGAGCCCCAGCGGGCCCGGATGCGGCCGTCCCCGGCCTAGCGGGGGACCCAGAACCCGGAGGTAGGGAAAAGCCCGCGTGGTTACGCCTGCAAGGTACGCGCGGAGAGCAAAAGCGTGACACACCTTCTGCACTCCGTGAGGTTTCCGGAGAAATGCCCGTTTCTAGGGGCGGTTTCGGCGCTACCGTGGAGCATGATGTCCGGTCCGAAGCCTCTGCATGCGGGCGACGGATACGAGTATTTGACACGTCAAGTCGCGACGCAGGATCGCGACCGAGACCGGTCCAGAGATCTGACGGACTACTACACCGATCACGGCACACCCCCGGGAACATGGTGGGGCAAGGGCGCCGAACTGATGGGGATCTCCGGGCAGGTGACCGAACGGCAGATGCAGGCGCTGTTCGGTGAAGGCCTTCACCCCGATGCGGACCGGATAATCGCTGAGGCTATTGACGCAGGTAAGAGCGTTGCTGAGGCGATGAAGGCCGCGAAGATCGGCCGAATGCTCAGCGAATACTCCCCGAAGAAGACCGAGATCGGCGTCATCTACGACCGCAAGATCGACGAATGGATCAAAGCGCACAAGCGCCGGCCCAATCACGACGAACGCATGATGGTCCGCACCGACGCCGCCCACGAGCACCTCCGCGAAAAACTGGGCCGCAACCCCACCAAGGCCGACATCAATGCCGCGCTCGGCGCGGAGAAAAAGCAGACCAAACGCGGCGTGACCGGGTTCGATTGCGTGTTCAGCCCACCCAAAAGTGTGAGCGTGTTGTGGGGGCTGGCCGACGACGGGCTACGCCGTGCGATCTACGAGTGCCATCGCGACGCAGTGTTGGACACCCTGAAATGGGCTGAGGAGCACTACGCGCTCACTCGCCGCGGTGCCGGAGGCATCCGCCAGATCGACGCCAAAGGCCTCGCCGTCGCACTGTTCGAACACTGGGACAACCGCACCGGTGACCCGAACCCGCACACGCACTGCACATTCAGCGCAAAAACCTTGGGCGCCGATGGCGAGTGGAGCGCGCTGGACGCACGGGCATTGTTTGCCGGCGGCACCACCTTGAGCTGCATGTACAACGCCCTGAGCAACGCGTACCTGAAGCATCGCATCGGATTTGCATTCCAGGACGTCGAGCACCGTGGGAAAGAACCGGTCCTCGAGGTCGCCGACGTGCCCAAAGCGCTTCGCGACCTGTTCTCACGTCGCCCCGACATCGTGCGCCTCACCGAGGAGCTAATCGCGGACTACCGGGCAACACACGGCCGCAGCCCCAACAAGAAAACCCAGATCAAACTCGCCGAGGAAGCCACCCTGCGTACCCGCAACAGCAAACCGCTGCCCAAGAGCCTTCGGGAAATGGTTACAGAATGGGACGGACGCGCCCGCGAATTCTTCGGCGACGGCCGCTCAGGACAGGACTTCGTCGACGAGGTCCTGTACTGGCACACCCATCCCGACGCGATTCGCCCCTACGACCCGCACCGCGTAGCGGTCGGTGTGGGCGTCGACCTCGGCGGCAAATCCGGCATCATCGGCGCAGATCCGACCACCATCGACACCACGATCGCGCACGCTCTGCAACGATGCCGGCTCGACAACCAGGACCAGTTCCTCCGTGCCAGCGTCCAGATCAGATCTCTGCTCGACCCCCAGGCCAAGGGAAATGCGCTCGAGGCCATCGATATCGCCGTGGCAGTGCGCGAAGCGCGGATCTATGACCCGGTGCGCATCGCGCACGAGGTCACCGAAAAGGTCGCACGACGGCGCGCGACCTGGACCGAAGCACACATCCGCAACGCGGTGTGGGATCGCCTGGCACGCTGCGACTTCCCCGACGTGGCCACGCTCAGGACCTCCGTCGAGGACATCGTCCGCACAGTGCGTGACCAGCACAGCCTTCAACTGACAGTCGACCCCGACGAATACCCGCGCGCAGTTTGCCGCCGCAACGGCGAATCCCAGTTCAACGAACTCGGCCTGACCACGGTCCGCTACACCAGCCAGCCGGTGCTGGATGCGGAGAATTACGTCCGCGATGCCGCGCAAACCCCGACCACGGAGTTCGTCACCGGCAAGGCAGTGGACCGTGCACTCGCGCAAGTTGAGGCCGAAGAAACCCTCCGCACCGGCCGTGACTTCGCATTCAACAGCGGCCAGAGAACGATTGTGCAGCATCTGTGCACCTCCGGGATGCGCCTGGATGTGGCAATCGGTGCGGCCGGCGCAGGCAAGACCACCGCGATGAAAGCCGTGGTGCGGGCCTGGCAGAACGACGGCCGCCCGGTGATCGCGCTCGCACCGTCCGCCGGGGCCGCCGAAGTGCTCAGCGCGGACATCGGCATCGACGCGAACACCATCGATAGCCTGCTGTGGCGGGTCCGGACCGGCAACGACCCCGGGATCGCGCCCGGCACGATGATCCTGGTCGACGAGGCCGCAATGGCCAGCAACCCGAACCTGCACCAGCTGCAGCTCATCGCTGACCGATCCCGGGCGGTCGTGAAGTACGTCGGTGACCCCTACCAGCTCAGCGCCGTGGAATCTGGTGGCCTGATGCGGACCATCGCGCAGGAAACACGCGCCCCGCAACTGCTCACGGTCGTGCGATTCACCACCGACGGCGAAGCGGAAGCGAGCCTGGAAGTCCGCAACGGCGACGCCCGCACAGCCTACGACTGGTACAAGGACACCGGGCGGATCACCTCCGGCATGACCGACGAGCTGCGCGGGAAGATCCTCACCGAATATCTCAACGACCGCGCAGCGGGTGTGTCGAGCCTGATGATGGCCGCCACTGTCGCGGATGTCCATGACCTCAACGGCGCCGCCCAGGCCGCCCTCGCCGCCCGCGACGAGGTCAAAGCTCACGGTGCAGTCGCCGCACTATCGGACGGGCACCGCGGCTACCTCGGCGACACTGTGGTCACCCGCAAGAACAACAACCGGTTGCGCGTGACCCGCGGCAAACGCTCCGGAGCGTCGGTCGACAACGGAAATCTGTGGCGGATCCGCACAATCCACCGCGACGGTTCGCTGACCGTCGTCGGCGCGGACCACCGCGGCACCGTGCACCTGCCGCTGGACTACGTCAAGAACCATGTCGAGCTCGGGTACGCGACCACCGTGCACCGCGCTCAGGGCATGACGGTCGAACGCGCCTATTTGCTGCTCAACCGCACCCTGGGTCGCGCGCTGGCGTACGTCGGTCTGACCCGCGGCCGCAAATGGAATGGCGTGTACGTCGCTACCGATACCGCCCCTGATCCCGGAGTGGAGGAACAACCCGAGGACCCGGACGAGCCAGTCACTGACCGCGACATTTGGCTGCGGGTCCTGGCCCGCGAAGACGACAATTTGACCGCCACCGAGGTCATGCGCGCCGAACAGGCCCGCATCTCCGACCCCGAGCGGCTGCGCCACATGTACGACGAGGTCTGCGCGATGCTCGCGGACAACCGTGGCCGCGAGCTGCTGGATCGGGCGCTGCCGGTGGTCATCTATCACGACATCAGCAATTCTGAACACTTCCCCAGCTTGCTCGACACGATCGCGGTGGCCGATGCGCACCGTCTCGACGGCGGTGCCATGATCGCGCACATCGTCACCGCCGCCGGCACGGACGACGGGGAAAGTCTCGTCACCGCGCGTGACGCTACCGCCGTGCTGCGGGCGCGCGCCGATGCCTGGATCGCAGAACGACTACCCACCGCACCCACCAGCTACGCCACCGCTGCAGCGGTGGAGACCCTGGCAGTCTCCGTGTTCAACGACGCCGACACCCTGACCGCCGCGGTGGTCGCCCTCAATACCCAGCAGGTGCTGTCCACCACCCAGCGCAGAGGCAAGTTCTACGCGGTCCGCGATGCCGAATTCGACGGTGTGGCGCCGGTGCCGTCCCGGCATCGTGGCATGAACACCGACCTGGCCGACTTCGCCGAGGAACTACGCTCCCGGCTGCTGTCAGGGGGAGCCGCCCATCCACAGCCAGCCACTCCCCCGGTCCCAGCAACCGAGCCCGAGCAACGAGCCGCGCTCGACAACTACACCGACGAGATTCCCGACCCGCGTACCCGCCGGGCCCGGATGCGCGGCGACTACGCCGACTACGTGCGCGGCCTCGAACGTGCCCGCGCCCGCTACCTTCTCGATCGTGCCCTGCCTGCAGCACTGCTGCGCACAGTGGAGAACGGACGCGGATACACCGATCTGCTCGACACGATCGGCCTGGCGGACGCGCACGCTCTCAACACCGGCGCCCTGGTCGCCGACATCGTCAGCAACAGCGGCCGCGACGACGGTGAAAGCCTGCTGTCGGTGAGCGATGCGGCCGCGGTGCTGCGGGCCCGCGCGGACAACTGGATCCGCCGCTACCTAATCCCGCTCGCGCCCACGACCGCCAGGGCCGCGGTCGAAACCTTGTCGCTCACCGGCTCCGACCCCACCGCCCTGACCCAGGTCGCTGTCACGCTGAACGCCAGAGTCGACACACTCGCGGTCGAACCTCAATTCGGACACCGATTCCGGGCACTGGAAGACGTGGATCCCCCACGAGGACTGCGGCCGATCCCGCCCGAGCACAACGGGATGGACATCGCCGTCGCGGACTTCGCCGATGAACTGCGCCGCCGCATTCTCACCGTGCCCGACAACGCCCCGGACTGGCGCACCCGCGCCACGGCACGCCGCATCCACGGCCCCGGCACCGACGAACCACTGGACCTCGACGATCTCGACTCCGACGAGCAGACAGCCGCCACCGCCCTCGTCGAAGAACTCCCCTACCCCGACCTGGACGTCGGTGAACGTGTAACCCGGCTGCGCGCCGATCTGGCCGCGGCCCGCCGGCTCGAAGCCATGCTCAGCAGCCGCCTGCTCGAGGTGGACAGCACCCCCCACCACCTCGCCGTCGCTGATCTGGTGAACCAGGTACGCGCCCGCGCCGACCTACTAGCGCCGATCGTCCGCAGGGTGCGGGGGCTGTACGAGGAACTCGACGACGCCGAACGCGACATCATCGTCGCCCAAGACGGGCATCGGCAACTACTGCACCGCCATCCGTCCGGCGCCGACGAACCATTCCTGCAGTCGGTGGCTGACAGGATCGATGCCACAGACGACCCCAGTCTGCGGGCCCAGCTCACCGACCTACTCAATCAATTCCGCATGGCCACAGCGGATCTCGAGTCCAGCGGACCTGCATATCTCGAATATGAGCTCGAACAGGCCCGGCAGAGCCTCGAGAAAGCTCGCCGCTTCGCCGAGCAGATCCGTGACGAAGCCGCGGCCGCCCGACATGCTCTCGATGCCGCCGCCGACGCTCACCCCGTGATCGGACGCACCGACGTGGAACACGTCCGCAGCTTGGTCGACCTCGTCGCCATCGCCGACCTCACCACCGCCCGGAAAACCGCATTCCGGCTCGACCTGCGACTACGGTCCGCTCGTGCCCACGCAATCCAGGAACTGGCCGCCGAAACCGGCCTGGACACCGTGTGGGCAGCAGCACAGATCGATCGCCGCTACCAACCCAGCCGCACCGACATCCACGCCGCGATTTCCACCATCATCAAACGCACACCCTCGAACAGCAGCAACCTCATCTCCCTGACCGATTCCGCCAGTGTCGACGCGGCGGTGAACGCGGCGCGGCGCCGGAACATCGAAATCTCCACCGCCTCCGCCAATGACATGCCACCCGCGCCGCTTGCTGACCACGACCCCGTCATCCAGCTGGTGCGTGCCCGCGCCGATGCCCTCATGCTGTGGGCTGTCGAGGACCACGTGGCCGGACAAGCCGCGGCCAGTGCCGAAGCCGAAGCCGAAGATACAGAGGCCGACTACCAACGGGCACTAGCCAAGAAGCCGAATGCCTTTCGAGCGGAAGACTCATTCGCCACTGATGTGCAAGCACGTATCGACGCTCTCGACCCGAACTCCCCGATGCGCACCGAAATGGCCGAGCTCCTCGAACAGTACCGAGCCACCAACGACACCGCCGAGTCCGATCTCACCGCCGAACGCACACGGGCCGAACGGATCGCCGCAGCGGCCCGCGCTCGGGCCGACCAACTACGTGCCGCAGCCACCGACGCCCACCGCGCATTCACTGACCGCCTCACCGACCCGTTCGCCACCGCCGACCCCGACGGCGATGCCGACCATGTCCCGACCAGCGGCCCACACCTCACACGAATGGCCAGCCGCATCGAAACCGAACCAGCACAACAGGTCGAACAGATCGAAGTCACCGCGTCGATGCCACTGGCCCAGGCGGTCTCCAGCTACCTGCAGAACCTCAACAGCCGCGTCATCGACACCGATGCGGCCGGCGCCACCGACCGCGATCCCCGCGCCCCACTCTGGCTACCAGCTCCCCCACCGGACAGCGCCGTCGACGAACCCGCCACGATAGCCCGTCACCAGTACGCGGCGATCATCGACCGTACTGCCGTGCTCGGTGAGCAAGCCGCCGCCGAATTACCAGACTGGACAGCGCATCTCGGACCGGTACCCGACGGCGCGGTCTCCCGCACCGAATGGACCGACCTCGCCACACAAGCCGCGGCCTGGCGCGAACAATACGACATCACCGACCCCACCACCCTGCTCGGCGACCGCCCCGACGACGACAACCGCGCCCAAGCCTGGCAAGACCTCAACGACCACGCCGACCAACTACGTACCCACGCCATCGAGGAAGCAACCCGCAACGCCGAACACCAAGCCGCCGAACACGAACGCCAACAACAAGAACAACGCCAACGCGACCTGGACGAAGAACACCACCACAACATGTACCGCGGCCAGCACCCCGGCAGTCCCGACCACCCGATCGGCCCGGAAATCTGAGTCCGGCAGCCGAATACCACGCGATGCTCGGCCACGGTGACCCGCTAGTCGCGATCTCGTCATCGGCTTCCCCAAGGGGCTCGGGCCAGGGCAGCGCGCGCAGTCAGGCGGCGAACCGACTACGGATCTCGGCGACTCGGTCGGCTTCCATCGCACCCCATCCCAGCCGGATGACGATGGTGATGAACCCTTCGATGCTATGGATCAGGGTGCGAACCTGTTCGGCCTCTTCCCTGCTGCCGGTGTCGGCATGCTTGATGCCCTGAAGCTGACTACGGATCTTCACCACCACATCGGCGAAGGTCTCCAGAACCGGCATGGGATCACGGTCGATGACATTGCCGCCGTAGACGAAGCACAGCGCTTCGGCGCGCTTGGTCGGCCGCGGTGAGTCGGCAGACGGATAGTGCACGTAGTCCGAGCCCGCCCGGCCGGTCTCGGCGAGCCAGTTCAAGACCTCTCGCGGCGGGAACGCGGTCCGCAGCATCCGGTCCAGCAGTTCGACCAAAGAGTTCGCGGCTTGGGAAACACCGTCGACCGACTCGTCGAGGACGAAACGTGCGCCTTCGAGCTTGCGGCTCAGATCGCCGCTGAGCTGGCCCAGCGCGTTCCTGGTAGCCCCGGATGCCATCACGCGCAGCTCATCGGCCAACTGTGCAACTTCGGTGATGGGCGCCACCACCAATTCATCCAGCTCAGCACCAAACGCGATCTGTAGCTTCGTCGCTGCAGCATGGAGGCGCAGCACCACCTCCAATGCAGTCGCGCCGTCCTGGACCCCGATCAATTCGCCCACACGATCCGATCCGAGCACCGACATGCAATCGTCGAACGCCACCGCAAACGGCTGCATCCGAACGGAGGCCCACTCGGCGACATCGGTGACCATCTGTGCGTCGGCACGAACTGCAACTGCGATCCGGTCGTAGGCGGCGGCGCCGATCAGGCGGCGCAGAAACTTTCGCCACGAACTGCTCTTGGCCTTCTTCAGTTGCTCGAGACGGCCCTCGAGATCGAACGTATTGAGCCAGTCGGCCATCGCGACCTCACCCTCCGGGCCAGACCCGAGGCCGAGTTCGATCGCTGCCTCGTCGAACCAGCCGAACCGCTCATTGACCGGACGCAGATCGTCCTGGTCAAGCAAGCAGTGCGCCGAGCACATCACGATGTCCAGAATCCCGAGCAAGACCCGGTCCACGCCCAGTACCCGCTGCACACCCGCTGGCAGCGCTTCCAGGGCATGAGCAGTTTTCGAATGCGGCATCTCCGCGTAGCAGGGAACCGCCACAGTAGGCAGCATGATGGTAACGGAATTGACGGGCGGGTTCTCTTCGCCTTGGTCTTCGCTTGCGGTCACGCTCGACTCCATTCCGGTCCCGTGATCGGGGCCGTTGCCGGGTAAACCGAGGAGACGGCCGTCACGAATGAGCGCAACTCGAACAGGAATCACCCCCATTCCGCGCGCCGCGCGTCACGGGGTGAAGTACCATCGGAATAGTCCTACCAAGACACACCCGAGGCCCTGCTGGAAGTTCCGCTTCCGGCCAGGGCCTCGGCGTTGTTTTGCAGGTATTCAGTTATTCAAGCCCAACTCAGAGTTGGGCCTCTCATCATCCTAGATCCAGGGGCCGACAACGCCCACGCAATAGAACACCCCGGCAGGGTCACGGGTGCCCCCAGGCCCGTCCGAGGCGCCGCCATTGTTGCCCAACTCGACGGCCGCGGCATCACCCGTGGCATTGCTCAGCACAGTCGCCGAACGCGGCACCGATTGGAGATGCCGCCGGATGTATCTGACCTCCGAACCGGACAACACCGTCGGCCACACCACATGGATTACGCTGGGATTCACCAACTTTCCGGCGACTCCGCCGTCAACGGCATGTCGGTGATTACCGACTACAAAGGGCCCCGGCAAGGACCGCGCCGTCTACCATCGATCGCTGGTCTGAGCGGCGGATCGCCCCCCGGCGGTCGGATTAGTCCGACATGGAGGAGGTCGCGGCAGCATTTGGCCTGCGCCCGCGTAGGCCGGCGAGCACGACCACCCGCATGGACTGTCGAAAGCGCTGCGAGCCGCACTCGAAGACCTATTCCGCGGCCGCATGGACTGCGTGCAATCCGGATGCGCGGGTGTCGGCCCTGCCGCCGAGGTCATCCTGTAACTCCTGGATCTCTCTGGAAAACCCGTCGACGAGCGCGCCGCAGCTGCGTGCCATTTCGTTGACCGCAGATCTTCGGTCATGGTTCGAGCGCGATCGGGTGCTCGTGTTCGAACCGCACCATCGTGTGGTGGTGTTCTTCGTCCAGGTCGCGTTGGCGTTGTTCTTGTTGTTGGCGTTCGTGTTCGGCGGCTTGGTGTTCGGCGTTGCGGGTTGCTTCCTCGATGGCGTGGGTGCGTAGTTGGTCGGCGTGGTCGTTGAGGTCTTGCCAGGCTTGGGCGCGGTTGTCGTCGTCGGGGCGGTCGCCGAGCAGGGTGGTGGGGTCGGTGATGTCGTATTGTTCGCGCCAGGCCGCGGCTTGTGTGGCGAGGTCGGTCCATTCGGTGCGGGAGACCGCGCCGTCGGGTACCGGTCCGAGATGCGCTGTCCAGTCTGGTAATTCGGCGGCGGCTTGCTCACCGAGCACGCCAGCACGATCGATTGCCGCTTGGGCTGTGTCCAGGTCGGCCTCGAGGTTGCTCCGGCCGATGAAATCTTCTGCGATGAGGTCGATTGGGTCTTGGGGTTGCTCGGTTCCAGGCTCCTCGACGAATAGTTCCTCGTGTGTCGGGAGTTGTGGAAGAACGGTGTGGAGATCGTTCTGCACATGTTCGGCGAACGCAGCTGTCAGGGTGTCGTAGTCGGCGTCACCCCACTGCTGCCGAACGTCCTCGGGGGTGGGAAGCATTCGGCTGATCTCGCGGAATTCCGCGGGGTCGTCGAGGAAGTCGCGGCGCAACAGGATCTCCTCGTAGACCGGTTCGGTGTCGTTGTAGAACGGCACGAACAGTTCCGAATCGTGGGTCAGATTCTGAACCGCCCGAGCGATCGAATCCATCTGGTGATACCGGGTGAGCAACTGCTCGAGTTCCGTTCGTTCCCGGAGATGCATGGAGGACTCGATGATCTCCGCAGCGGCAGCGTCGCTAACGGTGACGGTCCGGTCCGAAGGTGTGTCTGTCGGGGCATCGAACTGCGGCGGCAGAACAATCGCGTCGGCGGTGCGGTACCGCCATTCTCGGCGCAAGGCTGTGTACTCGTGGGTGCGGTCGAGCCCTCCCCACATAGCGTTCTCGCACAGTTCACGTACATGCGTCCAGGTGTTGGCGTTAACGCCCTCGTCGGCGGCCCAGACTGCGAGTTGGTCGTACGCCCTCAGATAGCGCACACGCCAGTCGGCCAGCTCTGTGATCGTGCGGATCCGGTGCAAGTCCAGCAGGGAGTAGCCGACGTTCTCGAAGACCGTGCTCCGTACATCGGAGAACTGGGTGTCGTCGAACGCGGGGTCCGCGGTGATCGTGTTGGTGATGACTTCAATGCTTCGATCAACCCGTTCGGTGTGGCGGTTCGCCAGAGCGTCTTCGCTGCGGGCGAATTCGCTACGTTCGTCGGCGACGAACAGGATTTCCGGCACCTCGCGGTGTCCGATGTCGATCTCTGCGATGCTCAGGCGCAGCTGGGAGCGTTCGAGGTCGGCCAGCCCTTGGGCGTTGTCGACGAGTGCGGTGAGGTAACGGCGTACCTGCCCGACCTGCTCGATGGCGCGCAGGCTCGGTTCATCCAGTATTCCCCCGCCGTCGAATACCGACGAGGCGACGACGTCGAGTTCCCGCCATGCGTGCGCGAATTCGAGTCGCAGGATCTTTTCCAGGTCCGCGCGCGACACATGGTCTGGCCACAACGCGTCGATCTGGTCGACCTGGCCCGCGGCGATCGCTCGCGCCGCGTCGGTGGCCCGGCGGGCGTCTTCGGGGGCGAGGGCAGCCAGGTCTGCGTGCCACGCAGCATCGATGTCGTCGAGGGTTCCGTTCTCGTACCGAGAGAGGTAGGTGTCGATGCGCGACTTCGCGACTTCCGCCGGGGCGAGCTGGTCCGGAGCGAAGCGGGGATCCGGGGCATAGCCGATGTTCATTAAATAGTCGGTAATGAACTCGATCTGCATCAGCTCCTGGTTGCCTATCCCTGTTGTGAAGAAGAGACTCGCGATGAGCTCACCTCGATTGCGTTCAGGATCCCGGCCGGCGCGGCCGTCGGCGGCCCACGCGGTGACCACGGACGCGACCTCATCCCGCAGTGGCGGTTCGACGACCGTCACTGCATGTTCGACAACCGCGTGACGGCGCATTTCAGCGACCGCCGCCTCGGCGAAGGCCTGAGTCTCGGTGCCGTCGACGCCGATGTCCGCGACGCGAACCCCGTCTCGGTCAACAACCAGGCCGAACCGGTCGCGATACTGCTGTGCCAGCTCCGCCAACACCGCATCAGCGAGTTCGTTCAACTCAGGGTCGAAAGTCGTGGTCAAGCTGAAGGTAAATGCATCGCGCAGGACTAGGGCCAAGTCGGATCTGCCAGTGGAAGTCCGGTCGAACTCACGCAGGCGTGCCTTGGCGCGCTCCTCGATTTGCTCGGCCTCCCACCTGGCCAAACCGACCAACAGGATAGCCCGGTTCCCGCCGATCTCGCACGCGGCCACCGCCTCCAGCGCGGCGGCCCGCTGCAGCGCGCCCACCGGCGGCCGATGCGGTTCGATCCAGGCCGGGCCGTCACTGGGCAGCACGGGGTATACCCGCCCGAACTCCGCATCGAACGTGGCCAGCGGTGTGACGGTCGCAGAACGATTCGTGTCGAAGTCGGGCACCACTGATCTATCGGTGGCCGCATCCGAGGCGGATGCTGACGCGGAGCGGACACCGAATGTGGGCACTGGCACATGCGGGGTGAATCGGGCCGCGTCCACGCCCAGAGGCGCGTCCGGGGGGAACAGGTCGTCGTGTCTGGGCAGGAACTCCGGCGCGATCTCCCGTGCCTGCCGTTCATGGCCAGCGTGGGCCGCAGTGAGGACTTCGTAGGTAGCACCGCGCCACTGTTGACCGACGTCGACCGGGCTGCGCAACATCTGCTGTACGTAGTGAAATTCGGCTGGATCGTCGAGTAGATCACGGCGCACCATGATTTCGTTGAAGGCGATATAGGCGCCATCGACCAGGGGGGCGTACACGGCTACATCGTCGGTTTGGTGTCGCACTTCCTCTGCGATGGCGCTCATGTGGTGATAGTGGGTGATGAGCTGCTCCATTTCGCTACCCGCCATGGCGTCCTGCACCGCTGGGTCGGTCGGTGCGTAGTGCTCACCGGTGCGGTGGATTGCGCGCTGTTCCCGACGTGATCGTGCGTTGTGTCCTGCCTGTTCCAGCGCGCTGTCCATGGCACCCCAGGTGTGGGTCCGGATGTTCACCCACGTGTCGCGAATGACGCCGATCTCCGCGAGTTCTACGGCGAACTGGTCGAAGGCCGCCTGGTAGCGGGCACGGGACTCTGTGAGTTCAGCTGCCGTCCGCACACGCGTGCCGTCGTCCAGTACCCGACCCAGGGCGTCCATGACGATCGCATGTGCGTCAGCCTCGTTCAGCTGTACTGCCGGATCTTCGGCGATGATGCTCGCGAGGGTGCCGGCGATCCGGTTGACGAGCGGGTGGAGGCTGTCCGGATCAGCTCGTTCGCCGCTGGACTCGACCGTCGCCTCGGTGGAGGTGCCGAATGCAGGTACAGGAAAGTGTGGGCTGAACCGGGCAGCGTCGACGCTAGCGAACACGGTGGGCTCAACCTCGGCTGGAGGAAGCTCGGCAAGAGAAAAACGGACATCGATGTTCGCGGTTTCGGCGAGAGTGTGCCAGGTCCCGTTGCCGGTGAGCTCGCCTGCATGCAGCTCGTCGCGCAACATGGCTTGCCCCGCGTCGTCTCGGATACTCCAGGCCTGCGGGTGGTACGCCAGCACGCGGCGACGCATATGCTCAAGCCACTCCCAGCCATCGACCGCAGTGCGAAGGCGCTGCCACCGGCCCGGTTCCACGGTCTGCTCCACGCGCCATCGGCGTCCTCGCCGTCTAGCGACGGCCCGCAGCACGTCACCCTGAGTCTCGAATTCGGTCGTGGGGACGGCTTGTTCAAGCCGGAACGCGACGGTGAAATCGGCCCGCATCTCTGCTTCTTCCGAAGATGCTCCGCGCGCGCGGTAGTAGTCGGGGTGGACCGGTGTGATGACGGTGGCCGCTGCGGCGTCTGGCCGGCTGTCCCAGGCGCCGTTACCGGTGAGCTCGCGGACTTGGCGCCAGTTGTTCATATCCGTTGGAGGCAGGACGATCTCATGACCGGTCGCGGGTTCGAACTGGGTCAGGAGCTGGTTCATCAAGTCCGGGACGTCTTGCCATTCCGGTATCAGGTACTCCATTTCGACGAAGGCCCGGCCCAATGTGGTGTTCTGGGTTCGCCAGGAGCCGGCGATCTGCTCGGCCCGGTCCAGGAGCCGGGCGGCGTCCCGGTCGGTGGCGGTGAAGGGGATGGTCTCCCGTAGTTGGTGGGCGCGGGCGAAGTCCGCGCGCATGATCCGCTCGGCCCACGACGCCGCCTTACCGGCGTAGTAATCGATTGAGGCGGGGTCCTGGCCGCCGAATTCCGCAGACCGTGGTGCCGCGGTCGCGACGCGATCCGGGCCCGCGCCGAGTTCCGTGATGCGCGAGACCGGCGAGGTATCAGACTCGGGCCTCAGCGCGGTGCGAGTGCCGAATACAGGTACCGGCGCCTGTGGGGTCATCTGGGCCGCGTCTGCGCTGCGGAACAGGGGTTCGGCCTCGGCGAACGCGAAGTCGTTGGCAGTGGTCTGGATCTCGGCGAGGGTGGGCCAGGTGCCGTTGGCGGTGAGTTCACGGGCCTGCAGCTGGCTGCGCAAGTGCAGGCCGGCGGTCTCGGCGCCGTTGTCGGCGGCGGCTTGCAACTGTCGCAGCTCTGGGTCCAGAGTGCCGGGCGGGCGGCCGTACCATTCGAATACCGCGTCGTCCTGGTAGTCCCATTCCCGTCCGATCGCATCCTCGCGGGAGCGCCAGCGGTGGACGAGTTCTTGGGCACGCTCGAAGAACTCGCTTCCGCCGAGGTTGTTATGCGGGGCACTGGCACCGAGGCGCCGCACCTGCTCGGCGCGTGCGTAGTCCGCGCGCATGACTTGTTCTTCCCAGGTCGTGGCTCCTCGGCGGGCGTAGTAGTCGGGATTGGTCGGATCATCGGGATTGTTGCGGTCGTAGGGATCCGCGGGCCACAACTGGATCCGGTCCGGTGGCCATCCTCGCGCCGCCTGGATGGTTCGCCGGTGGTTGTCCTGCCATAGCTGAACCTCGTCCAGGACGTCGGTGATCGTGCCGCGGAACACGTGAACCTGGTCCTCGAAGCGCGCGTCGCCGATGCGGTCGATGCGCACCTCGACCCCGTAGTACGGGTCGCCGAAATCGTCGTCAAGGCTGTGCGTCACGGCAGCATATGCCTGGTCCAGATCTACTGCGGTCACCGTGTTGTACACCATCGACTCGTACGGCACCCCGTCGAAGTCGTGGGTGTGACCGTACCTGACGAGGAATTCCGGTGGCTCAGGAATCTCACTGTTCCTCAACGGATTACCCGGCGTGGGAGTGCTGACTTCAGGGTCGGGGGTACCTGGTGTGGTGAGAGCAGAATCGGGTGTCGTGTCCACTACCCAGGCAACGTGTCCGGTCAGGTCACCGACCTGCCTGTTGTTGTCCATCTTGACTCGTGACATGCCCGTGTACTGCCCCGATGCGGCAAGGGATTCGACGTAGCCCAGCAGGTTTCCCATCGCCTCCGGCTGCGCGATCCATGCCTCGTAGGTGCGTTCCAAGTGAGTGAACGCCCGCCCGACAGGGTCGTTGCGGGTGCTCCACCGTGCCGCGATCTCATCGGCGCGGCGAATCAACCACTCGCTCTCATCAACGGCATTCTCCTGCCGGACCATCTGGCGTAGCTCGCAAAGGCGGGCGAAATCCGCGCGCATCACCTGTTCGTCCCAACCTGCGGCCTTGCCGAGATAGAAGTCCGGGTTCGTGCGGCCGGAGCGATCGGTCGCATCGAACGGGTCAGCGGTCCACAGTCCATCCGGGCTCGGTGGCCATCGGTCGGTTGCCCAGGTCTGTTCGAGGTCGAGGTGCCAGTGCCGGATATCAGCCATGGCATCGGCGATCGATCCGGTGCTCTCGTGGATCGGATCGGTCAGGGGAATACCCGAGAAAAGGTTACCGCCAGCGATGTCCAGACGGCCGATCCGTACCGCTACCTGCTCGTGCTCGTCGTCGCCGAGATCGGTCAGGCCACGAGCGGCCGTGGTGTAGGCGTGCGGGAGACTGCGTGCGGTCTCCGTGGTGTACAGGACCTCGTCGAGCGGGGTGCCGTCGCGGTGATGCGTGTAGCCGTACTGGATGACGATCTCGTGTTGTGGTTGAGTCATGTTCTCTCCCTTGATATTCCGTCATGAGCGATGATTTCCGGCAGTGGCGGGAGGTCGGTGGCGGTGTCCCATATCCAGCTGGACAGCTCGGAGTCGGCGATCAGTTCGTCGATGGCGCGGCGGCGTTGGTCGCCGTCGCACAGGTACAGGGCGGTGGCCGGGTCGGTGTCGGTCAGGACCGCAGTTGCCAGGGAGGCGCTCTCGGGCAGGTTGTAGCGCAGTCCCTTGACCCACGAGCGCTTCTGATCGATGAGGTGGTCCAGCAGCAGTCGTTCGGTCATCGACTCGTACGGGATCCAGGCGCCGGTGACGGTCATCAGGGTCAGCTCGTGCACGGACGGCACACCGCCCCGGGACGCGCTGATTGTGCCAGCGACGACGAGCCTGGTGTCCTCGTTTGCATCCCACATCTCGAGCTCGGCGCTGAACCTGCGGTTCAGACGGTGGTGCAGATCATCGGCAAGCAGGATCGGGAACTCTGGCAGCTGGGTCAAGATCATTCGGTGCCCGATGCGGCCCGGGGTGATCGCGGCGACCTCTCCGAGCAGCAGCATCAGCCGGGTGCGGCCGCGGGCGGGCTCCGCGCTGATCATCCGCATGACCTTGGTGTGCCGGGCGGCCAACTCGGCCCTGTGGTCAGCGTCGTAGGCTTCGGGCAAGTACAGGCTGTCGAGTAGGCTGCGGCCCTTGGTGGTCTTGTCCCGCGCCGCGCCGAGCAACGCCCTGCGCACGACCGGCCAGGTGTGAGCGCTGCCCGTCGAGGGGGCCGACCGGGTGAAACCGGCTTGTTCCCACAGGTAATGCACCGCGGCACGCATGCTCAGTCGTGCCGGGTCGCTGGCGACGGTGTCACCGGGTTCGGAATCGGCGGCGGGTGCGGGGGCTGCGCCGGTGAGCGAGAGAGCGAAGGCCAGTTTCAGCTTGGTCTGGTCCCCGTCGTCTTCGATCGCGGCACCGAGCAGCGGGCCGAGCCCGGACAGCTCCGCGGGCGGGGTGAAGGACTCGCAACCGGGTGCGTGGGTAGCGCCCGAGAGCGGCATCCGTTTGACGATCAGGTGACCACCAGCCGAGGCGATGTACATGTCGACCCCGGATTCGGTGCACAGGCACCGCGGCCGTTGCCCAATCCGGCGGGCTTCGGCCAGTACCGTCTGCCAGCCAGGATCGGATGCAGTCACCGCGCGTTTGCCGATGCGGAAGCGTTGACTGCTCACGATCCGCCTCCGAACGCGCCCAGGGCGTCGAATTCGCCGATCAAAGCCAGCAAACCTATTGCTTCCAGAGCCAGCGACACGTACCACACTTGTTGTGCGGCAAGGTATTCACAACGGACGGCGCGCACCGCACTGGTGGCCGCGGCCCCGGCGGCGGCCGCGAGCAGCAGCAGCAGCATCGCCGTAGCCCAGGCATGCACGGAACCTAGACCTGGGCGCACCGCCACCAAGGCCGCAGTCATCCGGAATATCGTTGCGCCGGTAGCGAACTGGGCTGCAGCAAGGGCGGCTTTGAACCCGGCGTTCCCTAGCATCGCCGTCGGATAGGTGGTGTTGGTCATTGGCTGGTCGCCTCTGGGTGAGTTGTGACAAATAGGTGGGATTTCCCGCCTCTGGGCAAGCGCTCCGGGCGGGCGGTTTCGATGGCTGGGGCCGCGGGACCGAGCGAGCTGATCAGCGACGGTCGGGGGGAAGTGGATGGTGGTCCGCGGTTCATAGGATGCTCAGCTCCATGCGGGCCGGCGGCGATACAGGGCGGCGGGCCGGTCGAGTTCCCAGTCCCTGTTTTCGTAGCGCAGCAACCTATCCGGGTCGCGCATGTCCAGCGACTCGGCATGCCCGGTCGCATAAGCGCGGGCCATGTCCTCCCCGCTCATCGTCGGCTGCCGCCGCCGTTCACTATCAGTGGATTCGGATTCGTCGGTGCTTGAGTCCTCAACGGGTGCGACGTCCTCGCGATCAGCCAGATCCGCGGCGATCCATTCCTCGACACCGTCGCCGGTCGGGTCGCGGTACATCGGAATCGGTGCTGACGTGAGGGTGCACCGGTCTTTGGAGCAGTCCTCGAACCACGGCCGCATGCGAGTGACGCACGGCCATAGCCATTGCGTATGCCAGGCGGTAAGGTCGGCGGTGTAGTCGGTGGCGGTGGCGTCGTGCCGGTAGGTCTTGCGGTGTGCGACCATCAGCGCCAGCAGTTCATTGCGCACATCGGTGTGCCGGTACCAGCAGCCCTTGACCGCGCCCGCGAGCTGGTAGTCCCCGCGCAACCATTCGACCCAGTCCACGAGTTCGATCCACACCGCGAACGCTCGCTGCCGGGGCATATGCCGGAAGGACCACACCCGATCCACCGGGCCGTCCGGAACGATCACCGTGTCCTTGTCCAGCCAGTCCAGCAGCACCTGCAACCGGTCCTTATCCAGCACCCCCAGCGGAGTCTGCTCGGTGGTATCACCGGGGATCGGTGGTCGGGTATCGGTAGTCACCGCCGCCACCCCTTGGTCAGATCCAACACCGCGGGCGCGCCGAGTTCGGTGCCGTCGACTTGATCCAGCAGTGGTGGCCGATTGCCGTTCCCGGTGTCGAAGGGGGCGATCATGTGGTCGTAGTGGGCGATCGAGCGTTCGACCAGGTCGGCTTGGTCGGGGTCGCCTTCCCAGTAGGCGCGGATTCGCAGCAGGATGCCGCGCTGGTCGCGGTAGATCAGCAGAGCCTGCCCCTCTGCCATGGTGCGGATTTCATGTGGACTCATCACCAGCCGCTCGTAGGCCTGCGGCGCGCTGCTTGGGGTCCGGCCGGGGCGCCAGGCCTCAACCCGGCCCAGTAGCGTGGAGGCCAGTTCCAGCAGTTCGGCATCCATCAGGCCGGGCAGGAACATCAGCGCGCTGGGGGCGTCCAGGATCTGTCCGGCCTGGGTGGCGCCGAACCGGGCCTTGAGCTGATCGCTCCCGTGGGCCATCACCTCCATTTGGATGCCGCGTCCACCGGAATCGGTCAGCTTGGCTTCGAGCCCGGGCATCGGCGCGACGTTCGCGACCTCGTCCAGCACCATCCGCGCGGGCGGATCCAACCGTTGGTCCGCCAGACATTGGGCATGCTGTTTGGCCAGGTAGTGCACCTCGTTCAGCAACGCTGAGGCATAGGGTGCGATCGACTGTCCCCCGCCGGTGCCTTCGCTGAGCAGATACAGCGTGTTGGGGCCGGTGACGAAGGTGGCCAGGTCCAGGCTTTCTGTTTCCTCCACGTCGATGGCGGTCATGAGCCGCGGGCTGGCCAGCGGTTTGAGTGCGGCAGCGACGGTGGCCATGGTGTTGCCGTCGGTGCGGGGGTCGCCGCTGTCGGTGGCCTTGGCGTAGTCGGTGGCCCACTCGGGCAGGTGATGTTCGAGAATGTCGCGGACCTCAGCATTACGCATGGTGGCCGCCCATCGCCGCACATCAGACATGCGCCGACCGCCGACCGCCGCGGCGTACAGATAGCACTGCAGCACCGTCGCGGCACGGGCCTTGTAGAACACCGCTCCCTCCGAGGAGGCGCCGCGGTCCCCTGACTGGCCGGAGATTACGCCCTCGGCGCGGCGGATCGCGGTGTCCGGGTCTTCGCACCCGGCGATCAACGACCAGCGGATCTTGTCGGGCCACCCCCGCGCGATGTCTTCTGGATCGAACACCGCGACCCGGCCCTGCTGCGCGCGAGCCCAGCAGGTCGCACGTAGTACGTCCGCTTTGGTGGAGGTCACGACCAGGAATCCGGGAGCGGTCAGAATCGGTGTGATCGCCACCCGCCATGTCTTGCCCGACCCCGATCCGCCGAACACGAGCAGAGAATCGTTCTGCCGCAACGCGATCGGCTTGTCGTCGGCAGTGTTCACGCCCAGGACGTGGACCAGTTCGCGTGCGGGCAGATCATCGATATTGCGGCCCGCCAGGGACGGGCGCAGCCCGACCGCGTGCGCTTTGGCGCCGGCTTCGTCGATGCGCCCGGCGACATCGCGGGTCCGGGCCATCCCCGGCGCTGCTCCCTGTGATCGGTGCCGTGTCCGCCAGCGCGCGATCATCCACCATCCGCTGATCTGCGCGGCCGCGATCAGCACGACCAGGGTGTACACCAGCCACGCCGGGCCCGGCCGCGGATCGTACGGCCACCCGGCCGCCGGGGAGCCGGGATGCGCCCACCACCCATTCAACGCACGCCACAGATGCCCGCGCGCGGCCCACCCGTGCCCGGCCAGCAGCCCCGACAGCCCGGCCCCGCCGAGCACCGCGACCACCACGCCTACCGCAACGGTGCCGATCCACTGATACAGCACCGGAATCCGCAGCCGCTGCGATACCGGCAGTTCCGGCGCGGTCACCGCGCACCACCAGCCGAATGCGGCAGCTGTACATCGAAATATGTTCTGCAAGTGAATAATTCATGGATAGTCATCAGCGAGCTTCCTGCCTGCCCGTAATCGCAGCATCGGTGTTCGTCAGGACTCTTTCAAGCGGAGATCTGATGTGCCGCAATAGAATTGGGTCGCGCGACCCGATCTTGACCAGGCATTGGCCTTGTCCGAGTTGCATGATCGTTTCGGCTGTTCCGGCGGGTAGCTGGTAGATCCCCGCGCATGCGGCCGCGTCGTCGTACCGTTCCTGCCCGAAGATGTAGGCGATCGCCGATTCCTGCATCAGGGCCCGCGCGGGACTGTCGGCCGCGAAGTCGCTGATGTGATGAAACGCGGATACCGTCGAAAGACCCAGTCCGCGTGAGAGTTTCATGTTGCGACGCAACAGCAGCCCGGTCGATCCCTCCCCCAGATGCCAGCCCTCTTCCACGAGCATCTCGGTCTGCTGGAACCGGGATGATCGGGCCGCGAGCCGGTTGGACAGCCACGTGTTGACCAGGGTCATTACCACCCGCAGCGCGGGCCCGGAATCCGGTAGCTGGGACACATCGAAATGCACCAGCGGGTGATCGAGTGCGTCGCGCACGTCGGCGGTGGTGGGCTGGTCGACCAGCCCCCGCAGGTCGGTCTCGGCGAGCCGGCGCAACGCCAGTGCCGCGTCACGGCCCCAGGACTGTGCTTCATCCCGATACAACGGACCGAATACCTCGGTGTCCCCGGGTTCGGGGAACAGCAGCCGGTGCGCGACTTCCCCTATGACCGGCTCGAGGCCGCGGTTGATCATGTCGTGGGTGACGATCGCGAGGGTGTTGGTGACCGCGGCCTTCTCGGTTTCCGACAGCGGCCGGGCCATCGTGTCCTCGAGCACCGCGAATACCAGTTGAGATTGGCCTTCGGGCCGGTATTCGGATCCTTCGTGCTCACCTTGGAGGCTGATCGCGGGATCGAGCAGGTTCAGCCGAGGCCCGCTGGTGCTGCCGGTGGTGAACACGATCGACCCCGAGCGCACCGCCTCGGCGACCGAGCTGTATTCCCCGCGCCCGGATTGGCGTTTTTTGTCCACGACGATCACCTGCCGCCCCAACGGCAGGCTTCGGGTGGTGAACACGGTCTTGAGCAGGGAGGATTTGCCTTTGCCGACATCCCCGATGATCGCGCAGTTGATGGAAGAGACATCCTCGCCGTAGGCGCTCCACTGATCCAGGAACACGGGGGCGTTGTTGGTGGCGTCGACCCCGTTGGCCTCCCCCCGGAATCCCGACGGCGGCCGCGAGATCGCCAGGTTCAGCGCCTCACCCTGGCGAGTGGTGGAGGTGCTGCCCTCGGGCCGGGGCTCGTAGTAGCCCAGGCGATCCAGCCACGGACGCCGTTTGGGTATCGGCCGCCGCGGCGCGACCGGCGGCGGCCCGGCCGCCGTGTGGCCGGGCCGCGACGGGGTGCTTACACGTGAAAGTTCGCTGACTGCACCTGTTCTCGCCATTTGTGCGCCTTCTCTCACGCGGTCCGGGCCGATTTGACACCGGCCATGCCGCGGCACAGCGGGAGCGTGGCGATCTGGGCGGTGTCGTGCCAATCGGTCTGCCAGTCGAGCTTGGTGATCGCCGAACGGCCCGCGGCGTCGGTGATGCGCACGCACGCTCGGCGCAGGTCTTCGGGATCGCGGCCGGTAACCGACACCCACATCGACCAGGTCAGCCCGTGCACCCCGGACCCGGGACTCAGATCGCGGCGCCGCCGCTGAGAGGAGGTGAGCATGGCCTCCCCGGTGCCGTCGTCGATCTTGCCTTTGCGGCGTTCGCTGATCGCCGAGGCCGCATCCTGGGTCAGATCGGCCACGGCCTGGGCCCGGGCGGCGGCCTCAGGGGTGAAATCCATACGCACGCAGACGGTTCGGATCGTCGCGGCACGAGGCTGGTCGTCGGTGCCTTCGTCGGCTTCCACACCGACCAGCAGCGGATGCAACCACAGCGGGCCCAGCGGGATCGGGGCGATCCCGCCGGGCGGGATGTGTGCGATGCGGGTGTACCAGCGATCGTTGACTACCACGTGGTCACGGTCACCGATATAGGACTGCCAGCACGAGGACCAGTCCACGTCGCGGTCGTCGTCCAGCTCGTAGCCGGGATCCATCAGCGCCCGGATCACCGCGCACGTGCGGCGCAGGCCCAGCACGGTGACTTCGCCGAGCCCGGCACCGCGCAGCAACGCTTCGAACCGCTCGAGCTCGTCCTTGACCACCGAGGCCCATCCGACTTCGGCGCGGCGGCCATCGGCCCAGGAGTCCCGGACCGCGGCCTCAGCGATGAACCGGCCGTCGACGGGGATTTTCACTACTACCCAGACGCGGTGTTCTTCGGCCAGGGGCTTGATCTGTTCGAGGATGTCCCAGTACGAGTCCACGACCTCACGCAGGCGGCCGTCGCCGCCGGTGATCTGATTCTGGTACCACCGGATGTGCGGGGTCATGTCGTAGCTGACCGACCGGTGCAGTTGCTGTATGCCGCGAATGTAGGACCCGGTTTTGGCGAGTTCGGCCTCGAGATAGCCGTAGGACTGCCAGTTCGCCGCATACGCTGAGGAGGATCGGAGCCCGCCCTTGAGTCCTTGGACCTGCAGCACCACCGACAGGTAGTCCAGCTCGCCCGGGTTGGAGTGGCGCATTATGCACAGGTCGTCGAAACCGGTTCCCTCCAGCGGCAGCGGCTCGATCCGCCCCAGCGGGACCGGGTGTTCCCACCCAGGATCGGCCTCGGGACGATATCGGTCCGTCGGGATGCCGGTGTGGTCGCCGCGGTCGCGCACCGACCAGTAGATGTGTTCGCCGCGGCGGCGCCGGCCTCGGTTGCGCCACCACCGGATACCCACTTCGGCGTAGGTGGGGCCGTCGCTGAATCGGGTGGTCGCTGCGGCGGTAACCCCCAGGAGGGCGAATCCTGTTATGGCACCGGCCCAGCCGCCCAGGGACAACCAAATCAGGATCGCGATGAACACCGTGATCGACCAGACCACGATCATGATCCGGCTCATCCCGAGCAGGCCCCTGCGGCGGGTCTCGGGGTCCAGATGCGCGGTGCGGGTATGGGCCGGCTGCGTGGTAGTCATCGAATCCCTCCTTGTTCTTATGGGTTGTCGTCGTCGGCGCGGGGCGCGGCGTCGTCACCGATGGATTTGGTCTTGTTCACCGCCGCGGACACGGCCTCGAGACCGATCGCGGCTGCAATGGTTGCGCCGCCGCTGGCTGCAGCGGCCCCGCCTTCGGCACCGGCGGTGCCCGCAGTCTTCGCAGCCGCGCCGATGGTTTCTTCCCCGCTAGTCTTCGCAGCCGCAGGGGCGTGTGCCGCGCCGCCCTGGGCGGGTTGTTGCTCGCTGCTTTTCTCCTGATAGGTGCGGCTGATCGGGTTGTTCGGCTCCCCAGCGGCGGCACCATCACTGCTGCTGCTGGTGCCTGTCGATTTGTCGCTGCCGGAGTCGGTGTCGGTGCGGGCAGCGGGCTGGTCACCGCCGACCCCGCCACCATGAGCGAAGATCATCGCGTTTCCCGCACCCCCGATCACATCGCCCAGTACCGAGGACCCTTGGCCGATGTCTTCGCTGTCCGAGGCGGTGGGCAGGATCGGCGCCCACTTGAGCAGCCCCCACGGGGCCAGGCCCACGATCGCCATCGCGAGGGCGACCTGGAACACTTCCCCGGCCTGGCCCAGCCCGCTGCTGGGGGTGCTTCCGTAGACCGCGTTCGCCGCGGCGAACATCCCCCACAACAACAGGAACAGAACGGGCCCGGAGAACGCCAGCCCGAAGAACACATACACCGGGCGCAATGCTTTGTGCCGGTATTTCGGGTGCACGAGCATGAAAAGGCTTATGCCCGAGACGATCCCGGCCAGCGGCAGCCCGAAATCGTGCACCATCAACCCGATCCACACCATCAGCGCACCCAGCATCAGCAGCCCGAACATCACGATTCCCAGCAGCGACCCACCGGGAAAGTTCACCGAGGTGGCCGAGTCGAACCCGATCACGTGGTTGATCAGATCACCGCTGGTGGGCCCGCCGAGCTGGGCGAGGTTTGCACTGAGCGAGGTGCTGACATCTAGAGTCAGTGCCGCGAATCCAGGGGCGAACAGGGCCAGGAAGAACGACAACGGCAGATAGCCGAACACCGATAGCGCCAGCTCGCGGGCCGAGCCCTTGCTGGAGCCGCGGCGCACCGCGAACACCAGCAAGAACGCCGACAAGATGATGCCCAATGCGACCGAAACACTGTAGATCTGCCGGAACCAGCCGCTCCCCGGATCGAAATGCTGCGTTCCAGCCAATGATTTCAGGATCCGGGTGGAGATATCGATCGAGCCCTGTTTTATCGCGTTGGCCCAGTCGTCGACCGCACCTTGCGGGTTTTCCACGAATTTGACGACCTGCCCAGCCACCGAGGCGATTCCGGACAGCGCCGAAGTCACCCATTTGCCGCCCTGCCAGATCGGGGTGGACTTGATCACCGCGCCCAGCACCGCGGCGACCTGGTCACTGGCACTGGTGTTCTTCTCGACCCAGTTCGCGGTGCCCGCGAACAGGTGCCCGATGCTGGCGTTCCATGCCCGGCACTTGGCGGCGTCGAGGCTGGGGGTACCTGCGGCATTGTTGTCGGCCTTGTCGCAATCGACGAAGAAGGCGTGGCCGCAGTACACGCCCAGGTCCGGAAACGAGCAGGGATCGGTCCAGGCTTGCTCGGGCACTGAGATGCCGCCAGGTAGCGTCTTCATCGCATTCACCGAGGAAATGTCCGGGGTGGCCCAGTCGAACCCCCAGGTGTTGCTCGACGGGCTCGCCCACGCCTTGAGATCATCGGCGCACACCCCCGTGGGCGGGTGATAGTTCGGATCCCCGGCAGGGAACACCCGCGGCAGCAGGTTGGCGGGTGGCTCCCCGCCGTTGGCGACCATCTGATCGGCTTCCTGTTGAGATTGCACGTTGCTGCCGGAATCGATGGCGCCGCCGGGGAGTTGAGCGGTCAGGAACGCTTTCTTCTGCGCATCGGACATCGACCACCACAGCAGCCGGTTCTCGTTGGTCAACATGGCGCCCAGGTATGCGCCCATGTCACCACCGCGGGTGGCGCAGTCGCCGTGAAACCAGGTGGCCTGTTTGAACTCTGTTGTGCCGCCGATGAACTGGCGCAGATCCGGCGGGAAGTTCGCCGGCACCGTCGCCGCCGAATCCACTCCCGGGCCCGAACCCGGTGAACTTTGCGGCGGCTGCGCTGCGGCAGGTCCGGCAGTCGCGGCAACCGCGATCACCACCGCCGCCAGCACTGCACCGATTCGACCGATCATGACCATTCCCAGCGCTAGTTGACGAAGAACGAGAAGTAGCCGGTCTCGACCCCGGGAGCATCGGTGGTGGGCGCGGACGCATCCGAGGGATCCGGGCCGGTGTGGTAGTTCATATCCACCGCCCGCCAATCCCCGCTCTGCCACACCAGCGTCAGATCGGTGGTCGACCAGATCAGCTGCATCGACTTCTGTCCAGTGGCGTTGAGGACCAGATCGTCCGCGGCCATCGTCCACACCGACACTTGCGCAGACTGTTCGGTGAGCGAACGCACCGTGACCGTCGCTGGAATCGCGTTGAGCACATCGGATTTCTCCGTTCCGGTCTGGGGTTTGCGCGCATTGGCAAGCTGCGCAGTCAAACTCGCGCTCGGATTCGCGCCCAGGAAACTCTTGGCCAGCTGATCTACCTGCCCGGGGGTGACCCGCGACAGCGCTTGCACGAAATTCACCGCCGCAGTCGCCGCACCACCTCGATCGTGGGTGTAGCCGCTGGGGATGCCCCCCTCGAACCGTGTCGGCCCATGCGCGGTGCCGAACGGTGGCGCGGAGCTCGTGCTGTGACTGCCGCCACCGCTACCGCTGATCAGCGCCACTGCGACCACCACCGCCGCAACGACCACGACGACCAAGCCCAGCCAGGACAATCGACGGCGCACCAAGCTCGCCCCGCCTCGGTGCGAATTGCCGTCAGACTCGGCGACCGAATGCTGCGAGGGAGGCGGCGCCTCGCTGCGTCCGGGGCGGATCTTGGAGAAGTCGTCCTTGGCCATGCGGTTCCTCTTCCGTAACACAGTGTTTGGTGGTTCAGAACATCGCGACGATGCCGCCGAAAATGACGCCCAGCGCGGACATCACACCGACCGCGATCAACGCGTTGATCAGTTCTTCTTTGTTTTCGGCGACCTGGGCGCCGTAGCCGCCCTTGCGGGCGCGCACGAACTCGAGCGTCGCCCGGATCGCGGAGAACCCCAGCCACACGAACCCGAGCCCCCACACTCCGGCCAGTGCCTTCTTCCAGGCGTCGTTGAACGCCGCACCGAACACCTGGAAGTCGGGCACAACCTGATCGAACGGGTTCTGCCCCCCAGCGATCACCGCGGCGTCGCTGATGGCCACCGAACCTAGTACCGCCAGTACCGCCAGCACCGCAATGAACACGATCCGGGCCATAGTCCGACGTCGACGTGCGGCGGGGGGTGGATTGCTAGTGGGCATCGTCTGGTTGTCCTTCATTCCTGGAGGTGGATTCAAGCGCCGCGGGGGCGGCGGTGCAGGGGCGCGATCGTGGCCGGGCTCGGCGGTCGGAGCAGCGCGCGGTCCGGATCGAGCGGATCGTCGAGCCCCACATCGCTGCCGCTGATGTCGCGGGGTGTGGGCCGGGGTGGCCGCTCGTGCCCGGACACGCCGGCGGGTGTGGTGCGCATGTGGGAGGACAGCGCCAGCGAGGTTGCGGCCATCGCGCACACCTGCGTCCAGGCCGCTCGTGAGGTTTCCGACAGACGGGTGGGATCGATGCGGGCGCCCCCGGCCAGGATCGGATCCCACGGCACCTCGACCAGGTTGCGGATTCCCTGGCGCTGCAACGCCTTCTGGATCGCGATCCGGTCATCTCCGCGGGCCCCGGCGGGCGGATCGGTCAGGACCACGATCGCATTGGCGATCAAACCGAACCGGCGCTGCTCATGCAGCGCGGCCAGCATCCGGCACACCGCGACCGCCGAGTCCTCCCGGTAGGTCATCGGGACCACCAGCAGGTGCGCGGTCGCCGCGGTCCACTGCCAGTTGCTGCGCAGCCGGTTGTGGCCGGTGTCGACGATCACCACATCGCGGAACCGGCGCAACACCGCGTCCACTGCCCGATCATGGTCGGCGGTGACCTGTCCCCGGCCCGTAGGGGTGTCATCGGCGGCCAGCACCTCCGCACCCGAGGGCTGCAGCCGCAGATATCCGGACAGCGCCGCCATCTCGATCCCGGGCCGGGCCAACTCCTTCGCGTCGGCGATCAGATCCCACACCGTGGCCCCGGTGCGGCCCAGCGCGGCCCGCGAACCCAGGGTACCCTCGGTGGTGTTGTTGTCCCACACCACCACTCGCCCACTGCCACGTTGTTCAGCGAAGACATGGCCCATCATCAGCGCGCATACGGTGCAGCCCTCCCCGCCCTTCGGGTTGGCGACCATGATCCGCTGGTACCCGACCCACTGCTGACGCACCGCGGCCAGTGCCGCCCGCGCAGTCCGCTCAGCCGTCCGGGGCGCAAGTACGAACAAATCGCGGGTCACAGCGTTGAGATAGCCGCGCAGCCCCCACCGGGCCGGCCCCTCGCCGACACCATCGATCTCGGGCAGCAACTCGGCCAACTCCGGCAGGCTCGGGCGCTGCTCGGCCCGCTCGGCATCAGTCGGAGAGAAGTCGTCGACGCCGTCGACCGGAATATCGGTCACCGGTGCGTGGCGGCCGGACACCGCGGGGACGACTGCCTCGGATTCGTCGTTCACGGTGGGTACGGCCGGGGTGGCTTTGCTCAGGGCACGCAGATTCACCGGGCCCTCGGTGGGATAGCTGCGGCCTGGTCCTGTCACGGCTGACTCCTTTCATGCAGGATCGGTAATGGTGTTGCAGTGGTACAGCTTTCGAGTTCAACGCTGCTCGACATCCGCCACCTCCCATCCGATGGCGCCGCGGGTGAGGGTCACATCGACCGCCGTGAGGACATGTCTGTTGACGGTGCCGTCCGGCAGCGTCACCGCCTGGTCGATCTCCAGCTGTACGTACGCCGTGCTCGGGGTTGCCGGTAGTACCGGTTCAGTCCCGGGTCGCACCGCTGGCACCAGCCGAGCCTGCTGCGCACGCCAGGCCATCCAGTCCGCACCGGGCCCGGCTTGCGGAGCCCCGGCGGTGATGCTCTGCGCGTAAGACGGGGTCAGCAACGGTGCTGCCCGCCCGGCGGCATCATCGGGTCCGCTGTCGCGGTTGGTGTCCCAGGTGAACCAGAGGGTCATCGCTGCGGCCGCGACCGCGGCCGGATCGTTGCGAGCCACCTCCGCCAACTCCGGTGGCAGCGCGGTTCCCGCCGCGGCCGGGGTACGGCCGCCGGTCTGCATCCCCGGCGTCCAGCGCTGCGCCCACGGTGCCGTCGAGGGCACGACCTCAGCGCCATTGTCGGTGCCATTCGCACACCCGGCGATGGCGACCACAGCGATCATCGCGAGCGCGACGCACACCGCCGTCGTGCCCGGACGACGAGGGTGCCGTGTCCGACGTGCAGTAGTCCGTCTTGTCGTAGTAGTCATGGAGTTGATCCGAATCTTCTGGCATCGAAATTCGGGCCGAGGCTGGCCAGCGAAGACACCTGAACGACTCCACCCGACTGCGGGGCCTCGATCACGGAGTGATCACCAGCGAATATGGCGACGTGGTCAGGCTGGCCACCGCCGGGGAACACCAGATCACCGGGCAGCAGGGCAGCCGGTGCGACCGGTTTGCCGCGAGGGTCGTCGAGTTGGCTCACCGTATAACCGGGCAGCACGATGGTTTGCCCGCTGGCAGCCGCGACGGCGTATCGCGTCAGGCCGCTGCAATCGAAACCGATCTTGTTGTAGTCCCCGAAGCGGTCCGCGACATCTCCGTCGTGCTTGCCCTGGGACGGTCCGGTCAGGCTGCCACCACCCCAGGCGTACGGGGTGCCGAGCCAGCGGCGCGCGGCCTGCACGACCCGATCACCGAAACTGCCGCTCAGAGACTCCGGCGTGGGCAATGACCAGCGGCGCGCAGTGGCCGGGATCTCTGTCACGTAATTCTGGGTCTCGGTGTACGGGCAGGTCGTCCCGAATTGCATGGTGCGTGGACCGCAGTTGTACAGCGAGAGCATCAGTGCGGTGTCATCACCGTGCAGGCTGCCATCGGCCAGGCCTTTGCGCACCTGTGTCATGGAGGTGCAGTCGTATTTGGCCATGCTCATGACCGCGTCGCCGATGTCGTTGGGGTCGGCGTAGCCCTTGTCGGAGGTATCGACCCCATATTTCGCCCAGGTGCCGGGCAGGAACTGTGCGTAGCCCACCGCCCCGGCCGGAGAGGTCACTTTCTGGAATCCGCTTTCGTTGCGCAGTTGCGCGGCGATCAGCGGGGCGGGGGTGTCAGGGCATGTAGAGGCGGCTTTGAGAAGCCACGGGACGAACGGGGCCGCCGCCGGGTACTCGGCCAGCATTTTCGCGACATCCAGGCCACCGATGCCCGGCGGCGTCCCGCACCCGACTCCATCGGAGTTCTCTGCGGCCGCGAGCTGCACGTCCGCAGGTCCTGCCGCCGAGGTGGTGACGTCCACCTCAGACGGCGATGCCGCTGTAGTCCTGCCCGGGGACGGGCTGGTGCCGGGGCTTGTGCTGCCGGCGGTGGGGGCGGTTTTGGCGTGGGCGAACCAGGCGAGGGGGTCGACGGGGTGGCCGCCGTCGAAGCGGCCGCCGGGCCAGACCTCGAGATGCAGGTGGGGTCCGGTTGCTTGCCCGTCGGCGCCGACGTCGGCGATGTGGTCGCCCGCGTGGACCTGCTGTCCTTTGGATACCAAGACTCCGTTGGCGTATTCGTGACCGTAGACGGTGCTGACCTTCTGCCCGTCGACCTGGCTGTCGATCACGACCCAATGTCCGAATCCGTCGGCGGTTCCGGCTGCGGACACGATGCCGTCGGCGGCGGCGTGGATCGGTGTCCCGGCCGGTGCGGCCAGGTCCACCCCCTGATGAGTGCCGCCGCGTGCGCCGAATCCGTCGCCGATCGTGTAGGAGCCCTCGGTAAGGGGGAACATCACCTCCCCGGGCGGTGCGATCGGTCCGGGACCGGTAGTGGGCAGGCAGCTCTGATCGGTGGTGCGGGTGCTGCGGCCACCGAACAGCAGCAGCCCGGCGGACAGGACCGCGATACCGCACAGCACCGCGATCGCCACTTTTCCGCCGTTCGAGCTCTCGCTCATCGATGCGCACCGTTCTGTTCCGCGTCGGACAATCCGTGTCCTCGCCCAGGGCAGCTCGAGAACCTTCCCCCCGTTGCCGGTGGGGAAATCGCCACCACCCCAGCTGCTTTCCGCGCCGCGGCCCATTCCGCCCTTTCCTGCAGCCCGGGGTATGCCGAAGTGAGCGTGACGTGTGATGTGGTGACCACCCCGGCGGACTGCGTCATGTCCCTCATCTCCTTGTCTCTTGCTCTCCGAATGGTCGAATGTGGTTGGTTAAGAACCGATCTGGCCTTCCAGGAAGGTCAGCAGTTCCTGCACTCCTTGGCTGTAGTTGGTGTGGGCGTTGCTGGAGTAGAAGTCCGAGACCTGCAGGCCTTGCCCGACGGCGCTGGTGATGTCCGCCAGGCCCTGCGGGCCTGCGACCTGGGTCAGCGCGCCCGCCATCCCTGCCAGGTCACCCGTGGATACCGCGCGCACGAACGCATCACGTTGCGCCCCGACTTCGCCAGGGTCTCCGAGTTGTGAGGGATCTTCCTTGGATCCGCCGACGAACATGCCCGCGACCGCGGCGGCCAGATCGATCCCGACCGGGGCCAGGCCGGTCATCTGCGCGCCCGCGCCCAGTAGATCGCCGTGGGTGAGTTTGTCCACCGCGGCCCATAGCACCTCTTGGGCCTGGCCCAGATCGTTGGCGATACGGACAATGTCCAAATTCGCCAGCACCCCGACCACTACCCCGGCGATCGCTGTATACCCCGAGGGGTCGAGCGGGGCCGCCATGTCGATGAGCTGGGCGATGAGTCCCAGATCCACTCCCGCGGCAGCTTTCACGATCGGGGAGAACAGAGTGTTCAATTCCCCGGCAACCTGGTGTGCGCCGTTGATGTCCCCGGTGGCGATCTTCTGCGGCAACGCTAGGAAATCGCCCAGGATCTTGGGAATGTTGGCTGCGGTCTGGGCGATTCCGCCGCCCACGGTGGTGATCTGCCCGAGGATGGTGTTCGGCTTCAGCAGTCTGAGTACCCCCAGGCCCGCGGTGAGTGTGGAGGAGTTCATCGAGTCCAGCGGCGCGGTCTGGGACGCTAGTTGTTTGGTACCCGGTGTCAGCGCATCACGCACACCGCTGCTCGGTCCTGCGGTGGTGCCCGGTTGCGTGGAGGTGCTGGTGCCGGACAGGACCTGCTGGGCGGTGTTGGCCAGTGATGTCGCATTGGTGATCGCGCCGCCCAGGTCGATTTTGCTGGCGGCGTCGAGGACTTGGTTCGCGGCGGCCTGCGGCGACCCGGCTGGCGCGTTCTTGAGCGAGTCACCTACCCCTGGGGTGTTCTTGACCCACGACACGATGTCCTGCAACGGTTTGAGAGTCGAGGCCAGCGAATTCGCGCCCGCACCGATTCCCGCTACACCCGTGGTGGTGCTGGTCGATGACAGGTCCGGCTGTACGGGTAGCGATTTGGCGCGATCCTGCAGCGTCGATACCGTGGACTCGACACCGGGCAGATCGGACTGGGACCAGTTCGAGGTCATCGAGCTGGATAGTTGGCTCTGCGGGCTGCCGGGGCTGGCGTTCCCGCCGAGGATCTGCCCGACCGATGACACAAAGGGGGCAGCGGAATCACTGACGTTGCAATACATGTCGCCCTGCCCGCAGACCGTGCGCACGCGTGAGGTCAGCGCACCGAATCCGTCGGGGCGGACTCCGGCGATGCCGTGGCCGGGCTGCGCGGTCCCGATCTGCTCCTCGGTCTGTGGGTCGCGTCGCGGGTCCGACAGCAACCCGACACCCAGCACCCGGTCCGCGGTGACCGGGCCGTGGCCGTTGCCGATGGCTGCGGCGACATCCCCCATTCCGTCCGCGCCTTGGCTATATCCGGCCAACAGGAATTGCGTTGTTGCACAGGCAGATGTGAGGGTGTCGTCGATTGCGGAGACCAGGGTGGCTTTGGACTGGCTGTAGGACAGGCCTTGATCGAACGCGCTGGCCGAGTACGGCAGGTACAGGACGGTGACCGTGTCGCCGAACTTCTGTTTCAGGCCCTCACCCAGCGGTGCGAGCATCCCCACCGGCTGATTCGGGTCGGCGTTAGCCGTGGTTTCCCAGGTGCCCGGCGCCAAAATCGCAGTGTATGAAGTACATTCCGCTCCGGTGGTGGCGTACGCGGGCCAGGCACCGGCCGCGCCCACCCCGGCCGCCACCGCGGACACCAGCAGAGCGGCCACCGCACTGACCCACCTGCTGCGCATCGTCGATTTCCTCCCCATACTCACGCCGTCGCGATCGCCGTGATGAACGTCTGCCCGGCTCGCGCCGTGGTGGTGATCCGTTGATGCCAGGTCTGCGGGCTCTGGCCCTGCCGGGTCTCGTCGATGTCGACCACGTACGCCCCTGGTGTGGTGTCCGGGCGGATGGTCACGCAGTAGGCTGTGCCGACCGGGACCGAATCGATGCCGGATTGCAGGCGTTCGACCGGTGACACCGCCGCATCGGCGTTCACCACTTCGCGTGCCTTGCGGGCGTTGCGGTCCACGTAGTAGGAGTGCTCGAACCACAAAATCGTGTCCGCCCCTGTGTCTTTGCCGCCAGGACCGTTCCCGCGCACCACGCCAGGATCGGTCGGCGGTCCGCACGCCGCTGTGGCCACCGGCGATACCGGAGCCGACGCCACGGGCGCCGACCGGCGGGCCGGGGCCTTGCTCGCAGGTGCATGCGGGAGCGCTAGCATTCCGGCACCGATCACGCCTGCGCCGAGGACTACCAACAGCAGGACGCGCCCCCGCCGGCGGCGGGTCGGTCCCGCCCGCGGATGCCGGGACCGCGCCGCGGGGGCACTGACCAGCAGCGGCTGGGACATCTGCTTCTGTGATTCGACCGCGGTATTCAGCCAATGCAGCAATCCCACCTGCTGTGGGTCCTCACCCTGCGGGTCGGCAGGACTCACCGCAGCACCGCCTGCGCAGCGGCCAGGGCGCTGTTGGCCGCACCGGCGAACGGACCCAAGTCCTTTGGGGTGAACGGCGGGCGATGGACAACTACGTCGGCGACCGCGTTGGCCACCACGGCGGTGGCGGGAGCGGCCTTCGCCGCGGCCGCCACATCGTGCACCACTGCGCCCACCGCCGCACCGACCTGCACGGCGCCCGGCAGGGCGGCGATCGCCGCCCCGGCACCTGCACCGACATTCGCCACCGCGTCCAGGACTTGCTCCCCACCCGGCTGCGCCTGCGCCCAATGCACGGCCTGCTCCGCCACGTGCGCACCGTTGTCGAAAGTCTGCGACACCTGGTCGTGTACATCAGGCCCCAGCACGGGGGCGGGTGCCGGTGAGGGTGTCCGAGCTAGCGGCGGGACACGGGGAATGCTCGCGGCTGGTGGCGGTGTGAAGTCCGAACCGTCGCCAGCTGTCGCCAACACGCCCGCGCCACCGGCAGCGAACGCGGTCACCGCGCCACCCAGAAGCGCGACCGGGATCCCGGCCACCGCGGCCCCAGCGACCGCGCCGAGTGCGGTTCCGGCGACCCCGGAGGTGATCGCCCCCAGCACCGGTACCGGGATAAAAATGCCCAGACCGGCGCCGACGATACCGCCGATTGTGCTGCCGATCAGCGCCCCGGCGATCGCGGCCGGTACACCCGTGATGAGCGCACCTGCCCCGAAGCCTGCGCCGGCGCACAAAACACCTGCCGTCGCCATTCGGCTCGACCGGGACGGGTTGAACCCGATCGAATTGAAGAATCCGTCCGTGTTGCGCTGCCATCCGGCCAGATAGCCGTTGATCTTCCACGCGAAATCGGCCGGAATCTGCTGCGGCCGAAGAAACTTCACATCCCCGACACCGATGTAATCCGGCGGCGGCGGCACGATCACCGCTGGTGGGGGCACTGGTGAGGGGGAATGCAGCCCGGCCAAGTCGTGGCCGAGCGAGGTGTCCTCACTGTCTGATCGCGCTGGCGGGTCGCGGTAGTCGGAGGGTGCGTAGGTCGGCGGATCGGGCACTAGATCACCGAGCAGGCTTTGTTCCTGCGGCCTCGGTGGCGGCGCCGGGGCAGCAGACGAAACCCCTGCCTGCTCATTCGGGGCCGGGGTCACGCCTGGCTGCGTAGGCGCGGTCACCCCCGCTTGGCCGGACGCGGCAGACACCGGACCGGCACCCAGCACGGCCGCCACCGGTAGCGCCATCGCCAGCACGACAACCGCTGTCCTTCGTGTTCGGATCATTGCCACTCCTTGCTCCGGCCTATGCCCACGGCAGCCCTGCCGCAATGGACATGACTACATATGTTGAAGATAAAGTGTAGAAAAAGACTATGTCAATGGTATTTTGATAGTACTGAGCCGTTGGCGCAAATGTGCTGCCCTGAGAACTTGGGGGGTCGTTCGAGATGGGGTCACAGCTCGATGCCGGTACCATCCGGTACATGACCAAGGTGGCCATCTCGAGTGCAAAGTTGCAACATTTCGGCACCCGAATGCGCAATTTGCGGTTGCGGCGGGGGATGACGCAGAGCCAACTCTCCAAGGCCGCGGCCGTGGCACGCAAACGCATCGTCGACATCGAGGCCGGCAACCGGCCGGTCCCGACTGCCAAGACCCTGGAGAAGCTCGGCGCAGCGCTGAGGATCGAGGAAAAGACCGCGAGTATGTCGCTGCACGACGACACTGACCTTGTTCTCGTCAAGGAGGAGTCCGAGGAGCCGACCTACAGCGCGGAGGAGGTGGCGGACATGCGTGAGTTCGAGGTCATGACCGGCATCGTCGCCCACAAGGCGCGCGGGGTCGACGGGTTCGTTGTATCTCCGGGCGACCTCAAGTCGATCATCGCGCAAGCCAAAGCCTGGCGCGATGGCGAACCTTCGGGCTGAGGCCGTCGCCCTCGACAGCCTCAGCCCGAACATCGCAACCGTGTGATCAAGACGCGCGCACGCACCGTGGCCGGCAGGGTCGCCTGCTCCCCTCATTACGGGCGAATACCCATGCGGCGGTGCATCACCGGTTGCGACCGGCACGTCGGCCACATGGCTGCGCCTTGCCTCGCCACGTCCGCCCCGACTGTTCGACGAGCAGATCGGCCAGCCCGTCGGCGTCGTCTTCGTCGTGATCGTCGACCGTGCCGTCCGGCAGAGCCGACAGGCTCGCCGCGGTCTCGCCGCCGCCAGCAATAACCAGACCGGTGCGCAGCGTGTCCGGAAGGACGACGAATTCGTTGCGGGTGTGATCGAGTAGCAAATGCGCCGCTGCATGCGCAATCACACGTCGATGCTGCGACGGGGTCGCAGCCGGTCGATAGAGCACTACCCTGTCGAATCGTCCGAACAGTTGCAGTCCACACAATCCGGGTGCGATGTCGTCCGGCAACGGCACCCAGACGACTCGATATCCCCACTCGCATGCGAGGGACATCGACAGATCTGACACGGTCCACCGTCTCGGCAATGCCAGACGATCGACGATCGATTGGAACTGCCGCTGTATCGGCGGAGACTCGCGCTCTCCAGAGTTCACTGACCACCACTCCTCCCCCGAGCACCTTGTTGATGGATCCCCGATCTGTCTCTTGTGCATGCTCAGCGTCGCCGTTGCCGCTGGCCGCAACAGTGGCAGGCGGGGGGACCACGACAGCGAACGCGACGCGGATCGCCACTCGACCGAGGATCCGGGGTGGATGTCCGGACCTGCCTGCACGTCGGAGCCCGCAGGCCGCCACCTCCCGGGGCACGGCCCCGCGGCATGTTGCCGGACCAAGCCGAGCTCAGACAACACTGATGCAACACCACAGTGAAGCAACATAAAAGCATCATATAGTCCAAGTAGGTCCGACATCTGCTACATTCCGACCATATAGCAAGCTGACTAGGTGGTCTACGATTTTGCTGTGTCGGTTTGCACATACATCTGAGAAGACCGACGAGTGGAGGTTGGCATACGATGCTTATCGTGGGGGTAACACTGGAGCAGCGGACGCGTTTCGGCGCTCTCGTTGCCGCGCGGCGCTCGGAGCTAGGGAGGCTCAGCCGGGACGATGTCCACGCAGCTGGTGGCCCCTCGGACACAACGCTGGCACGGCTTGAGAATCCGGACAGCCAGATGCCGCCGCCACGCAAGGCGACCTTCCCGAAACTTGACCTAGGCCTGCAGTGGGTGCCCGGCAGTGCCGCCCGCGCGTGGGCCGGCGGGGATCCCGTAGGGCTGGAACAAGCAGAGCTTGCTAACACAGAAAGTGCGCCCGCCGAGGGACCTGAAGGCAATCCGTTGACCTTCCGGCAGGTGCAAGTCGACGTCGATCTCATACAGCGCCTCTTCGCCGCCAATGACACCTGCCTGCAGTTCTTCGCCAGTCCTGAACTGCCGGAATCGGTCCGCGACAGCGCTGGCCGAGCCAAGCAGGAGCTCGGCGTCGCTGTCGCCGGGCTGTTTGCCGCCTACGCGACCGACGTCCTGGAACGAGCAGGAGGACCGGGCCGAGACCTGCCAGGAATGATCGACGTCGCATTCGCCTCTGCGCTCACCGCGCCACCGGCCGCGACCGGCACCGAGCGCGAGGACCAGCTCTACCGTAGGTGGCTCGCACACCGCGCGGCCGACCTCGACCCCGACCTGCCAGAGAAATTCACTGCCCGGTGGCGGGCAAAAATGAGCCAGATCCGTCTGGCGGAAGGGAATTCCCATTGACCATCGACCGCAGAGAAGTTCCATTGGGGAACCGCGTGAACCTACTCTTCACAACCGTCATCGACGAGCATGGGCGTGAAGTCTCCTCCTTGGCTGTAGCAGAACGACTTTCGCAGGTGCTGGGCCGACCGGTCGCAGAGGAGGACATCGACGCGCTCCGCGGCGCCGAAGCCCAAAGGCCCGGGGACGGCTTATTGCTTGCATTAGCACAATATTTCGATATGCCAGGCACCTTCCTTTCGGATGATCCGGACGAATACTCCACAATGTATGTGCATCTGAAACTCCTAATAACGCAACGCGATCAAGGAGTTCCCTATCTCGCGCTGCGTACTGCCACGGATCATCTCAGCAATGAGGCCGTGGAAGAACTTACCGGGTATATCGAAGAACTCTAGGCAGTGACATCATGGACCAAGACCGTCTTATCGCCGAGCGCGCACTAGCGGATCTGACCCTACGCCGACCGTGGTCGATGGACCGCTTCATCGTGAAACTGAGTCTTCAGCGCGATCGGCCGCTGGAAATTATCGACGGTCTCGGCGAGTACGAGAGTCAAGACTTCTCTGGAATTTGGATTCCGCTACCGGAAAAGGATCTAATCAGAGTTCGATCGGGCCTCGGCGAGGTGGAGCGGGAAGGGGTCATCGCACACGAACTCGGGCACATCATACTCGGGCACACCATCACTACCGAGGAACGGCTCGAGTACTACAGCAGAACAACGCCGTCGATCCCGTCTACCGTCATACAACGACTCATCGACCAGCAAGCCTGCCTGCGCAGCAATTTCGATAGCCCCAGAGAGCGTCAAGCGGAATGGTTTAGCACGCTCCTCATGCAGGCGGTGGAACCCCTACGCCGGTCATTGTTTTCGGATGAGAACCTTACCCCACAGAGGCGCTTGATGCTTGAGCGCGCCGCGTCAGTATTCGGTTGGTCCACATGAACTTCGCAATCGCCGCTCTCATTCCCCTGATCCTTCTCATCATGGCAGCCCATCGTATCGCGTTCGGCTCTCGAAATAAATTAGTTGAGTCGACCGGACCTCGAAATCCGTTTACTCAACTATTACTTATTCTAGGACTCGCGAAACTGTGCCGAATACCTTACATCACGGACAATATTTTAAGTCCAGGTATTCAGAATTTTACCGGCATTGCGAACGTCATGACACTGGCAGGCCTGACATTCGGCGCATTGTCGGCTGTGCCGGTCCTGACGTTCAGCTCCTACATTACCGGACGAAACGTGCCGTCGAAGATCCAGTACGCCGGCGCAGTCACGATCATCGCCGCGATGATCGTGACTTATGTTCGAACGCCGATGGCTCACCTCGCAACTCCCTATTTGCAAAACCATTTTGCAGTAACAGAACCTGTGTTGACGTTCTGGGTGGCGTTTATCGCGCCGATCGCCGCCAGCACCCTTGTAAGCTTCACCTTTGTCATCCGTGAAGTGATCTGGGTTGGTCGGGGACCATTCGCCCGAGCACTGGCCGGGGTCGCTGCTTCGAATCTTTTGGGCTTCGGCTATTGCTTCGTCAATGTAATGACCCTAGTTTCGGAGTACAACCACACAGAGTCGTTCTTCCTTCGCGATTCGCAGATCTTGGAGCAAGTTTTGGGGCTTGCGGTGTTGGCGGCCGCCGGGTTTTCGGCGGGAACGTACGGTTGGTACATCCTGGCCGATCGTCTGGGCCGGTACCGGTTGCTGCGCCGCTACGGTGATCGGTGGATGGAAGCGCGCTCGGCCAGTCCGGATGTCGTGCTGGATACGACCGACAATTTCCGCCCGACGCGTCTGCTGTGCTGGCGAGCATCGCGATCTGCCGGAGCAGCGTACCGGCTTCAAATCGAATTGGCCGATCACCGACATCAGTCGACCAGAAGTGTGCCGGCTCAGACCTGACCACTGACATCCAGGTTGAATAGCGTTGGTGGCTAGTAGGTTTGGCTTGATGTAGCCGGGCCGGCCCGAGCATTGCCGAGGAGGCACTGTGACATTGACACAGGGATTCGTGGAGCGCGGATTCGAGGGGGTCCGCGCCGCATTCGCCCGTGCTCACGCTGAGGACGAGGGCGCCGCACAGCTGTGTATTTATCGTCGCGGCCGCGCCGTGGTCGATCTGTGGACCGGTCAGGATCCGATATCCGGTCGTGTGTGGGATGCAGAGTCGCTGGTCATCCTGATGTCGGTGAGCAAAGGGGTGACCGCGACCTGCGTGCACATCCTCATCGAGCGCGGGCAACTCGATCTGGACGCCCCGGTGTCCGACTACTGGCCTGAGTTCGCGACTGCAGGTAAGGCCGAGATCACCGTCGCCGACGTGTTGTCCCACCGGGCCGGTCTGTCCGGCTGGGATCCTGAATACGGTCTCGGGGTGGCACACATGACCGATTGGCAGGCTTGCGTGACAGCGCTCGGATCGATGGCCCCGCTATGGCAACCACGATCCGCGTTCTACTACCACTCGCTGACCTTCGGCTATCTGGCCGGAGAACTCATCCGGCGCGTTACCGGAAAGAGCGTAGGGGAATTCCTGGCCGCCGAGATCGCCGAGCCGCTCAGGCTGAGTCTGTGGATCGGGCTGCCCGAACACGAAGAACAGCGGGTGGTGCCGCAGTTCTCCCGTGTCCAGCTCCCCACGGTCGAGCAGGTGAAGCCGGTACTGGCCTCGATGGGAATCGATCTCGAAGCGCGCCTGGTGCGCGCGACGTTGGCTACGTTGGCAACCAGAGACGAGGGGGTCGACCTGCTGAATACCCGCGTCGGGCACGCGGCGGAAGTGCCGTCCGGCAACGCGATTGGCAATGCCCGCTCGTTGGCGCGCATGTATGCGGCGCTGATCGGTGAAGTCGACGGCGTCCGGCTGCTGACCCCGGGGGCTGTGGAGCGTGCATGCCATCCTCTTACCGACGGTCTGTCGCATCCGGCGCCCTTGGATATCCTGCCGGTCAGCCATCGGTTCGGCGCTGGTTTCGAGCTTGCGCGGCCTACCAGCCCTATGCTGGGTCGGGGTTCATTCGGGCATGTCGGCACCGGAGGGCGGATCAGCTTTGCCCACCCTCACAGCGGTGTCGCTGTCGGCTACACCTGCACCAACATGGGCGGAGATGGTGCAGACGGCGCGGCAATCGGGCCCGATCCACGCTGGGCCTGGAGCGAAGCATTACAGAAGGCGCTGGCGTGATGGCGAGTCAACCCCGCCGCATCGGTCTTCGCCTGCACCCAAACCGCGGGATCTCCGCCTCCGCACCCACGGAGCCATTGTGAAAGTCGCTGCCACTGCTGCGGTTCCGGTGCCAGCGGGGCAGTGGATCCGATCCGATCGCCCTGACCGACCCGTTCGCTCAACGCCGACTCTTTCGATACTTCACTTACGTGTGCTGACCCGGTTGACGTGATGATGGCAAAAATACACTGGGCGTTAGGGGTTTCACTTGGCCTGACGATGCGGGCCTGGGTGCGAGCGGATCCTGCGCCCGGGCAGACAGGGGATCGTGGCGGATATAACGGTGGTTTCCGCTGTGCTGGAGCATCATTCGTTGGGCGGTAACTGTCCGACTGTGGCGGCCGTAGGTCTCGGCGAAACGAGTCGCGCCCGGTATTACACAGCGCACTAACTCCAGACACCGGATCGCCGTCGCTGCGCCGCCCACCCCACGCTGCAGGAGTGTGTTATCCGGCAGGCCAAGGTAATTCGCGTCCGAGGAGCCCAGAATTCGACGCCCGTAGGCGCACAGCACGCCCGTGGCCGCGACTCGCGCAATACGGCTCCAGAGGTCATCGGCCGCGCCGGCGGTCAGCGGTCCGATCGACTCGATCAACGCTTGTGCTAGGCGGTGACTGTCCTGGTCCGGGCCGTCGAACTCGTGCACGGCCTGCAGGTGCAGGAGTCGGGCGTAGTCGTGCTCGTCGGCCGGCAGGATGCGGGGGTCCACTCCGAGTAGCCATCCGACGCAGCGGAATACGTGGTAGACAGCGTCCCGCTCACGGCGGCTGAATCGCATGCCCAGGGCCTGAGATCCCGAGAGGATGGCAGTAGCAAAAATGGTGACGGTTCCGGCCATCTGACTTTGGTTGAGTGGGGAATCCCATGCGTCCCACTGCCATTCCGGTCGGCGGGCCATGCCCGCCCGGACTAGGGCATGCATCAGCCGCACCCGCAACGTGGCCTGCCATCCCGGCGCGTGGGGTGTCAGTCCTCCCTGGGCGGTCGCTGCGACAAACCAATATGTGGTCTCGGCGATCCTCTGGGCCGCCATCCGCTCCAGATCACCGGTGATGGTCAGTGGCTTCGTGACTCGATGCGCGGCGTAGCCTCCCAGCAGCCCGCCCATCGACAGCGCAGCCAGACCGATGACACCGGTGCGGGCGATGACCCGGGCCCCCTGGTCAAGCTGATCGGTGTCGACCCAGAACGGAATGTCGAGCTGCAGGAAGAAGTCGCTCAACTCATGGGGTGGATCGGGGACCGCGTCGATCCCGTGTGCCAACGCGTGTTCGAACAGGCGGCGCCCTTCCCCAGGTGGGCACCGGGCGAACAGCGTGACCAGCGCGTCAGCGGGCGGATCGCCCATCACCGTGAATCGGCGCACATACGCCTCACGCTGGGTGGCGCTTTCGCGGTTACCCGGTCCGATGCGCGGCATCAGCGTGTACGGGAACGCTGTCAGCTCTGTGCGCGCCATCGCTATCACCTGCCGTCAGCCAATTCCGAGTAGAACCGGGGCGACGATCCGCGGCCGGAACAACGCGGCGGGTGGAGCGATGAGCGACATCACGGCCGTGAATGCGGCAGCCACCCGGGGATCCCGGGTGGCTCGGTGTAAAACCTGGTCCAGGAACCGGTGCTGGCCGCGGACTATCGGCCCGCGGGGGGCGCCAATAGTCGCCGGAAACCGTGAATCCTCTGCGGTGGACATCATCCACGCATCGCTGCCCGCGGCCATGATGTCCCGCCGTGCGGCGCGTACGGCCGCGGGACCTATGCCGCCGTACCGTGCCAGCGCCGCGCCCAGCGCTTGGGCGCCCCGGAACGAAATCGCCATGCCTTGGCCGTACACGGGATTCGGGTCGTATGGGCCCGCTTTGCCGAGCCCGACCAGTCCGTCCGGCACATGACGGAGGTCCCGGCGCACACTGGGACCGGCCGGGAACCACGCCACGTCGGTGTCGGTTACCGGCTCCGCAGCAAGAACAACCTCACGCATAACGGGGTCACGCAGCTGACTGAGTAGGGCCTGGAATCCAGCTTCGCCCTGACCGGGCTGATGATTGCGCATGCCGCCCAGGCTCACGATCCAGCGATCGCGCTCGACTGGCAGCAGTGAACCGGTCACCGGCCGAGCGGCAGTGGTCTGCACGTACATAGCGCCGACACCGGGCATGACCACATCGGAGATCAGTCGGCTGCTGTAGACGCATCCGGCATCTACCCGCTGCTCGGGGACCGGAGCACAGCCCAGTTGCTGCAGCCATCTGGTCACCGACCCGCCGCGCCCCGAGGCATCCACGACCAATTCCGCGGGCACATCGACGGTGGCTTTGTCGCCACGCCCGCGGATCCGCACACCGGCTACGGTGTGTTCGTTGCCGAGCAGCCCGACGACCGTGGTGCCGTCGATAATCCGAATCCTGGGGTCGCTAGCTACCCGGGCGCGCAGGACGTGTTCGAGGAGGGGGCGGGTAAGAGACAAGATGCTGATCATGCTCTGGTGGGGTGCCATCCGACCGGCGGCGGTGAGCCACCGCAGATCCCGGCCCATCACCACTCTGATCCCGCCCGCAGCCAGCAACTCGGCCACTATCCCCGGCATCAGTTCTTCGAGGCTACGGTGTCCCGCCTCGAGGAGTAGGTGTGCATGGCTGGCCTGGGGTGTGCCTGGCCGCCACGCCGGAATATGAGGAAGTCGATCGTGTTCGATCACCATAACCTCATCAGCCCACTCCCGCAGCACCCATGCTGCGACCAACCCCGCAGGCCCGCCACCGGCGACCACTGCTGTTCCGTATCCTTGGTAGGTGGCGCTCATACCGACCACCTCATTATTCGGGCCGACGTGTCGTCCGGCGACATATTGCCGCCGAATGTCGTTGTGCGGCCAGATATTTATGAGTTCGTGGGCTGTGGTCTGGCGTGGCGGAGCTGGCCGCAGTAGTTGGGGTTCTGGAACTGCATTGGGTATGGGATCTCATTCGGATCCTCCTCACGGATTCAGGCGATCGGATGCCGGATTTCTTGCTGGTGCGTCATCGGCGGTGTCCGAAGACGCGGCCGATAATGCCGTCGCGGGGGTTCACCGCCGCGAGATCTATCCAGCGCTGGTGGTCGTCGAGAGCGGGGATGTGGATACTGGCGGTGACGTCGATTCCGGCGGCGGCCAATGCTTTTTGCGACTCATCCGCTTCCAGCATCAGTCGTCCTGCGACCCGAACCGAACCGACAACGATCAGCACTGCCTGATCGGCGTGGATCGAGGCCGCGAGCCCCGTCACGGCGGTGATGGCACCGGCGCGCCAGTGCAAGGTGCCGACCACCTGCTGCTCCCGCAGCAGCACCACCACAAGCCCGTCTCCTGCACCGCGCAGGGCACGTGCGGCCTCCACCGAGATCGGCAGCGCCCGACCGGCGCCGCCGCTCATCGCGCGTTCCCTTCGCGCTGCGCTTTGGCGTGCAGATCCCGCCACACCATCGCGACGGCCTCGATAGCAGCTTCGAGTCCTTGTCGTCGAGCGAACTCGCCGCGGGCACGGTGGGCCGCGCCGATCAGTAGCATTGCGCCGAACAAGTGCACAAGGAGCAGGAGTTGCTCACGCGCCGGATCGGGTGCAGCAGAATCGAGTTGGGCTAGTCCGTATGCGACTTGGCTCAGATCTGGGTCGATCCCCGCGGAGCCAGGTTCATGTGCGGACGCCTGGGCGGATCGACCCAATTCCAATGCTGCGCATGCGAAGTGCGCGCACCAGGGCTGCGGTGCGCGCGCGGACCAGGCCGCGAATACTCCTCCCGTCCGTGCCGCCGCATGTGCCCACACCGCGGTATCGCGCGCCGGGATTGCCCGTAGATAGGAGCCGAATCGTTCGGCGTCGGCAAGCATTCGTGTCCAGACGACTGGATGGGAAAGTCGGACTCGATGACGATCGAAGTCGCTCGGGTAGCGGTATTCCCGCCACGCAGCAGCAGCCTCGACCTGCGCGTGGGGGCCAGTGTCCCAGTGCCCCCGCAGAACCGGCAGCAGCAGATCGGTGCCCAAATCACCATCGGTATAAGGTCTGCCGGAACCGAACTGCACCGCGTACGAGGTGACCGTATTCGCCGCCGCCGAGCACGCCCAGATCGTGCCGCCGCCGGCCCGGAACCGCTCCACATACTCGTGCTCGGTGGTGCTGGCCCCCGCAGCGGCGCGAGCCAGCACCTCGAGCCGGTCGCGCTCGGCCGCGTCGACGGCGCCCCGGGGACGCTCGAAGGTCACCGGATCGTCCACGTCGATGTCGGGCTGCGTCTGCGACACCTGCAGCCCATACTGTTTCAGCCACTGTGCTCTGGACCTCTGGGTCATGACTCCCCTCCCACGGGATCTGCGTCAATCGTGTTGTATGAGCGCGGAAGGTGTTGTTCCGCAGAATGGTTGGGTGTATCGGTCGTGCGGCATGGTGTGGGCTGACGCGGGTCGCGTAGCGCAATCCACGTCATGACCGTCACGATGAGGGCGAGTGTGGCTGTGATGGCTGCGGCGATCTGGTTGTGACTCATTCGCGCTCCCCGTTGACGACCGCAGAATCCAGAAATGTTGCGGTGCAGGCGATCGCAGGGATCCAGCCCTTCCGGAGCGTGGAAGTACGGTGCGGATCGCGCGACCAGCCGAGCTCCTGGACAAGCTGCCCGTCGGCGGGAACCAGCTCCGGGAGCCGGGCCGAGACCGCGCGCATGACCTCACTGCCGACATCCGCGGACGCGGCATCCGAATTCACCGCGACATCGACCCGGACCGACCGCAAATCCTGGAAATCCTGGCCGTGGACGGCCCGATCCGGGTGCGCGGCAACGAACGCGGCGCTGGCGCGCCAGCACTCGAAATCGGCGATCCCGTCCCACACGGTGACACTGACGAATGTCGCCGCCTCCGAGTCCACGACGCGGGCGAGCCTGAACATCTGTAAACCCGATACTCCGGTGAGAGTGCCGAGAGTGGCCGCGAACGCGGCCCGGATCCACTCCCGCAACCGCACTGGCCCGCTGATCACATTCGCTACCCCAACCACGCCCTCGACCGGGTTCTCATGGCGGTCCGGGCCATGCGTTGCCGAGGTGTTCGGGCGGGTCATCGCCGTCCGCCGGTCAGGTCATGCGTCATGGCCGAAAGCCATTGCGTAGCTGGCGATTGCACGCCGTAGGCGGTGTGCTGGGCGACGACATTGCTGTATCGCAGCAACGTTGCCGGATTCAAGACCGCGGCGTTCGCTGCGATATTCGGTGCCACTGCGGCGGCGATCTGACCCACCAGGCGCGGAATCTGCCCGATCGGATCAGCGATCACCGCAGCGACCACATGCCCGGCCACCGCGGCGGCGGCCTGCGTCTGCTGTGGGGTTGGCGGGTTGTCCGGCGACACCGCGGCCTGGGCCAGTCGCTCGGAGACTGTGTGTTGCGGGACGTAATCGACGTGGTTGCCCTGGACATGCACATCGTCCAGCAGCACCCGGGTCGCTGTGGCGGACACCGTCGCCGACCAGGCAGCGCCCGCAGAACTCACCGCCCTGATCGGGTCACGGAAGTCCGTCTGCGCGGCAACTCCGGCCGCAACCGTCAACGCATCTGCGTCGTGGGGCGCGTCGCAGGCGAGGTCACCCGGGTCGCAGAACTCTCCGACTCGCCCGTCTAATTTCCCGAAATCTGTTGCATCCGCAGCAATTCCGCCGCTTTCCGGGACCGGTGCCAGCCGAACCTGGGAGGTCGCCGCCCCGCTCGTTCCGGGCACCGGGTCCGGGGACTGCTGGCCTGGGCGCCCGGGGAACCTCTCATCCCCCGGAGGGCGGGTCCAGTCGCTGAGCACCGCGACCCCCGCGATCTTGTCCGGCGACACCGGCCCCTGACCAGCGCCGACCCGGCGTGCGAATCGCGCGGCCACGCCAGCGCCTTGGCTGAAGCCCGTCACCGCGATCTTCGATCCCTGGCACCGGGCCGCCACCCCGGCAGCGGTGGATGCCACCGTGGCCGACGCCTGTTCCGCGGACGCTGCGAAGGACGCATCGTCCGGTCCGGTCCCGGGCAGCCCCCCGAAACTCGCCGGGTAGGGGATGAGGATTTGCTGGACATCGGCGCTGTCACCGGCCAGCGGGCCGAAGAGGTCACCGAGCATCCCGGTGCTCGCGTGCGGGTCCGCGGTCGGTGAGGATTCGCTGGTTCCTTGAATCCCGAGCACCACCAGCGCGGGGCATCCGTTGGGCATCGGCACCGCGTTGTCCGCGGCGGCAACACCGGTGCCTGCGGTCAGCACCGCTGCTACCGCGGCTGCGGACCCGACTATCAGCCCGCCGGCTCGTTTGCTTCTGCTCACTGCCCGCCCTCCCGCTCGGCGGTGCTGGGCGAATCTAGTCGTCCGGCGTAGTCCCGCCACCACGCCGTGTAGTCGCCTGCCATCGGCGCATCGAGCCGCTCGAGTGGGATTTCGAATGCTGCCAGCAGCGTGGACATGTGCGGGGCCAGCATGATGTACCGGCTGGCCAGGGTTTGCCTGACGGTGAGAGCAAGATCGGGTGTCATCCGGCCGCGTGCGCTGTACCAGCCCGAACTCCGGTCGATACAGTCGAGCGCGAAGACCGCGGCGAGGTTGCCTGCGATGGCTCGCGCGACGGGCTCGGTAAGTGAAGTAGCCGCTACAGCAAGTGATTCCGAAGCGAGACGGTCTTGCACAGCGCGAGAAATCGAGATCGCGGCGCGCTCGGGACCTGTCGCGACGACACCGACCAGCTCGCCGTGCTGGGCATCGTCGAGCATGGTTTGCTCGCGGTCGGCCAGCATGCGATGCCACCAGGGCAGCACTTCGTGGCTATCGACCGCGGTCAGCAGCTCGTGCTCGATCCGGCCCGAGTGCCTTCGAGCCAGCCTGTGCCCGGCAGTGACCTCGAGCAGCCGGTTGTCGCTGCTCGCGATAACCGCGCCGTCCACTACATCGATCCAGGTGGACAGGTAGTTCACGGCGTACATTCCTTGCGCCGTCGACAGCTCTCGGCACTCGTGCAGGATCTCCTGGGCGACCCGCGATAGCACGGGTGTGGCCAGCAGCGTCAGCATCATCGCGGCCGGGCTGCCGGGGTTCGCGGCCACACGCTGGCGCACCGCGTTGACCAGCGTCGTCATCGCGCACACGCGGGCAGTAGCCGACACGAGCTCGTCCCGGATCGCATCACGATCGGCTGACACCGCGCCGCCCGCAGTCGGCAGACCGCCCGCGTACCGCCAGGTCAAGGCAACGCCGCCGCGCGCTGCGGCCACTGCCGCCGAAGCCAGGGATAGGCGTCCGGCCTGCACCTGTGCGTTCACACGGTCGCACCGCTCAGCCGGCGAGACCGTGCACCGGAACCGGCCCTCGGTGTCCAGGTGCGCCCACTCCCCGCGCACCAGGGCATCCGCAGATACCCGTACCCCGGACAATTCGACCATGGCATCGTCCACCGGCCCATCACCACGCGCGGGCAACATCGCCACTCGCACGCCAGCGACCAGGGAACCGTCCGCACGGCGAAGCCGCAATACGACCGGGAACGCCCCTTTATCGACCCCACGAATGATCAGCCGGGCCGTCACTACGACCACCTTCGGCTCCTTCTCAGCCCCGACGCTCGCGATCCACGGGTACGCACCAAGGACCGGTGTAGTGAGCCGGAAGGAACCATCGGACTGCCACTCCGCGCGAATCTGCTGCGCGGTGACCACCGGGCCCGGCGGTCCTTCGTTGTGCAGCCACGCCCCGGTTGCTGCCACCGAGTCCAGTGCGCGGCGGAGCCGACGCTGGTACTGCGAGCGGTCACCGAAACGCTCGATCACGCCGAGAGTGAGGTGGAAGTGGCCGTTCAGCAGCGGCAATAGCCGGGGAGCGTGGATCGCACTCCAGTCGAACAGCGCGGCCAGCATCTCCGGATGGGATGCGATCGCGCGCGAGGACCCGCCCAGCTCCGCAACGATGCGCCGCAACAAAGGGTACCCCGCAAAAGCCTTGTCGGCGTGGATGTTCGGTGCCGCCGACGGACGATCACCGAGGCCGATCACCGCCTCTCGGACACTCAATTGAAGATCTCGCGAGGAGCCACCGAGCACCAGTTGGCGCAATTGCGCAGCGGTACTTGGTGATTCGACGCGCACATCGGTCTCTGATGGCGCCGTCTGCGCCTGTGGTGGGTCGGGAACAGTGACAGTGGTCATGTCGTACCTTTCGCAACACGCGCACGCGCCCCCGGGCAGGGCCCAACGATGGACAGGTGAACACCGACACCCCCGAACAGACCTCGGTCGGGCGCATGCACTCGGAACTGGTAGCCCCTGGCCCGGCGCCAACCCCGCAGCGCGACAGAGCATCTGACAGCGGCTATAACGAGCAGGGGCCGCGCAGATAGGTTTGCGCGGCCCCTGGTCGGATTCGGAAACGATGCCCCATCCACCCAGACCGGCAGAACCCGGCCGAACAGGATTAGGGGATGAGCAAGAATACTAGGTCGACCACACCCGCGATCGCGTTCCACACCGCTATCGCGTCGCCAACTATGTTCATGCTTCGCACCTTTCGTCGATCAGTAGCCCACGCGGTGTGGGCGACAGGACGAGGAAGTGAGGCGGATCCAACAGGCCCCCCGTTGGGCTGGTGAAGATCCTTCCGAGCTGTCCTCCACATCCTCGATGTGTATTTAAAGACTATTTCTTGAGTATGTCAATGCTATAAAAGTGGCATCTTTGAGCTATGTTCGATACCGTGGCCGTCGACGGCGGGATAGCTGCCGAGGAAGGAGGGAGGCCGTGTCCACGACCTACTCGCACAGGGGACAACATCGGGCTCACGCCGCTAGACCACCGTACGAGCGCTGCCGAATCACATCGGCCCCGAGTGCATCTCGATCCAGCGATCCGGCCAGCGAACAAGGGACCTCGACTACCCGTCGTCAGCAACTCATTGGCGAACAGGCAGCCTCTTGTCCCGACCCTCGGAGTCCATGGAGAGTCCATATGTCCACGACCGAGCCGACATGGCTGACCCGGGCGGAAGTCGCCGATCGTCTACGGCTCACGACCAAGACGCTGGCCAACTGGGCGAGCGCGGGCAAAGGGCCGAGATGCATCCACCTCGATGGTGGTCAGGTCCGCTACCCGCGCAAGGAATTCGATGCCTGGGAGCAGGAACAACTTCGCACCCACTGAACAAGAGAGGGCGACATGCCGCAAGAAGCACTGGAGCCTGGCGCACCACCGGACAAAGACAAGCTCATCCCAACGAAAGGTGCCGATGGCATCTGGAGGTTGACCCGGGTCAGGCACCGAGCGCTGAACGGCGACTACGTTCGCAGCAGCGGCAAAGGCAGAATCCAGAAAGAGTGTCTCGAAGACTTCTGGCGCAGCTTCGAGAGGAACAACACCAAGGGCAGCAATCGGCGCAGACGCGCTCAGCGCAAGCGGTTTGCCCTGACGGACAAGATGATCGACGTGTTCAATTACTGGCTGGAGCTGCAATTGGCCCGAGTCGAGAAGGGCGAGATCGTCCAGCGCACCTACAACAACTACTGCAGGGGCATTAGACCCGCCCCCAAGACCGCGAGAAACCGGAAACCGGACGCCTACAAGCTGGCGAACGAATACGGGGGACTCACGGTCGGCGAAGCGTGCGACCGGCTGGAGATCGTGGACTACCTGGACGACGTGTTCGAAGCAGCCCCCAACACTGCGATGCTCCACCATGTGATCCTCAAGAGCGTGTGGAAGATGCTGATGACCAACGCCCCTATCAGCGTGAACCCGATGGACGGCATACCGCAACCCAGGCCGGGAGGCTACGAGCCTCGCGCGTTGGTTGGTGCCGAGCCAGCAGGCGTCTTGCGTGCCATCACACGGTGGCTCGAATACGGCTACAGCCCCAGCGAGTATCTTCCCTGCTACTACCTCCTGTTGCTCGGCACCGGCATGAGGCCGGCCGAAGCGCTTGCGGTGCGTTGGTGCGACGTCCTCGACCTGGACGAAGAGCACGCGATCATCCATATCTGCGGCACCATCGTTGCAGAGCCTTTCCACAGGCAGGGCAAGCGCAAGCGCGGCCCGAGCTACTATGTCGTAGTGCCAAGGTGGCTCACGCGGATACTCAGAGCTTGGAAACTGTTCGACCAGCCCTCAAGCGATGACCAAGCCATTTTCCTGCCGCCCTATGGCGACAGCCAATGGCTGCACCCTTCCACTGTGCAACGCTGTATCGAGACCTTCCGCGGCGACGAGTTCGAGTGGCTCACCTGGACAAACCTTCGTGACACCGTAGCCACCGTGGTCGCCGTGGAAACTGGAAACGACGACAGGGCCAGCGCGCAGCTTGGCCATTCGTCGGCTCTCCGTCGGACGATCGCGCAACGGCACTACATCGATCCCAAGGGCCGCCCGATCAAGCCCGTCGACAACGCGGATGCGCTGGAAACCCTAGCCTTGGAGTGGACACCTGCGAAGTACCGCAGGCACCGGGCCTGGATCGACCGACGTAGGGGCAAAGTTGGAAGAAAGTTGGAAAACGTTGCTTCCTAGTAACAGTACGAGAGAGGAAAATACTCTTGACCAGCACAGATGCCAACTTCCGCATCGAACACGACACGATGGGTGAGGTCCGGGTTCCGGTGGATGCGCTGTGGCGCGCGCAGACGCAGCGGGCGGTGGAGAACTTCCCGATCAGCGGGCGTGGGCTCGAGCGGGCGCAGATCCGGGCGCTGGGGCTGCTGAAGGCCGCCTGTGCGGCGGTGAACCAGGAGCTCGGGCTGCTCGAGGCCACCAAGGCGGAGGCGATCATCGCGGCCGCTGGGGAGATCGCCGACGGTAAGCACGACGAGCAGTTCCCGATCGATGTGTTCCAGACCGGGTCGGGCACCAGTTCGAATATGAACGCCAACGAGGTCATCGCGAGCCTGGCCGCGGCCCGGGGCGTGACGGTGCACCCCAACGACGACGTCAACATGTCACAGTCCTCGAACGACACCTTCCCCACCGCAACGCATCTGGCCGCCACCGAGGCCGTGATCAAGGACCTCGTTCCGGCCCTGGATCATCTGCGACTTCGATTGCTGGACAAGGCAACCGAATGGCGCACGGTCGTCAAATCCGGCCGCACACACCTGATGGATGCGGTACCGATCACCCTGGGCCAGGAGTTCAGCGGGTACACCCGGCAGGCCGAGGCCGGAATCGACAGGCTCACCGCGACATTGGTGCGCCTGGGTGAGCTGCCCATCGGCGGCACCGCGGTCGGCACCGGGCTCAATGCTCCCGCCGGATTCGGGGCGAAGGTCGTTGCGGAACTGCGGCGTTCGACGGGACTGGACGAATTGTCCGAGGCACGTAACCATTTCGAGGCCCAGGCCGCGCGCGATGGCCTGGTGGAGCTCTCGGGCGCGCTGCGCACGGTGGCGATCTCGCTGACCAAGATTGCCAACGATATTCGCTGGATGGGTTCGGGCCCCCTCACGGGGCTGGCCGAGATCCAGCTGCCGGATCTGCAGCCGGGCTCCTCGATCATGCCCGGCAAGGTGAATCCGGTGCTGCCCGAGGCGGTGACGCAGGTCGCCGCCCAGGTCATCGGCAACGACGCCGCGGTCGCCTGGGGCGGCGGCAACGGGGCGTTCGAGCTGAACGTCTACATCCCGATGATGGCGCGCAACGTCCTGGAGTCGATTCGGCTGCTGGCCAACGTATCCCGTCTGTTCGCGGACAAGTGCATCGCGGGATTGACCGCCGATACCGAGCGCCTGCGCCACCTGGCCGAATCCTCCCCGTCGATCGTGACGCCGCTGAATTCGGCGATCGGTTACGAGGAGGCGGCCGCGGTGGCGAAGCAGGCCGTGAAGGAACATAAGACCATTCGCCAGACGGTCATCGACCGCGGATTGATCGGCGACAAACTCTCCCTCGCGGAGCTCGATCGCCGCCTGGATGTGCTGTCCATGGCGAAGGTGGAGGATTCCGAATAGAAATGCGATTTCCTACCGGGGATCCGGTCGTTCGTCAATGCATGGCTACCTGTCAGCCATCGAATGACGGGGCCGGATCCCCCGGTGGAAATATCCGCGGTGCGTGCTGCGGATGAATCCGCACGCCCGCCGTCACAGGCCGAATACAGAGCGTCCCTGACCGAAGAGCTGGACGAAGAAGTCGATGACCTGGGAGATGTCGCTGATAACCATTGTTCTTTCCTTTCCGATGGCCGCGTTTGCGGCCGGTGGTCGACCGCACTGCACGGTCAACTAGTTAATCGACAGCAATAGCAAAACTGTTTCACTGTTCCGAATTCTCACAGCCCGCTGACAGAATGCACCGTCAGCGCAGGGTAATCCTGCAGATCGATATCCTTCGCGGCCTTGTCGCCGTACTTGGCCATGAGCGCGAAGGCACGCGATCCGAAGAACCAGTTGCGCATCCGGATGCCCCGCGCGGTCCGCGGCGCCAGGAACCTCCCGGTATTGGAGTTCCCGGCGATCTTGGCGTAGCGGCCCATGATCTCGTCGTAGCGGGCAAATGCGGCGGTGTGGTCGCCGCCGGCCGCGGCCAGCTCACCGGCAAGGACGTAGGCGCCGACGACCGCGAGCCCGGTTCCGAAGCCGCCCAGCGTATTTCCGTATGCGGCGTCGCCGATCAACGCGACCCGGCCCGTGGTGTAGCGCCCCTTCATCCGGACCTGACTGATCGAGTCGAGGTAGAACGCGTCCAGCCCGGGCAACTCCGCGAGCAGCGACGGAACGGGACCGCCGAGCCCGGCAAAGGCATCGGCGAGGATGCGCTGCTGTGCGGCCACGTCGTCGCGCGGAATGTCGATTTCCGGGGAGGCGAAGATGTAATGCTGGGCCGCCTTGAAGCCGCCGCGTGTCGCCATCCGCCCGGGCGCGTTGTAGGCGTATGCGCGCCCCCGCGCGCGCGGCGCATCCGGATCCTGCCCCCACCCGGCCGCCCCGGCGATGCAGTAGTAATAGCCCAGGTGGTGGACGTAATCCCGCTCGGGCCCGAACGCCAGCCGTCGTACCCGCGAATGGATGCCGTCGGCGCCGAAGACCAGATCGAAGGTGCGCGCCGGCGCGTGCTCGAATTCGACGTGCACCCCCGCGGCCGACTCGGTGAGCACAGTGATCGAATCGCCGAACAGGTACGTGCATGAGGCGGCGGTCTGCTCGTACAGGACCCTGGCCAGGTCGCCCCGCAGGATCTCCACATCGCCACCGGTGAAATCGCCTGACATCACTGCCAATTCGCGCCCGGCCTCATCGGCGAACACCACATCGGTGGTGCCGGTCGAGCGCCGGACGATCTCCTCCCACACCCCCATTCGCTCGAGTACGGTGCGATGCGTGGGGCCCTTGAAGTCGATGGCCTGCCCGCCGGGACGCAGCCCCGGCGCCCGCTCGACCACGGTGACATCGAAGCCGTAGCGGTGCAGCCAGTAGGCCAGGGCGGGTCCGGCGATGCTCGCGCCGGAGATGAGAACTGTCTGATTACGCATGGTGAGCTCCGGTTTTCTAACTGTGTCTGATGGACGCAATTTAGCGTATGATGGACGCAGTTTCTTGTCAAGGCGGAATTGAGTAAGGATGGTGAGATGACCGGACCGACCGTCCACGAGCTGCTGTGGGGCACCCAGCAGCGGCCCAAGCGCGGACCCAAACCCTCGCTCTCGCTCGACCGCATCGTTGCCGAGGCCATTGCGCTAGCGGATTCCGAAGGGCTCGCAAATCTTTCGATGCAGCGCCTGGCCGACCGGCTGGGCTGCGCGAAGATGGCGCTGTATCGATACGTGCCAGGCAAGGCCGAGTTGACCGCGCTCATGCTCGACGGCGTCATGAGTGATGCGCCGGATCTGGTTGCGGCAACGAAGAATTCGGCCGAGGAGCCGTGGCGCGCCCAACTGCGCGCCTGGACGGTGGCGACCTTCGAGTGGCAATGCACGCATCCGTGGACGCTGGCAATCCTCCTGAGCGCCCGGCCGTTCGGACCCAATGAGGTCGGCTGGTTCGAGGCCCCGCTCGCCGCGCTGGCCGACACCGCCCTCAACGGCCCCGAGCGCCTCGACACCCTCATGGTGCTGTCGGGACACGCCCGCACCCTCGCCCAGGCCACCGTCGGCGGCCACACCGGCGATCTGGAGGAGCATATGGCCCGCGAACTGACCCAGACCCTGGCCGCACGGATCAAGGACTATCCGCATACCCTCGCCGCCTTCAGCGAGGCCGGGCCGCCCGAGTCCCGCGATAACGCCCTGCACTTCGGCATCGACCGCATCCTCGACGGCCTGGCCGTCCTCATCGCCACCCGCGCGCCGGGTGCGAAAAAGTGAAACACGGCTGGCCGAAGTAAGGCGGATTCCGCGGCCTCGGGCCCATCCCCGGCTTAGAGTCGAGGCATGTCCGAGAAACCGGAGCTACGGCAGGATGCGATCACCACGGTGCGCGAGTTCTTCGCGGCGTTGGAGATGGGCGCGGTGGGCGAGGCGCTCGAGCTGCTCGACCCCGATATCGTCTGGAAGAACACCTCACTGCCCGATATCCGCGGCATCGGCCGCGTCGGAGGGTTGCTGCACGGACTGAACCGGAAGTCTTTCGGTTTCCGCGCGGATATGCAGCACATCGCCATGGAATCGGACGGCCGCCCCGCCTCCGAGGGCGACACCGTCCTGACCGAACGCACCGATTATCTGCGCGCCGGTCCCCTCGAGATCGCCTTCTGGGTTTGCGGCACATTCGAACTAGTCGACGGCCGCATCACCCTCTGGCACGACCACTTCAGCTGGGAAGACTTCCTGCGCGGCACCGTCGCCGGCCTCTGGAACGCCCTGCGCCGACGCTGAACCCGCGCAACCACGGTGCGGTGCGGGAGTTCGCGGCGATCGAGTTCCTGGGGCGGGGTGAACATCAGGAGCGCAGGTGGGACAATTCCGCCCTGGCCTTCTCCCCCGCCTCGCCGAAATCGGTGCGGGCGAAGATGTTCCAGCGGCTCAGCAGCGGCGCGAAGACCAGCTCGGACTCGCGGGCCGGGTCGTAGATGCCGGCCTCGGCCAGGACCGCGGTGCTGTTGCGGCCGTCGGCGAGGGTGAGCTCGGGAACCGCGAAGGCCGCGACCTGGTCGGCGATGGCACGCATCGTCTGATCCGGCGCCAGATCCAGTGCGGCGGCGACGAGATCGGCGAAGAACTCCGACTGCAACTCGTCGTCGGCGGCGATGCGGTCGGCGATCGCGGTGACGATCAGGTTCTCCCCCAGCGCGGCGATATTGCGGTGCCGGACCGCCGCGGCCCGCTCCTCGAGGGTGCAGGCGGCCAGCACATCCAGCAGATGCAGCGCCGGACGGCGGAATCCGGTGGTCATATGGTCCATCCGCATGCGCTCGAGCTGCACCGGGTCCACCGAACGGGTGACCATCAGATAGTCGCGGATCATGATCTCGTGCCGGTTCTCCTCTGCCGTCCACCGGCCGACCCACCGCCACCAGGGCCCGGTGCGCAGATACTTGGCGACCTCGCGGTGATACGAGGGCAGATTGTCGGCGATCAGCACGCTGACGGTCAGCGCCAGCTTCGCGACCTCGCCGAGCTCGGACTGCTCCGGCTCCCAGTCGATTCCACCGAGAAACGCGAAATTACGGCCGTCGTCCCAGGGCACGTACTCGTGCGGCTGCCAGCCGTCGGCGGCGTCGATGTGACGCCCGAGGTTTTCTTCCACCACCGCCGCAAGCGATTCCAGCAGCTCACGGTCAGTCAACAGAGTTTGCACGCCGCTAACTTACAGACTGATCGGCCAAAATGGGAGGGTTACCTAATAACGGCCCGGGAACAGTCCGTTCCCGGGCCGCCACGCTACTTCGGGTGGATCGTGGTCTGGTTGTTCACCCAGGTGATGGTGCCGCCGGCGAAGTCGCTCTCCTTGCCGGTGGCGGAGTCCTTCTCGTCGCTCAGCGGGTACCCAAGCTTGCCGTTGACGCCGCCGTCGCCCTCCCATGCCTTGCGGATCTCGCCCCAGACCACATGCGGTCCGGTCTGCTCACTCCAGCAGACTGCGCCGCCGGTGAACTCCTGGCAGGAACCGCCGTTGGGGCCGGCGACCGAGTTGCCGGTCGGCATGCCGAGCGGGCTGGACGCCCCGCCCATCTCGTTGTACTTGGCCAGCACCTGCCCGGACACGGTGACCTCACCGTTCGGGGTCTGGATTTTCGTCTCGGTCGGACCGGCGGCCGCGCTGCTCGATTCGGCAGTGGTCGTGGTGGACGACGAACTGGACGAGGAGTTGTCGTTGCTACAGGCGGTGAACAGCAAGGTCGCCGCGGCGAGTGTCATGGTGGTCGCGGCCGTGCGTCGAGCGAAGTGGTACATGTCCATCCTCTCGAGAGAGGTTGCCGGCGGCTGCACGCCGCCGGCAACCTGAAGCCGAACTGGCAAAGTATCTCGGCGAAATATACCCGCCGACTCTCGAGAATTGCGGATGCTGTCAGTTTGCTTCAGGCGTGCGGTCCATACTCCTCCAGCATCTCGGTCACCAGCGCGGCAATCGGCGACCGCTCGCTGCGGGTCAGCGTGACATGCGCGAAAAGCGGATGCCCCTTGAGCTTCTCGATCACCGCCGCCACGCCGTCGTGCCGCCCGACCCGCAGGTTGTCGCGTTGGGCGACATCGTGGGTGAGCACCACCCGCGACCCGCTACCCAACCGGCTCAGCACCGTGAGCAGCACATTGCGCTCGAGCGACTGCGCCTCGTCGACGATCACGAACGAATCGTGCAGCGACCGACCGCGGATATGCGTGAGCGGCAACACCTCCAGCATGCCGCGGCTGAGCACCTCCTCCAGCACCTCCGGGCTGGCCAGCCCGTCGAGGGTGTCGAAGACCGCCTGGGCCCAGGGCCCCATCTTCTCGCTCTCCGAGCCCGGCAGATAGCCGAGTTCCTGTCCACCTACCGCATACAGCGGACGGAACACCACCACCTTGCGCTGAGTTCGCCGCTCCAGCACCGCCTCCAGGCCCGCGGTCAGCGCCAGCGCGGATTTACCGGTGCCGGCCTTACCGCCGAGGGAGACGATGCCGATGCTCTCGTCCAGGAGCAGGTCCAGGGCGATGCGCTGTTCGGCCGAGCGCCCGTGCAGCCCGAAGGCCTCCCGATCGCCGCGCACCAGCTGCAGCCGTTTATCGGGGGTCACCCGCGCCAGGGCTCCGCCGTTCGCACCCAGCAGCCGAATTCCGGTATGGCAGGGCAGATCCCGGGCCTCGTCGAGATCTATCGTCGACTCGGAGTAGAGTCGGTCGACGGTCTCGGCACTGACGTCGAGTTCGGTCATGCCGGTCCAGCCGGAGGTGATCACGTCCTGCGCGTGGTATTCCTCGGCCTGCAAACCCACCGCACCGGCCTTGACCCGCAACGGAATATCCTTCGACACCAGCACCACAGTCTGGCCCTCGGCCGCGAGATTGAGCGCGCAGGCCAGGATGCGGGAATCGTTGGTGTCGGTGCGGAATCCGACCGGCAACACCTCCGGATCTGTGTGATTGAGCTCCACGTGCAGGGTTCCGCCCGCTGTCCCGATTGGAACCGGCTCGTCGAGACGTCCGTGCTCGATGCGCAGATCGTCCAGCAGCCGCAGCGCCTCGCGGGCGAACCAGCCGAGCTCGTGATGGTGGCGTTTAGCTTCCAATTCGCTGATCACTACCAGCGGAAGCACCACGCGGTTTTTGCCGAAGCGCGTCACGGCCCAGGGGTCCGACAACAGCACGGAAGTGTCGATCACGAAGGATTTCAATCCGGTGCTATCACCGGATTCAGAGGTGCGGGCTCCCTTTCCGGAGCCCCCGCTCGCGTGCGAGCGGGTATTCGAGGGAGCGATGACGGAGCGTGCATCAGTCACGGTGGGCTCCTTTGTTGTCCGTACTACACCCGTACAGACCTATCTCGCTGGGCCGGTCCGCCCCGGGGTCATATGACCCGGGAGCCGGGTGCCGGCCCCCTCGCGCTGACGTTCTCAGTCACGATCAGGACCTCCCGTACGAACCGCACCTACGCGACCCGCACAACCGACGTTACTGCGGTTTCGCCTTCCGGGCTCGCCGGTTTGTTCGCGTGTTGGTGAAGATCCCGTTAACGCAGTGTGCGGGTGCACAGCTGGGAGTCCAGTGGATATACGGGAAACCCCAGTTCGGGAGGTATGGATCGGGCACGCGCGACGAACCGGAACCCCCTGCGACACGCCCAGAATTTGCGGCAACTCGCCACACCGGATCGGTGCCCCGGCCATCCTCGGTGGCGGCGCGCGGGACCCGCCCCGCCGCGAGCCGATAGAGTCGTGCCATGGCCGATGCTGCCGAGCTGGAAAAGCTCTCGTCCAAGGATCTGCACGACCGCGCCGTCAAGTACGCCGTGCGCCACGGCGACGTGCGCTTCCTGTGGGGACTGCTGGAACAGATCCCCGCCGCCGAGGCCGCCATCGGCAACCTCGACGAGAGCGCCGCGGACATCAAATACGTCCTGCCCATGCTCGACGACTACCTGCACGCGGGAGACGGCGAGATCGCGGACATCCTGCGCCCGCTGTACGTGGAGTACCTGACCACCCACAGCTGAGCTCCGCTCTGACTCGGAGCGCACAATGTGATCGCAAGGCGGGTAATTTGACTTGGAGTGCGCTCCAAGTCATAGCGTGATGGTTATGACGAACGAACAGACGCAGGTTCCCGGCTCGGACGGTAAGCGACGGATTCGGCTCGGGTATCAGATGCCGCACTTCAGTCATGCGGCGTCGGCGCGGGAGCTGTTTCCCTCGGTGATCGCGCAGGCACAGGCGGCGGAGGCGGCCGGATTCGATGCCGCGTTCGTGATGGATCACTTCTATCAGCTGCCCAATCTTGGTGCGCCCGAGGAGCCGATGCTCGAGGCGTACACCGCACTCGGCGCGCTGGCCACCGCGACCGAGCGGATTCAATTGTCCACCTTGGTAACCGGTAACACCTACCGGAACCCCGCGATGCTGGCAAAGACCGTCACCACATTGGATGTGGTCAGCGGCGGGCGCGCGGTGCTGGGTATCGGGGCGGGCTGGTTCGAGTTCGAGCACATCAGCTATGGGTACGAATTCGGCACCTTCACCGACCGGTTCGAGCGGCTGGAGGAGGCGCTGGCGATCATCGCGCCCATGCTGCACGGCGAACATCCCACCGTCGAGGGCAAGTGGTACCGCACCCTCGAGGCCCTCAACGAGCCGCGCATCCGCGACGATCTGCCGATCATGCTCGGCGGCGGCGGGGAGAAGAAGACCTTCTCCATGGCCGCCCGCTACGCGGACCACCTCAACATCATCTGCAACGCGAGCGAACTGCCCCGCAAGATCGAGGCGCTACACGCACGCTGCGCGGAGGCCGGCCGCGACCCGAAGACCCTGGAGACCAGCTTCCTGGCCTTCGCGATCATCGACGAGGACGGCGATCGCGCCCGCAAATTCCAGGCCGACATTGCGGAGAAGGCCGAGATGGACCTGTCCGACCGGCAGTTCGTCGGCAACCCCGACGAGGTCGCCGAGCAGATTCAGCGCCGCGTGCTGGACCACGGGGTGGACGGCATCATCGTCAACATGGTCGCCAACGGCCACGAGCCCGGCGTCCTGGAACTCGCGGGCAAGGCGCTGAGCCCGCTGGTACACAAGGAGTGAGACCGGTCCCCGCCGTCCCGGACAATCGGGACGGCAGGGGCCGATGGCATCGGCTATGCCGAAATCGCCCGGAAACTTGACCGGTTGATGGATCGCCGGCGCCGGTCCGGTAGGCGTCCGGAAATTCGCCCGATGCGCCGCCGAACTTATACCCAGCACATGTGCGGCGACCGGAAGCCGCTCGGCCGCATAGGTATCGAGGAGTTCGGCCGGTGCGCCCGACACCACCGCGGCCAATTTCCAGCCGAGGTTATAGGCATCCTGAACGCTCGTATTCAGGCCCTGCCCGGCGGCCGATGAGTGCACATGTGCGGCGTCGCCGGCCAGAAACACGCGGTGCACGCGGAATCGATCGACCATCCGCACATTGATCCGATAGAGCGAGATCCATCGAAGGTCATGCAACCGAATGTCGGTGCGACCGGAGCGCCGTTCCATAAGCGCCTGCACCGCAGTCAGATTCAGGTCTGGAACATCGTCCGTCGCCACCGTGGCCACGAATTGGTAGTACTCGTTGCCGGGGAGGTTCCATAGCGAGAACCGCTGGGTGACATCACCGGCCTTCGTCAGCACATGGCAGAACTCGCCATCCAAACCCTCGGCGCGGACGTCACCGATCAGGGTCCGTTCGGTCTCGAAGGTGTCGCCCGCGAATTCGACCCCCAGTGCCTTGCGGACCGTGCTGCGTCCGCCGTCGGTGCCGACGAGGTAGTTCACCCGGACCTGCTCGGCACGATCGTTGCACCTCCTGGGTGCGTGGCGAGAGCCCCTTGGCGCGCGAGCCAGGGAACAGCCCCGGCGCCTTGTCGACGACGCGGCAGGCGACGCCGCGGCGTGCCAGATCGCACGCCAACGTCAACCCGGCCGGCCCTGCGCCGGCGATGAGCACTGTCATGATCGGGGTCCGCCCTGCTGGAGTAGTACCAAGAGCACGTCGTCGACGACTCGGGAGATGAAGCCGTTATCAAAGGCGGCGTTCAACTGCACTTGGCGCTGGATCATTGCCTCCGCCACGTCGTGCACGAGGTCGGTGTCGGTGTCGGCGGGCAAGTCGCCCCGGGCGATGGCCCGGCGCAACGTATCCAGGAACGGCGACAGCTCCTGGTTGTCGACGTGATCACGCAACGCGACGGCCAAATCCTGGTCATGACGCGCCGCGGCAATCAACCCGCCGATCATGGCCATATACGGTTCGGTGGCCAGTTCGCCCATGGCCCGCATCACGGCAATGAGGTCACCGCGCAGGCTGCCGGTATCCGGAATGGCCGAGTTATGTTCAGCGTCATGAGCGTCGAGGGCAGCCTTGACCAGCTCCGCCTTGTTGCGCCAGCGCCGGTAGATCGTCATCTTGCTCGCTTTGGCATGCGCCGCAATCGCATCCATCGTCAAAGCGTCGTAACCTACCCTGCCGACCAGATCCATGGTCGCCGCGAGGATTGCATCCTCGCGCTCTTTACCCCGGGCCATACAACCTCCTTTGAACTGTACGATACAGTATCGTACAGTTTGTTAGGACATCGCGCCCACTAAGCAACACTGGGTCAATCCGTCACCGCGGAAGCTGATCGCGACCGTCACCGCCGATGCGCCAGAACTCACCGGCGGTGCGCGTCGCTTCATACTCTGGTAACAGCGCGGCATTCAGACCGCTGCGCCGCTCGGCGATGTCCGCTCAGCCGAGCAGGCGCCAGTCCTCCAGGCCCTCGTACAGCGGACGGTCCTGGGCCAGCTTGCTCACCCGGGCGCGCAGCGCGTCCAGGTCCGCGCCGCCGGCCAGGGCGGTGGCGATGATGTCGGAGACCTCGGCGAACTCCGCATCGCCGAAGCCGCGGGTGGCCAGGGCGGCGGTGCCGATGCGCAGGCCCGAGGTGACCATCGGCGGGCGGGGGTCGAACGGAACGGCGTTGCGGTTCACCGTGATTCCGATCTCGTGCAGCAGATCCTCACCCTGCTGGCCGTCCAGCACCGAGTTGCGCAGGTCCACCAGGACCAGGTGCACATCGGTGCCGCCGGTGAGCACCGTGATGCCCTTATCCTTCACATCGGCGGCGGTCAGGCGCTCGGCGAGGATCTTCGCACCCGACAGGGTGCGCTCCTGGCGCTCCTTGAACTCCTCACCGCCCGCGATCTTGAACGCCACGGCCTTGGCGGCGATCGCATGCATCAGCGGCCCGCCCTGCTGGCCGGGGAACACCGCGCTGTTGAGCTTCTTCGCGTACTCCTGCTTGGCCAGGATCAGGCCCGAACGCGGACCGCCGAGGGTCTTGTGCACGGTGGAGGAGACGACATCGGCGTGCGGCACCGGCGACGGGTGCAGCCCGGCGGCGACCAGTCCGGCGAAGTGCGCCATATCGACCCACAGGTAGGCGCCGACCTCGTCGGCGATCTCGCGGAACGCCGCGAAATCCAGGTGCCGCGGGTAGGCGGACCAGCCGGCCACGATCACCTTCGGCTGAACCGAGCGCGCCTGCTTGCGCAGCTCGTCCATGTCGACGCGATGATCCTCCTTGCTCACCTGGTAGGCATGCACCTCGTACAGCTTGCCGGAGAAGTTCAGACGCATGCCGTGGGTGAGGTGACCGCCGTGCGCCAGATCCATGCCGAGCAGCTTGTCGCCCGGATTCATCAGCGCCATCAGGACCGCGGCGTTGGCCTGCGCGCCCGAATGCGGCTGCACGTTGGCGAATTCGGCGCCGAAGAGCTCCTTGACCCGGGTGCGCGCCAGGTCCTCCACCACGTCGACGTGCTCGCAGCCGCCGTAGTACCGACGCCCCGGATAGCCCTCGGCGTACTTGTTGGTCAGCACGCTGCCCTGGGCCTGCAGCACCGCGCGCGGCACGAAGTTCTCCGAGGCGATCATTTCCAGGGTGTCGCGTTCCCGGGCAAGCTCGCCCGCCATCGCGGTAGCAAGCTCCGGATCCAGTTCGGCGAGTGATTGCGAGTTGACAGAGGCGGTCGTCTGGGTCACGACCACAGTGTAAGTGGCGCATATATCACGATCGAACGGGCTCCGGTTAAATTTCGGCGCATAGGGGAACGTCCGGCCAGAGCGTGTCCATCTCCCCTGGTGACGGATCACTGCCCGCCCGAGATCGGTCCCTCGGATGCCCTTGCGCCCCACCGGAACCAGTCTCCAAGTTGGATTCGCCCCCGAACCCGCGTAACCATGAAACTCGGGGGTACCGGACGGTCTCATCGGAAACCAGACTGGCATGCGAAACATCATCCACATTCGAGAGGGACCCTATATGCAACCGATCTATATACCTTCGGACCCGTTCCAAGCCCTACTTGTCGAGCTCTCGCGCCTGGTGTGCACGATCTCCTCCGGCGGCCACTGCATCTCCCCGATGTGAACACAGAGCAAGGAAAACGATGCCACCCCCATTCACTCTCATCGACCTGATCAAAACGGTCCTGTGGAGCATATCCGCCGGGCACTGGTAACCGACCGAACCCGCTCGTGGTCGAGCCGCCTCGGGGAGCGGCTGACTTGCGACCACAGCCGGTAGGCAATTCGGGTTCAACACACGGACATCCGGCGAACCGCCCCGGGGGTCAGCGGTTCGTCGAGCAGCCGCCGGAAGCGATCGGCGCGATCGGCGTCGTCGACGGCGCGGTCGAGCCAGCCGCCGAGCAGCCGATACCCCTCCACGTACGTACTGATATATGCCCGCCACAGCGGCGAAGACAGGAACCGCAGCGATTGACGGGCCCGCTCCGGCGAGGCCAGGCTCCAGCGCTGCAGGAATTGCGCCACCTCGTCCGCATCGCGACCGCGATCGTGCAGCAGCAGCGCCGCATCCTGGCGCACGCCGAGTAGTTTGGCCGAGGCCGCCGAAAGTCGTTCGGCCCTTTCACCGTCGAAGCGCAGCCCCAGATCGGCGTAGATCTCCTGAGCCCATCGCCCCCAGCCGGGGCCGACGATCGAGCGCAGCGCCAGATCCGCCAGCCCCTCGGCCATCAGGCACTGCGGGGTGTTGACCACGAACAGCGTCTGTTCGGCCTGCCCGGCGCCGACGAGCCCGGCCTCCTTGCGGCAGTGCTCGGTGTGATGCCCCGGATAGGATTCATGGGCGATCAGCGCGGGCAGATGCGCCATATGCTGTTTGAGGTCGGAGTTGATCGCCACCCGCGAGCGGTAATTGCCCAGGTAGTAGTTGAATCCGGACCACGGCTTATCGCCGACGACCTCGTATTCCACCCGCTCGTGATCGGGCAGCGGATAGTGTGTACGCACCAGCTCGCGCAGCGCACCGGAGAATGCTTCAACGCATTGCCCCAGCCGCTCCGGTGGAATTTCGTCGGCCTTGCGGTGCGCGGTCACCCTGTCGTACAGGGATCCCGCACCGGCCAGCACCTCGTCCATCTGCCGGTGCGCCTCACGGTAGTCCTCGACCTCGCCGGGCACGATATCCACATCGAAATAGGCGCGCACCTCCTCGACGAACGAGATCTGCTCGTCGGCGAACTTACGGCCCGAGCATTCCAGGGCCCGCAGGTGCACATCGAGGAATTCGACGCGCTCGCTCGGCAGCCCCGACCCGGGCAGTTCCTTGCGCAATGCCGCGGCCCGCGTTGCCAACTCGCGCGGCTGCGGCGCGGGCCCCTCCTGCACCTCGCGCCGCAGCGCGGGATCACCGGTGTAGGCGTCGACGAACCCGGGCTCGAGGCGATCGAAGGCCAGCCCCAGCCGCAGATAGTCGGCCACGAGCGGATGCGCTGTCATGATCACCGACGATACCGTGACCGGGCCGTCCGACGCCCGGGATCGAGCGCCGGGCAGGAGCATACCCAGGCCGAGAGAGAAATGTCACTTGTAGTTACTGGCCAGTAGGAACACCCCCGCGTTCGAGGCGGCCTTGCCGCCGAGGACAATTCGCCTATGCGAGGACTGGCTACCGGATCTCACCGCGGTGAGAACTCTTCCGCAGCGCCGTGTGCGCCCGCACCATCGTGTACGCCGAATCGAGAGTGTTAGATGGCACGAATGAGTGAGCCGAGTCCCTATGTGGAATTCGACCGCAAACAATGGCGCACCCTGCGAAAGTCGACACCCCTGGTCCTCACCGAGGAAGAACTGATCGGACTGCGCGGCCTCGGCGAGCAGATCGACCTCGAGGAGGTCGCCGAGGTTTATCTGCCGTTGGCTCGATTGATTCATCTACAGGTGGCCGCGCGGCAGCGATTGTTCGCCGCCACCGCGACCTTTCTCGGGGAATCCCATCCCGACCACCAGGTGCCCTTCGTCATCGGCATCGCGGGCAGCGTCGCGGTCGGCAAGTCCACCACCGCGCGCGTGCTGCAGGCGCTGCTGGCCCGCTGGGAGCATCACCCCCGGGTGGATCTGGTCACCACCGACGGATTCCTGTATCCCTCCGACGAGCTCATCCGCCGCGGCATCATGCACCGCAAGGGATTCCCGGAGAGCTACGACCGCCGCAAGCTCCTGCGTTTCGTCACCGAGGTGAAATCGGGGGCGCCGGAGGTGTGTGCGCCGATCTATTCACACCTGGCCTACGACATCATGCCGGACCAGTTCCACTGCGTGCGCCAGCCCGACATCCTGATCATGGAGGGCCTCAATGTCCTGCAGACCGGGCCCCGGCTGATGGTCTCGGACCTGTTCGATTTCTCCGTCTACGTCGACGCGCGGATCGAGGATATCGAGAAGTGGTACGTGAATCGCTTTCTGTCGCTGCGCACTACGGCATTCGCAGATCCGAATTCGCACTTCCACCACTACGCCGGATTCAACGATTCCGAGGCCACGATCGCGGCGCAGGAGATCTGGAATGCCACCAACCGTCCCAACCTGGTGGAGAACATTCTGCCCAGCCGCCCGCGCGCAACCCTGGTGCTACGCAAGGATTCCGATCACTCCATCAATCGGATCCGTTTGCGCAAGCTCTGATCCCTAGATCCGCCACGCGGCATCCAGGCGCGTGGCCACATCGATCTCCCGGACCGCGGCAATATGCGGCTTGCGGATCTCGCGCGCCACATACCGTGCCACGAATCGGCGGATCTCGTGATCGACGCTGACCAGGATGCGCAGCAGCTGACCGCGCCGGGTCGCGGTGGCGACATTGATGCGCACATCGCTCGGCCGGGGTTCGGCGATATCGATGATCACGCGCAACGGTTCGGCGGTGCGGACGGTCAGGTGCACGTGCACCGCGCCCTCGACCTGGAAGCGATGCCGGTCGACGGCCAGATCCAGCAGCAGATCCACATTCAGCGGTATGGCCAGCTCGAAGGTGATGTGCCCGTCCACATTTCGCTGCAATGACGGCTCGCCGAGCTGCACCTCGGCACTCACCTTCGCGATTCGCCCGAGACCCACGCCGATCGGACCGAAATCAAATGCGGCGCCGGTTAATTGGGAGAATGCGGAGGCGATCCGCTGCTCGGAGGCGGCGTACTCCAGAAAGCGCCGCCCGAACTCCTCATAGCTGATATACGACATCGAAGCCGCCGCATCCACCGGCTCCGACGCCGTACCGACCTCAGCCTCTGCCGTGCCACGCTGCCCGGACTCACTCATGTACTGGACGGTACGCGAGCCAGCCCATCGATGCCCGGGCGATTATGTAATGCAACACATCCTGGACCGAGCCGTGATGACCCGATCCCGTCGTGCTCTCACACCCCGTAACGACGGTGGCGGGCGGCGTAGTCGCGCAGCGCGCGCAGGAAGTCGACCCGGCGGAATTCGGGCCAGTAGGCCTCGGTGAACCAGATCTCGGAGTAGGCGCTCTGCCACAGCAGGAATCCGGACAGGCGCTGCTCGCCCGAGGTGCGGATGACCAGGTCCGGATCCGGCTGACCGGAGGTGTAGAGGTGCTGGCCGATGGCGTTGACGGTGATCGACTGCACCAGATCCTCCCCCGTCTCCCCCGCCGCCATCTCCTGCCGGACCAGCGAGCGCACCGCATCGGCGATCTCCTGACGGCCGCCGTAGCCGATCGCGACGTTCACGTGCACGCCCTTGCGGCCCTCGCTCTCGTCGGCGGCCTTGCTCATGCGGCGCGCCACATCCTCGGGCAGGCCGTCCAGCGAGCCGACGATGCGCACTCCCCAGTTCTGCTCCGGCGCGGACAGCTCCTCGACGACATCGGTGATCACCTCGAACAGGATCTCCAGCTCGTCGGGATCGCGGTTGAGATTCTCGGTGGACAGCAGGTAGACCGTCACCATCTCGATGCCCTGGGCCTCGCACCAGCCGACCAGCTCCGCGATCTTGAGCGCGCCCACCCGATGCCCGTGGCTGACATCGGTGAAACCGTTCTCCCGGGCCCATCGCCGATTGCCATCGCACACCACAGCAACGTGGCGCGGATGCTGACTACCTGCGAGTTGTCGGGAAAGCCGCGCCTCGTAGATGCGATACGGCAGCTCACGCATGTGATTTGCAAGCCTCACGGTTGCCAACCCTACGCCCCGGACGGATGCGGGCAGGCATTCACCGCACGGCTGACCCGCCGCCGGGGCGTCGCCCACGGAATCACTTCGCGACCCTGATACTCGGTACAGTGGCCGCAACGCCTACCTACGGTACCGTAGGTTACTCAGGAGGTAACTTATGTCCGACTCGGTGGGACCCGCCGACGCGGCGACGGCATTCGACGCGGTGGCGAATATCGCGCACAAGCCCCGGATGCGGGGCTGGATCCACACCTGGGCGGCCGGCGTCGCGGCGATCGCGGTGATTGTTCTGGTCGTCGCCGCGGCCCGAGTCTCCGCGACCGCGGGCCTCTCGACGCTGATCTACGGGCTGACCGTGTGCGGGATGTTCGGGGTCAGCGCCATCTATCACCGGGTGACCTGGTCGAGTGTGCAGGCCCGCATCCACATGAAGCGGGCAGACCACTCGATGATCTTCCTGTTCATCGCCGGCACCTACACGCCGTTCGCGCTGCTGGGACTGCCCGGCCGGACCGGGACGACGCTGCTGATCGTGGTGTGGGCCGGGGCGCTGGCCGGGGTCGCGCTGAAATTGCTGTGGCCGACCGCGCCGCGCTGGGTGGGCGTACCGCTGTACCTGGTGCTGGGCTGGGCGATCGTGCCGGTCGCGGCGACGCTGACACATAACGTGGGCATCGCCCCGATGATCCTGCTGCTCATCGGCGGGCTGGCCTACAGCGGCGGCGCGATCCTCTACGCCACCAAATGGCCCAACCCCTGGCCCGGAACCTTCGGACACCACGAATTCTTCCACGCCGCAACGGTTCTCGCCGCCCTGTGCCACTACATCGCGGTATGGATGGTAGTGCTGCGGTGATCACCGGCCCCCGACGCGGGCGGTGAGGTGCCGGACACGATCACCGCGAAACCGGAGAAGGTGTGCACGCGGGTTCTATGCTGCTCGTTCGTGCGCTCCGAATTGATAAGACTCCCGCGATGACGACGCGGCTGATCCTGTGGGCGCTGCGGGTCCGCTGGGGCCTGTCGATCGTCGTCATGGTCTGCAACCTCAGCGGGCTCGCGGTCATCGTCACCGAGCTGTGGCTCAGCGGGTTCCTCGGCCGCCTCGGCCCGGAGTGGGTGACCGCGATGACGCGCACCGCGATCTATCCGACACTCGGTGCGGTGATCGGCATCTGGCTGGCCGTGCGCGACCGGGGGCACTACTTCGGCTGGCTCGACGCCGGGCGCAAACCCACCGAGGCCGAGGCGCGGCGGCTGCTGAACCTGCCGATGGCGATCACCCTGCGGGCGCTGGCCATCTGGCTGCCCGGCGTGGTCATCGCGACGGTGATCTTCGCGAATGTGGTGCCGTCACGGGCGATCGCGGTGGTCGCGGCGATGTTCGCGCTGGGCGCCTTCGAATCGGCCGGATTCACCCTGCTGATTGTCGATCGGCTGGTCCGCCCGGCGATCCCCACCGTCTCGTCGGTGCTCGGCGGCACCATGCACTGGAGTTCCACGGTGCTCAACCGGGTCGTGGTGTCGTGGATCGTGTCCGGGGCGATGCCGTTGCTGATGCTGATCACGGTGCTCGCCGATCCGGTCGCCGACGCCGACGACCGGATACACACCGCGCTGTACATGTCCCTGGTAGGCCTGGCCGTCGGCGCCATCGCCACCGCCACCCTGGCCCGTGCGGTCGCCGCGCCGCTGCGGATGCTGCGCCGCGCCCTGGACCGCATCGCGCACGGCGATCTCGCGGTGCGCGTGCCGGTCGGCAGCGCCAGCGAGATCGGGCGGCTCGAGCATTCGGTGAACGAACTGGCGGAGAACCTGTCCGAGCGCGAGCGGATGCGCGACGTATTCGGCCGCCACGTCGGTCCCGAGGTGGCCGAGCGGGCCCTGGCCGGCGGGGTGAACCTCACCGGCGACGTGCGGGTCGTGACCGCGCTGTTCGTCGACGTCGTCGGGTCGGTCGAGCTGTCCACGGGCCTGGCGCCGCGCGAATTCGTGGCCAAACTGAACCGGCTGCTCTCGATCGTGGTGTCGGCGACCGAGGATAACGGCGGGCTGGTCAACAAGTTCGAGGGCGATGCCGCGCTGTGCATCTTCGGCGCGCCGATCGCCCTGCGCGACAACGCGACTCCCGCCCTGCGCGCGGCCCGCCGGATCCGCGACGAGGTCGCCTCCGGCGGTGAACTCGATATCGGCATCGGGGTCGCTCGCGGTTCGGTATTCGCCGGCGACGTCGGCACCGATACGCGCCTGGAATTCACCGTGATCGGCGACGCGGTCAACGAGGCGTCCCGGCTCACCACCGAGGCCAAACATGCGCCGCGGCGAATCCTGGTGAGCCAGGCGGTGATCGAGGCGGCATCGGGCAACGAGAGCGCCGAATGGGAGCTCTACGAGACGATTGCGCTGCGCGGGCGCACGGATCCCACCGACTGCTGGACCGATATCGCACGCTGATGACGCTGTCATCCCGGCACGCTTTTGGCCGGGACCTCCGAGCCCCCAGTGGATTCCGGCCAAATGCGCGCCGGAATGACGAGAAGGCGCGCCGGAATGACGAGAAAGGCAGATGCTTACGGGTGCCAGGTGATGGTGCCGCCCTGAAAGTCCTGGGCCTTGCCGTTCTTGTAGTCGTACTCGTCGCTGGTCGGGTACCCGTAGCGGCCCTTCTCCGAGCCGTTGCCCTGCCAGACTCCGGCGATGGCACCCCAGACCGCGTGCGCGCCGTTCTCCTGAGACCAATAGATGACCCCGCCGGGGAACATGTTGTAGCGGCCCATGCCGTCGTTACCGGCCGGGGATTCGTCCGACAGCGGGAAGCCCAGCGGGCTGTTCTCCCAGCCCAGCGCCGCGTACTTGTCGCGGATCAGGCCGCAGATGTCGTGCGCGTCGGTGCCGACGGACCAGTAGATGGAGCAGCCGCGGTCGAACGCCTGAAACTTGCCGCCCTGGGCAGCATTCGATTCGGGGTTGGTCGGGTTGCCGAAGAAGGTCGCGCCGCCGTCCCGGTCGAAGGTCTGCTCGATCGCGCCGCCCACATCGAAGGCCCCGACGTGCACCGCCGCTGCCGGCCCCGCACCCGCCACAGTGGCCAACGCCACTGCGGCCGCGCCGGCGGCCAGCGCCAATGCGCCGCGTCCGGACGGCCGGAACACACCATTCCTACGAGTTGGCAACCTCACGTGAACTCCCTGTCCAAGCGGCTGATCGAACGCCGGGCGGCCGCTATCGCCCAGGTCATCCTCCCGGGAGTTGCGACGGTCGGCAAGCCCGGTCAGTGTAGCGGGGTACCGGCTATGCGGTTCTGCTATTCATGCCGACTGCCAGGGACTTCTCGAGAACAGTGAGTGACCGGCCGATACGTCCGCGCTACCCGCAGACGCCAGCCGATTGCCGCCGCGCGACCCCCTCCGGCCTGTCTCACAGACGCCACCGGACAGCGCGCCTCCCGCGGCGCGGCGCCGCCAGCTGTGACACAAACCCACGCAAGCGACATAATAGTGATCTGTTTCACAGAACTATAACTCTCAGAAGTATGTTTCTGTATTCTGGCGGCATGGACAAGCCCCGCCACGTGTTCGACCGCACCCGCGAATGGCAAGGCCTCGCGTCATTCGCCACCCGGACACAGAGCGACGGCGCGACACTCGGAGTAGTAAGCGGCCGACGGCGACAAGGCAAGAGCTTCCTGCTGCAAGCGCTCGCCGCGGCGACCGGCGGGCTGTATTTCGCCGCCACCGAGGCCACCGAGGCCGAATCGCTGCGACTATTCGCCGCCACCGTGGCCCGGTTTACCCATGAGCCGATCGACCAGCCGTACCGGGATTGGAACGAGGCAATAGCCCACCTGTTCCTCACATTCCGGGAGCGGCCGATTCCGGTCGTGATCGACGAGTTCCCGTTCTTGTCCCGGACTTCGCCGGCCCTGCCCTCGATCATCCAGCGCGAGCTCGGACCCGGCGGCAGCGGGCAGCGCAGCGCGGCGCGGCTGATCCTCTGTGGCTCAGCCATGTCCGTGATGGGCACACTGCTCGCCGGTCAATCTCCGCTGCGTGGAAGGGCAGGTCTGGAGCTGGTCGTGAAGCCCTTCCGCTATCGCGGCGCACAAGAGTTCTGGGGCATCACCGATCCGCGACTTGCCGTACTCGCGTACTCCGTGGTCGGCGGAACCCCTGCGTATAGGCGGCAATTCGTTCAGGGCGACGCACCGGCCGATCTCGCCGACTTCGACGGGTGGATCACGCGTACCGTGCTCAACCCCCAGATTCCGCTGTTCCGGGAGGCGCGCTACCTACTGGCAGAGGAGTCCGACATCCGCGACCCCGCGATGTACCACTCCGTGCTCGCCGCAATCGCGGCGGGCAATAACACCAACGGCAGCATCGCGAGCTACATCGGCCGCAAATCTGATCAGCTCACCCATCCCCTCAACGTGCTGGAAGACTGTGCATTGGTGCAGCGGGAGCCGGACCTGTTCCGAACGGGCCGCTCCCACTACCGCATCGTCGAGCCGCTGATCACGTTCTACGAAGCGATCATGCGCAAGCGGTGGGCCGAACTGGAAATCGACCGCGCAGAACAGGTGTGGGCCTCCACGAAACAGACCTTCTCCGCCCAGGTCGTCGGCCCCACCTTCGAAGCACTGTGCCGGGACTTCGCGCTCGAACAGGGCACCGCGCTATTCCCGGACTTCCCCGCCGAGATCGGCTCCGGCATTGTCAACGACCCGGCAAGTCGATCCCAGCTCCAGGTCGACGTGGCCGCACTCGCCGCACAAGATTCCGCAGGCCCGCGCAGGGTGCTCTCACTCGGCGAGTCGAAATGGGACGAGGTAATGGGTCACCACCACGTGGCGCGTTTGGCCAGGGCACGGGATCTGCTGGAGCTCAAGGGCTACCACGTCAAGGACACCGTTCTGACCTGCTACAGCGCGGCCGGATTCACCCCGGAACTGACCGCGGCCGCTGCCGCCGACGACCGTCTGCTGCTCATC